>VFQS010000011.1_pt1 | contig 404893 bp, 357 predicted proteins | sample 3512361 | NCBI WGS metagenome assembly VFQS01 (sample SAMN10412375, study PRJNA504923) | tailings metagenome | isolation source: Relicate 1 Philex TSF3 active mining | place: Philippines
AAAACAATAGCTAAAATGACTAATATTTCTGTAAGACCTAATTTTCCCATGATATATATAATTTAAAACTTTTATTCGTTTATAACCATACAAAGATAATAAGAAATTCACAAACCATTATTTTTTAACGAATTATTATACGTAATAAAGTAAGAACACGTTGTATTTAGTATATTTGTGTTACAAATTTTAGTAAAATAATGTCCAATAATCGATTAAAACGACAATTACTTCTCAAAAAATTATACAATAAAAGAAGATTAGTAATTCTTAACGAAGACACGTTTGAGGAAACGTTTTCATTAAAATTAAATTTAATGAATGTTTTTGTCGTGGGATCAATTGGCGCTATAGTAATTATTTTTGTGACTACTTATATTATTGCTTTTACACCGCTTCGCGAATATATTCCGGGATATGCCTCCTCAAAATTAAAACAAGAAGCGCTAGATATGGCTATTAAATCAGATTCCTTAGAGCGTTCAGTAAAGCTAAATAACGCCTATATAGCTTCTATAAAAAAAGTGCTAACCGGCGATTTAGAATATGCAAAATTGAATAAAGATTCTATAAAAGCAATAGATGATTTAGGAGCAGAAGAAGTTTCGGTTGCGCCCACAGAAAAAGAAAAGGAGTTAAGAGATCAGGTTATAAAAGAGGATAAATACAATGTGTTTGATTCGGCTAAGCCAAAAGTTGCATTTGTTTTATTTCCTCCAGTTCAAGGCACAATTATTGAAAAATATAGTCCAAAAAACAAACATTTAGCCGTAACATTAGCATTAGGAAAAAACACACCCATTAAAGCTATTGCTGCCGGAACGATTATTTTTTCAGATTGGACTCCCAACTCGGGTTATGTAGTGATTATTCGCCATAAAGACGATATTTTGTCAGTGTATAAAAATGCGGCATCGGTTACAAAATCACAAGGAAATATTGTGAAATCGGGCGAGGTAATTGCCTTAGCAGGAACTTCCACACCACAAAAAACAAATGCCACATTACGTTTTGAATTATGGAAAGATGGTTTTCCAATTGACCCAACCCAATTTATCAATTTCAATTAGCATGTCGTTAAAAGCTTTAGCAGCAAAAATTTTAGCAAAAAGAATTCACGCTAAAACACAAAAATGGGCCAATAATCCAATTGAAACCCAACAAAAAGTATTTCAAGAATTAATCAAACAAGCGACTCAAACAAAATTTGGAAAAGAACATAATTTTAGCGCCATAAAAAACCATTCCGATTTTACAAAAAACGTTCCTGTTCGCGATTATGAAGGTTTAAAATCCTATGTTGATTTGGTGGTAAAAGGGGAAGAAAACATCCTTTGGAAAGGAAAACCTTTGTATTTTGCTAAAACCTCTGGAACCACTTCGGGTGCAAAATATATTCCGCTTACTTCGGCATCTATGCCTTTTCATATTCAAGCCGCTAGAAACGCAATTTTAAGTTACATTCACGAAACCGGTAAGGCTGATTTTGTTTCCGGAAAAATGATTTTTCTGCAAGGAAGTCCTGTTTTGGAAGAAAAAAATGGCATTAAATTAGGGCGATTATCAGGCATTGTAGCGCATTTTATTCCGAAATACTTACAAAAAAACAGAATGCCAAGTTGGGAAACCAATTGTATTGAAGACTGGGAAACCAAAGTTGATGCCATTGTAGCCGAAACGATTAAGGAAGACATGACGGTGATTTCGGGTATTCCGAGTTGGGTGCAAATGTATTTTGAAAAATTGGCCGCAAAAGCGAATAAGCCTGTAGGCGAAATCTTCAAAAACTTTAATTTATTCATTTATGGCGGTGTTAATTTTGAACCGTATCGGGCTAAATTCGAAAATTTAATTGGCAGAAAAGTAGATTCGATAGAGTTGTTTCCGGCTTCCGAAGGGTTTTTTGCGTATCAAGATTCGCAAAAGGAAAAAGGTATGTTGTTGTTGTTGAATTCCGGTATTTTTTACGAATTCATAAAAGCAGATGAATTTTTCACCGAAAACCCAAAACGATACACCATTGGAGAAGTGGAATTAAATGTAAATTACGTTTTAATCATTTCTACCAATGCCGGACTTTGGGCATACAATATTGGCGATACGATTCAATTTACCAGTTTAAAACCATATCGAGTGATTGTTTCGGGACGAATCAAGCATTACATTTCAGCTTTTGGTGAGCATGTTATTGGAAAAGAAGTCGAATCTGCTCTTAAAGAAGCGATGGAAGGAACCGATGTTCGAGTAAATGAGTTTACGGTGGCGCCACAAATTAATCCAAATGAAGGTTTACCTTATCATGAATGGTTCATTGAATTTGATTCTGAAGTGTCGGAAGAACCCAATAATTTAGAAGAATTTGCGTTACAAATTGATGCTGCCATGCGCAAACAAAATGTTTATTATGACGATTTGATTGTTGGCAACGTGTTGCGAACGCTTGTTATTACTAAAGTTCCAAAAAACGGTTTTCAAGAATATATGAAATCTAAAGGCAAACTTGGCGGACAAAATAAATTACCAAGACTTTCAAACGACAGAACTATTGCGGATTTTTTCACAAGTTATAAATAATTGTTTTGTCATTCTGAACTCGTTTCAGAATCGAAATAAGAAGCTGAAACGAGTTCAGCTTGACAGATTTTCTAATAAAATATTTTAATGATCAAGTTTTTAGTTTTATTTTTCATTTCTTTTTCCCTTTCTGCCCAAATCAAAGGCGTGGTCAAAGACAGCATTTCGGGTCAACCCATTCCGTATGTGAATATTTGGGTGGAGAATGAAACTATTGGAACAACTTCTGAAATAGATGGAAGTTTTGTTTTAGCGACTTCATCTGATAAAAATATTGTTTTTTCGATTTTAGGATATAACAAAAAAACACTCAAAGCCAATCAAACCCAAATAGTTTTATTAAACCCAACTATTTTTGATCTAAAAGAAATGGTGATTTTAAACAAGAAAGAAACCAAGCAAGTTGAAATAGGAATTATTAAAAACAGCACTTTTCAGGCTTTTGATAATGGCCCAAAAGTAGAAGCTAAGTTTTTCCCATATGAAAAAGCGTATAGCAAAACCAGATTCATTAAAGAAGTTACCATTTTTACCGATAGCCGAATAGACAAAGCCACAATAAAATTACATTTTTACAAGGTGAATGAAAACGGTGCGCCAGGAGAAGAATTGTTGACCAAAGATTATATAGTTTCCTTACAAAAAGGCGTAATAAAACATAAATTTAACCTAAGTAATTTGGATTTAGAATTTCCAAAAAACGGACTTTTTGTGGCGTATGAAAAGTTATTAATTGAACAAAATAAACAAGGAACAAAGTATCAACCCTATGTGCTTTATAATTATGTTGCCCGAGATTTTTTCTACACCTATGCTTATGGAAAATGGACCAAACAAGAGACTAATTTTACAGAGCCGCTTAGAATAAACGAACCTTCTATAACCCTGGTATTATCTAACTAAAAATAAAATTTGTAACTTTGCAGGTTAGATAAACAAAATATTAATGAAAGACATTAAAAACATTTCGCGCTCTAGAGCGCAAGAGTCCTCAGCAGCTATTGAGCGACTGTACATTACCATGAGACATTTATTCAACAGAGGTTTTTATAAACCAATGGGTGTTTCAGGAGAAACTTTGAGAGATGCTTTATTAGCACTTCGACCAGAAATTTACGGCTCTATTGCCGAAGAAAAAGTAGAATTAAACGGATTATTGTATGTAATTGAACGCTTGCCTGTAGGTATTGAACAATGCCGTTACATCAATTTAACCTCAGATGAAGGCTATTCAAATTCTCATTTTAAAGCAATCGTTCCACCAAAAAGAAGAAGAAATTGCTACCGTATCGACGACGAGCAAATGAACATTGAAATTACTCGCGGACGATCAGATATTTATGACATTTTAACCCATTTAACGTTTATTTTTATTGAATCGCACAAAATTAAAGATCGGGTTTTAATTGATGAGGAAGGACGATTTACACGTGATTGGGAAAAACTAGAACAAGTAGTGTTGCAAAATAAAAAGCTGACTTTAGTTGAAAGAGAAAAAGCAATATCGCACGCTTCTAATATTTTAGGAAGAACTTTTGCCGAAGTTAAAGCTATTTATGCTGATTTTGGAACTACCGAAACTCCAGAGCGTTTTTTACACATCGTATATTGGATAGGAAAACTTGCCATTGAAGAAGTGGTTGACAACAACAAAAGAACCATAACGTTTAGCCCGATATTAAGAGAACGATTAGGACATCATATTTATGGCGAAATTTGGGCAAATAACATCAAAGAAGTATTGGTTCAAAACCAATTGATTGAACGACCAATTCATATTATTAGTGCCAATATGCACAGTGTTATGAATTCTATTTTTGCAGAACCGGTATTAGGAAAAAAATATAAAGAGTCGGCTGATTTTCAGATATTTGAAGATTTAAGCAGCTCAAGTAATAAAGAGTTACGCAAGAAAGTAGAAGATTTTGCGTTATCACAAGGGATGATTTCGTTACCAGATACATCAGGAACAAATATTGATGTTCAAATTTTTGACACAGCTAAAATTGACCTGAAAAAAACAGCTTTCGCGAAAGCAAATTTAGGTAGTAAACAACCCGTGCTAATTGTAATGGATTATGCTTTTGGAGAACAAGCTTATGAAACCATTGATGAATTATTAAAACCGTATAAAACAGAAAACGGAAAAATTTTCATGAATGTAGAGTCGGTTTCAATAATGGGGAAAGCAGGTATTTTAGAAGGAGGAAAAGGTGATATTATGATTCCAACAGCCCATGTGAATGAAGGAACGGCAGACAATTATTTCTTTGAAAACGAATTAACTGCTGAGATGCTAAAAGGACATGACATTCCGGTTTTTGAAGGGCCAATGATTACCGTTTTAGGTACTTCTTTACAAAACAGAGATTTGTTGAAATTTTTCCACGAGTCAACTTGGCAAGCCATAGGATTAGAAATGGAAGGCGCTTATTATCAAAAAGCTATACAATCGGCTTCAAGAATTAGAAAAAGTATAAATCCAAACGTAAAAGTGCGTTATGCCTACTATGCTTCAGATAACCCACTTGAAACCGGAAGTACATTAGCCTCTGGCGGATTAGGAACAACAGGAGTAAAACCCACGTATTTAATTACGATCAAGATAATAGAACAGATTTTTAATGTAAAATAAAAAACATGAGTACAAATTCTCAAGACCAAGAAATTGATTTAGGATTAGTTGCAAAAGGAATTAAAAACTTTTTTCAAGGATTACTAAATTCTATTTTTGATTTTATTTTCTTCCTAAAAAAGAAGTTGATCATTTTAATTACGCTAGGTGTCATAGGTGTCGTTGCTGCGTTTTTGTTTGCATCGAAAAACTATACCCATGAAGTAACGGTTATACCTAATTTTAAAAGTAATGAATATTTATATACAAAAATTACTCAAATTAACACAAAATTAAAAGAGGGAGATAGTCTGTTTTTTAAACAATTAGGCATAAAAGATTTTAAAAAAATAAATAAAATAGAAATTGAAGCTTTTCCTGCTTTATTCCATTTTGTGAACGATAAAGAACAAGAAAACAACTTCGAATTAATTAAATTAATGGTTGAAGAAGGAGGAGTAGACAAAACAATGACCGAAGAAACCATCGGAAAAAATTATTATCATCATAAGATAACAATTACTACAGATGGAATGTTTGATAAAGAATCGTTCATTACACCTCTATTAAACTATTTGAACTCCAATCCTTATTTTGAAACCCAACAACAGATCAATTTAAAAAATGTAAAAGATAAAATAGTAATTAACGACTCTTTAATTCGACAAATAGATAGAATAATTGAATTATTGTCAGCTAATAGTTCAAATGTGACGGTATCAATTTCGGAAAAAAACAGTTTACCTGAATTGGTTCAAAAGAAAGACGAATTAACCTATGTTAATCAGAGTTTATTATTAAAAGAAAGTCTTTATGATCAAATTATCAAAGAAGAAAGTAGTGTGATCAATATTAGAAAGTATGATTTTTTACTATTGAATCCTAAAGTGCTTTTTCCTGTTGTATTAATTTTGATTTATCTTATTGGATACGCATTGATGAAGGCCTTAAAAAATAGAACCAATTAATCAATAACGAGCTTCTATTATAAAAGTATCTCCTAAAAATTTTTATTAGATGAAGCAATTGTTCATTTTGTTTTGCTGTTCTTTTTTTTATTCATTTTCTCAAAAAGCTACAACGAACTATCTTGATTTTCAAATTTTTAGAGGAAATATCTATAAACACAGAAATGACATTAGCCATCTTATTTCTGGTCACCCAGATGGTTTTTTATTGAGTTATAATTGGAAAACCAACGGATCAAAAGAATGGCATCAAGTATACAACTATCCCGATTATGGCATTTCCTATCATTATATAGATTTTAAAAATCAATATTTAGGGGTTAATCATGCAATTGGACTGCATTATAATTTTTATTTTTTGAATCGAAATTTGATGTTTCGAATTTCCCAAGGAATAGGCATCACATCAAATCCTTATGATAAGGAAACTAATAATAAAAACAATGCTTTTGGCACTAAAATAATGGATAATGCCTACCTTTTATTACAATATAATAAGGAAAATATTATTGATAGAATAGGGTTACAAGCCGGATTTATGTTGACTCATTTTTCAAACGGAAGAATTAAATCGCCAAATAGCGGCATTAATACTATTGCTTTTAATATAGGATTGAATTATAGATTTAAAGAAAAGCAAGAATTTCTAGTTGATTCTTTTCCGCTGTCAGCATCTTATAAAGAAAGAGTAAAATATAACATTGCATTTAGAACGGGTGTTTCGGAAGGACCAGTACCCCATTTAGGACAACGACAATTTTATCATTTTAGTTTGTATGCCGATAAAAGAATAGGAAGGAAAAGTGCTGTACAATTTGGAACTGATGTTTTCTTTTCGCGCTATTTAGAAGATTACATTAAATTTGTTTCAGTAGCATTCCCAAAAGAACACAAATCATACACTGATCCAAATACCGATTATAAACGAATAGGTTTGTTTGTTGGTCACGAATTATTCATTAATAAATTATCAATAGAGACACAATTTGGATATTATGTTTACAAGCCATTTAATTACGAAAGTGATAGCTACCAGAGAGTTGGCATGAAATATTATCTTAGTCAAAAAATATTTACTGGAATTGGGTTAAAAACACATGAAGGAAGAGCTGAAGCTCTTGAGGCCACTTTAGGTATCCGATTATAAAATGAGAAAAATTATTTCACATATCTCTTGTATTTCCTGTCTGATTTTAGTGGCAGGTTGTGGACTTTCTGAAGATTGTTTTAAAGGCAATGGTACACCAATAATTCAAACTTTTCCACTTGAAAATTTTACCAAAATAAAAGTGTATGAAGGTGTTGGATTAGTCATTAAAGAAGGACCAATTTATGAGGTTAAAGTAAAAACAGCTGACAATATTTTGGACAATTTAGAAGTGAAATTGGAAGAAAACACGTTAGTAGTTAAAGACAATTCGATGTGTAACATTGCGCGTGATTATGGGCAAACGGTAGTGTATATTACTGCGCCATTATTAGAAGAAATTCACAGTAAAACCGAACAAGATATAAAAAGTGATGGCGTCTTAACTTTTCCAGAATTAAGACTTTATGCGCTAGACACAAACGATGGAGCAGGGACTGGAGATTTTATTTTGACGATGAATAATTTATATGTATTAGTCGAAAGCAATTCTGTTTCAAATTTTTTCATTTCGGGACAAACCGATTATTTAGATGTTTTATTTAGTTGGGGTAACGGAAGATTTATAGGTAACAACTTAAGGGTAAATCATGTTGTAAATTTATCGCACAGAGGATCTAATGATATGCTATTTAAAACGCCAGCGGTTTTTAATGGAAATTTATATTCTACAGGTAATTTAATTCTAAAAGAAGCGCCAAGAGAGATGAATGTGAATCAATTATTCACCGGAAGAATTATTATGAATTATTAATCACTTGATTTATTTTCTCAATAGTTTTTTTCAGTACGGTAGATTCTGAAAAGTGTTCCAAAATATATTTTCTTCCAAGATTTCCCCATTTTATTCTTAGTTCAGGGTTATTTTTTAAATGTTGAATCATATCATAAATTTCAACACAATTGTTTTGATTGAAAAAACAACCACAATTTGCGTTTTCAAAAATTGTTTTTACTTCAGAATTTTTATTTCCCGTAACAATTGAAGGTTTTCCGCTAGCTAACATTCCCAATATTTTAGAGGGCATAACTGTATCTAATATTGCTGTTTTTTGAAATAAAAAATGTAAATCTGCACTACAAAGTAAATCGTTTAGTTCATTCAATGGTACTGGATCATAAAATTTAACAAAACTAAATGCACGCGTTTTTATTTTAAGTTCATTGGAAAAAGCGCCATCTCCAACTACGATTATTTCGATAGTATCGTTATCTTTAATTTTTTCACAAACAGCAATAAAGACTTCCCAGTCTTGTTTCTGACCAATATTTCCAGAATATAAAATCGAAAAAACATTTTCACTGAAAAAACGATGTTTTTTTGCCGTTGCTGGATTTATTTTTTCAGAAGAAACCCAATTTGGAAAGTAAAAAGTATTCAATTTTTTGGTTTTGAATTGAATTTTTTTTAGCATATTATAACTAATACTACTAATTATAGTTGCTTTATTCAACAAATACGCTTCTAATTTAATTACAAAATATTTAATAAAATTTGAAAATATATTTTGAGATATTCCGCTTTCAAAAGCTAAATCAAATTCAAAATCTTGAACATGAAGCCATAAAGGTGATTTATTTTTTTTAGCTAGTAGGTAGGCCGGAAAAATTAATAATGTAAAGGGAACTACACAAATAACAAGACCAGTATTATTTATGTTTCTAATATTTTTTAATGTACCCTTTAAAAGACTCAACATCATTTTAATTCTTCCAAAAAAGGTTACTTTTTTTGGAAGATACATTTTATATCGATAAATTGTAATGTTGTCAATGATTTCCTTGTAATAATTAGAATAGCCATTGTAAGGCTCTTCAATTTTCCATTTTGGATAATAAGGGAAACCGGTTATTATTTGCACCTTGAATCCATTAGATACTAAATTATTAGCAAAATCTGTGGTGTAATATCCAATTGCAGTATCTTCGGGATAATAATTTGGAGTAATGATCGTTATAGATTTATTTAAAGCCATTCACATAATTTAATATCTTACAAATAAAATGTAATTTTAAAAGATATAAAAATTAATAATTTGTTTTTTTTTGATTATTGTTAGGTTATATATTATGGCTATATTTGAAAAAAAATGTACAACATGAAGAAATTTTTTTTAGCATTGTTCTCTCTTGCACTTTTGCATTTTTCTTGCGATAACAAACAAGACGAGCCAAAAATAAAAGAACCTATTTTAAAAGCAAAATATCAAATGGAATTGGTTGAAATTGACAATAGTAAAATGTATTATTCTATTGTTTTGGATAAAACTTCAGGTACTGTTTTTGTGGGAGAAAACTCTTCAAATTGGTATGAAGCTACTCATGAGCAACCGCTTGTAAAATCTGATGAAAACAGATATTCCATGAAAGTAAGAACCACAACAACACCTAAAGGAGTTTTTCCTGAGATTATTTTAATTGACGAGGTTACGTCTGACATTTATATTTATGTTGTTAATAATGTCGCTAATTTTTACAGTGTAATGTCGCCATCTGATATTGCTGTAAAATAATTATATAAGCAGTGTGGAGTACTTTAATTTTAATATTTCTTTTGTTTTTGTTTTTCTATAAAAGAAAAGTAGTCTTATATTCACCTGTTGATTTATTTATTGTTTTTTATTCATTAGTAGTTTTTTTTACAATTCTATATCAAAATTTTACACCTATTTTTTTAAAGGTTAATTTGTATAATTTTGATCAAATTTCAGGGTATAGATTTGCAAAAACAACTAATGTTTTTGTGCTTATGATTTTTTTATTTTTATTAGGGTCTTTTACCTTTAAAATTATTAATAAAAAATATTATAATGCGCTGCAAATAAATACTTTACAAATAAACACAACTAAAATAAGTTCTAATAAAGAAACGCTTCAAAAAGTAATGTTTGCACTTCTTTTTATTTCTTTGGCGTTGGTATTTATTGATTATGGATTTGGATTGTTTTCCAGAGCCCAGTATTTACCCAATAAGGCGTCTACTTATAAAACAATTTATCAAGTTACTTTTGTTTTTATTAGTTTTTTAGCAGGAATTTTGTTTCATCAAAACAAAACCAATTCTTTACTTACAATTTTTGTAGTCTTATTAATTGGAATTGCTATGGGAAGTAGGTTCGCATCAGTAAATTTAATTTTATTTGGCTTCACAATTTTTGTTTTTATAAAAACCCGTTTAACAAAAATTTTCTTTTTAATATCGTTTACTGTTTTTGTTTTTTTCTTTTTTGGTTTTAATATTTCTTTGCGTTCTGAAACGAATGTTCATGGTTTGTTCCCTTATCTGGAATTGGTTTTTAATAAGCCCGAAATTTTGTATTTATACGCCCTAAACAACGTTTATTATTCTTTTGTTTTTGGATTTTATGCAACAGCAGATACTATAAAAGAATATGGATTTTATTCTTGGGATATACTTTGGACGTGTTTAAATCCATTGCCAGGGAGAATGACTAATTGGTATCTAATTGCTGGTCGAATGAGAAGTAATATTTATGCCCCGTTTACCGCAATTGGAGAATTGGCAAAATATAAAGCGTTTTTTATTATTTATTATTTTTTGATTGGGTATTATTTTGCAAAAGTAGACTTATTCATCAAAAGTAGTTTTCAAAACAAAAAATATTTCCTTCCAATTTTACATTTGCTACTGTTAAGTATGTTTGTCATTTTTAGTTTTGAATATAATTTACGTTCAGCAAACCGATATATATACTATTCTGTTTTTTTATTTGTGGTAATTTATGTAATGAAAAAATGGAGTCAAAAAAAGATAGTTTACCATGGAAAAACATAAATTAGATAGTATAATGGGTTTTTTATTAGGATCCATAATACTGGTTCCGTTTAAGATTAAACCTGTTCTAGTTGCTCTTTTTTTTTCTTATGCGTTGTTCTTTATTGTCAAAAGAAAAGAACGGTTTTCAATTAAATCTTTAAAAAGAACGGTTTTTATGAGTCTTTTATTTGTGCCTTTAATTATTTCTGTTTTTTATTCATATAATGTAGAAAGAGGCATAAACTATTTGATTCGTTCTCTTCCATTACTTAGCATTCCTATGTCTTTTACATTTTTGAAAAGAGAAAGTAAAAAAACAATAATATACACATTTATTCCTGTGTTTGTGATGACAAATGCGCTCTATGTTATTTTAATGCTGCTGTATATTTTACAACTAGGATATTTAAGAACTGAACACGATCTTTACTATTATTATTCCTTTATCACGTATGAATTTTACCATATTGGAGACCACCCAATTTATTTGTCGGTTCAATTTGTTTTGGCTTTGTTTTTATTGTTTAATAGTAAATTCTTTAGTATAGTTCAAAAAACAATATTATTTACAGTCTTATTCTTTGGCATGTTTTTTTTGGCTAGAAAGGGTGTTATACTTTCTTTTATAATTTTACTTCCGTTCTATCTTATTAACATTATTAAATCAAAATTGGTTATGATTGGAAGTATTTCTATTGTTATTGTGGCTTTTTTTGCTTTTATGTTTGTCCCAGAAATCAAAAAAAGGTATGCAGAATTATGCAATAAAGAAAGTTATGTAAAAAACGAAACATCGTCTACTGGTATTCGATTAGTTCTTTGGGAAAACAGTTTGGAATTGATCAAAGAAAGTCCGATTTTTGGATATGGAATAGGCGACATTCAAGATTTACTTTCCCAACAAATGAAATCTAATGGTTTTTTGGTATTAGCCGAAAGGAAATCAAATTGCCATAATCAATATTTACAATTTTTGATGAGTATTGGATTGATAGGGTTAGGTTTATTTATAATTTCAATGTATTATTATTTTAATCGTTTTAAAAACGAAAATAATATATTAGGGTCTACAGTTTTAATTTTTTTCTTATTACTTTTCATGACAGAAAGTTTTTTAGATAGACAAAATGGAATCATACTTTTTTCAACATTTATGTCAATTTTATTTTTTAAAAAAAACAATAAAGAAGTTGTTTCAAAAATCACGCAATAATATTTATAATTAAAAAGCTTATTTGTATAGTCTAATGACTTTTATTAAATACTTTAATTATTGAATTAACAAACTTGTCTTCAGAAAAATTTGCTATTGCATAATCACCATTATTATATGCTTTTCCTTTTAAGGAAGTCCAGTTATTTTTAATATGAATTAATTTGTCTTTTAAATCTTCCGGATTTTTTTTCAAACAAAAAACAGCATTTTCATCAGTACATACATCTTTAATACCTGCATGATCGGTAGTTAAAATATAATTTCTGAATGCCATTCCCTCAAGTAGACTTATAGGCTGCCCTTCAAACTTAAAAAAAGTAGGTAAACAAAAGACATTACCCCAAGTTAATAAATCAATTTTTTCTTGCCCTTTTACCGCGCCTAAATATTCAACATTTGGTAATTCATTTAACAAAGCATCTACGTTATTTGCTTCATCCTTACTACCAGCAACTTTTACTTTAAAAATAATTTTTTCTTGATTTAATAATTTTATTGCTTGTAACAAATCATTTATACCTTTTGAAAATAAAAGGTTACTCATGTAAATTACTTTAATTTCAGAATAATCTTTTTTAATTTCTTTTTCTAACAGGTTATTATCAATAAAATTTTCTACTATGTGAATGTTTTCTTGTTTTAAAAAAGGCTCAAGATTATTTGTTAAACATTTTGACAATACAATACCTGAATCAAAAGAACTAAGTATTTTATAAACTATCTTTTTTTTCCAACCTGTCAACTCATTATACATGGACTCTAGGTAACCACTTTGAACATGAATAATTAATTTTTTATTAAATATTTTGGATAGTAAAACAAATGGAGCATACTTTAAAACTCCAAAAAACGAAATTCCTATAGTTATATAAACGTAATTAACTTTAAGAATTTTATAGGCTTCTAAAAACCTAAAAATAATTTTAAAATTACTTAAGGAAAACGGAGATTTTAAAACTATTTTATTTGAAAACTCAGTGTCTATTTTTAATACTTTCCAGTTTCTATTTTTCAAACCGTTAAATAAAATTTCATTTTGAAAACTTATTCCTTTTGTAGGGCCAGGGAAAGGGCCTATAATTAACGCTTTATTCATTTTATTTATTTGTAAATTAAATTTACTTTTTTTCAATTAGATATATAAAATTTTTTAATTAAGTATTTTATAAAATTTTACTTTTTTTCAAAAATACAATGTATACATTATTTACTTTTTAATTTGTAATTAGTTATTTTTAATAAAATCATCAATTTGCAACAGAAGTTAATCCAAAAAGCATTAATTAAATTTTTATCAAAATGTAATAAATTACTTTAATATTTCATTTATAAATATTCCATCTACTTCAAGAAGTCTTCCGGTATTTTTATCATAATAACCACTTTCAATAGAATAAATTTTAAAATTTAAATCATTTAATTTTTTTGTCATTTCTTCGAAAGACAAGGTTCCACTATAACTTTGAACTAAGGCCATCTCAATCTGTATTATTTTTATTTTAGATAAATTTAATAAGCCACCATTTAAAATGTTTTCTTCAAATCCTTGAGTATCTATTTTTAAATAGATATTTTGATTTTCTATATTTAATTCATTAAATAAAGTGTCAAGTTTTTTAATTTTAATGGTTTCTTTCTTAACGAATTTTGCTTCTGGAGCACTTTCTAATAATTGAGGAAGATTATCTAAAATAGAACTACTTACTGAGTTTTTAGAAATATTTATTTCTGTTTCTCCATCAAAATGGCCTAGAGAATAATTATAAACATCCCATTTTAAATCTTTTTCAGAAGCTTTTTTTAATTTACTATATGCTTCTGATGTAGGTTCAAAAGAAATAATTTTTTGTTTGTAACCAAGACTTCTCAATTCTAAACCAAACTGACCTATATTTGCACCGACATCAAGTACGGTTGAAATTTTAAAATTATTTAAAATTTTAGTTCTTCTTTCTAATGTTGGAGTTGGAAAACTTACTAAATCAACTTTAAATTTTGAATTTACAAATTTTTTAACTTTGAGAAAAAATGATTTATTTTTACGTAATATATAATTCATGTTTTATTATTTAAATTTAAAGAAATAGTATTTTATTTCTTCAAAAATTAATTTTACTAATTATTCTATAACTTTTTAATGGGAAAATTATTGCCCAAAGAATTAAGATAACTATAGATGACCAAACTACACCATTAATTCCGAATCCTAATTTTATAAAAAGATAAGATAAAGGCACTTTTATTACAACACTTAATATAAGAACGAGTATAAATAAATTTAATTGACCTACCCCATAAAGAAAGTAAGTGTAGAACACAGTAAATATTCTAAGAGTCGCTACTAAAGCTGTTAACAATATAAAATATGCTGGCACATTTATGGTTTCCTTTATCCAAATTTTTAAAACAAATGGACATAATAGCATTGCGACTAAATGAGCAATAATTATTGCAATAAAGAATTTATTAAATTTCTTAAAAGTTTCTAAAAGTTGACTGCTGTTTTTTTCTATATAATTATTTGCAAAAACAGACCATAATGGGTTCAATGCTGCCATAAATACTAATACAGGAAATTGGAAATACTTATTTACGATTTCATAAATAGCTACATCGGCAGGGCCAAAAGCATTAGAAATTATATATTGATCAGAAGAAAAAATAAACATTACTCCAACTTGAGTAATTAAAAACTTCCCCCCCAATTTTAATATATTTTTCAAATAAGAGATGTTTAAATTACTTTTTATTTTTAAATCTAACTTTTCTCTTTTAAAAAACTGAAAGGTATAAAATATATTTACCGAAAATGTAAAAATACCGTTGATTAATGTTATTGCAATGAGTTTGTCTTTAATTTCAATATTAGGGAAAAGAAGTGTGCATAAAAACACAAGAAAAGTAATACCAACTTGATTAAATGCTATCGATTGTTCTGCATACTTACCTTTAAGAAATGCCACATAAAGTGATTTATGAAGGTTGGCAATTAGTCCTAAGCAAAAGAAAAAAATATTTAATATAAATATGCTTTTTACAAATGTTTCGTTTTGAAAATTTATTTTAAAAGTTTTCGTTAAATTAAAAAATAAAATGATACCTACAAAAAGTATAAATATTAAGAAAGCAAGAGCTATTGATAAATAATAGTTAGTTTTAATATAAACTTTAAGTTTTTCAATTTTATTTTCCTTTAGAATTAATGGAATTGTAGTTTTTAAAGAACTTTGCAATCCAAAATCCATCAATAACACCAATTGAAATAATGTAAAAATTAGAACCCATAATCCATAATTTTCAGCACCTAAATAATCTATTAATAGCCGAATTGAAAAAAACATTGCCAATCCAGAGATGGCTTTATAAAAGCCACTCATTATTAAATGATTGTTAAGTATTTTTTCCATTAATTGATCAAAAAATGATTACTAATATTTTTAATATTTATTCGTGAACAAATATAATCCAAACAAGGTGTTTTCTGTTTAAATAAAAGAGAAAATCGATTTTTTATATTTTTTTATAAATTGTAACGAATAAATTGTTGTTTTATTTTTTCAATTCTAATGATAAGCTTATTTTTGAGAAATTCTTTATCAATATTCAAATAGTATATAATAAAAGAGCAAAATATTCGTTTTAACTACACAAAATTTAAAGCAATTAAATTTTGGAAAATAATAAAAATTAATGAAAAGAATATTAATTACTGGCGCAGCAGGGTTTTTAGGCTCTCACCTTTGTGATCGGTTTATTAAAGAAGGTTATTTTGTAATCGGAATGGATAACTTAATAACAGGTGATTTAAAAAATATTGAACATTTATTTAAAGATAAAAACTTCGAATTTTACCACCATGACATCACAAAGTTTGTGCATGTACCTGGAAAACTAGACTATATTTTGCACTTTGCCTCACCAGCAAGTCCAATTGATTATTTAAAAATCCCCATTCAAACCTTAAAAGTTGGCTCGTTAGGAACACATAATTTATTAGGGTTGGCCCGAGTAAAAAAAGCACGAATTCTCATAGCTTCTACTTCAGAAGTTTATGGCGATCCTTTGGTTCACCCTCAAACAGAAGAATATTATGGTAATGTAAACACCATTGGTCCGCGAGGAGTTTATGATGAGGCAAAACGTTTTCAAGAATCGATAACAATGGCCTATCATACGTTTCATGGAGTGGAAACTAGAATTGTAAGAATTTTCAATACATACGGCCCTAGAATGCGATTAAATGACGGACGTGTAATTCCGGCTTTTATAGGTCAAGCGCTTCGCGGCGAAGATTTAACTATTTTTGGCGATGGAAGCCAAACGCGATCATTTTGTTATGTTGATGATCAGGTGGAAGGTATTTTCAGATTGTTACATTCCGATTATCATTTACCCGTTAACATTGGAAATCCAGACGAAATCACAATAAAAGATTTTGCCGAAGAAATTATTAAATTAACCGGAACAAATCAAAAAGTAGTATATCACCCACTTCCTGTTAATGACCCAATGCAAAGACAACCCGACATAACAAAAGCAAAAGAAATTTTGGGTTGGGAAGCAAAAGTTTCAAGAGCCCAAGGCATGAAATTGACTTATGATTATTTTAAAACACTTTCTGCGGAAGAATTATTAAAAGAAGAACACAAAGATTTTACAAATTACATCCACTAATTGAAAAATAAAGCCGGAAGATATTCAATATATATTAGACCCGTTCAAACTTTTATAGATTTAATAATAATTAATTTATTAGTCTTAGTTTGTATGCGTTCTGCTATGAATAATTTTGAATATCATTTTATCGCATCAATTTTTTGGTTAATAATTTCCTATTATACAGGTTATTATGAAGTATATCGGTTTTCCAAAGAGGTTGAAATTTTTAGCAAACTTTTAAAGCAATTTTTTTTCACAGGCTTAATAACATTTGCGTATGCAGGATACAAATACAAGCATATAACAGCTCAAGAAGTTGGTTTTTATATCTTAAGCTCATTTGTTTTAATTGCGTTTTTTAAATATTTTATTTTCATTTTTCTAAAAAAATATCGTTTGTTGTATGGAGGAAATTTTAGAAACGTAGTGATAATTGGCAATGGGAAAAGTGCCGAGGAATTAGAAGTTTTTTTTAACAACAATTTAGATTATGGCTATAATTTAATCCAAATTTTTAATCTGAAAACCAATAAGAAAGAAGAGATAGAAGCTTGTAAAAAATTTGTAGTAGCAAATAAAATTGACGAAATATATGCTTCATTACATTCTCTTACAAATTATGAAATCGATGATCTTATTTATTTTGCAGATAATAATTTAAAAACCATAAAATTTTTACCCGATAGTAAAAATACTTTTTTGCGAAATTTAGCCGTTGAATATTACGATTATATTCCGATTATTTCATTAAGAACCATTCCATTAGATGTGGAAGTTAATAAACGTCTAAAACGAATTTTTGACATAGTTTTTTCACTAATAGTTGTCTTAGGAATTCTGACTTGGATAACACCTATCATCGCAATTCTCATCCGATGGGAATCTAAAGGACCAGTATTTTTTAAACAAAAGCGAAACGGATTAAATTATGAAGAATTTTATTGTTATAAGTTTCGCTCAATGCATCTCAATCCTTATGCAGATTTAGAACAAGTTCAAAAAAATGACCCAAGAATAACTAAAATAGGTAAATTGATAAGAAAAACAAGCATTGATGAATTACCACAGTTTGTAAATGTTTTATTTGGTAATATGTCTGTTGTTGGACCAAGACCTCATATGGTAAGCCATACTGAAATGTATGCTAAAAGCGTGGATAAATTTATGGTGCGACACTTTATCAAACCAGGTATAACTGGATTAGCTCAAATTAATGGATTTCGTGGCGAAGTAGAATCGGAAACCGATATTATTAATCGTGTTAAATACGATATTTTCTATTTAGAAAACTGGACCTTACTTTTAGATATTAAAATTATTTTTACCACAGTTTTAAACACCATTAAAGGTGAGAAAAAAGCCTATTAAACTTTTTTTTCTATCGAAAACGAAGTATTTTTGCCAAACAACATAACTACACAACATAATGACAATTTTATTACTAGGTTCAGGTGGTCGCGAACATGCACTAGCTTGGAAAATGCTTCAAAGTCCAAAATGTACTTCTCTTTTTGTAGCTCCAGGAAACGCTGGAACAGCAACAATTGCTACTAATGTTTCATTAAATCCAAATGATTTTGAAACCCTGAAACAATTTGTGCTTCAAGAAAAAGTAGAAATGGTTGTGGTAGGGCCTGAAGATCCTTTAGTATTAGGAATTTACGATTATTTTAAAAACGATTCACAAATCAATCATATTCCGGTAATCGGACCTTCAAAAATAGGGGCGCAACTAGAAGGAAGTAAAGAATTTGCGAAAGAATTTTTAGTAAAACACAATATACCAACTGCTCGTTATGAAAGTTTTACTAAAGAAACAGTAGAACAAGGGTGTCAATTTTTAGAAACTTTAGACGCACCTTACGTTTTAAAAGCTGACGGATTAGCTGCTGGTAAAGGTGTATTGATTTTGTCAGATTTAGAAGAAGCTAAAACCGAATTACGAAATATGTTGGTGGGCGCTAAATTTGGACAAGCGAGTTCAAAAGTAGTAATTGAAGAATTTTTAGACGGAATTGAATTAAGTTGTTTCGTTTTAACCGACGGAAAATCATATAAAGTATTGCCAACAGCAAAAGACTATAAACGCATTGGAGAAGGCGATACAGGATTAAATACTGGCGGAATGGGTGCGGTATCTCCAGTACCCTTTGCGGATGCAGTCTTATTAGAAAAAATTGAAACTCGAATTGTAAAACCTACTATCTCTGGTTTACAAAAAGACGGCATAGAGTATAAAGGATTTGTTTTTATCGGATTAATCAATGTGAAAGGCGAACCCATGGTCATAGAATACAATGTGCGAATGGGCGATCCGGAAACAGAAGTGGTAATGCCAAGATTAAAATCTGATTTAGTCGAAATATTTGAAGCAATTAGCAATCAAGAATTGGATAAAATTACATTTGAAATCGACGAAAGAGCAGCTACTACGATTATGGTGGTTTCTGGCGGTTATCCAGAAGACTATGAAAAAGGAAAAGAAATTTTCGGACTAGAAAACATCACCGATTCGATACCGTTCCACGCAGGAACAAAACTAGAAAATGGAAAAGTTGTTACTAATGGCGGTCGTGTTATAGCGGTTACTTCGTATGGAATTGACTTTCAAGAGGCCATAAAAAAATCTTATCAAAGTATAGCCAAACTACAATTTGATAAGATGTATTATAGAAAAGATATTGGTAAGGATTTGTAATACTTACCAATAGCTAAAACTTATTTTAAAAATGAATGTGCAGTTGTGTCTTGCTCGTCTTCGTTGTTTGCTTTAAAAATATTTAATTGTTTTATCCAATAACTCATCGCCACACAACAAACGATTATAAATAACCAATTAATAATATTTGCAACCCACCAATTCGATAATTCTAATTCACGGAACATATCCATTGGAACAAATAAAAAGTCAACAAAAAGACTTGCAATTCCTTCAAAAAATGATTTCATTTTGATAAAGTATTATATTTACACCACAAAAATATAAAATATTCGCATGATAGCAAGTGTTTTTGGTAAAACTAGACCATTTAATTATTTAACCATTGGAATTTTGTTATTGGTATTCTTCATTACAAAGACTCTAATAACTCCTGAAACCAATGCTTCTTTGCCATATTTTGCTCAAGAAATTGGTTTGTTTGTTGTAGTTTTTATTTCTGCTTTTTTAATCAATTTTATTGCACTAAAAAACGAATTGACAAAAGCAAATAATTATGCTTTACTCCTATATTTTATTTTTTTACTCTTTTTCTCTTCCTATTTTCAAAATAAAAGCATAATAATTGCTAATTTCTTTTTGTTATTAGCCTTAAGACGACTTATTTCTTTGAAATCGCTATTGGCAACAAAAGAGAAAATTTTTGATGCTACTTTTTGGATTTTGTTAGCCGCTTTGTTTCATTTTTGGAGTATATTATACATAGTTTTGGTTTTTATAGCCATTATTCTTCACGTTTCTAGAGATTATAGGAATTGGGTCGTTCCTTTTATTGCTTTGCTTGCGGTAACTATTTTGTTTTTTCTTACCAACAGTTTTTTTGAAAATTCAATTTTTAATTCCTTAACTAGTAAAACATATGTAAGCTTCAATTTTTATTATTTTGATAATTTATATCAACGAATGGCATTAGCTTTATTTTCCTCAATTAGTTTGTTTTTCTTTGTGTCTCAAATTTTTGACATTCCAAATAAAGCTCTAAACATGCAATCGTCTCATAAAACGATACTGTTTTCTTTTCTGTTAGGTGTTGGAATTTACGTACTTTCAGCGAATAAAAATAACGGAAGTTTGGCATTTTGTTTTGCTCCTCTAGCAATTATTGGCGCAAATATTTTAGAAAAAATAGACAACAATTGGCTCAAAGAAATTATCGTGTATGCCTTATTAATTTGTGCCCTATTTTTCTATGTGATGCAATTATAATTTACTACCGTAGGCTAAATCACCTGCGTCGCCTAAGCCAGGGACAATATAATTTTTCTCATTTAATTTTTCATCTAAAGCCGCCACCCATAAATGGCAGTCTGATGGCAGATATTTTTCTAAATAGGCTATTCCTTCTGGCGCTGCAATTACTACCGCAATGTGTATTTCTTTGGGTTTTTGTTCCAAATGCAATTTTTTCAAAACCGCTACAATAGATTGTCCAGTGGCCAACATAGGGTCAATTAGAATAAGATTTTTTCCTTCGAATGATGGTGCCGCTTGATATTCTACTAAAATATCAAATTCATCATCGTTGTTATAATGATGACGGTAAGCCGAAACAAATCCATTTTCTGCATCATCAAAAAAGTTCATAAAACCTTGATGCAATGCCAAACCAGCGCGTAAAATCGAACATAATACCACAGGTTCAGCAATTGTTGTGGTGTGTTTGATACCAAGTGGCGTTTCCACATCAATATTTTTATAATCGAGCGTTTTGCTCAATTCATACGCCATTATTTCTCCAATCCGTTCAATGTTTTTTCTAAAACGCATACTGTCTTTTTGGATGTTCACATCACGAATTTGCGCTAAAAAATGATTAAGAATACTGTTTTGTTCTGAAATATAATGAATGTGCATCGATTTTATTTTTTGTAATTCAGGTTAAAAGTACAAAAAATCGCTATTTTTGTACCAATTTTAAAGCTATTATTATGTTTGCTGAATTTGCGTTTCCCATTTTTGAACAAAGTATCAAAATATATCACATTGTAGATGATGTGTATCAACCTGTTGTAAATCCTTATGAAAAAGGAACCATTGAATATTTGTTGTTTGCAAAAAACTGGGTAGACACGGTGCAATGGCATTATGAAGACATCGTTCGTGATCCAAATATTGACCCAGTTGCAGCTTTAGATTTGAAACGTAAAATTGATGCTTCAAACCAAGTTCGAACCGATATGGTGGAGTATATTGATAGTTATTTCTTAGATAAATACAAGAATGTTCAGGTAAAACCAAATGCAAAAATCAATACCGAAAGTCCAGCTTGGGCAATTGATCGTTTATCAATTTTAGCTTTGAAAATTTACCACATGAATGAAGAGGCAACTCGTGCAGAAGCAACGCCAGAGCACAGAGCAAAATGTCAAGAAAAACTGAATGTTTTGTTAGACCAAAAAAGCGACATGTTTACTTCAATTAGCGAGTTACTAACGGATATTGCTAATGGTGACAAATACATGAAAGTGTACAAACAAATGAAAATGTACAACGATGAGGAGTTAAATCCTGTGTTGTATCAAAATAAAAAATAGTCATCATTTGATGTCTAAACCAAAACACATATTGGTAATAAGGCTCTCAGCCATGGGTGATGTTGCAATGACAGTTCCTGTGTTGAGAGCCTTAGTTTTGCAATACCCTGAAGTAAAAATTACAGTAGTTTCCAGACCATTCTTCCAACCTTTTTTTGAAGGAATTCCGAATGTGAATTTCTTTGGAGTAGATTTGAAAGAACGCCACAAAGGTTTTTTTGGATTATTTCGATTATTTTCTGATTTACGCAAATTGGATATTGATTTGGTTGCCGATTTACACAATGTGCTTCGCTCTAAAGTTGTCCGAACGTTATTCGCTTTAAGCGGAAAAAAAGTCGCAGCAACGGATAAAGGAAGAGCTGAAAAGAAGGCATTAACCAGTCTAACCAATAAAGTTTTTGCTCCAGTAAAACCAATGGTAGAAAGACATGTGGATGCGTTCAACCAACTTGGATTTTCAATAGATTTAACGAATCCTCAATTCCCTGAGAAAGCCATTTTATCGGAAGGAATTTTTTCAATCACAGGAACAAAAAACCAAAAATGCATTGGAATTGCCCCTTTTGCACAATACGAAAGTAAAGTCTATCCGTTGGATTTAATGCAACAAGTAATTGATGAATTAGCTGAAAATAAAAATCATAAAATCTTTTTATTTGGCGGAGGCGCAACAGAGATTCAGAAATTAAATCAATTACAAAACAACCACGAAAACGTAATGGTTGTTGCGGGTAAATTATCATTTGAAGCCGAAATACAATTAATTTCCAATTTAGACATCATGCTTTCCATGGATTCTGGAAACTCACATATTGCGGCAATGTTAGGCGTAAAAGTCATTACACTTTGGGGTGCTACCCATCCTTACGCTGGTTTTAAACCTTTTAACCAACCCGATGATTTTTGTTTGACTGCAGATAGAGCGCAATATCCATTACTACCAACCTCTATTTATGGGAATAAAAAAGTAAAAGGGTATGATGAGGTTATGCGAACGATTTTACCTTCTCAGGTTATTGAAAAATTAGAAAAAGAACTTAATAACTCTTTTTTAATTAACCTGCAATTAGGTTGAATTTTGCGTTTACAATTTTATTCTCTTTAATTTTGAAAGATCCCAAATAGGAATGTTCAGGACACCAATCTAAGTCTTTTACATATGTTGCTTCACTAACTTCTAAAATAAAAGAACCGTATGTTCTATTATATGAAATTTTAATTCTGTCTTTACAGTCACAATCAAAATTTTCAAATAAAACTTCTTTTTCAAATTCTTTACCTTTTTTTAAATCTTCAATCTTAATATCTTTTAAAAAATCATCCAAAACCTTATAATTAAATGGAGTTTTTGATTGTTTGTTAAAAGAATCAAATAAGGTTTTAATTTGAGATTTGTTAAAATTTTGACTTAAACTAAGATTACAAGATAGTAAAGTGCCAGACAGAAATAATATTATAAAAATGCGATTAAACATCATCAAAATCAATTTTAATGGTTGTTGTTGTTGGATACGCTTGACAAGCTAAAGTCAATCCTTCGGCTACTTCAGCATCATTTAATATTTGATTTTTCTTCATTTCGGCAGCACCTTCGGTTATTCTGCAAATACAACTGCTGCAAATGCCACCTTGACAAGAATACGGCACATCTAAACCTTGCTTCAAAGCCGCTTCTAATAACGTTTGTTTCTGACTCATTTCAAAAGTGGTTTCGTCACTATCTACCAAAATTGAGATTTCAGTATGACCATCTGCCCCACTAGTTGCTTCTTTATCGTTTGAAGATGTTGAGAACAATTCAAATTTAATATCAGATTCGGAAATGTTGTTTTCTTTCAATGTATTTGAAACCAAATTGATCATTTCTTCTGGCCCACACAAATAGAATTTTGCAAACTCCATTTCGGCATGTTTATTTTTCAAAATAAAATTCACCGTGGTATGGTCGATTCTGCCAAGTAAAGCGTTATCTGCTGTTGATTGACTATAAACATATTGCACAAACAAACGCCCTACATATTGTAATTGTAAGTCGTGTAATTGGTTATGAAAAATGGTGTCTTTTTCCGATTTATTTCCGTAAACCAAGACAAATGTGCTATTTGGTTCTTCTTCTAAAACCGATTTTAAAATCGAAAACACAGGTGTAATTCCGCTTCCAGCAACAAAAGCTGCGTAGTTTTTTTGACGATCTGTTTTGGGTTCGAATGTGAATTTTCCTTCAGGAGTTCCTACTTCGATTACATTTCCAACGGCTAGTTTTTCATTAGCAAATTTTGAGAAAAATCCGTTTTTTACAGCTTTTACTGCAATTCGTAATTCGCCACTTTTAGGAGCCGAACAAATAGAATAGGCTCTTCTAATTTCTTGTCCGTCCAAGGTAACTTTTAAGTTTACATATTGACCGGCAACAAAAGTATAATGTGATTGTAATTCCTCGGGAACATTAAATAAAATGGAAACCGCATCGGCCGTTTCTTTGATAATTTCTTTAATGCTTAATTTATAAAATGATGACATCTGTGTTAGTTTTTTACAAAAATAAAAAAAAGAACCCGAAGGTTCTGGATTTATTCCATAAACAACGCTTTTAATTCCGTTGCTTCGTTGGGTTTCATTTTTCCGGCTAAGACTAAGCTTAGTTGTTTTCTTCTTAATGCTGCGGCAAAGCGTTCTTTTTCTAAATCGGTTTCAGGAATTATTGGTGGCACAGGAATAGGTCTTCCGGTTTCATCCACCGCTACAAACGTATAAATGGCTTCGTTTGCTTTATTTTTAATTCCTGATTCACGGTCTTCAATCCAAACATCAATAAAGATTTCCATAGAAGTATTGAAGGTTCTTGAAACTTTAGACTCTACAGTTACTACACTACCAAGCGGAATGGCTCTATTAAACGCCACGTGATTTACTGAAGCGGTTACACAAATTCTACGCGAATGTCTTCTGGCAGTAATACTAGCAGCTCTATCCATACGCGCTAATAATTCGCCCCCAAATAAATTATTCAACGGATTGGTTTCTCCCGGCAATACTAAGTCGGTTAACGTGGTGACTGATTCTGAAGGAAATTTTGGTTGCATTGTTTTTTTTGCAAAGATAACGAGGAATTAGAAAATAAAACACATAAAAAAATCCCAAAACTGGGATTTTAATACTTTTTATGCAATGTTGCTTTTAGTCGATCAACAACCAAGCTTCTGCATTATGTGATTTTTGTATCGCTCTGCGTTCTGATTGTGCTTCTTTAAGTGTTTTAAAACTTGCATACACTACAGGGTATAATTTGTGTTTATTTAACGGAAGCATTTTAGCGTTTTCAAATCCAGCAGCATTAAGTTCTGCAATTGCTTTATTAGCATTTTCTTCGCTTCTATATGCGCCAGCCACCAAATGATAAGGCATTTTTTCTTCAACAATTGCCAGCTCTACCGATGGAATCGGATTGGAAAGCATAAAAGTAGCTTCTTGAATTTGTTGTTGCACTTTTTCTTGCACTTTTTTCTCAACAATCAAAGTTTGTTCCATTATTTGTTGATCATAATGCATTTTATAGCCAAAAGTTCCAGCCCCAAGCATAACCGTAAACACTGCGGCATATTTTAAGTAAGAATAATTTCTTTTTCGTTGAGGTGTAAAAATAATAGGTGCTCTTTCTTCTAAAGCCTCTACTTCTTGTTTTAATTTTTCTCTTGTAATTTCAGGAGAAACAAAAGAAGTTAGCCCAAAAGCATCTGTTAAATAATTAATGGTATTATCCGGCTCAAAAACCCAATTCAGTTCATTATTAACAGAAATTTCACCTATATTTTTTAACGCTAATCGATTGCGATTTTGTAACAAATATGTCCATTCAGTTACAACATCATTTATTTTTATAACCGCTAATTCATAGGACATTTTTTCTTGTAAAGCCACATGATTAGCTAATAATCCATCGTTATTTTTTACATTTGCATTAAATGAAACCACCTTTTTAGGCGGAAAAAATGAACTCGCACTACCAGTAACATGAGCCGATACGGTTTCAGTTAAAAACGCACCAAAACCAGGTACGGTTACGCACTGATAACGATATAATAAGTCGGAAATGTGTTTTTCTATTTGCATAACAACAAAGTTAGATAATCAATACTAATTTCAAAATTTTATTAACAAAAATTATTAACAATTTGATTTTTCCTGTAAATAACTGGAAGCGAATGGCTTGCGTTTTCTTGGTTTCCATGTTCCTGCTGTCCACTCTACAGGGTGCCGCTCCCATCAGGGCTAATTAGGTTTTCATTTTCTTTCTTGGTCTTTGTATTCTATGTAAAAATCGATTTTCTTGAGCGGATTTGAATTTTTTCTAATTTTTTATGTGGTAAAAATCTTTGTATTATTCCTAAAAACCACTATTTTTGTTTTCAATTATAAGCCAAATTAAATTTTATATCCGCCATGACACAGTCAGAATTGTACCACACGCTTGCGCTTATGCAAGTGGAAGGAGTAGGAGATGTAATAGCCAAAAAACTCATCCAACATTGCGGAAACGCAGAAGCAGTATTTACTTCAAAGAAATCCCAACTTCAACAAATTGACGGAATCGGTTCGGTCGTAATTAAAAATTTACAAGATAAATCGGTATTTGTAAAAGCGGAAGCTGAAATCCAATTCATTGCGCAAGAAAATATTTCCACCACCTATTTTCAAGAAGAAAATTATCCCGAACGATTAAAACACTGTTATGATAGTCCGGTACTTTTGTTTCAAGCAGGAAATATCAATTTACAAAACCGTAGAGTGATTAGTATTGTTGGCACGCGCCAAATTACGACCTATGGCATGGAATTTACCAAAAAATTTATGGAAGAAATCGCGCCATTAAATCCTATTATTGTTAGCGGTTTTGCTTATGGTGTAGATATTTATGCCCATCAAATGGCAATGGATTGTGGCTTGCAAACTATTGGTGTATTAGCACATGGTTTGAATCAAATTTATCCCAAAACGCATAAAAAATACATGGCAAAAATGGAACAAAACGGCGGATTTTTAACCGAGTTTTGGAGCACCAGTAAACCAGATAAAGAAAATTTCATCAAGCGCAATAGAATTGTAGCAGGAATAAGTGAAGCCACACTTGTAATTGAAAGCGCCGAAAAAGGTGGATCTTTAGTTACAGCCAATTTAGCGAATGATTACAACCGAGATGTATTTGCAGTTCCTGGGAGAACCACCGATAAATACAGCCAAGGATGTAATAATTTGATTAAAACCCAGCGTGCTAATTTACTGACATCGGCGGCAGATTTGGTGTATATATTAAATTGGGAACTGCAACGCGAATCACAAAAATCAGTTCAAAAACAATTATTTATTTCTTTAACGAATGAAGAACAGAAAATCTACGATTACCTTCAAAAAATAGGAAAAGAAATGATGGACATTATTGCCTTAGAATGTGATTTCCCTATTTACCGCATTTCTTCTATTTTGTTGAACATGGAATTAAAAGGAGTAATAAGGCCTTTGCCGGGTAAAATGTTTGAGGTGGTTTGATAAAAAAAACCTCAAAATTTAGACTTCTAAACTTTGAGGATTTTTTATTGAACTTTGAGTTTTCTTAGTAACCCAACTTCTCTCTAACTCTTTTTAAAACGCCATTTGCTACTGCACTTGCTTTTGCTGCGCCTTCAAGTAATAATTTATCAACTTCTTCTAGATTATTGATGTAGTAATTGTATTTCTCTCTTTCAGTTTTGAATTTTTCAACAATTAATTCAAACAATTCCTGTTTGGCGTGACCGTAACCGTAATTTCCAGCTACATATTTGGCACGTAAATCGGCAACCTCTTCAGTAGAACCTAACAATTTATAAATAGCAAACACATTGCAAGTGTCTGGATTTTTTGGCTCTTCAAGTGGAGTACTATCGGTTTCAATGCTTTTTATTTGTTTTAAAAGCGTTTTATCGTCAACAAAAATATTAATGAAATTATTTCTTGATTTACTCATTTTATGCCCATCTGTTCCCGGAATAATCATAATTTGCTCATCTATTTTTGCTTCTGGTAATACAAAGGTTTCACCCATTTGGTGATTAAATCTTGAAGCTACATCACGAGTAATTTCAATGTGTTGCAATTGGTCTTTCCCTACAGGAACAAATTCGGCATCATACAATAAAATATCGGCAGCCATTAACATCGGATAAGCAAATAATCCTGCATTAACATCATCTAGTCTGTCGGCTTTATCTTTAAAAGAATGTGCTAATGTTAAACGTTGAAACGGAAAAAAACAGCTCAAATACCAAGCAAGTTCAGCTGTTTGAGGCACATCAGATTGACGGTAAAAAACTACACGATTGGTATCTAAACCACACGCAAGCCATGCAGCAGCTACATTATAGGTGTTTTGTCTTAATTCTGCACCATCTTTGATTTGCGTAATCGAATGCAAATCGGCAATAAAAAGAAAAGATTCGTTATCAGGATTTTTTGCCATTTGAATAGCAGGTAAAATTGCGCCTAATAAATTACCTAAGTGTGGTGTTCCTGTACTTTGAATTCCGGTTAATATTTTTGCCATTGTTATTTTTTAAAGCAAAGACGCAAAGTTATTCGCAAAGCTTCGCATAGTTTTTTATTATTTAATTGAATTGCAAAGGTAAAGTAAAAACCGAAAAGTAAAAAGAGATGTATTTTATTAAAATGATTACTTTTGGGATGTTATTAATTATACGATAATGCAATTTATAAAATATCCACTTTTATTACTGTATCGATTTTGGTTTTATGTATTAGTTTTAGTGCTAATTATTGTTTTGTTTCCATTTATTTTAGCTACTATTTTAAGCGAAAGAACCTATTCACTGTTTTTTAAAATAGCTAGAATATGGGCTAAACTAATTTTAATTGGAATGGGATTTAATTACAGAATCAGTGGTGATGGTGTTTTTGAAGAAGGCAAAAGCTATATGTTAGTGGCAAATCATACATCAATGACCGATATTATGTTGATGCTAGTTTTAGTGAAAAATCATCCGTTTGTGTTTGTTGGAAAAAAAGAATTGGCTCAAATTCCCCTTTTCGGATTTATTTATAAAAGAGTTTCTATTTTAGTTGACCGAAGCAGTAGTAAAAGTAGGTATCAAGTTTTTGAACGCGCACAAAGAAGAATTCAACAAGGACTAAGTATTTGTATTTTTCCAGAAGGCGGTGTGCCAGATGAACATATTGTTTTAGACGAATTTAAAGATGGTGCATTTAGAATAGCTATTGAACATCAATTGCCTATTGTTCCAATGGTGTTTTTTGATAATAAAAAACGTTTTTCTTATACATTTTTCAGCGGAAGCCCAGGAAAAATGCGCGCTAAAGTTTTACCAATTATAGAAACAACAGGAAAGACTTTAGAGGATAAAAATGAAATAAAACAACTTGTAAGGCAAAGTATTCTAGAATCTTTAGTGAATCAAAATTAATTCACTGGAACATCATATTCGAGAAAGGTATCGTTACCATTTGCATCTTCTCCAGTCCAAAATTTAAAAATATAATTTCCAGTATTTGTTACATAAAAATTAAAGGTTTCTTCAACCAAAACATTTTGAATTTCAGAACAATTACTTCGGTTTTCTACAATATTTTTTACTGCACAAGTTCGAATATTTAAATTTTTGTCATAAAAAATTCCATAATCAGAGTGACAGTTTGTAGGTCTATAATATTTCATAGTTATAGCATATGTTTCTCCTAAATCAAATGTTGAAGGAATAACTACAGAATCTACGGGTAATGCCACAACACTATAACTAGTTTCATCTTTATCACAAGAATTTAAAACAAATAGCAAGCCTAAAAGTAAAATTAATTTTTTCATTTTAAAATTAGTTAGATTAGAGTGTTCAAATTTAAACAAACAGATTGAAAATAAAAAAAATCACGCCTTACGCGTGATTTTTTGATTATGCATTATTTTCTTTAATGGTTTCTTTAATTTTTAATTCAAGTTCGTCCATTAATTCAGGATTGTCTTTAATTAACACCTTAACAGCATCCCTACCTTGTCCTAATTTTGTTTCACCATAGCTAAACCATGAGCCACTTTTTTTGATGATTTCAAACTCAACTGCTAAATCAAGTACTTCTCCTACTTTAGAAATTCCTTCGCCATACATAATATCAAATTCTGCAGTTCTAAATGGCGGAGCGACTTTATTTTTTACAATTTTAACTTTGGTTCTATTTCCAATTACATTTTCTCCATCTTTAATTTGAGTTGATTTTCTAATATCAATTCGAACAGAAGCATAAAATTTTAATGCGTTTCCTCCCGTTGTAGTTTCGGGACTTCCAAACATTACACCAATTTTATCTCGCAATTGGTTAATAAAAAACACAGTACAATTAGTTTTGTGAATAGTTCCTGTTAATTTTCGTAAGGCTTGAGACATCAGTCGGGCATGTAATCCCATTTTACTATCTCCCATATCGCCTTCAATTTCGCTTTTTGGTGTTAAAGCAGCAACAGAGTCAATCACGACAATATCTACTGCACCCGAGCGAATTAAACTTTCGGCAATTTCAAGCGCTTGTTCTCCGTTATCAGGTTGTGAAATGATTAAATTATCAATATCAACCCCTAATTTTTCGGCATAAAAACGATCGAAGGCATGTTCTGCATCAATAAATGCTGCAATTCCACCTGCTTTTTGAGCTTCAGCAATGGCGTGTAAGGTTAACGTAGTTTTACCAGATGATTCTGGCCCATAAATTTCAATGACTCTACCTCTTGGGTATCCATTTACACCCAAAGCTAAGTCTACTCCTAATGATCCCGAAGAAATCGATTCAACTTCTTCTACGGCGCTATCGCCCAGTTTCATTACAGCACCTTTACCATAGGTTTTGTCTAGTTTGTCTAACGTTAATTGTAAGGCTTTTAATTTGGCTTCTTTATCTGCACTCATAATAATTATTTTTCGTAAAAATACAGCTTTTTTTAATTGTTCCAAAAAATGTTAATATGTTTTCCAATTCAATTTAAAGATTTTAATTTTAATCAATTTTGTTACCTTTGCAACCGAGTTCTTCCATTTAGAACTCATACATAATTTCTCACTTAAACGTTTATAGCATGCAACTGTACAACACCTTAAGCGCAGAAGAAAGAGCCGAGCTAATTGATCAAGCCGGAAAACAAAGACTTACTTTGTCTTTCTATGCGTATGCCAAAATTGAAGATCCTAAAAAATTTAGAGACGATTTATTCGTTGCTTGGAACTCCCTTGATGCCCTTGGTCGCACCTATGTAGCCAAAGAAGGAATCAACGCTCAAATGAGTGTTCCAGCCGAGAATTTTGAAGCCTTTCGTGAAACCTTAGAAGCCTATGATTTTATGCGTGGCATTCGTTTGAATGTGGCGGTAGAACATGACGATCATTCGTTTTTAAAATTGACCGTAAAAGTTCGTGATAAAATTGTAGCTGACGGATTGAACGACGAGACTTTTGATGTGACTAACATTGGCGTACACTTGAAAGCGAAAGAATTTAACCAAATAATAGAAGACCCCAACACCATTGTAGTCGATTTTAGAAATCATTACGAAAGTGAAATTGGGCATTTTAAAGGCGCCATCACACCTGATGTAGAGACTTTCAGAGAAAGCTTACCCATTATCAACGAGCAATTAAAAGATTTTAAAGAAGATAAAAACTTGGTGATGTACTGTACAGGCGGTATTCGTTGCGAAAAAGCATCGGCCTATTTCAAACACCAAGGTTTTAAAAATGTGTACCAATTAGAAGGTGGTATTATCAATTATGCCAAACAAATTAAGGAAGAAGGTTTAGAAAGTAAATTTATTGGAAAAAACTTTGTATTTGACCACCGCTTAGGCGAAAGAATTACAGACGATATCGTTTCGCAATGCCATCAATGTGGAAACCCGTGCGATAATCACACCAATTGCGCTAATGACGGTTGCCATTTATTATTCATTCAATGTGACGAATGCAAAGCCGCTATGGAAAATTGTTGCTCCACTGAATGTCAAGAAATCACCCATTTGCCTTTAGCCGAACAAGTAAAATTGCGTCGAGGAAAACAAGTTGGAAATAAAGTATTCCGAAAAGGAAAATCTGAAAAATTGAAGTTCAAACATTCGGGGGAACTATCCGATACGGCATTGGCTAAAGCCTTAAAAACAAATGATATCCGTCAAAAGATAAAAATCAAGAAAACCCTAGTTGGAAAAGCGGAACATTTTTATGTAAAAGCACAAGTAGGACTTTTTATCATTGAAAATAATGAGTTACACTTAGGCGACAACATCTTAATTTCTGGACCAACGACTGGAAATCAAGAATTGATTTTAGAAAAAATGTTAGTGAATGGCTCGGAAAATTCAACTGCAAAAGTTGGTGATAAAGTAACATTTGAAGTGCCTTTTAGAGTTCGAAAATCCGATAAATTATTTAAAATAATCAACTAATGACGGCTTCAGGAAAAATAGAATTAATGGCTCCTGCGGGGAATTTCGAATCCCTACAAGCCGCATTAGATAATGGTTGTGATTCAGTTTATTTTGGCGTAGAGCAATTAAATATGCGCGCGCGTGCCACTGTGAATTTTGTATTAGACGATTTGCCAGAAATTGCGCGTCGATGCCAAGAGAAAAACGTTAGAACCTATTTAACCTTAAACACCATTATTTACGATCACGATTTATCGATTGTAAAAACGCTTTTGTCCAAAGCAAAAGAAGCGGGTATTACAGCAGTGATTGCCTCAGATCAAGCAGTGATAATGGCCGCAAGAACCATTGGGATGGAAGTCCATATTTCCACTCAATTGAATGTGACCAATATTGAAACGGTAAAATTTTATGCCCTATTTGCCGATACCATTGTATTGTCTCGTGAACTAAGCTTACGTCAAGTAAAAAAAATAACAGACGAAATCGAAAAAGAACAAATCAAAGGGCCGAGTGGAAATTTAGTAGAAATAGAAATTTTTGGTCACGGTGCTTTATGTATGGCGGTTTCTGGCAAATGTTATTTGAGTTTACATTCGCACAATTCATCTGCCAATCGCGGGGCTTGTAAACAAAATTGTCGAAAAAAATATACCGTAATCGACCAAGAATCAGGTTTTGAAATTGAAATTGACAACGAATACATGATGTCGCCCAAAGATTTATGCACTTTAGATTTTTTAGACCAAGTCATTGACTCAGGCATTAAAGTGTTAAAAATAGAAGGACGAGGTCGTGCGGCTGATTATGTCGCTACCGTTATCAAAACCTATCGCGAAGCAATTGATTCGTATTATGAAGGGACGTTTACCAAAGAAAAAATTCAAACTTGGATGGCAACTTTGGCAACAGTTTACAATCGTGGCTTTTGGAGTGGTTATTATTTAGGCCAAAAATTAGGCGAATGGTCAGATAACCCGGGATCAAGTGCCACACAAAAGAAAGTGTACGTTGGAAAAGGAATGCATTATTTTGTAAAATCAAGCATAGCCGAATTCAAAATTGAGGCCTATGATATCAAAAAGGGTGATAAAATTTTAATTACGGGTCCTTCAACTGGAGCTCAAGAATTAATTTTAGAAGATTTTTTCGTGAATGATGCCACTTCTGAAAAAGCAACCAAAGGAGATAGTTGTACTTTTAAAGTGCCGTTCCGCATTCGTTTATCGGACAAAATGTATAAAATTGTAGAAAACTAATGGTTGTTGTTACGCTTCAAAGAGAGAAATGCATTGGTTGCAACTACTGTGTAGAAATGGCGCCGGCACAATTTCAAATGTCTAAAAAAGATGGTAAATCGGTTTTGATCAAATCAACAAACAACAAAGGATTTCACACCTTAAAATCGCCTGATCATACCATTGTTGAAACATGTGAACTCGCTGAAAAAGCCTGTCCAGTGCATATTATTTCCGTAAAAGAAACCTAAATTTTTGTTTTACAATACTAAATAAAAACCTATTTCGTTTAACTATGAGATAGGTTTTTTCTTTTTGATAAACTTCAAGATTGATTTTTGAAAGTTTCCATAAAAAATCAATATCTTTACGCTCAAAAACGTTTTGAAACGTAGTCCACAAAGGGCAATCACTATATATCTAAATTATGGCATGTACAAACTGTTCAACCACTGATGGTGGTGCACCAAAAGGGTGTAATAATAATGGGTCTTGCGGCACCGATAGCTGCAACAAACTTTCGGTTTTCGATTGGTTATCAAACATGACACTTCCGGGTGGTCAAGCGCCTTTTGACGCAGTTGAAATCCGATTTAAAAACGGGAGAAAAGAATTTTTTAGGAATACCGAAAAATTAACCTTGTCTATTGGAGATATTGTAGCTACTGAAGCTTCTCCAGGACACGACATCGGAATCATTACTTTGACGGGCGAATTGGTTAAAATTCAAATGAAAAAGAAAAATGAAAATCCAGATAAAGAATTAGCTAAAATTTATCGAAAGGCGACTCAAAAAGACATTGATATCTGGACTGAAGCTCGAAATAAAGAAGAAATTGTGCGCATGCGAGCAAGGGAAATTGCTATTGATTTGAAGTTAGAAATGAAAATTTCTGATGTTGAATTTCAAGGTGATGGATCAAAAGCAACGTTTTATTACACGGCTAACGACCGCGTAGATTTTCGCCAATTGATTAAAGAATTTGCACAAGAATTCAAAATTAGAATCGAAATGAAGCAAGTAGGTTTCCGTCAAGAAGCATCTCGTTTAGGCGGTATAGGCTCTTGCGGAAGAGAATTGTGTTGTTCTACTTGGTTAACCGATTTTAGAAGTGTAAATACTTCGGCAGCTCGTTACCAACAATTGTCATTGAACCCTCAAAAATTAGCAGGTCAATGCGGTAAATTAAAATGTTGTTTGAACTATGAATTAGACACCTATCTAGATGCCTTAAAAGACATGCCCGACATGGAAACGAAACTCTACACCGAAAAAGGTGATGCTTATTGTCAGAAAATAGATATTTTTAAAGAAATTATGTGGTTTTCGTATGCCAATGCACCAGCGCAATGGATGGTTTTACCTGTGGCTAAAGTCAAAGAAATTATTGCTGTAAACAAGAAAAAAGAACGCGTTGCCGGACTAGAAGATTATGTAGTTGAAACGGTTCAAGAAGTAGAGAAAAAATTTGAAAATGTAGTTGGTCAAGATAGTTTAACTCGTTTTGATCAACCGAAGAAAAAATCGAATAATAGAAACAAAAAGAAGAAACCTACAAATTTTAAAAATGCACCTAAGAAAGACTAATTTTATTGGTTTATTATTGTTGTTATTGTTTTTTACCGCGTGTGATAAGAAACAGTTTTTCAGCGAGTATAAAGAATTAGACGGATCGTGGAAAAAGTCCGACACTTTGCGTTTTACTTTTGAACAAAAAGACACTATTTCGCCCTATAATTTGTTTTTAAACGTGAGAAATAATAATGATTATCCGTTCAACAACATGTATTTAATTGTTTCTTTAAAAGAACCTGGAAAAAAACCTACAATAAAAATTGACACATTAGAATATCAAATGGCAGATGTAGACGGAACTCTTTTAGGAGAAGGTTTTACCGATGTAAAAGAAAGTAAATTATGGTATCTAGAAAACTACGTATTTAATAGAATTGGAAATTATAAAGTAGAAGTAGTTCAAGCAGTAAGAGCTACCGGAGAAGTAGATGGAGTTGCTGAACTAGAGGGAATTACAGAATTAGGATTAAGAATAGAAAAAACAAAATAACATGGCGACTAAGAAACCAGTTACAAATGATTACGCAGCATATAATCGAAAGTTTTGGCAACTTTTCAAATATGGTTGTTTAGGAATTATTTCATTATTCCTTTTTGCTTCATGGGGGTTTTTCGGAAAAATGCCTTCATTTGATGATTTAGAAAACCCTGATTCTAATGTGGCCACCGAAATTATCTCTTCAGACGGAGTAGTTATTGGTAAATTTTATAAAGAAAATAGGACTCCAGTAAAATATCATGAACTTCCACAGCATTTAGTGAAAGCGTTAGTGGCAACTGAAGACGAACGTTTTTACGAACATTCAGGAATTGATGCAAAAGGAACATTGCGGGCCGTAGTAAAGCTAGGAAGAGACGGAGGTGCTAGTACACTTACGCAGCAATTAGCCAAAAATTTATTCCATGGTGAAGGTTCAAAATTTATTCTTTTTAGAGTCATTCAAAAGGTAAAAGAGTGGATTATTGCCATTCGTCTAGAACGTCAGTATACGAAACAAGAAATCATAGCTTTGTATTTGAATCAAGTTGATTTTGTTAACGGTGCGGTCGGAATTCGTTCGGCAGCAAAAATTTACATGAACAAAGAACCAAAAGATTTAACTATTGAAGAAGGCGCTTTGTTTGTAGGGATGTTAAAAAATCCTTCACTATATAATCCAAACCGAAAAAAAAGAGCTCAATTGGTTTTAGATCGAAGAAATACGGTATTAGGACAAATGGTGAAAAACGGTGTAATTACTGAAGCCAAACAAGAACAGCTTAAAAAATTACCTATAAAATTAGATTTTAGACCTGAAAGTCATTCCGAAGGGAGCGCAACTTATTTTAGAGAATACCTTAGAGATTACATGCGAAAATGGGTAAAAGATCACTTAAAACCCGATGGAACTGAGTATGATTTGTATCGCGATGGATTAAAAATTTATACGACTATCGATTCTAAAATGCAACAATATGCCGAAGAAGCCGTGCAAGAACATTTAAAAAATTTACAAAAAGAATTTTTTAAAGGAATGAAAGACAAAGAAAACGCGCCTTTTGTTGATATTACGACAGAGCAAACCAATCAAATCATGATGCAGGCGATGAAAAATTCTGAGCGATGGAGAAAAATGGATTTGAATGGGAAAACGGCCGATGAAATCATCAAATCGTTCTCGGTACCCGCTAAAATGAAAATTTTCACATATGAAGGTGAAAAAGACACCATCATGAAACCAAAAGATTCCATCATTTACTACAAACACATGCTCCAAACCGGAATGATGGCCATGGAGCCAAGAAACGGCCATATCAAAGCATGGGTTGGAGGCGTAAATTACAAGTATTTCCAATACGATCACGTGGGGCAAGGAGCAAGACAAGTTGGCTCTACTTTTAAACCATTTGTATATGCCACAGCAATTGAACAATTAGGTATGTCGCCTTGTGATTCCATAATTGATAGTTATTTCACCATGCCAAAAGGTAAATGGGGAATTGATGCCGATTGGTCGCCTAAAAACTCTGATGGCAATTATCGAGGAACTATTACGTTGCAAAAAGCATTAGCTAATTCCATCAATACGGTTTCGGCAAAATTAATTGACCGAGTGGGTCCACAAGCGGTTGTGGATATGGCAAAAGAATTAGGAGTTACTTCAAAAATTCCAGTTCAACCTTCAATTGCACTAGGAGCAGTGGATATTACAGTAGAAGAAATGGTAGGCGCTATGAGTACATTTGCCAATCAAGGGGTATACGTAAAACCTACATTTATCATTAAAATAGAAGATAAAAATGGCGTGGTCATTGACCAACCGATTCCGTATCAAAAAGATGTGGTTAACAAAGATGTAGCTTATGCTGTAATTAAATTAATGGAAGGGGTTAAAGAATCTGGAACAGGTGCACGTTTAAAATATGGCGGTGGCGGATTCATTCAGTACGATTATAGTTTTCCAAATCCAGTAGCCGGAAAAACAGGAACTTCTCAAAATAATTCCGATGGATGGTTTATCGGCATGGTGCCTAATTTAGCCACAGGTATTTGGGTAGGAAATGAAGACCGAGCAGCACATTTTAGATCTACACATATGGGACAAGGTGCTACAACAGCATTGCCTATTTGGGGAATTTTTATGAAGAAATGTTATGCAGATAGCGATTTAGATGTCTCACGCGAACCTTTTGAAAAACCTGAAAACTTATCGATTAAAGTAGATTGTTGGACACCTAAAAAAGTTGTTGATACAACAGCGGTTCCAACAGATGAACCCAATATGGATGAGTTCGAAGGATTATAAAAACAACAATAACACTATGATTTCAAGAAAAGTAAATAACGTTAAAGAAGCTTTAGAAGGAATTCAAGACGGAATGACAATTATGTTAGGTGGTTTCGGTCTTTGTGGTATTCCTGAAAATAGTATTGCTGAATTAGTTCGTAAAAATGTAACCAATCTAACTTGTATTTCAAACAACGCAGGAGTTGATGATTTCGGATTGGGATTACTATTACAAAAACGCCAAATTAAAAAAATGATTTCTTCGTATGTGGGAGAAAATGCAGAGTTCGAACGTCAAATGCTTTCTGGGGAATTGGAAGTGGAATTAACACCACAAGGAACCTTAGCCGAAAAATGTCGTGCGGCACAAGCCGGAATTCCTGCCTTTTTTACGCCTGCTGGTTATGGAACAGAAGTAGCGGAAGGAAAAGAAGTTCGTGAATTTAATGGAAAAATGCACGTTTTAGAATATGCATATAAAGCCGATTTTTCTATCGTAAAAGCTTGGAAAGGTGACGAAGCAGGAAATCTTATTTTCAAAGGAACTGCTCGTAACTTTAATGCACCAATGGCTGGAGCCGCTAAAATTACAATTGCTGAGGTAGAAGAATTAGTGCCAGCAGGAACATTAGATCCAAACGAAATTCACATTCCAGGAATTATGGTAAATCGTATTTTCCAAGGTGAAAAATTTGAAAAAAGAATTGAGCAAAGAACTGTTAGACAAAAATAATTAGCCAATGTGACAATGAGCCAATTAGACGATGAGCCAATTAGTCAATAAAATTAATTGACACATTTACACATTTTCAAATTGACACATTAATTTAGGCACATTGACACATTATCACATTGACACATTATATTATGGCATTAGATAAAAATCAAATTGCAAAAAGAATCGCCCAAGAAGTTAAAGACGGGTATTATGTTAATTTAGGAATTGGAATACCAACTTTAGTAGCGAATTATGTTCGTACGGATATTTCAGTTGAATTTCAATCGGAAAATGGAGTTTTAGGTATGGGTCCGTTCCCTTTTGAAGGAGAAGAAGATGCTGATATCATCAACGCAGGAAAACAAACCATCACAACTTTACCTGGAGCAAGTTTCTTTGATTCGGCTTTTAGTTTCGGAATGATTCGTGCGCAAAAAGTAGATTTAACGATTTTAGGCGCAATGGAAGTTTCTGAAAACGGCGACATTGCCAACTGGAAAATTCCTGGAAAAATGGTAAAAGGAATGGGCGGCGCTATGGACTTAGTCGCTTCAGCTGAGAATATTATCGTAGCGATGATGCACGTCAATAAAGCAGGTGAATCTAAAATCTTAAAGAAATGTACATTGCCTTTAACCGGTGTAGGTTGTGTGAAAAAAGTCGTTACGGAATTAGCGGTTTTAGAAATTACCTCAAAAGGGTTCAAATTGTTAGAACGTGCGCCAGGTGTTTCAGTAGAAGACATCATCAAAGCTACAGAAGCCAATTTAATTATTGAAGGAGAAATTCCTGAAATGAGTATTAATTAGCCAATAAAACAATGTGCCAATTAGTCGATTAGTCAATGTGTCAATTTGTTGAACGCAAACCCCATTGGCACATTGGCACATTATAAAATTGACACATTAAACAAATATATAAGCCATGATAACATTTCAAGAAAAGTACAAGAACAATTTAATTCTTTTAAAGTCATTTGAATTTGCTAAAAAAGTAGTTCAATACACAGAAAAATTAGAAGAAGATAGAAAGTATGTAATCGCCAATCAACTATTAAAATCAGGAACTTCAATCGGAGCGAATATTAAAGAAGCTCAAAATGCTGAAAGCAAAGCAGACTTTATTCATAAAATGAAAATTGCCATGAAAGAAGCTGATGAAACCGAATTTTGGTTATTCCTTTGTAACGAATTAGAAAATTATCCAAATGCAGAAGAATTATTAACCGAAGTTTTTGATATATTGAAAATTACAAATAAAATCATTTCAACAACCAAAAAAATTAGCCAATAAGCCATACGTAAATAAGTAAATAACGGAATTGGCACATTGACTAATTGCCTCATTGGCTAATTGAATTGGCACATTGACTAATCGACTAATTGACACATTAACATGTTTCCAAAAGTAATTCTAAAATCAGGTAAAGAAAAATCGATACAACGTCGTCATCCTTGGATTTTCAGCGGTGCAGTGTATGGCGTAAGTCGTGAAATTAACGATGGCGAAATGGTTGATGTAGTCGATTCGCAAAACAATCATTTAGGTACAGGCTATTTCAGTGATAAAGGAAGTATCGTAGTGCGTATTTTGACTTTTGGTGATGAAACTTTTTTTGAAAGATTTTGGACAGAAAAATTACAATCGGCTTGGAATTTACGTTTGAAATTATTGGATTTAGATGTTACGAATGCTTTTCGTGTCATTCATGGAGAAGGCGATGGCATTCCAGGTTTAATAATTGATTATTACGATAAAAATTGGGTAATTCAAGCGCATTCTTCAGGAATTTTTCTTCAAATGGAGCAAATTGCCGAAGCGATAAAATCAAATTTTTCGGAGTATTGCGAAACCATTTATTGCAAAAGTTCAGGAACTTTACCGAATACAGGAACAGATTATTTTTTATTCGGAAATAAAGTAGAAGCAGTTGCCAAAGAGAACAACATTTTGTTTTCCGTTAATTGGGTTGAAGGACAAAAAACAGGTTTCTTCCTAGACCAACGAGAAAACCGTAAATTATTAGGTAAATTTTCAAAAGGTAAAAAAGTACTCAATACGTTTTGTTATACTGGCGGATTTTCAATTTACGCCATGAGTGCTGGAGCTGAATTGGTAACTTCGGTTGATATTTCTCAAAAAGCAGTAGATTTAGCCGCCAGTAATATGGAATTGAACTTTCCAAAAGCCAACCATACAGCAGTAGCTGACGATGTGTTTAATTTCATGAAAGAGCACACGCAAGAATACGACGTGATTGTGTTAGACCCTCCCGCTTTCGCCAAAAGCATCAAAAGCAAACACACCGCAACACAAGCCTACAAACGTTTAAACATTGCAGGTTTAAAAGCCTTGGCGCCTAACGGAATTTTATTCACCTTCTCTTGTTCGCAAGTAATTGACGATGTTTTATTCTACAACACCGTTGCCGCAGCAGCCATAGAAACGGGAAGAAACATCAGAGTTTTACACAAATTAGAGCAAGGACCCGATCACCCAACGAATATTTATCACCCAGAAGGCCATTATTTAAAAGGATTGGTGTTGTTTGTTGAATAAAGTATTGTAAAATGATTTTTCAACTTAAATTTTCAGAATATAATGTTTTATCTAATGGATCGGATGGTGGGCATTATTATTTATCAGCAGAAATAGTATATAAAGGAATAAAAAGGAAAATTATTGTGCTTTTTGATAACAAATCAGATGAAGTACAATTATTAGAAAAGAAAGAAATTTTGGTAACTGGTAATTTAACTGATGAAGGTTTAGATCAGACATTAATCATGACAAATTCTATAATTATCAAATAAAAAACCTGCAAGTCTTCAACTTACAGGTTTGTCTATATTCTAAGTTGTTTTCTCTTTTTTCTTAATGACTCAATGCAGAGAAGAAATCATTCCCTTTATCATCGGTAATAATAAATGCAGGGAAATCTTTTACTTCGATTTTTCTTACGGCTTCCATTCCTAATTCTGGGAAATCTACAACTTCAACCGATAAGATGTTTTCTTTGGCTAAAATCGCAGCAGGACCACCAATCGAACCTAAATAGAACCCACCGTATTTGTTACACGCGTTCATGACGTCTTTACTTCGGTTTCCTTTGGCTAACATAATCATGCTTCCACCAGCCGCTTGGAACTCGTCTACATACACGTCCATTCTTCCAGCTGTTGTGGGTCCAAAACTTCCTGATGGCATGCCGTCTGGCGTTTTTGCCGGACCTGCATAATATACCGGATGATTTTTGAAATACGCTGGCATTGGTTTTCCAGCGTCTAATAATTCTTTGATTTTAGCATGCGCAATATCACGAGCTACAATCAACGTTCCGTTTAATTTCAAACGGGTTTTGATAGGGTATTTTGATAATTCAGCTAAAATTTCAGGCATCGGTCTATTCAAATCAATTTCTACTGCTGGCTCTAAATGCGGAGCGGTTGTAGGTAAAAATTGCGCTGGATTCGTTTCCAATTGTTCCAAGAAAATTCCATCTTTTGTTATTTTTCCTTTGATATTTCGATCTGCCGAACAAGAAACGCCCATTCCCACCGGACAAGAAGCCGCATGGCGTGGTAAACGAATTACACGAACGTCATGCGTTAAATATTTTCCTCCAAATTGCGCTCCAATAGCACTTTCTTGACAAATTTCTTGAACACGTTTTTCCCATTCTAAATCACGAAACGCCTGACCAGCCATATTTCCCGAAGTTGGTAAATGGTCATAATATCCTGCCGAAGCTTTTTTTACGGCTGCTAAGTTTGCCTCCGCAGAAGTTCCACCAATTACGATAGCTAAGTGATACGGAGGACAAGCTGCTGTTCCTAAATCCATAATACGCTCACGAACAAATTCGTCTAACGATTTTTCATTTAACAACGATTTTGTTTTTTGATACAAGAATGTCTTGTTAGCTGAACCACCGCCTTTAGCTAAAAATAAAAACTCATACGAGTTCCCTTTTTTTGCATAAATATCAATTTGAGCTGGTAAGTTAGAACCTGAGTTTTTCTCTTCAAACATCGAAATCGGAACAATTTGCGAATAACGAAGATTCTTATTTTGGTAGGTATTGAAAATTCCTTTTGATAACCATTCGCCATCATCTACACCTGTATAAACATTTTCTCCTTTTTTCGCCATAACTATTGCCGTTCCCGTGTCTTGGCAAGAAGGCAGCTGACCTTCAACCGCCACAACTGCATTTTGCAATAAATTATAGGCTACAAAACGGTCGTTGTCTGTTGCTTCAGGATCTTCAATAATGTTTCTAAGTTTTTGTAAATGTGCTGAACGCAACATAAACGAAACGTCATCCATTGCTTCTTGTGCTAATAGTTCTAATCCTTTTGGGTCAACCACTACGATTTCTCTATCCCCAAGTTGCTCTACTTTTACGTAATCAGATGTAAGTTTTTTGTATTGTGTATCGTCTTTTAATATTGGATACGGGTCTTGATATAAAAAGTCCATTGTGTGTATGTTTTGAAAGGTAAAGTTACAGATTTTTGCCGGGATTGAAAAAATGAAATGTGGTTAATTAGTATATCTTAAAAAAACCAACTCGCCACAAAAATCGCCGTAATTACACAGATTAAATCTACTAAAAGCATCATTCCTAATGTATAACGGGTGTTTTTTACGTTGATACTTCCAAAATAAACCGCAATAACATAGAAAGTTGTTTCGGCACTGCATTGGAAAATACAGCTTAATCTTCCGGTTAAGGAATCAGGACCAAATTGCTTCATCGCATCAATCATAAACCCTCGGGAACCACCAGAACTAAAAGGGCGCAACATCGCTACTGGCAATGAATCTGTGATTTCTTTAGTGACACCCAAATGCGCAAAAACAAATGAAATTCCGTTTGCAATATTTTCAAATAGACCACTGTTTCTGAATAACGAAATAGCGACTAACATTCCCATTACATAAGGAAAAATAGTGACTCCTGTTTTTAATCCGTTGTTGGCTCCAGATACAAATGTGTCGAAAATAGTAGTTTTTTGTGCTACGAATTTTTTCTCTTGAACGAAGGAAAATATCAAAGTTCCTCCGATGATTAGTATCAATAATAATCCCGAAAGGTTAGAAGTAAAATAGTTTTTTTCGATTAAATCTAAACTGTTTACATAAAATAATAACCCAACTATAGCACCAATTACACCCATTAAAACCGCTAGTAAAGAGGCACTTTTAAAATTAACACGTTGTTTAATTCCAACTAAAATGAAAGCTGCAATAGTTCCTACAAATGATGTAATAATACACGGCAACATGACATCGGCAGGATTAGCAGCGTTTTCTGCAGCGCGATAACCAATGATTGAAGTGGGAATTAATGTTAAACCTGCGGCATGTAAACACATGAACATGATTTGTGCATCACTCGCTCGGTTTTTATCTTCGTTGAGTTCTTGTAAACTTTGCATAGCTTTTAATCCAAATGGAGTAGCCGCAGAATCTAATCCTAAAAAGTTAGCTGCAAAATTCAATGTCATGTAAGATATAGACTCGTGATTTTTAGGAATTGAAGGAAAAACTTTAGCAAATAATGGGCTTAGTTTTTTAGCCAATCGTTCAGATGCTCCAGAAACAATTAGCAATTCCATAATGCCACAGAAAAAGGACAAATAAGCCATTAATGGCAGAATCAAATCAAACAAACTGCTTTTGGTCATAGGCAGTAAACCATCTGCTTTTTGTTTTCCGCTGTATATTTTTACCGTTTGATTGTTGTACACATAAGTGGTGTCGGCATCAGCTTCATTTTTATTAATAATGAAAGTTTTGTCTTCTGCTTTTTGGACACTATCTTGCACAAATTGAGGCACTTCTTTTAAATATTTTTCTCCTATTAAAAGAGGTTCGCCTTGTTTGCCATTCAATACATAATCAATAGAATAGTATTGCGAAGAAAACAGTCCGAAAACAATAAAAAAGATTGACGAAATAAATATGACTAACCAAAATCTGCTTAAAACCATGTGCTATTTTTTTGTAAATGTACTAAATCAAGACTAAAATTCAATTTTGAAAGTTATACATGTATAATTTCGTCGTCAATTAATAATTCTTCTCTTCTAAGGCGAAGAAAAATTTGTGCTACTGCTATGACATCTTTTTCGCAATACGTGATGATTCGGTCAATATTATTTTCTACATAATAAACATGAGCCACTTCGCTGCCGTCAATATCATCTTTTGGTGAAGGAACACCTAAAACTTTGGTTAATAATTTTAAAGAGGTAAAATGTTTATAATCGCCAAATTTCCATAATTCTAAAGTATCTAAATGCGGCACTTCCCATGGTTTTTTACCAAATAAATTAAGTTTATTTGGCAAAGCAATTCCGTTAATAATCATTCTTCGGGCAATAAATGGAATGTCAAATTCTTTAGCATTATGACCACATAAAAGATGTTGGGCGCCATTAAAGTGTGTATTTAATAGATTTGAAAAATCTCGTAAAATTTTCTTTTCGTCGCCCCAAAAACTAGTTACTCTAAAGTTTCGAATGTCTGCTTTATTAATAAAATATCCGACGGAAATAGTAATGATTTTTCCAAATTCGGCCCAAATCCCTGCTCTTTCATAAAAATCTTCGCCCGAAATGTCGTCTTTTCGTTGGTATTGTGTTTTGTGCTCCCACAGATACTGGGTTTCTTGGTCTAAAACAGCATAATTTTCATGCTCGGGAACGGTTTCGATATCTAAAAATAAGATGTTGTTTAGATTTATTTTTTCAATCATATTTCAATTTTTTAGGGGTTACAGAATTTTATTTACGATTATTAAGCATTTGGTATGTTTCTTCAACATAAGTATACAAATCATTACTGTGCGGATCTTCTTTTGTTTGTAGACCTTTTAAATGACCAAGTCTAACAATAATTAATTGATCTTCAGGAATTACAATGACAAATTGGCCTAAGTGACCTCGCATATAATATAATTTTTTACCTAAAATGGTATGCATCCACCAACCATAACCATACTGAGGTGACTCATTAAAACGCGGTGTAATACATTTTTTAACAAAGGAGCTATCTAATAATTGTTGGCCGTTCCAATTTCCATTGTGTAAATATAATTTTCCAAATCGGGCAAAATCTCTAGCGTTGCTGGCGATACAACAATAGGCTTTTTCAATACCGTCAGGCGCTTCATCTAATTGCCAAAGTGCTTCATTTTCGGCTCCCATGGGTTGCCAGAAGTGTTTTGAAACATAATGTGATAAATGTTCTCCCGTTGCTTTTTCAAGACACATGGCCAATAATTGGGTAGCGCCACTTAAATATTTGAAGGATTTTCCAGGTTTTTCAATGATGTTCAAACCAAGAATTACTTTGTCTAAATCATCATCAAAATAGGCACGTGTTACGATTGAAAACGGACTGTAATATTTTTCATCCCAATTTAAACCAGAAGCCATTGAGGATAAATCACCTACAGTTACTTCTTTTGCAAATTTTCCTTTTAGTTCCGGAAAGAAATCGGTTACTTTTTGTTCTAAACTTTTAATTTTTCCTTCCATAATCGCTTTTCCTAGCGCCATCGTAACAATACTTTTTGCTATGGAAAAGGAATTAGACTTTGAGCTTTTATCAAATCCATCAAAATAGCTTTCGTGCCAAATACTATCATTTTTAATAATTAGAAACGCAATGGTTTTGAGTTCTTTATGTGTTTTCTCTAAATTTTGAGTTGCTGTAACTGAATTATAATCGGAAGCAATTGACCAAGGTTGCGCTATTCCTTTTTTAATTTCTCTATTCGGAAATTCTTTATAATCTTCCAAAAAAGCGGTTGTGTATCCTTTGAAATAAATTGTTTTTACTGCGCGAAGTAAATAATCAACATCAAAAATATACAGCGCAATAATTAGCGTGGCAATAAAAATCGCAAACCATTTTAGGAATTTCAGCAAGAATTTCATGTAGTAATTGGATCAATTTGTGTTATAAAAATAGAAAAAAGTTAGATTGGTTTTTAAAAAATTAAAACAAAGTTTTTTGCACACTAGGATTTTCATGTTCTAGCAACCACTTTTTTCTCCATAATCCGCCAGCATATCCTGTTAACGATCCATCTGAACCAATAACTCGGTGGCAAGGAATAACAATCCACAATGGGTTTTTCCAATTTGCTGCAGCTACGGCTCTAATTGCTTTTACATCTCCCAATTTTTTTGACAATTCTAAATAAGAACATGTTTTTCCAAAAGGGATATTGAGTAATTCTTGCCATACTTTTTTTTGGAATTCAGTTCCTGATGGATGTAACAAAAAGGTAAAATGTGTTCTTTTACCCTCAAAATATTCTTGAAGTTGTAAAACAGCCTCTTTTAATTTACTCGGAATTTTTGATGTAATTTCAACATTTTCATCCCTAATATAAATTTTTGAGATTCCATTTTCATCGCCTTGAATTTCTGTAAGTCCTAGAGGTGTATTTATAATTGCCTTTTCCATTTAGTAAATATAAAAAAACCACCTGAATATTCAGATGGTTTTCTTAAGATGTAAAAAAGTTGAATTATAATTATGATTTAATATCTGATTTTTTATCAGCATCTGTAGCTGTTTCAATTACTTTTCCTTTGAATGATAACGTTTTAATAGCTTCAACGCCACCTTCGTTTGTCATTACAGTAACTGATTTTTGAAACGGAGCAACAGAAGCAGCATTAAATGTAGCTTCTACAGTACCTTTTTCTCCTGGTTTAATAGGAGTTTTTGTGTAATTTGCAGCAGTACAACCACATGCAGGTTTTACACTTGTAATAAGAATAGTTTCTTTTGTGTTATTTGTGAAAGTAAATTCATAAGTAGCAGGAATTCCTTTTGGAATATCACCAAAATCATGCATTTCTTCATCCCACTTAACAGCAGATTGTTTTGGTGCTGGTGCAGGTGCTGGAGCAGCAACTGGAGCAGCAACTGGAGTCGGAGCTTTTACAGTTTTTGCATCTTTAGTCTGAGCAAAAGAGGCACTTGCAATAAATAATGCAACAATTGTTAATTTAATTGATTTCATACCTTATAATAATTTTAGTTATTTTAATTTTGTGTTACAAAGCTACACAATCGAAAAAAAGGAGATGTTAATCACATTCAAATGATTGTTAACGAGTTGTTAATGGTGTTTTTATGCCACACAATTTTTGTAATATCGGTGTCAATATGAAATTTAATAAATTTAATACGGTAATATTTATAGGCTTTTTGGCCATTGTAGGGGTAATTATCATGCAATTGTTCTTACTTAACCAAGCCTATGTATTTGAAAAGCGAGATACCGAGGATAAAATCCATTTTGCTTTACAAGATGTGGTTGAAAAAATATATCAGGATAATAATTCTGAAATGCCGGTTGAGAATCCAATTAAAAAAGTAAGCGCTAATTATTTTATTGTAAATGTTAATGATGTTTTTGAAAACAGAATTCTGGAACATTATCTAAAAACAGAATTCGAAAAAGTTAAATTAGAATTGGATTTTGAATATGCAATTTATGACTGTAGTTCAGAATCTATGGTTTATGGAAATTACATTTCAATAGATGGAAAACCCTCTAAAATGTGTGCCGACTGTTTTTCTAAAAACACCGATTTAACCTATTATTTTGCCATTCGTTTTCCAAACTTAAAACAAAGTTATTTTACAAGTCTTAGTCAGTATTGGGTATTTACAGGAGTTTTGTTTTTAGTTCTTATTATCTATGTTTATTCGGTGTTCTTAATGCTTCAGCAAAAAAGATATACCGAGTTACAGAAGGATTTTATCAACAACATGACCCATGAATTTAAAACGCCTTTAGCCTCTATACTAATTGCATCTAATTATGCGAATTCGCAAAACGAAATCAAAGACAACCCCAAATTATCTAAGTATATTCAAATAATTATCAATCAAAGCAATAAACTAAATCAGCACATTGAAAAAATTCTGTATGTTGCTAAAACTGATAGTAACCAAATTGTGTTGGAAAAATCAAAAGTTGATGTCAACGCTATTTTAGAATTGGTTAAAGAAAATATAGTATTAAAGCATCATAAAGAAATTCAGGTTGAGGTTTTAATAGCAAAACAATTTTATATAAGTGCAGATGAGTTTCATTTTTATAATTTAATTTATAATGTGATTGATAATGCAGTAAAATATTCTGAAAATGAAGCAAAAATTCAGATTAATGCTATCGAATCAGTAAAAGGATTAACGTTAGAATTTATAGATCACGGTATGGGAATTCCCGAAAAAGATTTGCCTTTTGTATTTGATAAATTTTATCGAGTTGCGCGTCAAGACAATAAAGATATTGAAGGATTTGGCATCGGCTTATCCTATGTAAAACGAGTTTGCGAATGGCATAAGTGGCAAGTGGCTGTGAAAAATAATGAAGCAGGAGGAATAACAGTTTCAATACAAATAAACAAGAACGATTATGAGTAAAAAGCGCATTTTATATGTAGAAGACGACGAAACGTTAGCCTTTTTAACTGCAGATAATTTAGAACAACATTTTGAAGTGCATCATTGTAATAATGGTAAAGAAGCTTTTCAATTATTTTGTGCTGAATCGTTTGATTTATGTGTTTTAGATATTATGTTACCCGATATGGATGGCTTTGAAATAGCTACCGAAATTAGAAAGCGTAATCAAGAAATTCCGATTATTTTTCTTTCGGCAAAAACCATGAAAGAAGACCGAATTAAAGGTTTGAAACTGGGTGCAGATGATTATTTAATAAAACCGTATTCTATTGAAGAACTCATTTTAAAAATTGAAATATTCTTAAATCGAAGTCAAAAGTCAAGCGATAATTTGAGTCAAAAACAATATACTTTTGGTAGTTTTCATTTTGAACCTGAGAACTATTTATTAAAGAAAGAAAACCAAAATATTACACTTACCGAAAGAGAAGCATCGTTACTTAAGTTGTTTTTAGATAATCCAAATACAGTTTTAAAGCGCGAAAAAATATTAATGGCTTTATGGGGTAGTGATGATTATTTTTTAGGCAGAAGTTTAGATGTTTTTATTTCGAGACTCCGTAAAATCATAAAAGAAGAAACCCACGTTCGAATTGAAAACATTCCGCGCGTGGGCTTTAAATTGGTCGTTGAAGACTAGTTTATTCAAAACTCATCATATAAATTTCTAATGCTTTTCGTTCATCTACAGACATTGCTTTTGTAATTACAAAATTAGCTTTCATAATGTCATATTGAGAAGGATCAACAAGCGGTTCGCCTTTATCGTTTATAAAATCGGCAATACTGGCGCCTTTTTCTTTATAAATTTTTGTGATGTCATTTATTGATGGTCCAACTGTTTTTATATCGGCTTTATGACACGTAGCACACATGCCTTTTCCTTCAAATAATTCTTTTCCTAATTCTTCAGGTGTTTGATTAACCGAAGTTGCTGCTTGATTAATAGGATTTCCCATAGCATCGGTCTCTTTTTTTTCGCCACAGCTAATGATACTTATGCCTATTGATAACATAAGAAGTAATTTGAAATATACCTTCATAATTTATCTATTTTTTGTTTAGTAAAATAGCGGCTTCTTTTGCAAAATAAGTCGAAATCAAACTGGCACCGGCACGCTTAATACACATCAATTGTTCCATCATAATTTTGTCATTGTCAAGCCAACCTCTTTCGGCTGCAGCTTTAATCATCGCATATTCGCCCGACACATGGAAAACTGTTACTGGAACATCTACGGCATTTTTTACTTCGCGAACAATGTCCAAATAGGCAATTCCGGGTTTCACCATTACCATATCAGCGCCTTCTTCAACGTCCCAAAGTGCTTCTTTAACGGCTTCAATACGATTGGCATAATCCATTTGGTAGGTTTTTTTGTCCTTTGGTACTTTGACATCGGCTTCTCTTGGCGCACTGTCTAATGCATCTCGAAACGGGCCATAAAACGCCGAAGCATATTTCGCCGAATAACTCATAATACCTACATTTTCAAAGCCTGCAGCATCTAAACCTTGACGCAAACGCAATACACGTCCGTCCATCATATCACTTGGTGCAACGAAATCGGCACCCGCTTGAGCGTGCGAAACCGCCATTTTTACTAAAGCTTCGTTAGTAGCGTCATTCGCCACATCGCCGTTTTCAATAATTCCGTCATGACCATAAATAGAATACGGGTCCAAAGCCACATCGGGCATCAAAATCATTTCTGGGCAAGCCTTTTTGATAGCGCGAATCGCTTTTTGCATTAATCCGTTTGGATTCCATGCTTCTTTACCGGTGTTGTCTTTTAAATCTTCACTTACTTTTACGTAGATATTCACGGCACGAATGCCTAAATCGAATAATTCTTGAACTTCTTTCACCGTTAAATCTATCGAACGACGAAAAATTCCTGGCATCGATGGAATTTCAACTTGCACATTTTCTCCTTCTGCAATAAACATTGGAAACATAAAATCACTTGGACTTAAGGTGGTTTCTCTAACTAAAGAACGAATGCTTTCGTTTATTCGTAATCTTCTACCTCTTTGTAATGGAAACATAATCGGCCCCCTAACCCCCGAAGGGGGGAATTCCTATTAGGGGTCAATAGGTTTTAAGTTAATACATAATTTTATTTATAGACAAAACATCAGTTTATTTGGCGTTCCCCCTTCGGGGGTTAGTGGGCTACCCAATCTACTGGTTTTTCTAACACTTTAATTAATTTTTCTTCTTCACTTCCCTCAACAGGATGATGGTCATAATGCCATTGAACGTGTGGTGGTAAAGACATTAAAATACTTTCTATTCGGCCATTGGTTTTTAAACCAAATAAAGTGCCTTTGTCGTGAACCAAATTAAATTCAACATAACGACCACGGCGAATTTCTTGCCAAGTGCGTTGCTCGGCTGAATAAGGTAAATCTTTTCTTTTTTCTACGATTGGTAAATACGCTTCAAGGAAAGAATTCCCAACTTCAGTAACAAAGTTGTACCAATCTTCCATCGATTGTTCTTCGGTTGCTTTCAAATAATCGAAAAATAAACCGCCAATTCCACGCGCTTCATTTCTATGTGCGTTCCAAAAGTAGTCGTCACATTGTTTTTTGTATTTTGGATAAAAATCTTTGTTGTGTTTGTCACAAGCGGTTTTACACGTTTGGTGAAAATGAATCGCATCTTCTTCAAACAAATAATACGGAGTTAGATCTTGGCCTCCGCCAAACCACGACAGCCCCCCAGCCCCCGAAGGGGGAGTTTCTCCCGATTCTGTTGAAGGATAGGTTTCAAAATATCTCCAATTGGCATGCACCGTTGGCACCATAGGACTTTTAGGATGAATGACCAAACTCAATCCGCAAGCAAAAAAATCAGCTTCGCCTACGTTGAATAATTTTTGCATCGAATCAGGTAATTTCCCGTGAACGGCTGAAATATTAACGCCTCCTTTTTCAAATACGGAACCGTTTTCTATTACGCGCGTTCTTCCGCCACCGCCTTCGGGTCTGTCCCAAAGATCTTCACGGAATTTAGCAACCCCATCAATATCCTCTAATCCTTTACAGATTTGGTCTTGAAGGGTTTGTATGTATTGGTAAAACTTGTCTTTCATTTTTTTCCTGCTAACTAATAACTGAACACTGATTACTGACCGTATTCTTTCACCGCTTCCACAAAAGCTTTAGCGTGATCCACTGGAATATTCGGTAAAATACCGTGACCTAAGTTGACGATGTAATTGTCCTTGCCAAATTCGTCAATCATTTCATGCACCATTTTTTTGATGGTTGGTATTGGCGAAAGCAAACGACTTGGGTCAAAATTTCCTTGTAACGTAATATTGCCACCTGTTAAATAACGCGCGTTTCTTGGCGAACAGGTCCAATCTACGCCTAAAGCCGAAGCTTTTGATTTTGCCATTTCGCCTAAAGCAAACCAACAACCTTTTCCGAAAACAATCACTTTGGTTTCGTCAGCTAAAGCCTCTACAATTTGGTTGATGTATTGCCAAGAAAATTCTTGATAATCTACCGGAGACAACATCCCTCCCCAAGAATCAAAAATCTGAATGGCGTTGCAACCTGCTTTTACTTTTTCTTTCAAATATAAAATAGTGGTATCGGTAATTTTTTGTAATAAAACGTGCGCCGCTACTGGATTGGAAAAACAAAATCCTTTAGCCGTATCAAAACTTTTAGAACCTTTTCCTTCTACTGCGTAACAAAAAATTGTCCAAGGCGAGCCAGCAAAACCAATCAATGGCACCTCATCGTTCAACATTTCTTTGGTCAATTTGATGGCATCAAAAACGTATCCCAAGGTTTCATTCACATTGGGAACAAATACTTTTTCTACATCTTGAGAAGTACGAATTGGATTCGGAATTATCGGTCCTAAATTGTCTTTTAATTCCACGTGAATTCCCATCGCTCTTGGCACGACCAAAATATCTGAAAACAAAATCGCTGCATCTGGTTTCACAATACGAATCGGTTGCACGGTGATTTCAGCAGCTAATTCAGGAGTTTCACAACGTGTAAAGAAATCGTATTTGTCACGCAAAGCTCTAAATTCTGGTAAATATCTTCCCGCTTGACGCATCATCCAAACCGGTGGGCGTTCTACTTTTTCGTTATTTAAGGCTCTTAAAAAAAGGTCGTTTTTAATCATTTTTTGTTGAATTAAAATAATGTATGCATTGAATAATTACGTTTTCAACTGAAGGCTGATTTGCAATCACAATATTCTTTGTAAATGGTTCAACGGCTGTTGCAGTGGTAGATCCAATGCAAAAGCACATTTCGTTTGTAATTTTATTTTTTTTGATATAGCTAGAAACTCCAGACGGACTAAAAAACAGAATTCCATCCATTTTTGGAGCTATTTTTACCGGCGTTTCTATCGTATCATAAACTTCAATAATTTGATGTGTGATACTTTTTTCGTTTAAAAAATCGGGAATCGTATTTAATTTCGATGTGCCACAGAAAAAAGTAAAACTATTATTTAAGTATTCTTTTTCAATATGTTTAATTAATTCGGATGCATCCAAATGAAAAAAAACTACAGAAAAACCATTTTCAAGCAGTATGTTTTTCGTTTTTTCTCCTACGCAAATTACAGGTTTATGAATTAACTCCTCTTTATAAGCAAGAACGTTTAGAACAGCATTTTGACTCGTAAAAATTAAAATATCATTCGTGTTTTTGATTTCAAAAGCTATGGGTTGAATATGAATAAAATCTTCATCAATTAATTTAAAACCAGCATTTAGCAAGTATTGTTTTTGATTCTGAGCCAATTTTTTAGTTGCTAGTATGCCAATGTTTTCTTTCACGCTTACTTTTTTAATTGTGATTTAATGTTCACCATTAATTGAGTGCCACCCGCATTTAAAATTTCTTGTGCCAAATGGAAACCTAATTTTTTCCACTCTGAAATAGGCGCTTTTTTGTCAACCATTAATCGTTCTGTTCCATCAATAGAGAGTAAAACTCCTTTAAATTCAATAGTATCATTATTCTCGTCATATTTTGCATAAGCTCCTATTGGTGCTGTACACCCACCTTCTAATGTTTTTAAAAATTGCCTTTCTATGTAGGTACAAATTTCAGTTTCAATATGATTTAATTGCGAAACAGCGTCTATTGTATAATTATCATCTGCCATTGCTACCACCACCATAGCTCCTTGCGCTGGCGCCGGAATCATCCAGTCTAAAGTGATATAATTTTCTGGTTTCAAGTTGATACGCTCCAAACCAGCGGCAGCAAAAACAGCTCCGTCCCAATCACTTTCGGCTAATTTTTGCATTCGGGTATTTACATTTCCACGTAAATTTACCACTTGATGATTGGGATATTTATGCAGCCATTCTGCATTTCTACGAAGACTTCCAGTAGCAATAGTTCCTGTTGTAGTAAGAAAATCTAAGTTGCCTTTGTGCACTAGTATATCAAATGGATTAGCGCGTTCTAAAACAGCCGCTTGAATAATTCCTTGAGGTAAAGCCGTTGGTACATCTTTCATGGAATGCACCGCAATATCTACCTGACCATTAATCATTGCAATATCTAAGGTTTTGGTAAAAATTCCTGTGATGCCTAACTCATATAAAGGTTTGTCTAATAGAATATCCCCTTGCGATTTTACCGCTACAATTTGGGTTTTATGCCCTAAATCGTTTAGTTTTTTCTGAACGGTGTGCGCTTGCCAAAGTGCCAATTCGCTATCGCGGGTTCCTATTCGAATTATTTTACTCATTATTTGGTAAGGGTGTCTATTTGGAAAATTTTTTCAATCCATTCTATACTTTCATCAACCATTGTTTCATCATCTTTTAAATGATTTGCAAAATGATTGGTGATTTTTTGAATGATTCTGGCACTAATTAATTCGGCTTGTTCCTCATCAAAATTAGCTATTTTTTTTCGTTGTACATTGAGTTCGCCTTCTTTAATAGCGTTTAATTTCGCTTTTAGTGCATGAATGGTTGGAGCAAATTTTCTTTGTTTGGTCCAAGCAATGAATTCTTCTTTAATTTCTTCGATTATCGCTTCGGCAGCAGGAATGTGTTTTTTTCTGTTTTCTAACGTTTCATCCGTCATTTCAGCTAATTGATCCATATGTATTAGAGAAACTTGTTCTAAATCTTTGACATTTTCATGCACATTTTTTGGAATCGATAAATCGAGAATTAAAAGCGGTTTTTTCAGATTTAAAATGGCTTTATCTATCGTTGGATTTTGAGCTCCTGTTGCTACTACTACTACATCCGCTTTTTGCAGTTCTAATTGTAAATCGGAATAATCTTTTACAATTACGTTTAGTTTTTTTGCAATTTTTTCGGCTTTGTCTTTGGTACGATTAATTAACGTAATTTGTTCGTGTTTGGTATGTTTAACCAAATTTTCACACGTATTTCTTCCAATTTTACCCGTTCCAAAAAGTAAAATGTTTTTATTGCTAATATTTTCGACATTTTTAAAAATGTATTGAACCGCAGCAAAAGAAACTGAAGTAGCGCCAGAAGAAATTTCAGTTTCGGTCTTAATTTTTTTACTAGCTTGGATAACTGCATTAACTAATCGCTCTAAAAAAGCATTAGCCAGTTGGTGTTTTTTACTTTGAACGAAGGCATTTTTAAGTTGACTAATGATTTCAAAATCACCAAGTATTTGGCTGTCTAAACCTGTTCCAACTCGAAACATGTGCGAAATAGCCTCATGATTTTTGTAAACAAAGGCAACTTTTTGAAAATCTTCTACTGTTCCTTGGCTGTTTTCACAAAGTAATTTAATCAATTGGAAAGGATGTTGTGCAAAACCATAGATCTCCGTTCGATTACACGTTGAGGTAACCACTAAACTTTCTAAACCCTCTTCTTTTGCTTGATGTAATAGATTTGTTTTAGCCTTTTCGTCTAAACTAAACCTACCTCTCATTTCGGCATCTGCTTTTTTATAGCTTAGCCCAATAGCATAGAATGTAGGATGTTTTGCAAATGAATTATTTTCCATATGGTGTTTTCTACCCTAAAAGTTTCACAAAACTATAGCTATAGTAACGATAAAAGTAACGCTAAAAGTACTTTTTGTGTCGCTGAAAGATATTTTTAATTAAAATTGAATTTTTAGCGTTATTTCATTTAAATTTGTAGCAAAATATGGCTATTCAAGAATTGTTATGTAGAATAATTCTAAATAAATAGCAAATATAATCTAACGAGTAATTCATAAAAAATATCGCTATGGGTTCGCAAGAAGAAATCAAGATTGAAAATGATTTTATATTGTTACTATTTCAAAATGAAAGCAGTACTACTTTAAAGATCGAACGAGCTGTAAGTCAAGGGCTTATTCAATTTCATTTTGGGATTAAAGGAAAAGGGAAATTCATCTTCAATCAAGGAAATTATGCCTTAGATTTAAAAGAAGAAAAGGCACTTTTGTTTTATAATCCACAAAAGGAATTGCCGTTACATTTAGAATTAGCACCCAATACTTGGATAATTTCTGTAATTATTTCGATAAAAAAATTCCACGGATTGTTTTCTTCCGACGCTGAACATATTCCTTTTTTAAGCGATGACAATAAGGATAAAAAATATTATAAAGAATCAGATATTAGTCCGTCAATGGCGATTGTTTTAAGCCAATTGTTTCATTATAATTTAAATCCGTCGATTAAAAACCTATATTACAAAGGAAAAGGGTATGAATTATTGAGTTTGTATTTCAATCGTTCTGAAGATCCAAATGCTGAGCAATGTCCGTTTTTGATAGATGAAGAAAACGTATTAAAAATTAAAAAAGCAAAAGAAATTATGATCGCCAATATGGCCGAACCACCAGGTTTAGAAGAGCTTTCAGAACAAGTAGGGCTGAGTCTTAAAAAGCTAAAAATGGGGTTTAAACAAATTTATGGCGATACGGTTTTTGGATTTCTTTTGGATTATAAAATGGATTATGCGCGACAATTATTAGACAGTGGTTCCTATAATGTAAATGAAGTGGGTTTAAAAATTGGTTACAGCACTGGAAGTCATTTTATTGCTGCTTTTAAAAAGAAATTTGGCACAACTCCAAAGAAATATTTAATGAACTTGAATACTAATGTGTAGCATTGTGCATCAATATTATATATCACACCATCAATAAAAAATAACAGTATTAAAAAGTTAAAAAAGTAGATTGTTTACTTTTATAAAAAAATAAATTACACATGAAAGGAGTATTATTAGTAAATTTAGGTTCGCCAGAAAGTCCTACGGCAAAAGACGTAAAGCCGTATTTAGATGAATTTTTAATGGATAAATACGTAATTGACGTTCCGTTTTTATTGCGCGCTTTATTAGTTAGAGGTATTATTTTACAAACACGTCCAAAAAAATCAGCTGAAGCTTATGCAAGAATTTGGACCGATGAGGGATCTCCTTTAATTGTAATTTCAAAAAAAATGCACCAGAAAGTGCAACAACTAGTGGATGTTCCGGTTGCTTTAGCCATGCGTTATGGGACTATGACTATTCAAAAAGGCTTGCAAGAATTAAAAAATCAAGGCGTAACTGAAGTGATGTTGTTGCCATTGTATCCGCAACACGCTATGGCTTCAACCACGACTATTTTGGTGTTGGCAGAAGAGCTTCGCGCCAAGCATTTTCCTGAAATGACGATTACCAATGTGCCTGCATTTTATAGCAAACCCGATTTTATTCAGGCGTTGGCCAATTCAATTAAAAAGCATTTGGAAGGATTTGAATACGATCATTTGTTGTTTTCATATCACGGTATTCCAAAACGTCATATTCGTAAAACTGATGTAACCAAATCCCATTGTAAAATTGATGGTTCTTGCTGTAATACACCTTCACCAGCACACGAATTTTGTTACAGACATCAATGTTACGAAACTACAAAACAAGTAGTGAAAGCATTGGGCATTCCAGAAGGAAAATATAGTCAAACCTTTCAATCGCGTTTAGCAGGAGATAAATGGTTAACGCCCTATACAGATGTTGAAATCAACAAAATGCCTGAGCAAGGTATTAAAAAATTAGCCGTTGTAACGCCAGCTTTTGTTGCCGATTGTTTAGAAACATTGGAAGAAATTGCTATGGAAGCTAACGAACAATTTTTACACCACGGAGGTGAGGAATTTATGGCTATTCCGTGTTTGAATGATGAAGATGAATGGTGTGGTGTGGTTGCGAATTGGATAGAGGAATTTAAGAGAGAGTAAAGAACAATGAAAAAAGACTTTTAAATGGAATTCTACAACTACATAAAATCACTGCACTTAATCTTTGTAATTACTTGGTTTGCTGGGTTGTTTTATATTGTTCGTTTGTTTGTTTATCAAATTGAAGCAAATGATAAACCGTCGCCAGAAAAAGAAATTTTACAAAAGCAATATAAAATAATGACCTATCGTTTGTGGTACATTATTACTTGGCCAAGTGCAGTTTTAGCCACAATTTTTGCTCTTTTATTATTGCATTTGAACCCTGGTTTTATAGAAATGCCATGGATGCAAGTCAAGTTAGGTTTCGTGGTTTTGTTATTCATTTATCATTTTAAATGTCATAAAATATATTCCGAATTACAAAACGACACCATAAAATATACATCAAACTTCATGCGATTATGGAATGAAGGTGCTACAATTATTCTTTTTGCAGTTGTTTTTTTAGTAATTTTAAAAAATGCAATTAACTGGATCTATGGTGTAGTTGGAATTGTATTATTTTCAGTAATTATTATGCTTGGTTTTAAATTTTATAAAAGAATAAGAGAGAAGCATTAACTTTATTTCGAATTAAAATTAAACAATGGATAGAATTTTTAATATTAAAAATCTTTCACTTCGCGTAAGAATATTTCTATCCATGATATTCTTAACACTTATTGCATCGGTATTGATTGCTACGGTATCCATTTATCAATTTCGAAAAGAGGCCAGAGAATACCACCAAGACCGATTAGAACGAAAAGAAACCGCTATCGCCGAACATATTAATTATGTGTTGCAAACCACAACTTATCCTTTAACTACAGAAAATGTTCCGTTGATTTTTAAAGAAAAAATCTTTGAGTTGGCCGATATTCATAGTATGGAAATCAATATTTTCGATTTAAATGGGAAATTATTAATTTCTTCCAAAGCCATTTTTAAGATTGATAAAGACAAACCTAAAATAAATGAAGCCACACTTAAAATTTTACAAGCTTCTTTAGAAAAAAGATATGTAGAATTTTCATCAATTGATGGACAGCCTTATCGTTCTTCATATACTTATTTAAAAGACACTAAGTTTAAACCACTCGGAATTTTAAATTTACCCTACGAAGAAGATAGAGCATTTTACAACAATGAAGTGCAAAATTTTTTAATACGTTTTGGACAGGTTTATGCCTTTATGTTTATAATTTCTATTGTTTTGTCCTATTTTTTATCGAGTTATATTACTAAATCGCTTAAAATTATTAGTGATAAAATGCAAGAAACACAATTGAATCAACGCAACGAGAAAATTGTACTTGAAGACGGTAGTAAAGAGATCAATCTTTTAATTAAATCCTATAATAGCATGGTGGATAAATTAGAAGAAAGTGCTACTATTTTAGCTCAAAGCGAACGAGAACAAGCTTGGCGCGAAATGGCAAAACAAGTAGCCCACGAAATAAAAAATCCGTTAACTCCAATGCGATTAACGGTCCAAAATTTTCAGCGTAAATTTGAAGCAAATGATCCTAGTATTTTAAAGAAATTAGACGATTACACTAAAACTATTTTGCAGCAAATTGATACGATGAGTTCGGTGGCAAATGCATTTTCAAACTTTGCAACCATGCCGGCTCAACAAAACGAAACACTTAATGTAGTGCAAGTCGTTCAAATGACCTTGGAAATTTTTAACGAAGATTACATCACATTTTCGGCAATTGAAGACGAAATTATTGCTAAATTAGACCGAACCCAATTGATTAGGGTAGTGACCAATTTGGTCAAAAACGCTATTCAGGCGATACCTGAAGAACAGGAAAACAAGCAAGTATTTGTTACTGTTTTTAGAGAGGATCATCAAGTAAAAATTGCCGTAAAGGACAATGGTAAAGGTATATCGGAAGACAATGCGGCTCGAATATTTGAACCAAAATTCACTACAAAATCTAGCGGAATGGGTCTTGGTTTAGCCATTATCAAAAATATTATTGAAAATTACCAAGGAACGATTACTTTTGAAACAGAAATAAATATAGGAACTGAATTTTTAGTTTCCTTTCCAATAAACAAATAATAAAAAACGTAAAATGGAAAACATTTTAATTGAAAAACAAGACAATATAGCTGTTGTAATCATCAATAGACCTACTAAGTTAAATGCATTAAATAAGGCAACCATTCAAGAATTACACGATGGATTTAAAGCTTTGAACGAAGATAAATCTGTAAAAGCAATTATTATAACTGGTAGTGGCGAAAAGGCTTTTGTGGCTGGTGCCGATATTTCAGAATTTGCTAATTTTTCAATTGCAGAAGGACAACAATTAGCCGCAGAAGGACAAGCGTTGCTGTTCGATTTTGTTCAAAATTTGAGCACTCCAGTTATTGCAGCAGTTAATGGTTTTGCGTTAGGTGGCGGATTAGAATTGGCTATGTCATGTCATTTTAGAATTGCTTCTAACAATGCAAAAATGGGATTGCCCGAAGTAACTTTAGGCGTTATTCCTGGTTATGGCGGCACACAGCGATTAGCTCAATTAATAGGAAAAGGTCGCGCTATGGAACTAATCATGACCGCTGGAATGATTGATGCAGAAACCGCAAAAAACTATGGATTGGTAAATCATGTAGTGGCACAAGAAGAATTATTGGAATTTGCTAAAGGAATTGCCACCAAAATTTCTAATAATTCAAGCATAGCAATTGCTAAAGCCATACAAGCCATAAATGCAAATTTTGAAGAGGGAACTAATGGATATGCCGTTGAAATTGAAAATTTTGGAGCTTGTTTTGGAACCGAAGATTTTAAAGAAGGAACTACAGCATTTTTAGAAAAAAGAAAAGCAATTTTTCCTGGGAAGTAACATATTACGCTTCACCCTCCCATTCGGCATAAAATTGAGCCAAAAAATGAACCATAAAATCATGGCGTTTTTTGGCTATTTTTTTACCGGTATCGGTGTTCATTTTATCTTTTAAAAGCAATAATTTTTCGTAAAAGTGATTAATGGTTGGTGCGTCACTTTTTTTATATTCTTCTTTAGTCATGGAAAGATTTGGCGCAATTTCCGGATTATATAACGTTCTGTTTTTGAATCCGCCGTAGTTAAATGTTCGGGCAATACCTATGGCACCAAGCGCATCCAATCGATCTGCATCTTGCACAATTTCTAATTCTTTTGAACGAAATTGTTGCTCAAAATTTCCACCTTTAAACGAAATATTTTCAATAATTGCAATGACGTGTAAAATGGTTTCTTCTTTTACATTTTGTGCTTCTAGAAACGTTCTTGCTGTTTTTGGGCCAACCGATTCATTACCATTATGAAATTTTGAATCAGCAATATCATGAAGTAATGCACCAAGTTTTACCACTGTTACATCGCAGTCTTCACCTTCAGCAATTAATAAAGCATTTTTATACACGCGTTCAATATGAAACCAATCATGTCCGCCTTCTGCATTTTTGAGTTGCTCTTTTACAAAACGAAAGGTATGCTCTATTATTTCCATGTGTACAAATTACAAAAAAATTCCAACTTATAAAAATTGGAATTTAATAAATTATTTTACTAAAGCGGGCTCAACCCATTTAAAAGTATGACTAGTTTCTGGAATGACTAATCGTTCTGATATTTTGATCATGCGCGAAGGCAATTTCATTAAGAAATCTCTTGCTTTTTCGGCTTCGTCGGTTAAACCAGAAATTTTATCTATTTCCCATTTGTCTATCAATTTTTGCATAATGTCTACATAATCACTTGCCGTATACACACCAATTCGTTGGGCAGCATCTGAAAAATGTTCAAACGCGGTACTTATTTTTTGTCCAGATTCTCTTAAAAAATGAGCAGGCATTGTAATTTTATGTTTCATCATGTGTTGAAAAGCTAACATCATTTCGCTTGGGTCAACTTTAAAAATTTGATTTACAAATTCACTGTAGGCTAAGTGGTGGCGCATTTCATCACCTGCAATTAAATTACACATTTTATGTAGTTTTCTATCGCCATAATTTTTGGCAATTTGAGCTACTCTATTGTGAGAAACATAAGTAGCTAGCTCTTGAAAACTAGTGTAAACAAAATTTTTATACGGGTCATTGCTAGTGCCAATGTCAAAACCATCATTAATTAAGTGATGAGTAGTAATCTCAACTTGTTTCATATTTACCCTTCCTGATAAATATAAATATTTATTAAGTATATCACCATGACGATTTTCTTCACCAGTCCATTGGCGAAACCATTTATTCCATCCGTTTGACTTTTCTTCAGCATCAACACCTTCAATGTTTAATAACCAAGATTCATAAGTAGGAAGTGCTTCTTCGGTTATGGTATCACCTACTAATGTTACCCAAAAATCATAAGGTAAATCTTTTGCTATTTCTTGAAGTTCTTTGACATCTTCAAAAAAAGAATCTTTTTGTGAATTAGGAAGTAGATCAGTGGGTTGCCAAATTTTTTCAACGGGAATTAAAAATTCATCGACAAAAGTGTCGATTTTTTTTTCTAGAAATTGCATTACTTCTAGACGTACATTTTGTATAGACATGTTATGTTTGTTTTATTGAATGGGTAATTACTTTTTCAGTTTTATCGAAGATTTCTTCAAAAGAAAAATCAGAAATTTTCATTGCAGGGTGTATCTGAAAATGTAATGAATTTCCTAAACCTAATGGGAATGAACCAAATTTTGTCATTTTCCATGAGTTGTTAATAGTTATGGGCAAAAAATAAGCATCGGGTGCAAATTTATACAACATTTTTAATCCGCTGGAAGCAAATGGTTTCGGGGCGCCAGTTTTACTTCTTGTGCCTTCAGGAAAAATAACAACAGAATAATTATTTGCATTTATATATTCGGCTATTTTTTTTATTTCGGGTAAGGCTTGTTTAGGGTCTTTTCGGTCTATTAAAGCAGAGCCACCTTTTCTTAAATTGTAAGAAACACTCGGAATTCCTTTTCCAAGTTCTATTTTACTAATAAATTTTGGATGTACTTTTCGTAAAAACCAAATGATAGTTGTAATATCGTGTAAGCTTTGGTGATTTGCAATGATAACTAGCGGTTTATTTTCAGGAACATTTTCCATGCCATTTAAATGATAGGTCGTACCGAGAATGTGCGTCGTTCTAACAAGAAACCAATTTAAATAGGCAACACTCAAACGATGTGCATTATAACCAAAAAAGGTATAACAAATCCATTGGATGGGATGAAAAATTACCAACCAAAGTAAAAAAAAGAAGTAATATACTATTGAAAGTGGATAGGATATTATTTTTTCCATTTTAAAACGAATTTCCACAAAAGTAAGGTTTAAAATAAAAAAACCACCAAATTAGTGGCGGTTTTATTATATGCTAGCATAGTATAACGCGTTTGTTACCTATAAATAAAGAAATATTTAATCTATAATTGTACAAACTCCATTTATACAATTTACATTATTTGGTGGACTTACTACCATGCAATCTGATACCGCACCTGTTTCAATATTATGTCGATGATCCATTTCATAATACTCGTTAACCATGATTTCTAAAGTTGTTTGATCAACAGTGTTAGGATAAACTAAAAACTCTCTAGGACCCCCACAAGGTTTTGCTCCAAAAGCAATTGAAAGGCATCCAGTTGCATTGGCACAAGAAAAACTTTGAATATAATTAAGAATTTCTTGTTTCTTTTCAGCTAATATCTCAGGTGTTGTTCTGTTGTCTTCTTCGTCACACTGAAAGCTTGCCAACAAAACAAATAATAAGGCTATACGAATTAAATATTTCATAAATCTATATAGGTTTTGTTGCTATTTAATTATTAGCAAAATTCGTTGTAAGCGTCTTTTAGATTTTCAGCGATTAACTCCGCTGGACGACCTTCGATGTGATGACGCTCTAGCATGTGAACTAATTCGCCATCTTTAAACAAAGCCATACAAGGAGATGATGGAGGAAAAGGGAACATGTGTTGACGCGCTGCATCTACTGCTTCTTTATCAACTCCTGCAAAAACAGTAACTAATTGCGATGGTTTTTTACCACCTTCTAAACTCATTTTTGCTCCCGGACGCGCATTTCTAGCAGCACAACCACAAACCGAGTTAATAACCACTAAGGTAGTTCCTTCATTTTTTAAAGCATTTTCTACTGCTTCTGCACTATATAATTCTTTAAAACCAGCATCTGTTAACTCAGCACGCATTGGTTTTACCATTTCTTCTGGATACATAATTTTAATTTATTAAGTTTTAAACCACAAAGTTACAAAGATTTTTGCTGGTTAAAGAAAATCAATTCTTAAACATTTGTTATGATTTTACCAATTTTCAGATAATTCGATTAAAAAATGCTCTTAAAAATATCTGTTTTGGACACCTCCAAATCACTTGTAAATCTTCTAAAAAAGAAGTTTCTTCGTCCAAAAATTTAAAAATTACAGTCGAATTTCCGTTTTTAAACATTGATGAAAATATTTTTGAACCTAATTCGTTTTTTGTACTTAAAATATCCAATAGTAATAAATCATAAAACCAAAATTTATTCATTTTATGGAATTTTCTAAAATCAGAAGATGAGATGAGAAAAAGAACTAATTCTTTTGCTTTTTTGGTTGCATTTTTAAAGGTATAACCCGTACTTGCTTTGGTCCATCCACCAGCCGAGCCAATATTGATGATGTTTTTAGTATTGTGTTTCCAAAAAGGGTAGCAAGTCATTGGAATATTTCCTTGTTCTTTTTCGATGATTTCATATTCGGTTATGCCTAAATTTTGAATATAGTGTTGAATTTCAGTTTCATATTCCTCTTTTAAAAGTAAGTCTTTTGAAAACAACGTATATTCTAACAACGCTTCATGTTCTGATGTTGGTAAAACATACATGAAACGGGTATTACCTTTTTGTGCTACCGAAAAATCCATGAAAGTGGCACAATTAGGAGTAAAAACTGCTTCTTTACTTTTGATGAACCAACCGATAAAATGTTGTTGAATTAACGGAAATTTGGTTTGCTTTTTTACAACTTCAGGATTATAAATCGAATTGAAAATTTTGTTACAAGTAAATGTTTCACTTTCAGTTTGTACAATACAATGATTGCCTAATTCGGTAAAATCAAATACTTTTTGATTGAGAAAATGAATGTTTTTATGTTCGGAAATCTTCTTGAAAACCAATTCATAAAAATCCAAACCATTAATTTTCTTGTATTGATAGGGCGTTAATTCTAACACCCGATTAAAATGTTCATTAGCAAAAACCGCTTGATCCCATTTTTTTGAAACAATTTCTTCAAATAAATTATGTTCGTCCCAAAAACACCAAGTTCTATCATTTACTTTTTTTGTGTTTTCATCAATTAATAACATCGACTTGTCATTAAAATTTCCAGATAAAAGCATTTCATAAATGGTCAACAAAGCCGATAATCCCGAACCCGTAAAAATGTAGTCAAAATGTTGCATGTCCCAAATTTACTAAAATACTTGTTTTTATAGGTCATTTAGCCTTAAATTTGAAAAAAAATAAGCCATGTTTCAAATTGTTTTAGATTTTTTTGAAAGTATTGATCCTGTTTTTGCAGCTTTTTTAGCCACATCGTTTACTTGGGCCTTAACTGCTTTAGGTGCTTCATTTGTTTTCTTTTTTAAAAAAATGAATCGGGTTGTTTTAGACGGAATGCTTGGGTTTACAGGTGGAGTTATGGTAGCCGCAAGCTTTTGGAGTTTATTAGCGCCAGCTATTGAAATGAGTAAAGGTGATGGTTTTGTTAAAGTCATTCCAGCTGCTGTTGGATTTCTATTAGGAGCTGTTTTTATTTTTGGATTAGATAAGGTATTGCCTCACATGCATATTAACTTCAAAGAAACCGAAGGAATAAAATCACCTTGGCAACGTACAACGCTTTTAGTTTTAGCCATTACATTGCACAACATTCCAGAAGGGCTAGCTGTAGGAGTTTTATTTGGTGGTGTTGCCGCTGGTATTCCGGAAGCCTCAATTGCTGGTGCAGTTACTTTAGCGATTGGAATTGGTATTCAAAATTTCCCAGAAGGAATTGCTGTTTCAATGCCGTTACGCCGGATGGGAATGAGTCGATGGAAGAGTTTTATGTACGGACAATCCTCGGCTTTAGTAGAACCAATTGCGGGAGTTTTAGGAGCTGTGGCAGTTACCTTTTTTACGCCATTGTTGCCTTATGCCTTAGCTTTTGCTGCCGGAGCAATGATTTTTGTGGTGGTGGAAGAAGTAATTCCTGAAACGCAGCAAGATAAAAATACCGATATTGCTACGTTAGGGTTTATAGGCGGATTTATTGTTATGATGATGCTTGATGTGGCTCTTGGCTAATGGCATGCACAATCATCGCCACAAGGTTTTGATTTTTTAGTGCGTTTTTTCCAAAAGAATTTTTTTACTAAAAAACCTACAGCTATGGCTAAAGAAATATTAACTAAAATTTGTTGTATATCCATTTTACAAAAGTAAGAAAAGCAATCACAATATATATTGTGATTGCTTTTTAATTAACTTTAACTAATTTTTTTAAAATTGTGCTGCAATACCAATTGAAGCACTAAACGGCATCCCTGGTCTTAATCCTGCTGGAACTCTTGAAACCAAATAGGTAGAATCGAAAAGATTATTGATGTTTCCGGTTAAGCTAAAATGTTTGTTGTATTTATATTTTGAACCAAAATCTATAACCGTATTATTTTGAACAGAAAATTCATTTGGAATAGCACCTTGACCTGCAACTGTTCTGAATTCCCCATTAAATCTTGCCCCTAAAATCAATTCAAATTTTGCGTGTTCTAATGCAATTGAAGCATTGAATTGATGTTTTGAAATGTATGGTATTTCATCTCCTTTTTCAATAGTTCCCCAAGCTCCGTCTGAACTTGCAAATTCGTTTACAAACTCTGTATCGGTTAAGGTGTATCCAAAAGTAATTGGCAATTTAAATTTTCCGTTTTCTTTTAGAACTTGATAGTTTACTAATAACTCAATTCCTTTTACGTTAGCTTCACCAGCGTTGAATTGGTCTAATGTACCTGTCCCTCCACTTGCTGCTAAATCACTACCTAATAAATTTGAATAGTCATTAAAATAGGCTACAATTTCACCCGATAATCTATTGTATTTAAATCGCGAACCTAATTCGTAATTTACACTTTTCTCAGCTTCAGTTCCTTCTTTGTTTGTTGGAGGAGCAAAGCCTTTATGAACACCACCAAAAAATGAAAAATTAGTATTGATTTTATAATTAGCACCAACGCCAGGCAACCAAACTTTTACATGATTGTCGTTTTTGACTAAGTTTGCGCCAGTTCTGTTAACGTCATTAGTACCATAATTTTTGTTTAATAAATCTATGGTTTCAAAGCGAATTCCTGGTGTAATTGTAAAATTGTTGAATTTTATTTTATAAAGTGCGTGAGCAGCAAGAGCTTCTGCATAGGCAATTCTATTATCTTGTGTTCCTGGTGTACCGGCAGTGGTCAATACCATTGTACCATTAATCATAGCATAGCTATCATTCCATTGAAAACGATCTTCGCTGTCTTTGTGATAACGAATTCCTACTTCTAAGTCGTGGTAAATATCTCCTGTTAAATAGTGAAAATCTAATTTAGTTTGAATACCTTGAGCTAAATATCCTCTGTTATTAGCTCGAACCCTTAAAGCATTATTAGGTGAGTTTTGCGCTCCTGTTACAAAATCAAAAGCTAATGCATTTGTAGTAGGGTCTTCTAAAATTGCGTCAATATTGTAGGTTATTCCGCCAAATCTTACATCGTTTAATTTATACCAATTTCTGGTAAATTTATTTCGATATGCTGTAGTTGTGATACTAAAGTAGTTATTGGTTTTTAGCGTATGTGTAATTGAAAATTGATTGTTTTTTGTAATTATATTATCTTTTTCAGATCCTGCATAGCGCATAAATGGTGATTTATTGAAATCTTCTTCTGTTAAACCTAAATACGTTTCATTAGCATCTTCATCTGCATATACCATTTTAAATTCAATAGCATTGTATGTTTTGCTGTTAGGTTTCGATTGTATTCTAAATTTAGCCATTACATCATTTTTAGCAAAACCAGTGTTGGCTCCTTTTGGTAAATCTTTAAAACCATCTGAATTGTAATTTAAAACTTGAACCACAGCACCAATTGTTTCATTTGCAATTCCAACATTTGCAACTGTTCGGCTGGTGTTAAAACTTCCGTAATCTGATAAAAATCCAGCGCTAAATTTTGTTGGAATTGCGGCAGAAACAAAGTTAATAGTTCCACCCGTCGTAAATGGTCCGTATTGTATTTGGCTACTTCCTTTTAAAATTTCAACGGCACTCATACGAGCTACAGAAGGGAAATAGTAGGCTGCTGGAGCTGAATATGGAGCTGGAGCAATCAAAACATTATCCTCCATTAAAGTTATTTTTGCACTTCTATCTGGAGACGTTCCTCTTAAACTAATATTTGGCCTTAAGCCGAAACCGTCTTCTTCATACACATTAACCCCTGTAACAGTTCTTAAAACACGATTAATATCAGTATAATTGAATTTTTGTAAATCTGCTGCTGAAATGTAAGCAGCAGAACCTGTTTTATTTGCTGCTTCAAATTTGCTTCCGATGATTTGATTACCAGAAATCACTACTTCTTTTAAATTTTTTATCGAATCGTTTTTGGTTTCATTTTCTTGTGAAAATGCTATTGCTGAGATTAAAAACACAATTGGTGCAACTATATATTTCATTTTTATTTAGATTAATTCTACATTGCAAATGTAATAACTAATTTTATTTAGACAAAATATAAATAACAAATTTTAAAAACTTTTAAAATTAAAAAACTTATTGAATTGGTTTTCAATGCTATAAATACTTATAAATGAAATTATTTCAAGATTTGATAAGCTAATAATGCTGTAACATAAGCAAAACCACTCATAAAAGCCAACTGAATTATTGGCCATTTCCAAGAATTTGTTTCCTTTTTCACAATCGCTAACGTAGAAATACATTGCATGGCAAAAGCATAAAATAATAATAACGAAATTCCAGTACCAAAATTAAACACCTTTTTACCTGTTTCAGGAGAAATTTCTGCAGCCATTCTATTTTTAATAGTTGTTTCTTCTTCACTATGACTTCCTACACTATAAATGGTTGCTAAGGTACCCACAAAAACTTCTCGCGCAGCAAATGAACTAACAACCGCAACGCCAATTTTCCAATCATATCCTAATGGACGAATGGCTGGTTCAATGGCTTTTCCCATATAACCAATATATGAATTTTCTAATTTGAACGCGTTAACTTCGTCTTCAAAGGTTTCTGAAGAAATATTTTTCCCTTGATTTTGGGAGGCAATAATTTTTTCAGCGTTATTGAAATCATCACTTAATCCATGCGAACCTAAATACCACAAAATAACTGATAGGGCTAAAATTATTTTTCCTGCACCAGAAACAAAAGCTTTCGTTTTTTCTAACACATTGATTCCAATATTTTTTACCATTGGAATTTTATAACTTGGCATTTCAACTACAAAATAAGATTTGCAATTTAATTTTAGATATTTGTTTAGTAAGTAAGCCGAAAAAACAGCCATTCCAAATCCTAACAAATACAAACTCATTAATGTTAAACCTTGTAAACTTAAAAAACCAAATAGTCTTTTTTCGGGTATTATTAAAGAAATTAAAATAGCATAAACAGGAAGTCTTGCAGAGCAAGTTGTAAATGGTGTAACTAAAATAGTAATTAATCGTTCTTTCCAATTTTCGATATTTCGAGCACTCATAATTGCTGGAATTGCGCAAGCCGTACCCGAAATTAACGGCACAATACTTTTCCCAGACAAGCCAAATTTTCGCATGATTTTATCCATCAAAAAAACCACACGACTCATATAACCACTTTCTTCTAAGACCGAAATAAATAAAAATAAAAAAGCGATTTGAGGAATAAAAATAACGATGCCACCTATTCCAGGAATAATTCCTTCGCTAATGAGATTTGTAAATTCTCCAGCCGGCAGCTGTTGTTTGGCAAGCGAACTAAAATTGGCAAACGTTTCATCTATAAAATCCATTGGGATGCTACTCCAATCAAATAAAAACTGAAATATTAGCATTAATATCCCAAAGAAAATCAAATACCCAAAAACTTTATGAGTCAAAACGCGATCAATTTTTGCTCGAATATCTGTTGCTTTTGAAACATCTATTTTTTGTCCCATTTTCAGCGTATCATTAATAAATTGATAACGTTTGATGGTTTCTTTTTGCTGTAAACGTTTTAAATCGGCGTGCGATTTGGTAAACGAACTTTTGATTTCGTTTCGATCTAAATTTAAGAAATTAACATCTTGTGTAATTACCAGCCAAAGTTTATACAACAACTGATTTGGAAATGCTCTTCTTAAATTATTGAAATAATCAGGATCAATTGATGAAGCATTTAAACACGGTTCGGTTGAAAGATTTTTGTAATTTAAAATTAAGTCTTTCAAATCGTCTATCCCAATTTTTTTTCTAGAACTAATTAAGGCTATTTTGGTTTTTAATTCTTTTTCTAAGAGTGAAATATCTAATTCAATACCTTTTAGTTTCATTCGATCAGCCATATTGATAACTAAAATGGCAGGAATTTCTAAATCTTTTATTTGAGTAAAAAGCAATAAATTTCGCTTCAAATTTTCTACTTCAGTTACTACTACGGCAACATCAGGAAAATCATCATCATTTTTATTTAGCAGTAATTCAATTACAACATTTTCATCAATTGAACTGGCATTTAAACTATAAGTTCCGGGTAAATCGATAATTTTAGCTTTAACCGAATCGGATAATTTGCAAACACCTTGTTTTTTTTCAACGGTAATTCCTGGATAATTGCCAACTTGCTGATTTAGTCCAGTAAGTTCATTAAAAACTGAAGTTTTACCCACATTTGGATTTCCAATTAAAGCGACTTTTATTTGCGATGCATTCATTTTGATTTACTTTTGAATGCTAATTTCTTTAGCGGTTTCTAATCGAATGGCAACATGAGAATCATTTACATTAAAATATAATGGATCGCCAAAAGGAGCTACCTGAAGCAACGTAATTTGATTGCCAGGCAAGCATCCCATTTCTAATAATTTTAGTGGGATTTCGTCTAAGTTAACAGCAGTTATGGTTGCTGATTCACCTATTTTAAGAGTGGACGAATTTAGATCCATTTTCTTATTTAGATTCAATTAAAATACAAAAGTAAAAATTAATAACTAAGAAAACCTGATAAAAATCAATTTAATCTAAATTATTTTTGATTTTCAACCAGCCAAATAATATCGGCTAACAATTGTTGCATATTTTTGGTTTTATCGTCTTCTGATGGTTGGTCTAATTTGGTGCCATCATAAAACCCTCTAATTCTTTTATTTTTATCAATTAAAATAAAATTTTCAGTGTGAACCATGTCAAAATATTCTTCTGGTTTCCCTGTTTTAACCGCTAAATACGATTTTCGAGCTAAATAATAAATTTCTTTTTTATCTCCGGTTACTAAATTCCATCGAGTATCATCGACACCTTTTTCTTGTGCGTATTTTTTTAATACTTCAGGAGTATCAATATCAGGAGTAACTGAAAATGACAACAATTTTACATTCGGATATTTTTTTAATTGATTTTGCAACCAAACCATGTTATTGGTCATTTTTGGGCAAATAGTGGGGCAAGTCGTAAAAAAGAAATCGGCTACATAAATGGAGTTTTCATACTCTTTTTGTGTAATTAATTTTCCGTTTTGATTGGTAAACGAAAAATCTGCAATCCTATGATCGTTACCAATATGTTGCACTGTAGAATCAACCAGTTCTGGGTTTACATCGCGCGGTGAATAAATAGGAAGCATTTTTTTAGGAGATTGTAAAGCATAAATACCCAAAAAAATTGCTATTGATAAAATCAAAAAAACAAGAAAAAATGTTCTGTATGGTTTTAATTGAGTTAGCATTATTTTTTTTACAAAAATAAACATAATTCATATTTGTTAGTACTTTAAACCATTGTTAAAGTTGTAATAACTTGATTTTCTTTGTTATATTTGTGAAATAATACTAATAAAACGCTACTAAAATGATTAAAAATTATTTGATTGTTAGTTTATTGTGTTCCATTTTTGGTTTTTCACAATTTAATTCCAAAGCCCCATGGATGACTAACACCTCTACATCACGTAATGAAGCAACAATAGATGAATTGGTAACTTCATTTAACCAATATTGGTCAACGAGAGACAAAAACGCAAAAGGTTCGGGTTATAAACCATTTATGCGCTGGGAATATCATTGGAGAAATTATACCAATGAACAGGGTTACATTATGTCCTCAGCTGATTTTTGGGAGGCTTGGCGTCAAAAAAAACAATCAAGAACAAATAGAAATAGTTTTTCATTACCGGTTAGTAATTGGCAACCTATAGGTCCTTTTACTCACACAAACACGGGATCATGGTCTTCAGGTCAAGGAAGAGTTAATATTGTTCATGTAGATCCCTCGAACTCAAATACTATTTATTTAGGTGCACCAGCTGGAGGAATTTGGAAGTCAATCGATAATGGCACAACATGGACACCCCTAACTGATGAATTACCTCAAATTGGTGTTTCAGGAATTGCCGTTGATTATTCTAATCCAAACATAATTTATATAGCAACAGGCGACAAAGATGCCGGCGATTCTTATTCAGTAGGTGTTTACAAATCATCAGATGGTGGTTTAACATGGAATGCTACAGGTGTAATGGGAGGATCAAACCCTTCAAGCGCAGGAGATATTTTGATTCATCCAACGAATAATCAAATTTTATGGTGTGCCACGAATAGCGGAATTTATAAAACTACAAATGCTGGGATTACATGGTCTCAAGTCCAATCTGGCGATTTTGCTCAAGGAAATATTAGATTAAAATCTGGAGATCCTTCAACTGTTTATGCCGTTTCTAATAACAGGTTTTTTCGTTCAATTGATACAGGGTCAACTTTTACTCAAATTACTACCGGATTACCAAATAGTTCAAGTAGACTTTTATTAGATGTTACTCCGGCAAATCCTAATTATATTTACATATTAAGTGCTGCAAGTGATGGATCAATGCAAGGAATTTATCGTTCGATTGACGGTGGATCTAACTGGACAAAAACATCATCTAACGAAACAGTAGTTGCTGGTAATGTTTTTGAGTCTGATCAATCATGGTATGATTTAGCTTTAGCTGTTTCTCCAACCAATGCGGATGAAATTTATACAGGCTGTTTAAATATTTGGAAATCAACCGACGGAGGTGTAAGTGTTACAAAAATGAACAATTGGAGTTCGCCTACAGCACCATCTTACACGCATGCTGATATTCACTATCTAGGTTTTCATGGTAATAAATTGTTTTGTGGAAGTGATGGAGGGATTTATGTATCAAGTAATGGTGGCACTAATTTTACCGATTTAACTGCAGGAGTACAAATTAGTCAATTTTATAAAATAGCCGTTTCAAAGCAATCGGCAGGCAATATGGTTGGAGGGTTACAAGATAATGGAGGCCATGCCTACAGTGGTGGACAATGGAAAAATTACTATGGAGCCGATGGTATGGATACCGCCATTAATCCAAATAACCCTAATCATTATTATGGTTTTATCCAATCGGGTGGGAATCTTTATATAAGTAATAATGCTGGTAATGGATTGAGTGGTTCTGTTTCATCGCCAGGAGTTAATGGCAACTGGGTAACGCCATTAGCTATCAATAATGCGGGACTTTTATTTGCAGGATACAATAATTTATATAAACTAGTATCAGGTGCTTGGGTTCAGCAAAACAGCAATTCTGTAGGTTCAGGAAATATTGAACTGATAAGCATTGATCCATCAAACGACAATATTATGTATGTTGCAAATGGATCAACTTTATATAAAAGTACTGATTTAGGAGTTACATTCACGAATGTTTATAGTGCTTCTAGTGCTATTTCATCGATTGAGGTGCATTCATCAGACAGTAATATTGTATATTTAACCACACAAGGTACTTTTGGGCAAGTATTAAAATCAACAAACGGAGGAACCTCATTCTCAAATCTTTCTTCTGGATTGCCAAATATTGGTAAAAACATAATTGTTCATCAAGGAAGAAATTCCGATAATCCACTATATGTTGGAACAAGTTTAGGGGTTTATTATAGAGATGATACCATGACACAATGGGAACCTTTTGATACAAATTTACCAAACGTTTCGGTAACCGATTTAGAAATAAATCTTGAAGACGCAAAATTAATTGCCGCAACCTATGGAAGAGGAATTTGGCAAACTAATATTCCGGTTCAAGTACCAACAAACGATGTAAAATTCGTTAGCATTCAAAGTCCTGGCATTGATATAAATTGCAATGCAACTATTATTCCTCAAGTAGAAGTTAAAAATAATGGAGCAAATACAATTTCTAGCGTAGTTTTAAATTATTCAATTGATTCTGGCGCTACAAATAGCTTTGTATGGAATGGCAGTATAGATTCAAACACATCAACAATTATTAATCTACCACAAACCTCTTTAAATAGAGGCGTCCATACATTAAATGTCACTACTACAATTACAAATGATGCTTATGCTGACAATAATAGTGGTTCTAAGACTTTTTATATTAATGATTCGGGAACAATAAGTGAAGTTAATCCATTTACTACTGCTTCAAATGAATTAATTTCATACAATGAAGGCGGTCTAGGTTCTCAATGGGTCAGAGGAATTAGGACATCTGGAATTATGAATTCTTCTGGGAATACTGTTTATACCACTAATTTAACAGGAAATTATCCCGACATGATAAAATCGTATTTAGTCTCTCAATGTTATAATTTATCAAATGTAACAAACCCTCAAATTAGCTTTGCTATGAAATATGATTTAGAGGAAAATTGGGACATTGTTTACGTTCAATATTCTACAAATTTTGGTGCAACTTGGGAGGTGTTAGGAGAAATGGGGCCTTCTTGGTATAATAGCAATAGAGTATCAGGGACGGATTGTTTTAATTGCCCTGGGATACAATGGACAGGAACAAGCACTGTTTTAAATACATATACTTACCCATTAAATTCCTTAAATACCGAAACAAATATTATTTTTAGAATAGTTTTTCACTCAGATCAATCAGTAACAAAAGCTGGTGTAAATATTGATGATTTTGTGATTTTAGGAACGCTTTCATCAGAGAATTTTGAATTAAATAATGTGTTTATATATCCTAATCCATCCAAAGGAGTTTTTACTATTTCAGTTGGAAATCTTCAGCCAACAGGAATTGAAGTATATGATTTAACGGGTAAAAAAGTCTTTGCAAAAAATGAAATTGCAATATCAAATTTTGAAACAAAAATAGATTTATCAAACCTGACTCAAGGAATATATTTTGTTAAAATTATAGATAATAATCAATCAACAGTTAAGCGAATTATTAAAGAGTAATTTATGAAAAAAATCATTTTAAAAGGAAGTCTAGGACTTTTTATTTTAAGTACTAGCATTTATTCTTGTAAACCGAAGCAGGAAGCAGTAAATCAATCGGCATCTGCAGGAATTAATTTGAATTTTATGGATAAATCTGTAAATCCTGCCGACAATTTTAATAGATATGTAAACGGAACTTGGTTAGATAAAACGGAAATTCCTGCCGATAGAACCCGTTGGGGAAGTTTTGATGAACTGCGTAAGAACACCGATGATGACGTAATGGCAATTTTAAAAGAAGCCATCAACGACAAAACTATTGATCCAAATTCTGACCAGGCAAAAGCCATTAATTTATACAAATCGGTTTTGGATACGGTTACAAGAAACAAATATGGAATTGAACCATTAAAACCTTATTTAGCAAAAATTAACGCAGTTCAAAATGCAGAGCAATTAGTTGCTTTGTTAGCCGAAATGGAACCAGAAATGGGATTAGGTTTCTTCGGAAGTTACATTGGTGCTGATGCTAAAAACAGTAACAAAAACGTAATTTATGTAGGAACCGGAAGTCTTGGTTTACCCGATAGAGATTACTATGTTTCCGATGCACCAGACAACAAAGAAAAACGCGAAAAGTATGTGGCTCATGTAACCAGAATGTTACAATTCATTGGAGAATCTGAAGCTACAGCTAATGCCAATGCAAAGAAAATTTTAGTCTTAGAAACTAAAATGTCAACGGCTACTTTAGACCGTGTACAAAGAAGAGACAGAAGAAATACTTATAACCCTATGAGTTTTGCTGATTTACAAAAATTAGCACCAACAGTAAAATGGGATTCGTATTTTCAAACGGTTGGAATGGGAAAAGTAGATTCATTAGTGGTTTCCCAACCAAAATATTTACAAACAATTGAAACAATCTTAAAAGACAACCAAGTTGAAGATTGGAAAGCGTATATGCGTTGGACAGCTTTAAGAGGTTCGGCAGGGTTGTTATCAACGGATATTGAAAATGCAAATTTCGACTTCTATGGAAAAACGTTAACAGGAGCAGTAAAACAACGTCCAGCGGAAGAAAGAGCTTTAGCAACGGTTAACGGAAGATTAGGCGAAGCATTAGGAAAATTATACGTAGCTAAAAAATTCCCACCAGAAGCGAAAGAAAAAGCACAAGCTATGATTGCCAACGTGATGAAAGCGTTTGATAACAGAATTGATAATTTACCTTGGATGACCAAAGTTACTAAGGAAAATGCAAAAATCAAATTGAACAAATTCCGAGTGAAAATTGGATATCCAGACAAATGGAAAGATTATTCAGCTCTTGAAGTGAAATCCCCTGAACAAGGTGGAACGTATTTCGATAATTCTAGAATGTACGCAAGGTGGAGTCACAAGAAAAACATCGAAAAAATGGGTAAACCTGTTGATAAAGAAGAATGGGGAATGTCGCCTCAGACGGTAAATGCGTATTTCAGCCCAACGAATAATGAAATTGTATTCCCAGCCGCGATTTTACAACCACCTTTCTATGATTACAAAGCAGATGAAGCGGTAAATTATGGTGGAATTGGAGCGGTAATTGGTCACGAAATTTCTCACGGTTTTGACGATTCAGGTTCAAGATACAATGCGGATGGAAATTTAGTAAACTGGTGGAGCGATGAAGATTTGAAACAATTTACAGGTCTTGGAAGTGCTTTAGCTGATCAATATTCAGCTTTAGAACCATTACCTGGAATTTTTGTTGATGGAAAATTTACTTTAGGTGAAAATATTGGAGATTTAGGAGGTGTTAACGCTGCATTTGACGGATTACAGATTTATTTGAAAGCAAATGGAAACCCAGGTTTGATTGACGGATTTACACCAGAGCAACGTTTCTTTATTTCTTGGGCAACCATTTGGAGAAGTAAAATGCGAGACGAAGCGATTAAAAATCAAGTAAAAACGGATCCACATTCGCCTGGAATGTATCGTGCTTATGTGCCGTTACAAAATGTGGAAGCGTTCTACAAAGCTTTTAACATTCAACCAAATAACGGAATGTATTTGAAACCAGAAAACAGAGTTAAAATTTGGTAATATTTTTTTATCACATAGAATCAAATCCCATCTTTTAGGTGGGATTTTTTTGTTTGATGAAACTGTTAAAATTCCAGCCACGGATTAATAGATTAGAAGGATTACAATCCGTGAAAATTCTTTAATCTGAAACTATTTATTAAATTAATAAAATATAATATCTGTCAAGCTGAATTTATTTCATCTTCTTGATAAAGAGATTTTGAAACGAGTTCAAAATGACAATATAGTCTCTTTTAATTCGTTTTTTTATTCGATGAAACTATTATGATTTCAGCCACGGATTATAAGATTAGAAAGATTAAAATCCGTGAAAATCTTATAATCTGTGGCTAAAAATCATTTCTTCTTAATCGCCCGATTCACTAAATAAAGTCCGATAATCGTTATCGTTCCGCCAAGGATAATTGCAGTTGTCAAAGGTTCATTAAATAACAGATAACCAAAAAACAACGCCACCATTGGATTGATGTAAGCGTATAAACTGCTGATTTCTGTTGGTAAATTTTCTAATGCATAAATAAACGCAATAAACGTCAATACCGAACCAAAAACCACCAAATAACCAATCGACCACCAAGAAATCGCTGGAATTTCACTTAACGGAACCGAAGTGTCATTAAATCCAATGACGCCCGAAATCACAACACTCGAAATCAACATTTGCAATCCCAAACTAAAATACGGATTGAAATTCGTCTTATTTTCTTTGATATAAATCGAAGATAATGCCCAAGTAAACGTAGCAATGATCGAAAGTAAAATCCCAAAACGGAATTCAGGGCGTAAGAAATCGTTGAGGTAATCGTAGAAAATGACGCAAATGCCACCAAAAGCAATAATCATTCCCACTACTGCTTTCCAAGAGGTTTTTTGTCCTCGAAACAAACTGATAATGACAATCCAAAGTGGAAAAATCGAACCAATAATAGCGCCCAAACCACTCGAAATATATTTCACACCCCAAGTACTCAATCCATTACTTAACATGAAATTTAACACACTCAAAACGAGAATATTTCGCCATTGTCGTTTGTTTGGCCAAGGATGTTTTTTGATTAAAAAGTATAGCAGATACAACAAACCGCCAAAGAGTTGACGCAGCGCAACCAATTGCATCGGAGGCATGTGTTTGACACCTTCTTTGGAGGCAATCCAAGTAGTTCCCCAGAAAAAACTAATCCAAATTAATGCTAAAATGGGTAAACCAATCGCATTTTTCTTTTGCTTGATGTAATTGTGAAATACGCTAAAATAGGCCATTATTAAATTTCTTTTTGGAACGAATAACCCAAAATGGTTTCCACTTTTTTACTGGAAATCATTTTACCTTTCGATTCCGAATTTTTGGCAAAGGTAGGTAATGGCAAATTCAAAATTTCAGTTTTTTTGTGATAATATGCTTTGCGTTTTGGGTGTTGAGGTGAAACAGCGTTGAAGGTTTGATTCCATTCCCAATTGTCATGCTGAACTTGTCTCAGTATCTTTTCTATAATTCCAATACAATCTTCTCTTTGAATTAAATTCACGGGCGCATCCGGATTTTCAACATTCGTTCTTCCTGCTAAAAATTTCGCTGGATGACGATCTTCGCCAAGCAAACCACCAAAACGAATTACCGTAGTTTTAAAATTTAGATTAGATTGTAAAAGTGCTTCCACAATTGCTAATTGTATTCCGCTTTCGGTATCAGGATTTGGTTTTATTTCTTCAGTAATTTCAACAATTGGAAAACAATCACCATAAACTGAAGTCGAACTCACAAAAATAACTTTCTGAATCCCCGATTTTTCGATATACGGAATTAGATTTTTTATTTTATTTACGAATGTTATTTCGTTAGAAGTCGAACTTTCTCTTCTCAATCCTGGTGGAATATCAATAATCAAAACATCGGTTTCTTTCAGAAAATCTTCAATAGTACCAATGATTTGATGTGCTTCCAATTGAATTTGGAAAGGCGATATCCCAGCATTTTTCAATACTTCCAATTTACTTTCTGAAGTAGTGGAGCCTTTTACCACATAACCTTTTAAAAGTAATGATTTGGCTAACGGTAGTCCAAGCCAACCGCAACCGAGTATGGAAACAGCACTCATTAAACTTCCTTTTTTACTAAAACTAAATGTTCTTTTTCTATTTCCATATAGCCATAATCATAAACAAAATAATAAGTATTCCCTGTTTTAGTTTTTAAAATAGATGTAAATAATTCAAAATCAAAACCTTTGCTACTCAATTTGTTTCGAGTACTTTTTGATTTTCCCTCTGGATTCAATTCACAAAGTATACGGTAATTTTTACGCAATTTGTTATTTATGTTGCGCATCATATTATTTTGATCTTTGTTCATTTTATTGTTGTACGCATTGCGGCAGCCATCCGAACAAAACTTTTTGTCTTCACGACCTATGATTTTATCGCCACATTCTAAACAGGTTTTTGACATCATTCCTTTTTTTTCAAATATACAAAATTTCCGTTTACAAACGTTTACAATTAGTTACAACCGAAAGTAAATAGCTAATTACCGAATAACGTTTTTTTCTTACCCCATCTTTGCACTGTCGAAATGAAAGAGTGATGAGTCACAGTTTTCAAAAAATTAATAGCTTATCAAAAAGCTTTTTCTTTAACTGACTGATCACTGCGACTGCGACTAAAAGAGTAACATAATTATTAACATTAAATATTACACGCCATGAAAAACAGAGTACAATTAATCGGACACGTAGGACAAGAGCCAGAAGTTAAAACAATTAACAACAAGAAAGTAGCAACGCTTACTATTGCTACAAATGATTTTTATTACAACGAAAAAGGTGACAAAGTAGAACAAACCGAATGGCATCGTATAACGGCTTGGGGTAAAACAGCAGAAATCATTGAAAAATATGTTGTCAAAGGTAAGGAAATTGCCATCGAAGGAAAACTATCGCACAGAAGTTATGACGATAAAGACGGTAACAAACGCTATGTAACCGAAATTTTAGTAAATGAATTGTTGTTATTAGGTAAGTAATTCAATTAAATTTTGGTTCTATAAACCACTGAGTAATCAGTGGTTTATTTGTTTAATTCGGTTTGTAAAGCCTCTACAAATAATCCCATGTGGTATCCATCAACTAATCCGTGATGCGCCATAACTGCTACTGACATTGTTTTTTTGCCGTTTTCATCCATTAATTTTCCCCATGAAACTTTTGGGCAACTATCGGGTAACGTATAACTTCTAGAATGCGTTAGACCAGTAAAGTTAATCCAAGGAATCGCTGAAAAATGAATAATATTCTCAGGAAATTCTCGTGTAAATAGTCCAGGTGTTCCTTGAATACGTTCAATTTCCGTTTGTACAATTTTAGCAAATTCATGAATATCAGAATGAAATTTCATAAATGAAAAACCAAACGTTTTATCTTCTCGCATAATGGTAGATGAAGCATCAATTTCGTTATAAAGCACTACCTCTTTTCCTTCTATTCGATACCTGAAATTTTCCACTTGATTAACCGCAGCAATCGTTTTATGTAAATAATAAACAAAAAACGGAATTTGCATAGCTTTTGCCTTTTCATAAGCAATAGTCATATCTATTGGTGTGGTAATTCCAAAAAAAGGCTCTTCAAAAGTTGAAAAAAATTCAAAATGTTCTTTTCGGTTCCAAGTAGCGAGGTCTATTATTTGCTTCATTTTAGTAAGGGTAAAATTTCAGTAATTTGGGTAACGGATTTGAAATTTTTATGTTCAATTTCAAAATCAATTTTTTCGTATTCCCAAGTCGTATGATACGGAATATGAATGGCGTGTCCACCAATATTTAACACAGGCAAAACATCTGATTTTAAGGAATTGCCAATCATCAAAAAATCTTCTGGTTTGCACTCTAAACGTCCTAGCATTTTTTGGTAATCCAATTCAGCTTTATCACTCATCACTTCAATATGATGAAAATAAGCACCAATTCCTGAATCGTGTAATTTTCGATGTTGATCTTTTAAATCGCCTTTTGTAGCGACGACCAATTTATATTTTCCTTGCAATTGTTCTAAAACGGATTCTACATTTGGTAATAATTCGACTGGTTTTTGAAGTAAATTTTTACCAATAGCTAAAATTTGCTCAATTCCTTTACCCGAAATTTGATGATTAGTCAATTCCAAAGCCGTTTCAATCATCGACAAGGTAAATGCTTTAATTCCGAAACCATATAAAGGCAAATTTTTTACCTGATGATTCAAAATCAATCCCAAAATTTCTTGATGCGACGCATAATCTTGAAACAACACGCAAAAACGTTCTTGTGCCTCATCAAAATAAGGTTCGTTGTGCCAAAGGGTATCGTCTGCATCGAATGCGATTGTTTTTGGGGTCATAAATTAAGATATCATCGCACCATTAATCACATCTTCCGTACCTGTGCTGAGCGTTGTCGAAGTATCTGGATTTACGAAAACCAATTTACCATCCGCAGTATTGGTTAATAATAACATGCCTTCGCTTTCTACACCACGTAAAGCTCTTGGGGCTAAGTTGACTAAAACCGTTACACGTTTTCCAATGACTTCTTCTGGTGTAAAATGCTCTGCAATTCCTGAAACGATCGTTCTCACATCAATTCCGGTATCTACTTTTAAAACTAACAATTTGTTGGCTTTTGGCATTTTTTCGGCTTCAATAATCGTCCCAATTCGTAAATCTACTTTGGCAAAATCTTCAAAAGTGATGATTTCTTTTTGCGGTTCCATAACTTGTGCTGAGTTTATCGAAGCATTGGCGGTTTTAGTTGCTTCTAATTTATCTAATTGTTTTTGGATTTCGGCATCTTCAATTTGGGCAAACAAAATTTCGGCTTGACCAATTTGATGCCCAGGTTTTGTTAAATTCCAATTTTCAAATTCTAAATTCCAATTATTGACTTTAATCTGTAAAATATTGCACAATTTAGCAGATGTAAACGGTAAAAACGGTTCAGAAAGTATCGCTAAAGCAGAAGCAATTTGCAATGCTACATACATTTGCGTTTGTACTCTTGCTGGGTTTTCCTTGATCATTTTCCAAGGCTCTTCGTCGGCTAAATATTTATTTCCTAAACGGGCAACGTTCATTAATTCGCCCAACGCTTCTCTAAATCTGTAACGCTCGATTGAACTTGAAATTACCGCTGGATAGGCTTTTAGTTCGGCTAACGTTTGCTCGTCAACTTCTGAAAATTCGTTTGGCGTTGGAACAATTCCGTCATAGTATTTATTAGTCAACACCACCACACGATTGATGAAATTTCCAAAAATTGCCGCTAATTCATTATTATTTCTGGCTTGAAAATCTTTCCATGTGAAGTCATTGTCTTTTGTTTCTGGCGCATTTGCCGTTAACGCATAACGCAACGCATCTTGTTTTTCTGGGAAATCTTGTAAATATTCGTGTAACCAAACCGCCCAGTTTTTAGAAGTCGATAATTTGTTTCCTTCTAAATTTAAGAATTCATTTGCAGGAACATTATCAGGTAAAATATAACTTCCTTCCGCTTTTAACATCGCTGGAAAAATAATACAATGGAATACGATATTATCTTTTCCAATGAAATGAACCAATTTTGTATCGGCATTTTTCCAATAGGGTTCCCAATCTTTTCCTTCGCGAGTCGCCCATTCTTTAGTTGCAGAAATGTACCCAATAGGCGCATCAAACCAAACATATAATTTTTTTCCTTCGGCACCTGGGACAGGAACATCGATTCCCCAATCCAAATCACGTGTTACGGCTCTTGGTTCTAAACCACCATCTACCCAAGATTTTACTTGTCCGTACACATTCGGTTTCCAGTCGTTTTTATGACCTTCCAAAATCCATTCTCTCAAGAACGATTCGTAACGATTTAAAGGTAAAAACCAGTGTTTTGTCGATTTTAAAATAGGCGTTTCACCTGTAATAGTCGACTTCGGATTAATTAAATCGGTTGCATTTAAAGTGGAACCACATTTTTCACATTGATCGCCATAAGCTTCAGGATTGTCACACTTCGGACAAGTTCCTGTTACGAAACGATCTGCTAAGAATTGGTCTGCTTTGGCATCGTATAATTGTTCGGTAGTTTCTTCGATGAAATCGCCGTTATCATATAGTTTTTTAAAAAATTCTGAAGCTGTTTTATGATGAATTTCCGAGGAAGTTCTGGAATAATTATCAAAAGAAATTCCAAAATCTAAAAACGATTGACGAATAATTCCGTCATATTTATCAATTACTTCTTGAGGCGTGATGCCTTCTTTCTTCGCTTTCATAGAAATAGCAACACCATGTTCATCGCTTCCGCAAATGAAAGCCACATCTTTTCCTTGCAAACGTAAATATCTTGCATAAATATCAGAAGGAACATAAACCCCTGCTAAATGTCCAATATGAATAGGGCCATTTGTGTAGGGAAGTGCCGCTGTTATGGTATATCTTTTAGCTTCGCTCAGTTCGGCGTTGCTTCGTGTTGGATTTTCTAACATAATTTTTTATTCTAACGCAAAGGTGCAAAGTTTTTCGCAAAGCTTCACAAAGTAATTTTAAGTTTTTCGCTAAAGTGATTTTAAGTTTTTTAAATACAAAGGTCGTGAAAATTATAATTTATTTACTACTCGTCTAATACCTTCTTTTAAAAGAACCGAATTAAAGTTTAAAAGTAAGCCTAATTTGAAGTTACCAAGCCTTAAATATGTTAAAGTTTGGGCAAAATGAAGTTCTGAAAGCATCTCAACACTTTTTAATTCTATAACTAGTTTATCTTCGACTAATAAATCAATTCGATAGCCACTCTCAAGTTTAACTTCTTCGAAGATCAAAGGAATTGATTTTTCTTTATCAACTTTCAAACCCGCTTGTTTTAGCTTGTAATACAAACATTCTTTATATACATTTTCAAGTAAACCTGGACCTAATGCATTATGAACTTCTATTGCAATGCCGATAACTTTATTTGATATTTCATTTTCTGTCATTATTCTTTTTTTACTTTGCGAAAAACTTCTATACTTTGCGTTATATATTAAATAACTGAAAGCGCTAATTTAAGAGCTCAAAGTTCATTTATGAAGTTAATATGATTATAAACTAATCCAAAAATAATTCATTTAACAGGAATAGCCGAATTTTTCTGTTCAAATTCCTTATTTTTGAATTCTTATTTATATTTCTATGATTATACCACCATTTTTAAAGGCAGGCGATACCGTTGCTTTGGTTTGTACAGCGCGAAAATTTTTTCCCGAAGACGCCAAACCAGCTATTGATTTATTAGAATCTTGGGGACTAAAAGTGAAATTAGGAGCCACAATTGGCTTAGACAATTTTCAATTAGGAGGAACTGATTCTCAACGAGCTGCTGATTTTCAAGCGCAATTAGATGATGAAAATGTAAATGCCATTTGGTGTGCTCGCGGTGGATATGGTACAGTTAGAATAATAGATTTATTAGATTTTACTAAATTCAAAAAATATCCTAAATGGATTATGGGCTTTTCTGATGTTACGGTTTTACATAGTCAATTGAATGTGGAACGCGTTGCGACTTTGCATTCGATTATGCCGTTTACGGTTCCAAAGGCACCAGAAGAAGTAAAAGAAACTTTGCGAAAAGCACTTTTTGGCGAAACGATTTCCTATACAATTCCTTCACAAAGTTATGATGTTAAAGGAACTGCTTCGGGCGAATTGGTTGGAGGCAATCTTTCTATTTTATACAGTTTATTAGGTTCAAAATCAGCAATAAGTACAAAAGATAAAATTCTATTTATAGAAGATTTAGATGAGTATTTATATCATATTGACCGAATGATGTATAATTTAAAGCGTAATGGTTATTTCGAAAATGTAAAAGGAATTATAGTAGGAAGTATGACGGATATGCACGATAATGAAATTCCGTTTGGTCAAGATGCGATACAAATTATTACAGAGATTGCTAAAGAAAATCGTATTCCAATTGCTTTTGAATTCCCAGCGGGTCATCAAACAGATAATCGCACTTTAATTTTTGGCAAACAAGTATATTTTGAAGTGAATGAAAAAGAAGTAAATCTTCAATTTCATTAAAATTGTCACATCGACACATTGAAAATTGACACATTGAACAATGGCAGAACACAATGATTTAGGAAAGCTTGGTGAAGAATTGGCAGTTGAATTTTTACAGAAAAACAGCTATGAAATTCTAGAAACGAATTGGACATTTCAAAAAGCAGAGGTAGATATTATTGCACAGAAAGGTGATGTGTTAGCAGTAATTGAAGTAAAAACGCGTTCAAGTTTAGATTTTGGATTACCTCAAGATTTTGTGAAACCAAAAAAAATTCAATTGTTAGTGAAAGCTATTAATGAGTATGTGATTCAAAATGAATTAGAGATAGATGTTCGATTTGATATAGTAGCGATTCATAAAGAAGACAATAATTTTATTATTGACCATATTGAAGATGCTTTTCATTATTTTTAATGTTATATTTATAACAAATAGCAATTATTTTATACATTTGCGCCATACAATCCCTAAAAACTAAAAACGCAATGAATACTATTTCTTCCGTAGTAGAACAATATATTAAATCAAAACCATTTTTGTTAAGTTCCCTTTCTCAAGGAATAATTAATTTGACTTCATTATCAAGAATTATGATGCCCGAATTAGAATCACATCTTGGAAAAGAAGTTAAACAAGGAGCTATTGTAATGGCATTAAAGCGATTATCTGAAGAGTTAGATTTTAAAATAAATTATAAAATATCTAAAGTATTAAAGAACATTGGAGAAATTACGGTTCGATCTTCTTTAACCGACTATACTTATGTAATATCAGATACTTTATTAGAAAATCAAGCAAAATTATTAGCCGAGATTAATAAAGTTCATGATGTTTTTTATACTTCGTCAAGAGGTGTAAACGAAACAAATATCGTGGTGAGCAGCTCAATTGCTTCTACTATTGAAACTATTTTTAAAAATGAAAAGCTTACTCATAAAATAGAAGATTTATCGTCAATTACCGTAAAATTACCTCAAGAAAATATTTCAACACCAGGTGTATATTATTATATTTTTCAACGTTTGGCTTGGGAAGGAATAATTATTCATGAAGTAATTTCAACTACAAATGAGTTTACAATTATTGTTGGTGATGATCAAATAGATGTTGCTTTTAAAGTAATCAAAGACTTAAAAAACGTATTTGATTAACAAAAAACCGCTTATTTTTTTTCACTTCAAAAAAAGAAACGTATTTTTACCATTCTATAATATACTAAAATCATCATTTAGTAGTTTAGATTTATAAACGTTTTTACTTTGAAAAGCACATTCATAAAATATATTTTAGTTATAGGATTTCTTGTTTTTTTAATAGCATGTTCTGTTAAAAAAGATAGATTTATCAATCGTAATTTCCACGCAGTAACAACTGAATACAATGTTTTGTATAATGGAAATATTGCACTTGAAAAAGGATTAGAATCTTTAAAAACCACCTATCAAGATAATTTTTGGGACATACTACCGGTTGAAAGAGTATCGGTGAATGAAGAAAACGAAACCAAGGATCAAGCAAAAAACCAAGATTTTGAAAAAGCCGAAGAAAAAGCGGTAAAAGCCATTCAAAAACATTCTATGAACATTGGTGGATCTGAAAAAAATCCGCAAATGGACGAGGCCTATCTACTATTAGCAAAAGCGCGTTATTACGATAATCGTTTCATTCCTTCTTTAGAAGCGTTAAATTATATTTTATATAAATATCCGTTGAGCGATAAAATATATCATGCTAAAGTTTGGCGTGAAAAAGTAAACATCCGATTAGATAATGATCAAATAGCCATAAAGAATTTAAAAAAGTTATTAGAAGATAAAAAAATATCCGGGCAAGATTTAGCAGATGCAAATGCAATGTTAACGCAAGCATATCTTAATATTCAAGCTAAAGACAGCGCAATCGCTACCATTAAAATTGCTAAAGAAACCACCAAAAATAATGACGAAAAGGCTCGCTATTCCTTTATTTTAGGTCAATTATATGAAAGTTTAAACCATCAAGATAGTGCTTTTGCGGCTTATGAAAGCGTTATTCAAATGAACAGAAAATCGCCACGCCGCTATTTGATTCAAGCTAAAATAAAACAAGCCCAACAGTTTGATTATAAAAAAGGGGATACACTGGTTTTTGTAAAAGACTATAAAAAGCTATTGGAAGACAGAGAAAATCGCCCTTATTTAGATGCGCTACACCATCAATTCGGTTTGTTTTATGACAAACAGAATGACAACATCTCAGCCAAAAAACAATATAATAAATCTTTAAAAACCAATTCTAAAGACAAGTACTTAGTAGCTTCAAATTATAGAAATATTGCCGAAATTTATTTTAGAGAATCAAAATATAAAACCGCCGGCCAATATTATGATAGTACATTGGTTAATTTAAATAACAGAACAAGAGAGTATAGAAAAATAAAAAAGAAAAGAGTCAATTTAGACGATGTTATCAAGTATGAAACCATCGCCCAAGCAAATGATAGTATATTGTCTGTAGTTGCTTTGAGCGATTTAGGGCGAAAATCATATTATGAAGAGTACATCAGTAAATTAAAAAAAGAAGACGAAATTAAAGCCAAAAAAGCGGCATTGCAAGCTGAAAAAGAAGCAAACCTAGCGGTAAGCAATAGTGCTTCAGGTGCTTCACTTTTAAAGAGCGATAAGAATAATCTATCAGATGTATTGAAGAATCCAGTAACAAAATTAGATCCTGGATTTTCAGATATTGGTGGAGACAAAAACAGCGGGTTTTATTTTTACAATCAGGTAACAGTTGCCTATGGTAAAAAAGAATTTGCAAATAAATGGGGCAAACGCGCTTTAAAAGATAATTGGCGATGGAGTTCAGTTTCGAACACAGATAGTAATACAGATATAGATGTCAAAGATGAAGATGTTGCTTCTGAAAAAGAAACAAAAGATAAAGCATCAACCGAAAACCCAAAATATACCACCGAGTTTTATCTTGACCAACTTCCATCAGATCAAAAAGTATTGGACAGCCTAGCAAAAGACAGAAATTTCGCGTATTATCAACTGGGAATTATTTACAAAGAGAAATTTAAGGAAAATGAATTAGCCGCTTCACGATTAGAGCAATTGCTAAAAAATAATCCTGAAGAACGTTTAGTACTTCCGGCTAAATATAACTTGTATAAAATTTATCAAATCATTAATCCTGCAAAAGCAGAACAATTAAAACAACAAATTATAGCAGAATATCCAAATAGTCGCTATGCTGAAATCATTAAAAATCCGAGCATTGAAATTACCGATGAAGCAAATCCTGAATTGGTATACAACACGCTCTATAAGAAATTGGAAAACAATCAGCTAAGAGAAGTTTATACAGAGGTTGATGAATTGATCAATCGATTTACTGGTGAGGAATCTGTGGCTAAATTTGAGTTGTTAAAAGCAAAAGTAGTTGGAAGATTACAAGGTTTAGACGAATATAAAAAAGGATTAAATTATGTTGCTTTAACCTATCCAAATATTGAAGAAGGAAAACAAGCAGAAAGCTTACTCACAACCGATATTCCTAAATTAGAAGCTTTAACATTTAGTAAAGACAATGCCACTGAATGGAAAATAATTTTTCCGAAGAAATTTCCAATGGACAAAGAAGTTAAAACCTTAACCGATAAAATTGAGAACTATCTTAAAGATTCAAATACTGGTTTGCTAAAATTTTCAACTGATATTTATACGATGACCGATAACTTTATTGTGGTTCATGGGTTTGGCTCAAAAGAGTCGGCAAACGCGGTATTATCGGTATTAAAAGAACACAAAAATTATAAAATAAAAGACCAAGCTTACCTTGTTTCTACCGAAGATTATAAAATTATTCAAATGCAGAAAAAATTTGGAGAGTGGCTTCTGTTGAACAAATAATAACCCTAAAAACACTTCGAAAATGTTTGATAAAGTTAAAAATCAAGATCATCTATTAGGAAAAACTAATAGAATTGTTGAAGGAACTTCCATCAATGGTGATATTATTACTAAAGCCGATTTTAGATTAGACGGAACATTAACTGGTAATTTCACTTCCGAAGGCAAAATTGTCATTGGTCCAACCGGGATAGTTCAGGGCGATATCATTTGTAAAAGTATTGATATAGAAGGAAAATTTTCGGGGAAACTTCAAGCAGAAGGAATGTTAAACATCAAATCTAAAGCCCATATTACAGGTGAAGTAATTGTTGGAAAATTAGCAGTGGAACCAGGCGCAAAATTTGAAGCCAGCTGTGAGATGAGAAATTTATAATTTCGAATCCAACGAATTCAAAAAGAAAATAATAAGTCATGAGTTAAATGAAATCGATTTAAGACCAAATAATGGCTAACAACAAAAATCAATTCAACAAGTGGCTAGCCTTAATTAATATTCCTATCCAAATGGGAATTGTAATTTTTGTGTTTTCCTATTTTGGTAAATGGTTAGATGAAACCTATAAAAATGCAACCAATAGTTACACAAAAGTACTAACGATTATTGGTGTTTTCATTGCACTGTATAATGTTATTAGGCAAGTAAATCAATTGAATAAAAATGATAAATAGTATTGGAATCCTAAAAAAGCTATTTTTTGTGGCTTTACCTATTTTTATTATTCATGTATTGCTTTTCAATACCAATTTAATAACCGGAAATGAAGCAGATTTCTATTATTCAATTCCTCAACTTTATGGGTTATTTTTTATGTTTTCGGCAGTAATATTAATTATTGCTACCAAAATTTCTGAAAAAAACTTCGATAATACCGGAATGGTTTTTATGATTGCAACGAGTATAAAAATGGTGGTTGCGTTCTTTTTAGTAAGGCCAATTCTTCCTCTCGAAGGGAATAAAATTGAGAAAATTAACTTTTTTGCGATTTTTATAGTATTTCTACTTTTCGAAACAATTATAGTGGCAAAAATTTTGAATAAAAAATAGTCAAAAAAACGCAATAATATAATTTGGAATATAAAGAAAAAATGTACCTTTGCACCAAATTTTATAAACCTCATAGTTTAAGTTTACAAAAGATATGGTGATTTCAAAAAAACCACTCCAGTTTATACTTGCATTATCAATGGCTTTAATGCCAATTGTAAATTTTGCAAATCCTACAAATGATTCAACAAAAGTTGAGGCTCATGCAGTTCCAAAAACAGTAGAAGTTGCTCATGAGGAACATGAAGAAGCTCCAAAAGATTTAAAAACAGAAATTAAAGAATACATAAGTCACCATTTATTAGATTCTTATGATTTTCATTTGTTTTCATGGAAAGATGATGCAGGAAAAGATCACCATATTGGATTTCCATTACCGGTAATTTTATGGGACAATGGATTGCAAGTTTTTTCTTCTTCTCAATTTCACCATGGAGAGTCAGCAGCTGAAAGCAATGGAAATTACTACAGATTATACCATTCGAAAATTTACAAAGTTGCCGATGCTAATGCTCAAGTTTCTGTAGGAGCTGATCATCATCCAATTAATGAAAAACCTTTAGATTTTTCTATCACAAAAAGTGTATTTATGATTTTGTTGGTAAGTATCATAATGTTCTTTTTGTTTACTAGTTTAGCAAAATCGTATGCTAAAAATGGAGGTATTGCAAAAGGAGCGGGAAGATTTTTTGAGCCAATCATTTTATACATTAGAGATGATATTGCTATTCCTAATATTGGTAAAAACTATAAAAAATACATGAGCTATTTATTAACCATCTTTTTCTTTATTTGGTTTTTAAATATGTTTGGATTAACGCCACTTGGAGTAAATGTTACTGGGAATATTGCGGTTACTGCTTGTTTAGCAATTGTTACCTATTTAATAACAACATTTACTGCAAATAAAAATTATTGGGGACATATTTTTTGGATGCCAGGAGTGCCAGTTCCAATGAAAATTATTTTAGCGCCTATTGAATTATTAGGAACAATAATCAAGCCTTTTTCATTAATGATTCGTTTGTATGCCAATATTGTGGCTGGTCACGTTGTATTAATGAGTATTATTGGTTTGATGTTTATTTTTAAAAACTGGTTAGGAAGTAGTTTGTCTTTCTTCTTGGCTTTTGCATTATCGCTGTTAGAAATTTTAGTAGCTGCATTGCAGGCTTATATTTTCACAATGTTATCTGCATTATATTTTGGAGCAGGTAACGAAGAGCATCATCACGAGGAAGCTCATCATTAAAAAAGTAAGTGAGTTAGTTTTCTAAATTTGATAATTTTACTCAAAATTATAAATTGAATGTTTAATTAAATAAATATATTATGACTATTCCAAACATTGTAGGAGCAGGTTTAATCGTTATTGGTGCTGGTTTAGGTATCGGTAAAATTGGTGGTTCAGCGATGGACGCTATTGCTCGTCAACCAGAAGCTTCTGGGAAAATTCAAACAGCTATGTTGATTGCAGCAGCGCTTATTGAAGGTATTGGTTTCGCTGCGTTATTCGCATCTTAGTAAATCAAAAAAACACTACAGTTACAACGGTTGGTTGTAACTGTAGTTTTTAAAAAAATTAAATGTATTAAATAGAGTTTTATATAATGGAAAAATTAATAGAACAATTTCAATTAGGTTTATTCTTTTGGTTATTAGTAATCTTTGTAGGATTAGTTTTCTTATTGAAAAAATTCGCTTGGAAACCTATTCTTGATGCGGTTAACGAAAGAGAAGAAGGAATAAAAAATGCTTTATTAGCAGCAGAAAATGCTAAAAAAGACATGCAAAACCTTAAAGCTGATAATGAAAAATTATTAGCAGAGGCTAGAGCTGAAAGAGATTTAATGATTAAAGAAGCAAGAGAAATCAAAGAAAAAATGATTGCTGATGCTAAATCTGAAGCGCAAGCACAAGGTGAAAAAATGATTGATCAAGCAAAAGCGTCAATCGAAAGCGAAAAAAATGCAGCAATGGCAGAATTGAAAAATCAAGTTTCTTCTTTGTCATTAGAAATTGCTGAGAAATTGTTACAAGACGAATTATCTAACAAAGAAGCGCAAACTAAATTAGTGGAGAAAATGTTAGGTGATGCAAAATTAAACTAAGATCATGGCAGGAACTAGAGCAGCAATACGATACGCTAAAGCTATTTTAGATAGTGCAAAAGACAACAATAACGCAGCTGCTGTAAATGCAGATATGACTTCAATTGTAAACGCAATTAAAGGCAGTGCCGAGTTGAAAGAATTTTTGCAAAGTCCGGTAGTGAAAGGAGAAATTAAATTTTCTTCTGTAACTGAAATTTTTGCTTCTGCTCAAAAAGAAACAAAAAGCTTGTTTCAATTGCTTTTAGTGAATAAAAGATTTGAGTTATTGCAAGATGTTGCCATTCAATATAATGCTTTGCATGATGAACTTAACGGAATTGAAACGGCGGTAGTAACTACTGCATTTCCAATCACAACCGAGTTAGAAGCAAAAGTATTAGCAAAAATTGCAACCTTTTCAACTAAAAATATTACCATCCAAAATATTGTAGATCCAGCCATCATCGGAGGATTTATTTTACGCATGGGTGACAAACAATATAATGCATCTGTGGCAAACAGATTGCAAAATTTAAAAAGAGAATTTAGTAATTAATATCCCATTAAAGATATATCACAATGGCTGAAATTAAACCTGCTGAAATATCAGCAATATTAAAACAACAATTATCAGGTTTTGAATCTGGTGCATCGTTAGAAGAAGTTGGAACAGTACTTCAAGTTGGAGACGGTATCGCTCGTGTTTACGGATTATCAAACGCTCAATATGGAGAGTTAGTACAATTTGAAAACGGATTAGAGGCTATCGTATTGAACTTAGAAGAAGACAATGTTGGGGTGGTACTTTTAGGACCTTCAACAGGAATCAAAGAAGGTTCAACAGTAAAAAGAACACAACGTATTGCCTCTCTTAAAGTAGGAGAGCAAATGGTAGGTCGTGTTGTAGATACTTTAGGAAATCCAATTGATGGTAAAGGACCAATCGGTGGCGAATTATTTGAAATGCCATTAGAAAGAAAAGCGCCTGGAGTAATCTTCCGTCAACCCGTAACTGAACCATTACAAACCGGAGTAAAAGCAGTAGACGCAATGATTCCTGTAGGTCGTGGACAACGTGAGTTGGTTATTGGTGACCGTCAAACAGGTAAATCAACCGTTTGTATTGATACCATCTTAAATCAAAAAGAATTTTATGATGCAGGTCAACCTGTATTCTGTATATATGTTGCAATTGGACAAAAAGCTTCAACTGTAGCAGGAATCGCAAAAATGTTAGAAGAAAAAGGTGCAATGGCTTACACAGTTATTGTTGCTGCAAATGCTTCTGATCCAGCTCCAATGCAAGTATATGCTCCTATGGCAGGTGCTGCAATTGGTGAGTATTTCCGTGATTCAGGTCGTCCTGCTTTAATTATTTATGATGATTTATCGAAGCAAGCTGTTGCTTACCGTGAAGTATCATTATTATTAAGAAGACCACCAGGTCGTGAGGCTTACCCTGGAGACGTTTTCTACTTACACTCTCGTTTATTAGAAAGAGCTTGTAAAGTAATTAACAACGACGAAATCGCTAGAAACATGAACGATTTACCAGATTCTATCAAAGGAATCGTTAAAGGTGGTGGTTCGTTAACAGCGTTACCAATTATCGAAACACAAGCGGGTGACGTTTCTGCTTATATCCCAACCAACGTAATTTCGATTACAGACGGACAAATTTTCTTAGATGGTGATTTATTCAACTCTGGAGTTCGTCCTGCAATTAACGTAGGTATTTCGGTATCTCGTGTGGGTGGTAATGCACAAATTAAATCCATGAAAAAAGTAGCAGGTACATTAAAATTAGACCAAGCGCAATTCCGTGAATTAGAAGCTTTCGCGAAATTTGGTTCTGACTTAGATGCGGTTACTTTAAACGTAATTGAAAAAGGAAAAAGAAACGTTGAAATCTTAAAACAAGGTTTAAACTCTCCTTTCACAGTAGAAGATCAGGTTGCCATTATTTATGCAGGTTCTAAAAACTTGTTGCGTAATGTACCGGTTGATAAAGTTAAAGAATTTGAAAAAGATTTCTTAGAATACTTAAACGCAAAACACAGAGATACATTAGATGCACTTAAAGCAGGTAAATTTGATGACAACATCACTGACGTTTTAGAAAAAGTAGCGAAAGAAATTTCAGCAAAATATAATTAATTAGTCAATTAGACAATGTGTCAATTAGACAATTAATTGACACATTGATAAATTGGCACATTGACAAATTAACAAAATGGCAAACTTAAAGGAAATACGTAATAGGATTACTTCTGTTTCATCTACGATGCAAATTACATCGGCGATGAAAATGGTTTCTGCTGCAAAGTTAAAAAAGGCACAAGATGCAATTACTGCAATGCGCCCTTATGCAGAAAAACTAACCGAACTATTACAAAACTTAAGTGCAACCCTTGAAGGAGAAGTAGGTGGTGCTTTTACAGCTCAAAGAGAAGTAAAAAAAGTACTTATTGTTGCGGTTACTTCAAACAGAGGTTTGTGTGGTGCTTTCAATACAAACGTAATCAAGCAAATCAAAGTGGTAGCAGATGCTTATGAAGGCAAACAAGTAGATATTTTTGCTATCGGTAAAAAAGGAAACGATGTGTTGCGCAAAACATACAATGTAATTGACGTTCAAAACACCATTTTTGACCAATTAACGTTTGAAAATGCTTCAGACATTGCACAACAGTTAATGGATAAATTTGTGGCAGGTGATTACGATAAAATCGAAATCGTGTACAACGAATTTAAAAATGCGGCAACACAAATTGTAAGAACCCAACAGTTTTTACCTTTAGCGCCAATTGTAGGTGGCGAAGTAGTAGCTTCCGATTATATTTTTGAACCTTCTAAAGAAGAAATTGTGTTGACTTTGATTCCAAAATCATTAAAAACACAATTGTATAAATCCATTAGAGATTCATTTGCAGCAGAACACGGAGCGCGTATGACCGCAATGCATAAAGCAACCGATAACGCTACAGAATTAAGAGACCAATTAAAATTAACATACAACAAAGCGCGTCAAGCGGCGATTACAAACGAAATCTTGGAGATCGTAGGTGGAGCAGAAGCTTTGAATAATTAATTTTAATTCAGATATTATAATGAGTCCCGATTTATTCGGGACTTTTTTGTTTTATATTTGTGAGTTAACAATTTATGAAAGATATTCTATTGAAGTAAAAATCCATGTAAGGATTTAAATTATATCAATTTAAAGTTTTTACTTTGTTTTTTTTGATTTCAAGAAATTTTAAATTTTTAAGATGAAGTATATATTAATTGCAATTTTATTTTTAACTCTAAATTCATGTAGCGCAAATGAATTACCGGGTTTTAGATTTGATAATTTTAAAGAAACTGAAGCCTACGATTTAGCAATTGCAGTAAAAAATGATAATACATTAGAAATATCAAAAATTATTAATAAAAATAATAAGCTATTAGAGTTTAAAGATCCATACTATAATATGACCTTATTAAGTCTATCAATTGTAAATCAAAAAAAAGAATCATTTATCAAACTTTTGGAATTAGGTGCTAATCCAAATATGATTTCAGGTTTTGATAATGATTGCACGCCATTTACAAATGCAATTGAGTATAGTAAAGATTGTGATTTGTTTTTTGTTGAAAATTTATTAAAATATAGAGCCGATGTAAATAAAACCATTAATAATTCTTCAAAAGGTTTTGAGAAAATAAATACACCATTATTCTTAGCAATTGACAGTTATGATGAAAATGCTAATTTTTGTTCAGAAATGATTTATTTATTTGATAATTATAGTCTTAACTTGTTAAATTATTCAAATGAAACATTAATATTTAATTGTTTATTTTCTAAAAATATGATTGCGTTGAAATTTTTTATAGTAGAAAAGAAAATTAAAATACCACATTTAATAGACACTAATGGTTTAAGTATAGAAAATCCAAAGAAATATTCATTAATTGAAATTTTAAATATGGATGAATATAAATTTGATTTTTATAAAGAAAATGAAAATGCAAAAAAAGATGTATTAATTTACTTGCTTAATAATAAATAGACGATTTGATAGTGCATTCTATTATAAAACCCAAATTCATTTAACAAAACCCCGATAGCGCGGAATTGCATTCCGTGTCCACAAAGAAATTCTCCACAAACTACAAATTCATTTAACAAAACCTTTTTTCTCCTCATTTACTTTTATTGGTATATTTGTAAGAATAACAACTCACCAATGAAAAAATATACGTCTTTCGTTCTATTACTTTTTACCTTTTTGGCTTCGGCACAAAATCTTCGTTTAGAAGACATCATGAAAGGAAATGAATTCATCGGGCACCAACCTGATAATCACCGTTGGTCTATCGATGGGCAAACCGTTTTATTTGATTGGAATCCGAATAACGAAATAGGAAACAGCACGTATTTCTGGAACGCTACATTAAAAACACCTCAAAAAGTAACGACTTCAAATCCTGTTTATGATGTTGATTTCATGGCAGCACAAAAAGACTATGATGTGGTGTATTATACCAATCAAGGGGTTTTGTATGCGTATACTAAATCTACAAAAAAGACTAAGAAAATCATCCAATCTGCTGACCGAATTAGTGCCGTGCAAAGAAGTACCCATCCGGATATCCTCTTTTTTCAGCAAAACAGAAATCTATACCAATTCAATACCAAAGATTTTTCGATGCTGATGTTGACCAATTTTAAATCGGGAAAAGAAAATAAAGCAAAAGCAGAAGATTCGTTTTTGAAAGACCAACAAATGGAATTATTTCAATTTGTGCGCGATGAAGCAAAAGCAGACGAATGGTATGCAGCACAATCCAAATCCAAAAAAGAGAAGTTTCCGAAAGAAATTTTCTATGATAAATCAGTAGTAGAACAAGTAAAAGCATCTCCCGATGGAAAATTTGTAACCTTTCGACTTTCTGATTATCCAACTGAAACAGCAACTAATGTAGAACATTTTATTACCGATGACGGGTTTACCCAAAGTGATAAAGCACGTGCAAAAGTTTCGACAGCTAATTTCAGTAAACACAAATTCGGAATTTTCAATGTAGCAAAAGACACCACGTATTACGTTTCGTTTGCCCATTTAACCGGCATCAAAGACGTACCAAAATACTATCAAGACTACGAAAATCTAAAAGACAAAACAGATTATGAAACTGCAATTGTCATGATGAGTCCGGTGTACAGCCAAGACGGAAAAAATGCCCTTTTAGAAATCAGAAGTCAAGACAACAAACACCGCTGGATCGTGCAATTGGAATTAGCTTCAGGAACCATCACCGAGTTAGAGCATCAACACGACGACGCTTGGATTGGCGGTCCTGGAATTCCGGGCTATAGTTTTAGTGGCGGAACAATTGGGTTCATTGATAATTCGACTTTTTATTTTCAATCGGAAGCAACTGGTTTTTCGCATTTGTACACGTATAATTTGAAAACCAAACAAAAAGAAGCGTTAACAAAAGGCAATTGGGAAGTGCGTGAAGTAACATTATCAAACGATAAAAAATCATTTTACATCACCACTACCACGACGCATCCCGGCAACAGAAGTTTTTATAAATTGGACATCGCTTCTAAAAAAATGACCGGAATTCTAACGAATGATGGCAATTACGAAGTAGAAGTATCTCCCGATGAAAAAACGCTTTTGGTGCGCTATTCATATAAAAACAAACCTTGGGAATTGTATGTGGGAGCGAATAAACCAAATGCCGAATTGAAACAAATTACGTTTTCGACAACTGCTGAATTCAAAAAATACAATTGGAAAACACCAGAAGTCATTACGTTTAAAGCCGAAGACGGAACGACAGTTTATGCCCGTTTGTACCAACCAAAAGTAGAAAACAAGAATAAAGCCGCCGTTATTTTTGTGCACGGCGCAGGTTATTTGCAAAACGCACACAATTATTGGAGCACGTATCACAGAGAATACATGTTTCATAATTTGTTAACCGATTTGGGTTACACCGTTTTAGATATCGATTATAGAGCGAGTGATGGTTATGGTCGCGATTTTAGAACCGGAATTTACCGTCACATGGGCGGAAAAGATTTATCGGATCATTTAGATGGAAAGAATTATTTGGTGCAAAATTTAGGCATTGATGCCAACCGCGTGGGAATATACGGCGGATCGTATGGCGGATTCATCACCTTGATGGCATTATTGACGAAGCCAGGCGAATTCAAAGCAGGAGCCGCCTTGCGTTCGGTAACCGATTGGGCGCATTACAATCATGGGTATACGTCAAACATTTTGAATTTCCCAGAAACTGATCCAGATGCTTACAAGAAAAGTTCACCCATTTATTTTGCGGATAATTTACAAGACAAGTTGGTAATGCTTCACGGAATGGTAGACGATAACGTGCAATTCCAAGACATTGTTCGATTAACACAACGCTTCATTGAACTTGGGAAAAAAGACTGGGATTTAGCCGTTTTTCCAGTAGAAGCTCACGGATTTAAAAGAACGTATTCTTGGGTAGACGAATACCGAAGAATTTTAGACTTATTCAACCAAAATTTATTAGAAAAATAAAATGCAACAGTTAATTGAATTGACTACAATTGATGAAATGATGGAACAATTTTCCCTCATTCAACAACTCTACCCCGATTATTCGACCGAAAAGTATCATGATTTATTGAGCGCCATGCTTCCGAATAATTATAAACAGTTAATTGTCGTAGAAAACGGAATTACAATAGCTTTGGCAGGATTTTGGATAGGAACTAAATTATGGAGCGGAAAATATTTAGAATTGGATAATGTGGTGGTGCATGAAGATTTTCGTTCGAAAGGAATTGGAAGCATCATGACCAATTATTTGAATCAGAAAGCCATTGATGAAGATTGTAAGATGATTGTTTTAGATGCTTTTTCTACAAATTTTGGCGCACATAAATTTTATATGAATCATGGTTTTGTGCCGAAAGGATTTCATTTCATCAAATTTTTAAATTAAAGAACATGAAGCAATTACTTTTACTATTATTTTCGATAACGATAGCAAGCTGTTCAAGTCAGAAAAAAGCCATTCAAGAAACCCTACAAACTTCCTATGAAACTTGGGTGGCAGGCGTGCGAGGTGGCGGAAGCGGCATCAACTTTTATGTGGATTTAAAAACACCTTTAAGTAAAGAAGTCGAATTAAAAAAAGTAATTTTCAGAGGATATGAAGTTCCTTTTGAGAAAATGGATGACCTGCATTTTATCGCAAGAATAAAAACCGAAGGCAATCAACAAAAATTTGATGGTGACAATTCCCAAATTTACACCAGCCCTAAAAACGCGTTAACATTAGGTCAAAACGAGGCTATTTTACTATTTTCAGAAAAGGCCAACGAATTTAATGTTAAAATTAAACAGGTTACCGAAAAACCAATGCTCGAATATCCTTCGGCAAAACCAAAGTTTTAATTACATTTGTTTATCTAAAAAATAGGAATGAGTCTTTATAAAAGTCTTTTTAAACAAACAGCAATTTATGGCTTAGCAACAGTTTTGCCCAGAATTATAAGTTTTATTCTGAATCCAATTCTTGTTTATTATCTAACCGATAATAGCGAAATGGGTGAAGTATCTGTCATTTTTTCCTATTTGGTTTTTTTCAATGTCGTGATGTCTTATGGAATGGAAACGTCTTTCTTTCGTTTTTATAATTCAGAATCCGATAAAAATAAAGTGATTTCAACGGCGACCATTTCTTTGTTTTGGTCCACGATTATATTTTTTGCAGTATTGTTACTTTTCAGAAAAAACTTGGCACTTTGGTCAAAAATCAATGTGGAATACATCGTTTTCACCATTTGGATTTTGGCTTTAGATGCGTTAGCGATTATTCCGTTTTCTAAAATTAGAGCCGAAAGCCGTCCTATAAAATATGCTGTAATTAAGATTTCAAACGTATTGATCTATTTGTTATTGAATATTTTTTTCTTGGCATTTTTACCCAAATTAGCTTCCAATTCAAATAATGTATTGCTACAAACCATCTATTACAATGATTTTCAAGTTGGTTATGTATTTATTTCTGGATTAATAGCCAGTTTGGTCACATTACTATTCGTTTTACCCGATTATTTCAAAATAAAATGGCAATTTGATGTAGCGCTTTGGAAAAAAATGATGCACTATGGTTTACCGATATTAATTGCCGGAATTGCCTTTGCCATTAACGAGCATTTCGACAAAATTCTTTTGGATTGGATGCATGTGGATATGGCCGATATTGGAGCCTATTCTGCATGTTATAAAATTGGGATGTTTATGGTGTTGTTCAGAACGGCCTATACCCTAGGAATCGAACCCTTTTTCTTTAGTCATGCCAGTAATGAAAACGCGCCACAAACGTATGCTACGATAACAAAATATTTTGTCATTTTTGGATCCTTCATTTGCTTAGGAGTCATTGTTTTTGCCGATGTAATAAAATTATTTTTAGTTCCCAAAGAAAGCTATTGGACTGCAATGGAGATTGTCCCTTTAATTGTATTGGCAAATTTCTTCTTAGGCATTTACACCAATTTATCCGTATGGTACAAACTAATCGATAAAACGAAGATTGGAGCTTATATTTCAATCGTAGGGGCAATAGTTACCTTAGCGTTAAACGTACTTTTAATTCCAATAATTAGTTACATGGGATCGGCAATTGCCACTATTTTCGCTTACGGAACCATGATGTTTATTTCCTATTATATGGGGCAAAAGAAATATCCTATTCCCTATGATAAAAAATTGATTTTCACGTATTTAGGATTAGCCATTGTGCTTTCTGGAATTTCATTTTATGTGCCTATTTTACGCGAAACGTATCTATTTGGTATTGCCTCAATATTCTTTTTTGCGTACTTTGTCTACCGAAACGAAAAAGAAACTATTTTAAAGATCATCAGAAGAAAATAATATGCAAATTAAAATCATCAACAAATCGAGTCACGCGCTACCTAATTATGAAACCATTGCTTCGGCAGGAATGGATTTGCGTGCAAATATTTCAGAACCCATCACTTTAAAATCTTTAGAAAGAACCATAGTAAAAACCGGACTTTTTATTGAATTGCCTATTGGTTTTGAAGCGCAAGTGCGACCAAGAAGTGGTTTAGCTGCTAAAAAAGGAATCACCGTTTTAAATTCGCCAGGTACGGTTGATGCGGATTATCGAGGAGAAATTGGTGTGATTTTAGTAAATTTATCCCATGAAGATTTCGTAATTGAAAACGGAGAACGCATCGCTCAATTAATCATCGCCAAACACGAACGCGCCGAATGGCTTGAAGTAACCGAATTATCTGAAACCTCAAGAGGCGAAGGCGGTTTTGGTAGTACAGGGGTGAAGTAAAGAGCCCCCTAACCCCCGAAGGGGGAACTGACAAAATGATGTAAATAGTTTATAAATTAATTAATAAAATCCTATTGACCCCTAATAGGAATTCCCCCTTCGGGGGTTAGGGGCTTATATGAAAATAATAGTACCAATGGCAGGACGTGGATCTCGTCTTCGCCCACACACATTAACCATTCCAAAACCATTAATTCCTGTGGCGGGAAAACCAATCGTTCACCGATTAGTAGAAGATATTGCAGGCGTTTTAAATCAGAAAATTGATGAAGTAGCCTTTATTATTCATGAAAGTTTTGGCGCAAAAGTCGAAGCCGATTTAATTGCAATTGCGCAAAAATTAGGCGCAAAAGGAACTATCTATTACCAAAATGAAGCTTTAGGAACAGGTCATGCCATTATGTGTGCCAAAGATTCTTTAGACGGTCCAGCGGTTATTGCTTATTCAGATACGTTAATCCGTGCCGATTTTGATTTGGATACTTCGGCCGATAGTGTAATTTGGGTAAAACAAGTAGATCAACCCGAAGCTTTTGGTGTGGTAAACTTAAATGATGCTGGTGAAATCATCGAATTGGTAGAAAAACCAAAAGAATTTGTGTCGGATTTGGCGGTTATTGGAATTTACTATTTCAAAGATGTTGCCGTGTTGAAAAACGAATTACAATCGGTGTTAGACAACAACATTATTCACGGTGGCGAATACCAAATTAATGATGGTATTAAACAAATGATGGCAAAAGGCATGAAATTTGTTCCCGGAAAAGTAGATGAATGGATGGATTGCGGTAATAAAGACGTTACGGTGGAAACCAATACACGAATGCTTGGGTTTTTACATAACGATGGCGAACATTTGATTGATTATGGTGTAAAACAAGAAAATTCAACTATTATTCCGCCTTGTTATATTGGAGAAGATGTGGTCTTAATTAATGCTACGGTGGGTCCAAATGTTTCTTTAGGCAAAGGCTGTCATGTTATAGATTCTATTATAAAAAATAGTTTGGTACAAACACATTCACATATTAAAAATGCCAAATTAGACAACGCAATGATTGGAAATCACGCGAGTTTTGATGGCAATTTTACGAGTATTAGTATCGGAGATTATTCGGTGTTAGAATAGATGATAAATAAAAAACACATAGCTTTATTTGTTTTCCTGCTTTTTAGTTTTGGGAATCAGTTGTTTGCACAACAAAATCCAGAAGACATTGCGTTAGTAGAAAATAAAACAGAAGATTATTTTTTTGAGGCGCTCGCACAACGAGGTATTGAAAATTATGATAAAGCTATTGTGGCTATTCAAAAATGTTTAGAAAAAGAACCTAAAAACGCTGCTTTTTTATATGAGTTAGGTAAAAATCAATTGGATGCAAAAGACTATGTCGCTGCCGAAATAACTTTTAAAAGCGCCGTTGAAATCGACAACAAACAGCGCTGGTATTGGAATGGTTTGTATGATGTTTATTATCAAACAAAAAATTATGAAAAAGCGATTGGGGTGGTGCAAAAACTAATTGAATTTGACCCAAATATGCGAGAAGATTTGGTGTCTTTATACATGAATACCGATCAAAAAGAAAAAGCACTCCATTTATTAAAAGAAATGGAAGCAAGTTCTCATTTGACAAAGACCATGGAATTTTATAAATTAAAATTGGAAAGCTCAAAAGAATTTGCCTCACCCAAAAAGGAAACATTAGAAAAAGGCATTAAAGAACATCCAAAATACGAACAAAATTATATCGATTTAATTTCGCTCTATTTAAGTTTTAACCAAGAAGAAAAAGCATTCGAAGTTGCTAGAGTTTTGGAAAAAGAAATTCCTAATTCAGATTGGGCTCACGTGAGTTTAGTTAAGTTTTACTTGGCTAGTAATGATGGAATTAACGCTTCAAAATCGATGTTTAAGGTATTGATGAATAGTAAAATCGATTTAAAAATAAAACATCGTGTATTTAATGAATTCTTGATTTTTGCAGTTAAAAACCCCACTTTTTTTACCGATGTAGATGCTGCAATTCCTTATTTTGACAATGATCCTGAAATTGCAGTTGCTAAAGAAGTGGCAAAATTCTTTTGGAAAAAAAGCGATTTAGATAAAGCAGTTTATTATTTTGAAAAAGCCATCAAGAAAAGTCCAGATGATATTGAAAGCCTCAATTATTTTTTAGAAGTGCTGCAACAAAAACAAGATTATCAGCGTTTAGTTGTTAAAGCAACAGAATGCATTGAATTATTTCCAACCCAACCTAATTATTACTATTATGCAGGATTGGGGTATAATCAATTGAAAAATTATAAAAAAGCTAAAGAGAATTTAGAAAACGGCCTAGATTTTGTAATAGAAGATCTAAAGCTCGAAGCTAATTTTTATGAACAGTTAGTAATTTGTTGCGAATTTTTAAATGATCTCAAAGCTAAGCTATTGTATGCTTCTAAATTAAAACAAATTAAGTAATGAAATATATTGTATCTGCCTTTTTTGTGTTATTACTAATCGGATGTAAATCAAAACAAATGGTTGCCACAGCTGCAGCAAGTGATGCCACAGCAGTATCCAAAATAATTAACGGCCATTATGCAAATGAAACCGATTTTAAAACGTTAAACATAAAAGCAAACGCTAGATATGAAGACGAAAAGCAATCACATTCATTAAATGCAGACATTCGAATTAAGAAAGATGAAATCATTTGGATCAATATTAAAATGATCGGATTTCCAGTAGCAAAAGCGTTGATTACACCTACTAAAGTGAGCTATTATGAAAAAATAAATAATACTTATTTTGAAGGCGATTTTACCATGCTAAGTAATTGGCTTGGCACCGATTTAGATTTTACAAAAGTACAAAACCTGTTTTTAGGTAAAGCTATCGATGATTTAAGTAAAGGCAAATGGATTTCAGAAATTAACGAAAAACTTTTCAAACTATCTAAAGCCTCAACGGCAGATATATCAAAAGATTTTTATTTTGAAGCGGCTAATTTTTTACTTAAAAAAGAAACTATAACACAAGCGAGTCAAAATAGAGTTTTGGAAATACAATACCCTTCTTATAAAGAAGTGGAACGTATGTTTTTGCCCAATGAAATTAACATCAAGGCCGCCCAAAAAGATAAAATTGCAATTGATATAGCCTATAAAAACACAACATTTAATGAAGATTTAAGTTATTCCTATGCAATTCCTAGTGATTACAAGGCAATTCAAATCGATTAATTTTTTATTTTAGTAAAACAAAACTACCTTTGTAAAAAACCAAAGTGCATGAACCAATTTTTAAAAACATTACTTTTCTTTTTTATCACCTCAATGGCGTTCGCTCAACCTTCTGAACAACAAAAATTAGAGCAACGAAAAGAGCAAATTTTGAATGAAATTGCAGAAAAAAAAGCGCGATTAGAGTCGGAAAAGAAAAAGGAAAAATCGGTTTTAAAGCAAATTGATCAACAGAAAGGACTGATCGCTTTGCGCCAAAAATTATTGAGCACTACCGCAAAACAAACTCGAATACTATCGGATAATATCTATTTGACCCAACTCGAAATGAATAAATTAAATAGAGAGTTAAAGGTGTTGAAAGAAGATTATGAAAAAATGATTGTAAAATCTTATAAAAGTAGAAATGAACAAAGTAGGGTCATGTTTGTACTTTCTTCTCAAGATTTTTTACAAGCCTATAAACGCATTCAGTACATGAAGCAATATGCCGATTTTAGAAAAATGCAAGGCGAAGAAATTCGTACCAAACAGCAAAAATTAAAACAAGCGGAACAAACCCTGCAAACCAATAAAAAGGAAAAAGAAAAGGTTTTAGTCGAAACTGAACAAGAGAAAAAAGAGTTGGAAAAAGAAAAGCAAGAGCAAGAACGCCTTGTAAAATCGATCCAAAAAGATAAAAAACAAATTGCGGCAGAAATTGACAAAAAACAAAAAGAAGCCAAGCAAATTGATCGCCAAATTAAGAAAATTATTGCTGATGAGATTGCAGCTGCAAATAAAAGAAATGCTGCAAAAACCGGAACTACAGCACCAAAAGCAGGTACTAAAGAAGCTACAAAATTTGTACTTTCTGCCGAAGGGAAAGTTTCTTCTGATAATTTTAAAGCCAATAAAGGAAATTTACCTTGGCCTGTTGCTAAAGGAAGTATTTCACAATATTATGGAGATCAGCCACACCCGGTTCATAAAAATTTAACAGTTCACAACAGCGGAATTGAAATTACTACGGAAGCAGGAGCTTCTGCTCGAGCTGTTTTTGCTGGAGAAGTGTTACAAGTTCAAGTAATTTCAGCAAATAACAAAGCGGTTTATATTCAGCATGGAGATTTTATTACGGTGTATCTAAATTTATCTTCGGTAAGCGTGAGTAAAGGTCAAAAAGTGAGTATTAAACAGAATATTGGAAGAATTCATACCGATGCCTCAGGTAAAGCAGTGATTAAGTTTTTAGTGTTACAAAACACGACTACGCTAAACCCGACCGCTTGGTTAAATATGTAACAAAGAATGAGGTCTTTTGACCTCATTTTTTTTGAATCATAATTTCTTGTACTTTTATACTTCAATTGTATATCATGAATGTAGCTCAAATTAAAATTCTTCATATCGATAGTAATCATCCTTTACTTTGGGAACAATTAGAACAAGCGGGTTTTCAAAACGAAGCCGATTTCACTTCGTCTAAACAAGAAATTGAGGCAAAAATTCATAATTATCATGGGATTGTTATTCGTAGTAGATTTAAAATTGACCAAACATTTTTAGATAAAGCTACTAATTTGCAATTTATTGCCCGTGTTGGGGCTGGTTTAGAAAGCATTGATTGTGAGTATGCTAATGAGAAAGGAATTCAACTAATTGCAGCTCCAGAAGGCAATGCAAATGCTGTAGGTGAACATGCCTTGGGAATGTTGTTATCGCTGTTTAATCAATTGAATAAGGCCAATAATGAAGTGAAATCAGGGCAATGGATTCGTGAAGGCAATCGCGGACATGAGTTGGAGGGGAAGACCATTGGAATTATAGGTTATGGAAACATGGGAAAATCGTTTGCCAAAAAATTGCGCGGTTTTGATGTAACGGTTCTTTGTTATGATATTTTACCCAATGTAGGCGATGAAAATGCAATACAAGTTTCATTAGCAACACTTCAAGAACAAGCCGATGTCATCAGCTTACACACGCCTTGGACTCCGCAAACTGATAAACTGATAAATGCTGAATTTATTAATCAATTCAAAAAGCCATTTTGGTTTATTAATACGGCTCGAGGGAACTCGGTAGTAACGGAAGATTTAGTCGAAGCGTTGAAAACAGGAAAAATACAAGGTGCTGGTTTAGATGTTTTAGAATATGAAAAAGGATCATTTGAAACCTTGTTTGAAGGTGAAAAACCGGCAGTTTTTGCTTATTTACTTCAAGCCGATAATGTACTTTTAACACCCCATATTGCGGGTTGGACAGTTGAAAGTCATCAAAAATTAGCCCAAACCATTGTCGATAAAATTAAGGCATTGTATTCTAATTAATATACTTTCAAAACAATTTTTTTATAGAATAGTAAAAAAATTTATTACATTCGTATAACTAATCAAAAAAAATCAAAGAAATGGAAGTAACAAACCCAAACGAAAACTGGAATCAACCAAATAATAATATTCCAGTTTTTAAAGTAGATCCAATAGTGGTTTTATTATTAAGTTTTATTACATGTGGATTATATTTAATATATTGGAATATCAAAATAGCAGAAGTAATTAATGCAGTTTCAAATAAAGAGATTATTTCCACCCCTATTGCCGTTTTTTCGGGCTGTTGTTTACCTGTAAATCTATATTTCTATTATGTTTTAGGTAAAGAGGGTTTGCCTAATGTTTATAAAATGACGGGTGAATTAACAAAAGATCAATCTACTTTGTTGATTATTTTAGGTTTGTTTTTCCCATTTGCCGCAGCAATGATTGTACAAGGAGATATCAATCGTTTATACAATTAAAAATTTTATACTATACAGAATCTTAGGTATTACAGGTGCTTTCTTAACACTTGTAATACCTTTTATTTTAGCGTTAAACAATACAGGTAATAAATTAGATCATGAGCAATCATTTTGCCCACTGAAAGCAACAACCGGATTTCCTTGTCCTTCTTGTGGTATTACCAAATCAATTGTTTATTTCTATGATGGAAACTTATTGAAAAGTTTAAGTTTTCATCTGTTTGGGCCATTAGTTGTTGGGTTTTGTATCTTTATAATTGTGCTGTTTTTAGTTGAAATTAAAACCAATAAAACCTACTTTAGAAAATGGTTTTTTAATAAAAAACTAGCGTATTATTTAGCTGTTTTTTTGATTGGCTATCACATAATTAGATTGTTCTTTTTTGTTCAAGAACATTCATGGGATGAAATACTAAAACAGAGTATTTGGAGATAAAATAAAAAAGGCTAATCATTTGATTAGCCTTTGTCTTTTTTCTCTAACTCTGCTTGAAATTCTTCCATAACAGGTTTTACAGTGCTTTCGGGTAAATCAGCAATTTTAATATACATTAACCCATCTACTGAATTATTAAATAAAGGATCTACGTTAAAAGCCACTACTCTTGCATTTTGTTTAATGTATTTTTTAATCAATACGGGTAAGCGAAGACTTCCTGGCTCAACTTCATCAATAATTTTATCAAATTTATTCAAATCGGCTTCTGTTTCATTGAATACAAAATCTTTATCAGCATCTTTAAGTTTTACCTTATATTCTTTTTTAGGATGCACATATTGCGCAATATAAGGATCGTAATAGTGCGATTTCATGAATTCAATCATCAGCGATTTTGAAAAATCAGAAAATTGATTACTGATACTCACCCCACCAATTAAATATTTATGTTCTGGATAACGCAATGTAGTGTGCACAATTCCTTTCCACAAAAGAAAAAGAGGCATTGGTTTTTGTTGGTATTCCGAAATAATGAAAGCTCTTCCCATTTCAATAGATTGACTCATCATGCCATGCAATTCAGGTTCAAAACGGAACAGTTCGTGTAAGTAAAACCCTTCAATACCGTGTTTTTTATAAATACCATCGCCTAATCCCATTCGGTAAGCTCCGGCAATCATTTGAGCATCGTCATCCCATAAAAACATGTGATGGTAGTATTGATCATATTTATCTAAGTCAATTGCTTCATTGGTTCCTTCGCCCACTTCTCTAAAAGTAATTTCGCGAAGACGTCCAATTTCGTGTAATATGTTCGGAATTTTTTCGGCAGTTGTTAAATAAACCTGATAATTTTTACTTTGCAACAATCTAAAATCGCCTTCTTTAAGCGCATTTATTTCTTCAATAATTTCGCTATGATTTGCAGGTTTTACAATTTGTTTAGGTGGTTTAACCGATGATAATTTAGGTAATAGTAATTTAGAATCTTCGGTTTCAAAGGCATTAGAAAGCATGTAAGTTTTTTTTCTTAAAAACTCACAATAGAGATCAATGTCTTGGTATTCATTTTGTTCAGCAACCGATATTGGTTTTCCAATTCTTACCTTGATTACGCGATCTTTTTGGGTGTGTAGTTCACTTGGTAATTTAGCCGTTCTAAGTGTGTCGTTAATTTTAGATAAAAAATAAAATAATCGACTATTCTTTGCATGAAAATAAATGGGAACAACTGGAACTTGGGCTTTTCTAATGACTTTTATAGCGCCCTCTTCCCAAGGTTTATCGACCACTAATTTACCATCTTTGTAGGTAGAAACTTCTCCTGCCGGGAACATGCCTAATGGTTTTCCATCGCTTAAATGACGCAATGTTTCTTTAATGCCTACCACGCTTGATTTAACATCTTTATGGTTTTCAAACGGATTTACAGGCATAATATAAGGTTTCAATGGCGCAATGCGGTGCAATAGAAAATTAGCAATTATTTTAAAATTTGGCTCACGTTCGAGCATTAATTTTAACAATAAAATACCGTCAACACCTCCAAGTGGATGGTTGGATATGGTAATATATGCTCCATCTTTTGGTAAACGTTTTAAGTCTTCTTCAGGAATTTCAAATTTTATTTGCAAATCGTCTAAAATTGCATTTAAAAAAGCAACATCCTTCAAATGTCTGTGTCGGTCATATAATTTATTAAGTGCAGAAATTTTAAGCACTTTCATTAATAGCCAACCCAAAAATGTTCCGAAAACCCCATATTTTTCAGCGTTAATCGCTTTTGCAACTTCTTTAGCAGTAACTAACCCCATTTGTTTTTTGTTTATTGAGCAAGAAACAAAGATAACAATTCTAATGAATTGATAGCTTAAAGAAATTATAATTAAAATAAGAAATTTGTGATATTTTTGAAAACTACTTTTGAAAATCATTTACCTGAATCTTTAATATTAGAATCCTTTTTACTACTTTTGGTCAAAAGCTACAAAAAGACATGAAAATCATCTCTTACAACGTAAATGGAATTCGTGCAGCCATCACAAAAGGATTTTTAGAATGGTTGCAACAAGCGAATCCAGATGTAATTTGTTTGCAAGAAATAAAGGCTACAGAAGATCAAATCCCTAAAATTGAAATAGAAGCCGCCGGATATCCCTACCAATATTATTTTCCAGCAGAAAAAAAAGGCTATAGCGGTGTGGCTATTTTATCAAAAATTGCGCCTAATAATATGGTTTTTGGTACAGGAATTCCGCACATGGATTTTGAAGGTCGAAATTTACGTTTGGATTTTGATTCGCTATCGGTAATGAGTTTGTATTTGCCTTCTGGTACGAATATTGATAGACTTGAGCATAAGTTTATGTATATGGACGATTTTCAAAATTACATTAATGAATTAAAGAAGGAAATTCCAAATTTGGTGATTTGTGGCGATTATAACATTTGTCATGAAGCTATTGATATTCATGATCCCATTCGTAATGCAAAAATTTCTGGGTTTTTACCCGAAGAACGCGCTTGGTTAGATGGGTTTATGAAAAGTGGTTTTGTAGATACTTTTCGTCATTTAAACAAAGAACCACACAATTATACTTGGTGGAGTTACAGAGCCAATGCTCGAAATAATAATAAAGGCTGGAGAATCGATTATTGCTTGGCGGCAGAATCTTTGAAAGAAAAAATTCAAAGAGCTTTAATTTTACCCGAAGCTAAACATTCAGACCATTGCCCAGTTTTAGTAGAAATAAAATAAAAATCAATTAATCAAAAATAAAAATACAAATGATTAGAAAAATTGCCTTAGCCATTGTAGTGCTTAGTTTAACTACTTCGTGTGTTTCAAAAAAAATCTATCAAGATTTAGAAAATAAATATGCCGATTTAAAGAAAGAACACAATGCATTATCTGATGAAAATGGTGCGTTAAAAGCCAGTAAAAACCAATTGGAAATAGACAAAACCAATTTACAAACCGAATTGGATAAAACAAAAGCAGAACGCGACAAACTTGCCTCAGATTATGCTGCTACCAAAAAGAGTTTAGACAATTTAAAAGCATCGTATGCTGCTCTTGAAAAAGACAGTAATGAGGCATTAGAATCAAATATCAATAAAAACCGTCAATTGCTAGCCGAATTAGAAGCCAAACAAAAAGCTTTAACGGCAGAACAAGATCGTTTAACTAAATTGAAAAAAGACTTAGAAGCATCTTCTACTCGATTGGCCGAATTAGAAAAAATGATTGCTGATAAAGATGCTGCGATGAAAAAATTAAAAGAAACGCTTACAAGATCATTGAAAGCTTTTGAAGGAAAAGGGTTAACTGTAACTGAAAAAGACGGAAAAGTATATGTTTCAATGGAAAACAAATTATTGTTTGAGTCGGGAAGCTGGACAGTAGGTGCTGAAGGTAAAAAAGCAGTGGATTTAGTTGGTAAAGTTTTAAGCGATAATCCAGAAATTTCTGTTTTAATTGAAGGACATACAGATAATGATAAAATTACTGGAACTATTGGCGGTGGCGTAGAGAACAACTGGGATTTATCAACCAAACGTGCTACAGCAATTGTAAATATTTTATCGGCTAATGCCAAAGTTAAAAAAGAAAATTTAACTGCAGCGGGTCGTGGCGAATATGCTCCTTTATTATCTAATGAAACTGCTGAAGGTAAAGCAAAAAATAGAAGAATTGAAATCATTTTAACACCTAAGTTAGATGAAATTTCTAAAATGTTGAATGCGTTGTAATCCTTAAAGCTTGTCATTTCGACGAAGGAGAAATCACATAATACTATTTTTAAAAAGTTCAAAGAATTTCTTTGGACTTTTTTCTTTTTAATAACCTATACTACTTTGTATCTTTGCTACTTTGAAACATAACATGAACTACACAACATTACCTAATACCGAACTCAAAGTCAGTAAAATCTGTTTAGGAACGATGACTTTTGGCAATCAAAATACCGAAAGCGAAGCGCATTCTCAATTGGATTATGCCCTTGAAAAAGGAATTAATTTTATTGATACGGCCGAAATGTATCCTATTGGTGGCAACGCTCAAATTTTTGGTAGCACAGAACGGTTCATTGGAACTTGGCTTCAAAAAATTGGCGCTTCAGAACGAGAAAAATTGGTAATTGCTACTAAAATTGCGGGACCAAATCGTGGGATGGAATACATTCGTCAGCCGTTAGATTTTTCAAAGAAAAGCATTCATGAAGCGGTAGAATTGAGTTTGAAAAATCTCCAAACCGACTATATCGATTTATATCAAATGCATTGGCCAGAGCGTGTGATGAACATGTTTCAAAAACGAGGCGTTCAGGAATTAGACCCAAAATGGCAAGACAATATTTTTGATGTTTTAACGGTTTATGACGGATTGATTAAAGAAGGAAAAATCAAACATATTGGACTATCAAATGAAAATTCGTGGGGTGTGATGAAATTTTTAATGGAAAGTGAAAAGCATGGATTGCCAAGAATTACAACGATACAAAATCCGTTTTCGTTGTTGAATCGTTTGTATGAAGTGGGTTTATCAGAAATAGGAATGCGAGAAAATGTTGGGTTGTTAGCTTATTCACCTTTAGGTTTCGGATTTTTATCTGGCAAATATTTGAATGGATATCCCGAAAATTCACGTATGAAATTGTTTCCAAATTTCACTCGTTACACAAACGAAAATTGTTTCAAAGCCACTAAACTATATAAGGAATTAGCTGAAGCAAATGGATTAACGTTAACACAAATGGCTATTGCATTCGTGCATCGACAAAAATTTGTAACGTCAACAATAATTGGCGCTACGAGCATGGAACAATTACAAGAAAACATTCAAGCTTTTGATGTTGTTTTATCGGATGAATTAGTTGCTGAAATTGAGAAAATTCAGGAATTAATTCCGAATCCGGCTCCGTAGTTAAATCCCTAAAATTATCTTTGCAATCGTAAAATAGGTTAGAATTCCTAAGATGTCGTTACTTGTAGTAATGAACGGACCCGTTGCTAATGCGGGGTCAACGCCATATTTATTTAAGATGATCGGAATAAAAGTTCCAATTAATGAAGCAATAATAATTACAGTAAGTAGTGCAATTGCCACCGTATAACCTACATGAATTTCATACCCTAATAAGAAATAACTACCCGCTAATAAGATGACCGAAAGAATGACACCGTTTAATAAACTTAACGACAATTCTTTTAATAAACGTTCTATTACGGGTCCGATAATGGTATTATTAGCCAAACCTTGAACAATAATTGCTGAAGATTGCACTCCAACATTTCCAGCCATTGCCGCAATAAGTGGTGTAAAGAAAAATAATTCGGGATGTAATTTCATAATGGGTTCAAAAATACCCAAAACATGCACTGAAATAAATCCGCCAAATAATGCTAAAACTAACCAGGGTAAACGTGCTTTTGTGAGTTCTAAGACACTGTCATCGGCCTCAACGTCTTGTGAGATACCCGCTGCTAACTGGTAATCTTTGTCAGCTTCTTCTTTAATTACATCAATAATATCATCAATAGTAATACGACCAACTAATCGGCCTAATTCATCCACCACTGGAATGGCTTCCAAGTCATATTTTTGCATGATGCGTGCCACTTCTACATCTTTAGTGTCTACTTTTACATAGTCTACTTTTTTGATATAAACCTGGCTAATAGGTGTTTTTGTTGAGGTAGTTAATAGATCTTTTAGCGACAAACGACCTTTTAATCGTTCTTCGTCATCAATAACATATATAGAATGAACTCTAGAAACATTTTCGGCTTGCAAACGCATTTCTTTTACGCAGGTTAATACGTTCCAGTTTTCGTTTACTTTCACCAACTCTTTTCCCATTAAACCACCAGCAGTATCTTCGTCATAACGTAATAAATCAACAATATCTTTGGCGTGTTCAACGTCTTCAAGTTCCGAAATCACCTGTTCTTTTTTGTGTTGAGGTAATTCGGCAATAATATCTGCTGCGTCGTCTGTGCTAAGTTCGTCTATCTCTTCGGCAATTTCTTTTGGTGATAAGTTGTGTAAGATTTTTTCACGAACTTCTTCATCTAATTCTAATAAGATTTCGGCTGTTTTTTCCGAATCTAAAGTGTTAAAAATAAAAGCCGCACCATAATCATCGAGTTCTTCCATGATTTCGGCAATATCAGCAAAGTGAATATCTTCAAGAAGCAAAAGTAACTCTTGCGCCTTGTTTTCACTTATAAGTTGTTCTATTTCAGATAGAAACTCTCTGCTGATTTTAAACTCCATCGGCTGTTATTTTTTTGGTAATTTCGATAAACTGCTCTACCGTTAATTGCTCCGGACGAAGGTCAAAGATACTATCTTCTTTTAAATTATCAGAGAAATTGAACGATTTTAAACTATTTCGTAATGTTTTTCTTCGTTGTTGAAAGGCAGTTTTTACTACTCGGAAAAATAATTTTTCGTCACAAGGCAATGAAAAATCTACTTTTCGTCTTAATCGCAACACCCCCGAATCTACTTTTGGTGGCGGATTGAAAACTTCTGGCGGAACCGTGAATAAGTACTCGGCATCGTAAAAAGCTTGGGTTAAAACCGATAAAATTCCGTATACTTTGCTTCCTTTTTTCTCACAAATTCTTTCAGCCACTTCTTTTTGAAACATTCCAGCAAATTCTGGAATTTGATCCCGCATCTCTAATGTTTTGAACACAATTTGGGTTGAAATATTATATGGGAAATTCCCAATGACAGCAAAAGGTTCACCATTAAAAACTTCGTTCAAATCATATTTTAAAAAATCCTTTGAAATAATGTGATTGTCTAATTTTGAAAAGTGAACGCCCAAATATTCAACCGATTCTTTATCGATTTCAATGACAAAAGTTTCAGTGGGTTTAGCCAATAAATATTTAGTCAAAACACCCATTCCTGGACCAATTTCCAAAATTTTTGAATAACCATCCAGCGAAAGTGTATCGGCAATATCCTTTGCAATACTTTCGTCTTTTAGGAAATGTTGTCCTAAGTGTTTTTTTGCGCTTACTTTATCCATCGTTAATTTGTTTCTCCGAAGAATTCTTCCAATACCTCTAACTCCGTTCTAAAAGCCAACATTTTATCGCCAAATAATTGCAACCCTTCTTGGCGTAATTTTGGTGCATGATTTTGGTAATAACTTTCTAATTTTGTTTTAGAATCGGTAAAATATTGAACGGCATAGGTAGTACCACCCATTTCTTCTTCCACCAAAACCTTCACCATTTTAGCATGGGTAAACAAACCTGTTGCTAACACCTCATGAATATGTTTGTTTTGCATCCATTTTAACCAATCGTGGTGAATGCTTTCGTCTACATTTATGGTAACGTTGTATATTATCATTTTTAATAAATTTTTAGTTCAAGTACAAAATTCATCTTTCAAAAATCGTTAATCATCAATCAAATATCAAATCGTCGAATCACCTCGCAACGTTCGATATTGTTTTCTACTTTCGGTAAAATACAAACTATCGGGATGTTCTAGAACTATTTTTTCATATAAAGATTTTGCTTTTTCGTTATCTAAAAGATGCTTGCGATAAATTTCTGCCGAAAAAAATAAGGCTTCATCTTTATAAATTCCGTCTTTGTGCTGTTCTAATATGTTTTGATAATATTGAATTGCTTTTGCATAATCGTTCTTTTCTTCATAAATCTTACCCACTTTAAACAGGGTACTTTCTTCAATACTTTTGCCTTTGTGCTTTTGTAAAATACTTAAAAACGATTGCAAGGCTTCATCATTTTTCTTTTGGTATAATTGAAAATCAGCTTTTGCATAATCTTGGAGCGCAATTCGTAAACTATCTTCTACCGAATTATCCTCGATTAATAAAAACAACTCAACTGCATCATTTGCTATCAATAAACTGGGCGATTGTTTTAAATTTTTTACTTGCTGTAATGTCCAATCGAAATCTCTTTTATAAAAGTTGGCTTTAGCTAATTTAAAACTTGCTTCATGGGCGATCACATCATTTTTTAAATTTTCTTCTACTTGCGCATAATATAAAATAGCCTGATTGAATTTTTCATCATACACCATAATATCGGCTAATTCCATTTTAACTCTAGATTCTTCTCTGATGTTTAAAGAATTTTTTAAATAATCATTAAGTCTGTTTTTTGCAGCTTCAGAATTATTTAAATAAAATGCTTCAAATCTAGCAGTTAGTAAAACAATTTTTGTTAGATAAGGATTTTGATGATACTTTCCTAAAACGTTATTCAAACTATTATATATTTCTTGATATTCATTAGGAAGAGCATTTTCTATACGAGAAGATAAAAGAAAATCATAAGCTTCAAGATGAAGTTGCGGGTCGGTTGAATTATCTAAGATAAATTGAAAAATAGTTTTAGCATCTTCGTGCTGATTTTCTTCGACAGCTAATTTTCCTAAAATTATTATATTATAAATGGTTTCAGGATTTCTTTTATAAACTGCTTTTTCTTGAACAAATGCTTTTCCGTATTCTTTTTGTTGTACGAAAAACCAACTCAAGAATTGGTTCCAATAGACATCTTGTGATTTTTGTGTTTTAAGCAATAGTCCTTTTTTAATTTCATTAGCAAAAGCACCATCAACATCATCCAGTAAAAATCGGCTCAATTGATTTTGAACTAATGCTGTGTTTTCTTGATTTGCGTAACAATAATCGAGTAATTTTTGGAGCATTAGGTCTAGTTTTCCTAATTGCCCGTGAAGTAACGCTGATTGATAATCAAAATTTAGTTTTGGGTTTTTCTTTTGTGCCGTTTCATAGGCTTTTAATGCCCATTCTAATAAAACTTTCTTTTCAAAAGAATTAGCAACTTGATAGGCATAATTGGGTTCCTTTTCAACTTCTTGAATAGCTAAATCATAATTTTTTTCGGCTTTATCTGTGTTTTTCTGTAATTGATAATTATAGCCTAGTTCAATCAACAAAAGAGGTTGATTGTTTTTGTCTTTTCTTTTTAAAATAACTTCTTCCGCTTTATCGTATTGTTTTAATTGTTGTTGGCATTCAATAATTTTTTGGAAAAAGAAAAAATTAGAAGGTTGCTTTTGCGAACTTTCTTCAAAAATAGTGAGTGCCTTTTCAAATTCGCCATCGTCAAAATATTGCAATGCCAGTTGCTCGTTTTGTGCCGAAACCCAAATCGATGACAAAAAGAATAGGAAAAAAGCGATTTTTTGCAACATAAATAAAACAAATAATGTACTAATGTAACACTTTTTAGCGTTGAATTAGTACATTATGTTATAAAGATTAACGTTTAGTTAATAATATCAAATCCGGTGTATTTTCTTAAAACTTCAGGAACTACGATGCCTTCAGGGGTTTGATAGTTTTCTAAAATTCCAGCTAATACCCTTGGTAAAGCTAATGAACTTCCGTTTAAGGTGTGAGCTAATTGGTTTTTACCGTCTTTATCCTTGAAACGTAATTTTAATCGATTTGCCTGAAACGTTTCAAAGTTAGAAACCGAACTAATTTCTAACCAACGCTCTTGTGCGGTTGAATACACTTCGAAATCATAGGTTAAAGCCGAAGCAAAACTCATATCGCCACCACATAATCGAAGAATACGATAAGGTAATTTTAATTCTTGTAAAATTTCTTTTACGTGTTCTACCATTCCGTCTAAGGCTTCGTATGATTTATCAGGATGTTCAATGCGAACAATTTCAACTTTGTCAAATTGGTGTAAACGATTTAATCCACGAACGTGCGCACCATACGATCCTGCTTCACGACGAAAACAAGGCGTATAGCCAGTACATAGAATAGGCAGCTCATTTTCGTTCAATAAAACATCTCTAAAAATATTGGTTACCGGAACTTCAGCGGTTGGAATTAAATATAAATCATCTGCGCCAACGTGGTACATTTGCCCTTCTTTATCGGGTAATTGACCGGTTCCAAAACCAGAAGCTTCGTTAACCAAATGAGGCACTTGGTATTCTAAATAACCTGCATCGGTATTTTTATCTAAGAAATAAGTGATTAAAGCACGTTGTAATTTAGCGCCTTTTCCTTTGTAGACAGGGAAACCTGCTCCCGTTATTTTTACGCCTAATTCAAAATCGATTAAATCATATTTTTTAGCTAATTCCCAATGGGGTAATGCGCCTTCGTGTAATTTAGGGATTTCACCTTCTTCAAAAACGTTTAGATTTTCCTCAGGTGTTTTCCCAACAGGAACAATATCCGCCGGAATATTAGGTAATTTATATAACTCGTCTTGTAATTGATTTGCGAAAGCGTTCAATACATCGGTCAATTCTTTGTCTTTTTCACGAAGTTGTACTGATTTCTCTTTTAAAATTTCAGCTTTAGCTTTTTCGCCAGCTTTCATTAAATCCCCAATGTCTTTGGATAGCTTATTAGATTCCGATTTAATAGTGTCTAATTCTGCTTGAGTGGCTCTTCTTTTTTCATCAAGTGTAATGACTTGATCGATAGCCGCTTTGGCATCCATATTTTTTTTGGCCAATTTAAGAACGACTTCTTCTCTGTTTTCTCTAATGTAAGCTATTTGTAACATGTCTGTTGGATTTTAAAGTGACAAATTTAAGAAATTGGATTCAGATATTTGCCAAAAAAACAAAATGCTATTTTGATACTGTATATCTGTGAATTTCAGCAAGAAAAGATTTCAAAAAATGAATATTTTATAATATATTCGCTACAACTTTACAATTCTGAATTTTAATTAGCCTTTTTTAAACTACAAATTATAAAATCTATAAAATTTATCAACAAATTTGCATGAAACAAAACATAACATACCTATTTCTTTTATTAACATTTTTTGGATTCTCACAATCTGAGTCTGAAGAATTTGATCGAATGGTAGAATCAGAAATGAAGTCGGCTTCATCTATCCAAAATCTTCGTGTTAATCCAAATACACTTAATTATGATGTAACTTATCATGAATTGCGATTCACGGTTGACCCAGATAATACAACGCCTTTTATCAGTGGAGTTGTTAAAACGACATTTAGAGCATTGGCAAATATGAATTCGGTTACTTTTGATATGGCGACTGCGCTTGTGGTAAGCTCTGTTACAATGAATAGTTCAAACCTTACTTTTAATCAAAGTAATTATGAACTAAATATTACGTTGCCATCTACTTTAACAACAGGAAATAGCGCAACAGTAATTATTACCTATGCAGGATCACCGCCTCAAGCTGAAGGTGCTTTTACAAGAAGTTTACATAGTGGAATTCCTGTAATTTATACCCTTTCTGAGCCTTTTGGGGCAAGAGACTGGTGGCCTTGTAAACAAGATTTGAATGATAAAATTGACAGTTTTGACATTTACATAACATGTCCTTTGGCATATATAGGGGTTTCAAATGGATTATTACAAAGCCAAACAACTTCTGGAGGGAATATCACACGCCATTTTAAACATAACTATCCGATTCCAGCGTATTTAATTTCTTTGAATGTTACAAATTATACTACATACAATATTCAGGCGGGATTAGGAACGGCTCAAAATCCTTTTTTTCCAATAAATAATTACCTATATCCCGAAGGTAATACTGCGGCTGTTCAAACTGCAATTAACCAAACTGTTCCTGTTATGAATGTATTTGAGCAGAAATTTGGATTTTATCCTTACCGAAATGAACAATATGGTCATGTTCAATTTGGATGGAATGGCGGAATGGAACACACTACGATGTCTTCTATGGGGAGTTGGGGTAGAAGTTTAATTGCACACGAATTAGCGCATCAGTGGTTTGGCGACAAAATAACTTGCGGCACATGGAGAGATATTTGGTTAAACGAAGGATTTGCTGAATATTTATCTGGATTGGTGGTGGAAAGTTTAGATGGTGTGCCAAGTTTTATTTCTTGGAAAGCTAATAAGATAAATAATATTACTTCAGCTACTAATGGCGCAGTTTATTTGACTGAGACCGAAGCATTAAATGTAAATCGTATTTTTAGTTCTAGACTAACATACAATAAAGGTTCAATGGTTGTGCATATGTTGCGATGGAAAATGGGTGATGCAAATTTTTATCAAGCGGTTCAAAATTATTTAAATGATTCAAATTTAGCTTATGGATATGCAATTACAACCGATTTAAAAGCAAAATTAGAAGCAGTTCACGGTAGCAATTTAGATGAGTTTTTCAATGATTGGGTGTACAATCAAGGATATCCTACCTATAACATTACTGCACAAAATTGGGGAGCAGGACAAGCTAAAATCATCGTGAATCAAACGCAATCTGATCCTAGTGTTACTTTTTTTGAAATGCCTTTAGAGATTAGATTATCAGGTGCTGGAGGGCTAACTCATGATGTAGTTGTTGAGCATACTTCTAATGGGCAAGAGTTTATCGTATCGGTACCATTTGTAGTTACTGGAGTAACTTTTGACCCAAACAAACATATTATTTCTAGAAATAACGTGGCTACTTTAACAAGTAACTCTTTCGATTTAGAGCAAACTATTTCAGTTTATCCAAATCCTGCAAATGATGAATTACACCTTATGATGCCAACGAGTGTTCAATTAGAGAAAGTTGAAATTTTTAATACTTTAGGACAACTAGTAGGACAAAAAACAGATCATGATTTTTCGATTTCGGAATTAGCTTCGGGCATTCATTTGCTCAAAATCACTACTTCGGAAGGGGTAATTCATAAAAATTTTGTAAAAAAATAGTACATCAAAAAAATAGTATTGAAAAGTAAGGCGAAAACCTTACTTTTGTTTTTTAAATAAATGCACAGTAATGATTCAAGTAGCACAAATATTATTTATTTTATCGGTATTAGTAATTCTTCACGAATTCGGGCATTATATCACCGCCAGAATGTTTAAAGTACGAGTAGAAAAATTCTATTTATTTATGGATGCGGGTTTTTCTTTAATTAAAAAGAAAATTGGTGAAACAGAATGGGGAATTGGCTGGTTGCCGTTAGGTGGTTATGTGAAACTTTCGGGAATGATTGACGAAAGTTTAGATACCGAACAAATGAGTGGCGAACCACAACCTTGGGAATTTCGATCTAAACCAGCTTGGCAGCGCTTAATTATTATGTTGGGTGGAATTATCGTCAATATAATTTTAGCTTGGTTCATTTTTACAATTTTATATGCTACTGTAGGTCAAAAATATATTGCCACTGATAAAATTCAAGAAAACGGATTGGCTTTTGGCGAAGTAGGTCAGAAAGCAGGTTTTAGAAATGGAGATAAAATTCTTTCGGTAGATGGAAAATATCAACCTAGTTTTAACCGAATGACATTAGATGTTTTGCTTGGCGATAAAGTTGAGGTTAAGCGCAATGGCGCAAAAGTGGATGTAGTATTAACCGATGAAATGAAAGGTGAAATCATCAGTAAAGAAGGGAAAGAGTTTGTTGGTCCACGTTTTTCAAACACTGTTATCGATTCGGTGGTTCCCAAATCATTGGCTGAACAAGCAGGATTAAAAAAGGGAGATAAAATAAAAGCAATAAACGGAGTTCCTTTTGTGTATTACGATGAATTTAAAACGGCTATTTCGGGTCATAAAAACGACAGTATTACGTTGTCAGTTCTTAGAGGAACGGAATCAATGGTAATACAAGCAAAAGTAGATAAAGAAGGAAAATTAGGGTTTGTCAACAAACCATTGGATAAATTGGATTATGAAGTAAACAATCAATTGACCTTAGGACAAGCCATACCTGCTGCTGTGAATGAATCATGGGCCTTATTGGTATACAACGTAAAACAGTTTAAATTAATATTACGTCCGAAAACCGAGGCTTACAAACATGTGCAAAGTCCGATTGGGATTGCGCGTCGTTTGCCAGATACTTGGGATTGGGAATTTATATGGAATTTTACTGCGTTGTTTTCCATCGGATTGGCATTTATGAATTTGTTGCCTATTCCAGGATTAGATGGTGGTCATGCGTTGTTTACGATTGCTGAAATGATAACGGGTAGAAAACTTTCAGACAAAGCCATGGGGTATGTTCAAACTGGCGGAATGATAATTTTACTTTCATTGATGGCGCTTACTTTTGGAAAAGACATTTATCAATTAATTATCGATAAACTTTTGTAATTTTTTACAGTAAATAATTTGCGTTAATAAAAAATCAGTTTATATTTGCACTCGCTAAAAAGACAAACATTTTCCTCCTTAGCTCAGTTGGTTAGAGCATCTGACTGTTAATCAGAGGGTCCTTGGTTCGAGCCCAAGAGGGGGAGCAACTTTTTAGCAAAATATAAACCTTTGAGGTGATTCCTCCTTAGCTCAGTTGGTTAGAGCATCTGACTGTTAATCAGAGGGTCCTTGGTTCGAGCCCAAGAGGGGGAGCAAAACAAAACCCGATACGAAAGTGTCGGGTTTTTTTGTTTATATGATGAATTTAAACAGTAAAGTTTAGTTATAAAATTAGTTAACAATCACTTTTTGACTAAAATTTTCTCCACCAATAGTAATAGATACTAAGTATACGCCTTCACTAGTAATAGGTTGTATAGGAATTTCGTTAATGCTATTTTGCAATGAAATAGATTTATTTTCAATTAATTTTCCTTCTAGATTATAGATTGAAAGAGTTGCTTCGTTAAAATTTTCTGGGGAATTAATTTGTAATATTCCATTTTTTGCATTAGAACTAGCAATTAGAAATTGTTCCTTTGAAAAATGTGAAGCATTTAAAATTAATCCAGTCCATGACTGTGCCACACTAACTAATCCAGCTCTTCCAGTTGGGGTGGTATTAGCAGTGGTATTTTGTCTAAATACCAAGCGATCTAAATTACCCGATTGATCGGTTCCTGCGCTGGTTGTTGCATCAGGGGTAGTGGGAACTCCATTAGCAATGGCTGGATTCACATACAAGTTTAATTGGTCGTCTGCGGTGCCAGCAAGCTGTGAATATTTAAATATTAATAATAAATCTTGGTTAAACGCATAAGCATTAGTAGTATAAACAATAGCATTTCCTTGAGCTCCTTTACTGATTCCAACAGTAAAGGTGTTTCCTGAAACTGTTTTGATATATACTCTAAATGCTGTGGAGGTGAAACTGCCATTATTTACTCTAAAAAAATCGTTTGGATTAGTAGCTGCACTACTAAGATTGATCATAAATCCTACATATAGGTCGCCTGAAGTCACCGGATTAAATAAAGTACCGCAGCCATCTGTATCCGATAATAATTGTAAAGATTTGGTTGAGGTACCATAATTAAGATAACTAAAACCAGGAGTCAGTACTTTTGCATTAACACATAACGCACCTGTACAAGCACCTGTTCCACCATTGGAAGAATTATTGGTCCATGTTCCTTGGCCGCTTAGTTGAGTGTTAATGGTATAATTATTAAAATTATCTTGAAAGATCGTTTGGGAATATCCTACACTAATAATAAATAAAAGCTTATAAATAGCAAATTTTTTCATAGGTTGTTTTTTACAAACTTACTACATTTTTTTAATTTTGTTTTATTAATCCGAATAGTATGGCAACATCTTTTAATAAATTTCTTTACTTAGGTTTTGTTTTGGTTGGATTATTCCAAGCCATATTTTCTAAAGATTACATGCAAGCAGCTTCATCTTTAGGAATTGCATTGGCTTTTGACCCTTTTGATCCAGAACAAAAATGGAATGAAAGACCAACTTGGCAAAAAGCTTTCTTGATCATTCATCTCGGACTAGTTGCTGCTATGTTTGGTTTTGGAATTGGGTTGAATGATAAATAATATAAAAAAGCCAGTCGACAGACTGGCTTTTTTTATTGTTTTTATGCGCTCAACAAATTCATAATTAAATTTGGGAACACTCCAATGATAATATTTAAAAGTATAGCCAAAACCGCTACAAAATAGTATACAAAAGGTGTAGTTTGTTTTTCAGCACCTTCTTTAGTGTACATGGCAATGATTAGTTTAAAATAATAACCCACACTAATGATCGAATTAAGTACACCTGCAATAACCACTATAAGATAACCCGATTCAATAGTTTGTGTAAATAAAGTAAACTTAGCAAAGAAACCAGAAAAAATAGGAATTCCTGCCATTGATAATAATGATGCAGTTAATATCCCTGCCATTAGAGGATTTGTTTTTCCTAGACCGTTAAAATTAATGATGTCTTGGTTGTCTTTAGTTCTTGTTACTAATATAATAACGGCAAAAGCAGCAATTCCTGCTAAAGCATAAGCTGTAGTATAATAAAACAATGTTCCGGCAGCAGTAGAAAGACTTAGTAAAGCCATTAACATAAAACCTGCATGGGATATTCCTGAAAACGCCAACATTCTTTTTACGTTATTTTGGCGTAAAGCCATAATATTTCCAACAGTCATAGTTAGTATTGAAATAACCACAATGATAACTTCAAATATATAAGGAATAGACGGTATCATACCGTGAATTAATTTATATAAAGTTGCCATTGCTACTACCTTTGCTAAGGTACTCATGTTTGCCGTGGTTAAACTTGGCGCGCCTTCATACACATCGGGAGCCCAAAAATGGAAAGGTACTGCAGCAATTTTAAATAACATTCCAATGATAATCAAAGTCAAGCCAATAGGAAACCAAACAGGAATTCCTGCGCCTTCAGAAAGTTGATAAATTTCGGCGATGTCAAAATAACCCGTTGCGCCATAAATTAAGCAAATTCCAAATAATATAATTCCAGAAGCAAAAGAACCCAATAAGAAATATTTCATACCGGCTTCATTACTTTTAACGTCTAATCTTTTGCTAGCAGCTAATACATATAAAGAAATCGATAAAATTTCAATTCCAATGAAGAACATGGCTAAGTTTCCAAAAGAAACCATCGCAACTGCACCGGCTAGTAAAAATATTTTAATAGCAACATAATCAGACAATTTTGATTGATGTTCTTTATAATAATCACCACTTAAAGCAACCAGAAAAATGGTTAAAATGATAAATAGACTAGAAAAACTTACCGAAAAACGATCCACAATTACCATATTATTAAAGTGGGTACTCGGTAAATTATATTCAGAAATGGTAAGTCCTAGTATTGCTACAAGCCCTAGTATTGCAACTGGGATTAATAGTTTTCTTAGGTTGAAAATTTCAGCGATAAGGCAAAAAACACCTAAACCTGATATGGCTAATATTGTATTCATTTTTAGGACTTATTTTAGTCTGTTAATAGTAAAGAAAATATCGTTTAAGCTTGGATTAATCAAATCATTGATTGGTTTTGGATACAATCCGAAAAATAATAATAATGCAATAATGAGTACAAAAGTTATTGTTTCATAAATCGTTACCTCTTTAAAAATACTTGCATTTGTTTCGCCAAGCATTACGTTTTGAAACATTTTAAGCATATAGTAGGCGCCTAAAATTATGGTCAATCCTCCAAAAACAGCTAACCAAATGTTCACTTGACTTAAACTATATAATACAGTAAATTCTCCCACAAAATTATAAGTTCCGGGTAAAGCAACCGATGCTAAAACCAAAATCATAAACAATGAGGTGAATTTAGGTGCTTGTGAACGTATTCCGCCTAATTCACTAATTGTTCTTGTGTTGTATCTTCTGTAAATGATTTCTGCTGCAAAGAATAAACCAACGATTACAAATCCATGGGCAATCATTTGATGCACTGCACCACTTAGTCCGTCTAGTGTTAATGTATAACATCCTGCAGCAATTAATCCTACGTGTGCTAGTGATGAATAAGCTAATAATTTTTTCAAGTCTTTTTGGCGAAGTGCTACAATTGATCCGTAGATGACACCTGCAATACTTAACCCGATTAAAAGTGGCATGTATTGTTTTGCAGCTTGTGGCGCAATTGGTAATTGCCAACGAATAATGCTATACAATCCCATTTTAAGCATGATTCCTGATAATAACATTGTTCCAACAGTTGGCGCTTTTTGGTACACCTTTGCCTGCCAAGTATGAAACGGAATAATTGGAATTTTAATCGAGTAAGCTAAAAAGAACGCAAAGAAAATCCAGAACTGCTCTTGAGTCGATAAGTTTAGGTTATATAAATCTTGTAGTAAAAAACTCCCTGCTTTGGTATATAAATAAGCAAATGCCACCAACATAAATAGCGAACCTGCCAATGTGTATATGAAAAATTTTAGAACGGCTTTTTTGCGTTTTTCTGCATCTCCATTCCCCCAAATTAAGGCAATAAAATAAATAGGGATCAACGCTAATTCCCAAAATACATAATATAATAATCCGTCTGCTGCTAAAAAAGTTCCCGTCATAGCAAAAGCCATGAAAAGTACTAAAGCATAGAAATTTTTAGCATTTGTTACCGTGGTTCCAAATGAAGAAAATATAATTAAAGGTGTCAAAACAGTAGTTAAAAGCACCATGGCTAATGATAAACCATCAGCATACAGTGCAATACTTACTTTAGGTAACGTAATCCATCCGTGTAAAATACCAACATTGCCACCATTAACAAATAAATAGAGCACATTTAACGAAATTACCAATGCGCCTAAACTAAAAAGTAGCGCTACTTTTGAAGCCAATTTATCTCCTGAAAAATAGGTTACAACAGCACCAATTAAAAGAGAAAGTAATAGTATAGATACATCCATTGTGTTAAAATTATTGAGCAATAAATAAATAAATAATTAGGGCGCAAATTCCGAGAACAAACATAAAAAGGTATAATCCTATGTTTCCATTATGTACTTTTTTCCCTTGTGAACTTAAAGCATTAGCAGTCGATCCAAAACTAAATACTAATTTAGAAAGTAGTGGTTCAATTGTTTTTCTACTGAAATTTGAAATTGCATTTATCGGTGTTACAATTAAAGCAGTGTAAATTTCGTCAACATAATATTTGTTGTAAATGACTTTGTTGAATCCTACAATTGCTTCATCTTCTTTTGGAACAAAACCTTGTTTTAAGTATTTTCTATAAGCCCAAAGAATTCCAACAACAGCTCCAGCTAAAGCGACACCCATCAACATAAACTCATGAGTTCCTAGAGCGTGTGCGTGATGTTTTGTTGCCAAAATAGGTTCTAAGTAATGGTTTAGCCAAAAGCTACCTGGTAAATTAATAGCTCCGCCAATAGCTGCTAAAACAGCTAAAATAACCAATGGAATCGTGATTAATTTCGGACTTTCGTGTAAATGATGTTTTTGTTCTTCGGTTCCTCTAAATGATCTGAAGAAAGTTAAGTACATCAATCTAAACATATAGAAAGCAGTCATGATAGAAGCAATAGAAGCCACAACCCATAATACTTTGTTATGTTCGAAAGCGGTTAATAAAATTTCGTCTTTCGACCAAAATCCAGCAAATGGGAATATTCCAGCAATGGCTAAAGTTGAAATCATCATCGTCCAAAATGTAATTGGCATAACTTTGCGTAAACCACCCATTTTTCGCATATCTTGTTCACCATGTAAGGCATGAATTACCGATCCTGATCCTAAGAATAAACAAGCTTTAAAGAACGCGTGTGTAATTACGTGGAAAACGGCAACGGTGTAAGCGCCCATTCCTAAGGCTAAAAACATTAATCCCAATTGCGAAACGGTTGAATAAGCCAATACTTTTTTGATGTCATTTTGTAGTAATCCAATAGAAGCAGCTACTAATGCCGTGATAGCTCCTATAATAGCAATAATATTTTGAATTTCAGGAGTCAAATCAAATAAAAAATTCATTCGAGTGATCATGAAAATACCAGCCGTTACCATGGTTGCAGCGTGAATTAAAGCCGAAACTGGTGTTGGTCCTGCCATCGCATCGGGTAACCAAGTATATAATGGTAATTGCGCCGATTTACCTGTTGCTCCAATGAATAAACATAGCGCTGCAATTCCTAATGTGGTAGTATTTACTTGACCAGTTGCAATTGCGGTTTGAATTTCGGAATAATTTAAAGTCGAAAATTGAGAAGCCAGCATGAAGATACCAATTAAAAACCCTAAGTCTCCAATTCGGTTCATGATGAACGCCTTTTTAGCGGCATCGTTATAGGCTTGATTTTTATACCAAAATCCGATTAGTAAATACGAACATAATCCAACGCCTTCCCATCCTATGAACATTACTAATAAGTTGTTTCCGATGACCAACGTAATCATGAAGAATACGAATAGATTTAAATAGGCGAAAAATTTAGGCATGTTCTCGTCATCATGCATATAACTGATCGAATAGATGTGAATTAAAGCTCCAATACCCGTTACAAAAAGTAACCAAAGTAATGATAATTGATCTAACACAATTCCGAAATCAATTTTTAAATTTCCAATTGAAATCCAATCAAATAATGAAATTTCAATGGCTTTTCCTGTTTGAAGTAATTGTGAAAAAAAGCAAAGGGTTAGTAAAAAAGAAAAAACCACGGTTAATGTTCCCACAACGCCTGCAATTCCTTTGCTAATTTTATTTTCAAAGAATATATTGAAAAGAAACCCAACAAATGGAGATAAAAGTAATAGTAAAGCTAAATTTGTGTCCATGTTTAGATTATCCTTTTAAATTTTTTAAATTATCAATGTCGATTGATCCTAGATTACGATAAACCGAAACCAGAATAGCTAATCCTACCGCTACTTCAGCAGCAGCTACCGCCATAGAGAAAAATACAAAAACTTGTCCTTCGGCATCTTGATGATAGGTTGAAAAAGCTACAAACAATAAGTTTACTGCATTTAGCATTATTTCAATAGACATAAATACTATAATTGCGTTTCGGCGGTATAACACACCAAAAACACCAATGCAAAAAAGAAGTACCGATAAGAAAATATAATTTTCAATACCGATTTGATTTAATATATTACTCATTGTTTTTTTCTTTTTTAGTCAATAATACCGTTCCAATCATCGCTACTAATAATAAAATAGAGATAAATTCAAACGGGAACATATATTCGTTTAACAATACTTTTCCTAATACTTTGATCGATTGAAAATCTTCACCACTGGTATCATAACCTGTCATTATAGTTTTCGAATTGATGAAAATGGTAATGAAAACGATACTCATAATTAGAAAAACAATTAATGCTCCAATTCTTGTAATTCTTGGTTTGTGCACTTCATCTTCTTTGTTTAAATTCATCAACATGATGGTGAATAAAAACAAGACCATAATGGCACCAGAATAAACAATAATATGAACTAAGGCTAAGAATTGCGCATTAAATAATAGGTAATGTCCTGCAATTGAAAAAAAGCACAACACTAAATAGATTGCACTATGTATTGGGTTTCTGCTGTAAATAGTCAAAAACGCTGTGGCTAAAGTAATGGCCGCTAAAAAATAAAATATAATTAAAATCGTTGACATTTAGTTTGCGTTATTAAGTTGAGCATTTTTCATTGCCATTTCTAAAGGCATTACTAATTTATCTTTTCCAAAGATGAAATCTTCGCGGTCATAATTCGCAGGAACTAACTCTTTTGAAACAGTTAAATAAATTGCATCTTTTGGGCAAGCTTCTTCGCATAAACCGCAAAAAATACAACGCAACATGTTAATTTCGTAGATTTCTGCATATTTTTCTTCACGATATAAGTGTTCTTCCCCTTTTTTACGCTCGGCAGCTTTCATGGTAATGGCTTCTGCAGGACAAGATAGCGCACACAAACCACAAGCCGTACAGTTTTCTCTACCTTGCTCATCGCGTTTTAACATGTGTCGCCCTCTATATACCGGACTAAATTCTCTTACTTGTTCAGGATATTGAACGGTTACTTTTTTACGAAATAAGTGCTTGATCGTAATAATTAATCCTTTTACGATGGCCACTAAATATAATCGTTCCCAAAGCGTCATTTCTTTGTTAGAAACTTCTTTTTTTCTTCCCGAAAGGGATATATTTTGTATTGCTGTTGACATACTATCTTTTATTTAAAAGCTAAAATGCAAATTCCGGTGATGATAATATTTAGGATCGAAAGCGGAATTAAAATGCGCCATCCTAAGTTCATTAATTGATCGTATCTAAAACGCGGGATAGTCCATCTTACCCACATAATGAAAAAGATGAATCCACAAATTTTTATGAATAAAGCTACAATTCCGAGGATATTTGCCACATTTACTCCTACATTATCAATCATCCATTGCATTCCAGGATAATTGTATCCTCCAAAAAACAAAACGGATAAAATGGCTGAAGAAATAAACATATTAGCATATTCAGCAAATAAATAAAAACCCATTTTCATGGAAGAATATTCGGTATGATATCCTCCAATTAATTCACTTTCACATTCTGCAAGGTCAAAAGGCGTTCGGTTCAATTCGGCAAAAGCACAAATTAAGAAGATTAAAAACGAAACGGGTTGGTAAAATACATTCCAATCCATTCCGCTTTGTTGTAACGAAATTTCTTTTAAACTAAGGGTTCCGGTCATCATTAATAAGGCTATCATCGATAATCCCATAGCAATTTCATACGAAACCATTTGAGAAGCAGCACGAACAGCTCCCATCAACGAAAATTTATTATTTGAAGCCCATCCACCAATCATAATTCCGTAAACACCAACAGAAACTACTCCAAAAATATAGAGTAACGAAACGTCAATATCGGTGGCTTGTAAGATTACATCTCTACCAAAAATATGTAAACGGTCGCCCCAAGGAATTACTGCACTGGTCATTAAAGCAGTACTCATTGCAATGGCTGGACCTACAATGAATAAAAATCGGTTGGGAGTATTTGGAAAAAATTCTTCTTTAGAAAATAATTTTAAACCGTCGGCAAGGGGTTGTAATAAACCAAACTTACCTGCACGATTGGGCCCAATTCGATCCTGTAAAAATGCTGCTACTTTTCGTTCAGCATAGGTTGAATACATCGCCATAATCATCGTAATTGCAAAAACAGTTACAATTACAACACTTTTTTCTATGATAAAAGCACTATCCATTATTTTTTATCATTAATTAAATTACCATCGATTTTTTCATTGTAATCGATGTCAGACATACTGATTTTTTTACGATCAATTGCTCTACCTTTTAAAATATGTTCTTCGGTTTCTATCACCACTTTTTCCATATCACGGGTGTAGTTGTTTTGATTGATTACCGAGTCTTTTTCAAATTTTCTTGGTCCTTCAATAACCCAATCTTCTACATTTTTGTGATCAAAACGGCAGCTATTGCAGATGAATTCTTCAACTTCATGGTACTCGTCTTTACGACCTGTTACTCTTTGAATTTCGTTTCCAAACATCCAAACAGTTGTTTTACCACAACATTTATCGCAATTTCTGTGAGCATTGTAAGGTTTGTTGAACCAAACTCTAGATTTGAATCGGAAAGTTTTATCTGTCAAGGCGCCTACAGGACATACATCAATCATGTTTCCTGAAAACTCATTGTCGATAGCTTTTGAAATACAGGTTGAAATATTAGCATGGTCACCTCGATCCATAACACCATGAACACGATTATCAGTCAATTGATCAGCTACTTGCACACAACGTTGACATAAAATACAGCGGTTCATGTGTAATTGAATATTCGGACCAATATCTTCGGGTTCAAAGGTTCTTTTTTCTTCGATGAAACGGGTTTGTGATTTTCCGTGTTCGAAACTTAAATTTTGTAAATCACATTCTCCAGCTTGATCACAAACAGGGCAATCTAGAGGGTGATTGATTAATAAAAATTCGGTAACCGATTTTCTAGCTTCCGCAACTCGATCAGAATTTTTACTATTCACTTCCATACCGTCCATACAGCCAGTAACACAAGAAGCTACTAGTTTCGGCATTGGTCTTGGATCGGCTTCGCTACCTTTTGAAACTTCTACTAAACAACAACGACATTTACCGCCACTTCCTTTTAGTTTTGAATAATAACACATGGCTGGCGGAACACTTTCTCCTCCAATCATACGAGCAGCTTGCAGGATGGTTGTTCCTGGTTCTACTTCTACACTTTGACCGTCTATTGTTACTTTCATATTATTGTCTTTCTATCGAAAAATAAATATATTTTACTATTGACTTATTTTTATTTTGATACCAAATGTTTTACCTTTTCAAAAGGTTCTGCAACAAAGTGGTTTCTGTTTTTTACTTTTTCTGGGAATCTTACGTGGTATTCAAATTCTTCTCTAAAGTGACGAATAGCCGCAGCTACTGGCCAAGAAGCTGCATCTCCTAATGGGCAGATGGTATTTCCTTCAATTTTAGATTGAATACTCCATAATAATTCGATATCTTCTTCACGACCGTGACCGTTTTCAATGCGGTGCAATACTTTTTCTAACCAACCCGTTCCTTCACGACATGGCGTACATTGACCACACGATTCATGATGATAAAAACGAGAGAAATTCCAAGTGTTTCTAACAATACAAGTGGTATCATTATAAACAATAAATCCTCCTGAACCCAACATTGATCCTGTTGCAAAACCACCATCCGATAACGATTCATAAGTCATTAAACGATCAGTTCCAGCGGCTGTTTTGTAGATTAAATGCGCGGGTAAAATTGGCACGGATGATCCTCCAGGAACTAATGCTTTTAATGGTCGATTGTCTATCATTCCGCCACAATATTCATCCGAATTGATGAATTCTTCAACAGAAACACCCAATTCAATTTCATATACACCCGGGTTTTTAATGTGCCCAGAAGCCGAAATTAATTTTGTTCCTGTTGAACGTTCTATTCCTATTTTAGCATATTCAGCACCCGAATTCATTACAATCCACGGCACCGCTGCAATAGATTCCACATTGTTTACCACGGTAGGATTTTGCCATAATCCGCTAATTGCTGGGAAAGGTGGTTTAATACGAGGATTCCCTCTTTTTCCTTCAAGCGATTCGATAAGGGCTGTTTCTTCTCCACAGATATATGCTCCTGCACCACAATGAACATATAAGTCCAAGTCATAACCTGAACCCATAATATTTTTTCCTAACCATCCTGCTGCTTTGGCTTCGTTGATGGCTCTTTCCAAAATTTTATATACCCACATATATTCTCCACGAATATAGATGTAAGATAAGTTGGCTCCTAACGCAAAACTAGAGGTAATCATTCCTTCAATTAATAAGTGAGGAATGTGCTCCATTAAATAGCGGTCTTTAAAAGTACCTGGTTCTGATTCGTCAGCATTACAAACTAAATGACGAGGTTTTCCCGATTTTTTATCAATAAAACTCCATTTCATTCCTACTGGGAAACCTGCTCCTCCACGCCCACGAATACCAGAAGTTTTTACTTCTTCGGTTACTTCATCAGGAGTCATTGTTTTTAATGCTTTTTCCACTGAGGCATAACCACCATTTTGGCGGTACACTTCATAGGTTTTGATACCTGGAATATTTATTTTATCTAATAATATTTTTCTTCCCATGGCACTATTTATCGTGTAATGTTATTTTTCCGGCTTTACAATCTTCTATCAATTGGTCAAACGATTCTTTTGTAAGTTTTTCGTGGTAAAAATCACCTAATTGAAGCATTGGCGCATAGCCACAAGCTCCTAAACATTCTACACCCACTACTTGAAACATTCCGTCTGCAGAAATTTCACCCAGATTGGCGCCAATTTTTTCACACGCATATTCCATTAAATCTTCTACCCCTCTTGTAGCACAACAAGAAGTTCTGCAAAATTCGAACATGTATTTTGCAATAGGTTTTTGATTGAACATCGTATAAAAAGAAACTACTTCATAAACTTCAACGGGTTTAATGTGTAAAATTTCGGCAACTTTATCTTGAAGTTCAAAACTTAACCAGTTATCGTGTGCATCTTGCACTTCATGAAGTACAGGAAGTAAAGCTGATTTTCTTTTATCTTCTGGATAATGACTGATTAATTCATTGATTCGATTCATCAATGCTTCGGTCATATTTATTTCTTGTTTGTATTGCGTTCTTTCCATAATTTATGCGTCTAATTCTCCTGCAATTACATTTAAACTTGATAGTATTACAATAGCATCTGATAATAATGATCCTTTAATCATTTCTGGATAAGCTTGATAATAAATGAAGCAAGGTCTTCTAAAATGTAAACGATAGGGTGTTCTACTACCATCGGTCACTAAATAGAATCCTAATTCTCCGTTTCCTCCTTCAACTGGATGGTATATTTCCGCAACTGGAATTGGCACTTCACCCATCACAATTTTAAAGTGATAAATTAAGCTTTCCATTGTTGTATAAACATCTTCTTTTGGAGGCAAATAATATTCAGGAACATCGGCATGATAAGGACCTTCTGGTAATTTAGCTAATGCTTGACGAATGATGCTCAAACTTTCCCAAACTTCGGCATTACGCACACAGAAACGGTCATAAGTATCTCCGGATTTTCCTACCGGAACAATAAATTCAAAATCATCATATGAAGAATAAGGTTGTGCTACTCTAACATCATAATCTACTCCTGCAGCACGAAGGTTTGGACCCGTAAAGCCATAGGCCATCGCTTTTTCTGCAGAAATAGCTCCTACATTTACTGTACGGTCAATAAAAATACGATTGCGCTCAAATAAGTTTTCAAATTCTTTCCAAGCCACAGGAAATTCTTCTAAAAATACGTTTAATTTTCTGAAGGCTTCGTCAGACCATTCTCTTTCAAAACCACCAATTCTTCCCATGTTGGTCGTTAAACGAGCGCCACAAATTTCTTCATATATTTCGTATATTTTTTCTCTAAATTGGAACACATACAAGAATCCGGTATAAGCACCTGTATCAACACCTAAAATAGAGTTGCAAATAATGTGGTCGGCAATTCGAGCTAATTCCATTACAATTACTCTTAAATATTGAGCTCTTTTTGGCACCTCAATATCTAATAATTTTTCAACCGTCATCCACCACGCCATATTATTAATAGGCGAAGAACAATAATTCATTCGGTCTGTTAAAGGTGTAATTTGGTAAAAAGGACGATTTTCTGCAATTTTTTCAAACGCACGGTGTATGTAACCAATAGTTGGTTCTGCTTCCAAAATTTTTTCACCATCCATTAATAAGATGTTTTGAAAAATTCCGTGTGTGGCAGGATGTGTTGGCCCTAAGTTAAGTATTGAATACTCACTGCCATCATCATTGCGTTTTTCATTAATTATTTTAGCATATCGATGCTCAGGTGGTAATAATAGTTCTGACATTTTATAAATGTGAAAAATTATAAATAGTTATTTAGCAATTTGCTGTTCTTCCAAAGAATCGATCATCTTTATCGGTTCTTCCATTATCTTCCATTGGAAATTCTTTTCGCATAGGGAACGAAACCATTTCATCCATATTTAATATTCTCTTTAACTGTGGGTGCCCCGTGAAATTGATTCCGTAAAAATCATACGTTTCACGTTCCATCCAATTAGAAGATAAAAAGATATCTGAAATTGAGGCTATTTCTGGTTGCGTTCCGTTCAAATAGGTTTTTATTCTAATGCGTGTATTTTCTATCCAATTGTGTAAATGATAGACTACACAAAACTGTTGGTCTACATCATTATCAGGATAGTGAACACCACATAAATCAGTTAAAAAGTGAAAGTTTGTATCTTCCTCTTCTTTAAGAAAAAGAATCACTTCGCGAATTGAATCTGAAGTGACTTCAAAAGAAAAAATATCTTTTTGCATACCAAAGTTTGATACCTTGTTTGCAAATTTTTGTTCCATTTTTTCTTGTATAAGTGCCGTTTCTATAGCCATTTTTATAGGTTGTAAGAAGCTAATAATTCTTTATATTCTGGAGAGTTTCTACGTCTTACCGATTCGTTTTTAACCAATTCTTGTAATTGCATTACGCCATCTACAATTTGTTCAGGTCTTGGCGGGCAACCAGGCACATAAACATCTACCGGTATTACTTTATCAATTCCTTGAAGTACTGAGTATGTGTCAAAAACACCTCCTGATGAAGCACAAGCCCCAACAGCGATTACCCAGCGAGGTTCTGACATTTGTTCGTAAACTTGACGTAAAATAGGCGCCATTTTTTTTGAAATAGTTCCCATCACCATTAGCATATCCGCTTGCCGAGGTGAAAAACTTACACGTTCTGAACCAAATCGGGCTAAATCATAATGCGAAGCCATCGTTGCCATAAATTCAATACCACAACATGAAGTAGCAAAAGGCAATGGCCATAACGAATTTGCTCTTGCTAAACCAACAACATCATTTAGTTTCGTAGCAAAAAACCCTTCTCCAACAACTCCTTCAGGTGGAGCAACCATATTTGTTTTTGTACTCATAACAATTGTTAATTTATTCCCACTCTAGTGCTTTCTTTTTGATGATGTAGAAAAATCCTACTAACAGTAATGACATGAAAATAACCATTTTAATCATCCCGTCCATGCCTAAGTCTTTAAAATTAACTGCCCAAGGATATAAGAAAATAACTTCAACGTCAAATAAAACAAAAAGAATTGCAACTAAGAAATATTTTACAGAAAACGGAATACGAGCATTTCCAACTGATTCAATTCCACATTCAAAGTTTTTATCTTTGCTGTCCGAACTTCTTTTAGGGCCTAAAAAATTTGAAATTATTATGGTTCCAACCACAAAACCAACCGCTAAACCTAATTGCATTAGGATTGGAAAATAATCAAATTGTGTCGATTGCATCGCTTTTATTTTTAAGATTTATAAAATAGCCACAAATATACATCGCATTATTCAATTCTCAAAAATCAAAAGATAAACGTTTGTTATTTATTTCTTTAAATTAGCTTATTTAAAACAATTCTAAATAAAATAATGTTATTTCTTATTTTAAATTACATAATTCTGTTGTATAAAGCAAACCAAGGTCTTTTTTACTTACTTTTACATACTTTTTCTTTAAATAAAAAAGAGTCTTTGTTGTAAAAACTATGGAATTACTATTACAAAATGCAAATAATGCTTTTTTGATTTGGAAAACCAAAAATTTATCTGAACGGTTGGTTTTTTTACCCAAATTGGCCACATTACTTTTGGAAAATAAAGAGGGATATGCTAAGGTAATTACTAACGAAATGCATAAACCAATTTCCCAATCCATTGCAGAAATTGAAAAATGTGCTCTTTTGTGCAATTACTATTATGAAAATGCTAATAGTTTTTTAGCCACAAAATTTATTAAAACCGAAGCCTCTGAAAGTTTTGTAACTTATGAACCTTTAGGTGTGATTTTAGGTGTTATGCCTTGGAATTTTCCGTTTTGGCAAGTGTTTCGTTTTGCGGTTCCTACATTAATTGCTGGAAATACTGTTGTGGTTAAACATGCAAGTAATGTTTCCAAATCAGCCGAATTAATTCAAGAACTATTTGAAGAATCAGGATTTCCTAATGGTTGTTATCAGAATTTATCCATTTCAAGTCAAGAAGTTGCAGCTGTTATTGCAAGTCCTATCATCAAAGCAGTTTCGTTAACCGGAAGCGAACAAGCTGGAATTGCAGTTGCCACAGAAGCTGCGAAACAGTTGAAAAAATGCGTATTGGAATTAGGTGGAAATAACGCTTTTATCATTTTAGAAGATGCCAATCTAGATAAAGCAGTTGCAACAGCAGTTAATGCACGTATGCAAAACGCAGGTCAAAGCTGCATTGCTGCCAAGCGATTTTTAGTTCATGAAAATATTGCCAAAGAGTTTGTAGATAAATTCAAAATAGCCCTTCAAAATTTAAAAATTGGAAATCCGCTAGATAAAGAAACACAAATTGGTTCGCTTGCAAGAGTAGATTTAGCTGAAGAATTAGAAAAGCAAGTGCAACAATCGATTCAAATGGGAGCACAATTAATTATAGGTGGGAAAAGAGAAAATGCGTTTTATGAACCTACTATTTTAACGAATGTAACCCATCAAATGCCGGTTTTTCATGAAGAAACCTTCGGGCCGGTGGTAGCAATTACAACCTTTAAAAACATTGAAGAAGCGATTGCTTTAAGTAATGAATCTCAATTTGGTTTAGGGGTTTCAATTTTCACAACAGATATAGATTTCATCAAAACTAAGGTCTCAGCATTTAATGAAGGTGCTGTTTTTATTAACGAAATGGCAAAATCAGATCCAAGATTACCTTTTGGAGGCGTCAAAAAATCAGGATATGGAAGAGAATTATCAAAAGAAGGTATAAGAGAGTTTGTTAATATTAAAACCGTTTACATTCAATAGTTATTATTTATTGTTTTCGAAGCGAAAAATTGGAAAAATCGAAAAAATGAATAAAATATTTGAAAAATACACAAAAATCGACATAATACCCCTTATATTTTATTGTAAAGAATAAATTAAATAAAGTTTTTCATATTTTTACCCTATAAAAATTGGGGCTATGAAAATAAAAAAAAGATGGCTAGTTTCATTTGTTGTCATTTGTTTGGTTGCATTTACTAGTTTAATTTGGGAAAATAAAAATCAATTACAGGATCGTTTTTTAACAGCTGAAGCAATTAATTTTGCTGATGTGTCTTGGTTGCTAACTTCGTCTTCATTTGTTTTATTGATGACACCAGGACTTTCGTTTTTTTATGGAGGCATGGTGGGAAAGAAAAATGTTATTTCAACCATGTTACAAAGTTTTATTTCGCTTGGAGTTGTTAGTTTATTGTGGGTTGTTATAGGTTTTAGTCTTTCTTTTGGCGATAGTTTAGGAATCAAAATTAACGGAACCCACTATGGAATAATTGGAAATCCAATGGACTATCTATTTTTGGATAATGTAGGTTCTTTACCCCACAAGCAACTTGCTACTACGATTCCATTTGTTTTATTTGCTTTGTTTCAAATGAAATTTGCGGTGATAACTCCAGCAATTATTACAGGTTCATTTGCTGAACGTGTTCGTTTCATAGGATATTTATTTTTTATTTGCTTGTTTACCTTGTTTATATACACTCCATTATGTCATATGGTGTGGCATCCTAGTGGATTATTGGCAAGTTATTTTGGCGTGAAAGATTTTGCAGGTGGCACTGTTGTGCATATGAGTGCGGGTTTTGCCGCATTAGCAGGAGTATTAGTATTAGGTAAGCGAAAGAATAGTGAACACATACCAACCAATATTCCTTTTGTTTTATTAGGAACAGGAATGCTGTGGTTTGGTTGGTTTGGTTTTAATGCAGGATCAGCTTTGGCAGCAAACGGAACGGCAGCCATGTCTTTTGCAACTACTACAGTAGCTTCAGCGTCTGCAATGTTAACTTGGATATTTTTTGATCGTGTTAATGGAAGAAAAGCATCGGCCTTAGGGGCTTGTATTGGAGCGGTCGTTGGTTTAGTGGCTATAACGCCAGCAGCCGGTTTTGTGTCTATACCGAAAAGTATTTTTTTCGGATTCATTGCGGCAATTGTTTCCAATAAAATGATGTATTGGAGTAAATTAAAAGCAATTGATGATACGCTTGATGTTTTTGCTTGTCATGGAGTTGGTGGAATTATGGGAATGATTTTAACCGCTATTTTTGCCGAAGGAGAAAACGCAAGTTTATTACACGGAGGTTGGTCTGTTTTTGGTCATCACATGATGGCATTACTTTTGGTCGCTTTTTTTACTTTTTTTGGGTCATTACTACTTTATAAAGTTGCCAATTGGTTTATTCCATTGCGTGTATCTGAAACATCAGAACAATTAGGACTCGATTTGTCTCAACACAATGAAAAATTCTAAATTTTAATTTGTATTTTTGAATAAATTACAATTTATAATGAAAAAAGTAACCATTATTTTTTTGTTTCTTTCTTGCTTATTGTCAGCTCAAGACAATGAAAATCAATTGAAAGAAATAACAAACTTATTAGACAATTGGCACAAAGCAGCTGCTGAAGCAAAATTTGATGCTTATTTTAACGCCATGGCAGATGTGTCTATTTTCATTGGAACCGATGCCACTGAAAATTGGAACAAAAAACAATTTCAAGCGTTTGCAAAACCTTATTTTGACAAAGGAAAAGCATGGAATTTTAAAGCGATCGAACGAAATATCTATTTTAGCGAAGATGGTAAATTAGTTTGGTTTGATGAATTGCTCAACACACAAATGAAAATTTGTCGTGGTTCTGGTGTTTTGGTGCAAGAAAACGGACAGTGGAAAATCAAACATTACGTGCTTTCGATGACGATTCCTAATGAAAAGGTGGATGAAGTAGTAAAAATAAAAGCGCCTATTGAAGACGCTTTATTAGAAAAGAAATAAGTTACTTTTTATACATATGTTCTTTTAAATTTTTGAACATATCCACAGTCATACTTTCTAAATCAAAATCATTTTTCCAGCCCCAATCCTGTCTTGCTGAAGTATCATCAATACTAGCAGGCCAGCTATCTGCAATTTTTTGGCGAAAATCAGGTTCGTAGCTTAATTCAAAATTGGAATAGTGTTTTTTTATTTCTTCCCCAATTTGCTTCGGTGTAAAACTCATTGCTGCTAAATTGTACGAAGAGCGTATTTTAATTTGTTCTGCTGGAGCTTGCATAATTCCTATAGTTGCCTTTATGGCATCGTCCATATACATCATTGGCAATTCTGAATTTTCAGATAAGAAACTAGTAAATTTTCCGTCCGTAATCGCTTTGTGATAAATATCTACTGCGTAATCGGTAGTGCCACCACCAGCTTCTGTACTCCAACTAATCAAACCTGGATAACGAATACTTCTAACATCAACGCCATATTGTTTGTTATAATACTCACACCATCGTTCTCCCGTTTGTTTTGAAATTCCATATACGGTTGAAGGTTCCATTATGGTATATTGAGGCGTGTTTTGTCTTGGAGTTGTAGGTCCAAAAACCGCAATACTTGATGGCCAAAAAATCTTTTTTATTTTTCCAGCTTTGGCTAAATTTAAAACATGAAACAATGAATTCATGTTCAAATCCCAAGCAAATGCCGGATTTTTTTCAGCAGTTGCCGATAGTAAGGCTGCCATCAAATACACATCGGTAATATGATACTGCTCAATTAAGTGCTCAATTTGATTGTAATCTAATGCATTAATAACTTCAAAAATACCATTATTCACTACGTCATTATTCAGTTTTCGAATATCAGAAGCAATTACATTATTTACTCCGTAAGTAGCTCTTAATTTTGCCGTAAGTTCAGTGCCTATTTGACCACAAGCACCAATTATTAAAATTTTCGTGTCCATTTGATAGCATAAAAATAGAAAACAAATATACCATTTTCGAATCAAAATAAACCCACTTTTTTATTATATTTTTAATAAAACCCCGCTTTGAATTCATAATTCATAAAAAATCAATGAAAAATTACTATTCCGAATGGTTAATCTATTGTTTATCAAATCCCTGTTAAGATATCTTCAGTTTATACGTATGTTTTTATAAACATTTGTACCTTTGTTTTTTAATTTTCAACCATGAATCGTTTTATTATCCCTTTTATTTTTTTTGTAATTGCTTTGAGTTCTTGTCAAGATGATAAACAGCACCTTATAGATGCCCAAAAAATTGCCCAAAAAAACGAAGCGGTTTTTAAAAATATTTCCAAAATGTGGCAGTTTCAATTTCCATCGGCAAGACCCGAAGTAACAGCGACATTAAACACCTGGAATGCCTGGAGACAGTTTGAAATTGAGCTACTTCAGAAACCAAAATCTACACTTTCTGCGTTCCAATTAAAAACAAAAAACATTGCTACAAAAGCGGATGCGTTAGTGACAACGATTCCGTTTGAATATAATAAGCCACAAGTGCTAAGCCGAATTACCGCATTAAATACAAAGCTAAAATCGTTAGAAATGTATTTACACTTGAATGTCATTCCAGAACAAAAAATAGCCAAATTAATTCCGGAAATCAACGAAGAAATAAAAGGTTTATATAGCCAATGGGACGAAATCATCATTAAAAAAGCCATTCCAAAGGAAATTGGGGAAGATTTGATGTTACAAGCATTAGATACAACGCGTAATGCACGTCCGAAATTAATGCAGCAAAAAATGGAAATTTCAGATAAAGTAAAATAATATATTTTGAGCAAATCCGATATTATATCCATTTACGATAAGTCACCCAAGATTGCCTTTTTAGAAAGTACATTTGCAGCACGCCAAAAGTCTCAAATGACGGGTTTGGTTGGCTCTTCACTGTCTTTTATGATGCATTCGTTGTTTAAAAAGGCTGAACTTCCGTTCCTGATTTTATTCAACAATAAAGAAGACGCGGCGTATTATTTAAACGATTTAGAGCAATTAATCAATACCGAAGACGTACTCTTTTATCCAAGTTCGTACCGAAGACCCTACCAAATTGAAGAAACGGATAACGCTAATGTGCTGCTTCGTGCTGAGGTGTTAAACCGAATCAATTCCCGAAAAAAACCTGCGATTATTGTTTCATACGCCGAAGCCATTTTCGAAAAAGTCGTTACTCGAAAAGAGTTAGAGAAAAACACCTTGAAATTATCGGTGGAAGACAAATTGTCCATCGATTTTATTAACGAAACCTTGTTTGAATACAATTTTAAACGGGTTGATTTTGTTACCGAACCGGGCGAGTTTTCCGTTCGTGGTGGAATCATCGATGTGTTTTCATTTTCTAATGATAATCCATACCGAATCGAATTTTTTGGTAACGAAATTGATAGTATTCGAAGTTTTGATGTCGAAACACAATTATCGATTGAAAAACTGAAAAAGATTTCAATCATTCCAAATGTTGAAAATAAATTACTGCAAGAAAACCGCGAAAGTTTTTTGGATTATATCAACGAAAAAACGGTTTTAGTCATTCAAAATACCGAATTATTAGGACAACAATTGGATAAATTATTCGACAAGGCCAATGAAGCTTTTGAGAAATTATCCAAGGATATTCAGCACGCGCCACCCGAAGATTTATTTTTAAATCAAAAACAATTTTTTAAACGCGCACTTGCCTTTTCGGTAATCGAATTGCATGCCAATGCTGTTTTCAAAACCGATAAAAAAGTCGAATTTCATATACAACCCCAACCTTCGTTCAATAAACAATTCGATTTATTGTTGAACAATTTAAGTGAGAATCATTTCAATGGTTACAAAAATTATTTGTGTTGTTCCAATGAAAATCAGGCGAGTCGTTTTCATGATATTTTTGAAGACATTGATACCGAAAGTTCCGAAAGCATTCGCAAGCAATATAAAACCATGGTGTTGCCTTTATTTGAAGGTTTTATCGATGAAGAAAATCAAATTGCCTGTTATACCGATCATCAGATTTTTGAGCGTTATCATAAGTTTTCCATCAAAAATGGCTATTCAAAAAAACAAACCATTACGTTAAAGGAACTGACTTCGTTGTCGGTGGGCGATTATGTCACGCACATTGATCACGGAATTGGAAAATTTGGTGGATTGCAAAAAATTCAGGTCGAAGGCAAAACGCAAGAAGCCATAAAATTGGTCTATGCCGATAACGATATTGTGTATGTGAGCATTCATTCGCTACATAAAATCTCAAAATATAATGGGAAAGATGGCGCACCACCAAAGATTTATAAATTAGGAAGCAACGCCTGGAAAACCCTAAAACAAAAAACAAAAGCACGTGTAAAACACATTGCGTTCAACCTAATTCAGTTGTATGCAAAGCGAAGATTAGACAAAGGTTTTCAGTTTTCACCCGATAGTTATTTGCAAAAAGAATTAGAAAGTTCGTTCATTTACGAAGATACCCCCGACCAAATTACCGCCACTTTAGACGTTAAAACCGACATGGAAAGCGAACGTCCAATGGATCGATTGGTTTGTGGTGATGTAGGTTTCGGAAAGACAGAAGTTGCCATTCGTGCAGCTTTTAAAGCGGTAGATAATGGAAAACAAGTCGCGGTTTTGGTGCCAACAACCATTTTAGCCTATCAACATTACCGAACATTTTCGGAACGTTTGAAAGATATGCCTGTTACCGTGAGTTATTTGAACCGATTTAGAACGGCGAAACAAAAAGCCGATACGCTTCAAAAACTACAAGAAGGGAAAGTCGATATTTTGATTGGAACGCATCAATTGGTGAATAAAAATGTGGTATTTAAAGATTTAGGTTTGTTGATTATCGACGAAGAGCAAAAATTTGGCGTAAACGTAAAAGACAAATTGAAAACCATCGCTACGAATGTCGATACCTTGACCTTAACAGCAACTCCGATTCCGAGAACGTTGCAGTTTTCTTTGATGGCGGCGCGCGATTTATCAGTAATTACAACACCTCCGCCAAATCGTTATCCAATTGAGACGCATGTCATTCGTTTTAATGAAGAAGTCATTCGTGATGCGGTTTCCTATGAAATTCAGCGTGGTGGTCAAGTGTTTTTCATCAATAACCGTATCGAAAACATCAAAGAAGTAGCCGGAATGATTCAACGCTTGGTGCCAGGAGCAAAAGTAGGCATCGGTCACGGTCAAATGGATGGGAAAAAATTGGAAGAATTGATGTTGGCTTTCATGGAAGGCGAATTTGACGTCTTAGTCGCAACCACCATTATCGAAAGCGGTTTAGATGTGCCGAATGCGAATACGATTTTCATCAATAATGCCAATAATTTCGGATTGTCTGATTTGCACCAAATGCGTGGTCGTGTGGGAAGAAGTAATAAAAAAGCGTTTTGTTATTTCATTACGCCGCCGTATTCGATGATGACGGGTGAAGCGCAAAAACGTATTACGGCTTTAGAACAATTTAGCGAACTAGGAAGCGGTTTCAATATTGCGATGAAGGATTTAGAAATTCGAGGTGCGGGTGATTTATTAGGCGGTGAACAAAGTGGTTTTATCAATGAAATTGGCTTTGATACCTACCAAAAAATCATGAATGAAGCTATTGACGAGTTGAAAGAAAACGAATTCAAAGACTTGTACCAAGAAGAAAACGACATCGAAACCAAAGAATTTGTCAAAGACATTCAAATTGATACCGATTTTGAATTGCTATTCCCAGATGAATATATCAACAACATTACCGAACGTTTGAATTTATACAACGAGTTGAGCCAAATTAAAGACGAAGCTACCTTACAACAATTTGAACAAAAACTAATTGACCGCTTTGGTGCATTGCCAAAACCAGCCATTGCCTTACTAAATAGCGTTCGTATCAAATGGAAAGCTACCGCGATGGGAATTGAACGTTTACTCATGAAACAAGGTAAAATGGTGGGTTATTTCATTGGCGACCAACAAAGTAATTTCTACCAAAGTAACCGTTTTATGAACGTACTACAATTTGCCCAACGCAACGGCACCGTTTGTAAAATAAAGGAAAAAGAAACCAAAAACGGCTTACGTTTATTACTGACTTTTGATAATGTAAAAAGTGTAAATAAGGCGTTGGAATTGTTGGAGGGGATTTAGTGGTTTTTAAAATAGAGAAAATTTGTTTCAGCTATTAAACAATCTAAATTACTCTTTTTTAAACCAAATTCTTTTTGCAATATTGTATAAAAAATCATGAAATATTTTTTATGAGTAAACAATAAGTTATTCAATGATATTCTTTTAAAAATTCTTTTTGCTTCTTTAATATAACCTAATTTGAAAAGGCAAAAGGCTTTCATCAAATCTAGACTTTCGTAATATCCTGGTTCTATAGGCGAAGCATAATTAAACTTATAATCAAACTCACATATTTTAATTAATTCATGACTTGATTCATAATCTTCTAATAGGTTAAATGTGTCTATTAAAATGTATTGATACATTGGAAAGTAAGCTAAAGGCGAATTTCCCCTCGCAATTTTTAATTCTACATCAAAAGCAATTGCTTTCCATTTTAATAAATTTTTATCATCTTTTACCATGAAATAATATAACAAATGAGATGCAATATATCTTGCTTGTATAAAGGGATGGAACGAATTATTAATTTGAAGTTTTTTTAATTTTTGAAAGGCATCTTTTAATAATTCTTCATTTTGCTGTAAAAATGCACTGAAAACTCTCAAACTATTGTAATAAATAAAAGCTTCCGAAGTTTTTTTAGAATAAGCATAGGCTCGCAAACTTTTTAAATAATTTTCATTTGATAACATATCAATCATTGGGAATCGTTCAAAGAAATAGATTTGTGCCGAATTATTCTTACTTAAAAACCCTCTTAAATGAAGCAGTAAATTTTCGTTTGAAAAAATTCTTTTCGCAATGTTCCCACAAGCTTTTTGATAATTATAATCGTTTATGTTTGTAACTTCAATTAAATAAAAGTCTTTAATAATTTGAATTTCAGTTTTGGAAACTTTATCTACTGACTTATTATTATCAACATATTCTTTTATTATATCAATCGACGATTTTCCTATAAAAGTTCTATCTTTTATTATGCCAAAATATCTTTTCAAAGTTGTTGCACTAATTCTCTTTCCAGTGGTCAACCATATTTGATTGGATAATTCAATGCAGTCTGAATTATTCAATATATCCTTACCAAATACTTCACAAATTAAATTTTTATCGACCATATAATTCATAAAGCAAATTTAATGAATTGTCGCCCTTTAAAAATAGATTAAAAAAATTGGACATTTTTGGATAGAAGTAATTAAGCAAAAATAGATAGTTTTGAACAATAATCTATTAAAATTTATATAAAAATAATATATATGTTAAAATTAATAATTTATGATAAAATTTATATTCATTTTGTTGCCAGTTTCAATGATCTACTCACAATCAATTTCAAAACAAGTAATAGGAACATCAGGGGAAGCTCAAACTAATTCTAATCTAAAAGTATCATACACTGTTGGTGAATCTGTCGTGGGATTAATGACTGCTGAGGGTATTCAATTAGGAAACGGCTATTATCCTGCAATGGATTTACGATCCTTGAGTATTGAAGATGCTTTTCTAAACGTACAAATTAAAATTTATCCTAACCCTACTTCACAATTTTTGTATGTTTCGCATCCAGATCTAACCACTTTTCAAGTTCAAATAGTAGATTTGAATGGAAAACAACTTTTTGAAGGTACAATTGAAAAAGAAGTTCCTTTAGATGTTTCAAGTTATATCCTTGGCATGTACTTGATTACAATTGAAAACAAAAAGTCTAATAAAAAGAACACGTTTAAAATAATTAAGAAATAATGAAAAAACTATACTCTTTACTAGCTTTGATTACTACCATAGTAATTTTCGCTCAAGCTCCACAAGGTTTTAATTATCAAGCTACTGTCAGAAATAGTGCTGGAGAGTTGATTATTAACCAAAATGTGAATTTTAAATTCAACATCATGTTGAATTCATCAACAAGTGTTCCTGTTTTTAGTGAAACACATTTAGCTCCCACTGATGATCTTGGTCAAGTGAATTTAGTTATTGGTCAAGGTACGGCCACAACTGGCACTTTCTCAACTATAAACTGGAGTACTGGTAACTATTATTTAGGTATAGAATTAAATACGGGTGCTGGTTACATAGCTATGGGTACAACACAATTATTAAGTGTGCCATATGCATTGTATGCAAATAGTTCAGGGAATGCTCAAATTCCAACAACTAACTTAGCTGATGTACTAGCAGTAAATAACGGTGCAAATAATTTACAAATTAAGAATTTGGCTGACCCAACGGATGCACAAGACGCGGTTACAAAAGCCTATACTGATTTAAATAGTTCACCTTGGATAAAGAACATTACTAATGATAGTATAAGTTATGATAAAAGGGTGTTTATTGGATCATCAACTAATCAATTTGCACCTAGTTTAACGGTTTATGGAACAGATTCTGGACCAACATCTCCTTCCGCAAAATTTATTAGATCAAGATACAGAAATAATGTACTTCTTTTTGAAACGTCAGAATCAGATAATAATTACCAATTAAGCCTAGGTTTATTGGAAGGTGGAGAAAATGATTCTTGGCCAAATTGTTTTTCTGTTGGACTATATAATGGGACCACATGGAAAAATCCTTTTAGAATTTATTATGATAATAATGCCATTCGTCTAGGATTTGATAATATTCATTATTCTTCTGGTAGTTTAACGGGGAATAATTCATTATCACTTGGATATAATTCATTCGCGCCTGGAGTTGCTGCTACTGCATTAGGGTTAAATGTAACTGCAAATGGTAATTTTTCAACTGCAGTTGGATTTAATGTTAATTCATTTTCTTTAGGAGAAACAGTTGTTGGTATGTATAATGAAAATTATTCACCTAACGGGGGAGTTGATGGTTATAGTTTGCAAGATAATATTTTTATTGTTGGTAATGGAACTGGTGCAAACAGCAGATCAAATGCTCTTACAATAAAAAAATCAGGAGAAATTAGTGTCGAAGGAAATCAAATTAAAAATTTAGCAAACCCCACAGATGCTCAAGATGCGGTAACTAAATCATTTTTAGAATTATCTTGTAGTAGGATTGTTAGTAGAGGTGACAATACATCTAATACCACTTATTTAATCCCTGACAATACTGACATATATGTTTCAGAAGAAGGATCATGGAATTTGAATGTTGTGTTGCCTTCGCCAAATCAATCAAATAACTTTTTATCAGATAGAATAGGTAAATTATTGTTATTGAGATGTGCTTCATCTTTTGGGTATAATATTTTAACGAATAATACAGACTTGCCCCAAAATTTAAATTTAATAAATTCTCAATCTGCATTATTTATTTTTGATGGTTTTAGATGGAAGAAAATATTTTGATACACAAACTTCATTATATCTTTTCTCTACAATATATAGATCGCTCGGATAATGTAAAAAGTGTAAATAAGGCGTTGGAGTTGTTGGGAGGGATTTAGTGGTTTTATTGTGGGCACGGAATGCAATTCCGCGCTATCTGTTTTTTAGTATATTTGAAAAAAATAACTCTTTAATTAAATTAAAATGAAAAGATTTTTATTTCTTCTATTGTGTTTATTATTGATGATTAGTTCATGTAGTAATAGTGATTCTGACTCTAATCAATTATTTAGAAATACATATGACAATACATCATGGGTAGACGCTGACGGGGTTGTTTACACTTTTAAAACAGGTAAGTTGTTTTATGTTAAAGATACTGGTATTTCACTTTTTTATGAGGTTGGTACTTATAACAATATAGAATACGACGCATGTGTTTATAATACAGTCAATAATTTAATTGATTCAGAAGATAATGACACTTTTACAATAAGACAGGTAACTAGTACAGGTGTTGGTAGTTTTTGTCCAGCTTCATCGGTTAGCTTTACTTTTCAGGTTTTAAACGAAAATACTATTGAAGTTCAAACAAATTATGATGGATTAATAGATTCATATTTAATCAATAAAACTTATAGTATTTCAACTCAAAATGCAGTTAATGGAACGTTATTGGGATACCTATGGTAAAACCCCAACCGCTCTTATATCTCACCGACACGACAGCGCTGAAATATTTAACCAAACAACTCACTCACCACATCTTCAATCTTTGCTACTAAAACAATTTTGATTCCGGTGTTTTTCAACGAAATTTTATTGTGTTTGGAAACAAAAATCGTCGTGAAACCTAATTTTTCAGCTTCTTGAATGCGTTGTTCAATGCGGTTAACCGGTCTAATTTCGCCTGAAAGGCCTACTTCTCCGGCAAAGCAAAAACCTTCTGCAATGGCAATGTCTTCGTTGGAGGATAAAATAGCAGCCACAACGGCTAAATCAATGGCCGTGTCTTCTACTGAGATACCTCCGGTTACGTTTAAGAACACATCTTTTGTTCCTAATCTAAAACCGGCGCGTTTTTCTAAAACGGCTAAAATCATGTTCAAGCGTTTGGCGTTATACCCCGTGGTACTGCGCTGCGGAGTTCCATAAACGGCTGTGCTTACCAAAGCTTGAATTTCAATCATTAACGGACGCATGCCTTCTAAAGTGGTGGCAATGGCCGTTCCTGAAAGTTGTTCGTCTTTATGTGAAATTAATATTTCAGAGGGATTATCTACTTCGCGTAAGCCAGAACCTTGCATTTCATAAATCCCTAATTCGGCAGTAGAACCAAAACGGTTTTTTAACGAACGTAAAATACGATACACGTGATTTCGATCGCCTTCAAATTGTAAAACGGTATCGACCATGTGTTCCAAAATCTTGGGTCCGGCGATAGTGCCGTCTTTGGTAATGTGTCCAATTAACAAAACCGGCACATTGGATTCTTTGGCATATTTAATCAACTCAGCCGTGCATTCTCTAATTTGAGAAATACTTCCTGCAGATGATTCAATGTAATCGGTATGTAAGGTTTGAATCGAATCGATAATCACAATATCGGGTTCAATTTCTAAAATTTGACGGAAGATATTTTGGGTTTTGGTTTCGGTTAAAATGTAGCAATTATCGCCATTAGAAGTAATACGTTCGGCACGCATTTTAATTTGCTTTTGGCTTTCTTCTCCCGAAACATAAAGCGTTTTATAAGGTAACTTTAATGCAATTTGCAAGAGCAACGTACTTTTTCCAATACCTGGTTCACCGCCTAATAACGTTAATGAGCCCGGTACTAATCCGCCACCTAAAACCCGATTCAGTTCGTTGTCCGTGGTGTTCATTCGGATTTCTTGTGCGGTGTCAATTTCTTTAATCAGTAAAGGTTTGGTAGCTGCTTTTGAAGAAGCAGAAGTGGTTTTCCAAGCTACTTTTTCTTCTTTTTGGACCAATTCTTCAACGATGGTATTCCATTCTTTGCAAGCATTACATTGTCCTTGCCATTTTGAATATTGGGTGCCACAATTTTGGCAGAAAAAAGCGGTTTTTACTTTACTCATAACGTTTATTCTTGTTTTTCAGCAGGTGCTTCGGTAGGTGTTAGTGTTGGTGCTTCTTCTGTTGGATTATCTTCTTTCCCTTTTAAATCTTCAGCTTTATTGAGCATAAATTCTTTGGTTAATTCTCTAATTTCTTCTTGAGAAAAAGCTTTTTGGTATTCTTTTAATGCTTTTTTGAAGTTGCCTGTTTTTTCATAATACATTGCCTGGTGATAGGTTCCAAGAATTGTTTTCGGATAATGTTTATTAGCATAAGTAGCTAAAGTTTGAAATTCGCCAAATGCTTTATTTTTCATAATTGCTGCTTCAATTGCTTTAAAATCAGACAATCTAGGTTTAATTTGTAATCCTAATTTAGCATTTAAATCGGTATATTTTTTTATAAGATAATCAGTATAACCCGAATCTAATTTTAAAATTTTGTTTTGAAATTCCAGCATCGAAATAGGTTGATATCCATCAAAAATAAAATAAAGTGCATTCGGAATTGCTTTAATAACTAATGAGTAATGCGAAGCCCCTTTAAAAGTATCATTCAAATAACCAAATTTTTGATTTGGAATTGCCTTAATATTTGTGTCTAATTCGGTTGCTTTTTCATTAATTTCAGCCAAATCATTTTCTCCAGTGGCCTGATAATAAAAAACCGGTTTTGTTAATTTTGAAAGGCGATCAGCAATGCGATTTTCCATTTCGGGAGCCATTTCGGGAGCCAGCGAAATATACCCATTAAAAATAGGGTTGTCTTTGTAAAGATAAAAATTTAAAAATCCGGCAGTAGTATCATGCCCTGCAATTACTCTAAAAGGTAAGGTTCGGTATTTTGTTTCAATATATGGTAATAATTCTTGCCCTAGAAATTCAAAAAATTGTGCTCCTGAACCTGAAGGAAATCCTGCATCGTCAAATTCACTATCTTTAAATCGAGTATCTCCATTATTTTGATGAATTGCAATGATGATCATTTCGGGCAAATCATCCCAATAATTTCCATATTTTAAAGCACCTTCAAACGGATCTACTAAATATTCACCATCTAATAAAACCAAGGTTGGGTATTTTTTTTCTGGGCTTGACTCATAAGAAGGAGGTGTAACAACTGTAAACGCTCTGGTTCCTATGTTTTTAGTTTCAATAGACTCCGTTACTCGTTGGCCAAAAAAGGTATTAGCAAGCAATACAAGGCATACAATCAGTTTGATTTTCATAGGAAATTATAAGGTTAAATGATTGGAGCAATTTACTAATTTATTTCTTATTTAAAATAGGAAGTAGTAAATAAGATAAAAGACCAAGAACTATAGTTAGCAACGTTTGAGAAGTCCAAATTAACCAACCAAAAGCTACCCCAATATCATTTGAAATACCGTATAAAGAAAAAATCATGGCAACAGCTAACGGGTATGCTCCTAAACCACCATTTGTAAATCCGACTGCCAATGTTCCAAAAATAAATCCCATAATTACCACGTCAAACGTGATGTTTGCGGTTTCGGGTAAAGCAAAAATCGTTACATAAAACATAACGAGATAGGAAAACCAAATAAAAAATGAATGGAATAAATAACTCCATTTTTCTTTCATTTTTAAGATACTTTGCATGCCTTCAATTAAACCCGATAATTTTTCTTTGAGTTTAATAATGATTTTCCACTCGGCATAAATCCATACTATTATAAAAAGCACAAAAAGTAAAAAACCACCTAACGAAATCCATAGTAAGGTTTCAAATTGAAGATTTTTTTCAAGTAAAAAAGAATAAATGGTGTCAAATTGTGAGGCAAAACCAATGATTACAAAAAGTAAAAAGAGTAGCATATCTACAATTCGTTCGGCAACAACAGTTCCAAATGCTTTGTCAAAAGGTACTTTTTCATATTTTTTTAGTAGTGCGGCTCTAGATATTTCGCCCGAACGAGGAATGGTTAAATTAACCAAATAAGAAACACAAACGGTCATGAAATCATTGTGAAATTTGGTTTGATAACCTAAATGTTGTAAGGCAAATTTCCAGCGATAAGCCCTAGACCAATAACCAAAAAGAGACACTACCAACGATAGAAAAACATAAAAATAATCGGCTTTTAAAAAGCTAATTTTAATTTTATCAAGTTCAGATGGAGTAAGCGTTGTAAATTGATAATAAATGATACCAATTCCAATAAACAATGGAATAAGTAAACTTAAAAATTTACGAATAGTCGCTTTCAAATTAGGTTAAGGAGTTGTCTTTTTCGTTTGGAAAAACTAAAGTAGGTTTGAATTTTTTTGCCTCTTCAAAATCCATAATTCCATACGAAATGATGATCACAATATCGCCACGGTGTACTTTTCTTGCCGCTGGGCCATTTAATGTGATTTCGCCTGTATTTCTTGGACCTTTTATAGCATACGTTTCTAATCGCTCACCATTATTGATATTTACGATTTGAACTTTTTCGCCTTCTATGATATTTGAAGCTTCCATTAGTGCTTCGTCAATGGTGATGCTTCCTATATAATTCAAATCGGCACCGGTTACCGTTACTCTATGAATTTTTGATTTTACTACTTGAATTTGCATGATGCAAAGGTAATTAATTTAGTGAAATATTATCAATTAATCTAATTTTCTCGATAAAAACAGCGATGAAACCGCGGTATTTTTTGGTTGGCTCTTTAACTTCAGTTGATAAAAGTGTTGTTTCATCTGCGATTTCAAAATATTCTAATTCAAATTCGGGATGTTTTTTAAACTCATTTTGTACAAATTGAATCGTTTCTGAAACAGATTGATTTGCAAATTTTAATTTTGCCTGTTGAAGAATCTCAAATATAGCAGCTGCTTTTTTTCTTGCATCGGGAGAAAGTCTTTCGTTTCTTGAGCTCATGGCTAATCCATTTGCTTCTCTAAAAATTGGGCAGCCAATAATTTCAACAGGAATGGCATAAAGTGCTACTAATTTTTTTACAATTTGTAATTGTTGAAAGTCTTTTTCTCCAAAATAAGCGATTGTAGGTTTGATAATTTCGAATAAACGTTTAACGATTGTTCCTACGCCATCAAAGTGACCAGGTCTGTGTTGGCCTTCCATTTGGTGTTCTAATCCGTCATATTCAAAAGATTCCGAAACGGTATTTCCTTCATAAATATCACTTACCGAAGGAGCATACACAATAATTGAATCGCTAATTTTCCCCATCTTTTTCACATCTTCCTCTAATGTTCTTGGGTATTTTTCTAAATCATCTGCATTGTTAAATTGTGTAGGATTTACAAAAATACTCATTACGGTAACATCGTTTTCTTCAAGCGATTTTTTGAGTAAAGACAAATGTCCTTCATGAAGCGCTCCCATCGTTGGCACAAATCCAATCGACTTGTTTTGATGGATTAGGGGGCTTAAAAAAGCTCTTAATTCGGACTTTTTGTTAAAAATGAGCATTTTAATTTGGATTAATTCGAATGCAAACTTACTATTTTAGTGGATAAATCCATAAAATTTTGTAATTTTGCAAGGTTTTTTAAAACAATAATTAACTAGAATACATTATGGAAGACAAGAGGATATTGTATGTATCATCTGAAGTGGTGCCTTATTTAGCAGAGAACGAAGTATCGTTACAATCGTATGAAATGCCTAAAATGATTAATGATTTAGGAGGGCAAATACGAATTTTTATGCCTAGATATGGTAATATTAACGAAAGAAGACATCAATTACATGAAGTAATCCGTTTATCTGGAATGAATTTAGTGGTAAACGACATGGATATGCCTCTTATTATTAAAGTTGCCTCAATTCCAAAAGAAAGAATTCAGGTGTATTTTATTGATAACGACGAATATTTTAAACGAAAAGCTACTTTTTCAGACGAAGAAGGAGTTTTATATCCTGATAATGACGAGCGCGCAATTTTCTTTGCAAAAGGAGTTGTTGAGACGGTTAAAAAATTAAATTGGGTTCCTGATGTAATTCATGTTCACGGTTGGATGGCTGCCTTACTTCCGGTATATTTGAAACATTATTACAAAGATGAAGGTATTTTTGCTGAAACAAAGATTATTACTTCGGTATACGAACATGGTTTTGAGGGCGAATTAGATGCTAAATTACTTGATAAAGTACTTTTTGATGCTATTAATGCAGCAGCAGTTGAGGTGATTGAAAAACCTAATTATGAGAACATCATGAAACTTTCAGTAATGCATTCTGATGCTGTAGTTATGGGTTCAGAAACACTTTCGCCAACTTTAACAAAATTTATAGAAAGTTCAAACAAACCTTTTTTACCTTTCGCCTCTAAAGATAATATGAAGGAAGTTTATCCTTTGTTCATTAAGAATCAAGTTTTATAATATGAAGAATAGTTTAGTAAAAGGAATTGCATTTGTCGTAGGTTTATTTACGTTGGTGTCTTGTGATAAAGACTTTAATTCTATGGGTTCAGATCTTGTTGATGATAATCATTTTACCCTTGAAAGATATGAAGTACAAAATTTAAAAGCTTATTCAAAAGCTACAGGACCTGTACAATCAAACAATTTGCCAATAAATGCTTTAGGTATTTATAAAGATCCTTACTTTGGAACTACAAAAGCACATTTTGTAAGTCAACTAGAACTTTCAACACCAAATCCTACTATTGGCTATCAACCTGTAATTGATTCAGTTTATTTATATGTGCCTTATTTTAGCACCTATAAATCGGTAACAGATGCTGGGGAAAGAATTTATGAATTAGATTCGGTATATGGCAATTCTGAAATTGCAAAATTTAAACTGCACGTTTATGAAAACGGTTATTTTTTAAGAGATTATGATCCAGCTGATGATTTTGAAAGCGCACAAAAGTATTACTCAAACGATAAATCTTTAGTTGATGCATACAAAGGAACCGAATTATTAAATAACAGTACAAACGTAGCGCAAAATGAAGAATTTATTTTCAGTAATAAAGAAATTTATATTTATAAAACAGATGGGAGCGGTCAATATTTAGACACAAATGGAGCTGTATTAGCAAACCAAACAGATCCTACTTTACGCGTAATAAAAGAAAGAAAATTACCAGGTATGTGGTTGGATTTAAAAAACAGTTTTTTCCAACAAAAAATTTTAAACGCACCTAATTCTGGCGCCTTATTTAATAACAATGCATTTAAAGAGTACTTTAGAGGAATATTGTTTGAGGTGGAAGCAATTTCTCCTGATCAAGGCGCTCTAGCTATGTTAGATTTTTCCTCAGCCGAATTTAATATAATATACAAAGCTGCAGCTTTAGCTCCTACAACCGAAGTCCCGAATCCACCAAGAACAAGAAGAATTTTGAGTTTGCAAATGGGATACAAGTCAACAAGTAATAAAAAGGCAAATTCGATCAATTTTATTGAACACACTAGAAACGCATTATATAATTCAGCATTATCAAGTTCAAATGAAGTAAATGGTGATGATCGTTTGTACTTAAAAGGCGGAGATGGTTCGGTTGCTTTTATTGATGTTTTCGGAGCTGATTTGAAAAAAGTAGTTAATGATGTGCTTGTTTCCGACCCAAATGGCAATGGTGTTCCTGATGAGTTAGATGAGTTGAGAATCAATATGAAATTAAATCAATGGCTTATTAATGAGGCTAATTTGGTTTTTTATGTTGACAAACCAGCAATGTCTGATTCAAAACAAATTGAAGCAGAACGAATCTATATTTTTGATGCAACAAACCATAAACCAATTTTAGATTACTATGCCGATAATTCTTCTGGTTCAAATTTTAAAAAGAATAAAATTTTATTTGGAGGAATTATTGAAAGAGAAACGGTTGCAGACGCTAATGGAAATAAAAAAGGAATTAAATATAAAGTTAGATTAACAGAATACATTCGTCAATTAATCAAAAATGATAATGCTGATTATGACGATAATGTTCGATTAGGTGTTGCGGTTATTGAAGATATTAATTCACCTGCTAATGTATTCATTAATCCTGCTAATCCTATTATTATCGGAACTACTCAGGTACCATTTATTCCTGTTTCGTCAGTTATGAGTCCTTTAGGAACAGTTTTATATGGAACCAATATTCCAGCTGGAGATGTTAATGCGGCTAAAAAATTAAAATTAGAAATATATTTTACTAAACCTAACCAATAGCATATGTGTGGAATTGTAGCTTATATAGGTCATAGAGAAGCTTATTCAGTTATCATAAAAGGATTACATCGTTTAGAATACCGCGGTTATGATAGCGCGGGGATTGTTTTATATGACGGAAAAGAGTTAAAATTATCAAAAACGAAAGGAAAAGTTTCTGATTTAGAAGCTAAAGCCGAAAGTGAGAAAACAACTATTGGTAAAATAGGTATGGGGCATACGCGTTGGGCAACTCATGGAGTTCCAAATGACGTTAATTCTCATCCACATTTTTCAAATTCTGGAAAACTAGTCATCATACATAATGGAATCATTGAAAATTATGAGCCATTAAAACAAGAATTAATAAAAAGAGGTTATACTTTTAAGTCAGACACCGACACAGAAGTATTAGTCAATTTAATAGAAGAGGTTAAAAAGAAAGAAAATTGCAAACTTGGTAAAGCAGTTCAAATTGCTTTAAATCAAGTAATTGGTGCATATGCAATTGCGGTAATCGATGTTGAAAAACCAGATGAAATTGTTGTTGCCCGATTAGGTAGTCCCTTAGCAATAGGAATTGGTGAAGACGAATTTTTTATTGCATCTGATGCAACTCCGTTTATAGAATATACTTCAAATGCTATTTATTTAGAAGATGAAGAAATGGCAATTGTGCGTTTACACAAGCCGTTAAAAGTTAGAAAAATCAAAGACGATTCATTGGTTGATCCTTATATTCAAGAGCTTCAATTAAATTTGGAACAAATTGAAAAAGGAGGTTACGATCATTTCATGATGAAAGAAATCTATGAACAACCAAGCGTAATCAAAGATACTTACAGAGGAAGACTTTTAGCAAATAAAGGAATTATCCAAATGTCAGGCGTTGAAGACAATTTAGAAAAATTTTTAAATGCAAAACGAATTTTGATTGTTGCTTGTGGAACTTCATGGCACGCAGGATTAGTGGCCGAATACATCATAGAAGAATTTTCAAGAATTCCTGTTGAGGTAGAATATGCTTCCGAATTTAGATACAGAAATCCTATCATTAACAAAGATGATGTTGTGATTGCAATTTCTCAATCAGGTGAAACAGCAGATACGTTAGCAGCAATTAAATTAGCTAAAGAAAATGGCGCATTTGTATTTGGAGTATGTAATGTAGTTGGATCTTCAATTTCTCGTGAAACTCATGCAGGAGCTTATACACATGCTGGTCCAGAAATTGGAGTAGCTTCTACAAAAGCATTTACAACTCAAATTACAATCCTTACATTATTAGCGCTTCGTTTAGCGAAAGCAAAAGGTACCATGACTAATTCAGAGTACCAACGCTATTTATTGGAATTGGAAATTATGCCAGAAAAAGTGCAAGAAGCGTTATCAACAAATGACGTTGCTAAACAAATTGCTGAAATATATAAAGATGCTACTAATTGTTTATACTTGGGTAGAGGTTATAATTTTCCAGTAGCTTTAGAAGGCGCTTTGAAATTAAAAGAAATTTCATACATTCATGCCGAAGGGTATCCAGCAGCCGAAATGAAACATGGCCCTATCGCTTTGATTGATGAACATATGCCGGTCATTGTAATTGCCCCAAACAAAGGGCATTATGACAAAGTAGTAAGTAATATTCAAGAAATAAAATCGAGAAGTGGAAAAATTATTGCTGTTGTGACTAAAGGTGATACGCAAGTTAAAGCCTTAGCCGACCATGTTATTGAAATTCCTGAAACTAACGAGCCTTTTACTCCGTTGTTAACGACAATTCCGTTACAGCTTTTGTCCTATCATATTGCAGTTTTAAGAGGTTGCAATGTAGATCAACCGAGAAATTTAGCAAAATCGGTAACCGTAGAATAATATTTTAAAAGCGAAATTGGAAAATTTCGCTTTTTTATTGAAAAAAATTCAAAAAATATATTGGAAAATTGTTTCAAAAAAAACTATCTTTGCACTCGGAAAAACACATCAATTTCCAACATTAATTAGCTATTAAATAAATACATAAGCAATGTCTAGAATCACAGGAAAAGTTGCACAAATTATTGGACCAGTTGTTGACGTCGTGTTTAATGACGCAAATGCTGAATTACCTAAAATTTACGATTCATTAGAAATCACTAAAAAAGACGGTACTTTATTAGTACTTGAAGTTCAATCTCACATTGGAGAAAATACTGTTAGAACCATTTCTATGGATTCAACAGATGGTTTGTCAAGAGGAGCAGAAGTTGTAGCCACTGGTGCTGCAATTCAAATGCCAATTGGTGGGGAAGTTTTTGGTCGTTTATTTAATGTAATCGGAGATGCAATTGACGGATTGGGAGACTTACCTAAATCAGGTTCAAATGGATTACCAATTCATAGACAAGCACCAAAATTTGAAGATTTATCAACTTCTACGGAAGTTTTATTTACAGGTATTAAAGTAATCGACCTTATTGAGCCTTATGCAAAAGGAGGTAAAATTGGATTGTTTGGTGGTGCTGGAGTAGGTAAAACGGTATTGATTCAGGAGTTAATTAATAATATCGCAAAAGGTCACGGAGGTTTATCTGTATTTGCAGGAGTTGGAGAAAGAACTCGTGAAGGAAATGACCTTTTAAGAGAGATGTTAGAATCTGGAATTATTAAATATGGTGATGATTTCATGCACTCTATGGAAAATGGAGGTTGGGATTTAGCTAAAGTGGATAAAGAATTAATGAAAGATTCGAAAGCAACTTTCGTTTTCGGACAAATGAATGAACCACCAGGAGCTCGTGCTCGTGTAGCACTTTCTGGATTAACTATTGCAGAATATTTCCGTGATGGAGCTGGAGATGGTCAAGGAAAAGACGTATTGTTCTTCGTTGATAACATCTTCCGTTTTACACAAGCTGGTTCTGAGGTATCTGCACTTTTAGGACGTATGCCTTCTGCGGTAGGTTACCAACCTACATTAGCAACCGAAATGGGTGCAATGCAAGAGCGTATTACTTCAACTAAAAAAGGATCTATTACATCTGTACAAGCGGTTTATGTACCTGCGGATGACTTAACTGACCCTGCACCAGCAACTACATTTGCTCACTTAGACGCAACAACAGTATTGTCTCGTAAAATTGCTGAGTTAGGAATTTATCCAGCGGTAGATCCATTAGATTCTACTTCTCGTATCTTAACTCCAGAAATTTTAGGTAAAGAACATTATGAGTGCGCTCAAAGAGTAAAAGAAATACTTCAAAAATATAAACAATTACAAGATATCATCGCCATCTTAGGTATGGAAGAGTTATCTGAAGATGATAAATTAGCAGTATCTCGTGCACGTCGTGTACAACGTTTCTTGTCTCAACCGTTCCACGTAGCGGAGCAATTTACAGGTATTCCTGGAGTTTTGGTTGATATCAAAGATACCATCAAAGGATTTAATATGATTATTGACGGTGAGTTAGACCACTTACCAGAAGCAGCATTTAACCTTAAAGGTACCATCGAAGAAGCTATTGAAGCTGGAGAGAAAATGTTAGCAGAAGCCTAATTTAGTGTTCAGTGTTCAGTTCACAGTATTCAGTTACTTGCTAATCACTAATTACTAATCACTAATCACTAATAAATATGATTTTAGAAATAGTATCACCAGAAGCTACATTATTTAAAGGAGAAGTTACTTCGGTATCTGTTCCTGGTATTAACGGTGAGTTTCAAATGCTAAATAATCACGCGCCTATTGTTTCTTTATTAGGAAAAGGGAATGTGAAAATTAACGCTCAAAATATTTCGATTGAAAAAGAGTTTGTTGATAAATTCAACAAAGTAAATGAGCAAACGTATTGGTTACCTATAGGTTCTGGAACAATTGAAATGAATGAAAATAAAATTATTGTTTTAGCCGATTAAAAAGCTAAGCATATAGTAAATCAAAGTCTTGCTTATGCAGGACTTTTTTTTTAAGAAAAAAAACGTTTCCAAATTAAAAAATATCCTATGAAAAATTATGTTTTACTAGTAGTATTTTCCCTTTCAATTATAGTGTCTAATGCACAAGAATTAGACACCTTAAAAAATATTATTGTTTCGTCTACTCGAATAGATTTACCGTTTAAAGAAAATTCAAGAACAATTCAAATTGTTACTGCAGAAGATATTAAAAAATTGGGTGTTACTAATGTAGCCGATGCATTACAACAGTTAGCAGGCGTAGATGTAAGACGTCAAGGTATAAATGGTATGCAAGCCGATTTGTATATTAGAGGAGGTGGTTTTGATCAAACATTACTTTTAATTGATGGTTTTAAAGTTGACGATCCACAAACGGGTCATCATACCATGAATTTGGCTTTACCTATAGAAATGATTAAGCGGATAGAAATCATTAAAGGACCAGCAGCCCGTATTTTTGGTCAAAATGCTTTTACTGGAGCGATTAATATTGTAACAAATGACAATTTAAAGAGTTCAATTATTACAAAGATTCAAGGGGGTTCATTTGGCCAATTTATTGCAGAAGTTACAGGCGCTGTTAACCTGGAAGACAGCAATCATGTGGTTCACTTTTCAAAGCAAACTTCTGATGGATATAGAAAAAACACCGATTTTGATAATACAAATTATGTAATGAGAAGTAAATTCAATAAGTCAAAATTACCGATTAATTTAATATCTGCTTTTTCTGAGAGAAAGTTTGGAGCTCAAAATTTTTATGGTGTTACAAGTGCTGCAGCTTTGCCATATGAAGTAACACAAGCAAGCTTGATAGGACTTTCAACTAAATTTAAAACAGGAAATTTTATTTTTAAACCAAGAGTATATTGGAGAAGAAATCAAGATGAATATATTTTTATTAGAACGAATCCGTCGATTTACAGAAATTTACACATCACAAATAAAATGGCTGCAGAATTTAATGGTTCATATGAATCTAAAATAGGTATAACTGGTTTTGGTATTGAATTTTCAAAATACATGATTCAAAGTAATAATTTAGGAGATGCCGAGAGAGAAATTGCTACTTTGTTCCTAGAACATCGTTTTGAATTGTTTGATAAAATGGTAGATATTACTCCAGGTGTTGCTGTTTCGTATTTCTCAGATTTTGATAACAGAGCTTTTCCAGGTATTGATTTAGGGGTGAAATTATCCGATAAAATTCGTCTTTATAGCAATGTGGGATATACCTATAGAGTGCCCACTTATACCAATTTAAATTATAGTGATCCTTCTACATTAGGAAATCCAAATTTAGAAGCTGAACGCGCTTTTGCACAAGAGCTAGGATTTAAATATCAAGCAAGTTTTGTGGATTTTAATATGGCTTTTTTTAATAGAAACACAGAAAATTTCATTGATTATAGGAGAGCAACTCCAGCTGACTTATGGAGACCTATAAATATTGATGTTGAAACAAAAGGTTTTGAATCTTCAATGAAGTATAATTTTAAATGGGGTAAAATTAAAAATCAGCTAAATATAGGTTATACTTATATTGATGACAATATCAATACCAATTTAACGTCAAAAAATGGAATTAATTCTATGCGTCATCAAGTTGTATTTAATTACGATATCCAATTTTTTAAAGGATTTAGCCAAAATATTTCTTACCGTTATGTGGAAAGAACATCAAGAGTTTCTTATAATGTTTATGACTTAAACACAACATATAAAACAAAAAACATCGAATTAACTATGTTAGTTCAGAATCTTTTTAATACAGATTATTTCGAAAATACTTTTGTGCCTATGCCAAAAGGGAATGTCTTATTTGGAATGAAATATAATTTTCATTAACCGTGCATAAAAAAAAGTCCCGATGAAATCGGGACTTTGATTTTTAGGTAATCAAAAAATATGCTATATTATTCGATAACTACTACTTGAGCAGCTACTTTACCTTTTCTTCCTTCTTCTTCTTCGTAACTAACAGCATCACCTTCATTTAAAGATTCAACTTTCATTCCGCTAGCGTGTACGAAAATGTCTTTTCCAGTTTCATCATCAGTAATAAAACCGTAACCTTTTGATTCATTGAAGAACTTAACTTTACCTGTTCTCATTTTGTATTGTAAAAAATTAATAATATTCAAAGATATACTTAATTACGACACAAACAAGAAAAAGTTAAAAATATTTCAAAAATATTGATAATCAGTTAGTTTGATGGTTTTAGATCCAATTGAATATGCAATTCATTTAATTGAGCTACATCAATAGCAGATGGTGCATCAATCATCACATCTCTACCCGAATTGTTTTTAGGAAACGCAATAAAATCACGAATGGTTTCTTGTCCGCCTAAAATAGAAACTAATCGGTCTAAACCAAATGCTAGTCCGCCATGAGGAGGAGCACCAAATTCAAAAGCATTCATTAAAAAGCCAAATTGTGCCTGCGCTTGTTCTTTACTAAAACCTAATAAATCAAACATTCTACTTTGTAAATCTCTATCGTGAATACGAATAGATCCACCGCCAATTTCATTTCCGTTTAATACCATGTCATAGGCATTGGCACGAACTTTTCCTGGTTCGGTTTCAATTAACGCCATATCTTCTGGCTTTGGAGAAGTAAATGGATGGTGCATTGCGTGGTATCTTCCACTTTCTTCATCCCATTCTAATAATGGAAAATCTACTACCCATAACGGTGCAAATTCATCCGATTTTCTCAATCCTAAACGTGTAGCTACTTCCATACGAAGTGCTGATAATTGCGTTCTTGTTTTATCGGCTCCGCCTGATAATACTAAGATTAAATCGCCAGGTTTTGCTTGAGTTATTTCTGCCCATTTTTTCAAATCTTCCTGATCGTAAAACTTGTCAACGGATGATTTAAACGAACCATCTTCTTCACATTTTACATAAACCATTCCCGAAGCACCAACTTGAGGACGTTTCACCCAATCAATCAAGGCGTCTATTTCTTTTCTAGTATAAGAAGCACAACCTGGCGCGGCTATTCCTACTACTAATTCAGCCGAATTAAATACTGGAAAATCTTTATGTTGGGCTACGGCATTCAATTCCCCAAATTTCATTTCAAAACGAATATCGGGTTTGTCATTTCCGTAGGTTTTCATAGCGTAATCATAAGTAATTCTCGGGAATTTAGCCACCTCAATTCCTTTAATTTCTTTCAGTAAATGACGGGTTAAACCTTCAAACATATCTAAAATATCTTCTTGTTCAACGAATGCCATTTCGCAGTCAATTTGCGTAAATTCGGGCTGACGATCGGCACGTAAATCTTCATCTCTAAAACATTTCACAATTTGGAAATATTTATCCATACCACCTACCATCAATAATTGTTTGAATGTTTGTGGCGATTGTGGTAAGGCATAAAATTGCCCTTCGTTCATTCTACTTGGCACCACAAAATCGCGGGCTCCTTCTGGAGTAGATTTAATTAAATAAGGCGTTTCTACATCACAAAAACCTTGGTCAGAAAGGTATTTTCGCACTTCCATCGATACTTTATGACGGAATAGTAAATTATTTTTTACCGGATTTCTTCTAATGTCTAAATAGCGATATTTCATACGAATATCTTCACCACCATCGGTTTCATCTTCAATTGTAAACGGCGGTAATTGTGCTTCGTTTAAAATATTGAGTTCTGAAACTAAAATTTCAATATCTCCAGTAGCCATGTTAGCGTTTTTAGATTCACGCTCAATAACAGTTCCTTTTACTTGAATTACAAATTCTCTTCCTAATGATTTAGCACGATCAAAAACTGCTTTATCGGTTCTTTGTTCGTCAAAAATTAATTGTGTAATTCCATAACGATCACGCAAGTCGACCCAAATCATAAAACCTTTGTCTCTCGATTTTTGTACCCAACCTGCAAGAGTAACTTCTGTATTGATATGTGAAGCATTTAATGCGCCACAAGTATGACTTCTGTACATTTCTATAAAATTTTATGCAAAAGTAAGAACAAAAAAGAAAATTTTAATTTAAAAGCCACAATTAAAATTATATTTTGATATATTTTTTCGGTTTAATAAATATTATCTTATTTTTACAGAAACCTTACAAACATTATTATGAAAAAAATCACTTATTTTTTATTGTTATTTGTTACTATTTCATTTGCTCAAACAGCTGCAAAAGTTAGTTTTACTGCAAAAATTGAAAATAGAAATTCAGACACGTTAACCATTTATGGGCTAAAGAAGTTTAAACATGTAATTCCGGTTAATCAAAATGGCGTTTTTCAGTCTAGTTTTGAAATTACAGAAGGATTACACCAGTTTAGCGATGGAAAAGAATCTTCAATGTTGTATTTAAAAGACGGAGACGATTTAAGTTTAACGATGAATGCAGCAGAATTTGATGAAACCATCGTTTATAAAGGTAAAGGAGAAAAAGAAAACAACTTTTTAGCTCAAAAAGCATTAACAGACGAAACTTTTGAATTAGGTCTTGAAAGTTTATTGGAAAAAGAAGAAGCCGTTTTTAAAGCCGCTTTAGAAAAAAAGAAAACCGAAGATTTAGCTAAATTAGAAGGATCTGGGTTGTATGAAAAATTTGTTACTTCATACAAGCCAATGATTATGCAAGAGGCTTTCATGTTAAATCAATTTTACAATCAAAAAGCGCAAGCTAAAAAACTTGAAGGCATTGCTTCTCCCTCTTTTGAGTATGAAAATCACAAAGGCGGAAAATCTAAACTAGAAGATTTTAAAGGAAAATATGTATATATTGATGTTTGGGCAACTTGGTGTGGGCCATGTAGAGCAGAGATTCCATTTTTGAAAAAAATGGAAGAAAAATACCACGGTAAAAACATCGTTTTCATCAGTATTTCTGTTGATACTGATAAAGATCATGAAAAATGGCAAAAATTTGTTACCGAAAAAGAATTAGGCGGCGTTCAATTATTTGCTGATAAAAATTGGAATTCCGATTTTATTAAAGCATTTGGAATTAATTCTATTCCAAGATTTTTATTAATTGATCCTGCTGGAAAAGTGGTTAAAGCTGATGCAGCAAGACCTTCATCTGAAGAATTATCTAAATTATTTGACGAACTATTGAAATAGTTTTTAATCAATTTATTTAAAAACCAGAACGTTATGTTTTGGCTTTTTTTATGTTAATTTTTCCAATGTTACCAAATTGTTACCAAAAAGTTTTGTTATTGTAAAAAATTATATATATTTGTTACATAATTATTAACCCAAAAACAAATGCTTATGAAAAATTTAATGATTTATGTGATGTTATTGGTTACTGGAGTGTTTTTTGCTCAAGGCGTACAACCAAAATTTGTTGCGGTAGAGAACAATATGATTCAAGCTACTTATTATTATGATAATGGTCAAGTAAAACAAGAAGGTGTATATTTAGATGGGAAACTTCACGGGAAATGGGTTTCATACAATGAAGATGGAACGAAACAAACTTCGGGAGAATATAACCAAGGTGAAAAAGTAGGAACATGGACTTTTTATAATGCTGCCACTATTAAAAAAGTTATTTTTTCAAATAGTAGAGTTGCTTCTGTAAATACCATCAGTAAAGATTATTTAGCAAATAAATAATTTTACAATATCTTATAATTAAGAAAGTCCCGAAATATTTCGGGACTTTCTGTTTATATACATTTTGGGATAAAAATTATTGAGCGTTTGCTTGTCGAGCAATTCTTCTATCTCGTAACCAATATTTTACTCGCTTCACTAAGTAGAACATTACTGGAACCATAACCAATGTTAACACGGTTGCATAGGTTAATCCGAAGATAATGGTCCATGCTAAAGGTCCCCAGAAAATTACGTTATCACCACCCATATATAAGTGCGGATTAAATTCGGTAACAAGCGAAAAGAAGTCAAAGTTTAGTCCAATTGCTAAAGGAATTAATCCTAAAACTGCTGTTAATGCTGTTAATAATACAGGTCTTAAACGAGATTTTCCTGATTCTATAATAATTTCTTTTATTTCTTCAAGTGATAAATCGTCGTGACTTTGCAATTTATTTTCCGCCACTTTTTTATCTAATAATAAGACGAAGAAGTCCATTAATACAATTCCGTTTTTCACTACAATTCCGGCTAATGAAATGATTCCCATCATCGTCATTAAAATCACGAAATCCATATTGGCAATAACATATCCATAGAAAACACCGCTAAAACTCAATAAAACCGTAAATAAAATCACCATAGTTTTAGAAACCGAATTAAACTGTAGCACGATAATAATCGTAATTCCGGCTAGCGCTAAAAACAGGGCATACATCAAGAAACTTTGATTTTTTCCTTGTTCTTCTTGTACACCAGAAAACGAATAACTTATCGTTTTTGGAAATTTATACGATTTTAATTCCGATTCAATTTGTTTCGTAATTTCATCACCATTATAACCTGTCAACACATTAGAATACACCGTCATAATACGTTTCTGATTTTTTCTTTTGATTTGGTTATAGGTAGTTGTTTTATTGGTTTCTGAAACTGCCGAAATAGGCACTTGCATCATTTGACCGTTATTCTGATTTCTGAAGGTTAAGGATTGATTAAACAATACGTCTTCATTCTTACGTTGGTCATCTTGCATACGCATCGTAATATTATAGTCGTCATCGCCCTCTTTGTACGTTGAGATTTCCTGACCATACACCGAACGACGCAAATTAAATCCTAATTGTCCTGTTGAAACGCCTAAACTTCCAGCACTCACGCGGTCAACTTTCACCTCTAACTCGGGACTATCTTTATTTACATCCACACTTAAACGTTCAATTCCAGGAATATTTTTCGAATTGATAAATGCAATCATTTTATCTGCTTCCACTAGCATTTCTTGATAATCTGTACCCGTTAATTGCACACTAATTGGATATCCAGCTGGTGGTCCGTTGGCATCTTTTTCAACCGTCACGGTTGCACCTGCAATGCCTTTTACTTTCGCGCGAATTTCATCTAAAACTTCAGTAGTATTAACACCTCTTCTAAATTTATATTCCGAGAAATTTACCGTTACTTTTCCTTTGTATGGCGTTTCTGAAGCGGAACCTGCATCTACATTTGGATTTCCAGCACCTACACCCACTTGCGAAACAATACTTTCGGCTAAGTAGTTTTTATTGGTCTTTGGATCTACATATTTTTCTAAAATTGAAATTACTTGTTTTTCTACAAAAAGCGTTGCTTTATTCGTTTTTTCAATATCAGTTCCTTGCGGATATTCAATATATGTAATGACTTGATTTGGAATATTATCTGGAAAAAACAATACTTTTCTTGGGAAAATTCCTAATAAAATAAACGAGAAAAATAACATTCCAATAATCGTTGCTAAAGCTACCCAAGCTCTTTTCCCAGTTAAAATTTTAGCTAAGAAATTTTTATAGTTGTTTTCCATTTTTGGGAAAAAGTTGTACTGAAAATCTTGCGTCCATTGGTATAATTTAATTTTATACAACCACATTAAACCTAAGGAAATAATGGCTAAATGCCCAATTGCTTTTGCAAACGTAGAATCGGTTAAATGTCCTAATAACACAAACACAATTGCTACCACACTAAAGATAATCGTATATAACTTGGCCGATTTATTCGAAACATTTCTGTCTTCAGTATCCATCGAACCACCTGTCATTGCTGCATTTACTACCATCGCTACAAATAACGAAGCCGTAAGTGTAACCGTTAATGTGATTGGGAAATATTTCATAAATTTTCCCATCGTTCCAGGCCATAAAGCAAATGGTAAAAACGCCATCAAAGTAGTTGCTGTAGAAGAAATTACTGGCCAAGCGATTTCGCCAATTCCAATTTTTGAAGCAGATACTCTATCCATTCCTTTTTGCATATTGGCAAATACGTTATCGACCACTACAATTCCGTCATCCACAAGCATACCTAATCCCATTACCAATCCGAAAAGTACCATCGTATTTAAGGTTAAACCGAAAGCTGATAAAATAGTAAACGCCATCAACATCGAAAGCGGAATAGCTGCTCCTACAAACAATGAATTTCTTAATCCCATCGTAAACATTAAGACAATCATTACCAATACAATTCCGAAAATAATATGGTTCGATAATTCATCCACTTGATGTTCTACACGAGAAGATTGGTCGTTAGAAAGTTCGATAGTTAAATTAGAAGGCAAATACGATTCTTTTGCTTTTTCTAATTTTTCTTTTACTTGCTCAATGGCAGAAATCATATTTTGATTGGAACGTTTTTTAACGTTCAACATTACCACTTCTTGCCCTTTTTCACGAGCATACGTTGTTTTTTCTTTTTCTTTAAAGCTTATCGTAGCAATATCTTTTAAATAAACTGTTCCTCCGAAAGATTTCACAATTATGTTTTCTAACTCTTTTGGATCTTTAATTTCACCTACAATTCGGATGTTATTTCGTGAACCTTGCGAAATTAAATTTCCTCCCGAAAGCGTCATATTTTCATACTTCACCGCATTTTGAATTTCGTCAAAAGAAACCTGAGCTGCCGTCATTTTGAAAATATCAACGGCAATTTCTACTTCTTTATCATCAACCCCTAAAATGTCAACTTTTTTAACTTCTTTAATTTCTTCAATATCATCTTGAAGCAATTCACCATATTTTTTTAGTTGTTGGGTCGTGTAATTTCCTTTTAAATTGATGTTCAAAATAGGCACTTCTTCCGAAATATTTAATTCGAAAACACTTGGTTCTACTTTGCTTCCGTTGTCTAAGTTAGGCCAATCGGTATCTGCTTTGATAACGTCAACTTTGTCTTTAATTTTGGTTTTTGCATCTTCAATGGTAACATTATCTGCAAATTCGACAATAATCATTCCGTAATCTTGAAAAGAACTAGAGGTTATTTTTTCAACTCCAGAAATGTTTTTAAATTCCTTCTCTAAAGGTTTAATAATTAATTTCTCTACATCTTCAGCTGAATTTCCTGGGAAAACAGAAGAAATGTATACTTTATTTTCTATAATTTCTGGGAAATCTTCACGAGGCATTGTTACATAGGCGATGATACCTGTAATAACAATAAGCAATGTTAAGATATATACTGTAACTCGATTGTCTACAGCCCAACTCGATATTCCGAATTCTTTGTTTTTGTGACTCATATAAGCCCCCTAACCCCCAAAGGGGGAACTCCTACTAGGGGTCAATAGGAATTTATATTAATACTCAATAAAATGATTTTATGACTTAAACTTTTTTTCAAAGCTGCTAATTCCCCCTTCGGGGGTTAGGGGGCTTTAAAAATTAAGCTTCATTCCTTCAGCGATGTTATTTACGCCTTCAGTAATAATTACATCATTTGCAGCTAAGCCGCTTAAAATTTCAGTTACATTGTTAGAAGATTTACCCACTTTTACAAGTACTTTTTTGGCTACACCTGATTTTCCATTTACATTAGTCGCAATAAAAACAAATTTATTATGTTCTCCGTCTTCTTGTACTACGTTTGTAGGAACTACGATGGCGTTGTTTGTTGTGTAATCAATGATTTTTAGTTTAGCAACCTGATTTGGACGTAATAAATTATCTGGATTAGGAACACTAACTTCTATTCCAAAACTTCTATTGCTTGGATTGATAAAATTAGCAACCTGACGCACTTTACCTTTATAGGTTTTTCCTAATGATGTTAAAAACACATCAACTTCGGTGCCTGGTTTTAATTTTCCAATATACGTTTCTGGTACAGTGGTAGATACATACATATTAGATAAATTTACAATACGCATTAATCCTTGTGGCCCTGGTGCCACTACTTGTCCACGTTCTACGAAAACATCATCAATTGTTCCTGAAAAAGGTGCGCGAATGACCGTTTTTGCCACTTGAGCTCTCATTTGTGCTACCGATTTTTGAGCTGAAATCATTTGCGCTTGTGCTTGTAAAAACTGAATTTCAGAGCCAATTTTTTTATCCCAAAGATTTTTTTGTCTTTCAAAAGTGGTTTTAGCTAACGCATATTGATTTTCAATACTGGCTAATTGCTGACTCATTCCGGCATCATCTATTTTGCCAAGAATTTGACCTTTTGCAACACGTTGTCCAGCTTTTACATTTAAAGTGGTTAAAGTCCCACTAAATTCTGGTTGTACTAAAATGTTTTCTTTGGTTTCTACACTTCCTTGCACTTCTAAATAGTGATTAAAAACAGTGTCTTTAATTGTTACTACCGAAACTAATGCTTCCTCTTTTTTTACATTTAATACGGCTAACGCATCATCAATTTTAGTTAATTCTGCTTGAATAGTTGCTTTCTTAGCTTGCAGTGCTGCTACATTTTTTTCAGCAATTAATTGTTCAATTGAGTTCTCTTTTTCGGTTTTTGAACACGATAAAAGAGATAGTGAAATTGTGGTGAATAAAATTATTTTTTTCATTGGTAAATTAGTTTAATAGTTTTTCTAAAGTTGCTTTTTTATTGATTACATCTAGCATTGCTTGTAAGTAGTTTTGTTGTGCACTGTAAAGTTGTCGCTGCGCATCGGTTAAATCAAAACTGCTTGATAATCCTTCTTTAAATTTAATTTGGTTTTTGTTTTCAATGCGTTCCGCTAAGTTTAAATTGCTTTTTGAAGTTACTAATTGTTCAATGCTAAATTCATAATCGCTTTTCGCTTTTTCAAATTGTAATTTTAGTTTTTGTTCGGTTTCTGTCACATTTGTTTTTGCTTGTTCCAATGCAATTTTTGCTTGTTGAGTTCTTGCACTTCTTCCTAAACTACTAAATATAGGAACATTTAACCCAATGCCTACATTAGAAAAGTTGTTCCATTTTTGAGTGGCGTTTAAAAAGTCAAATTGATTGGCAAAGGAATTATATCCAAAATTCAATTGTGCGGCTAATGAGGGTAATGCTTTACTTTTTTCTAATTTAAGCATTAATTCTTTACTTTTTTCAAGGTTTTTTCCAATTTGATAATCAATGGTGTTTTTTGCATCAAATTCTTTTTTCAGTAAAACTAAATCAATGTTGTTTTGTGTCAATACACTTAATTGATCCGTAATAATTAGTTCTTCTTCAATTTCAATTCCTAAAAGTAATTTTAGCATATCTAATGCAATTCTTTTTTGGCGTTTTACATTTTCTAACGAACTGGTTAAACTTGCTAAGGTAATTTGAAGTTGCTCTACATTTTCTTCTTCAATCAATCCGTTTTTAAAAATCTCTTTAGTATCAGCGAATGTTTTTTCTAGAGTTTTTTTGTTGTTTTCTAGAATTTTGATGCTTTCATCTGCCAGTAAAACATTGCCATATGAATTGATTACTGTTTCTCTTATCTCTTGAGCTGTCTTAATTTTTGCATTTTCAGAAATTTGCAAATACGTTTTTGCCGATTGCAATCCTACCAAATAAGAACCATCAAATATTAATTGACTTAACGTTAAATTACCAATTGCCACATGTTTTGTTCCAAAGGCTAATAAAACAATATCATTTGGATTTGCCGCTGGATTAAATGCATTAGCTGCAGCTCCTTGCTTAGTAAATTCAAAGGTGTTTTGATAATTCACAGAACCATTTAATTGTGGTAATCCAATTGTAGTGGTTTCCCATTTTTTCTTTTTTGCAGCCTCTACATCTCTATTAGCATTAATCATAGAGTAGTTGTTTTTTACCGCATGCTCTATGGCTTGTTCAAGAGAAAAAGAATAGGACTTCTTTACTTCTTGTGCAAATAACGTAGCGGTTATTATAAAGCAAAGTAATGTTAGTTTTTGTTTCATATTTCAAATTAATTATAGTAGTTGTTCTAGTTTTTGTATGCCTTTTTGTGTGCAAATTCCTCGCAAGTGATATTCTAAATAAGCAATTTGAATTTCTTTGGAAGGAAATTGTTCTGGGTTAAAAATTTCGGTGTCTTTTAAACTGGTCATTCCTGCAAAATAAAATCGTGCAATTAATGGGGCGTTGATTTCTTTTCTAAAAAAACCTTGCTCTATTCCTTTTTGTAAATTATCAATTACACAATCGCCCATTTTATCAAATTGCCGTAACATTAATGATTTATGAATTTTTGGATAATATTTTTGCAATTGATAGATGGGTGAAGCACTTTCGTTCTTTAAATTTTTCATTACAAAATCTTTTATCAAGAACAACTCTTCCACAGGATTATTTCCTAAAGCACAAATAGCGTCAATTCCACAAGAAATAGTTTCAAACAAATACATAGTAGACGCTTCTACTAACTGGTCTTTGTTGCTGTAATGTTGATAAATTGTTTTTTTTGAAATACCCATTTCCGTTGCAATATCATCCATGGTAACACTCTTGAATCCGAGTGTTAAAAACATATCAGTTGCTTTTATTAGAATTTGGTTTTTCATTTTTCAGTTTAATTTCGATGCAAATGTATAGCGGAAACTTTAAACACAAAAATAGTTTCCAAAGTTTTTACGTAAATTTAACACTTGATTAATTCGTTTCATTTCAGAATAATGAAGTATTTTAGCAAAAAAATCAGAAGAATGCATTCGGTATCTTATTATCAAGAAAAAATGAGTCATCATTTTTCGCAAATTGTGGCGAACAAAGAGCCTAAAAATTTATATGAACCTATTCAATATATTTTATCGTTAGGCGGAAAAAGAATGCGTCCGGTTTTAACTTTAATGGCTAGTGAAGTTTTTAATGTGGATTGCGAAAAAGCCATTCCAGCAGCAACTGCGGTAGAGGTGTTTCATAATTTTTCTTTGATTCATGATGACATTATGGACGATGCTCCGTTACGAAGAGGCAATCAGACCGTTCATGAAAAATGGGATTTGAATACCGGGATTTTATCGGGCGATGCAATGCTGATTTTAGCATATCAATATTTTGAAAATTATGAACCTGCAACTTTTCAAAAATTAGCCAAATTGTTTAGTAAAACCGCTTTAGAAGTTTGCGAAGGACAACAATATGATGTGGATTTTGAAACGCGTAATGATGTATCAATTCCCGAATATTTAAAAATGATTGAATATAAAACGGCGGTTTTAGTTGGCGCTGCTATGAAAATGGGTGCCATAGTTGCAGAAACTTCAGAAGAAAATGCCAATTTAATTTACGATTTCGGTTTAAATTTAGGCATCGCATTTCAATTACAAGATGATTATTTAGATGCTTTTGGAAGCCCAGAAACCTTTGGAAAACAAGTGGGAGGTGATATTATCGAAAATAAAAAAACCTATTTGTATTTGAAAGCGATGGAATTTGCAACAGAAGAAAATAAACAACAATTATTGCATTTATTTTCGATTCAACCTGCAGAAAATACAGCTAAAATTGCATCGGTAAAAGCTATTTTTAATGCATCAGGAGCTAGCGAAGCTACCAAAAAAGCGATTCAAGACTATACTTTTAAAGCATTTGAAACTTTAGAAAAAATGGATATCGAGAATGAAAAGAAAGCCATTTTGAAAGCTTTTGGAGAAAATTTAATGGGAAGAAACGTGTAAATGTGCCAATTTTTCAATTTGATAATGTGTCAATAATACTGTAAATGAATTTTATAAATCCAATAGATGTTGATGCATTAATTTCGCAAGCCGAAGAAGAACATTTGTATTTTAAATTGATTGAGCAAGTAAACAAAGATTTTGCTTTAGCCAATGAATCGTTAGATGTGCCAACGAGCATTTTTCCGTTTGAATTTAAGAATTTGGTTCAAGAAAAAATCTACAAACTCATTCAATATAAATTTGCTGAATATCTAAATTTACTTTACATCATAGATGTTCCAGAAGAGCAAATTAAAAAATTAGATGGTTCAGATTTAGTAGAATTATCAGAACAAGTGGCATTTTTGGTATTAAAAAGAGAGTGGCAGAAGGTTTGGTTTAGAAATAAATATTAGAAATATATTCGCACAAACGGCATAAATGCTTCTGCATAAATATTGTCTCGGTCTTTGTGTAACACATTATAACGAACACCTACAGTTACATTTTCATTGCGATAACCAGCTCCTATAAATAAAGCAGTATTCCAAAAATCTTGCGAATCGTTACCTAATGCATCATTAAAAGTTCGGTTGATTCTTAATTGTTCTAATTCGGTTGAAATTTGTAATTCTTCCATTGGGTTAAATAAGGCAATTAAACTACCTCCATACATATTCGCTTTGTATAAATCACGTTGCTTTACATAGTTGTATTGCACGCCCAAGCCTGCTGATACATAGCTGTTAAAGTTGTAAATTGCACTAGGTGCTACCATAATATCTGCATAGCCATTGCCAATCCCTAATCCTAGTCCGCCACCGAATTGTAACCGATTTATAAAATCACTTTTTGTTTTATTTTCTGCTATTTCTTGTGCAGAAATTTCAAATTTAAAACCAAATAAAAACATTAAAGACAATAAAAATGTTAAATTTATTGCAGAATTCTTTTTCATAAATCGTTTTTCGAAAAATTAATGTTATAAAAGTATAAAAATCTTTGAAAGATTATCATAAAATGTTATACTTTTGCATAAATTTTTAATCAAAAGTCTTTTAGACAACACAATATGGATAGGTTTTCCTTTTTAAACGCTGCACACACGGCTTTTTTTGCCGATTTATACGAACAATATTTACAAAATCCAGATAGCGTAGAGCCAAGCTGGAGAAGTTTTTTTCAAGGATTTGATTTCGCACAAGAACAGTATGGTTCAGATGAAGTTGCTCAGCAAATTGCTTACGTAGCTTCAGGTGAATCAGGTGAAATTTCTGAAAAAATGCAAAAAGAGTTCAATGTTCTTAAATTAATTGAAGGATATAGAACACGCGGACATTTATTTACCAAAACTAACCCAGTTAGAGATAGAAGAGTTCACGGACCTTCGTTAGCACTTGAAAATTTTGGTTTATCGCAAGCCGATTTGAATACGGTTTTTGATGCGGCTAAAATGGTGAATATGAAGCCTTGTACTTTGGCTGAAATTATCAAACATTTAGAAAATGTTTATTGTCAATCTATTGGTGTGGAGTACATGTACATTCGTGAACCACACAAATTGGAATGGATTAAAAATCGTTTAGACATCAACGATAATTTACCTAATTTTTCATCTGACAAGAAAAAGCATATTCTTAAAAAATTAAACGAAGCCGTTTCTTTTGAAAACTTCTTACATACTAAATATGTGGGTCAAAAACGTTTTTCTTTAGAAGGTTGTGAGGCAGTAATTCCAGCTTTAGATGCTTTAGTTGAAGCTGCGGCTGATAAAGGTGTAGAGCAGTTTGTAATGGGAATGGCACACAGAGGTCGTTTGAATGTATTGGCAAACATCTTTGGAAAAAATACTCAAAATATCTTCTCTGAATTTGACGGAAAAGACTATGATGAAGACGCTAACTTTGATGGTGACGTAAAATACCACTTAGGGTTAACTTCAGATAGATTAACCGATTCAGGCAAGAAAATCAATTTAAATTTAGCGCCAAATCCTTCGCACTTAGAAACTGTAGGTGCCGTTATTGAAGGAATTACCAGAGCAAAACAAGATAGAAATTATCCAAATGATTTTTCAAAAGTTTTACCGATTGCCGTTCACGGTGATGCTGCAGTAGCGGGTCAAGGTATTGTGTATGAAATTATCCAAATGGCGAAGTTAGATGGTTATAAAACAGGAGGAACTATTCACTTAGTGATTAATAATCAAGTAGGATTTACTACCAATTATTTAGATGCACGTTCATCAACCTATTGTACGGATGTGGCAAAAGTAACGCTATCGCCAGTTTTACACGTAAATGCAGATGATGCTGAAGCAGTAGTTCATGCAATGTTGTTTGCTTTAGATTACCGAATGGAATTTGGAACCGACGTTTTCATCGATTTATTAGGATACAGAAAATACGGTCATAACGAAGGAGATGAACCTCGTTTTACACAACCTATTTTATATAAAGCCATTGCAAAACATAAAAATCCAAGAGATTTATATGCTGAAAAATTAATACAAGAAAGTGTTATTTCTGCAGGTTATGTAAAAGAATTGGAAGAAGCTTATAAAGCAAAATTAGATGAAAATTTAGAAGCCTCTCGTAAGAAAGACTTAACTGTAATCACGCCGTTTATGGAAAATGAGTGGGAAGGTTACAAACAAGTTTCTGATGATGTGATGCTTCAAAAATTCGATACTAAATTCGATAAAAAACAACTTACCGAGATCGCTAAAACCATTACCGAACTTCCATCGGATAAGAAATTTATCAGCAAGATTACCAAGTTAATTTCGGATAGAAAAAATATGGTAGAAACCAATACCTTAGATTGGGCAATGGGCGAATTATTAGCTTATGGTTCTCTATTAAAAGAAGGTTTTGATGTGCGTATTTCTGGGCAAGACGTAGAGCGTGGAACATTCTCACACCGTCATGCGGTTGTTAAAGTAGAAGATTCAGAAGAAGAAGTAATTCTTTTAGACAACATAAAAGATAAAAAAGGAAACTTTTATATCTACAATTCTCACCTTTCAGAATATGGTGTTTTAGGGTTTGAATATGGATATGCATTAGCATCGCCAAAAACCTTAGTAATATGGGAAGCACAGTTTGGAGATTTCTCTAACGGAGCTCAAATTATGATTGACCAATATATTTCAGCAGGTGAAGACAAGTGGAACAATCAAAACGGATTGGTAATGTTGTTACCTCACGGTTATGAAAACCAAGGAGCAGAGCATTCATCGGCACGTATGGAGCGTTACTTACAATTATGTGCAAAACACAACATGTACATTGCCGATGTAACTACGCCAGCCAATTTCTTCCATTTAATGAGAAGACAGTTAAAAACAGCATTCCGTAAGCCATTGGTAGTATTTTCTCCAAAAAGTTTATTACGTCATCCTGATGTAGTATCTTCAATGGACGATTTAGCAAACGGACAATTCCAAGAAGTATTAGATGATCCAAAAGTAACGGATAAAAAAGCCATTAAAACATTGGTATTCTGTACAGGTAAAGTGTATTATGACATTATTGCAAAACGTGAAGAATTAGGTAGAAATGATGTAGCAGTAGTTCGATTAGAGCAATTATTCCCATTAGCAGTAGATCAAATCAAAGCGATTATAGATAGTTATCCAAATGTTGATGATTATGTTTGGGCACAAGAAGAGCCAAAAAATATGGGAGCTTATGGTTATATGCTGATGAATTTTGATTTAGTAAAATTAAGATTGGCATCACCAAAAGCTTACAGTGCTCCGGCAGCAGGAAGTTATGAACGTTCTAAAAAGCGTCAAAAAAATGCTATTGCTATGGTGTTTGATAAAAAATTATTTCAATAAAAAAATGTAATTTTGTGCTATGCCTACAAAACAAGAAATAATCAAAACAATTCAAGATAACAAAGAACTTATTAAAAGTTTTGGTGTTACAGAGATTGGTTTGTTTGGTTCTTATGTAAGAAATGAGCAAACAGAGACAAGTGATATAGATTTTTTGGTAGACATCATAAAAGAAAGAAAAACATTAAAAAACTATATAGATTTTTGTGATACTCTAGAAACTTTATTTAATACTAATAAAATTGATGTAGTATCCAAAAAGGGGTTGAGTGAATTTATCGGACCACATATTTTAAATGAAGTGACTTATGTTGAAATCTGATGAAATTGAATATATTAAGCACATCTTTACAGAAATTAATTACATTCAAAATGTTGTAATAAATTTAGAAGAAGTAAAATTTTATCAAGATGAAACTTTGAAAAGAGCTATTTCAAGAGCTTTAGAAATTATTGGTGAAGCTAGCAAAAACTTGGATCAAGACTTTAGGTTAAAATATAATGCTATTCCATGGAGTTACATGGCAAAATTGAGAGATAAAATAATACATCATTATCATGGTGTTGATTATGAAACAATTTGGAATATTATAACATTAGAAATTCCAGAATTACATTTTCAAATAGAGCAAATTATAATAGAACACAATAAAAATAAATAATTAATTTTAAAAACTACCTACCCTCGTAGTAATTCCCCTTCGGGGGTTAGGGGGCTGATAAATATGATTTTAGAAATGAAAGTCCCTTCTCCAGGGGAATCAATTAAAGAAGTAGAAATTGCTACATGGTTAGTAAAAGATGGTGATTATGTAGAAAAAGACCAAGCGATTGCTGAGGTTGATTCAGATAAAGCTACATTAGAATTGCCTGCTGAAGCAAGCGGAATCATTACATTAAAAGCAGAAGAAGGCGATGCAGTAGCAGTAGGTGCCGTAGTTTGTTTAATCGATACAGCTGCAGCTAAACCAGATGGTGGAGCAGCTCCAGCTAAAGAAGAAACAAAAACGGTTGAAGCACCAAAAGCTGAGGCTCCAAAAGCAGCTCCTGTAGCAGAGAAAACTTATGCAACGCAAGCGCCATCTCCAGCAGCTAAAAAAATATTAGAAGAAAAAAACATACAACCTTCAGACATTGTTGGAACAGGTAAAGGTGGAAGAATTACTAAAGATGATGCTGTAAATGCAGTACCATCAATGGGAACTCCAACAGGAGGAAACCGTGGAACAGAAAGAACAAAATTGTCAATGTTGCGCAGAAAAGTAGCAGAGCGTTTGGTTTCGGCTAAAAACGAAACAGCGATGTTAACTACTTTCAACGAAGTAGATATGTCAGCCATTTATGCTATTCGAGATCAATATAAAGAAGAGTTCAAAGCGAAACATGGTTTAGGATTAGGCTTTATGTCGTTTTTCACTAAAGCGGTAACTCGAGCATTACAGTTATATCCAGATGTGAATTCAATGATCGATGGTCAAGAGAAAATTTCTTACGATTTCTGTGATATTTCGGTAGCAGTTTCTGGTCCAAAAGGATTAATGGTTCCTGTAATGAGAAATGCTGAAACTTTATCATTTAGAGGTGTTGAAGCAGAAATCAAAAGATTAGCTTTAAGAGCTCGTGACGGACAAATCACTGTAGACGAAATGACTGGTGGAACATTCACTATTTCTAATGGAGGTGTTTTCGGAAGTATGTTATCTACACCAATTATCAATCCGCCGCAATCTGGTATTTTAGGAATGCACAATGTAGTGGATAGAGCTATTGTTAAAAACGGACAAATCGTAATTGCTCCAGTAATGTATGTAGCCTTATCATACGACCACAGAATCATCGACGGTCGTGAGTCTGTAGGATTCTTAGTAGCAGTGAAAGAAGCATTAGAAAATCCAGCAGAAATTTTAATGGGCGGTAATGTGAAAAAAGCATTAGAATTATAATAAGTTAATCATCCTGCAAGGTTTCCAAAACCTTGCAGGTATTCATACAAAATCCCAAATTCTTTTAGAATTTGGGATTTTTTCTTTGCGAACTTTGCTTAAATCTATAGCGTCTTTGCGATTAAATCACTTCAAATACAAACAATGATTACAATAATCGATAATCGCTTTACCTTTTAGCAACACATCGGCACCAATAATGCCATCAACAGGTTTTGTTTTATATTGAATCAATGCTTCATTTACATGAGACATATCAAAAATAATCAAGTGAAGTTTATTATTTTTCCATCTTCCCAATTGTATTTCGTTGTTTTTAGCCAATTGCGTTTCCATGCCCGTAGCACCAGCACCCGCGGCTTTAGTTTCCGAAAATTGCGCATTTAAAAAAAAGCGTTCAATACTTTCAAATCCCACACAACTATTACTGGCTCCAGTATCTAAAATAAAGTTACCCCTAACACCATTTATTTTACCTTTGATTAATAAATGTTGGGTTTTTAATACCGTAAATTTTATTTTTTTGTATTTTTTTCCTTTCAAAAAGTCTTGCAAATCTTCCATACTTCAAAAATAAACTAAAAATTATGATTTTTGAGTAACGATTTTAGATTTCAGAATATACCTTTGCACAACAAACAACAAACTTGAAACTTTAAATCTTAAACCTTGAACTTAACCGATACCCACACGCATTTATATTCAGAAGAATTTGACGAAAATAGAGACGAAATGATGCAAAGAGCCATCAATGCAGGCGTTTCCCGTTTTTTTGTTCCTTCAATAGATTCTAGTTATACCCAAAAAATGTATGAATTAGAAAAGCAATATCCCGAAAATGTCTTTCTAATGATGGGTTTACATCCTACGTATGTCAAGGAAAATTATTTGGAAGAGTTGGCACATGTGGAGCGCGAATTAGCTTCTAAGAAATTCTACGCGGTGGGCGAAATTGGGATTGATTTGTTTTGGGATAAAACGTTTTTGAAAGAACAACAACATGCTTTTAAACACCAAATTCAATTGGCAAAAAAGTATCAATTAGGAATTAACATTCATTGTCGGGATGCGTTTGACGAAGTTTTCGAGGTTTTAGAAAGTGAAAAAGCGACTGACTTATTCGGAATATTTCATTGTTTTACCGGCGATTTGGGTCAAGCCCAAAGAGCGATTTCGTTAGGAATGAAGCTTGGAATTGGAGGAGTAGCCACATTTAAAAACGGTAAAATTGATCAGTTTTTACATGAAATTGATTTGAAAAATATTGTACTAGAAACCGATTCGCCTTATTTAGCACCAGTGCCTTATCGCGGAAAGCGAAATGAAAGCAGCTATACCCTTTTAGTGGCTCAAAAATTGGCCGAAATTTACCAAATTTCAGTAGAAGAAATTGCAGCAATTACCACTGAAAATTCGAAACAAATTTTCGGAATTTAATTCAAAATTAAGGGTCAAGTCATAAAATTTTTGTTCATTTGTGAATTGTTTTCAAAATTAGCATGACTAAATACGATTCTATCCGACCGTTTTATGATTCTGAAGTAAATACTGCTTTAAAATCGTTATTACATCATCCTATGATGAAGGCTATGATGGATTTTACCTTTCCTGAACTTGAAGAAGCTACATGGAAGGAACAATTGAGTAGAACTCACTCAATTCGAGATTTTCAAATTAATTTTGTGTACCAATCCATTCAACGGGTTTTAGAACGCAGTTCGGAAGGATTAACTACTTCGGGTTTTGAAAAATTAGAACCTAATACTTCCTATTTATTTATTTCAAATCACCGCGATATCATTTTAGACACTTCATTATTAAATGTTTCGTTGTTTGATCATGGTTTGGTTATGACTGCTTCAGCGATTGGAGATAATTTAGTGCAAAAAGATTTCTTATTGAAATTATCAAAATTGAATCGTAATTTTTTAGTGCAACGTGGATTATCACCACGAGAATTATTACAAAGTTCAAAATTGATGTCAGAATACATGTATCATTTATTATCTAAAGAAAATCGTTCGGTTTGGATTGCCCAACGCGAAGGACGAACAAAAGATGGCAACGATGCTACCCATCAAGGGGTATTGAAAATGATTGCCATGGCTTCTGATGAACAAAATTGCATGGATTTTTTCAAAAAAATAAAAATTGTACCCGTTTCAATTTCGTATGAATATGATCCTACCGATGCTTTGAAAATGCCTCAATTATTAGCACTTTCAAAAGACGAAGTGTACATCAAAGAAAAAAACGAAGATTTTATAACGCTTTTAAGCGGAATTATTGGTCAAAAAAAGCGTATTCATATTCATGTAGGTGATGTTCTTGAAAATGAATATGAAAAAATTAAAGCAGAAAATGATAATAACAACAAGCAAATACAAGCATTAGCTCAAGTTATAGACGATTCTATTTTACAGTCGTATAAATTGTGGCCAACAAATTTTATAGCCTACGATATTTTAAATAATACATCAAGATTTGCACATTTGTATGATGAAAAGGAGCGCCAATTGTTTGAGCGAAGATTAGAAATGCGAATTGATGCCGAAAACGAAACCATGAAGGCAGGATTTTTAGCTATGTATGCTAATCCGGTTGTCAATAAATTGAAATATACACATGACATCTCATAAACCAAAAATACTTTTAATTTACACCGGTGGAACCATTGGTATGGTAAAAGATTTTGAAACAGGAGTTTTAAAAGCTTTTGATTTTAATGAGCTGTTAAGTCGCATTCCTGAACTTCAGTTATTAGATTGTCAAATCGAAACTATTTCTTTTGAAACGCCCATCGATTCGTCAAACATGAATATTTCGAGTTGGCAAAAAATAGCCAATATAATCGAAGAAAATTATTCAAATTTTGATGGTTTTGTTGTGTTACATGGCTCAGATACGATGTCTTACAGCGCTTCGGCTTTGAGCTTTATGCTCGAAAATTTAGCCAAACCGGTTATTTTTACGGGATCGCAATTACCTATTGGCGATTTACGAACCGATGCCAAAGAAAATTTAATTACTGCTATTCAGGTAGCATCGCTTCAAGAAAATAATAAACCCGTTATTCAGGAAGTGTGTTTGTATTTTGAATACAAATTATATCGTGGAAACCGAACTACTAAAATAAGTGCCGAACATTTTAATGCGTTTACTTCACCAAATTTTCCAGAACTAGCCGAATCGGGTGTGCATTTAAAAGTAAATACCGATTTAGTTTTAACGGCTAATTCCAATATAAACCTTCAAGTTCATACTGATTTTGATGATAATGTTGCCCTTTTAAAGCTTTTTCCTGGGATGAATGAAAAAGTTTTGACTTCTTTTTTTGCGATTCCAAATTTAAAAGGAATTGTTCTAGAAACCTATGGTTCGGGCAATGCACCAACCGAGAAATGGTTTGTAGATGCATTGGCATTAGCCATTAAAAAAGGCATTCATATTATTAATGTAACCCAATGCAGTGGTGGAAGTGTGGCAATGGGCAATTATGAAACCAGTGCACAGTTAAAAAATATTGGCGTTATTTCCGGAGAAGATATAACGACAGAAGCAGCCATTACAAAATTGATGTATTTATTGGGAAAAAAGGTTCAATCTTCCGAATTTAAAAAACAATTTGAAACGGCTATTCGTGGTGAAATGATGTAATAATTGATTTAAAATTTTTATTCCATTATTTTTTTCGCTTATTTTACATAGATTTTAGAGAGGTGTCCGAGTGGTTGAAGGAGCAAGCCTGGAAAGTTTGTATATGGGTAACTGTATCGAGGGTTCGAATCCCTTCCTCTCTGCTTACTTTTAAGAAATATTTGATGAATAAATTGCACTACATTTTACTTTTTTTATCTACTATTGGTTTGGCACAAACCGAAGTAAAAGTAGCCGATTCTTTATTCAGAGAAGATCAGTTTTATATTTCAATTTCTTATAATTTATTACAAAACAAACCTGCCGATTATAGTCAGTATTCTTTTTCATCAGGATTTACGGCTGGATTTTTGAGAGATTTTCCGATATCTAAAAACAGACATTGGTCTATTGCTCCTGGTTTAGGATATGCTTATAATGATTTGAAGCAATATACTAATTCACAAAATATTTTACCCTATGATTATAGTATTGCTGATATTGTTAAAGGGAGAGTTCAATTACATTATCTTGAAATGCCGTTAGAAATTCGATGGCGCAATGCCACTCCAGAAAGTCATAAATTTTGGCGCATTCATGCTGGTTTTAAAGCCAGTTATTTATTAGGAGGAAAATTTAATTATGAATCAAATTTTATTGGTACAGGTGCCGAAAACATCAAAAATGTATTGAATAAATTTCAATATGGGGTGTATCTTTCTTTTGGTTTCAATACCTGGAATCCTTATATTTATTATGGTTTAAATCCAATTTTTGAAAAGAACAAAACGGCTTTAGAGAATAACCTTTCGGCTTTTAATATTGGATTGAAGTTTTATATTTTATAACCAATATTTAAATAAAAGTAGTTGGGGTACTATTCCAATAAAAATTCCAGCAATTAATTCAATAGGCGTATGCGCTTTTTTATATAATCGTGAAGAAGCAACAAAACCCATACAAATAATACATATACCAATTACATATGAAGCAAAAGGAATTTGGTAGTAAATGCTTATCCCATACATGAAGGAGGTTAAAGCACTTATTCCTATCATGTGTAAACTTGCTTTAAATTTTAATAATACAGCGCTTAAGACTAGTAAGTTACTAATTAATCCTCCTAGAAAGAAAAAGTAGAGTTCAGTAAACATTTCTTTTGAAAAGCTCTCATTGATTAACATAAATAGAAAAATTGCTTGGATTGTAATAGGTAATCGGCGTTCTTTTAAGCTGGCTTCGGTAAACGAATGTATCAATCCAAGCGATCGCTTTAAAAAAAACATGGATATTGGTAACAATACCGTTAATATGGTAACTTGTAGTAAAGTAATTAAGATTTGATAATTAGTATAAAAATTTTTAGCAATCCCAAAGAAGAAAAGCGTTCCGTAAATCGCACTAAATATGGGGTGAAAAATGTAAGAAAATACCGGTAAACATTTTTTAAAATCCATCTTATATTTTTTTTCTCAATCGGGCTACTGGAATATCCAATTGTTCTCTGTATTTTGCAATAGTTCTTCGAGCAATTGGGTAACCTCTTTCTTTTAATATATCGGCTAATTGATCATCTGGTAATGGTTTCTTTTTGTCTTCTTCCGAAATTACTTGTTGCAAAATATTTTTTATTTCAATGGTTGAAACTTCTTCGCCTTGATCATTTGTCATTGATTCGCTAAAGAGTTCCTTGATTAATTTTGTGCCGTAAGGGGTTTCAACATATTTGCTGTTAGCAACACGCGAAACCGTTGAAATGTCTAACCCAACCCTATCTGCAATATCTTTAAGAATCATTGGTCGAAGTTTAGATTCTTCTCCTTCTAAAAAATATTCATACTGATAATGCATGATAGCATTCATAGTTACAAATAACGTTTCCTGACGCTGTTTGATGGCATCAATAAACCATTTTGCTGAATCTAGTTTTTGCTTAATAAACTGAACAGCATCTTTTTGTGAACTTGATTTTTCAGCGGTAACTTTATAGCTCTGTAACATTTCTTGGTAATCCTTTGAAACGTGTAATTCTGGAGCATTTCTTCCGTTAAGTAATAATTCTAATTCGCCATCAACTATTCGAATGGTAAAATCGGGAACAATATGTTCAATCATTTTTTGATTTCCGTCAAAACTTCCTCCTGGTTTTGGATTTAGTTTTTCAATTTCATCAATTGCCTTTTTGAGTTGTTGTTGCGAAACATCAAATTTTTGCAATAATTTATCATAATGTTTTTTACTAAACGCCTCAAATTGTTGTTCGATAATATTAATGGCTAAACTTGTAGCATCAGTTGGGGTTTTGTGTTTCAACTGAAGCAGTAAACATTCTTGCAAATCGCGCGCTCCAACACCTACAGGCTCTAATTCTTGTACAATATGCAAGATGCGTTCAACACTAGCTTCATCGGTATAAATGCCTTGTGTAAATGCTAAATCGTCTACGATGTCTTGCGTAGTTCTTCTGATGTAACCCATATCATCAATACTACCTACTAAAAATTCAGCAATATCGCGTTCGTCTTCTCTTAAAATAAATGTGTTGAGCTGATTGATTAAATCTTGGTGAAAACTAACGGGAGCAGCAAATGGGGTTGACTTATCCTCATCATCATCGCTGTAATTGTTAGTTTGGTATTTATAATCGGGCGTTTCGTCATTGCTTAAATATTCGTCAATATTGATATCTTGAGTATCAATATGATCGCTATCATAATCATCAAAATCATCCTCATTAGAGTTTACTTCATAATCATCTACATCATATTTATCTTCTTTGCTGATTTCTTCCAAAGCAGGATTTTCAACTAATTCTTCCTGAAGTCGTTGCTCAAATGCTTGTGTAGGCAATTGAATTAACTTCATCAACTGAATTTGTTGAGGGGATAATTTTTGTGATAATTTGAACTGTAAACTGTGTTTTAACATAATAAGGCACTAATTTTGGCAAAAGCCACAAAGACGCTAAGGCGCCAAGTTTTTATTTTGTATTAATAAATCTTTTTATCCCATTTTTAATTAGTGGTACATTAAAATTTATTAAAAATCCCAATTCATTATTTGTCAGTTTCAGGTGACTTATGATTTGAGCATTCCAAACTGGATTTACAATGTCAACTGCTTTAACTTCAATTATAATTGAACTCTCTACAATTATATCTAATCTCAAATATTCTTTAAGAGTTACTCCATCATATATAATTGGCACTTCAACCTGACGTTTCACTTCAAAACCTGCTTTAGTGATTTCATAAACTAAGCAGGCTTCATATACTTTTTCTAATAAACCTGGTCCTAATTCTTTATGAACTTTGAAAGCAGAATTTACTATAATTTTGGCAATTTGTTCTATCTTTTCGTTTGGCATATATAATGTATTTAAAGGCTTTAAAAAATGATTTTGGCATATATAGTTGTTTTTTTGTAAGGCATGTTTTTAAATCTTCGTGCCTTAGTGTCTTTGTGGCAAAATAATATTGTGTCTTAGAATTCTGCGTTTTGAGGTGTTCTAGGGAACGGAATTACGTCTCTAATATTGGTCATTCCGGTTACAAAAAGAACCAAACGCTCAAATCCTAATCCAAATCCTGAATGCACTGCCGAACCAAATCGTCTAGTGTCTAAATACCACCAAAGTTCTTCTTCGTCAATACCTAACGCTTTCATTTTTTCGACTAAAACATCGTAACGCTCTTCTCTTTGCGAACCACCCACGATTTCCCCAATTCCAGGAAATAAGATATCCATTGCTCTAACGGTTTCTTTGCCCGGCTCTGTGTTATCGTTTAGACGCATGTAAAACGCTTTAATTTTTGCTGGATAATCAAATAAAATTACAGGACATTTAAAGTGTTTTTCAACTAAAAAACGTTCGTGCTCACTTTGTAAATCAGCACCCCATTCGTTAATGATGTATTGAAATTTTTTCTTTTTATTTGGTGTTGAATCTTTTAAAATATCGATGGCTTCAGTATAAGAAACTCGTTTAAAGTTGTTATCCAATACAAAGTTTAATTTTTCCAAAAGTGACATTTCGCTTCTTTCAGCCTGAGGTTTTGCTTTTTCTTCTTCTAACAATCTACTTTCTAAGAATTTCAAATCATCTCCACATTTATCAACGGTATATTTGATGACATATTTAATGAAATCTTCGGCTAAATCCATGTTGTCTGCCAAATCATTGAAAGCAACTTCAGGTTCAATCATCCAAAATTCGGCTAAGTGACGAGACGTATTTGAATTTTCCGCACGAAATGTAGGTCCGAACGTATAAATTTGGCCTAATGCCATAGCAAAAGTTTCACCTTCTAATTGGCCTGAAACCGTTAAATTTGTTTGTTTTCCGAAGAAGTCTTCTTTGTAGTTGATTTTTCCATCTTCTGTTTTTGGGGCAGAACCATCAATTGGAAGTGCAGTGACTTGAAACATTTCTCCAGCACCTTCTGCATCAGAACCAGTAATAATTGGTGTATTTACATAGAAAAATCCTTTTTCTTGAAAGTACTGGTGTACCGCAAAGGCTAAGGTAGAACGCACACGCATAACCGCACCAAAAGTGTTGGTTCTTACACGTAAATGTGCATTTTCTCTTAAAAATTCTAAAGAGTGTTTCTTAGGCTGCATTGGGAATTTCTCTGCATCACTATCCCCTAAAATTTCTAATTTCGTAACCTGGATTTCTACTTTTTGCCCTGCACCGCGACTTTCGGCTAATGTACCCGTAACGCATACGGCTGCTCCAGTGGTTATTCTTTTTAAGGTTTCTTCTGGTGTATTTTCAAAATCAACAACACATTGAATATTATGAAGGGTTGAACCATCGTTCAACGCAATAAATTGATTATTTCTAAATGTTCTAACCCAACCTTTTGCCGTTACTTCATGTAATGTTATCGAACTGTTTAAAAGGTCTATGATTTTTGAATGTTTCATTTCGATTTATAATTTTAAAATACAAATATACTATTTCTCGTTTGAATTTTCTTCTTCAAAATCGTCCTCTGAAAATTCATCGGTTAATATATTTATGGTAGGTTCTACAAATTCTTGCTGATTTGCTAATTTTTTATTAAGAGTTAAAACTAATGAAGGTAACAAAACTAAATTAGAAAGCATTCCAAACAATAGCGTAATGGAAACTAACCCACCTAAAGCAATTGTTCCACCAAAGCTAGACAGCATAAATACTGAAAATCCTGAAAAAAGTACAACTGAAGTATAAAACATACTCAATCCCGATTCATTGATGGTGGCAAAAACAGATTTTTTTATTTTCCAATTATTTCGTGTCAATGCTTGACGATATTCTGCTAAAAAACGAATGGTATCATCTACCGAAAGACCGAATGCAATTCCAAATACTAAAATGGTAGATGGTTTTAATGGGATATTAAAATAGCCCATGATTCCGGCGGTCATTAATAACGGTAATAAATTAGGCACCAATGCCACAACAATCATCTTGAAAGAGCGAAACATAAAGGCAATTAACAACGCTGTTATAAATACTGATAATAGCAAAGATTGTAATAAATTGTCTAGTAAATATTTTGTTCCTTTTTGAAACACAACCGCTTTTCCCGTTATTGAAACTTCATATCTTTCTTTAGGAAAAAGTTCATCAAATTTTGATTGAAGTTTGGATTCAATGAGTTCTAAATTATTAATGCCGTCGTCTTTAATAAAAGTAGTAATTCGGGTATATTGACCAGTACTATCAACATAACTTTTCATGATATTTTCCTTGCTGTTTTTCATCGAATTTTTAGTAAATGATAAAATAAATGCTTGTTCTTGCGATGTTGGCAATTCATAATATTCAGGATTGTTGTTGTAGTATGCTTGTTTTGAATATTTTACCAAATTTACAATAGAAATAGGTTTCGATAATTCTGGAATAGAATCAATAGTTTGCTGAAGCTCATCCATTCGTTTCAACGTCGTTAATTTCATGACCCCTTTTTTTCTTTTGGTGTCAATCATAATTTCAATAGGCATTATGCCGTCAAACTCTTTTTCAAAGAAAACAATATCTTCATAAAAAGCCGCTTTTTTAGGCATGTCTTCGATTAAACTGCCCGAAATTCGCATTTTAAAAATCCCTATTGTTCCTGCAGTTAATAATGAAATAACAACGATATAAACGATAGTTCTTTTGTTTCTAATTGTTTTTTGGATCCAATTTAAAAAACTGACTGCATAACTTCTTTCTAAATGATCTAAATGGCGTTCTTTTGGAATAGACATATAACTATACGCCACAGGAATTACAAAAAGGCACAATAAAAATAAGGCAATAATATTAATAGAAGTAACCACGCCAAACTCTTTTAGTAATTCGTTATTGGTTACAATAAATGTAGCAAAACCAAACGAAGTGGTAAGATTTGTAATCAACGTTGGCGTTCCTACTTTTGTAATTACACGCACTAATGCTTTGGCTTGATTACCATGAATTCTACATTCTTGATGGTATTTATTGGTTAGAAAAATGCAGTTTGGAATTCCAATAACAATCATTAAAGTTGGTACTAAAGCGGTAAGTACTGTAATTTCATATCGCAATAATCCAATAAACCCAAACGACCACATAACACCCACAATTACAATGCACATTGAAATTAAAGTGGTTCTAAAAGAACGAAAAAAGAAAAAGAAAATCAAAGAGGTTATTCCAAGAGCTGCGCCAATAAACAAGCTTATTTCGCTAATAATATATTCTGAATTTAAAGAACGGATATAGGGCATTCCTGAAACATGCAAATCTACTGCGGTTTCCTTTTCAAAAGCTTCAATAGCAGGAATGATTTTTTGCAATACTAAATTTTTTCGTTCAGGAGTATTGACAATTTTTTTATCTAAATAAATACCCGAACGGATAATACCCGATTTATTATATAACAAGCCTTCGTAAAAAGGCATTTGAGAAAGTAGTTCGTTCTTTTTCCCTTTTAAATAAGAAGCATCAGATGTTTTTGAGGGATCAATTAAATTAGATAATTCAAAGGAAGAAAGACTATCGTTTTTTTGTAATTTCTTTAAATCGTTTAATGAAATAATTAGTTCAACTTCTTTGTTTTGCTTTAATTGAAGCATCAACTTTTCCCAAGACGCATATATTTTTGGTGAAAAAATAAGACTATCTTGAATTCCAATTACGATAAGATTTCCTTCTTCACCAAATTTTTCTAAAAACGAATTATATTCAATGTTAGCTTTTTCAGACGCAGGAAGTAAGTTAGCCTCTGTATTTGTGAATTTTATGTACTTCCATTGGGAAGCCATAAAAAGAGTAAAAAGAGCAACTAATACTAATAAACCTATTTTATTTCTTAAAATTTTACTGGCAATAAAATCCCAAAAATTGGTTTTGAACCACTTTAACATCTCTCAAAAATTAGGGTGCAAAGGTACGTATTCTTAGTCAATTTATTTGATTAGTAAACTAAATTTAAGTTAATTTTAAAACCCTAAATCCAAATAGTAAGAAATTTTTAAGGCAATATTATCTTCAAAATGGGCAAGTTGATAGGGACCATATCGATAAAAAGCTACTAAGCCAAATCCTTTGAATAATTTATTGCATTCTACACCACTTTCAAAATAACCTCTTTCCATAGTCTTGTAGGAAATGCCAAGATGTTGATTGTTTTTGTTATTTGATCCAAAAGCCATTCGGGTGACTACCGTAATTTCTGGATTAATTTTATAGCCTAATTTAATTTTATTAAAGGTGTGTTTCAGCTGTAAAGAGGCATATTTATTGGAGAAAAACTCATTAAAATACATGGTTTCAAAACTGTTTTTTCCAGCAAAAGTTATTCGTTGTAGAATGGACTCTCGGTTTAAGTTGTTGGGTTGAATACTGTATAAATGAGTAATTGGCACATCGCCAAAAGCAATACCTGTTTGAAGCAACACAGCACTTTTCTGACCTGATAAATAAGGCAATTCATAATAAGTTTTGAAATCTATTTTAGAAAAATTAAAATCATTACCCAAAACATCTGGAAGTGTTTGACTATATTGTATTGAAAATTTTGGATGGCGTTTATCTATTTCTATTTTCCCAACAGGTGTTTGCATATAACTACTAAATGGATTCCATTGAAAGCCTATTTGAAAAGAAGAAATAGTATAATTACTGTAGGTTTTTCCATTATTGATAAATGTATAATCAAATAGTGGTGTAATTTGACTTTGTGAAAGCGCGAAATAACTAGAAGTTTTTGGTAAAAATTTACTTTCAATAAAGACAGAATTCAATTTGTTATTGTAGAAAGTTGTAATATTAAAGGGTCGAGGGTCATAAATTTTAAATCGTCTAGAATCGGTTGCAAAATTGGTTTGCGCAATTTCATTAATATCATCAGAATAAGAGGCACTTATCCATGTTTCCGATTTTTCATGAGCAAGATAGGATGGCGTAATGCCAAACTTGGTTTTTTTATCTTTTAATCCATAAGCGCCATAAAATGCGATTTTATATTTAGTGGAAAGTTTGTTATTGGTTATTCCGCCAATTCCAAATCGGAACCCTTCAAAATTATTATATTTTATAATGCTTCGTAAATCAATATCAATTAGTGAAACTGGAAAATAGCCATTAATTATTTTCCGTCCGAGAAAAATTTTATGTTCAATTTTTTCAGATATCGACAAACTATCTATTGTTGTATAGGTCTTAATTTTTCGTTTGTCTAAGGTGTCTTTTGTGAAAACATTCCAATATTCCGATGGCTTTTTAAAACTACTCGATGGAACTTCTATTTTAACTTTCGGTTTAGAGATAGAAACCGGTTGGTTAATTTTGACATCATAAGGTTTTGATTCAATATATAAATAAGCTTGATCAGTCGCATTTTTTCGAGCATTATCATCTATTGATGAACTAAATTTTATGGTGCCCCCCAATAAATTAATATCGTCATAATTGTTTTCCTTTAATACTTTGAAAGATCTTTTTTCTGGAAACCAAATTCCATATTCTGATAAATAATTAAAGGTGTAAGTGGCATTGATGTTTACAAAACCATAAATTCGATAATAGGCTTTTGAGATTGCAAATGTTTCGGAATCTATATACAATAACCCTCTTAATTTATTGGCATTTAATTTTTTAGGTTGAAAATAAATTCGAAATGCTTTTCTACCTTGAATGGAAACCGTATCGATTAATTTGTAAGTATATAAACTTCGGCCATAATTTGAAATGGGATTTTGAACCGGAATTTCTAAAATTTCAAATGGATTTTCATATACCGAATAGGACACTAATTTTAGTCCTAAATATTCATATAGCGGTTGTTCAAAACCAGCCATTCTAGTGGCTAAAATAGTTTCTTTACTTTTTTTATTGGAAAACTGAATTAAATTTACTTTTTCGGTTTGATATAAATGTTGTTGTTCTGAAATTTTTTTGAATTTGTAGTTAGTTGAATCCAATTTCATTATTGATTTTCTAAACAATCTTTTCTTGTAAAAGGTATCAATTTTAGAGGAAATACTATCTGGATTTGCAGTTATTTGAAGCGATTCATAGTTTTTATATTCAAAGCTGGAGAGTGCTTTTGTAGGGTCATTATTTTTTTTATTTTCAATGACCTTTTTTATAATGTTATTTACTTCAATTTCAGAAAAAATTTCTTTCTTTTTTGAATGAATATCATAAATTAATTTAATGGTTACATGAGTTGTAGTGTTAGATGCGTATACTATTTTTTCATGATATCCTTTATAATTTATCTTTACAGGAGATTTGAAATCTTCTATTGTTAAAGAAAATTTTCCTTCCCAATCGGCGTTTATTGTAGATTTATTATGAGTAATGGATGCAAAAGCAATAGGAACGGCATTGTCAAAATCAATAACCTGACCTTTAATTTTGGTTTGTGCCAATGAGCTTACCGTAAAAATGAAACACCAAAAACACCAAAAATAGTTCATGTAAATTAATAAAGTAGTTTACAAAGATATTAAAATAAAAAATCCCGAGTGTGAATCGGGATTTAAATTTATACTTTCATGATTTCAGCTTCTTTAATGGCTAAAATTTCGTCAATTTTCTTAATGAATGAATCTGTTAGTTTTTGCACGTCGTCTTCTGCTTTTTTACAAATATCTTCTGCGGTTCCTCCTTTTTCTTCTTTTTTAATATCAGAATTAGCATCTTTTCTATGATTTCTAATACCAATTTTTGCATCTTCAGCTTCAGCTTTAGCTTGTTTTACTAAATCACGTCGTCTTTCTTCCGTTAAGGCAGGAATATTTATGATGATATTATCTCCATTATTCATTGGGTTTAACCCTAAATTTGCAATCATAATTGCTTTTTCAATAGGATGTAACATGTTTTTTTCCCATGGAGTAACAGTTAAAGTTCTTGCGTCTGGGGCATTAATATTTGCTACTTGTGAAAGTGGAGTTTGCGAACCATAATAATCAACAAATACACCACCAAGCATTTGTGGAGAAGCTTTACCAGCTCTAATATTTAATAATTCTTTTTCTAAATGGGCAACAGAACCTTCCATAGCTTCTTTTGCACTGTCTAAAATAAAGTTAATTTCTTCTGTCATTTTTTTTGTTTCAAGTTTAAGGTTTCAGGTTTCAAGTTAAGAACAATAACAACGTGAAACGTGAAACAAAATTATATTGTAACCGTTGTTCCTATGTTTTCTCCTTCACATACTTTTAATAAATTACCTTCTTTATTCATGTCAAAAACAATAATAGGTAATTTGTTTTCTTGACTTAACGTAAAAGCGGTGGTGTCCATTACATTCAATCCTTTTGCTAATACATCTTCAAATGAAATATAATCAAATTTAACCGCATTAGGATTTTTTTCAGGGTCAGCATTATATACACCATCTACACGAGTTCCTTTCAAAATTACATCAGCACTTACTTCAATACCTCTCAAAACAGCAGCAGTATCGGTTGTAAAATAAGGATTTCCGGTACCGGCACCAAAAATTACAATTCTTCCTTTTTCTAAATGGCGCGTTGCTTTTCTTTTGATATATGGTTCTGCAATGGCTTCTATTTTTAATGCGGTTTGTAAACGCGTTTGCATTCCTGCCTCTTCAAGAGCACCTTGTAGAGCCATTCCGTTAATTACGGTTGCTAGCATTCCCATGTAATCGCCCTGAACCCTGTCCATACCATTACTAGCTCCAGCAACTCCTCTAAAAATGTTTCCACCACCAATAACAATAGCAATTTCTACTCCTTTATCATGAATTTGTTTGATTTCTGCAGCATATTCAGCTAATCGTTGTGGGTCAATTCCATACTGTCTATCGCCCATTAAAGCTTCACCACTTAATTTTAGAAGAATTCTTTTGTACTTCATCCTGTTTATTTTATTTAAAGGAGTCATGCTATCGCAAACTCAACTCATTTTGTTGTATTGATTTGTTTTGCAAATATAGTTATTTCGTTATTTCATAAAAAAAATGTTGTAACATTTATAAAGACAATTTTTGAAATGTATTTTCGTAGTTGTTATTACCTATTATTGAGAGTAATCCATTTGTAACATTCCTTACTTTCAAATTCCAAAAATAGACTTAAATTTACCTAATAAAGCTAAAAAGATGATAAATACCATTCAAAAAGCATTGCAAAATAGTTTTTCTTTTGCCGAATATAGAAAACATATTGCTAATTTAATTACACGAGGTAAATCTACGGGTCATGAACAATCTGATGATTTATTACATTATTCTGAATTGAATGAAACCCGAATGAATCGTTTAGAGAAAACAATTGTTGTTTTGCCTGAAATTATTAATAATCTACAACTTTTAGATAAAAAATATATCTGGTTGGTTTTAAGTGAAGGTTGGTGTGGCGATGCCGCTCAAATCGTTCCAGTTATCCATAAAATGGCGGAAGTAACCGATAAAATTGAATTGAAAATTGCTTTGCGCGATGATAACGATGAACTAATGCAACATTTTTTAACCAATGGCGGTAAGGCAATTCCTAAACTAATTGTTTTGGATGCTGAAACACTTGAAGTTGTTGCAGATTGGGGTCCAAGACCTACAGGAGCTAAACAATTGATTATTGATTACAAAGCGACGCATGGTATAATAGACGAAACGGCTAAAATTGAATTACAAAAATGGTATTTACACGATAAAGGAGTTTCGATTCAGCAAGAAATTGTGGAAATGCATGAGCGCATTTAAATTAAAAATGAAACGCGTATTACACAAATGTTTCATAACGCTGATTTAAACAGATTTTTATAAAATTTTGTGGGACTTCGTGTTTAACTTTGAGAAACTTTGAGAAACTTTGAGAAACAAAATCACTTAATAGTCCCAATAATCTTCAACTTATTAGAAGTAGAAATTCCACCAGGGTTGCAACCCAATTGACCTTCTGGGATTTCCATGTTTAGTTTTTGGTAATAGTCTGCCCAAACTTCAAAATATTCATTTGATTTAGGCGATTTAAAAGTCATCGGAAATAAATCAAACAACGGATTTTTATAGGAATGCAAAAACGCATCATAAATCAATTCCGAACAATAATATTTTCCATTATTATATAAATATTCATCGTCATAAGGAACACCAACTTGCTGCAATGAAAAAGCAATAGCTTCTGGAATATATTTTCGATATTTTTTCTTTAGTCTTCCAATGTACATTGGTTCATTGGTATACGTTTTAAAGGTTTCGTATGGTGTGATTTTCACTGCTTTTCCGGCTGCTTCAATGATAAATATCGAATCGTTTTTGATGTATACTATTCCTAAATGACTGAAATCTTTTCCTTGATAGCCTTCGGTTACTTCATTTATGGCTTCACACAATGGGCCGCAATTCATCGATTGAAATAAAATATCGCCTGTTTTTAGTTTAACATTTTGGGAAAAACTAAATTCAAACAACAATAGGATTATTAGTAACTTTTTATTCTTCATTTGAAAGTGATTGCTCAAAATCATCAGGTAAAATTGCATTTTCAACTGAATAATCGCCAATTTTTGTTCGACGAAGCGCTGATAAATGTCCGCCCGATTGTAACGCTGATCCAAAATCAAAAGCCAAAGAACGTATATAAGTTCCTTTGCTGCATTGTACTCTAAAATCGACTTCTGGCAACTGAATTCGGGTAATTTCAAATTCGTAAATAGTGGTTTTTCTCGATTGAATTTCGACTTCCTCTCCCGCACGAGCATGTTCATACAATCGTTTACCATCTTTTTTAATGGCTGAAAAAACAGGCGGTTTTTGGTTAATTTCACCCAGAAATTTATGGGTAGTTTCTAAAATGAGCGCTTCTGTAATATGTGCTGTTGGAAAAGTAGCATCTACTTCGGTTTCTAAATCGTAAGATGGAGTAGTAGCGCCTAAAACAATAGTTCCGGTATATTCTTTAATTTGAGCTTGTATTTCGGTAATTTTTTTAGTGAATTTTCCGGTGCAAATAATCAACAAACCCGTCGCTAATGGATCTAAAGTTCCGGCGTGACCTATTTTAAATTTCTTTGGTAAATCGTATTTTCGTTTTAAAATGTATTTCAATTTATTTACCGCTTGAAAAGAAGACCAAGTCAAAGGTTTGTCTATTAGGAGTACTTTACCAGCTAAAATTTCTTCGGCATTCATTAGATTACAGTAAGTTTTTGCACAAAGAAATGAATTAATAAAATAGCAATTCCGGCAATAATTCGATAATAACCAAAGATTTTAAATCCGTGTTTAGTTAAAAACCCAATAAATGATTTGATAGCAATTAAGGCTACAATAAAGCCAACTACATTTCCAATAATTAATAAATTAATTTGGTCATCAGAAAGTACAAAACCATCTTTATAATAATCATATGATTTTTTCAACGTAGCGCCTAACATAGTAGGAATCGCTAAGAAAAATGAAAATTCGGCAGCCGTAGTTCTTGATAATTTTTGGGTCATTCCGCCCACAATACTAGCACCACTTCTTGAAACACCAGGAATCATCGCTAAGCATTGGAACAAACCAATTTTTAAAGCGGTTAAATACGAAATTTCGGTTTCTTCAGCATTGCCAAACCATTGGTCTACTTTTAATAATAAAAAGCCTCCAATAATTAATGAAATAGCAACGGTTATGGGATTTTCTAATAATCCATCAATAAAATCGCCTAATAATAACCCAAAAATTACGGCAGGAATAAAGGCAACAAATAATTTAAAGTAAAAATCTAGCGATTGAAAAAAGCGTTTAAAATACAATACAATTACCGAAAGTATAGTTCCTAATTGGATTACGATGGTAAATAATTTTGTAAAATCGTCTTGAGCAATGCCAAAAAAAGAAGATGCAATAATCATGTGGCCCGTTGAAGAAACAGGTAAAAATTCGGTTATTCCTTCAATGATGGCAAGGATAATAGCTTGGAATGTATTCATGTTTTAGAAATTAGGCAATAGGCAGTAGGCAATAGGTAATAGAAATTTTCTAATAACTTATCCCTTTTTCCTAATTACTGTTTTTTTGGATTTTTTACTATCGAATAAATTGTAATTCCAAATCCAAGAAGCACAACGGCTGGTGCTAATCGAATGCGTCTAAAACTAAAAATTTCTTCATTAAAAACATTTGGATCTTCGCTTCCACCACCACTCATTAATATGAATCCAAGGGCAATAACAGCTAATCCTATTAAAAGAATTTTGTAATTTAATTTGTCAAAAAGAAATTCGGGTTTATTGTTGTTTTCCATTTTTATATTTTTTTAAATTGACTGAACACTAATAAAGGTCGTCTGTTTTTAAATTTAAAAAACGTTGAGTGGCAAAATAAGTACTTATTGAAGTTATAATGATGCCTACTGCTAAAACGCCAAATATTACTATTCCAATTGATGTGTAATCTTTTGCAATGCCTAGACTTGGAAACAAACCATCAACATAAACAACTAATCCAATTAATCCAATAATTGCTAATGCAGAACCAATTAATCCTAATTTAATACTGGTCCAAATAAATGGTTTTCTAATGAAAGATTTTGTGGCACCCACCATTTGCATGGTTTTTATAGTAAATCGGTGCGAATATACAGATAAGCGTAATGAACTATTAATTAGCAACATAGCAACAACCGTTAAAACCCCACTTACAATTAAAATCCAAAAGCTAATTTCTTTCACATTGTTGTTTACTAAATCAACTAATTGTTTGTCATAAATAATTTCGGTTACCATTTCGTTTTTTCGAAAAGAACGTTCAATTTTATTGATACTATTTTTATTTACATAATCACCTTTTAAGTGAATATCAAAAGAATTTTGAAGCGGATTAAATCCTAAAAACTCCATAAAATCTTTTCCTACAATATCAACATTGTTTTTAGCGGCACTATCTTTATGCACAAAGGCATAATCTTTTATGAATTTTGCATTTTTCAACTCAATATCAAACGAATTGATAACACTATCGGTTGCTGCATTGTTAAAGAAAACAGTCATAGGAATGTTTTCTTTAAAATCATCAGATATTTTTTTTGAGTTAATTACAAATAATCCTAATGTTCCCAAAAGGAATAAAACTAAAAAGATGCTTAATACTACTGAAAAATAGGATGAAATTAATCTTCGCTTATTGTAATTTTCAAATGATGATGCCATAAAATTGTATTTAAGCCGTAAAAATAGTAAAGAAATTTTGTTTACAGAGTATATAGCAACAAAGTTTTAACTATGAAAATGAATTTTATTTCTTTTTTAATAAATCTCTTATTTCTGCAAGCAGTTCCTCCTGTGTTGGTGCAGTTGGCGCTGCAGGTGCTGGTTCTTCTTTTTTCTTTGCTGCATTCATTCCTTTAATAATTAAAAAAAGCACAAAGGCTACAATAATAAAATTAATTACAGAGGAAAGAAACATTCCATATTTGACACCACCAAAAGCAGTTAATTCTTCAATTCTTGATAATTGAGCAGCTTCTAAAGCAGGTTTTAATAATAGAGGTGTAATGACATCTTCTATAAATGAACTAACAATTTTTCCAAAAGCGCCACCAATAATGACACCAATGGCTAAATCTACCACATTGCCTCGCATGGCAAAAGCTTTGAATTCTTTTAACATAATTAGGGGTTTTTAAATTAATTTTGAGAGACGAATATACAATTTTTATTAAAATTAATTTGTATAAAAAATTCGTTTTACACGTTGCGAAATTCCAGTCATAATCTCGTAAGGTATTGTCCCAATTACACTTGCCATTTCCGTTACTTTTGGGTTTAGACCAAAGACAATAACTTCATCACCTTCTTTACATGATATGTTGGTTACATCTACCATCATCATGTCCATACAAATAGAACCTAAAATAGTTGCTTTTTGATTATTAATGGTAACAAAACCTTTTTCATTGCCCCAAGCTCTTCTGATGCCATCGGCATAGCCAACAGGTATGGTGGCCACTTTTATATTTTCAGTTACTCGAAATCTTCGGCTATAACCAATGCTTTCTTCGGGTAAAACGGCTCTAATTTGTGAAATGATGGTTTTTAAAGTGCTTACATTTTCCAAGCTTTGTAATTCTTGTTCTGAATTTCCAATGCCATATAAACCAATTCCTAATCGAACCATTTCCATTTGCTTATCAGCATAATTGAAGATCCCTGAAGTGTTTAAAATATGACGAATTGGTTTTGAAGCTACTATTTTTTCTATTTCTTCAAACATCGCATCAAAACGTTGAAATTGCAGTTGCGTAAAATCATCAAATTGCAAATCATCACTTGCCGCTAAATGCGAAAACACACTTTTCACCTTAACGAAATTGTTGTTTTTTAGTACTGAACACAATTCGGAAATTGAATGCGCTTCAAATCCTAATCGATGCATACCGGTATCTAATTTAATATGAATCGGATAATTTGAGATATTTTGTTCTTGTGCTATTTTTAAAAAGGCTTGTAAACCTGAAATCGAATAAATTTCGGGTTCTAAATTATAAGCAATCATCGCTCTAAAACTACTATTTTCTGGATTTAAAACCATAATTGGAGTCGCAATTCCAGCTTTTCGCAATTCGATGCCTTCATCAGCAAAAGCCACACCTAAATAATCTACTTTATGATGTTCGAGCAATTTTGCAATTTCATAACCACCATTTCCATAACCAAACGCTTTAACCATCACCATAATTTTAGTTTCAGGTTTTAATTTGGATTTATAGAAATTCAAGTTGTGACTAATTGCATCGAGGTTGATTTCTAATATAGTTTCGTGATTTTTTTCTTCTAAAACTACCACAATTTCATGAAAATTAAATCCGCGCGCACCTTTAACTAGAATAGTTTCATTTTGAAACGATTGAAGATTAAATTGTTGTAAAAATTCTTGGGTAGTAGCAAACGAAATCACATTAGGTAAATCGTTCAATTGTTTTCCAATGGTTTCGCCAATGGTAATAATTCGCTCAATTTTATTTTTGGAAAGCAATTGTTTTACTTGATCATAAAGTAATTCAATCGCAATTCCGTCTGTAAAAATATCCGATAAAATAATTGTTTTTTTATCGTGTAATTTTTGTTGTTCCAAGAAATCGAGTGCAATTTTTAACGATTGATAATCCACAGAATAACTATCGTCGATAACCAAACAATTATGAATTCCTTTTTTAGCTTGAAGCCTTAGTTCAATTGGGTATAACTCTGAAACACGTTTTTGTATAAACGTAATTTCTTCGCCTAAAAATAGCATGAAATTTACGCAAGTAATCACGTTTTCAATCGATTTTTCATCAGTAAACGGAAAAATTACAATAAAGGAATTGTCTTTGTATTTAAAGGTTAGTTCGGTTGAGTCTTTACAATTTTTCTTCGAAACAAAAAGTTGCGCATTTTCATCCGAAAAACTCCAAGTGTGTTTGTTACTATTTTTAGGAAGTAACGTTTCTATTTTGTCATTTTTTTTCAAGAAAATATCCGTACAATTTTCGAAAAGTTTGATTTTTTCTTTGATTTTTTCTTCACGATTTGGAAATCCTTCATCATGTGCCGAACCAATAGTTGTTAAAATTCCGAATTTAGGTTGAATAATTTGTTCTAGATTTGACATTTCATTCGGTAACGAAATTCCCGCTTCAAAAATTCCCAAATCGTAATTGCCTTCAATACCTATAATTGATAAAGCAACACCCACTTGCGAATTATAACTTTTCGGATTTCGAACAATCAAATGATTCGGACTCAACAAGAAATTCAACCATTCTTTCACGATCGTTTTTCCGTTACTTCCTGTTATTCCTACAAACGGGAAATCGAATTGTTTTCGATACCCAATCGCAGTTTGTTGTAACGCTTTCAACGAATTTTCAACGATAATAAAATTTGCTTTTTCGGATAATTGTGCTGGAATATATTCGACCACAAAATAACGAACGCCTTTTGCAATCAATTCATCCAAATACAAATGTGCATTATGATTTTGTCCTTTGATGGCAAAAAATAAGGTGTTATTTCCATTTTGCAACGAACGGCTATCAATCGAAATATGATTTACAGTAAATTCGGTCGAATTTCCTTGAAAAACGCCATTGCAAAACGAAATAATATGGTTGATAGTAAGATTCAATTTATTGATTATCTTCTTTTTGCTTGTTTATAATTTCAACATCTTTTACTTCCATGTTTTCTCTAATGGCTTTAAAATAGGCAGCACGGCTCAAAGGTTCGTATTCTTCAGTTTCACCAAGCATAACGAGTCTTTTGTCATCAGACTTTCTAAAACTATAATGCGCTAAATTTCCAGTTCTGGTACAAACAGCGTGTACTTTTGTAACGTATTCGGCTGTTGCCATTAGTGCAGGCATAGGTCCGAAAGGGTTTCCTTTAAAATCCATATCTAATCCAGCCACAATAACTCGGATTCCAGAATTAGCTAAATCATTACAAACCGCCACAATTTCTTCATCAAAAAACTGGGCTTCGTCTATGCCTACAACATCGCAACCTTGTGCTAAAATCCGAATATTTTCGGCCACAGGAACAGGAGTAGAGCGTATCTCATTTTTGTTATGTGATACTACCATTTCATCGTCATATCTTGTATCGACAGCCGGTTTAAAGATTTCTACTTTTTGTTTGGCAAACTGAGCGCGTTTTAATCTGCGAATCAACTCTTCTGTTTTACCAGAAAACATGGAGCCGCAAATTACTTCAATCCAACCAAATTGTTCTTGTTGATTTACAGTATTTTCGAGAAACATTTTGTATCTTTCGTACGTTAAAAAAAATATTTTCTGCTACATTTGTAAGCAAAACAAAAATATTAAAAAAGTATCGATATATTCAATTCCAACTAATAAAGTTATGAAGAAAAGAATTTCCGCTGAATTAATCAGTATTGCACACCGAATTCTAAAGTTAAAAAACCATTCAGAAACCCTTCAATTGCAACAAGAAGCTAAAAACTTGTATGATCAATTGACGATTTTACGCTTTTATGAAGAAAATTTCGAATTAGTAAAAAACGAAATACCAGAAGCTGTTTTTGAAGAAATGTTGGAAGGAAAATCATCGGAAGTCTTTACAACTCCAAAAGTAGAAGAAGAAACAAAAGTAGAGACAACTGTTCCGGAACTAGAACCTGAAATTTCAGCACAACAACCAGAAGAAAAAATTGTAGTTGCTGAATTAACCCTAGAAGAAAGTGAAGAGGAAGTACTTGAAAATGAAGAAGTAGTAAATGAAGTTGAAGGAGAAGATGTTGAAGAAGTTGAAGAAATAGAAGAGCAAAAACCTGAAACTAAGGTTAATAAAAAAGAAATAATTGCTAAGCAAATTTCGTTTGAAGACATGCTAGTTCACGATTATCAAGAGTTAGATTTCGTTAAAGTAGATGAAGTGCCTGCTGTTGTTGAACAAGCTACTGAATCTGTTTTTGAAGCTGAACCTGAAGTGTCTTTGGATATTGAGCCAATTATTGAAACGGAACCAACTTCAATGGTTGAAGACAAAGTTGAGAAACCATCTGAAAAGAAAAAAGAAGAAAAAGCGATGTCTTTAAATGATAAATTAAATAAAGGCATCAATATAGGTTTAAATGACCGTATAGCTTTTGAGAAAAAATTATTTGGCGGAAATGCCGATGATTTTAATAGAGTACTTTCTCAATTAAACACCTTTGATAATTTTGAAGAAGCGCAAAGTTTTATTCTTGATTTTGTAAAACCCGATTATAATAATTGGCAAGGGAATGAGGAATTTGAAACAAGATTTTTAGAAATTATTGAGAAAAAGTTTAGTTAATTTTTAGTAGTAGTCTCCGTTTTCAGTCTCAGATTTGCTTTGCTGGATTCGCGCTAATTCGTGAAATTCGAGTTTATAAACAGTTTTAAATGAGTAAATTATACATAGTTCCTACGCCAATAGGTAATTTAGACGATATGACGTTTCGTGCCATTAAAGTGCTAAAAGAAGCCGATTTAATTTTAGCAGAAGACACGCGTACCAGCGGAAAATTACTAAAGCATTTTGAAATTACTACGCACATGCACAGTCACCACATGCATAACGAACACAAAACGGTAGAAAATGTAATTACTCGATTAAAAGGTGGTGAAACCATTGCTTTAATTTCCGATGCCGGAACGCCAGCCATTTCTGATCCCGGATTTTTGTTAACACGTGCTTGTGTTGAAAACGGAATTGATGTGGAATGTTTGCCAGGCGCAACTGCTTTTGTACCCGCTTTGGTAAATAGTGGTTTGCCAAATGATAAATTCGTATTCGAAGGTTTTTTACCCGATAAAAAAGGGAGACAAACTCGATTTTTAGCTTTGCAAGAAGAATATCGCACCATGATTTTCTATGTGTCGCCACACAAATTAAACAAAACCTTAACCGAATTTATTCAGTATTTCGGAGCCGAAAGACCCATTTCTGTTTCTCGAGAATTATCCAAATTACACGAAGAAACCATACGAGGAACAGCCGAAGAAGTTTTAAAACACTTTGAAGCAAAACCCGCTAAAGGGGAGATTGTGGTTTGTGTTGGAGGATTAATCAAGACTAAAGGATGATGAGTTTTAAGAAAGTAGGATTGTTTCTTTTTGTCATAATTTTGACAAACATTATAATTCATTTTGAAGTCATTCCAAATATTCAAATTTTTGCAAATAGTCATTCATCTAATGGAGATTATTTAATGATAATTACTTTTTTGGTTGCTGTAATAAGTTTTATATTTTCTTTATACTTGATTTTCTTCAAGAAAAATAAAACTGGTTTTCTATTATTGTTATTTGCTCTCAATATAGCATTATGGATTCCAAAAATGTTTAGCATTAATTGTAAATTTTGTTCAATAGCATAATTTTAAAATACTATGGAAACACACAACATAATTACCACATGGAAAGGTAACATGCAATTTGAGTCCACTAACCCTAGTGGCGATGTCATTTCAATTGATGCTGGTCCAGAAAATGGAGGCGAAGGAAAAGGCTTGCGTCCAAAAGCATTGATGTTATCGGCTTTGGCGGGTTGCACTGGATTAGACGTGGCTTCTTTATTAGAAAAAATGAAGTTAGAAGTAACGGATTTTAAAATAGAAACTTCAGGTGAATTAACCGAAGAACATCCAAAAACGTATCACACAGTAAAAGTTGATTACCATTTTTATGGTAGTAATTTAGATGAGAAAAAACTAGAAAAAGCTGTGAATTTATCAGTAGAAAAATATTGTGGTGTGATGGAAATGTTCCGTCAATTTGCAAAAGTTGAGGTGGCGATTTTTTATCATAAACAATAATTTTTTGCCACGGATTACAGGATTACCGCGGATTTAATCCTTATAATCAGTGCAATCTGTGGCTAAAACAAAAAATATTTATACCTTTGTAATTCAAGTATATAAGCCAAAATAAATAATTCATAATTTTTAATTCGTAATTAAACTATGCGTTGGAATCTAAAATCTAAGCCAAATCCAGAAAAAGTACAAGCCATTCAGAGCGCCCTTCAAGTCGATGCAATCATCGCTACTTTATTAGTTCAAAGAGGAATTGAAACCTTTGAACAAGCCAAAGCATTTTTCCGTCCTACTTTAGCAGATTTGCACAATCCGTATCTAATGAAAGATATGGACAAAGCCGTTTCTCGAATCGAAAAAGCCATTGCCAATAACGAAAATATCTTAGTTTTTGGCGATTATGATGTCGATGGAACAACCGCTGTTTCTTTAGTTTCGAGTTATTTACGTAGTTTTTATCCCAATGTGGCGACGTATATTCCAGACCGATATAACGAAGGTTACGGCATTTCTTATATGGGAATTGATTATGCCGAAGACAATGATATTTCTTTAATAATCGCACTCGATTGTGGAATAAAATCCATCGAACACGTGAATTATGCCAAAGCAAAAAATATCGATTTTATTATTTGCGATCATCACCGACCTGGCGATGTTTTACCAGACGCCATTGCAGTTTTAGACCCAAAACGCGAAGATTGTGCCTATCCGTATGACGAATTATGCGGTTGTGGAGTTGGTTTTAAATTGATTCAAGCCTTAGCCGAAAACAGAAACCAAACCATTCAAGATTTACTTCCTTATTTAGATTTGGTAGCGACTGCCATTGCTGCGGATATTGTTCCGATTACGGGAGAAAACAGGGTATTGGCCAAATTTGGTTTGGAAGCCATAAATACCAATCCGCGACCGGGAATTAAAGCCTTAATTCAAAATGTAAAGAAAAAAGTTTTAACCATTACCGATGTGGTTTTCATTGTAGCACCAAGAATCAACGCTGCAGGAAGAGTGAAACACGGTAACGAAGCCGTGTCACTTTTAACCGAATACGATTTAGAACAAGCGGAACAATTTGCTTCTGAAATTGAGCAACATAATTCGGACAGAAAAGAACTGGACAAGCAAATTACCAAAGAAGCGTTACTTCAAATCGAAGAAAACAACGAGCAAAACCGATTTTCAACGGTTGTATATCAAGAAAATTGGCACAAAGGCGTCATCGGAATTGTGGCTTCACGATTGGTTGAAAAGTACTATCGTCCAACGATTGTTTTTACAAAAAGCGGCGATAAATTAGCCGCTTCGGCACGTTCTGTAAAAGATTTTGATATTTATAATGCGTTAGAAGCTTGTGCCGAATATTTGGAGCAATTTGGAGGTCATATGTATGCTGCAGGAATGACATTGAAAGAAGAAAACTACGAAAATTTCAAAAATGCGTTTGAAAATGAAGTCAAAAAAACCATTCATCCCGATTTATTGACGCCTGAAATTTCCTATGATGCTGAAATCGAATTGTCCGAAATCAATCCGAAATTAATGCGTTTGCTGAAACAATTTGAACCTTTCGGCCCAGAAAATATGACACCTTTATTTTTAGCAAAAGGATTAACTGATTCCGGTTATGCGAAAACTTTAGGTGCTGACAACGAACATTTGAAAGCATTTGTAAAGCATGGAAATTCAGAAAGTTTTGGTGCGATTGGTTTTGGATTGGGGAATAAATTAAATTTGGTTTCTAATAAAAAGAAATTCGATGCTATTTTCTCATTGGAAGAAAATGAATGGAAAGATACTGTAACTTTGCAATTGCAATTACGCGACATTAATAGTTCAAATGACTAAAAAAGATCCTTTTTCCGCTTTACGAATACCAGAATTTCGCTGGTTTATTCTCATGCGATTAGCCATTGTTTTGGCTTGGTCCATGCAATTTGTCTTAATTGAATGGGAAGTATACCGAATTACAAAAGACCCTTGGTCATTAGGATTAATTGGGCTTATGGAAGTAATTCCGGCTATTGTTATGGCGCTGTTTGCTGGACACATTGTAGACCAATCCGAAAAAAGAAATATGTTGCTCAAATGTTTTGCAGGAACGGCAACAATAAGTATATTATTTTGTTATTTCGTTCATCCTGAAACCGCTAAATTCATTGGAAAACAACCTTTTTTATATGCTATTTATGCCTTAGTTTTTTTAGGTGGTATCATTCGTGCGTTTATCATTCCATCTGTTTTTAGTTTGTTAGGATTAATTGTGCCAAAAGCACAATTTACCAATGCGGCTACTTGGAGTAGCTCGTCTTGGCAAGTTTCTGCCGTAATTGGACCCGCTTTAGCTGGATTTTTAATTGGCGGAATTGGCGTTTTCAATGCTATGATTTTCGTTACAATTTCTATTTTTTTAGGAATTTTTATGCTGTTACAAATCAGTAAAAAACCTATTTTAAACACAAAAATTGGCGAACCCATTTTCGAAAGTTTAAAGGCTGGAATTAGATTTGTATTTCAAAATAAAATTATTTTAAGCGCATTGTCGTTAGACATGTTTGCAGTTTTATTTGGTGGAGCAGTAGCTTTATTGCCCATTTTTGCACAAGATATTTTACAAGTAGGTTCAGAAGGTTTCGGAATTTTAAGAGCCGCACCAGCCATTGGTGGATTACTAACTATGCTGGCTTCTACGATGTTTTCTATCGAAAAAAATACGGGTAAAAAATTACTATTAGCCGTTTTCGGATTTGGAATTTGTATAATCGTTTTCGGATTGTCCCAAAACTTTTGGATTTCGGTTATTGCCTTATTTTTAAGTGGGGTAACCGATGGATTTTCCGTGGTTATTCGTTCCACAATTCTTCAAATTTACACCCCAGATGACATGCGCGGAAGAGTTTCATCAGTAAATTCTATTTTTGTGGGTTCTTCAAATGAATTAGGCGCCTTTGAAAGCGGACTCACTTCTAAATTATTTGGAGTGGTAAACGCCGTAGTTTTTGGGGGTATGATGACTTTAGGAATCGTGGGCGTTACTGCTATTGCATCACCAAAATTTAGAGAATTAAATATTGAAAATGATTTAGAAACAATTTAATTTTTGAATTCTTTTAAAACCATTTTTTCACCATCAAAAACACCGTAAGTAAAATAGCCAATCCAGTCTCCTAAGTTGATGTATTTCGAATGTTTAATTAAAGTAATTTCCATAGGTAAATGGCGGTGTCCAAAAACAAAAAAGTCATAATGCTTTGTTTCTAATTTACGTTTGCAATATTGAACTAACCATTCATTTTCTTCGCCTAAAAATTTCACGTCTTCCACGCCAGAAATAAGCTTGTTTTTTACCGATAAGTATTGTGCAAATTTTACCCCAATATCAGGATGTAACCAACGAAACAACCATTTAAAAAAAGAATTTGTAAATACTTTTTTCATGCGCTTGTAACCTTTGTCGCCAGGACCTTTTCCGTCACCATGACCTATCAAAAAGCTTTTTCCATTAAAAGTAAATTCTTGATTATCGTGATAAACTGGAATATTGAGTTCTTTTTCAAAATAATCGCCCATCCATAAATCGTGATTTCCAACAAAGAAATAAATAGGAATTCCCGCGTCTCTTATTTCGGCTAATTTACCTAAAACCCTAATAAACCCTTTAGGAACAACGGTTTTATATTCGAACCAAAAATCAAATAAATCGCCTAATAAAAAAAGAGCTTCAGCGTCATTTTTTATTGAATCTAACCATTGCACAAATTTTTGTTCACGGGAAAAACTTATTTCCGGTGTTGGTGCTCCAAAATGTTGGTCAGAGGCAAAATATATTTTTTTTGGTATCAATGTTTTTTTGTCAAAAATAATAAATATTATAAAAAATTATACTTTTTATCGAATAAATATGATATTTAATCGACAGGCGTTTTATTTTTAATTATTATTGTTATATTTGGACAATTAACAAACCATAAATTTACTTTAAAAAATGAAAAAACTACTACTTTTTTTCATATATTTTTTTTCAATAGTTGCTTTTGCGCAATTTCCAGAAAATTTTGAAAATACTGCAATTGCTAATAATGCCACACCTCCTGCTACAGGTTGGGCAACATTTACAAATGGAATTGTACCAACTAATGTACCAAACAATAATTGGCATAAAACAAACCAGCAATTCAGGGGCACATTTTCTACTAGAGCAAGACAAATAACAGGGATTACAAATGAGAACGCATCATTACAATGGTTAGTGTCGCCTTTAGTAGCTAAACCAGTTAACGGTCAAGTTCGTTTTTACACGCGAAAAAGCCAGTCAGATGACTATGGAGCAATATACACGGTGCGTTATTCTACAACGTCACAAACAGATCAAACTACTTTTATTACTATTGGGACATGGAATGAATCACAAATAAGCAGTACGGCGTGGGAACAAAAATTTGTTCCAATTCCAGCAACTGTAGCAACAGGTCAAACTATATACATCGCATTTGTAAAACAAAATGTAGGCGGTGATACATGGTTTGTAGATGATATTAAAGTAGATTCTCAATGTTTAGTTCCTACTGCTTTAACAGCTACACCATTGGCGACATCAGCTTCTTTAAGCTGGACGAGTCCAAACCCAACAGGGCCTTGGCAAATTGAATATGGACCTGCCGGATTTACACCGGGAGCTACACCTGCTCAAGGAACAATAGTAAGTGCAACCACAAACCCTTTTAATTTAACTGGATTAACTCCATTGACAGGATATACATATTATGTAAGAACAATGTGTGATACTGACAACCCTAGTCCTTGGTCTAATAGTTTCAATTTTACTACCACTTCATTACCACCAGTTTGTGGCGGTAATTTTATTGATTTTGGAGGTCCTACTGCTAACTATCCAAATAATGAAAATCGAACATGGACTATAACACCTACAAATCCAAATGAAGTTGTAACGGTAACTTTTACAACTTTTAACACTGAGGCAAACTTTGATGCCTTATACGTTTATGATGGACCTAGTACTGCTTCACCATTAATTTCAAGTGGTAATCCTGCTGGAACTGTTCCTGGAGGCTTAGCAGGGGGGTATTGGGGTACAGCAATTCCTGGTCCGTTTACCTCATCTCATCCGAGTGGCGCTTTAACTTTTGTATTTAGAAGTGACGGAGTTACAAATCGAGAAGGATGGACTGCAAATGTGACTTGTAGTACTTGTCCGCCACCACTAAGAGTCAATTTAGTTACTGCTACAAGTAATTCTTTACAGGTTTCTTGGACAAGCTTAGCTCCTTTATCAACTGGTTATGAAGTGATTTGTTTGCCAACAGGCTCGCCTGCACCAACAGCCACATCTTCAGGTACAATAACTACTTCAAATCCATATACAATTCCAGGATTAAATTCAAATACTACTTATGATGTGTATGTTAGACCATTATGTAGTGGTACTACTACAACTGGAGCTTGGTCTGTGAAAGGAACATTTACTACTTTACCAAATTATTGTGCTGGGGATCCTTTTTATGATTCAGGAGGAGCAACAGGGAATTATTCAAATAATGAGAGTAGAACTTTTACGATTTGTCCACAAGGTACAGGAAATGTTGTAACATTATTTTTTAATACTTTTAATATTGGTGATGACACTTTAGCAATATATGATGGTAATTCTACTGCAGCGCCTTTGTTAGGAAATTTTACAGGATTTATTATTTTGCCAACACTTGCAGCTTCGAATAGCAATACAACTGGGTGTTTGACATTTGTATTTACTTCAAACGCAAATGGCACTGCTCCTGGGTGGGATGCTAATGTCGTTTGTGGACCAGCTTGTCCATCTATAACTGCTATTTTAGATACAGCAAATTCTACACCACTTGTAAATGGTAAAATGAATGTTTGTAAAAATCAAAACGTATCTTTTGCAGGGACAGCTACTGCAATTAGTGGAGGGACTGGTGTTGGAATTACAGGAGCAACTTACAAATGGATATTTGATGATGGAGTTGTTTTAAACGGCCAAAATGTTACCAGACAATTTGCAACTTCTGGTGTTCGTGAAGTAAATTTAATTGTTACATTACCTGGTGGATGCAGAAGCGTAAATAATATTAGACAAATTATTAATGTTTCAACGGATCCTATCTTTACACACACAATATCAGATGATGAAATCTGTACCAATCAAACTAGTGTTCTTTCTGTAGCCCATACTATGGTAACAGCTAGTCAAAATTGTGTTCCTAGTGTTACTGGGATTACGCGTTTTTTACCAGATAGAGTAGGAGGTCAGCCACCTGTAACTAGTATATCTGAAATTACAATTGCAGAATGTTACACAGGAAGAACTATTACTTCTGCTGCTGACATTGAAAGTGTTTGTATGAATATAGAACACTCCTATTTAGGAGATTTATCAATAGAATTAGAAGCACCTAATGGAGTTTCAATTTTGCTTTCGGATCAAAGAGGAGGTTCTACAAATCTTGGTATTCCTTGGGCTACAGCTACAGTAGATGGTCAAAGTAATATATTAACACCTGGTACAGGTTATAATTATTGTTTTAACTCAACAGCAACTCCTGTTTTTCCAACAAGTGGGGTGCCGGGCATAACGTTTCCTAATGGTAACGGACCAGCAACATATACTGATACTGGAATGTTAGAAAGCACACTTCCAAGTACAAATATTTATAGACCAGTAGGTAATTTTGCAGCTTTTATTGGTTCGCCAATTATGGGTACTTGGAAACTAAAAATCACCGATAATTTAGCTGCAGATAATGGCTATCTTTTTGGCTGGAATTTAAAATTTTCTCCATCGGTTCCTACAACTAGTAATCAATTTACCCCAGCATTTGCAAGTGGTTCTTGGACAGCAGACCCAGACATTATTACGCCGCTTAATAATCCACAAATAACTGTACAGCCTACGGTTGCAGGAACAAAATGTTATACTTATAACCTAACTAATGATTTTGGTTGTACTTATTCACATCAAGTTTGTATTGACGTGACACCTGGAGTTTCAATGACCTCTAATGTTGCAAATCCACTTTCTGTTTTTGTAGGACAAAATGGAACCTATTATTTTTCTGGGGGTACACCAAATGCAGTAGTTACATATAAGGTGAATAATGGTCCTGATTTACAAGTAATATTAGATGCTACAGGGAGCGCAACAGTAACTGTAAACTCTCTAACAGTTGATACTACAGTTCTAGTTACACATATTGCCGAACAACCAATTCCAACATCTGGATATGTTGTTACTACGACTGGTGGAGTAAATCCAACAAATTCACAAGGAGGACCACTTACAGCTGCTGGACAGGTTGCAAATACTTCAAATAGTACCACAATAAATCAAGCAAATCCATTTTCTGCATTAAGGTTCGCAAGTGCATTACCAGCAGGAACGGTTGTTACAATAAGTATCGCGAAAGGTAATAATGCAGGGAATGTTCAAATTACTGATGGAGCAAATACAATCACATTTAACTCAGGAACTCTTAATGAATTGCAACATATTCAGTTCACAATGGGAAGATCTACTGATGTAATAACAATAACACATAATTCATCAACTGGAATAGTGTATGTTGATGGTGCAACATATACATATGATTTATTAGGTTGTGATGCACCTTTGAATCTTTCTGCAACAGTTACTGTTACTATTCCACCAACACCATTTATCACATCAATTACACACCCTTCAAATATCTGTTCAGGAAGTGATGCGGTATTTACTATTTTAGGATCTCCTAACACAACAGTTACCTATACTTTAAATGGCAGTACAAATCAAACAGTTAATTTAGATAATTCTGGACAAGGAACAATAACAGTAACATCTCCATTAACAAATGTTGTTTTGGTCACCTCAACTTTACAAATGGGTACTCAAACAGCAACAAGTTCCATAACAAAAACAATAATTGTAAACCCTCTCGGTCAGGTTAATCCTATTACTGCTCAAACACTATGTCAAGGGACTTCAACAAATGCGGTAACTTTCTCAACTTCTAATCCAACAGGAACTACTACTTATACTTGGACAAATGACAATACGGCTATTGGTTTAGCTGCTTCAAGCGGAGGAAATGTTACGGGTATTCCAAGTTTTGTTGCTACGAATACAACAACAGCGCCAATAACAGGAACAATTACAGTTACTCCAACTTACACAAGTGGAGGTGTTTCATGTGTTGGACCTACTGAAACGTTTACTATTACAGTAAATCCTTCAGGAAACATTACTACTATTTCAGATGAAGTAGTTTGTAATGGAGGTAACACTACTGCAGTTACATTTGGAACCACAAATACAGGAGGTACTACTACTTATACTTGGACCAATGATAACCCAGCTATTGGTTTAGCTGCGTCAAGCGGAGGAAATGTAACTGGTATTCCAAGTTTTGTTGCTACGAATACTACAACAGCGCCAATAACCGGAACAATTACAGTTACTCCAACTTATACAAATGGTACTTATTCTTGTGTTGGTACAAATGAAGTTTATACCATCACAGTTAATCCTACAGCTCAAATTAATCTTATTTCCGATAGTGAAGTATGTCATAGCGGAAACTCAACGGCTGTAACCTTTTCAACAGTAAATACAGGAGGTACTACTAACTACACTTGGACAAATAATAATCCAGCTATTGGTTTAGCGGCTTCAAGTGGAGGTAATGCAACGGGTATTACAAGTTTTGTAGCTACAAATACTACAAATGCACCAATTACTGGAACAATTACGGTTATTCCAACATTTACTAATGGAGGTGTAAATTGTTCTGGTCTATCAGAAAACTTTACAATAACAGTTAATATATCAGGTCAAGTAAATGCTATTTCTGATGAAGTAGTTTGTCCTGGAGGAAACACTACTGCAGTAACTTTTACAACCACAAATACAGGAGGAACTACCACTTATACATGGACCAATGATAACACAGCTATTGGTTTAGCGGCTTCAAGTGGAGGTAATGCAACGGGTATTCCAAGTTTTGTTGCTACAAATACTACAACTGCTCCAATAACTGGAACTATTACGATTACACCAACCTATTCCGATGGAGTGAATATATGTCCTGGAGTTTCTGAAACATATACAATAACAGTAAACCCAACGGGTATAATTAATCCTATTTTAGATAATGCAGTTTGTAATGGTAGTAATTCGAATGTGATTAATTTCTCAACTTCAAATACAGGTGGAACTACTACCTACACTTGGACAAATAATAATCCAGCAATTGGTCTAGCAGTTTCTAGTGGAGGAAATGCTACAGGTGTTCCGAGTTTTGTTGCAACTAACACCACTAATTCACCGATCTTGGGAACAGTGAGTGTAATTCCTACATTTACCAATGGAGGTATTTCTTGTATTGGAGTTCCCGAAGATTTTACTATCACTGTAAATTTATCGGGTCAAGTAAATACTATTTCTGATGAAGTAGTTTGTAATGGAGGTAATACTACAGCAGTTACATTTGGTACCACAAATACTGGTGGAACAACAACATATACATGGACAAATAATAACACAGCAATTGGTTTAGCGGCTTCAAGTGTTGGAAATGCAACAGGAATTCCAAGTTTTGTAGCTACCAATACATCAACTGCTCCAATAACTGGAACTATTACCGTCATACCAACTTATTCAGATGGGGTAAATGCATGCGCTGGAGCATCTGAGACCTATATTATTACGGTAAATCCATCAGGAAACATCAATGCTATAACTGATGAAGTAGTTTGTAATGGGGGTAATACTACAGCAGTTACTTTTGGCACTACAAATACAGGAGGAACAACTACGTATACATGGACAAATACTAACACTGCTATTGGTTTAGCGGCAACAAGTGGAGGTAATGCAACAGGAATTCCAAGTTTTGTTGCTACGAATACTACAACTTCTCCAATAACTGGGACTATCACGGTTACACCAACCTATTCAGATGGTTTAAGATTCTGTACAGGAACTCCAGAAGTATTCACCATAACTGTTAATCCAACAGCTCAAGTAAATACTATTTCTGATGAAGTAGTTTGTAATGGAGGTAATACTACAGCTGTTACATTTGGTACCATAAATACTGGTGGAACAACAACATATACATGGACAAATAATAACACAGCAATTGGTTTAGCAGCTTCAAGTGTTGGAAATGCAACAGGAATTCCAAGTTTTGTAGCTACTAATACATCAACTACTCCAATAAACGGAACAATTACGGTTACACCTACATACACTAATGGAACTGTATCATGTGCAGGAACATCTGAGACCTATATTATTACGGTAAATCCATCAGGAAATATCAATGCTATTTCTGATGAAGCAGTTTGTAATGGGGGTAATACAACAGCCGTTACTTTTGGCACTACAAATATTGGAGGAACAACCACTTATACTTGGACAAATAGTAATCCAGCAATTGGTTTAGCGGCTTCAAGCGGAGGTAATGCAACGGGTATTCCAAGTTTTGTAGCTACGAATACATCAACTGCTCCAATAACGGGCACTATTACGGTTATACCAACCTATTCTGATGGTGTTAGATTCTGTGCAGGAACTCCAGAAGTATTCACCATAACTGTTAATCCAACTGCCCAAGTAAATGCTATTTCTGATGAAGCAGTTTGTAATGGGGGAAATACTACAGCAGTTACTTTTGGCACTACAAATACAGGAGGAACAACCACTTATACTTGGACAAATAATAACACAGCAATTGGTTTAGCGGCTTCAAGTGTTGGTAATGCAACAGGGATTCCAAGTTTTGTCGCTACGAATATTACAACTACTCCAATAACCGGAACAATTACGGTTACACCAACATACACTAATGGAACCGCATCATGTGCTGGTGCATCTGAGACCTATATTATTACGGTAAATCCATCAGGAAATATTAATGCTATTGCTGATGAAGTAGTTTGTAATGGGGGTAATACAACAGCCGTTACTTTTGGCACTACAAATACTGGAGGAACAACCACTTATACTTGGATAAATAGTAATCCAGCAATTGGTTTAGCGGCTTCAAGTGCAGGAAATGCAACAGGGATTCCAAGTTTTGTAGCTACGAATACTACAAATGCTCCAATAACAGGAACGATTACGGTTGTACCAACGTACAACAATGGAGGTGTTTTATGTATAGGGGCTTCAGAAACATTTGATGTTACTGTTAATCCTTCGCCAACTCTAACCCTAACTTCAGCTGTAACAACTACAAATCAAACGATATGTGTTAATTCACCCATAGTTCCAATTCAATATACTTTTGATGCTGGCGCAACAGGTGTAGTTGTTACTGGTTTGCCAGCTGGTATTAATCCTACCGTAAATGGCAATATTGTTACAATAAGTGGAACTCCAACAACAACTGCTGCAATATTCAATTATTCTATTACTGCTACAGGTAATTCATGTGGAGCACCTGCTTTATCTGGTACAATTGAAGTTACCAACGGCATTTTACCAATTTTTACACAAGTTGCTCCAGTTTGTGAAGGAGCAACGATTAACATACCTACAAGTTCTTATAACATACCACCAATTGTTGGTGTTTGGAACTTGATTTCAAGTACAGCAAATGACGTAACTTATGAATTTATTCCAAATCCTGGCCAATGTGCATTAAATACAACAATGACTATTGTAGTTCATCCGTTACCAATAGTTACACCAAGTGTTACTACGCAAAGTTTTTGTTCGGGAGGTACTACTAACATTAGTTTAACAAGTAGTGTTTCAAATCCAGCATTTTATTGGACAGCTACAGGCACAAGTGTTACAGGACAATCGGGATCGGTTACTGGTTCAGGCGCTACAAGTATTAATCAAACTTTAGTACTCAATCCTAATGTAGTTAGCCCAGGTCAAGTAACGTATTCTATTGTAGCAGAAGCTAATGGGTGTTTAGGTGCTCCTGTAACTGTTGTGGTTACGGTAAATCCTATTCCAAATGTAATTTTAAGTCCAGCTTCTCTTACTCAAACCATTTGTTCAGGCGAAACTACAAATATTTCATTCTCAGGTGCTATTAATAATACTGTTTACTCTTGGAGCGTAGTAAGTAGTGTAGGTGTGAGTGGTGCATTTAATGGCGTTGGCACATCTATTAATCAAACGCTTACTTCCACAGGTCTTTCTCAAGGGACTGTAGTATATGAAGTAACGCCAAGTTTAAATGGCTGTACAGGAACTCCTCAAAGAATTACAGTTACTGTAAACCCTGTACCTGTTGCAATAGGACCAGCATCACATCGTGAATTATGTAGTGGAGAATCTACTGATATTACAGTTTCTACCTTCAATGTGGCTACAGTATTCAATTGGACAGTAGAGCCTAATGGTGTATCAGGAGCAAGCGCAGGAACAGATACTGGTTTATCAATAAATATAGCACAACCATTAACTACTACTGGTAATGTAAGAGGTTATGTAGATTACATTATAACTCCAGTGTTAACAGCTTGTTCAGGCATACCTATCACGGTAAGAGTATATGTGAATCCGTTACCTGTGGTTTCCTTAACCGATGGAACCATTTGTGTGGATGCGGCGGGAATTCCGTTCCAAGGCTACGAATTGGATTCAGGATTAAATGATGTAGATTATGATTTTGTATGGACTTTTGCAGGCAATACCATAACAGGCGCAACCAGTGCAACCTACACCGCAACAGAGGTAGGAACGTATACCGTAGTGGCAACCAATAGCACTACCAATTGTGTGTCAAATGTAGCCAGTGCAGTCGTAACGGCCACAAATCCTGCGACAAGCTTAACAGTAACGCAGAGCGAATACTTTAGCGACAATGCTACGCTTGTTGTAACGGTAACAGGTGGCAACGGAACATTATTGTATCAATTGGATCAAGGCGTGTTACAAGAATCAAATGTATTCACGGGAGTAACAGGCGGAACACATACCATAACAGTAGTGGATACCCAAGGATGTACTTACCTGACTCAGGAAGTATTAGTGATAGATTATCCGAAATATTTCACACCAAACGGCGATGGTCATAACGATACTTGGAACATCATTGGATTAAATCAATCTGATGCTAAATTATACATCTTTGACCGTTATGGTAAATTAATAAAACAAATTGTACCTTCAACTCTTAGTAACGGATGGGATGGAACATATAACAATGTACCAATGCCTTCAACCGACTATTGGTTTACATTAGATTATACAGAAAATGGAACTCAAAAACAATTTAAAGCCCATTTTTCTTTGAAACGATAATAAGATTAAAATCGTTTTCTTACATTTGGAACGATTTTAATCTTTGGTATAAACAATTAAATTATAAATTTTAAATGAAAAAAATTTTATTATTAGCAATTTTTTCTTTTGTGAGTAGCATACAAGCTCAAAGCAAAATAGAAAATAATTCTCCTTTATTAAAGAGTATAAAAGTTGAACAATTACAAGATGCAAAGTTTGATTATATTCAAAATGCCTCAATTGCTTGGGATTTTAGTGCTGTAGAATTAAACAATTCAGAAATTTCTATAGAAGTAAAAACTATTTATGATTGCTTCAATGGGCAGCAAGCAGTTGATTTTAAACAAGAATTTACGGTTTTATCTAAAGATAATTTTTCATTGAAAGGCAACGCCCAACTTATTCATTTAGAGTTAATGGCAAAATGCTTTAAATGGCGTTTAGTAGCAAAAGGATCAGATACTGCTGTATCAGAGTGGTTCTATTTTTCATTTATAAAATAAAAAAACATGAAGATTTTATATAAAATACTATTTTTAGTGCTAAGTTTCAATTTAACTTATGCACAATCTCCTACTTGTGATCAGGCCTCAGCAATGTGTTCTGGTCAAGGGGGTCCTTATAATAATACAAGTAATACTACCCCAGGGGGAAATCAAACAGGTATTGGTGCTATAACAGGTTGTGGAACTAGTAATGCACATGGTAACAATGGTTCTCTAGGCTCAACACCAAGACCTGCATGGTTTTACTATACCATTGGTCAATCTGGTCCGATAGTTTTAAATTTAGTTCAAACTAATACAAATGGAACTCCAATCGATGTTGACTTTGCATTATGGGGACCATTTAATACCACAAACTTAGCCAATATATGTAATAGTTTATCCGGGGTTGTAGGAAGTACTTATACCGGACCATGTAATTTAGTTGATGCAAGTTATTCAACAACTGCAAATGAAAATATTCACATACCCAATGCAATTAGTGGTGAGATTTATTTATTATTAGTAACTAATTTTAATGGCGCTGCTGGAACTTATACGATTAATCAAACCAATGCTACGTCACCTGGAGCAGGTCAAATTTCTTGTGACAGAGTATGTGGTATTGATCTTGGGCCAGATCGAAGATTTTGTACTTCAAGTGTAAATTCATTAGAATTAATAGCTAATTATATTCAAGCACCTACTACACCAGGCACACCAACTTTTACTTGGTCTTTTTTTGATGGAACAAATTGGGTACAACGTGCTACAACATCAATTAATCGATATACTGTAAATGAAAGTGGTTTTTGGAGAGTTTCAGTAACAAGACCAGGTTGTTTTGATGCAACTCAAGATGATATTGAAGTTAGATTTGCAACACGACCTGCGGTTAATAGTCCAAGTAATATGAATGCACCAGCAGGCGCATGTTCACATACTTTTGATTTAACTCAAAATCAAGCTGCGCTTACCGCACCAGTTGCGCCATCAAATTATGTTATAAAATATTATACAGATGAAAATGATTGTTTGGCTGGAAATTCAAATTTTATAGCTAATCCTTCTAGTTATACAGTAACTACAACTACCACAATTTATGTTCGAGTAGAAAATTTAGGTTATAGTACATGTGCAGATGCCACTAAATTTTTTGATTTAGTAATTGATTGTATTACACCACCTTGTCAATTAGATCTAACTTCTGCGGTTGCTACTTCAAATCAAACTATTTGTATTAATAACCCTATTCAAGATATAACTTATGGTTTTGGTGGTGAAGCTACAAGTGCAACTGTGACTGGTTTGCCTACAGGATTGACAACAAATATTAATGCAGGAGTTTTAACTATTAGTGGAACACCAACTCAAACAGGTGTATTTAATTATACCGTTACTAGTGTGGGATGTACTACAAATATTATAAAACAAGGCACCATTACTATTAATGCTTCACCTGTAGTTTCTAGTTTAACATCAAATACGCCAATATGTGTTGGTTCAGATGCTGTATTTACAATAAATGGCACTGCAGGATCGGTTGTAACGTATACAATTAATGGCGGTTCAAATCAAACCGTAACTATTCCAACTTCTGGTCAGGCTACTGTTACGATTTCGGCACCGTCTACTAATGTTGTTATTGCTTTAAGTAATGTGAGTCTAAATTCTTGTTCAACAACTTTATCAAATACTACAACTGTTGATGTTAGACCAGTTCCAAGTGTTACCTCTTTTACATCAAATACTTCTATTTGTTCAGGTTCTAGTGCAATTTTCACAATTAATGGTTCTGCAAACGCGACAGTTACTTATTCAGTAAATGGTGGAACTTCAAGTACTACAACTTTAAATGGATCAGGAGTAGGAACAATTACATTGACAAATTCAACTGCTAATGTTTCGGTTACTCTTAGTCAAATAAATAATGGTGCATGTAGTACTTCACTAACAAACACTGCAAATGTTACTGTTTTAGCTTTGCCAAATATAACAGCACTGACATCAAATTCTCCGATTTGTTCGGGATCAAATGCAATATTTACAATTACAGGTACCGCAAATGCAACTCTTTCATATACTTTAAACGGAGGAAATTCAACAAATGTTAATTTAGATGCTTCAGGAAATTATAGCATACCTATTGCAAACGCTACTGCTAATCAAACCGTTCAATTAACTAATGTTTTTGATGGAACATGTAATAGAACACTAACAAATTCAGCGACTGTAGTGGTCAATCCTTTTCCAAATTCTCCTTCACTGTCACCTCAATCTGATACATTTTGTATAGGTGAAGAAATGATTTTTAATGTAACTGGAGGGGCTAATGAAATTGTAACCTATACAATAAATAATGGTACAAATCAAACATTAAACTTAAATGCTGCTGGAACTGGAATAATTGCTGTAAATAATCCGAATTCTACTAGCGTTGAAATTAATTTAGTGAATATTACTAATGGCTCATGTCCTAGTGTAATTAATGTGACTGCAGATGCTGAAGTAATCTCTTGTGATATTCCAAAAGGAGTTTCACCTAATGGAGATGGCTTAAATGATACTTGGGATTTAAGAGGATATAATGTAAAAAAAGTTGAAATTTTTAATCGATACGGTACTAAAGTTTATTCTAAATTGAACTATATTGATGAATGGCACGGGCAATCTGACAATGGAAATGAACTTCCAGATGGAACTTATTATTATGTCGTAGAATTTAATGATAGTCCTGTAAAAACAGGATGGGTTTACATTAATAGAGAACAATAAAAGATAGATTTCTATCAAAAATAAGATATAAGCAAATGAAAAAACTATATTTAGCAATTATACTTGTAGTATTAACAGTTGTTGATTTACAAGCCCAGCAAGATCCGCATTATACGCAATATATGTATAATATGAATGTTATCAACCCTGCCTATGCTGGTAGTAAAGAGAATTTGTCCATTGGAATGTTATACCGTAAGCAGTGGGTTGAGATTGAAGATGCTCCTACAACGGCAACTTTTTCTGGACACGCTCCGGTGGGTAAAAATGTAGGATTGGGATTATCGGCTATATCTGATAAGATTGGTCCTGTTGAGGAGAATAACATCTATGGAGATTTTTCCTATACATTACAATTAGGAGGAGAGCATAAATTAGCCTTTGGATTAAAAGCGGGTTTAACCTTACATCAAGTAGGTTTGTATAGCGATATTAATCATACCTTACCTGATCAGAACGACCCTGCATTTGCACAAAATACGAGTAATAGTTACTTTAATTTAGGGAGTGGTTTATTCTATTATACAAATAAGTATTATTTAGCTCTGTCGGTTCCAAATATGATGAAGTCAAAACATTTAGATTTTAATGGTCGTGAATTTGGTTCAGAGGTTTCTCATTACTTTTTAACAGGAGGCTATGTTTTTGATGTTTCTGAAAACATTAAATTCAAACCTTTTTTCATGATGAAATCGGCATTTAATGCGCCTACTTCATTAGATTTATCGTCAAATTTCTTGTTTAATCAGAAATTTGAAGCGGGTATTACTTACCGATTAGAAGACAGTTTTGGTGCAATGATTAATTATGCCATTTCACCTAATGTAAAATTAGGTTATGCCTATGACCACATTGTTTCGGATTTAAATGTAACTACACCATCCTCTCACGAGATTGTATTGTTGTTTGATTTGAATTTCCCGAGAAAAGTATCTAGTTCACCACGTTTTTTTTAACCTAAAACCGAAAACGACATGAGAAAAATATATTTAACATTGAGTTTTGTGATGGCAAGTGGTTTACTTAGTGCGCAAAACAAAGACACAAAAGTTGCAGATAAATTATTTGATCGCTACGAGTATGTAGATGCTGCTAACGAATATTTAAAATTAACCCAAAACGGCAAAGGTGACACTTATGTGTTCAAACAACTAGCCGATAGCTACTATGCGATATTTAACACCAAAGAGGCTGTCAAATGGTATGCAAAAGCGGTAGCGCAAAAACAAGATCCAGAGACGTATTATAAATACGCTCAAATGCTAAAATCGGAAGGCAATTATGCAGAATCAGACAAACAAATGAAACAGTTTGCAAGTATGGTTCCAAACGATCAACGTGCTAAAGCTTTTACAAATAATCCAAATTATTTACCAACACTAAAAGGACAAGTTAAATTGTTTGATGTAAGTAAATCAGATATTAGTAGCGATAAGACCGATTTTGGTGCCGTACTTACTAATGATAATTCGGTTTATTTCTCAAGTGCTAGAAATACTTCAAGAAGAAATAGCAACTGGAACGAAGAGCCTTATTTAGATTTGTATAAAGCTACTTATAATTCTAATGGAACCATTAGCGAAGCGGTTGCCCTTGACAACCTAAACACCAAATGGCACGACGGACCAGCTACAGTTTCAGCCGATGGGAAAACGATGTATTATGGAAGCGAAAGTTTTAATGAAAAAGAATACACGAAAGACAAAGCTAAGAAATCAAAATTCGGAAAGATATACCTGTATAAAGCGACTTTTGAAGAAGGGAAATGGACCAACAGCAAACCTTTGCCATTTAACAATGCGGCATACGATGTAAGAAACCCAAGTTTGAGTAAAGACGGAAAAACCTTGTATTTTTCATCAAACATGCCAGGCGGATTTGGAGCAGAGGATATTTGGAAAGTTACCATCAATGGTGATACGTATGGAAAACCAGAGAACTTAGGGTCAAAAATAAATACAGAGGCAAATGAGAGTTTTCCGTTTATTACCGAAGACAACATATTGTATTTTTCATCAAACGGAAAAGAAGGGTTTGGCGGATTAGATGTATTTAAAATCGATTTGAATAAAGCATCAGAAGTAATCAATATTGGTGCGCCAGTAAATACAGAGAAAGATGATTTTTCATTTACCTATAATACCAACAAAAAAGTAGGCTTTTTCTCAAGCAATAGAACAGGAAATGATGACATCTATAAAGCAGATCCAGTTTGTGCAGTACAAGCAATAGCAGTAGTAAAAGATGCAAAAACAGGCATTGTAATAGAACAAGCAAAAGTTGTATTGGTTGATGCTAAAGAGAAAACAGTAGGCAATCAAACAACAGCAGTAAACGGGAAAGCGGCATTTGGCGTAAATTGTAATACGGTATATTCATTCCAAGTATCAAAGCAAGGTTATGAAAGCGGCGTATTTGGAGTAGCAAAAACCGATGGAGGAGAAGTAGTGGTTGAAGCATTATTACAGCCAATTGTGCCAATCATCACTGAGAAAGAAGTGATCTTACAACCCATTTTCTTTGAATACGATAAGAGCAACATCACACAAGAAGGTGCAGCAGAGCTTGATAAGTTAGTTCAAGTAATGAATGATTACCCAACGATGGTTATTTTTGCAAAATCGCATACTGATAATAGAGGAAGTGATAAGTACAACTTAAACTTATCCGATAGAAGAGCAAAATCAACGGTTCAGTATTTAGTATCAAAAGGTATTGCAAAAGAAAGAATATCAGGACAAGGATTTGGCGAAAGCGAACCAAAAGTTACATGTGACGCTTGCACCGAAGAGCAACACGCTCAAAACAGAAGAAGTGAATTCTTGATTATTAAAAAGTAAACAGTTAAAATTGAATAGATTTAAAAAGGCTTGCATTGCAAGCCTTTTTAATTAATCATTATCTTCTGAAAACCACTCTGCAAAAGAAGTTTCAGTTTCTTGTAATCTAAGGGAATGTAATTTAATATGTGGGGGTAGTAAATTCTTAATTTTAGCAGAAAAATCTATGACCATATTTTCACTTGTTGGTTGATAATCTACTAAAATAACATGATGGCCTCTCGTTTTTAATTCATGTGCCAATTCAACATGTGGTGTGTTTTTATTGAAAACAGTAGCATGATCAAAAACATCAACAATTTGTTCTTTTACAATTTTTTTTAAATCGCCAAAATCGATTACCATGCCAAATTTTACATTGTTTGCATCGTCAATTGGAGTGCCTATTACCGTTACAGATAGTTTATAACTATGTCCGTGCACATTCTTGCATTTTCCATCGTAGCCATATAAAGCATGACCCGTTTCAAAACTAAATTGTTTGGTTATTCTTATTTTTGACATAATTACGTATGTTATTTATCAATATTATTTTCTCTTTTTTTAGCACGATAATATAAAAAATAGGCCAAACCTACCAAGACAATAAAAGGTACAAAAGACCCAATTAAAACCCCAATTTGGTAATTTTCATCTGGAGCAGATTTTAATTTTTCTTCTATATTTACTTGCCCTAAGGCAATTGCTAAATTTTTCATTTTTTAAATTTTTGTAACGCTTGTTTGGTATAATCAGATAAAACTAATTTACCTGAAATAGCAGCTCTTTCATATAATAATTGATCCCAGTTTTCTGTTCCTTCCCAAAGGACTTTTTTCATTTCAATTAATGCACTTATATTATAATCTGATAATTCGGAAGTAAATTCATTTAAACGGATATCTAATTCATCTAAAGATTGAAATACTTCTGAAAACAAATGATTTTCCTTGGCCCAGTTAGCTGATTTCCATTCTACTGGGTTTAAAGTCATTTCTGCAAAAGCCATTTTTCCCATTTTTCGACTTACGGCGGGTTCAATTACAAACGGACCAATTCCAATTGCGATTTCAGATAATTTAACCATACTATTTTGAGTAGCAAAAGTGTAATCACACGCAGCGGCTAAACCTACTCCGCCACCCACAGCTTTCCCTTGAATTCTTCCTACAATTAATTTGGAACAATTTCGCATAGCATTAATTACATTAGCAAATCCACTAAAAAATTTTGTACCCTCTTCTAAAGTGTTAATCGAAAGTAATTCATCAAACGAAGCTCCTGCGCAAAAGACATTATTTCCCTCACTTTTAAGAATTATAATAGCTACCTCAGGGTTTTGGTCTACTTTGTTTAATTCGTTGGTTAATTGCTGCAATAATGCACTCGGAAAAGAATTGCTTGCCGGATGAGAAAATGTTATTGTAGCAATTGAGTTTTCTATAACAGTACTAATTGAGCCAGATGGTATCATTATCGTTTTAAGCTAAAATGAGATTTAAATTCTTTACGCGTGTTGTTTTCGGTATATTCTACTTTAAACCAATAGTCAGTAGAAGGTAAAGCGATACCGTTATAGGTTCCATCCCAACCACCTCCATAGGGACTTATTTGTTTAATTACTTTTCCATATCGATCATAAATAGTAATTAAACCATCATATTCTGCAGGTAATCGTATTACCCAAGTATCATTATAACCATCACCATTTGGAGTGAAATAATTTGGATACGTAATTGTCTGAATTACATCAGAAACTAGTAAATCACAACCTTGAATGTCTCTAGCATAAATGGTATAACTTCCGTTTTCCAACCCTGAAAATATTGGGCTAGATTGCCAATCGATAGCATTAAGACTATATTCATATATACCAAATCCTCCGGTTGCTATTGCCTCAATTGTTGCCAGTCCGCTTGAAAATGCGGGCGTTGTTAAAATTACACTTAAACTAGCCGGTGCAGATGAAGTTGTAACATTAATCGTATCAGTAAATTGACATCCAGCGCTAGTGTTTGTTACCACAACAGCATAAGTTCCAGCCGCTGTAACATTATATAACGCTGAATTACCAAGCGAGTTGATTGGAGTCCATTGATAAGAATAACTTCCGGGTGTTGAAGGAGTTGCATTAATCGTTTGGGAGCCTACTCCGGTAACAGGATCAATACACAAAATAATATCTTCTCCCAAATCAAAATCAGGCAAAGGATTTACGACCAATCGTAAATAAGGACCTAACCCAGCGCACTCATATAAATTACTTTCAATTCGTACCCAAATCGCTTGATCATCTGCAATGGTATTTCTAAAATTTGTCACATTAGTTATTGCGTTCTGCTCAGCAGTTGCATCGGCTTCGTTTAAATAATAACTGAAAGTATAAGATTGTCCAGGCGGAAATTGTACTGTTAATAATGGTTCAATTAATGTTAAATCAAAATAATCAATACCATCATTATCTGGATCTGATGCACTTAGATAATCATCACATGCAGGAATTGTATAAGAATACGTTTGAGGAATCGTAGTTGCAGATACTACAAGATTGACTTCTGCAGTTCTTGTACATCCTAAAGTATTAGTAATTCTTGCCCATACTTGATCACCATTAGCAGCTGTATGAACAATGTTATTGGTAACAAAATCGGTGTTATTTAGTGCGCCAAGCAGAGAGTTATGATAACTATAAACAAAAGAGGCATCGGTTGAAATTTTAATATTTGCTTGCGTTAAATTAAAATCGGTAATGGCATCACTATCAGTATCGCATTGTTTTAATTCGACAATAGAATCAATAATCGGCAATGGTTTTACAACCAAATTAAATGAGGTAGTTGAAAAGCACCCTGTAACATTGTTAGTTAATCGAACATGAATTACTCGATTTGTAGTAATAATACTCGTAATTGCATTTTGCCCGTTTACTGCTTCTAAAGGATCTAAATGATACGTTACAGTAATCCCTGTTTGTGTACCTAAAATTTGGGTAGTTTTTAATGTTAAATCAAAATTAACACTTCCATTAGTATCATCTCCATCAATTGCATTATCACATAATTCGAAATTTGAAATTGGCAACACAATTGGATTTGGATGTACAGTAAATTCAATTGTAAATGGGTTTCCAATACAACCATTTGATCCAATAGGTGTTACTGTGTAGGTCAAAATAACTGCTGTGGTTGTGGTATTGGTATACAAATCGGTAATATTAGCTGCAGATGCAACTGTTCTTGGACTTCCTGACGGAACATTGACATTGTCACTAGATACAACCGAATAGGTAAAGGTATCACCTATTCCTGCTATCAAACTATCTAGGTTGTAGTTTAAAGCAACAGCACTACAAGTTGCCGCAACTTGATTCGTTACTACTGGTTCTGGATTAACAGTAACTGCTAGTAAAAATGTACTGCCAACGCATCCATTAGCACTTATTGGTGTAATTGTATAGGTAATAATTACGGGAACAGATGTGGTATTGGTATATACATCCGTAATGTTATTTGCCGATGCAATTGTTCTTGGACCTCCAGCTGGAACATTGGCATTGTCACTAGATGCAACTGAATAGGTAAAGGTGTCACCTGAACCTGTCAATAATGCATCTAAGCTATAATTTAATGCCACATCACTACAAGTAGCCGCAACTTGATTGCTTACAACAGGCTCAGGGTTCACTGTAACCACTAGATTGAAAGTACTGCCGTCACAACCGTTAGCACTTATTGGTGTAATAGTATAGGTGATCGTCACTGGTGCATTCGTAGTATTGGTATAAACATCTGTAATGTTATTTGCTGAAGCCACTGTTCGAGCACTTCCAGCAGGAACATTGGTATTGTCACTAGATACAACGGAATACGTAAAGGTGTCACCAGTTCCAGTTATTAAATTATCTAAATTAAAGTTTAATGCCATGTCACTACAAACGGTTACCGCTTGATTAGTCAAAACAGGAACAGGATTATTAGTAACCACAATACTTACCGAAACGCTTGAACAAAAAGCACTAGCTGCTATAGTATATCTGTACGTACCACTATTGTCAACTGCAGGATTAAAAATACTTGTTCCAGAAGCTAAAGCAGGCGACCAAGTTCCTCCAGTTGTGACTCCTGCATCTAGTAAAGTAAACAAGTCCACAGGTGCTTCGCTTGAACAAACAGTAAGCACTTTATCTAAACCAACAAACGGAGCTTGTTCAACGTTTACACTTACCGTTACCGGGATTCTTAAATTAGAATTGTCACAAACTTTACTAAAGGTATAAATATAATCTCCAGGAGTATTAAATGTACCAACGAAATCATTACCACTTAAAAGTGGTGCGCCAGGAGGAACTGTCCAATCGCCATTTGGTTCTGGATTTCCTGTTATAGCCTCGTAGAGATTTACAGTTTCGTTAGAACAAATAGTAATTTCAGAATTTCTTGGCAAACTTCCAAATCCAGAATAATATCCACCATAACCTGCAAAACCACTTGATCCAAATACGCCTGCAGCTAATGCTCCCGTAGATTCGATTTTTATATTTCCGGACAAACCACTAATTCTGTAGGTTACCCAATTTGAATTTCCAGTTACTGTTTCAGGAGTTGCCGTTGTAGTGCTATTATTTATTGTAACGGTAGATCCTGTTTCTGTAACTACAATAATTTCACTATTTGGAAATGTTGAAAACCCTATCGAATTGAAACTAGGAATCATATCCACACTTTTTTGCCAAAAACAACTGAGTGGGGGTATAAAATTTAAACCAGAAGTAGCATCTGAAGCTGCTCCAGCAATGATTTGATAGAGATAAATATTTTTATCACTTGAGATATACATATTTTGATTTGCAGTTCCGGAGTAATAGGAGGTAGGTACTAAAAAATAATCTCCTGCATTAAGAGTTGTTATAGCTGTAGTACTCCCATTAATAAAAACTTGAGTATTATCTTCGGTAGCTACTATTAATGGGCGTTCTGTATTATCACTTCCGTTACCTTTAACAACAATGTATTCGTCTCCTACAATATCGATTGGCACAATTTGATCTAAATTAAGATCTTGACCATCACCTGCACCTAACATTCCGCCTGTTGCATTTCCAGTATTTACTACGATAGGTTTGGTCGAAGTAAGTAATGCTCCAACAAATCCAGATAAATTTGGACCAAAATCGGTATATCCAGAAACCGTTACCGATTCGCCTGCATTTAAATTAAAAGTTTGTGTATCATCTGAAATATTACCACTTCCAGAAGCAAAAACAACACCTGTATCATAATCACTTAGTGTAACTACTGTGTTATCTTCAGTAGCCATGAAACTGGAAACAAAATTTCGAATACCACCAGGTTCAATCATCGGCAAACTCCCTAATCTAAAAGCTGTGCCAGCACCGTTTCTTCCTTTACATACTAATATTTCAGCGTGATTTTGAGCTAGTAATCTAAAACTTGCATAAAATTCGCCAGTACTCTCTAAAATAAGTCCTTTATTTGTTTTTGCAATATTTAAATCTGATTGATTCAACATCATTACTGAGGGTTGAGTTGTTCCAATTAGTTCATAATGTGGGTTTCCTTGTGATATTGTAAATGGTGAGCCAGAAATGGGAGTGCCACTTCCATCAGTAACTGTGACTTGGATAGGAGTAGTTTCAGGTGTAGATAGATATAAATAATGTTCTTGAATTATTGAGCCCGATCTTGAATGCAAAGGCGGAATCCAGTGTTTATTACTTAATTGAGCGTAATTAACACTTGAAAAAAGTAATAATATATATAATATTTTCTTTGACATTATAGTTTTATTTGGGTAGTTTGTAAAATTAAGCAGAAATGTAGAATTATTCTACATATTAACTAAAAAAATGCTCTCAATTGCACATTTCCAGTATGTATGGTTTTGCTAGTTTCACTGTTCCGGCCTTGATAGTTGATGTTTAGGTCTAAAAATTGGGTCAGGTTTTTCTGTAAAAGCAATCGCCATGTTTGATTTTTACCGGGCTGCAAGCCTTCTAACATTTGAAAACCAACCGCTGATAATGCATTTCCTTCATACGAATTGTTGTACATCGAAAATTCACCATTCATACTAAATCCTTTTTCGCTATTAAAGGTAAATGATGTTCCTAAACGTGTTTGTTTTAAGATTTCAAATACACCTATTTTATTTTCCTTTTGTTGAAATTCGTAAAAAATATCCCAACTCGCATTTTTGGAAAATAAATACCCAATTTTCGGCTCAATTTGGTAACTATCAATTTCAAAATTTCTTGTAGGATAATTTTCAGAAGTGGAATTCGTTAAAGTTTTGCTTCCCGAAAAATTAAAGAGCCAACTTTTGTCAACTAAATGCTGGTATTGCAACTGATGCGATTGGTTTTTTGCCGTAACACTTCCCACTGAAAGTAAATTTTGACTTTCGTTTAACAAAAAAGAATAAGTGGTGGAATGATGCTGTTTTCCTCGATTAAAAAACAAACTGTTTCTAAAATTCGTATTCAAACCAATCAATTCTTCTTCCTCTTTTGAAAACGGATTCAAATCAAAATTGGCGCCATTTCTTTTAATCTTTCTATCAATTAAAAACGAAGTTTGATTGTAAAAGTGCGATGCGAATTTTTTAAAACCTTTCTCGTTTTGCCATTGGTTAAAATTAAGATTAATAGATTGTGAAAATTTATTTTGATGGGTTCTCACAAAAACCTGATTAGGTAAAAATACCCGAACATAAATCGCTAAATCAGGATAAGGAGCAATTTCAAACTCTTGCAATTCCTGAATTCCATTGCTGTTGTAATCGTTCCACATATAAACTCCTTGTCCAGGCTCTACTTGTAAATAAGTGAATTCTTGCTGAGCAATGGTTCCTGAACTCGTTTCATAAGCCGTTGTAGTTTGCAATATTTGTCCAAAAAATCGATCTGAATATAAAATTCTTGAATTCAATGAAGGTTCGTCATTTTTGTTTGAATCTTCATATTTCAAAGTGCGATAATTCAAAAACACACTCAAATTGCTTTTTTCGGTTTTAATTAATTGCGATTTCAAGTAGTAGGAATTCGAATGATTTACACGCTCAATTCGGTTGTTTTGCAAACTATCATTTTGACGTTGTAAAAATCCCAATTCCACAAAAACTTTCGTTGAATCGCCTCTTCCCACAAAAGCGCCATATTCAATAAAGCGTTGGCTCAATGCCGAAAAGGTATTGGTTGTTTTCAATTTTTCGGAATTATCTTCCAAATTCACCGTGGTGCCAACCCAATTTTTTCCAAATTTATACGATGAACGATTTTCACTTCTAGAAAAGGAAGAATTCGAAAGTTCGGAATCGCTTTTCATTACGCTTGAATTACTCCAAATCATCCAATTTTTTGTGGCATATCTTCCTGATAAAGTGTGCTTATTTCCTGAAAAAGCCTCGCCAAAAGCCAAGTTTTCAAACTGATACAGCGCTTTTCCTTTGTTGTTGAAATTAAAATCCAATCCCGAACTCAAAAAACTTTGGTTGCCTAATAAAGTCGAAGTAATGTTCCAATCTCGATTAAATTCGATGTTGTATAAACGTTCAATCGGTTTGAAATTTTCTTGAATTAATTGATAATTCGCAAAGGCATCAATTTTAGTTTTTTTATCAAAAAGGCGTTGTTTCCCATTAAATTTCCCAGCAAATCCTTTGTTGTTAGTATCGTCTAAATTTGAATATAAATTTTGGTCACTATTGCTTAACGCTACTTCAAAATCTAATAGCGTTTTTTCACTCGGATTGTATTTTCCTAAAATGGTTGCCATTTGAATTTTTGTGGGCGCAATCAAACGAATAGTTGGCTCATAATTTCCTTGCCGAATGCCCCCAATTGGCGCTCTGTATTCATAAATTTTTCCTACCGCTTGATTGTTGACCAAAATATAATTTCCTTGGTTATTTCCTACTAATGAAAAGCGCACATTGTACAATTCGTCATCCGGATTGTTTGAATATTCAAAAACTTCCACAGCGCCAATTAGCACTTTTTTATACAGAATTTTATTTTCAGAATACGTATCTAAATACGCTGAAGGCCCATTCATTTGCGAAATTGCATCACCAGCGTTTTGCAAAATAGCAATTTGTTCCGAAGATAAATTTTGTTGCAACGGCTGATTTTTTACATCACTTTCCGAATACACATAACCACCAATTTGCCAATTTTCTCGCTCGTGCGAAATACCGCCGTAGGTTATAAATCGCGTAAAATTTCTATCGGTGTATTGATATTCAACGTTGATTCGCATTTCAGAAGTAATCGGAAATAACGAAGTAAAAATGATTTCTCCAGCATTGTAATCAATGATATAATCATTGTTTTCTCCACGGGTTTTTAAAATTCCGTTGACGTAAACCCGTTCCGAACCCGAAATCACTAAAACGTATAATTCGTTGTTGTTACCGCGCAATTTATAAGGTCCTTGATTACCTTCTTGCCCTGTGAAAGTACTTCTTGCGTATTGTCCACGCACCAAAGCTCCCGAAGCAACCACTTCGGTTTTTTTATCGGGTGTGCCAAAGGTAAAATGAGTCGATAAACCTTGTACTTTTTTATTGAAATTAAGGAAAGCCGATTTTCTATTTTCTAAAAACAAATCACCAGCACGAATGTTCCATTTGTCGGAAAATAGTTCGATAAAAATTTGGTCAAACTCATCTAATTTTTGCGAATAACCACCTTCTTGCAACGGGATATTACTGTCTTGAATGGAAGCACGCAAACTCACTTTATCCGAAATTTTCCCTGTGATTTGCAAATCTAAATTTGAATTCACCACTGTGTTTTGATTGTTTCCAACGGTAACGCCGCGTGTAATGCTTCCGGAAGTATTCAATCCGTCAAAAGGTTTGAATTTGGTGTTTTTGTCTTTTTTGAAAACAACTAATCTTCCCGCTTCGTTTGAAACTACTCTGTCATCATCATAAATAGAATATGTTTTGGTTAAAAAATCCGGAAATTTAGAATAACTAACGATTAAAGAATCAGAAGTGTTGATTTTTTTGATGAAAACTACTGTTCCTTTTTGAAAATTTACTTTGTAAAAGCTAGTATCAATGAGTGTTCCGCTTTTGTCTTTAATTTCAAAAAAGGAATTGTTTAAACTGAATTTTTCTATCGAAATCGTGTCTCTTGAAAACGCAATTTTTTTAGTTGGATACGATTGCAACGTTTCCTGAGCAAAACCGCCCAAAAAACACAATAGAAATCCCGCTAAAAAAACAATTTTTTGCATAAATACTATAACTCCGAATCTTCAAAAGTAGTATTTATTGTTGGAAAGTTTTGAGTTATTTTCTTGAAAAGTAAAAAACACAATCGTGTCATGTTGACGCAAGGAAACATCACATTATGAGATTCCTCATGCTTCGGAATGACAAGTTTGTGGCAATTTATTTTAAAACTACTCCTTCGTAATCACCTGCATCGTTTCTCTCGAAATTTGGCGTAGCAATATTGTTTTATTGGTTTCTACGATTTTTGCTGCGTTTTCATCAAAATGTCTAATAGTGTAAAGCGATACATTTTCGTTATACGAAACCTTGAATTTTTTTGCTAATACTTTTCGCAACTCTTCAAAATTATTGTATTTGTCTTCGATACAAACCGAAAAACTAATTGCTGTGTTTTGAATTAAATTCACTTTGATTTTATATTTTGAGAATAAACCAAAAATTTCACTAATGTTGTTTTCCATAATGAAATCAAAATCAATAGACGATAACGACAACAATAATTGGTTTTTCTTTAAAATAAAACACGAAGTTTGCGGATCTAAATCGGCGCCTTTTGAAACACTTGTTCCAGCTAAAGTTGGATTGATAAACGATTTTACATACAAAGGAATTTCCTTTTTTTGTAAAGGTTGTAACGTTTTTGGATGAATTACTGAAGCACCGTAAAACGCTAACTCAATTGCTTCTCTGTAGGAAATTTGGTTCAACAAAACTGCATTTTCAAAATACCTTGGATCGGCATTTAAAACGCCAGGAACGTCTTTCCAAATGGTAACACTTTCGGCACCAAGGCAATAAGCAAAAATAGCTGCGGTATAATCAGAACCTTCACGACCTAAAGTAGTGGTGAAATTATTCTCATCCGAACCTAAAAATCCTTGCGTAATATTTAATGATTTTTTCTTTACGCCTTTTGAAATTAATTTTTGAGTGGTTTCCCAATCGACTTGTCCGTCTCTATAATTAGCATCGGTTTTTATGAACTGACGCACATCAATCCAATTGTTTTTTAATCCGCAGTAGTTGAAATAATGACTCACAATCGTAGTTGAAACTAATTCGCCAATGCTAACGACTTGGTCATATACAAAACTATGATTGGGCGATTTATTACTGCGAATGAAGTATTCTAAATCATCAAAATGCGCGTTTACATCAAAAAATACATCATGATCTTCGTCTTCAAATAAGTCTAATAAAATTTGATTGTGATATTTTCTAACCTCTTGAAGCGAAGCGTGTAATTCTTTCGATTTTTCAAAATAGTTAGCAATAACAACTTCAAGTGCGTTGGTCGTTTTTCCCATGGCTGAGATTACCAATAAAACATCTTCATGTCCTACCGTTTTTAAAACATGTAATACATTTTTTACGCCTTCGGCATCTTTAACGGAGGCACCTCCAAATTTGAATATTTTCATGAGTTCAATTAGTCAATATGGCAATTAGCCAATGTGTCAATTAGTATTTATTTCAATAATCTTAAATCGTTACTTTTTAATCAAAAATCGTTCTATTCCAGTTTCATCCATTTGTACCACACGCCAATCGTCTAAAACTTTGGCTCCCGATTTTTCATAGAAATCAATTGCAGGAGTATTCCAGTCTAGTACGTTCCATTCGATGCGACGAACCTTGTCTTTTTTACCCTGTTTGATGATTTCTTTGTATAAGGCAAATCCGGCACCTGTTCCTCTTTGATCTGCTTTAACAATTAAATCTTCCAAATGTATGGTTTTTCCTTTCCATGTGGAATAGCGGTAATAAAATAATGCCATTCCTATGATTGTATTTTCTTTTTCGGCTACATAACAATGAAATAGTGGATGTTCAGAAAAGCCATCACGAACCAAATCTGCAACAGTTACCACTACGGCATCGGGTTCTTTTTCAAAATTAGCTAATTCTTGTATTAATTCTAATACAAAAGGCATGTCTTTTTCAGTAGCTTTTCTGATTATCATATTTTAATTTTTTACAAAAGTAAAATTTACTTATACATCTTTTCAATTTAATATGTTCATTTCACAAAATTCACGATATTTGCACAAAAATACAACTACAACGTTTTCGTAATGGAAGAAAGAAACAGAACCTTAGGCGAATTTATCATTGAACATCAAAATTCGTTTCAATACTCCACAGGAGAATTATCGCGCATTATTAATTCTATTCGGTTAGCGGCTAAAGTAGTAAATTATAAAGTAAATAAAGCCGGATTAGTTGATATTGTAGGCGCTGTTGGCGAACAAAATATTCAAGGCGAAGACCAACAAAAACTAGATGTTTATGCGAATGAAGTATTTATTCAAACCTTAATTAATCGCGAAATTGTTTGTGGTATTGGTTCTGAAGAAAATGATGATTTTATTACTGTTGCCGGTTCTGATAATTCGCACAATAACAAATATGTGGTTTTGATGGATCCGCTTGACGGCTCTTCTAATATTGATGTAAATGTTTCGGTTGGAACTATTTTTTCGGTTTTCAGAAGAATTACACCCGTGGGAACTCCTGTTACCATTGAAGATTTCTTACAACCCGGAATTAATCAAGTGGCTGCGGGTTATGTAATTTATGGCACATCGACTATGTTAGTATATACAACAGGACATGGGGTTAATGGTTTTACCTTAAATCCAGCCATTGGAACATTTTATTTGTCGCACCCAAATATGAAATATCCTGAAAAAGGAAATATTTATTCTATTAATGAAGGAAATTATGTGCATTTTCCTCAAGGTGTAAAAGATTATATTAAATATTGTCAGTTAGAAGAAGGCGACAGACCTTATACTTCAAGATATATAGGAAGTTTGGTTTCCGATTTTCATAGAAACATGATTAAGGGGGGTATTTATTTGTATCCTACTACATCAAAAACACCTAATGGGAAATTACGTTTGTTGTATGAATGTAATCCGATGGCATTTATTGCCGAACAAGCAGGCGGTAAAGCGTCTGATGGGTATAGAAGAATTATGGAAATTCAACCCGCTGAATTACATCAAAGGGTGCCATTTTTCTGCGGAAATAAAGAAATGGTGAATAAAGCAGAAGAATTTATGGAGAAGACAAAGTAATTTTTAGTACATAAAACAAAAAAGCACAAATTCTAATGAGTTTGTGCTTTTAGTATATTTAAACAGTTTGAATTATCTGTTCATATGTTGCATTTCATAAGTAAAAGTGTCTAAATCAGCATGCATGTCTACTAGCTTTAAGGCTTTGTCAACAATATAGGAAATATTGTCTGGAGTAAATCCTAAAGCTAAAGAAAAACGAGTTAGTAATTCACGTTCTTTTTCAGCAATTACGTGCTCATCGGCATAAACCATTCGAGCTAAATCATATAACCGTTCTAAACGACGAGTATGCATTAAAGGCGGATTAACTGGATATTTCAACGGATTTTCTAAAATTTCTTCATATTCTGCTTGAGAAATTTCTAATTTAACCGCTAACTTATCTAAAAAATGTTTTTCTTCAGGAGATATTGCTCCGTCCGATAAAGCGACTCTAACAATGGCAGAAAAATGCCCTTTATTTCTATTTCTAAAACCGCTATCGTATAAATCTGAAATTGACATGATGATTGTTTTTATATATAATGCAAAATTACACAAAAAATCTTTTTTTGAAACAATTTTATAAGCTTTTACACAACATTTTATCAATTTAAAAAAATAAATTGTAAGTTTGAATGTTTCAATAAAAGTATATTTATGTCTGAGTTTTTATTGTATTTTAATATTGGTCTAAAGCATGTATTAGATAGCGCTGCTTATGATCATGTTTTATTTTTAATGGCATTGGTTGTGCCTTTTACATTCAAAGATTGGAAAAAGGTACTAATTTTAGTTTCACTTTTTACCATAGGTCACACTGTTGCTTTGATGCTTTCTGTTTTTGAAGTGGTACAAGTTAAAGCTTCTATAGTTGAATTTTTAATTCCAATAACAATCCTAATTACAGCGGGTTATCATTTATTTACCGCAGGAAAATCAGCAAAAAAAGAACGTATTTCTTTTGTTGAAATCGTTACTTTATCCTTTGGAATTATTCACGGACTTGGATTTTCTAATTACTTTAAAACTATACTGCCTGGAAACGCTACCGATAAATTATTGCCGTTGTTAGAATTTGCGTTAGGAATAGAAGGTGCTCAACTTATTGTAGTTTTTGTGGTATTGCTATTGGCTTATATAGCACAATCTTTTTTTAGATTTTCAAAAAGAGATTGGGCCTTAGTATTGTCGGCATTCATAATTGGTGTAGTTTTGCCAATGTTAATTGAAAGTGAAATTTGGAACAACTAATGAAGAAAGAGAAAAAAGAGAAATACGATAAAGCTTATTTGCGAATTGCCAAAGAATGGGGGAATTTGTCCTATTGTCAGCGTAAAAAAGTAGGCGCAATAATCGTAAAAAATAAAATGATCATTTCTGATGGTTACAATGGAACACCATCGGGGTTTGAAAATTGTTGCGAAGACGATAATAATGTTACTAAATGGTATGTGCTTCACGCCGAAGCAAATGCTATTTTAAAAGTAGCGCGTTCTACACAGTCCTGTGAAGATGCTACCTTATATATTACACTTTCTCCTTGTAAAGATTGTAGTAAATTAATTCATCAATCGGGGATAAAAAGAGTCGTGTATCATAACGAATACAAAGATACTTCGGGAGTTGATTTTTTAAGAAAAGCCGGCGTTGAGGTAGAACTGATTGAGGACTTGAGTTAAAAATGAAAATCAATAGAGTATATATTCCATTATTCATTTCCATAATTCTTGCCCTTGGATTTGTATTAGGAAGCACTTTCAATGCTTCTTCTGATAAAGGCTTATTTGTTCGAAATACAAACACTACAAAACTTCACAAGTTAATTGATTTCATTGAAAGAGAATATGTAGATAGTCTGAATACCGATTCAATTGTTGATTTAACCGTTAGCGAAATCTTAGCCAAACTTGATCCGCATTCTGTTTATATTCCTAAAAGAGATTTAGAGGCTGTATCCCAAAGCATGCGAGGCGATTTTGTAGGAATTGGGGTTAATTTCTATATGTTTAACGACACATTAGCCATCATAAAACCTATTGCAAATGGACCTTCTGAAAAAGCAGGTTTGAAGGCAGGCGACCGAATTCTTTTTGCGGATAAATCACAATTATTCAATAAAAAATTAGAAACAAACACCTTATTTTCCATCTTAAAGGGCAAACAAAATTCTAAAGTGAAATTGACGGTATATCGAAAATCTGAAAAAAAGAAATTTACCGTAACCGTTACTCGTGATGTAATTCCCATAAAAAGCGTCGATGTAGCTATTATGGTGTCTAAAACAGCAGGATATATCAAAATAAATCGTTTTGGACAAAAGACCTATGATGAATTTTTACAAGCGTTAACCCAATTAAAGAAACAGGGTGCAAACGAAATTATAATTGATTTGAGAGATAATGGGGGAGGATATTTAGAATCGGCTGTAGCAATAGCAGACGAGTTTTTGAAAAAAGACGAACTTATCGTTAAGACCAAAAATAAAAAAGGAAAAGAAGACTTTACTCGCGCTACCGAAAAAGGCATTTTCGAATCAGGAAAAGTAACACTTCTAATTAATGAAGAAACAGCTTCGGCAAGTGAAATTTTAGCCGGCGCTATTCAAGATAATGATCGCGGAACTATTGTAGGAAGACGTTCTTTTGGTAAAGGTTTAGTCCAACGAGAAATGCCGCTAGGCGATGGCTCGGCAGTTCGATTGACCGTAGCACGCTATTACACCCCTTCTGGACGTTCCATTCAAAAACCTTATGAAGATAAAGGTGAAAACTATTTCAACGAATTTCAAAAGCGTTTTGAAGCTGGGGAATTGTATGAAAAAGATAAAATAAAAATTTCAGACAGTTTGAAATTTAAAACCAAAAAAGGTAGAATTGTGTATGGAGGCGGTGGAATTATGCCCGATATTTTTGTGCCGTTAGAAGATGCTCACGGTTCAGAAGGTTTAACCATGTTAATGCAATCAGGATTAGTAAATTATTTTGTATTTGAACAATTAGATCAAAACCGCAAAAAGTTTGATAAAATGGCAATGGAAGCCTTGGAAAAAGAAATTCGTTCTGGAAATTATTTCAATAACTTCAAAGCTTACATGGCAAAAGGCGGTTTGCTTTTCAATTTAGATACTCAGAAAGAAAAAGTACTGTTCTATCTTCAAGCAGAATTTGTACGCCAACTTTTTAATGAAAACGTGTATTACCAATTGATTTTAAAGAAAGACAATATGGTGAATAAGGTGTTGAGTAAGTAAAATGTGTTTAAAATGAGTAGAAGGGATAAATTATTCGATTTACCGATTTATAAAAAAGCCGAATTAATTTTAGATTTGGTAAACAGTCTTTTAAACACCATTAGTGAAGAAGATGAGTATTTGAATGCCACTAAATATATGATGCGAGATGATGCCGCAATAATTTGCGCAAAAATTGCCGGTGCTGAAGGTGGTGATATGTATAGCATCCGAATGCAGAATGCAGCTATTATAAGAGATCACGCGATGCATTTATACCTACAAGTTGGAGGTTTACGATTTCACGATTCTTTTAAAGATACCGATTATGTTACGTTGATTAGAAAAGAAATCGACGAATTCAGAAAATTATTTATTGATTGGGTAGCTAGTTTTGACAAGAGTAATTATTATTGGGACGAATGGGAATTGTTTAATCCACCGGGAGCTATTCCGCCAGATCCTAATGAATATCAAGATCCAATCAATTGGGATGATTTTTTAGAAGGAATGAATTTCGATGATGAAGAAGATGATTCAGAAGAATAAAAGCTATTTTCCAATAGCATCATGCACCATAGTATGATTTCCGTCATTCCACAACGTTAAAATATCGGTTGCAACGGCAGCTCCACTTCCGGCGGCAATACTCAATTGGCTTCGGTGACCTGCCAAAACACCAGCAACATAGATTCCTTCGCGCACTAAATGGTCGGCGTTTTTTAATTGGATTCTATTTTTTATTGCAGGAATTTTCTGATGTGGTTCAATAAAATGCTCTAAGCCTTCAATCGTAAATGGATTACTGGCTCCAATAGCAATAACTACTATTTTAGCTTGTAGCGAAGATTTATTTGTAGTTATAGTAAAATTTTCAGCACTACCTGAAATTTCCAGCACTTTTTCGCCATGAATTTGTTGAATATGCGGATAAGTATTGGTTAAATGTGCTAAACTTTCTGCTAATAATTCGCTTCCTAATTTTCCAGCCGAAATTCCGTAAGCATTATTAAAAACTGCATTTTGTAAAGAAGATGCTTTTTGATGGGCAATAAGTGCGATTTTCTTGTCTGTTGCAAAAGGTTTGTTTTGTGCCGAACCCAATACAAGTGCGCACGAAACTCCCGAAACTCCTGCGCCAATAATTACAACGTCTAACATTGTTATTCTTTGGTTTTTTCTACAATTATTTTTGAAAAACGTAAAATCAACAATAATAAAATAGCACATATGCCAGCAACAATTCCAATGATTGCAATGGTACTATTTCCTTCAAAAGGATGGCTATAATCAATTTGAAATAAGTTGAAACCAATTAATCCTAAAGCAATAGCAACGGCTATGTAAGTAAAAATTTTCATGTATATTTTTTCTAAATAAATAATCCTTTAACGTTAGCAGCAAATAATTTTACGGCTATGGCAAGCAAAATTACGCCAAATATTTTACGAATTACACCTAATCCGTTATTTCCTAATAAGCGCTCAATTTTCCCTGATGATTTTAATACTGCATATACTACTATCACATTGATAAGAATTGCAATAATGATATTGATATTTGAATAAACAGCTCGCAATGATAAAATAGTAGTCATAGTTCCTGCACCAGCAATTAGTGGAAATGCAATAGGAACTATAGATGCCGTACTTGGATTGTCTTCTTTATATAGACGAATGCCTAAAATCATTTCTAAGGCCAGAAAAAACAGCACAAATGAACCGGCTACCGCAAATGAATTAGCATCAATACCAATCAATTTTAAAATTTCATCTCCTACAAATAAAAAGGCTATCATTATTACAGCCGCAACAATAGTCGCTTTTTCCGATTGAATATGACCCATTTTACTTCGTAAGTCAACAATAATTGGAATACTTCCCACAATATCAATTACCGCAAAAAGAATCATGCCTATTGTGAACACATCTTTCCAAATAATTCCTGTCTCCATTTCTGTAATTTTGTGCAAATATAAGGATATTGGCTAAAGAACTTTTTTAATTTAACGATACATTATCAATTTCAAGTTTAAACGCAAAGTCGCAAAGAAAAGCTGAGAATATATTTCGTAACGATTAAAATCATTGATCATCAGTTTATTCTTGGTTATCCGCGTTCCAAATTTTCAAAGTCAAATTTTAAATCCAAAATCGTATCTTTGTCCTTTAATTACTTCAATATGTTTCAGCTAAATAAAACCATCGTTTCCGAAGAAATCTTAGAAAAAGAATTTGTATGCAACTTGTCTGCTTGTCAAGGCGCTTGTTGTGTTGATGGCGATGCGGGAGCACCTTTAGATGCCGAAGAAACCAAAATTTTAGCTGAAATTTTCGAAAAAGTAAAACCCTTTCTTCGTCCTGAAGGAGTAAAAGCGATAGAAGAACAAGGAACCCACGTTACCTCAGAATTTGGTGAATTAGAAACACCATTAATCGATGGAAAAGATTGCGCTTACGTAATTTTTGATGGGAAAACGGCACTTTGCGGAATCGAACAAGCTTATAATGAAGGAATTGTAGATTGGAAAAAACCAGTTTCGTGTCATTTATATCCTATCCGTGTAAAAGAATATTCTGATTTTGCTGCTGTAAATTATCATAAATGGCACATTTGTTCAGATGCTTGTGCTTTAGGGGAGGAGTTAGGTGTTCCAGTATATCAATTTGTAAAAGAAGCTTTGGTTAGAAAATTTGGTCAATCTTGGTATGACGAGTTAGAAAAAGTAGCTCAAGATTTGAAAAAATAATTCTTTTTTCATTGCTTATTATTTGGTCAAAATAGCTTATTTTATAGTCACTCGCAAGGTTTTTACAGTTGTTTAATTACTTTTTAAAGTATTGATAATCAATTTATTAGTTATTCTGTATTGATTCATCAACAAAAAACAGCTTTGTTAAAAACTTAGCCTAATTGTGAATAAGTTTGCCTTTCTTTTTTCATTTCAAATGACAAACTTTGTAGTCTCCTTACAGATCAAATTTTTCACCATTTATTATTCATAAAATCAGATAGCTATGTCAGTAGTAGAACCTATTTTGCAAGAAAACAAAGACCGATTTGTAATTTTTCCTATCAAACACCAAGATATTTGGGAATGGTATAAGAAACAAGAAGCGTGTATTTGGACCGCTGAAGAAATCGACTTGCATACCGATTTAAATGATTGGAATAATAAATTAAATGAAGACGAAAAATATTTTATCAAGCATATTCTTGCTTTTTTTGCAGCTTCTGATGGAATTGTAAACGAAAATTTAGCCGAAAATTTTGTAAACGAAGTACAATATCCAGAAGCAAAATTCTTCTATGGTTTCCAAATCATGATGGAAAATATCCACAGTGAAACGTATTCGTTATTAATTGATACTTATGTTAAAGACGAGGCTGAAAAAGATCAGTTATTTCATGCCATTGAAGTTTTTCCTGCAATTAAAGAAAAAGCAGAATGGGCATTACGCTGGATACAATCTGATTCCTTTGCAGAACGATTAATTGCTTTTGCAGCAGTAGAAGGAATATTTTTCTCAGGTTCATTTTGTTCGATTTACTGGTTGAAAAAACGCGGATTAATGCCTGGATTAACCTTTTCAAACGAATTAATTTCTCGTGACGAAGGAATGCATTGTGATTTTGCAGTTCACTTACACACGCATCACATTGTGAATAAAGTGCCAAAAGCAAGAATCACAGAAATTATCGTAGATGCATTAAACATCGAAAGAAAATTCATTACAGAGTCGCTACCTGTTAGTTTAATAGGTATGAATGCAACATTAATGACGCAGTATTTAGAATTTGTTACTGATAGATTGTTAGTAGAATTAGGTTGTGAAAGAGTTTATAATGCATCTAATCCATTTGATTTTATGGACATGATTTCGTTACAAGGAAAGACAAACTTCTTTGAAAAACGTGTAGCAGAGTATCAAAAAGCAGGAGTAATGAATTCAGATGCAGAATCTAGTAAAATTAGTTTCGACGCTGATTTTTAAAAAATAAAATTTTCATGAAAAAAATAATTTTTGTATACTTCTTATTAATCAACCTAACAGCAAACGCAAAATTTGTTGAAGGAATTGTTAAATTTAATGATGGACATGAAGAAAAAGGATTGATAAAATCATTTTTAGAAGACAAATGGTTTTTTGCTCAAACTTCAAAATCATTAGAAAAAAATTTGAATTTAGATGACAAGTTTTTGGTTTTTAAAATTTATGAGAAATCGGAGACGAAAAAGATATTTATTGATGAAATAAGTCAGGTTTCACTATTAAACGTAGACAAAACTTTTCAGCATTTTAAAGTTATTTTCTTAAGAGAAATTAATAGGGATGGAACAATTTCAACCGAAGGAAGAAAAGTTTATTTACCACTATTAAAAGAAGGGAAAATAAATATTTATGGATTAACATATGTAGAAAAAGCTGCTGGAAATACAGATTATTCCGTCACAAGAACCAAAAATGAAATTTTCTACTACCAAAATTCCAAAGAAAATTATGCTATAAACTATGGGAATATGGATGATTTTATTTCTGAAATTATTTTTGAAAATAATGTGAGAGAAAAAATAGCCAAAAGAATGGGTAATCCATTAAAATATTTATTCAATGATTGTCCAGAAATTGCAAATAATATTGATGCTTTGATAACACCCTATATTCAACAAGATAAGGCATATGAAGCTGAAGAAAAAAGATTGCATAAAGAGTTTAAAAAGTTGCCTAAAGAAAAACAAAAAGACCTTCTTACGATTCATTATTACGACTTTAACTTCATAGACAAGTTAATTAAAGATTATCAGAATTGTAAGTAAAAAATCACAAATAACCCGAAATAAGAGAAGGGATTTTCTATTTCACAAAAACTAAAAAGTATGTATGTAGTAAAAAGAGATGGCCATAAGGAGCCAGTAATGTTTGACAAAATCACGGACAGAATTAAAAAATTATGTTATGGATTAAATGACATGGTAGATGCTGTTAAAGTGGCAATGCGTGTAATCGAAGGATTGTATGATGGCGTAACCACTTCTGAATTAGATAATTTAGCCGCAGAAACCGCAGCATCCATGACAGTAACACATCCTGATTATGCGCAACTCGCTGCTCGTATTGCTATTTCAAACCTACACAAAAATACCAATAAATCATTCTCGGAAACGATGAGTGAAATGTATCATTATGTAAATCCTAGAACCAATCAGAAAGCGCCTTTAATTTCAGATGAAGTTCATCAAGTTATTCAAGAAAATGCTGCTTTTCTAGATTCTCATATCATATACACCCGAGATTTTAATTATGATTATTTTGGGTTTAAAACACTAGAGCGTTCTTATTTATTACGAATCAACGGAAAAATCGTTGAACGACCACAACATATGTTAATGCGTGTAGCTGTTGGAATCCATTTAAATGATATGGAAGCCGCTATTGAAACATATGAATTAATGTCTAAAAAATTCTTTACACACGCAACGCCAACATTATTCAATGCAGGAACGCCAAAACCTCAAATGTCATCGTGTTTCTTGTTAACCATGAAAGATGATAGTATTGATGGCATTTATGATACGTTAAAACAAACGGCTAAAATTTCGCAATCAGCTGGAGGAATTGGTTTAGCAATTCACAATGTTCGCGCAACAGGTTCATACATTCGAGGAACCAATGGTACTTCAAACGGAATTGTTCCAATGTTACGTGTTTATAATGACACGGCTCGATATGTAGATCAAGGTGGAGGAAAACGTAAAGGAAGTTTTGCAATTTATTTAGAAACTTGGCATGCTGATATTTTCGAATTCTTAGATTTGAAAAAAAATACCGGAAAAGAAGAAATGCGTGCTAGAGATTTATTCTTTGCGATGTGGACTTCAGATTTGTTCATGAAACGTGTAGAAGAAGATTCAACTTGGACATTAATGTGTCCAAACGAATGCCCAGGATTAGACAATGTTTATGGCGATGAGTTTGAAGCATTATATACATCATACGAAGCTCAAGGAAAAGGAAGAAAGACCATCAAAGCACGTGAACTTTGGGAAAAAATACTAGAATCTCAAATTGAAACTGGAACGCCTTATATGTTGTATAAAGATGCAGCGAATAGAAAGTCCAATCAAAAGAATTTGGGAACCATTCGTTCGTCTAATTTGTGTACTGAAATTTTAGAATATACCTCTGCAGACGAAATTGCGGTGTGTAATTTGGCGTCTATTTCATTACCAATGTTTGTTGAAAATGGAGCATTCAATCACGAATTATTATTCAATGTTACTAAGAGAGTAACCCGTAATCTAAACAAGGTAATTGACAGAAATTACTACCCTGTAAAAGAAGCTGAAAACTCAAACATGCGTCACCGCCCTGTTGGATTAGGTGTGCAAGGTTTGGCCGATGCTTTTATTATGTTAAGAATGCCGTTTACAAGTGATGAAGCAAAAAAATTAAATCAAGAAATTTTCGAAACGTTGTATTTTGCTGCGGTTACCGCTTCTCTGGAAATGGCTAAAGAAGAAGGGCCTTATTCATCATATGAAGGTTCGCCAATTTCAAAAGGAGAATTCCAACATAATCTATGGAACATTAAAGATGAAGAGCTATCTGGTCGTTGGGATTGGGCAAGTTTACGAAAAGAAGTAATGAAAAATGGCGTTAGAAATTCATTGTTAGTGGCACCAATGCCAACTGCTTCAACGTCACAAATTTTAGGAAACAATGAAGCATTTGAACCATATACTTCCAATATTTATACCAGAAGAGTGCTTTCTGGCGAATTTATAGTCGTAAATAAACATTTATTAAATGATTTAGTAGAAAGAGGTTTATGGAATGAATCATTGAAACAAGAAATTATGCGCCACAATGGTTCGGTACAGCATATTGATAGAATCCCACAAGATTTAAAAGATTTATATAAAACCGTTTGGGAAATGTCGATGAAAGATATTATCGATATGAGCCGTCAAAGAGGTTATTTTATTGATCAATCGCAATCCTTAAACTTGTTTATGCAAGATGCAAATTATGCGAAACTGACTTCGATGCATTTTTACGCTTGGAAATCAGGTTTAAAAACAGGAATGTACTATTTAAGAACTAAAGCAGCGGTTGATGCCATTAAGTTTACATTAAATAATGATAAAAAACCAGAGCCAATTGAAATAAAAGAGCAGCAAGTTGAAGTGAAAAAAGCAGAAGCAATACCAGTATTAGAAGAACCTGCAGAAATGACAGCAGAAGAATATAGAGCAATGATTGAACTTGCAAAAAATGCTGGTCCAGACGAATGTGAAATGTGTGGATCTTAATTTTAGAACATAGAAAATAGAATAAAGAAAGCAGTTGTTCGCTAAAGCGAATGACTGTTTTTGTTTTAAAAAATTGTGTTTCAATTCGTACATTTGAAAAAAAATAAGCTTATGTCAAAAGATAAAAAAGACGTTTACACAGGAATTATTGAAAAAGATCCCGATGGAAATTATTTTTGTGGCGAATATTTATTGGATTATCAATACACCGAGAAAAATTTTAAAGTAGGTGACGAAATCAATATTAAATCGGTTATCGTAAATCCGAGTGATAAAAGTTACAATCAGTATCCAAAAAAATCGAGACATTTCTTCTTAGCTAACGAAAAAAAATAATTCAAAAATCACAAATCCTCAATCAAAAATCTTATGATGCAATGGGAACAATTGTTGTCTTTGAAAAGACAAGGAGACACCAGTAAACGATTACGAAAAGAGCAAGATGATACTCGTTTAGGCTTTGAAGTTGATTATGACCGAATTATTTTTTCTGCAGCTTTCAGAAGTCTGCAAGATAAAACGCAAGTTATTCCGCTTTCAAAAACCGATTTCGTGCACAACCGTCTTACACATAGTTTGGAAGTTTCTGTAGTGGGTCGTTCATTGGGACGATTGGTTGGAAAGCAAATCATTGTAAATTATCCCCATTTGCAAGAAGTTTATGGCTATCAAGCTAATGATTTTGGTGCAATTGTAGCAGCTGCTGCCTTATCACACGATATTGGAAATCCGCCTTTTGGTCATTCAGGCGAAAAAGCTATGGGAGAATATTTTAAAACAGGAAACGGATTACAATATAAAGAGCATTTGACCGAAAAACAATGGCAAGATTTAATAGATTTTGAAGGTAATGCTAACGGTTTTTCGGTTTTAACGTCTACACGAGAAGGAATTGAAGGTGGTTTGCGTATTTCGTATGCAACTCTTGGCGCTTTTATGAAATATCCGAAAGAAAGTTTACCAAAAAAACCAACGGCTAAAATTTGCGATAAAAAATATGGTTTTTTTCAATCGGATAGCGCATTTTTTGTTGAAGTTGCTACTGAATTAGGCTTAATTGCTAATAAATCGGGAAATGATATTGGATTTGAACGTCATCCACTGGCATATTTAGTAGAAGCTGCCGATGATATTTGCTATACGATTATCGATTTTGAAGACGGAATTAATTTAGGATTAATTCCAGAAGAATACGCGTTAGAATACTTAATTAAATTGGTTAAAAACGGTATTGATACTAAAAAATATAACGAATTAACGACAAAAGAAGACCGAATCAGTTACTTGAGAGCTTTAGCCATTGGAAGTCTTATAAATGATGCAGTTGCTGTTTTTATGGATAACGAAAAAGCGATTTTAGCCGGCGAATTTCCATATGCTTTAATGGATAAAAGCCAATACAAAGCGCAAATGAATGATATTATTCAAATAAGTATTAAAAACGTTTATCAAAGTAGAGAAGTAATTCAAAAAGAAGTAATGGGTTACAAGGTAATCAACACACTTTTAGATTGTTTTTGTACCGCAACCAATAAAAAAGAAAACGGAACGGCTTCGAATTATGATGAATTAGTATTGAAATTATTACCCGAACGATTTCAATTTCAAAAAGAAAATTTGTACGATAGATTGATGCATGTGTGTCATTTCATATCGCTTTTAACCGACGGAAAGGCCGTAGAATTATATAAAACCATTCAAGCTAACAAAAGTTAAAGTTTATTGATTATAAAATAAAATTTTAAAAATTGCATTAAAATGCTAATTTTGTGAGAATTAAATCCGTAAAACCCTAAATTATTCATGAAAAAACAATTACTATTAATCTTAAGTTCTTTAGCAATTCTTGGAAGTTGTACTAACAAACAAGCTGAAAAAAATGCTACTTCTGACATTCAAAAAACGAATGTTACTCAAGTAAAATCAACAAGTCAAATTGATCATAATGCGAAGCTAAAAACTTCAATCAAATCTGTTTTGTCTGAAAAATCAAAAAAAACTAGTGCTATTGATGTAGCTACTAATAAAGAACTTACTAAGATTGATTTAATCAGAAAAAAACATGAAACTTTTTTAAATAACTCACCTTTTAAAAAGGTAATGGCTTTAAATAAGAAGGAGCGAAAAGCAATGGGTATTCCTCCAAATAAGTTCTACGAACAAGAGTGGGAATTATCTATGAATCCTGAAACAGGAAGACCTAATCCAGAAAATCTTGATCTTATTAGAAATGAATTAATTGCTAAAAGAAAACTAGCTTTAGCTTCTGGAAGAACCCCTGGTGATGGAACAGATAACAATTGGGTTGAAAGAGGACCAAATAATGTAGGAGGTCGCGTAAGAGCAGTTATGTTTGATCCAAATGATCCAACTTTCAAAACTGTTTTTGCAGGTGGAGTTAGTGGTGGTTTATGGAAAAATTCCGATATTACAAGCGCTTCTTCAGTCTGGACAAGAGTTAATATTCCTGAAAACTTATCAGTTTCTGCAATAACTGTTGATCCAAATAATACTAATATTTTTTATTTGGGAACAGGGGAGTCTTATGTAGGAGGAGATGTAAATGGAGATGGTGTATGGAAATCAATAAATGGTGGAACAACTTGGACTAAAGTTTTTGGCGGAATTACTGGAGCAACTACTTTTCAGACCGCTGCAAGTTTAACAATTAATAGCCCAGCTGGTGTTGCCGGAAATTATGAATGTATTCCTACAACAGCTTTTGGAAACCCAGTAGCAACTCCAATAACAGCAAATATTGTTCTAGTAAATGACGGAATTGCTCCAACAAGTGATGCTTGTGAAACAATTATTAATGCATCAGCATTGAGTGGAAAAATTGCTTTAATTAGAAGAGGAACATGTACGTTTGTTATTAAAGTTAAAGCGGCTCAAGATGCAGGTGCTATCGGAGTAATAATGATGAATGATAATAGACCTATTACTGGATTAGGTGGTACTGATCCGACCATAACAATACCCTCTATAATGATTTCTGAACAAGACGGAAACATCATAGAAGCAGCAGTAACAGCTGGTACAGTTTCGGGCACATTGAATCCTATTGTACGAGGGGCGTTTACTGGAAATTTAGTGCCAGGGCAACAACATATTAATGATATTAAAGTAAGAAATAACGGAGGAGTATCTGAAATTTATGTTGCAGTTGGAGATACTTTTTATAGCTCTGCTAATCAAACAACTTATTTAGGGGGGCCTGCTTATGGGTTGTATAAATCTATTAATGGTGGAGCCACTTGGAATTTAGTTAACATGCCTTTGACTGTAGATAGAAATAAACATTGTCCAAATGATATTGAAATTGGTTCAGATAATTCTATTTGGGTATCAACCACTAATAGTTTATTATATGGAGATGGTGGTGGCAAAATTTTTTCCTCAACTGATGGAAATACATTTACTTTACGTCATGAAGTACCTAGCGGTAAGCGAACACAAATTGCTTTATCTTCAAATAATGTAAATAAGATATATGTATTAGTTGAAGATTCTACAACTGGTGAGGCAGATATTTATTTAACAGTTGATGGTTTTACAACAGTTGTAAGATTAGCAGAACCAGCAGCAATACACGGAACATCCGCCACAGATTTTTGTCGTGGACAAGCATTTTATGATTTAACAATTTCTGTTGATCCAACTAATGATGCTATTGTATATATTGGAGGTATTGATATTCATCGTTCATCAAATAGCGGCTCTACTTGGCAAACAATTTCTAAATGGTCTTCAGGTTATCCAACAGGAGTATCTGTCGTCCATGCAGATCAACACGCAATGGTATTTAGACCTGGGAATAGTAATCAAGCTATTTTGGGTCATGACGGAGGAGTTAGTTTTGCCTCAAGTTTATCAACAGCTTCAAGTTCAACTTCAGCAATTCAAACAAGAGTTAATGGTTTAAATGTTACTCAGTTTTATAGTGTTGGAGTAGCACCCACCAATTCTGTGAGTGGTTTAACTGGAGAATATTTTGCAGCAGGAGCTCAAGATAATGGTACACAATATTTTGAAAATGCTCAAGCTGGAATTAATGGAGCTTTTCAATCACAAGGAGGAGACGGAGCTTATACCATGTTTGATCAAGGAGCTGATAAATATTACATTTCAAATTATGTATATAACGAAAATATTAATTTAAGACCATTGCCAGGGTCGTCAATTATGAATTCAAGGGTATTGGATAGTGATACTAACTTAAATAATGGTGCATTTATTGCTCCTATGACATTAGATTCAAATCTTGATATTTTATATGCTGATTATTCTAATGGAACAAATTACAGTGTTAGAAGATATACCAATATAAAATCTGGAACAGTCGGAAGAACAGATTTAACAAATTTACTTTTAACATCTTCGCCTACTGCTTTTGCTGTTTCTCCTTACACAACAACATCTACTACTTTGTTAGTTGGTACGCGTTTAGGAAAGTTACTAAAAGTTGCCACTGCAAACTTAACTACTCAAACCTGGACAGATATTACTGGGCCAAGTTTTGTAGGAAGTATTTCAGATGTTGAATATGGTGCAAATGAAAATGAAATTTTTGTGACAATGCACAATTATAATGTTGTTAGTGTTTGGTATACTGCAAATGGTGGTACAACATGGGTATCAAAAGAAGGCAATCTACCAGACCTACCGGTAAAATGTATCTTAAAGAATCCATTAAATGCAAATGAAGTTATTATTGGAACCGAACTTGGAGTTTGGTATACTAATAATTTTAATGCTACATCACCTACTTGGAATCAGTCTTATAATGGAATGAGCAATGTGAAAGTAATGGATTTAGATTTAAGAAATGATAACACAGTATTCGCTGCAACTTATGGTAGAGGTATTTTTTCTGGCCAATTCACGGCTGCTTCCTTATCAATTAATGACAACGAGCTAAACAAAGGAATAAAAGTTTATCCAAATCCTTCAAACGGATTGGTAAATATAGCTATTGATAATTATAATGAAAATATTACCATTGAAGTATATGATATGAATGGAAGAAAAGTATTTTCAAACTCAGACGAATATATGAAAGCAAATACCATTAATCTTCAAGGATTCCAAAAAGGGGTTTATATCTTGAATATTAAAGGAGATTCACTTACTTATTCAGAAAAAATAATTCTTCAATAATGCATATTGTTTTAATAAGAAAGGCGCATTTTAAGCGCCTTTCTTATTAAAAATTATATTCAATTCCTATTCCTAATATTTGTTTTAATTGAACTCGAGGGCCCTTTATTACTTGTGCTCCAGCAATTTCTTCTTTGAATTTAATATCGTCATCATAAATTAAATGAGTACCAATATTCGCTTTTACATATTGATTTACAACCATTGCTAATTGTAATTGCCAGTCGATATCAATGTTTCCAAATTTATTAATGTAATCAGTATAAAGACTCATACGGTGTTCTAAGTTAATATTTGTCCAAATTTCTTTTTTCCATTGATTTGTTATTAAAATACCCACTTCGGTTCTGGTGTTCTTTCCTTCTTTAACTAAATTTCCATTGGTATCATAAACAGCTTTGTCAACTCCAAATGCTCCTTGATTCGCTAATCGTTGATCATAAACAAGAGTTGTTTTATTGGTTAACGGTGATAAATATAAGTTTAAGTTCAAATCTTTGCGAGAATATTCGGCTCCGATTCCTAAGAAAACATAGGCTGGAGCAAATGGTCTAGAAATGGCTAAGTCAGTATTTGGATAAGCGTATCCATTAGCAAATTGGGTATTAAAATTAAATTTACCAGCATAATACCAATTTGAAATTGTATCTTTTCGGTAACCAAAAGTAGAATTCAGTTGCAATTGGTCGTCAGTTTTTCTAACTTCTTGTCCTTCTTGCTTATTGATACCGTAGCGAGTTATTAATTCGTTTTTCCAATTAAAATTTCCGCTAACATAAGTTCTAATAAAATGGCCTCTTAAAAGACCAGAAACTGAATTATTACCACCAGCATTCCAGTTAACAAATGAAATTTGAGAAACATCTAAACCTATTTTGTTTACCTTACTCCATTTTGAAGTACTGTCTTTAATCTCGGTTTTTACAATTTGTGCAACACTGTTTTGTAGGGTAAAAAACAATAAAAAAGTGAGAAAAATCTTTTTAATCATCTGAAAAGGTGTTAAATAATTGTATTAAACTTTGAACGTCAATTTTGCAAAAATGTTGTAAATCAAAAACTGTTCCATGTTCTATAAAAAGATCTGGAATTCCTAAATTTAATACGGATACTTTATAATTTTTTGAAGTAATAATTGAATTTACTTGTGATCCAAAACCCCCTTTAATTGCCCCTTCTTCAATGGTTATCAGGGCTTTATGTGATGATATGATGTCTTTTATAGTATCTTCATCTAAAGGTTTGATAAAAGGAAAATGATAATGAGAAAAAAGCGCTTCATTTTCTACTGATGCTATTGCTTTCGTTACATTTGTTCCAATAGTTCCTGTCGATAAAATGGCAATTTTTGTTCCTTTTTTTAGTAATTTAGATTTTCCAATTTCAATTTTTTCAAAAGGTTGCTGCCAATTTACAATTTCACCTCTACCTCTTGGATAGCGAATCGCAATGGGGTGATTAAGTCCTTCAGAAGCTGTGAACATAATATTACGTAATTCAATTTCATCTTTCGGAGCTGTAATAATCAAATTAGGAATGCAATTCAAATACGCAATATCAAATATTCCGTGATGCGTAGCGCCGTCTTCACCCACTAATCCTGCTCTGTCCAAACAAAAAATAACAGGTAAATTTTGCAACGCTACATCATGAATGACTTGGTCATAAGCGCGTTGTAAAAAAGTAGAATAAATATTACAAAAAACGACCATTCCTTGCGTAGCCATTCCTGCAGCTAGAGTAACAGCGTGTTGTTCGGCAATTCCAACATCAATTGCTCGTTTTGGAAAAGCATCCATCATATATTTCATTGAACTTCCTGTTGGCATAGCCGGAGTAATTCCAATGATTTTATCATTTTGTTTGGCTAGTTCTACTAATGTATGCCCGAAAACATCTTGATATTTAGGGGGTAAATGCGATTCGTCTTTTGGGTGAATTTTACCTGTTTCGGCATCAAATTTTCCCGGTGCATGATATTTTACTTGATCTTCTTCGGCTAATTGTAATCCTTTCCCTTTGGTGGTGATTACATGTAAAAATTTCGGACCTTTAACCTGTTTTAATCGTTCTAATTCCGAAATTAATTTGGGTAAATCGTGCCCGTCAATCGGACCCGAATAATCAAAATTCAACGATTTTATGATGTTATTTTGTTTCGGATTTTTACCCTCTTTTACAGCGGTTAAATAGTTCTTTAACGCACCAATACTTGGATCAATTCCAATAGCATTATCATTCAAAATCACCAACAAATTAGCATTGGTAACTCCAGCATGATTTAAGCCTTCAAAAGCCATTCCGCTTGCAATGGAAGCATCGCCTATAACCGCAATGTGTTGTTTGTCAACTTCACCTTTCAATTGCGAAGCCAACGCCATTCCTAAAGCCGCCGAAATCGAAGTGGAAGAATGTCCCACACCAAATGTATCATAAATACTTTCGCTTCGCTTTGGAAATCCCGAAATCCCGTTTAATGCTCTATTGGTATGAAAAATATCGCGTCTTTCGGTTAGAATTTTATGTCCGTAGGCTTGATGACCTACATCCCAAACTAATAAATCTTCTGGAGTATTGAAAACATAGTGCAGTGCAATCGTTAATTCTACAACACCTAAGCTTGCGCCCAAATGCCCTTCTTTCTTGGAAACGATATCAATGATAAAGTCTCTCAATTCTTTGGCTAATTGAGGTAGTTGATTTTCAGGAAGACCCCTTAAATCGATTGGGTTGTTAATTTTTGAAAGCAAATTTTCCATTACAGCACAAAAGTAAGAATTGGTTGTTGTATTTTTGTACTTATGGAGAATATTTTTACGGATGATTTTTTTATGAAGAAGGCCTTGCAAGAAGCTGAAATTGCTTTTGAAAAGGGCGAAATTCCTGTAGGGGCAGTTATTGTGATTGATAATCGTGTTATTGCTCGCACGCATAATTTAACCGAATTATTGCACGATGTTACGGCTCATGCCGAAATGCAAGCCATAACCAGTGCTGCGAATTTCATTGGCGGAAAATATTTAAAAGATTGTACTTTATATGTAACTTTAGAACCTTGCCAAATGTGTGCTGGTGCCTTGTATTGGTCTCAAATTTCAAAAATTGTTTTTGGCGCTTCAGATGAAAATAGAGGGTATCAAAAAATGGGGACACAATTACATCCGAAAACACAAGTTGTATCTGGCGTTTTAGAAAAAGAATGCAGCGATTTAATGAAGATTTTTTTTAAAAATAAACGATAATTGTTTTTTTATAAAATGTTGGTATACCTTTTGATACTATTCTTTTTATAACAAACTAATTCCCTTATTTATGGAAAACAAATTAAAATCAACCTTAGTTATTGGTATTTCAGTAATTATTTCGGCAGTAGTCTTAGGAACTGCTTTTAAAAATCGTAATGAAAATTTAGACACGATTTCGGTCATCGGTTTAGGAACAAAAGATTTTGTTTCTGATGAAATTTTATGGTCGGGAAGTTTTACTACAAAGAGTTTTGATATCAAAGAAGCCTACAATAAAATGATTTCTGATCAAAAAATTGTATCGAATTTCTTTTTGAGCAAAGGATTCAAAAGAGAAGAGTTTACCTTTGGAGCCGTTCAATTTAATAAACGATTTAGAGAAATAAGAACAGAAAGTTCAGATGGTGCTTATCAAACCAAATACGAGCAAGTTTTTGATGGTTATGAAGCCACACAGACCATTTCTTTTTCGGCTAAAAAGAACCCAGAGTTAATGAAAAGAATTGAAGAAGTGTCTAGTAAAACATCTGAATTAATCAATTCGGGTATTGAATTATCTTCCAATTCTATACAATATACTTATTCCGATTTACCAAGTTTAAAACATAGTTTAATTCAAAAAGCGTCAAAAGACGCTAGTGAACGCGCACAAAAAATTGTGAATACAGCAGATGGCGATTTAGGAAAGTTAAAATCGGCAAGTATGGGTGTGTTTCAAATTACCGGTCAAGGTTCTACCGAAGAAGACAGCTACGGCGGAAACAATGACACTTATAGTAAAAATAAAACCGCACGAATTACAGTGCGATTGGAATATGAATTGGAATAATAATCTAATTTTAAAACACAAAAAAACCGCTAATCTTTCGAATAGCGGTTTTTTTACAGGATACATCCCGGTATTATTTTACTATAATTTCAGTTCCTTCTTTATCAAGGAAGTGATACTCTAGATACGTGTAAGCGTCACGAGATTTGATATTAAGAGGAGGAAGTCCAGTGGACTTCAGGTATAAAAAAACCGCTAATCTTTCGAATAGCGGTTTTTTTTTACAGGATACATCCCGGTATTATTTTACTATAATTTCAGTTCCTTCTTTATCAAGGAAGTGATACTCTAGATACGTGTAAGCGTCACGAGGTATAATTTTCACCCATTTCTTATGTTCAAAAAACCATTTTGAACGTAAGGATGGAAAACCTTTAGTAAGGTATGCTGCCACAAACGGATGCACGTTAAGTACAACTTTTTTATGGTCTTTTATAATGCGTTCAAGGTCAGACGCTATTTTGTCGATAATTAAAATTGGAGCTTCAATTTCCCCATTTTCATTGTTTGGGTCTTCTTCTCTTGTTTTAATATTTACTTCTGGTCTAACTCTTTGTCTAGTTATTTGAATTAATCCAAATTTGCTAGGAGGCAAGATTTTATGCTTGGCCTTATCGTCACTCATTTCTTCTCTTAAGAAGTCGTACAATACTTTGCGGTTTTCTGGATTTTGCATATCAATGAAATCCACCACAATAATTCCGCCCATGTCTCTAAGTCTTAATTGACGTGCAATTTCTGCAGCAGCAATCATGTTAACTTCTAGAGCAGTATCTTCTTGGCTCGATGCTTTGCTTGAACGGTTTCCGCTGTTCACGTCGATAACGTGTAAGGCTTCGGTATGTTCAATAATTAAATAAGCACCTTTGCTCATGGAAACTGTTTTTCCAAAAGACGTCTTTATTTGTCGTTCGATATGATATTTCTCAAATAGAGGCAGTTCTTTTGACTGATAGTGTTTTACGATAGACACCTTATCCGGAGCTATTTCTTGCAAATAGTCCTTCGTTTCTAAATACAAATCTTCATCATCTACATGAATACAAGAAAATGTATCGTTAAATACATCTCTTAAAATAGAGGAAGCTTTGTTTAATTCTCCTAGTACTTTTGAGGGGTGATTTGCAGTTTGTAAACGTCTGCTCATCGACATCCATCGTTCTAGAAGTGTCTGTAGATCTTTGTCAAGTTCGGCTACTTTTTTGCCTTCGGCTACTGTTCGCACAATAACGCCAAATCCTTTTGGTTTAATGGATTGAACCAGTCTTTTTAATCGGTCTTTTTCTTCTTTTGATTCTATTTTTTGTGAAACAGAAACACGATCAGAAAAAGGAACTAAAACGACATATCTTCCAGCTAATGAAATCTCAGAACTAATTCTGGGACCCTTTGTAGAAATAGGTTCTTTTACCACTTGAACTAAAATCGACTGATTCGGACTTAATATATCCATAATAGATCCGTCTTTGTTGATTTCAGCTTCAAAAGGAAAATTTTTGAGTGAATAATCTTTTAATTTACCTGCGCTTACAAGTTTGATGAATTTCATTAAAGAAGGAAGATTTGGACCTAAATCATGATAATGCAAAAAGGCATCTTTTTCATAACCTAGATTAACAAATGCGGCATTTAAGCCAGCTACTGGTTTGCGAATTTTGGCAATAAAAATATCACCAACTGCAAAATTGCTTTGTTTTTCTTCTTCTTTGTGTAATTCAATTAGTTTTCCATCTTTTAATAAGGCAAAATCTACAGCGTCTGAACCTGATCGAATAATTAATTCTTTGTTCATGTGTACATTTTTATCTGTTTGTGCTAGGTGCGTGATGTTTTGATGTTGGGTGATTTATCTCAACCTTCATCTGACCTCCATCATCTAACATTTTCACAGATGGATTAAACATTAATTTTACAGGATTTTTCCCGATAGTCAATGTTGAGTTGACTAATTTCAATGAACTTTTTTCTAAAAAAGAAAAAGTAGTTAAATACTACTTTTTCTTTTTATGACGGTTTGCTCTCGCTCTTTTTTTACGTTTGTGAGTTGCTACCTTATGTCTTTTTCTTTTTTTACCACTTGGCATAACATGTTGGTGTTTAGATTAATAATTTATTTTTTTATACTGTAACTTCTGTTTTTTCTTTAACGCTTTCTACAAACACTTTAGCAGGTTTAAATGCTGGAATGTTGTGTGCAGGAATTTTAATTGTAGTGTTTTTAGAAATGTTTCTTCCTGTTTTTTCAGCTCTAGTTTTTATGATAAAACTTCCAAAACCTCTTAAGTAAACATTTTCACCAGATTCTAATGAATTTTTTACTTCTTCCATAAATGTTTCAACAGTTGCTTGAACATCTCCTTTTTCAAGTCCTAACTTTTCTGAAATTTTCGCTACGATATCTGCTTTCGTCATTTTCTTTCGTATTTATATTGTGTATTTTTTTGAGTTTGCAAATATAAGAATTAAAAAAATAATAATTCAACCATAATTGATTAAATTTTAATAACTAAAGATTTATTTTTGTTGTCCAATATAAAAACATGGAATTTTCTAACTCTTTAATTAAATGGTATTTACAAAATAAGCGCGATTTGCCTTGGCGAAATACCGTAAATCCATATCATATATGGCTTTCTGAAATCATGTTGCAACAAACACGCGTTGCGCAAGGATTGCCTTATTTTATGGCGTTTATAGAAGTTTTTCCTACGGTTTTTGATTTGGCTAATGCCGAGGAAGAACAGGTATTAAAATTATGGCAAGGTTTAGGATATTATTCGAGAGCTAGAAACTTACATGCAACAGCAAAATATATTGCTACCGAATTAAAAGGTGATTTTCCGCCAAATTATGATCAGTTACTACTATTAAAAGGAGTAGGTGAATATACTGCTGCTGCTATTGCCTCTTTTGCTTATAATGAACCTGTTGCTGTTGTAGATGGAAATGTTTTTAGGGTATTGAGTCGTTATTTTAATATGGATAATGATATTTCGGATGGGAAAACAAAAAAAGAATTTCAAATTTTAGCACAAGAACTATTGCCCAAAAATAAAGCCGCTCTATTCAATCAGGCGATTATGGAATTTGGAGCTTTACAATGTGTTCCAAAGAATCCAGATTGTGCAAACTGTATTTTATCGTCTTCTTGTGCGGGATTACAGCATAAAAAAGTTAACATTCTTCCAGTAAAGTCTAAAAAAACCAAGGTTACTAATAAATTCTTTAATTATTTAATTTTGAAAGATATTCAAGGAAATTTTGTGGTTCAAAAGCGCGAAGGAAAAGGAATTTGGGAAAATTTATATGAATTTACTTTGATCGAAACTCCTGAAATGAGTAATGAAATCGATTTTATGAATCAATTGAAGGTAACAAAATTTTATAATCAACTTCCGGCTGATATTAGTCTTTTGAATACCGAGGTTATTCAGCATAAGTTATCGCATCAAAATTTGTACATTCAATTTTATATATTGAATTTTAATCAGAAAATAAAAGAAGCAAAGTCACTTTCCGAAATTCAAAAATTACCTTTTCCTATTGTTATTCATAATTTTATGCAAACACATTGTTTTAATTCATTATAAATTATTACTTTTGAATATCACAAAAAAGGTATAAGCCATGAACGGAACATTAAATAAAGTCATTTTGATTGGTCATTTAGGAGATGAAATTAAAATGCATTACTTTGAAGGTGGAAATTGTATAGGCAGATTTCCATTAGCTACAAACGAAGTTTACATCAATAAAACAACCGGTGAAAAAATTACTTCAACCGAATGGCATAATATTGTTGTGCGAAATAAAGCAGCCGAAATTTGTGAAAAATATCTTTCTAAAGGCGATAAAATTTATATTGAAGGCCGAATTAAATCGCGTCAATGGCAAGCAGAAGATGGTGCTACCAAATATACCACTGAAATTCAAGTTACCGAATTTACTTTTTTGAATACGAAAAAAGAAACTGATTTAGGAAAATCGTCACTTCCAACAGGAAATGCGCCAGAAGACGCTCCGTTTTAATACTATGAAATTACAATTCACTAACTATTTAATCCTAATGCTTGCTTTGGGATTTTTTTCTTGTAGAGAAGAAGTCGTTCCTAAGCCGGCAGGACAATTAAGTCTTGAATATCCGACGCCAAAATACACTACTTTAAAAACCAATTGCCCTTTCTCATTTGAAGTAAATTCTTTTGCTAATTCAAAGAACAATAGTTGTTCCTATGAAATTCAATATCCTAAAATGAAAGCAACCGTTTATTTAACCTATAAAGAAGTGCACAACGATATTGATAAACTGCTTCGAGACGCACAAAATTTGACTTACAAATTGCACACATTAAAAGCAGACGATATTATGGAACAACCATTTATCAATAAGGATAAAAAGGTTTATGGGATGTTTTATAAAGTGGGCGGAAATACTGCTACAAATGCCTTGTTCTATGCTACAGATAGCACTAAACATTTTATGACAGGAAGTGTTTACTTTTATGCAAAACCAAATTATGACTCGATATTACCTGCAACCAAATATGTGCAAGACGATATGCGAAGAATTATGGAAACCATGACTTGGAAATAAAAAAAGGCACTTAAAGTGCCTTTTTTTATATTTATACTGTTTTTATTTTACCGATTTAACTTCAGCTTTACTTACTTTGTAAGCGTCTCCACCTGCGACTTTTTCAATGGTTGAAGTTAGAGAAGTTACATTTAGTTTTGTTTTATCATAAGATACGGTAGCAATTTTGCTTTCAAAATCTACAACGGCTTCTTGTACACCTTCAGTTTCGTTTAGTTTGGTTTCAATTGTTTTAGCACATCCAACGGCGCAGGTCATGCCATCAATAGTAAAGTTTGCTGTTTCTAGGTTTTCGGCCTTAATTTCTGTTTTAGTTGAAGCAATTTCTTTGGTTTCAGTATTTGCTTCTTTTTTACAACTTACGGCAATAAGAGTAATACATGTTGCTAACGCTATGTTTTTAATTTTTTTCATTTTATTTACGGTTTAAATACACTCATTATTAAGTGAGTACAAATTTACAAAAAAACATAGTGTGTTATTAAAAATAAAAACTCAATTTTGGCAAAGAAATTTTTATAATGGATAAGAGTAATACAAAATGGTATTTGTTGGCCTTTTTAGGCTGTGTGTGGGGGAGTTCCTTTATACTTATGCAATTAGGGTTGCAAGGAGTTAACGCAATACAGTTAGGAAGTTTACGTATTTTATTTGCGGCAGGATTTTTATTTTTAGTGGGAGGTAAAGAAATTGCAAAAATTCCGTTGTATAAATGGAAATACATTGCGTTGACTTCCCTATTTGGCACCTTTGTTCCAGCTTTTTTATTTGCTATTGCTCTTAAAAAAATTGATGGTTCGGTTAGTGCTATTTTAAATTCATTAACACCATTAAATACGTTGTTAGTTGGATTGTTTTTCTTTGGTTTATCTGCTCAAAGAAGACAAATATTTGGGGTAATTATAGGTTTTATAGGTTGTGCATTATTAGTGTTATCGGGTAGTGAAGCAAATACTACCGAAAATTATTATTATGCGATATTAATTGTGTTGGCTTCCATATTTTATGGAATTAACGTAAACCTGATTAAAAAATATTTATCCGATTTAAAACCGTTAACCATAAGTACAGGAAATTTTGTGATTATGTTTGTTCCAGCATTAATCGTATTGTATTTCACTGGTTTTTTTGAAATAGTTGGCCAAGAAAAAGTTCAAAATTCTTTAGGGTATATTGCTATTTTGGGTGTTATTGGTACTGGATTGTCCAATATTTTATTCTTCAAATTAATTCAATTGTCTTCGCCTGTTTTTGCTTCTTCAGTAACCTATATTATTCCATTAGTGGCCATATTTTTAGGTTCTTTATTTATGAATGAATCGTTAACGCTTTTACAAATTGCGGGCGCATTGATTGTGTTAGTAGGCGTTTATTTTTCGAGTAGAAAATAAAAAAAGCGCCCAATTTTTTGAGCGCTTACTTATATACGGATACTAATTATTTAAAATCGGCATCAGTTACACCTTCATTGATTTTAACTTCTGTGGTTGTTAATTCAATTTCGATTCCTACATTCATTATTATTTTATAAGGAAATTTTAATCCTTTAACGTCTTTGTAGTCTTGGAAATAAGTTGTTTGTGTCATTTTTTGACCTCTTTGTTCCATTTCTTTAGACTCGGCAACTTTATATCCTGTTTTTACATCATAATATAAAGTAGCTTTTCCGTTTTTAAGCGCATAAGCATCGGCACCGTTAATATTTTCGATTCCTGTTACGCTTATTTCTTTATCGGTTAATAATGCTAATTCCTTAAATGTATTTGCTTCAGCTTGCATTTCTTTTAATTCGTCACCTGTAAAATCTTTACGTTGACCTTGTTGCATAGCATAAGCTTCTTTTTCGTTAACGATTTGTTTAGACATCGTCATTCCCATTGCTTTCATTTCAAAAGCTAATTTTTTAGGGGCTGTTTTTGTTACGATTTCAAGTGCCGTGCCTTGAATAGTTCCAGATGACATTACTGCTAATGTTTTTACATTTTTAACCGCTTTTTCACCACCAATAGCTTTGATGTAATCGTTTAAAACAGTTTGTGCAGTTACTCCAGCTGGTACCGGTTTTTTAACTTCTGGTTTTTGTGTTGGATTTCCGTATTTGTCAAAGTAAAAAATAGGTAATTTTTCTCTTTTACTCATTACTTCTAATCCTGGTAACACATCGGCAGCTTTTCCTACGATAATTACTCTTGTTTGATCGGCTAAGAAAAATTTATTTGCTGCATTTTTAATATCTTCAGCGGTAACAGCATTGATATTTTTAATGTAATTTTCGTAAAAATCTTCCGGTAAACCTTGTGTTTCTTTGTTTAAAGCATAACCTGCAATAGTTGAAGGTTTTTCAATTTGCATTACGAAGTTACCTACGTATTTTGCTTTTGCATTTTTAAGATCTTCTTCTGAAACTAATTCAGTTCTCATTCTTTTCAATTCGTTGAACACTTCAACAACTGCACTATCAGTTACTGCATTTCTAACAGAAGATCCTGAGCGGAATTTATTGATGTATTTTCCAGATCCAATTGAAGAATAAGCGCCATAAGTCCATCCGTGTTTTTCACGAAGATTTAAGAATAATCTACCTTCTCCACCACCACCTAATACTTGATTAGCTAATAGCACAGCAAAATATTCTTTATCAGTCATTTTTAAATTGGATAAATTTACCAATGCAATTTCAGATTGAACTGCATTTGGAGTATCAATAAAGTTAATTTGACTGTATTGAACATCTTTTGGATCAGAATAAGTAAGTTGAGGTGCAGTAGCTTTTTTCCAGCTTCCAAAAAGTCTTTCCACTTCTTTTTTAACCTCTTTAAATTTCACATCACCAACAATTACTAAGTAAGCGTTTGCTGGAACAAAATAAGTGTTGTAATTAACGATAACATCATCAAGTGTTACGTTGTTTAACGTTTCTTCGCTAGTAAATTCGCCTTTGTAGTGTTCTTTTCCATAAGTTAATACGTTTTCAACTCTTCTTGCAATTGCTGTTACACTTTTTTCTTCCGATTTTAATTCTTCGATAAGTTTGGCTTTTTCTTTGTCAAATTCTTCTTGAACAAATAATGGGTTTAAAGCTCCATCGGCCATTAATTCTAATATTCTTTTTGAATATCTAGACAAACCATTTGCTGATGCTCCAGAGGCATAAAAATTGATATTAGCTCCTAAGAAATCAATCTCTTCATTAAAAGCGTCTTTGTTCATTGATTGTGTTCCATTACCAATCATGCTGCTTAAAATATCAGAAACTCCTTTTTTAGCACCTTCAGCATAAGGCGGATTATCTAATGTAAGATTAAAAGAAACACGTGGTAATTTATGATTTTCAACCACTAAAACTTTTAATCCATTTTTAAGCACAAAACTTTGTGGCTTATTGATGTTTATTGATGGAGCTGGTCCTGGTTTAGGTTGAGGTCTGTCTTGTGCTTGCATAGTTATTGTTAAAAATAAACTGGCTGCTATGTATATAAATTTTTTCATAGGTTATCGATCTTAGTTTTGAGCTTTGTCTTTAGCAGGAACATAATCTAAAATCATTCTTTGGTTTGAGTTTAGATATTTCTTAGCAATGTCTCTAATTTCTTCTCTAGTAATGGAACGGTAAATTTCAATTTCGGTATTGATTAGGTTGATGTCACCATATAACATATAGTAAGTGGCTAAATTATCTGCAATTCCTTCAACTGAAGCATTGTTGCTTACATAATTGCTTTCAAATTTATTTTGTAATTTTTGAAAGTCGGTTTCCGAAATTAATTCAGTTTGCATTTTTACGATTTCTTCATCAATTTCTTTTAAGATTGATTCAGAAGTATTTTCACCCATTGGTAAACCATAAATTAAATACATTCCATAATCTTCTTGGCTGTAATTGAAAGCACCAATTTGCAGTGCCATTTTTTTATCATCAACGATTTTTTTGTATAATTTAGAACTTTTTCCGTCTGATAAATAAGTCGAAATCATATCCAAAACTCTAGCATCACGCGATTTCATTGAAGGCGTTCTGTAAGAAGCTACTAACATAGGAATTTGAATATTTGGATCTTCCCAAGAAGCTTTAAATTCTTGTGTAATTGGAGCCTCTTCAATTTTTTGGCGTATAACTGGAGCGCCTTTAGGAATTGCGCTAAAATATTTAGTTATCCATTCTTTAGCTTGTGCTTTGTCAAATTGACCAGCAACAACTAAAACAGCATTATTAGGCACGTAGAATTTTTTGTTAAACGCTTGAAATTCTTCTAAAGTAGCAGCATCTAAATGTTCCATTTCTCCAATGGTTGTCCATTTATACGGATGCACATTAAACATATTTTGTTTCACGGCTTTGATTAAATTTCCATAAGGTTGGTTGTCAACACGTAATCTTTTTTCTTCTTTAACCACCTCGTTTTGAGTGTCTACCCCAATTTGATTAATTACAGGATGCATTAAACGTTCAGATTCCATCCAAAGTGCCAATTCTAAATTGTTTGAAGGAAATACTTCGTAATAATAGGTTCTGTCGTCAGTTGTATTTGCGTTGTTATTTCCGCCGTTAGCAGTCACTAATTTAAACCATTCGCCACGAGCAATGTTTTTTGTTCCTTCAAATAAAAGGTGTTCAAAAAAGTGTGCAAACCCCGTTCTGTTCGGTTGTTCGTCTTTAGCTCCCACATGATACATCACAGATGTAATTACCACTGGAGCAGAATTGTCTTGATGAAGCACAACGTGTAATCCGTTGTCTAAATCAAACTCTTCAAATGTTACCTTTTGAGCAGAAGCTGTTCCGCCTAGCATTAGTGCAGTTCCCAAAGCCATTAAAGATTTTTTCATACGTTATTAATTTGTTGATATAATGTGATAAGTCGTATTTTGTAAATAATGTTACAAAAAAGATGAAATTTATGCAGAATATTTTACTTAAACAAAAAAAATATAATTTTATTGTACGTTTTAGTTGTGTGATTTATAAATTGTTGTATATTTGCAACCTTAAAATTTTTAACTAAACTCATTGTTATGTACGCAATCGTAGAGATAGCAGGGCAACAATTCAAAGTAAGCAAAGACCAAAAGGTTTATGTTCACCGTTTAGCTTCAGAAGAAGGTTCGAAAGTTTCTTTCGATAAAGTTCTTTTGTTAGATGACAACGGAAACGTAACTTTAGGCGCCCCAGCTGTAGAAGGTGCTTCAGTAGAAGCCAAAGTGTTACAACACTTAAAAGGTGATAAAGTAATTGTTTTCAAAAAGAAAAGAAGAAAAGGTTACAAAAAGAAAAACGGTCACAGACAATCATTCACTCAAATTGTAATTGAAGGAATTGTAGCTGCTAGTGCTAAGAAAAAAGCTGCTAAAAAAGAAGTTGAAGTTGAAGTAACTGAAACAACTGAAGAGGTTAAGCCAAAAGCAAAAGCAACAAGAAAACCAAAAACAGAAGAATAACATTTAAAATATAACATCATGGCTCACAAGAAAGGTGTCGGTAGTTCGAAGAATGGTAGAGAATCAGAATCGAAACGTTTAGGCGTTAAGATTTATGGTGGTCAAGCTGCTATTGCTGGAAACATCATTGTTAGACAAAGAGGTTCTAAGCACAACCCAGGTGAAAACGTTTACATGGGTAAAGATCATACTTTACATGCTAAAGTTGATGGAGTTGTAAAATTCCAGAAAAAAGCGGAAAACAAATCATTTGTATCTGTTATCCCATTTGAAGCTTAATAATTTATTATGCAACATATTTAAAACCTCTCATTTTGGGAGGTTTTTTTATTTCCAAAATAAATACAATATGTTTTGCAATTTTAATCGAAAGCATTATATTTGCACTCCAATTATCGCGGGTATGGTGAAATTGGTAGACACGCCAGACTTAGGATCTGGTGCCGCAAGGTGTGAAGGTTCGAGTCCTTTTACCCGCACTTAAAAAGCTCTTTATCAAAATGATTTAGAGCTTTTTGCTTTTCAATACAAAATCAAATTAGTAGGAATGTTTTGTTTATAAAATCCGAAAATCACTTTAAATTATGTTTGAATGTTTTAAGAAGTATAACTACTTTTGCATCTTAAACAACACAACATAATGAACTCAACAAAAAAAATTGCTTCGGCTTTAATTTCTGTATTTGATAAAACCGGATTAGAGCCAATTGTTAAAGCATTGCACCAAAACAATGTAACTATTTATTCTACTGGCGGAACAGAAACATTTATTAAAAGTTTTGGAATTCCAGTAGTTGCCGTAGAAGATATTACCTCTTTTCCTGAAATTTTAGGCGGAAGAGTAAAAACATTACATCCAAAAATTTTTGGAGGAATTTTAAACCGTCAAGATCATTCAGGCGATGTACAACAAATGCAAGAATTTAATATTCCACAAATCGATTTAGTAATTGTAGATTTATATCCTTTCGAAAAAACAGTTGCTTCAGGAGCTAGTGAAGCCGATATTATTGAAAAAATTGATATTGGTGGTATTTCATTAATAAGAGCCGCAGCTAAAAATTTCAAAGATACTGTAATTGTGCCATCAGTAGAGGAATACGCTTCTTTCTTGAATTTTTATACTGAAAATAATGGCGCTACAACATTAGAAAATAGAAGATTATTAGCTACAAAAGCCTTTCATGTTTCTTCTCATTATGATGGCGCTATTTTTAATTATTTTAATACTGATGACACTTATTTAAAAACAAGTGTTGCCAATGGCCAAATTCTTCGCTATGGCGAAAATCCGCATCAAAAAGGATTTTTCTTTGGTGATTTTGATCAAATGTTTACTAAAGTTCACGGGAAAGAATTGTCTTATAATAATTTATTAGATGTTGATGCTGCAGTTAACTTGATGAACGAATTTAAAGGCGATGAACCTACGTTTGCTATTTTAAAACATAACAATGCTTGTGGATTAGCTTCTAGAAGTACTATGAAACAAGCCTATTTAGATGCTTTAGCGGCAGATCCTACTTCTGCTTTTGGAGGAGTCCTAATTGCAAATGGAAAAATCGATCTTGCAACAGCTGAAGAAATCAATAAATTATTCTGCGAAGTAGTTATTGCGCCTGCATATGATCAAGAAGCTATTGACTTGTTAGAAGAAAAAAAGAATAGAATCATATTGATTTTAAATGATGTAGAATTACCTCAAAAAAATGTACGCACTTGTTTAAATGGTGTTTTGGTGCAAGATAAAGACAATGTTACCGATTCGAAATCTCATCTGAAAACTGTTACTAATTCAGCTCCAACGGCAGATGAAATTGAAGACTTATTGTTTGCATCTAAAATTTGTAAACACACCAAGTCGAACACAATTGTTTTTGCAAAAAATAAACAACTTTGTGCTTCGGGTACCGGACAAACTTCTCGTGTAGATGCATTAAAACAAGCAATTGAAAAAGCAACTTCTTTTGATTTTGATTTAACAGGTGCTGTTATGGCTAGTGATGCTTTCTTTCCTTTTCCAGATTGTGTAGAAATTGCAAATAAGGCTGGAATTACAGCGGTTATTCAACCAGGTGGTTCTATAAAAGATGAGTTAAGTATCAATTATTGTAACGATAATAATATGGCAATGGTATTTACAGGGATACGCCATTTTAAGCATTAATTTTGTTTTTATATTCTAAAATTTTAAAACGCATTAAAAATATTTTTTTTAATGCGTTTTTATTTTAAATTATTCCAGATTATTTTCATAGTTTTGCTAGTTGTATATAAATAAACAAAAACCGTTAAACCCTTTATAAAACTATGGGATTTTTTGATTTCATGACCGAGGATATCGCTATCGACCTTGGTACCGCAAACACCCTAATCATTCATAACGACAAAGTTGTTATTGATAGTCCGTCTATTGTTGCTCGTGATCGAGTAACAAGTAAAATTATTGCCGTTGGAAAAGAAGCCAATATGATGCAGGGTAAAACGCATGAAAACATCAAAACTATTCGTCCTTTAAAAGATGGGGTTATTGCAGATTTTGATGCTTCTGAACAGATGATCAAAATGTTTATCAAAAGTATTCCTGCGTTAAAAAAGAAATTTTTTACACCAGCACTTCGTATGGTTATTTGTATTCCTTCAGGAATTACAGAAGTGGAAATGCGTGCGGTTAAAGAATCTGCTGAACGAGTAAACGGTAAAGAAGTATACTTAATTCATGAACCAATGGCAGCAGCTATAGGTATTGGAGTAGATATTATGCAACCTAAAGGAAACATGATTGTTGATATAGGTGGTGGTACTACTGAAATTGCAGTAATTGCCCTTGGCGGAATTGTTTGTGATAAATCGGTAAAAATTGCTGGAGATGTATTTACAAATGATATTATCTACTACATGAGAACCCAACACAATTTATTTGTTGGAGAAACTACTGCTGAAAAAGTTAAAATACAAATTGGAGCTTCTATAGAAGATTTAGATAGCCCACCTGAAGATATGGCAGTTGATGGAAGAGATTTGTTAACTGGTAAACCTAAACGTGTAGATGTTTCTTATCGAGAAATTGCAAAAGCATTAGATAAATCAATTCAACGTATTGAAGATGCAGTTATGGAAACTTTATCGCAAACACCACCTGAGTTATCTGCCGACATATACAATACGGGAATTTATCTTGCAGGTGGAGGTTCAATGTTAAGAGGTTTAGATAAAAGGATTTCGTTGAAAACAGACTTACCTGTATACATTGCCGAAGATCCATTAAGAGCCGTTGTTAGAGGAACCGGAATGGCACTAAAAAACATCAATAAGTACAAAGGAATTTTGATTAAATAAAAAATAATCCATGCAGCAAATAATTAATTTTATCATAAAAAACAGCTATAGATTGCTGTTTTTGCTGCTTTTGGTCCTTTCACTTTCGCTTACCATCAAATCACATACCTATCATAGAAGTGAATATATAAATTCGGCGAACAGAGTCACTGGTTCAATATACAAACAAATAAATGATGTTAATGAATATTTTAGTCTTAAAGAGAAAAATAAAGAATTAGCTTCAGAAAATGCATTATTAAAAGAACTTTTATTTAATAAAAAAGACACTTTAATTAGGTCTAAAACACTCTTTAGAAACGACCTTAATAATTATAATGTTGTTGTAGGAAAAGTAGTAAAAAACTCATTTAATACAAGAGAAAATTACATTACCATTAATGCTGGAAAAACGTTAGGTATTAAAACCGATATGGGAGTAATTAATGATAAAGGTATTGTAGGAATTGTAGAAAAAACATCTCCAGATTTCGCAACCATTCAAAGTGTTTTAAACATCAAATCAAAAATTAACGCTAAGATTAAAAATTCTGATCATTTTGGTTCCTTAGTTTGGGATGGGAAAAATGTAGGATTTGCTCAATTGATAGATGTCCCTCGATTAGCTTCACTTCGAAAAGGAGATTCAATTGTAACAGGGGGTAATTCAGATATTTTTCCTGAGAATATTCCAGTAGGGAAAATTGATAAAATTTTTATTGATCGAAAAACAAATTATTACACCATTAATGTTAGATTATTTAATGACATGACAGCCTTAGGTTATGTTTATATTATAGAATACAAAAAGAAAAAACAAAAACAAGAATTAGAAACAAGTACAACAGCACCAAAAAAGTAAGTGAACAATAGTGTATTAAATAGTATTCGATTTATCGTTTTTTTATCCTTACAAATATTGATTTTCAATAATATCAATTTGTTTGGATACATTAATCCTTACCCGTATATTTTATTTATAATTTTATATCCGGTAAATAGTAATAAAAGTGTATTATTATTAGGGAGCTTTTTTTTAGGATTATTGTTAGATATGTTTTGTAATTCGGGCGGAATTCATACCACAGCTTCAATCGTGTTAGCCTTTTTGCGTCCTACTTTATTTAAATTTTCGTTCGGATTAAGTTATGAATATCAAACCGTTAAGATTGCCGATAAAATGTCGCCCGAGCGAATTACATTGTTGTTGTTAGCCATTGTGACACATCATTTTATTTTATTTTATTTTGAATATTTTAGATTAGGATTGCTGTTTACTATTTTATCTCGCACTATAGTTAGCACCCTATTCACTTTTAGCATTTGCTTACTGATAATATATTTAATTAAGCCAAATAAACGATGAGAAAAATTGCATTGCCCGCTGTAATAATAATTTCTTCACTTATTTTTATTATACGCATTTTCTATTTGCAAGTAATTGACGATTCGTTAAAATTAAAATCAGAAAATAATGCCATTAAGAAGATTTTTGATTTTCCAGAACGCGGCTATATTTATGATCGAAACGGAAAACTACTAGTAGCAAACCAGCCATCATATGATATCATGGTGGTTCCGCGTGAAATAAAAAACATTGATACCTTAGAATTTTGTAAACTTTTACACATTTCTAAAGCCGATTTTATCAGAAAAGTAAATAAAGCAAGAGTATATAGCCCGATGCTTCCTTCGGTTTTTTTAGCCCAATTGAACAAAGCGGAATATGCTGCTTTCCAAGAAAAAGAACGAAAATTTGAAGGATTTTATTCCCAAAAAAGATCACTTCGCGATTATCAAGTTAAAGATTGTGCTAATATTTTCGGATTCATTACTCAGGTTAATGATGCCATTTTGAAAAAAAATGAATATTACAACAGTGGTGATTTAATTGGTAAACAAGGAGTTGAACAAGAATATGAGGAAATTCTTCGCGGAATAAAAGGGGTTAAATACTTGCTTCGTGATAAGCACAATAAAATTATAGGTCCTTACAAAGAAGGTGAATTTGACACAATTGCTCAACAGGGAAAAGATTTAACGTTAACCATTGATCACGAAATTCAAAAATACGGCACCGAATTAATGGTCAATAAAAGAGGTGGAATTGTGGCTATTGAGCCAAAAACAGGCGAAATATTAGCTTTAGTTTCTGCCCCAACTTATGATCCTGCCATGTTAGTAGGCAGACAACGTTCTAAAAATTACACGGCTTTATATAACGATTCGATCTCAAAACCACTTTATGATAGAGGATTACAAGCTACTTATCCACCGGGCTCACCATTTAAAATTATTACAGGGTTAATTGGTTTACAAGAAGGAGTTATCGATGAACAGAGTGTTTTCTATTGTAATCATGGAGCAAATTTTGGTCGATTCATGGGCTGTCACTGTGGGTTACACGAATTGCAATTAAATAACGGAATATATAAATCGTGTAATTCTTACTTTGGTAATACTTACAAAAGAATCGTCGAAAAATATAAAAATTCGTATTATAGTGTAGATAATTGGTCAAAACATGTCAAGAGTTTTGGTTTGGGTCAATATTTAGGAACCGATATGCCTATTGGAGCAAAAGGACTAGTCCCTACATCTAAAATGTATAAGAAAATGTACAAAGGTGCACCTATTCGTAGTTCTTATATTATTTCAAATGCCATTGGACAAGGAGAAATTTTAACTTCGCCAATGCAATTAGCAAATATGATGGCAACTGTAGCCAATAGAGGATATTATTATACCCCTCATATTGTAAAAAAAATTAAGGATCAAAAGCTAGACAAAAAATTTACCACTCGTCATTATACAACGATAGATAAACAATATTATGAGCCAGTAATACAAGGATTGGAAGACGTTTATAATCATGGAACTGCATCTGGATTTAGAGTGGAAGGGATAAAAATATGTGGAAAAACAGGAACTGCAGAAAATAAAATTAGAGTTGGAGGTAAGACCTATCAATTGAAAGATCATTCTATTTTTGTGGCTTTTGCACCAAGAGATAATCCTAAAATTGCTATTGCAGTATTTATTGAAAATTCTGGATATGGAGCTACATGGGCCGGTCCAATTGCTACATTAATGATTGAAAAGTACATCAATGGTAAAATTTCTCGTACCGATTTAGAAGAACGAATGCTTAAAGGAAGTTTAGCTCCTGAATACAAAAAAATTGAGAATATAATTTACCAACGTTTCCCCGACCGATCTACAGAAAATGATTCGGCACTATCAAACGTTGACGCTCAACAAGGAGACGCTAAAAAAGAAGAAGAAAACGACTAAAATGAAAAATCAACGCGTAGGATCAAGTATAGATTGGATTACCATATTGCTTTATATTATTTTAGTAATTATGGGATGGATGACTATTTATTCTGCCTCTTTACCAATTGAAGAAACATCACTTTTTGATCTTTCTCAGATTTATGGTCGACAGATGCTTTTCATTGGATTAACAATACCCATTATTTTCATTATTTTATTTACCGATGCAAAGCTGTTTGAACGTTTTTCATTCATTTTTTATGGTATTGGAATCCTATTATTACTTGGTTTATTTGTTTTTGGAAAAACTATCAAAGGGCAAACCAATTGGTATCAATTTGGAGGATTTGGATTTCAACCATCAGAGTTTGTCAAGACAGCAACTGCTTTACTTTTAGCAAAATTTTTAAGCTATTCTCAAATTAATCTTAAGAATACCAATCACCAAATTATGGGTTTGGCTATAATGGGGCTTCCTATTTTTCTTATTTTGTTGCAACCCGATGCTGGGAGTGCGATGATTTTTATTTCTTTAATTTTTGTATTGAATAGAGAAGGTTTACCTAGTTGGTATTTCATATCTGGAATTGTAGCGATTGCATTATTTTTCTTTTCGCTGCTTATACCCCCCACTTATTTGATCATTATTGTTTTTGTTGTAATGATTGTGCATTATGTAATGAATAGAAAAATATCCCGAAATCCTGTTGTTTATGGATTAATCTATTTAGTCATTGTTGCGTTCTCATTTTCCGTTAGTTTTGTTTATAATAGCGTTTTAGAGCCTCATCAAAAAGATCGTATAAATGTTCTAATTGGTGATGATGTTAACATGAAAAAAGAAGGTTATAATTTAAATCAGTCAATGATTGCTATTGGTTCTGGTGGCTTTTTTGGAAAAGGATATTTAGAAGGTACGCAAACTAAAGGTGGTTTTGTACCAGAGCAACACACCGATTACATTTTTACAACTGTGGGCGAAGAATGGGGATTTATAGGATCTACACTTGTAATTGCACTCTTTGTTATATTATTTCTCCGTATTATTTACTTAGCCGAAAACCAAAAAACTAAGTTCAGTAGAATATACGGTTATTGTGTAGCAACGTATCTGTTTATGCACTTTTTTGTAAATATTGCCATGCTCATTAAATTGTTTCCAACTATTGGAGTGCCATTGCCGTTCTTTTCTTACGGGGGTTCTAGTTTATGGGCTTTTACTATATTACTTTTTATCTTTATTAAATTAGACGCCAATAAAGTCAATGAATGGTAATTAAATAATACTAAAAAACCTCAACTTAGTTGAGGTTTTTAATTTAATTTATGCTTAATTTTTTAGGTAATCCTTTGCTATTTTGGCTGGCTCTTATTTCGGCAATAACATTCAAAGTTTCTTCGATGTACAAATCTTTTTGTAAATCTTCATGCCAACGCTCTCGTTTTTGTTTTAATAAGGTGTCTTTTTCAAAAAGTGCTATTTCATTAGGCAAAGAGTTGAATTTTAATTTATTGTTATACTCTGAAATAGCTTTGAATTTCTTAATCTTTGCATCTGAAAGCGCCATTTCTTTTTTAAATTGATTTAAATTCAAACTAAAAGTGTTTTCATCTTTACGCTCAAAAATCCATTTTGCGTTTTCATCAATTAGGTTGAAATAGGTGTTTGAGGCAATTCTTTTCTTACTATTTGCAATAATTTGATCATAACTAATAGGAAGGGGTTCATATTTAGCAGGAGCAATTTTATCCCACGGTAAGGCACTTTCTTCATCGCGTTCACCCATGTCTAAATAGGTATAACGATCTGGAAATATAATATCACTCATTACCCCTTCGCGTTGGGTTGATCCTCCATTGATTCTGTAAAATTTTTGAATGGTAGTCTTTAAAGCTCCTAAATCGCCAAAAGAATTACCTCTAATGAACTGGTTTAAGTCAATAACATTTTGAACGGTTCCTTTTCCGTATGAATGTTTGCTTCCCACCACAATTCCTCTTTTGTAATCTTGAATAGCAGCTGCAAAAATCTCTGAGGCCGATGCAGAAAAATTATTAATCATCACTACTAACGGCCCATCATATTGCACTTTTTTATCAGGATCAGGTAAAATTTCAGGTTCTCTTCCAGGTGCTTTTACTTGCACGACAGGTCCTTCAGGAATAAATAACCCTACCATTTTTACCACAGTTTCTAAAGACCCACCACCATTATCTCTTAAATCCATCACAATTCCATCAATATTTTGAGCTTTTAATCGTTCAATTTCGATAGCTACATCTTTATAAGCGTCTCTATTTTCTTTATTTTCAAAACTGATGTAGAATTTTGGTAAATAAATAATTCCAAAACGTTTTCCATCTTTTTCTACTACTGATGATTTTGCAAAAGTTTCTTCCGTTTCTACTTCGGCTCTAATAATTGAGATGACTTTAATTGTTCCGTCTACCTTTTTTACGGTTAATCGTACTTCGGTACCTTTAGGGCCTTTTATTTTTTTAACAACATCGTCTAAACGCATTCCGGCAACATCAATAGGCTCTTCTTTTCCTTGACCAACTTTTAATATTAAATCACCAGCTTCTAGTTCTTTTCCTTTCCAAGCCGGACCGCCTGAAATCAATTCTGAAATTTCTACTGCGTCATTTTTCTTTTGAAGTCGGGCTCCAATTCCTTCAAAAGTTCCGCTCATACTCATATCAAATTTTTCTTTATCTTCTGGTGAAAAATAGAAGGTATGCGGATCAAATCGCTCCACAATCGAATTCAAATAAATGGAAAACCAATCGTTTCGGGTTAATTCTTTTTGAATAAAATCAAAATATTCATTTAAGGATTTTAAAGAATTTTCGCGCACTTCTTTTTCTATAGTTTCAAAAGATTTTGGGGTATATTTTGCGTCTTTTTCTTTTTTATCTTCTTCAAGTTTTTGTTTGTCAGTTATAGAAGATAAGGCTTGTAATTTTAGCTGTTTTCTCCAACGATCAACTAGTTCTTTTTTATTTTTTGCATAAGGCAATTTTTCATAATCCACATTGATACTTTCTTGTGCATCAAAATCAAAAGGCTTTTCTAAAACATCATCATAAATGTCTCTACATTCTTGCATTCTTTGCAATAAACGACTGTTGGTAAGATTAAAAAAAGTTAAATCTTTATTTTTAATCATATCATCAATTTTAGTTTCATATTTACTAAACTCTTCTATGTCGCTTTGTAAAAAGAAGCGTTTCGTAGGATCTATGTTGTCTAAATATTTAGCATAAACTTTCTTTGAAAAGGCATCATCAATAGCTACCGGGCTATAATGTCCACGCTCAAGAACCATTGTTAAGAGCTCTAATAATAATTTATCTTTTTCAGGATCTGATTTTTTTTCAGATGGAATAAAACTCCACAACACTGCTGATAAGGCAGTTATTACTAAAATAACCTTATAATTTCTTTTCATAAATTCCACAATACGTTTCATTAAAAAATTTTCAACTAAAATACACAAAAAACCATGCCACAAAAAACCAAATTACGATAAATTTTTGTTAAAGCTATAATTTTTTTTAAACAAGAAAAAGGTTTCAAATTAAATTAATTAATTTAGCAAAAAATGAATTCATGGCAAAACCATTAATACTTATTACAAATGACGACGGAATAGTAGCTCCAGGTATTAGAGCTTTAATTGCTGTAATGAAAGAAATAGGGGAAGTAGTGGTGGTTGCGCCAGATAGTCCTCAAAGCGCAATGGGTCACGCCATAACAATTAACAATACACTAAAGTTAGAACGCGTTCATATTGATAAAGAAATTGATCAAGAATATAGTTGTAGTGGAACACCGGTTGATTGTGTTAAAATAGCAGTGAATGAAATTTTAAACCGAAAACCCGATTTATGTGTTTCAGGAATTAATCACGGTTCTAATTCATCTATTAATGTTATTTATTCGGGAACGATGAGTGCTGCTGTTGAAGCTGGTATTGAAGGTATTCCGGCCATCGGATTTTCACTGTTAGATTATAGTTGGGATGCCGATTTTGAACCCATAAAGAATCACGTGAAACAAATTGCACTTGAAGTGCTCAAAAAAGGTTTGCCAGAGGGAGTTATTTTGAACGTTAATTTCCCAAAATTACCTGCTGAAACTATTAAAGGAATTAAAATTTGCCGTCAAGCAAAAGCCATGTGGCAAGAAGAATTTGATAAACGAACTAATCCGCAAGGAAAAGAATATTATTGGTTAACCGGAACATTTGTCAACCAAGATAAAGGTACAGATACTGACGAATGGGCATTGGAAAACGGATACATTTCGATTGTTCCGGTGCAATTTGATTTAACCGCCCATCATGCCATTCAACAATTGAATGCTTGGGAATTATAACGAAATAGCATGAAATATTATATCATAGCAGGAGAAGCTTCTGGCGATTTACACGGTTCAAACCTAATGAAAGCCTTGTATGAAAAAGACCCCTATGCCGAAATTCGTTTTTGGGGAGGCGATTTGATGCAAGCTGTTGGCGGAACTTTAGTAAAACATTATCGCGAATTAGCGTTTATGGGGTTTATTGAAGTCGTAATGAATCTAAAAACGATTTTGAACAACATCAAAATCTGTAAAAAAGATATTGAAGCCTTTAATCCTGATGCTATTATTTTCATAGACTATCCTGGGTTTAATATGCGCATAGCCACTTGGGCGAAAGAAAAAAATATTCCAACACATTATTATATTTCACCTCAAATTTGGGCTTGGAAAGAAAATCGGATTAAAGCTATCAAACGCGATGTTGATTTTATGTACGTAATTCTTCCGTTTGAGAAAGAATTTTACGAGAAAAAACACAATTTCCCAGTTCATTTTGTCGGACATCCTCTAATTGATGCTATTTCTAGTAGAAATGAAGTTTCAGATGAAATTTTTAGAAAAGAAAATAATTTATCCGAGAAACCAATTATTGCATTATTACCCGGAAGTAGAAAGCAAGAAATATCCAAAATGCTCTCGGTTATGCTTTCAGTGGTGAAAGATTTTCCAGCGTATCAATTTGTTATTGCCGGAGCGCCAAGTCAGGAATATGAATTTTATAAACCGTTTTTATCCAATGAAAACGTAAAATTTATTTCGAATAAAACGTATGATTTATTGAGTCATGCTCAAGCTGCCTTGGTAACTTCTGGAACGGCAACTTTAGAAACTGCTCTTTTTAATGTCCCTGAAGTGGTTTGTTATAAAGGAAGTTGGGTTTCCTATCAAATTGCGAAACGAATTATCACCTTAAAATACATTTCGTTAGTCAACTTAATTATGGATCAAGAAGTGGTTAAAGAGTTGATTCAAGAGGAATTGAATACCGAAAATTTAAAAGTTGAATTGACTAAAATACTTCATCCCGAAAACCGAAAGCAATTGTCTATTGCCTATGCTAATTTGAAGCAAAATCTGGGTGGAGAAGGAGCAAGTAATAAAACAGCCGAGTTAATTGTAAATTCCTTAAAAATGTAAGAACACCTAAATCCCCTACCATTTGACTCCCCTAAAATTTCCTTTAATCGGTGTAACGATCAGTTTTATAATTGGCATTATTCTGCAAGAATATGCCGCATTTTCTCTGTCATTTCTTTTTTATGGCATACTTATAAGTGCTGTTCTATTTGGTTTTACGTGGTATAACAATCACAACGCGCTAATTCAGAATTCCAGTTTTGGGTTTGCAACGTACATTCTTTGTGCTGTTTTAGGCATGTTTACTTATTTTGTTCATTTGGATAAGAATGCTGCAAATCATTATTCTAAACAAACTTTTGAAACCACAAATGCTATTAAAGGAGTTATTCAAACAGCCTTAAAACCAAACGAACGATATGTAAAATATGTTCTTGAAATAAACGGGTTTAACACCACAAATGCTTCGGGAAAAATACTACTTTATGTACCTAAAAAATTTAAAATTGTATTACAATCTGGTACCGAAATTTCTATTAACGAGTCCATTTATCCGATTCCAAAGGCTTATAATCCGTACCAATTTGATTATGCTAATTATTTAGAAAAACAAAACATTGGGCATCAAATTTATCTCAAAAATTCCTCGATAAAAATCATAAAGCAACATCAAAACTTTAATTATTTTATAGAAAAATTGCGCAATGCGTTAAGCGATAGTTTTGCCATTCATCATTTTGATGCAAAGACTAAAGCAATAATTGATGTACTACTTTTGGGTCAGCGTGTAGCTATTGATAAAGCAACTATAACTGATTATTCCAATGCTGGTGTAATTCATATTTTAGCAATATCAGGATTACATATTTCAATCCTATATTTCTTTCTTGTTTTTTTATTGAAACCGTTGAGAAGTTTTCGTTTTGGAAAAGAAATCGAATTACTATTGGTCCTTTTTGTTTTGTGGGTATTTGCCTTCTTAACAGGGCTTCCTGCATCGGTTACAAGAGCCGTTACTCTTTTTAGTTTTATTAGTGTTGGAACGTATTTCAATCAGTCAAAAGCGATTTATAATGCGATGGCTACTTCGGCTTTGCTTATTTTGTTGTTTTCACCAAACGCTATTTTTGACATCGGATTTCAGTTGAGTTATGCAGCGGTTTTGTCGATTGTTTTATTCCAACCTTTTTACAAGAAATTTCATATTACCCAAAATAAAATTGCGTTGTATTTCATCGATTTAATAACCGTTTCCATAGCAGCTCAAATAGGAGTTTTGCCACTTAGTTTATATTATTTTAATCAATTGCCGCTACTTTTTTTGCTTGCCAATTTAGTAATCATTCCCCTTTCTAGTTTTGTGTTGATCTATGGAATTGTTTTGTTGATTTTTAATTTTGTAGCGCCCGAATTTTCAATTTACTTAGGAAAATTATTGTCTTTTTCCATTCGATTAATGAATGATTACATCCATTGGATAGCTCATTTTAAATCCGGAATAATTACTAATATTTCTTTTTCAGTGGTCATGGTGTGTACACTTTATCTCGTTTTGACCGCACTATTGTTTTGGATGTATGCTAAAAAAAACAATGCTCTTATCTATGTGGTACTTACGCTCTTTGTTTTTCAACTGAGTTATCTTGGAGTAAAATGGAATGAAAACAAATCGTCTGAATTCCTCGTTTTTAATGAAAAACAATCGTTAATAGCGATTAAAAATCAACAAAAGGTAATTGTTTATACCAATGATTTTAATAAACATAAGGAAACGGTTCGGCATTATCTTAGAGGTACATTTTCAGATTCTTTACAAGTCTATCCAATGCAAAATGTATTTTCGTTTCAGCAGAATAGAATTATGGTGATTGATAGTTTTGGGGTGTATAAAACTACACTAAAACCAAGTATAATTATTCTTTCACAAAATCCAAAAATAAACCTTGACCGATTAATTAAAACAACACAACCAAAAGTCATTATTGCCGATAAAAGCAATTACAAAAACAGCATTAAACGTTGGGAAGCAACTTGTAGAAAAGCAAAAATCCCTTTTCATGCTATTGCCGAAAAGGGATTTTATAGATTGAAATAATTTATTTCTTTTTGATAATTTGGTTCGCACCGTCAATCCAAACCTGTGGACCACCAGCCACATATCCTGTACTTCCCAATGCGTTTAAATTCACTTTTGCATCAGCAGTTTTGGTTGCACTTACAAACCAAACCGTTGGATATCCTCTAACTTGTAATTGTTGTTGCAATTGCGCATTTTGCATTTTTACAGCATCAGTTTGTTCGTTCTTTCGTGGAAAATCTAGCTCCACTAAAACCACATTTTCTTTAGCCCATTTAACAAATTCGGGCGTTTTAAACACTTCTTTTTGTAAACGAATGCACCATCCACACCAATCTGAACCGGTGAAAAATAAAAACAAGGGCTTGTTTTCTTTGATCGAAATATCGGTTGCTTTGGTCATGTCGGTGTGCCATGTTAATCCTTCTTGCGCTTGTAATGACATACTCGTCAAAGTTAAAAACGCAATAACTAAAATCTTTTTCATTTTTTAAAATTTATAGAACAAAAATAATCAATTTGAATGCCAAAATGTGTTACTTATTTAACTTCTTGCATTAATTTTTTAACTAATGGTGAAATAACAATCAAAACCATTCCTAAAACAAAGGCATAAATTGCTAATTGTTTATAGCCATCTGCATATAAAATAAGTTTTTCTATGTTAGTTGCATTTTCAGAAGCTTCTGCAATATTTGCCCCTAAAATTCCAGCAAAATACTGGCCATAAGCACTAGCTAAAAACCACATTCCCATCATAACGGCTTGTGTTTTTTGTGGGGATAGTTTGGTCATGGCACTCATTCCAATGGGCGACAAGCACAACTCACCAAAGGTTATAACTAACCAACCTAAAGTAAAAATTCCTAATGATGTTTTTCCATTTAAATCGGCAAAAAATTGTGTGTAGTAAAACACCCAAAAACCTCCTGCCAAGAATAAAAAGGCTAAACCAAATTTGATTATAGTATTAGGTTCAATCTTTTTCTTTGCCATCCATAACCAAACTAAACCAACCAAAGCAGCAAAACCAATTACAAATAATGAATTTGCAGAATTGTTCACACCATTCGGGCTTAATTCTACTCCTGCAATCGTATTATTCAAATTATTTGCTGCAAACAAACTCAGCGAACCTCCACTTTGTTCAAAAAAGGCCCAAAAGAAAATCGAGAAAATAATAAATACCAAAGCCGCTAATAGTTTTTTATTTTCTGAAGTTGAGAAGTTTTTCATTTCATAAAACAAATAAAGTATTGAAGCTGGCCCGATAAATAGCATAAAATAATCGGTATATTTCGTATTGGCTACCATAATAATAATCACTGGGATTACTAATAAAGAGCCTAAATAAGTGGCTATTTCTAATATTTTTCGTTTTGAAATTGCTACTTCTTGTAAAGGAGAAAGTCCAATTGTGCTTAATGTTTTTTGGGTTTGTGTAAAGGTCAATAAACTAATGATCATTACAAGGGCGGCAAAACCAAAACCTACATTCCATCGTAAATGTTCTGGAACTAGGGATTGCCACATTGATCCTTCGGCAACCGCAATACAAACGTAACCACCAATTAATGCCCCTAGATTTACTCCCATGTAAAAAAATGAAAATCCGGCATCGCGTCTTGGGTCACCCTCTTTATATAATTGGCCCACCATAGAAGAAATATTAGGTTTGAAAAAACCAGTTCCTACAATGGTAAAACTTATTCCAATAAAAAATAAGTTTTTTGGATCAATGGCCAAAATAATACTTCCTAAAATCATCAAAATACCACCCCAAAAAAGAGATTTTCGTAATCCTAAAATTTTATCAGCAAATAAACCACCAATAAATGTGAAGGCATACACCCAGGCTTGAGTAGCACCATACTGTAAATTTGCGGTTTTTTCATCCATGGCTAAATGATTTACCATGAAAACCACCAGCATTCCGCGCATTCCGTAAAAACAGAAACGTTCCCACATTTCGCTAAAGAATAAATACCACAATTGTTTTGGATATTTCCCTTTAAAATCTTGAATTTGTTCTATTGTTTGCATTATTTTTCTTTATTTAGCTCGTATATAATTCTGTCTTGATCGATGATTTGTTTTAAATCTTCCTCTTTTGGCATGTATAGCATATATTGACTAGCGAATAGCTTATTATTATTATCGCTTAATACGGAATATTTAACAATGGTTTCGTCTTTTTCAGAGCAAAGCAAAATTCCAATGGTCGGATTATCGCCTTCATTTCGTTTTAAATCATCATACATTCTCACATACATATCAATTTGTCCAATATCTTGATGTGAAAGTTTATCTGTTTTTAAATCTATAATTACAAAACATTTTAAAATATAATTATAAAAAACCAAATCAATATAAAAATCTGAATTATCTGTAATTATATGTTGTTGCCTTGCTACAAAAGCAAATCCTTTTCCAAATTCTAATAAAAATTTTTGAATGTGATCAATAATTGCTGTCTCAATTTGAAACTCGGTATTTTTAGCATCACTAGAAAGTCCTAAAAATTCAAAAATATACGGGTCTTTTAAAACGGAATGAATAGAAAGTTCTTCTTTATTAGGTTTTAAAGTTCTTTCAAAGCTTAGCGACTTAATTTGGCGTTCCAATTGTCTTGAATTCCAATTATTATCTGCAGCTTCATTCAAATAGAATGTTCTTTTTTCTTCTGAATTTATTCTTGAAATAATTCTATAATGTGTCCAACTCAATTCGGTACGCAATGCGTTCCAAATTGGAAAAGCGTTATAAAATGCTCGCATATTATTTAAATTGCGCTCGTCAAAACCCTTTCCAAATTCTAAAGTCAATTCTTTAGATATGTTTTTTAATACATTAGCACCATAAACCGCACGGATTTTACCTTGCTGTTCTTCTTCAATAATAAGTTTACCAATATTCCAATACGTTTCTAATAAGACGAAATTAACTGAACGATACACTTTTTGTCGAGAAATTAAAATTACTTCTCGAATAGAATTAAAAAATATTTCGTTAACCAAATTCATCTTAATGTATTCCTTTTTCTTGCATTACTTTATTCAATTGTTTCAATAAAACAAACATCAACATAGTGGCAAACATCAATAATCCAAAGTTAATCCAAAAGAAATCTTGCTTGTTATCATAAGTATCCCACATACTTGCCAACACACCACTCAATTTATTCCCAATAGATGTTGATAAAAACCAACCGCCCATCATTAAGGAAGTAATGTTTGTGGGACTCAATTTGGAAACTACCGATAATCCCATTGGGCTTAAAAATAATTCACCAATAGTAATAACCCCGTAATTGGCTACTAACCACCATACACTTACTTTTTCAGATCCGTTTGCGCCCATATTAACGGCAGCAACCATAACTAAAACGGATAACGCTGAGATTAATAAACCGAATGCTATCTTTGTTGGCGTTGATGGTTCTTTCTTTCTGCTTCTTAAGAAGGTGAAGAATGCTACCACTAACGGCGTTAAAATAATTACCCAACCTGGATTAATCGACTGACTTAAATTGGTGGCCCAAAGCGAAACTTTTGAACCTTCTTCTGGTAATTTATCTTTGGCTACGTTTCTAAAATAAACCGGGTAATCTACAGTTTTTTGTACTTCGCCATCTACTTTTTGAATTCGGAAACTGGCATCGTATAATTCAACCGTGTCTTTTTTGTATTCAACCTCTTTGGCTAATTTTAATCCGTTGAAAACGGCTTGTGTATTTCCTTTAATTTCTCTGTCTGTATAGCGGTCTGCCCAAGTGTTTAATGCTGAACCATTCAATTTGAAAACACCCCAGAATAAAATTACCACCGCAAAAATCGTTAATAAAGCACCGATTGGTCTTTTGTCTTCGGTCTTGGCTTTGAAATATAAACTTCCGTAGAAGAAAATCACGGGGATACAAGCAAAAATAAAGGCGTCTGTACTATCTGAACCAAAAATATATCCGCTTGGATTTGCTTCAGAAGTTACTCCTTTGATTAACCAACCAATAACTCCAAAAACAGCCGATGGAACTAAAATAAACATCACAATTTTCCAGAACGGCATATCACCTGGTTGGACTCCTTTTTTCTCGGTTTTATCTCCGTAGTGTTTCGTTCCTAAAATGAAAACAATTACACCAATAAACATTCCAACTCCAGCAGCCATGAAAGCATATTGCCAACCTAATAAAATTTGCAATGCGGCACCAAAAAAGTTACAAATGAAAGCACCCACGTTAATTCCCATATAGAAAATATTGTAGCCTTCGTCTTTCTTTTCTTTGTATTTATCTTCGGAATAAAAGTTTCCTAAAAGCGTTGAGATATTCGGTTTGAAGAAACCATTACCTACAATTACTAAGGTCATGGCAATGTACAACATGGTAATATCATGAATTCCCATCATGAAATAACCCGCTCCCATCATTAAACCACCAATGATGATGGATTTTTTGTAACCCCAGTATCTATCAGCAACTAAACCACCGATGAAAGGTGTTAAGAAGACCAAAGCAATAAAAGTTCCGTATAAATCAGATGCTTCTTTCTCGGTCATAGCGAATCCGGCTTCAACATCTTTGAGGTATAACGTAAAAATACCAATCATTAAATAGTAACCGAAACGCTCCCACATTTCAGATAAAAACAAGTAAGGCAATGCTTTAGGATGACTTTTCCACATAATTTATTGATTTAAAAAACAAACCTACAAGGGTTTCTTGTAGGTTTGAAAGATATAAAAAATATTTTAAATAGTATTAGCCTAGGCCGTTCATCATTTTCTTTAAACGAGGAGACAAAAAGGCTAAGATAATTGCTGCAATACCACACAACACCACAAACACCATAAAGAATTCATATAAATTATGAATTTCAAATCCTGCAAACGAAGTATATTCGACAGGTAATTGTTCTTTTTCAAATAATGCAACTTGTTCAGCAGTTAAAGTCACTTTTTTATCCAATACATCTTGAAGATTTACACCAATTGTTTCTGCCTTTTGAAATTTATCACCTGTAGCAGGAATAATTGCTCCTAACGAACCCGCTAAAGCATAACCCGCAGCATTTGAGATGAAGAAAACGCCATACAATAAAGAAGCAAAACGTTTAGGTGCTAATTTACCCACCAATGATAATCCGATTGGAGACAAACATAATTCACCCATTGTTTGGATTAAGTATAGCAACATTAACCATTTGATAGCTAATAACCCTGAGTTGCCTAAATCTTTAACATTGTGTGCGATGATGAAATAACTTAGCGCAATTAAAGCCAATCCCATTGCTTGTTTTAAAGGCGAAACGGGTTCTTTCCCTTTAGCTCTTAACTTATCCCAAAGTAAACTAAATGGTAAAGCTAATGCAACTACAAAAATACCATTAAAAATTTGCACCATAGATGGTGGCATGTTCCATCCAAAAATATTTCTATCCGTTTGATTATCTGCAATAAAGGTTAACGATGAACCTGCTTGTTCAAAAGCTGCCCAGAAGAAAATAATAAAGAACGAAACGATGTAAATAACCCAAATTCGTTGTCTTTCTACTTTATTTTCGGCAGAACTCATGATTAAGTATGCTAATGAAATACCAGCAGCATAAATAAATGGATAAATAATTCCTTTGATTAATTGCCCCATTTCAACGGCGCTAAAACCAAATTCTCCTACTAAAATAAATCTGAAAATAAAGAATAAAGCGGCAAATAATACTACTGCAATTCCAATAGCTGTACTTGTAAATTTTGCTGTTTGCGTTTCTCCTTCTTCAAAATCATCACTCACACTATTTTTTGGTAAACCACCAATAGGTCTTCCTTCTGGAGTAACTACATATTTATTCTTTAAAACATAAAAAGTAATTGTCCCAATAATCATAGCAATTGAAGCAGCTAAGAATCCCCATTTAAAAGCGAAAATATCTCTAACTCCAGTTACTTCGTCTTTAACATCTCCAACCCATGGACAAATAAATTGACCTAAAAAGGCTCCGATGTTAATACCCATGTAGAAAATGGTAAATGCTGAATCTAGTTTGCTCTTCTCTTGTTTTGGGTACAAACTTCCCACCATTGATGAAATGTTTGGTTTGAAAAAACCATTACCAAAAATGATAATAAACAAGGCAATCCACATGAATAATTTTGCACTTCCAAGGCTAGAATCAAATGTTGAGGCACTAATAAATAATAAAAATTGACCAATAGCCATTAACGTTCCGCCCAGCATAATACTGTATCGATTTCCAATGTATTTATCAGAAATAAATCCGCCTAATAGCGGAGTTAAATAGCATAAGGCTAAAAATCCACCATATATAATGGCTGCATCGGCTTCTTTGATTAATAACGAATTCACCATAAATAAGGTTAAAATCGCTCTCATTCCGTAGAAATTGAAACGTTCCCACATTTCGGTTCCAAATAAAACCCATAGTCCTTTTGGATGACCTGTTTTTACTGCTTCACTCATATAATTTGTTTTAGTTTATTGGTTTATTATAGTTTTTCTTTAATGAAATTCGTCATTTTAGTGTACAATTGTAGACGTGTTTTACCACCATAAATTCCGTGGTTTTTATCAGGATAAATGGCCCAATCAAATTGTTTGTTGGCTTGAACTAATGCTTCAACCATTTTCATTGTATTTTGAACATGTACATTGTCATCGGCTGTTCCGTGAACTAATAAAAAGTTTCCTTTTAATTTACTCACGTGATTGATGGGTGAATTATTATCATAACCACTTGCGTTTTCTTGTGGGGTTTGCATATAACGTTCTGTATAGATGCTGTCGTAATATCTCCAAGAAGTTACTGGAGCTACTGCGATAGCCATTTTGAATACATCGGCACCTTGGAATAAACAGTTAGACGACATGAATCCGCCGTAACTCCATCCAAAAATACCTATTCTTGATGCATCAATATAATTGTATTTACCTAATACTTTAGCTGCATCAATTTGATCTTCTACTTCATATTTTCCTAGTTCTTTTTGGGTGCATTTTTTAAACGCCGCACCTTTAAAACCTGTTCCTCTTCCGTCTACACAAGCTACAATGTAACCTTGTTGCGCTAACATCATGAACCAATAATCATCAGTGCTGTTCCAAGCATTATCTACTTGTTGCGATCCTGGACCCGAATATTGATACATGAATAACGGATATTTTTTAGTAGCATCAAAGTTTTTTGGTTTGATCATCCAAGCATTTAATTGGTGTCCTTTTTCGGTAGTTAACACAAAAAACTCTTTTGGAGTAACCTCATATTTAGCTAATTTTTGTTCAACTGCATCATTTGAAACAATAGTTTTAATAACTGCCCCTGTTTTTGAGTTATTCAACGTATAGGATGGAGCAGTAGTTGCACTTGAATAGGTATTAATAAAGAATTGGAAATTAGGACTAAAAGTGGCTGAATTAGTTCCTGTTTTTGATGATAATCTCATTTTAGATTTACCGTCGATTTTAATGGCGTATACATCTCTATTAATTGTACCATTTTCTACTGATTGATAATAAATAGTTCCGGTCTTTTCATCAAAACCATAATAATTAGTCACCTCCCAAGGGCCTTTGGTAATTTGTTTTTTCAATTTACCCGTTTTATCGTAATGATAAATATGATTGAATCCGTCTTTTTCTGATGTCCAAATGAAACTATTATCTTTCAAGAACGTTAAATTATCAGTTACATCCACATAGGCATTGTCTTTTTCGTTTAAAACAATTTTTGTTGTTCCTGCATTGGCATCAACAAAATGTAAGTCAAGATTGTTTTGATGGCGGTTCATAACTTGCACACTCAGGGTTGCAGCATCATTAGTCCATTTGATTCTTGGGATATAAAAATCTTGATAATTTCCAAGATTAATTTGTCTAGAAACGTTAGTTTTTACATCAAAAATATGCAAAGAAACGTTGGCATTTTTTTCACCTGCTTTTGGATATTTGAATACCGATTGTGTAGGGTATAACCCTTCGTTATATAAGTCCATTGAAAATTCAGGCACTTCGGTTTCATCAAATTTAATGTAAGCTATTTTAGTTCCATCTGCATTCCAGTCATAGGCTTTTACAAATGCAAATTCTTCTTCATACACCCAGTCGGTAATTCCATTAATAATATGATTTTTCTTTCCGTCAGTGGTAATTTGAGTTTCTTTGTTTGAAGTTAAATCATAAACAAATAAATTATTTTCAAAAGCATATCCAATTTTGTTTCCTTCTGGAGAAAAAGTGGGCTCTTGAATCGCTTTATCTGTGAATTTTGTTATTTTTTTTGCAGTAACATCATACACAAAATAGTTTGCTGTAAACGAGCGACGAAAAATAGAGTTAGAATTGGTAGCGATTAAAATTTTAGTTTCATTTTTATCAAAAGTATAACTGTCAATAGATTTTATTTCGGAATAATTTTTAGTATCAAAAAGCGTACTTACTTTTTCTAAAGTGGCAAAATCATACAAATCAATTTGAAAACTTTTTGAGGCACGATCAAAATTCAACACGGTGTATTGATTCGTGTTCTTCATGGCGTTTAATTCTTCCATTCCTTTTGTTCTGAAGGCGCCACCCCAAACTTCTTCTAACGTTATTTTTTGTTGGGCTACTCCTGATACTGAGCTCACTACAAATAAAAGTAGTGCAAATGTTATTTTTTTCATAGTAAGGATTCTTAAAAACAGTCCAATTTTAGTAAAAATATATGAATTAACCATTTTTTTGCACGTTTATTTTGTGAAATTAACATAGAATACTCTTTCTATGGTGGCTTCGAGAGCCTCAGCCACCATTTCCTGTTGTTGCCTGAGGCACTCGAAAGCAACAACAGAGCACTCAAAGGCAACAAAAAATCATTTTTTTAAAATTTCATTACCTTTGTGGTTCAATTTTGTACACACATGACACAAAACGTAAAAGGGTTCTCAAAACTTTCAAAAGAAGAAAAAATAGATTGGATAACTGCAACGTACTTTTCTGATGCAGAAGCAGCAAAATACAATTTAAAAAAATACTGGAATTCCGATGAAAACTTGCAAAAATTACACGACGAATTCATCGAAAATACGTTAACTAATTTTTATCTTCCTTACGGTGTAGCGCCCAATTTTACCATTAACGGAAAAAGCTATACCGTTCCTATGGCTATTGAAGAAAGTTCGGTAGTGGCAGCCGCGTCAAAAGCAGCAAAATTTTGGGGCGAACGTGGTGGTTTTAAAACTACAATTATCAATACTGAAAAAATAGGGCAAGTACATTTTCTATTCAAAGGACCTTCAGAAAAACTAACTACTTTTTTTAATAAGATAAAACCCATTTTCTTTGAAGATACACACGAAATTACCAAAAACATGCAAAAGCGTGGTGGTGGTATTTTAGATATTGAACTCAGAAATAAGACGAATGAAATTCCAAATTACTATCAACTACATGCTACTTTCAACACTAAAGATAGTATGGGTGCAAATTTTATCAATACGTGTTTAGAGCAATTTGCCAAAACGTTAGAAAATCAAGCGCGTAATTTTGATAGTTTTTCGGAAGAAGAGCGTGAAATCCAAATCATAATGAGCATTTTGAGTAATTATGTTCCAAATTGTGTCGTAAGAGCTGAGGTTTCTTGTCCAATTGAGCAGTTATCAGAAGACAAAACCATTGATGCCAATGAGTTTGCTCAAAAATTTGCGACGGCGGTTCGCATTGCTGAAGTTGAACCATTTAGAGCCGTTACTCACAACAAAGGTATTATGAACGGAATTGATGCCGTAGTTTTAGCTACTGGAAATGATTTTAGAGCTGTAGAGGCTGGAGTTCATGCTTACGCGAGTAAATCAGGACAATATTCTAGTTTGTCACATGTAAAAATAGAAAACGGAATTTTTACTTTTTGGTTGGATACTCCTTTAGCTTTAGGAACGGTTGGCGGATTAACATCTTTACATCCATTAGTGAAGTTCTCTATGGAATTATTAGGAAAACCATCGGCAGAAGAATTAATGCAAATTGTAGCTGCTGCCGGATTGGCTCAAAATTTTGCAGCATTGCGCTCGCTTACTACCACCGGGATTCAACAAGGGCACATGAAAATGCACTTGATGAATATTTTAAACCAACACCAAGCTACGAAAGAAGAAAAACAAAAAGTTTTAGATTATTTCAAAGACACCACCGTTTCGCACAGTTTAGTGGTAGATTATTTGGAAAAAATAAGAAGTTAATGAAAACTCAAACCTTTTACAGTAACGGAAAATTACTCATTACAGGTGAATACGTTGTTTTAGATGGTGCAAAAGCACTGGCTTTACCTACAAAATTTGGACAAAATTTAGTAGTAACATCTGGAATTAATCATCAAATCAAATGGACAAGTTTTGATGCTGATAAAAGTATTTGGTTTCAGGACACCCTTTCTTTTTCGGAAATTAAAAATAAATATATTTCAGAGAAAAACCACGCTGTAAAAAATACTTTAATCGAAATTTTACATCAAGCAACTATTCAAAATCCAACTATTTTAAATGAGCAAGGTTTTGAAATTGAAACCCATTTAACATTTCCAAGAAATTGGGGATTGGGAACTTCTTCCACACTTATTAATAACATTGCGCAATGGTTTAAAGTGGATGCATTTGAATTATTAAGGAAAAGTTTTGGTGGCAGTGGGTATGATATTGCTTGTGCCCAATCAAGCACACCTATTATTTATCATTTAGAAAATGAAATACCAAATTACACTTCTGTTTTATTCAATCCTACTTTTAAGGATCAGATATATTTTGTGTATTTAAACCAAAAGCAGAGTAGTAAATTAGCGATTGCTAATTATATGTCCAAACAGCAACATGTAAATACTATGATTTCAAAAATCAATACAATTACTCACGAAACGATTAATTGCAAAGAAGGTGCAGCATTCGCGAAACTCATGGAGCAACATGAAATAATCATGAGTGATGTCCTAGAACTGGAAACGATTCAAGAAAAACTTTTTCCAGATTTTAATGGAGTAATTAAAAGTTTAGGCGCTTGGGGTGGCGATTTTATTATGGTGATTTCAAAAGATAATCCAGAAAAATATTTTATTGACAGAGGATATTTAGTAATATTAAAATATGCGGATGTCGTTTTTCATTAAAATCAAATATTTGTTTTATGTTTAAAAATTCCATTTTAAAACAAAATTGTGTAAGTTTGTAATTCATCAAAAAATCATTTAATAAAGATATAATGCGTCCATTTTTGTTTTTTGTTATTTTCACCTTTTCTAATATCATGATTTCTCAAACATTACACCATGAAATGTTGAGTGCTCAAGGAGGGGGTGTAGTTGCTTCATCTGGTTTAAAAATTAATTATACTGTGGGTCAACAATCAGTTTCAGGTACAAAATCTAATCAATATATTGTACAGCAAGGTTTTCAACAAAATAATTGGAGTAAAATAATTAACCAGAATAATAATTTAATTTTAACAACACTATATCCAAATCCATTTATTGATCAAATAACTTTTATATTTTCTAGTTCCCCTGGGGCTAAAATAAATGCATTTGTTTATGATATTTTAGGTCGTCTTATACATTCAGAAACGGTAATAAACGACAATAATAAAATTATATTACAGCTTTCTCGCTTTTCAAGTGCGGAATATTTAATAAAATTGACTTCAAATGATTACGAGTATGCTACAAAAATAATTAAACAATAAATTGTTTATTATATTTCTGTTTATTGTATTTCTAATATGAAATAACTATGTCAAATTTAAAATTATTAAAGGGAACATCAAGGATAAATTTAATTTTGTTGATTTCCTTTATTTTTTTTAAGTGTAATAGTTTGTTTTCACAACAAGATGCTCAATTTACACAGTATATGTATAATACTGTAAATGTAAATCCTGCTTATGCTGGATCAAGAGGGGTATTAAGTGTTTTTGGTACTCACAGAGCACAATGGATTGGTCTTGAAGGGGCTCCAACAACAAATGCTGCTTCAATTCATTCGCCAATAAATAATTCAAGAGTGGGAATTGGATTATCTATCATACAAGATGAGATAGGACCATCAGATAAAAGTATGATATCTGCAGATTTTTCTTACACCATACACACATCCGAAACTTATAAACTATCTTTCGGGTTGAAAGGGACAGCAAGTTTATTTAATGTAGATTATACTAAATTGAATCGTTATGATTTAAATGATCCAAGATTTCAGAATAATATTGATAATCAATTTTCACCAAATGTTGGGGCAGGGGTCTACTATCATTCGGATAAATTTTATGCTGGTATTTCTGTTCCATTTATGTTAGAAACAAAACATTTTGACGATAATGCTTCCTCAGTTGCAAAAGATGCAATGCATTATTATTTTATAAGTGGATATGTTTTTGACTTGTCAGAAACTACAAAATTTAAACCCGCTTTTTTAATTAAATCAGTTAAAGGAGCGCCGTTACAAGCAGATTTAACAGCAAATTTTATGTTTAATGATAAGTTTGTTGTTGGAGGTGCATACCGTTGGAGTGCTGCTTTAAGTGGTTTAGCAGGTTTTCAAGTAAATCAAAATTGGTTTATTGGATATACTTATGATAATGACACAACAAAATTAGCAAATTATAATTCTGGTTCACACGAAATCTTTTTACGATATGAGTTCAATGGAAAGCAAGAAAAGGTTGTTTCGCCAAGATTTTTCTAACATGATAAAAATTATGAAAATAAAAAATAGTCTTTTAGTTTGTTTTATAATAACGAGTTTTTTTAGTTTTTCTCAAAAGGTACAATTAAAAAAGGCAGCTACAAAATATGAGCAATTTCATTTTGTGGATGCAATTAAGACCTATGAAAAAGTAGCAAATAAAGGGTATAAGTCAGTTGAATTGTTTAGTAAATTAGGAGATTCATATTATTTTCAATCCAATTTAAATGAAGCAAATAAATGGTATGAGCAATTATTTGCATTAAATTCAAGCGTCGATGCAGAATACTATTTTAGGTATGCACAAACTTTAAAATCAATTCAAGATTATAAAAAAGCAGATGAAATGATGGCTGCTTTTGATCGTTTAAATAAAGCTGATTTACGTGCTATATTAGCCAAAAATCAAGTTAATTATTTAGAGGAAATTAAAAAAAATTCAGGAAGATATCGCGTTAAAAATGCAGGAATTAATTCTGGTTTTTCTGATTATGGTACTTCATTTTATAAAAATACGTTAGTCTTTACCTCCGCAAGGGATACAGGAGGCGTTTTTGTGAAAAAGCATAATTGGACTAATCAATCCTACTCAAATTTATATGGTGCAATTGTTACTGATAATGGAAACTTATCTGAACCAGAAAAATTCTCCAAGAAAATTGATACTAAATACCATGAGTCAACACCGGTTTTTACCAATGATGGTTTGACAATGTATTTTACAAGGAATAATTATTTAAAAGGTAAAAAGGGAAAAGATAGCAAAAAGACAATATTATTAAAATTATACAAGGCCTCTAGAGTTGGTGATTCATGGGAAAATATTGAAGAATTACCATTCAATAGTAACGAGTATAATTGCGCACATCCTGCTTTAAGCCCAGATGAAAAAACACTATATTTTTCATCAAATATGCCAGGTTCTAAAGGGATGTCTGATCTATATAAAGTTGATATTTTATCTGATGGAAGTTTCGGAAAACCTGAAAATTTAGGTCCAAGTATTAATACTGAAGCACGAGAAACTTTTCCTTTTATTTCAAATAATAACGAATTGTATTTTGCTTCAGACGGTCATCCTGGGCTAGGAGGATTAGATGTATTTGTGACACAAATTGCTAATGACGGAACTTTTGGAAAAATTAAAAATGTAGGAGAACCCATAAATAGCAATGCAGATGATTTTGCCTTCATTATCGATACAACTTCTAAAAACGGTTTTTTTAGTTCTAATAGAATAAATGACAATCTAGGTTTTGATGATATTTATCAATGTACAGAAATTTTACCGATACCTAAAGATTGTCAGCAATCTTTAAATGGAATAATTGTAAACGTAGAAACACAATCGCCAATTTCAGGTGCTAAAGTTGTTTTATATGATATTAATTATGTAAAAATTGATGAATTAATGACAGATCAAAATGGTAAATTTGATTTTGGCGAAGTAGATTGTGAAACAAAATATAGGGTTAAAGCTGAGATAGCAGAATTTACACCAAGTGAGATTAATGTTTCAATTCCAAATGATACTGGGATTACTTCTACAAGTCTTGAATTAGTTCCAAATTTACAAGAGCTTAAAGTGGGTAGAGATTTACGAAAAACATTAGGTATTGATATTATTTATTTTGACTTAGATAAAGCTACTATTCGCCCAGATGCAGCCGTTGAATTAGCCAAAATATTGGAAGTAATGAAACAATATCCAACCCTTGAAATTGATGTTCGCTCACATACAGATAGTAGACAAACAGAAAAATACAATTTAAACTTGTCTGAAAAAAGAGCTAAGTCTACTATTCAATGGTTGATTGAAAAAGGTATAGATACAAAAAGAATAACAGGAAAAGGATACGGAGAATCACAACTATTAAATCAATGTTCAAATGACATCCAATGTTCTGAAGAGGAACATCAGAAAAATCGTAGAAGTGAATTTATAATTACTAAACTATAATTGAATTAGCTAAAATAATAAAACACCCCAAATAAACATTTGGGGTGTTTTATTATACAAAAAACCCTTGATAATCTTATGATTTTCAAGGGTTTAAGTGGTACCTCCAGGGATCGAACCAGGGACACATGGATTTTCAGTCCATTGCTCTACCATCTGAGCTAAGGTACCTTTACAATGATGAATAGTTCTTGTTCATTGCGGGTGCAAATATAGAATCTATTTTAGATTATCCAAAACAATTTTTAAAAAAAATCAATTTGTATATTTGCACTATAAAAAACTAGGATATGTTGTTAACGATTGATGTTGGAAATTCAAGAATTAAAGTAGCTGTATTTGAACAAGATAAGTTAATTGAATTATTTGTTCTAACCTCAAATAATGCCTCCACTTTTTTTGATGAAATTTTTGAAAAATATCCAAAAATAGACCATGCAATATATTCTTCCGTAGGAAAATATGATGAAAACGTGCTTTTATCTATTCAAGAAAGAGTAAAAACACAAGTTGTTGATCACACAATGAAATTTCCATTTCAAAATCAGTATGAAACTCCTACAACTTTAGGTATAGATCGTATGGTTCTTGCTTCAGGTGCTACGTTATTATACCCAAACTCTAATCGATTAATTATTGATGCAGGGACTTGTATTACCTATGATTTTATAACTCAAGAAAACCTATATCTTGGAGGAGCTATTTCGCCTGGTATTTCACTTCGATATAAAAGTTTAAATGATTATACTTCTCGTCTTCCGTTGTTACAAAAAGAAGACACTGTTATTTTAATTGGAAATTCAACAAATAAATCAATTCATAGCGGGGTAATTAATGGATTAATTTTGGAAATGGACGGCTTTATTTCCCAATATTTTCATAAATATCAGGATTTAACAGTAATTTTAACAGGAGGCGACGCAGAATTTTTGGCTAAAAGATTAAAAAACCCCATATTTGCCAATTCAAATTTCTTGTTAGAAAGTTTATGTCTTTTATCAACTTATATAAATCAAAATGATTAAAAAAATTTCTGCATTAGTATTTTTACTAATTTCTTCAATTTCTTGGTCTCAAGATAATACTGCTTCACCTTATTCCTATTATGGTTTAGGAGAAATCAAATTTAAAGGAACACATGATGTGAGAGCAATGGGAGGAGTAAGTATATTTAATGACAGTCTTCAATTGAATATTGCTAATCCAGCTTCTTTTTCAAAATTAAGATCGACTGCTTTTACTATTGGGGCAAATTCTTCATTTTCAAAATTTAATACAAATGAGGTAACTGAAAAAGCTCAGCGAACAAATATTGATTATTTAGCTATTGGATTCCCTTATGGAAAATTCGGTTTCACATTTGGAATCATGCCTTATTCGGCAGTAGGTTATAAAATTGAGAATACAACTACGCAAACCGAAAATAGCATTAGTACAGAACGAAATTATAGAAACTTAGGAGAGGGAAATATTAATAAGATTTACCTTGGCGCTTCATATTTGTTAACTAAAAAGTTAAGTTTTGGTTTTGATGTAGCCTATAATTTTGGAGATATTACGACTCAATATGTAGAATCAATTTATTCACCGATAGTGTTGCAATTGAGAAGTAGAGAAAAGAATAATTCAAAAATGAAAGGAATTTCATTAAATACAGGTTTTTTATATAAAACTAAAATCAATTCGAAGTTAGATTTAAATGCAGGGATTACTTACCAACCGGAAGCTACTTTAAATTCTGAAAATGAAAGAAAAATAGCTACCATTATATATAATATTAATGGTGCAGAATTAATAAGTGAAGAAAACGATATTGCTGTAAACGATACTAAACTAAAAATCCCTTCAAAATTTAGTTTTGGTTTTGGAATTGGCGAAAATAAAAAATGGGCTATTGGGTCTGAATTGACTTTTTCAAATAACAGTGTTATGACGAATCGATTTGGTGCAATTGATAATGTATCATTTGAAAATGCAAAAAAAATGGCGCTTGGCGGATTTTTTATACCTAAGTATGATTCATTTAGTAACTATTTTAGTCGTATTGCCTATAGAGCAGGGTTTCGTTATGAAAATACGGGTTTAGTAATTAATAATACAAGTATAAACGACTATGCAGTAACATTTGGATTAGGGTTGCCTTTAGGGCTTTCAAAAATTAATTTAGGATTTGAACTTGGAAAAAAAGGAACCAATTCAAATGGGTTAATTGAAGAAAACTACATGAATGCAACAGTTGGACTATCTCTAAGTGACATTTGGTTTATCAAACGAAAAATCGACTAATTTCTAACTAAAATGAATGTTCAAATCTACTTTCATATAATTGATAAAAGATTTTTCATACTTCTTTGTGTGGGATTTCTTTTTTCTTGTGAAAGTGATTTAAAAAAAGTACAAAAGCTTAGCGAAACTTCATTTGTACCTTCTGGATCAGCAGATACGATTAATTTAAAATATACCGATTCGGGTCGCATAAAATCCATATTAAAGAGCCCGAAAATGTTAGATTATAGCGCTGTTTCTAATCCGTTTACCGAGTTCCCAAAAGGAATTCATTTAACACTAATGGATGTAAATGGGTACAAAAGTACTGTTGTATCTAATTATGCAATTTCGTATAAAAAAACCAAGATTATTGATTTGCAAGGAAATGTAGTTATTACCTCTCATGATGGAAAAAAACTAGAAACCTCTCAATTGTATTATGATCAAAAAAATGAATGGTTTTTTACAGAAAAAGCTTTTAAATATACTGATGAAGCGGGGGGATATCTTGAAGGTCCAGGGGTTGACTTTAGTAAAGATTTTAAAGTTTTTAACATGCAACGTAGTAACGGAGAAGTAAATTCTATTGATTAAAAAATTTAAATTATATAAAATGAATTATTTAAAATTTGTACAATACTTTTATTTGGCATTCGCAGCCTTTTTTGCGTATGATGCATTTGCAAAATTTTCAAATAAAGAAAGCTTTGTATTGAGCATCATTATTGCGCTGGTTTCATTAGGAATGTTTTTCTTTAGAAGACATTTTTATAATAAATATCAAAATAGAAAGTAAAATCGAAAAAAATCTGTGAAAATGTGCTTTTTCTATTTTATTATTAAATAGATAATCGTATTTTCGCCCTCTGAAAAAAAATTAAACACAAATAAAATGGCAGTTTTAGGTAGAATTAGACAAAGAACAGGTTTGCTTTTAATCGTTTTAGCATTAGCTTTAGTCGTTTTCATTGCACAAGCAGCTCTTGAGAATGGTTTTTTTGGTTCAAATGCTAACCATGTAGGTTCTGTAAACGGAACAGATATATCAGCACAAGAATTCATGCAGCAAGTTGCAATGATCGAGAAGCAAGGTCAAGGAATGAGTAATACGCAAGCAATAAATTCTGCTTGGGAACAAAAAGTAAGAACTATTTTACTTGGTGAAGAATTTGAAAAATTGGGTCTTGCAATTGGCAGCGAACAATTAATCAACGTTATTAAACAAAATCCAAATTTTGCTCAAAACCAACAGTTTTTAAATGCTGCAGGGCAATTTGATGAAAATAAATTCAAAGAATACATCAAATCTTTAAAAAATGCACCAAACCAAGAACAATGGTTGCAATGGAAAGAATTTGAAAAAAATATAGAAGCCTATGCCGTAGAGCAAATGTATAACACGATGATTAAATCAGGTGTTGTAACAACTAAAGCAGAAGGTAAATTTTCTTACCAAATGGAAGCTACTAAAGCCGATTTTGATTATGTAACAGTTGCTTTTTCAACAGTTAATGATGATCAAGTAAAGGTTACTGATGCTGAAATTGTAGAGTACATGAAGAAAAATCCAAAAAAATACAAATCAGACAACACAAGAAGTATTGATTTTATTTTAGTGGAAAACAAACCTTCTAAAGAAGACGAAGCAGCAATGTTAGAATCGATTACTAGTGTTTTAACTGGTAAAGTGGTGTATAATGAGCAAACTAAAAAGAATGATACACTACCAGGATTTAGATCTATTTCAAATGTGGGTGAATTTGTGAATGCTAATTCTGACATTAAATTTGATTCTACTTATTTAGCTAAAAAAGATTTACCTGTAGAATACCAAGAACAATTATTTAATTTGCCAGCTGGAGCAGTTTTTGGACCTTATGTTCACAATGGGCATCAGTGTTTATCAAGAATGATTGGTAGAAAAGCAAATGCAAGCGCAAAAGCAAGTCATATATTAATAGCTTATAAAGGTGCAGAACGTTCATCGGCAACTAGAACAAAAGAAGAAGCACAAAAATTAGCTAATGATTTATTAGCACAAGCCAAAGCTAATCCTGGAAATTTTGCCATGTTAGCTATCACAAATTCTGATGATCCAGGATCAAAAAATAATGGTGGAGAATATGATAATATTGTGCCAGGTCAAATGACGCCAAAGTTTAATGATTTTGTATTTAACAATCCTGTTGGAACAATGGGTGTGGTAGAAACAGAATTTGGTTTTCACGTAATGAAAGTTTCAGGTAAAAACGAAGCAGTATTATTAGGAACAATTGCTCAAAAAATTCAAGCTTCTGATGCTACAATTGATGCAGCTTATACAAAAGCAAGCCAATTAGAATCTGGAGCATTAGAAAATAAAGATTTTGATGCAGTAGCTAAAAAAGCAGGATTAGTTGTTACTCCAGCTACTAACATAAAAGCGTATGATGAATATGTGCAAGGATTAGGTTCTCAAAGAGAAATGGTTCGTTGGAGTTTTAATGAAGATACTGAAGTTGGTGCAATCAAGCGTTTTGAAGTGCCTCAAGGTTTTGTAGTTGCAAAATTAAAAGACATTAATGATTCAGGTTTACTTCCTTTAGATATTGCAAAACAATCTGTTGAACCTGTTTTGAAAAATCAGAAAAAAGCTGAAATCATCAAGAAAAAAATGAACGGAAGTTCGTTAGAAGCGGTTTCTAAAGCATCTGGAGCCTCAGTATTAACAGCATCAGCAGTTTCTGTTAAAAACCCAATGATACCTAATGTAGGTATGGAACCAAAAGTTGTTGGGAAAGCATTTGGATTAGCTGTTGGTAAAACTTCAGAAATTATTGAAGGTACTAGTGGTATGTTTATGGTGAGAGCTAAAAAAGTTGTAAAGGCGCCAGCTATTACAGATTACACAACATACGTTAATCAAGAGAAAACCCAAAATCAATCGTATGCAATGTCAAAAGCTTATACAGCTATTAAAGACAAAGCAGATATCAAAGATAACAGAGCAAATTTCTAATAGTTTGTTCCCAAAATAAAAAAGGCTATCTGATTCAGATAGCCTTTTTTATTTTATTTGCTTTATGACATAAGTCACGATGCCCCAAATTATAAATTCATTATGTGGTTCTATTTGAATGGGAGCATAACTTGGATTTTCAGGCATTAAAAAAAGAGCTACTTCCGTTTTTTTTATTCGTTTTACTGTAAATTCACCATCAATAAAACAAACTGCCACCGCACTATCTCTTGGTTCAATACTTCTGTCAATCACTAAAATATCACCATCATCAATTCCTGCTCCTGTCATGGAATTTCCACTGGCTTTGGCATAAAAAGTTGCTTCTTTGTTCTTAATTAACAAATGGTCTAAACTTACCTTTGATTCTTCAAAATCAGCTGCAGGCGATGGAAAACCAGCTTTAATTTCACTTGATATAAATGAGGTTTCAATCGAACTTTCAAAATCGGGAATAAAAAAGGTTATTTTTGGATTTACTTGCATTTTACTTCTAGTAATTCATTAAAATTTGTGGTATATCGTTTTGATAAATGATTTTGTTTCATTTTCCAAGTACGTTTTAAATCTTGCGAAGCCAATCTAAGTTTTCGTTCGCCTGTCTTAGCATGAAACCTATCTACCACTTCCATAAGTTTTTGATACTTTGGATTTTCTTCATCAAAAAGTTTAAATTGACGTTGCGAAGAAGGTACAATTTCAGTAACAATAACACCTGCTTTTTTGTAAGCAGTTCCGTCTTGATATAAATCTTTCAACAGAGAAATCGCTATTTGACTGATTGAAAAAGAGGTATTAGATGGAAAAGGTAACATTTGCATACAATAAAAGCTATACTTTTCACCATTGGAATTAAACGGATCTTTTCGCAAATATAAAATAACCGCATTACAACACGAATTTTGCTTTCGTAATTTTTCGGAACAAACACTTGCAAAAGTAACTACCCGCTCCTTTAATTCGTTAAAATTAGAAATATCTTTCTCGAAACTTCGTGTAACCGCAATATTTTTTTTGGCTTTGGGCTCTTCCATTTCTAAAACCGATTTGCCTTCTAATTCATACTTTAATCGCATTCCAATTACACCCATTTCTTTACGAATAAAGGCTTCATTATGCGGAAGTGTAAAATCATAAGCGGTTTTGATATTTTGAGCTTGCATTTTTTTGGTAAGACGGAAACCAATACCCCAAACATCTTCAATTTTAGTCCATTTTAAGGCTTTAATTCGTTTTTCTTCGGTATCGATAACATAGATGCCATTTGTGCGCTCAGGAAATTTTTTTGCTATTTTATTAGCTACTTTTGAGAGTGCTTTTGTTGGAGCAAAGCCAATTCCAATCGGAATACTCAACCATTTCAAAATTCTGTATTGGATTTCAGAACCATACGCATTGAAATCGGGAATAGTCATTCCTGAAAAATCTAGAAAAGCTTCATCAATGCTATATACTTCAATATTTGGTGTATAATTTTCCAAGATTTTCATTACCCGATGACTTAAATCGCCATACAAAGCATAATTTGAAGAAAAAACACGAATAGTATGTTGTTGTATCAAATCGCGAACTTGAAATTCGGGCGCACCCATAGGAATTCCTAATGCTTTAGCTTCATTACTGCGTGAAATAATACAACCGTCATTATTAGATAATACCACAACAGGCTTACCGTTCAACTGAGGTTGGAAAACACGTTCGCACGAAACGTAAAAATTATTACAATCGACTAAAGCATACATTTTGTAAAGTTACTCTAACTTTTACAAAAAGAAAACGAGTCAATTGTTAATGTTAATAAAAAAACTCAACAACCGAAGCTATTGAGTTTGATACTTTTTTATAGATAATTTATTTAATCATTCAACTTCAAAACCGCCATAAATGCTTCTTGCGGGATCTCTACATTACCCACTTGGCGCATACGTTTTTTACCTTTTTTCTGTTTTTCTAATAATTTACGTTTACGCGAAATATCACCACCATAACATTTTGCGGTTACGTCTTTACGTAAGGCTTTTATGGTTTCACGGGCAATAATTTTTGCGCCAATAGCCGCTTGAATCGGAATATCAAATTGCTGTCTTGGAATTAATTCACGCAATTTTTCACACATTTTTTTACCAATGTTATAAGCGTTATCTTCATGAATTAATGCCGATAGCGCATCAACGGATTGTGCGTTTAACAACACGTCTAATTTTACTAATTTAGAGCTGCGCATTCCTATCGGGTGATAATCAAATGAGGCATATCCTTTTGATACGGTTTTTAATCGGTCATAAAAATCAAATACAATTTCAGCCAATGGCATATCGAAATTCAATTCCACTCGCTCGGTAGTTAAATAGGTTTGATTGGTAATCAATCCACGTTTTTCGATACACAAACTCATTACGTTGCCTACAAAATCGGCTTTTGTAATAATAGTAGCTTTAATATAAGGTTCTTCCACTCGGTCTAAACGCGAAGGTTCAGGTAAATCTGAAGGATTATTTACCACAATTGCAGCTTCAGGGTCTTTCTTAGTGTAAGCTAAATAGGAAACGTTAGGTACAGTTGTAATAACCGTCATATTAAATTCGCGTTCTAAACGTTCTTGAATGATTTCCATGTGTAACATTCCTAAGAATCCACAACGGAAACCAAATCCTAAAGCGGCCGAACTTTCTGCGGTAAACACCAACGAAGCATCGTTTAATTGTAATTTCTCCATAGATGCACGAAGATCTTCATAATCTTCGGTGTCTACTGGATAAATTCCTGCAAATACCATTGGTTTTACATCTTCAAATCCGTGAATAGCATTGTTAGTAGGAGTTTTTGCATCGGTAATTGTATCACCAACTTTAACCTCTTTAGCTTCTTTTATTCCGGAAATTAAATAGCCTACATCACCAGTTGAAATGACGTCTTTTGGCACTTGATTTAATTTCAAAGTTCCTACTTCGTCAGCAAAATATTCATTGCCTGTTGCCATGAATTTAATTTTTTGCCCTTTTCTAATTTCTCCGTTTTTTACTCGGAAAATAACTTCAATTCCACGAAACGGATTGTAATGTGAATCAAAGATTAAGGCCTGAAGAGGTTCTTGAACATTTCCTTTTGGAGCAGGAATTTTTTCAATAATAGCTGCCAAAATATTTTCAACACCAAAACCTGTTTTTCCAGAAGCATGAATAATATCTTCTAATTTACAACCTAATAAATCGATTATATCATCACTAACTTCTTCAGGATTAGCACTTGGCAAATCTACTTTGTTTAAAACAGGTATTATTTCTAAATCATGTTCTAAGGCCAAATATAAATTTGAAATGGTTTGTGCCTGAATACTTTGTGCCGCATCAACAATTAACAAAGCCCCTTCACAAGCGGCAATAGAACGAGAAACTTCATACGAAAAATCCACGTGACCTGGCGTGTCAATTAAGTTTAAAACATATTTTTCACCTTTATAGGTGTATTCCATTTGAATCGCGTGACTTTTTATGGTAATTCCACGTTCGCGTTCTAAGTCCATGTTATCTAATAACTGTGCTTTTTCTTCACGAGCTGTAACGGTTTGTGTTGCGCCTAATAAACGATCTGCCAACGTACTTTTTCCGTGGTCAATATGTGCAATAATGCAAAAATTTCTTATGTTTTTCATCTTCGTCTTCTGTCCTTAATTTTAGCGAAAGCTAGGCATTTAGTCTGCAAATATAAAGCAAAGTTTTGATTTATAAGGGCAAACTTAAAACCTGAAACTTGAAACCAACAAAAATTTGTATTTTTGCAAAAAAAAATGAAGCACCATGCCAAAAATTGGTAACATCATATTACCTGATTTCCCTTTATTATTAGCGCCGATGGAAGACGTGAGCGATCCGCCATTTCGTCGTTTGTGCAAATTACATGGTGCCGATTTAATGTATTCTGAATTTATTTCTTCGGAAGGATTGATTCGGGATGCAGTTAAAAGCAAACAAAAGCTCGATATTTTTGATTATGAACGCCCTGTGGGAATTCAAATTTTTGGCGGTGACGAAGAGGCTATGGAGATGTCTTCGCGAATTGTTGATGCGGTACAACCTGATTTGGTCGATATTAATTTTGGTTGCCCCGTAAAAAAAGTGGTGTGTAAAGGAGCAGGAGCAGGGGTTTTAAAAGATGTGGATTTGATGGTACGCTTAACTAAAGCGGTTATCAAAGGGACAAATCTTCCGGTAACGGTAAAAACACGATTGGGTTGGGACGAAAATTCGATTAATATTGATGAAGTTGCCGAACGTTTGCAGGACATTGGTGTGCAAGCTTTAACGGTTCATGCACGTACTCGTGCGCAAATGTATAAAGGGCATTCGGACTGGTCACACGTTCAGCGAATTAAAGAAAATCCAAGAATTTCAATGCCTATTTTTGGAAATGGTGATATCGATTCGCCTGAAAAAGCCTTAGAATACAAAAATAAATATGGTTTAGACGGCATGATGATTGGCCGCGCCGCGATTGGTTATCCTTGGATTTTTAATGAAATAAAACATTATTTCGCTACGGGTGAAAAATTAGCCGCCCCCAGTATGAACGACCGAATTGAAGCCGCTAAAAACCATTTAATTTGGAGTATTGAATGGAAAGGTGAACGTTTAGGTATTAATGAAATGCGTCGTCATTATACCAATTATTTCAAAGGCATTCACGGTTTTAAAGAATACAAACAAAAATTGGTTACCACTGATGGTATCAATCAATTATTGGATGTATTTACTGAGATTGAGCAGGTGTATGCGGATTATGTTTTTCAAGAATAGTAAATGTTACCCATGATACACCCTAGAAAAAATAATTTTACCGTCTTTAATTTCTAATACTTCAGCAACTAACATATCGTCTTCGTTTGCTACTTGGCGTGTATATTCCATAAACACTCGATCTGAGTTTGCGGTTAATGAAGTTACTTTGTAATGTAATGTTGGCAATCTATCAAAAGCATCTTGCCACCAAGCGCGCATTGCTTCTTTACCGATGATTAATCCATTGGTTTCAGGTTGACGAATTTTTAATTTCGGACTAAAATGTTGGGCTTCGTAATCGTATAACGCTAATAGTTGTTCTAGATTCTTTGTGTTGAAAGCATCGAACCATTTAATAGCTATTTGTTCTAGTTGATTGGGCATAAAGTATAGGTTTTAACGCAAAGAGCACTAAGTTTTTCGCAAAGTTCGTAAAGATTACTAAATAAAAAAGGCACAAAGAAAAAATCCTATGTGCCTATGTGTTTCAAAAAATACGTTTAAGCATTTTTAAGATTAATGATTTCTTGTTCGGTCAAGAATCTCCAATCGCCTCTTGGTAAATTTTTCTTGGTCAAACCAGCAAAAGTTACACGGTCAACTTTTAAAACATCATATTTTAAGTGTTCGAAAATTTTACGAACTACTTTCACATTAGACGTTTTCATTTTCAAACCGATTTCGCTTTTTGGTTGGTCTTCGATATAGGATATTTCTTCAACGTAAACACGGTGTTCTTCGATAGTTAATCCTTTTTGGATGCGCTCTAAATCTTCAAATTTTAAGTTTTTATCTAAAGTCACTTGATATACTTTAGACGAACGTTGGTTTGGAGCTGTGAATTTTTGAATAATTTCATTATCATTGGTAAACAATAACAAACCCGTTGTAGTTTTATCCATTCTTCCTACAGGTTGCAGTTTGGCTTTAGTAGCATTTCGAACCAAATCCAAAACATTAGCTGAACCTTTTTCTTCATCACCTGAAGTAGAGAAGTTTTTTGGTTTATTTAATAAGATATATTCTTTCTTTTCTGGTGTAATATTTACACCATCAAATTGTACAACATCAGTCAACTTTACTTTGTAACCCATTTCGGTTACTACTTCGCCATTTACTTTTACGTTTCCACTTTGAATGTAAATATCCGCATCTCTTCGACTACACATTCCCGAATTAGAAATATAACGATTCAAACGAATTTCATCAGGATTAGATGGTTGTTTTGGTTTATTCGACTTTGGAGCAGCTGGTTTTGGTCCAAATTTAGAAGGCGCTTTACGAATGGGAGCATTTCCTCTTGAATTACTATTTTTCTTGTAACCTCCTTGTCTTCCTGAACCTGGATGACGTTTATCGCTATCTTGATGACGTGACATATTCTAAACAATTTTTGCAAAGATATAACTAATATGCTGAAATCAATTTTTTTCCGTGTATCAAAACGGAAGGTTCGATAAGAATAATACAAAAAACACCCGATACAATAATGAATTTTAATAAAAAATGAAGCTTTAAAAATTCGGTTTTAGAGCTTGATTTCCATAATAACATTACAAAAAACAGTAAAGTAATTAAGCTTAGGTAAAAGTAAATGTCCATGTAGCCTACATCGTAAAGTTCAATTAAGAAATATACAGGAATCAAGGTACAAAAAGTTAAAATTGTGATGATTGTCTTGGCTATTTTTTCACCAAAAACAACGGGAATTGTTTTGTAATCTGTAATCAAATCGCCTTCCATATTTTCTAAATCTTTAATCATTTCACGGATTAAAATGAGCAAATACAAGAAAAGGGCATGGGCAAAAATAACTTCGTAAAAGTTTTTGTAGTACATCAAGATTCCGAAAAATGGCAAAACCGCTAAAACCGCAGCTGTGATGTTTCCAATTAGGAATATTTTTTTCAACTTATGCGAATAAAACCAAATTAAAAAAATATAGGCTGAAAAAAATAAAATTGCTCGCCACGAAATGAAAAACATTAAAAATGCTACAATAAAGTTTATGGTAAAATAGACTTTTAGTTTAGTTTCCTGACTTACTAAACGGTCAATCATTGCTTTTTTAGGTCGATTGATTAAATCCTTTTTAGCATCGTAAAAATTGTTGATTATATAGCCTGAAGCGATAGTTAGGGTAGAGGCTATAACGATTAATAATAATCGCCAATCGAGTATAATATCCAACGCTCTTTTTTCGGGAGCCAAAATAAATATAGCAGAAAGATATTGCGCCAAAGCAATTACCCAAATATTGTATCCTCTAATTACAGAAAAGAGGCTGAAGATTTTAGTAAGGACTAATTTGGATTTGCGTGTAAGCATTTCTCTTGAGGTTTAGGGTTATGGGTGATTGGTAATTGGTATGAGAATATAAAACCCCATTACCTATTACGAATAGCCTATTACCTATCTAAAAATTATAAACTACTTCTAATTTATAGTCTTTTAAAGATTCTTTTGCTTTGTCTAAATCGTGTGTAAAGCCTAAGATGTAACCGCCACCGCCAGAACCACATAATTTTAGATAATAGTCATTTGTGTCAATTCCTTTTTGCCATATTTGATGAAACTGTTCTGGAATCATCGGTTTAAAATTGTTCAACACTACTTTTGATAATTGTTTGGTGTTTTCTAATAACGATTTTACATCGCCGTGCAAGAAATTTTCCACACAAGCATCGGTATATTTAATAAATTGCGATTTTAGCATCGTGCGGAAACCATTATCTTTTAATTTTTCCATGAAAATTGAAACCATTGGAGCGGTTTCACCCACAATTCCTGAATCTAATAAAAATACAGCTCCTTTTCCTTGCGTACTTTGTGTTGGAATTCCAGTTGCTTCAATATTATCTTTCGAATTGATTAAAATAGGAATACTCAAATAACTATTCAAAGGATCTAATCCCGAACTTTTCCCATGAAAAAACGACTCCATTTGGGCAAAAATCGTTTTTAATTGCAATATTTTTTCACGCGTTAAATTTTCTAAAACCGTGATTTTATCATTTGCATATTTATCATAAATAGCAGCCACTAAAGCGCCACTACTTCCAACACCATATCCTTGAGGAATGCTTGAATCGAAATACATTCCGCTATTTACATCATGTTTTAAAACTGTTAAATCAAAAGTTACTAACTCAGGTTGTTCGGTTTGTAAATTTTCTAAATAACCAACAAATTTTTTTAAACTTTCGTTTGATTTAATAGCACTTTCAGACGAATTACCATCGTTTTTTAAAGCACCATTATAAAAATTATAAGGAATTGAAAGTCCTTTAGAATCTTGGATAATTCCATATTCCCCGAAAAGTAATATTTTTGAGTAAAAAAGTGGTCCTTTCATTTTAGTATTCAGTTTACAGTTTATAGTAATCAGATATTTTAGTAAAGATATAAAATTATTTCAAATTTTGTGCACCATTCGCAATTTCATCACAAATATACTGACCATTTTGACAATAGCCAGCTAATTCATCTTGAATAAATTGCAATACGTTTTCTTTCACATTTTCAGGATATAAAACATGCACATTGGCACCAGCATCTAACGTAAAACAAACTGGAACTTGTGTTTCGGTTCTATATTTCCAAATTTTATTGATGATTTCCAATGTATTGGGTTTCATCAAGATAAAATAAGGCATTGAAGTCATCATCATAGCATGTAAAGTCAAGGCTTCGCTTTCTACAATTTTGATGAATTCTTCAATGTTTCCGTTAGTTAAGATCGGTTTTATTTTAGACAAGTTTTCATGAGCTTGAGTAAAACGTCTTTCCGCAAACGGATGATTGTGCATTAAATCGTGCCCAACAGTACTTGAAACTTGTTTTTCGCCTTTATCTACTAATAAAATTGTGTCTTGATAGTTTTTGAAGTTTTGATGAATTGCTGAAAATTCGACTCCAAATAAATCTGAACTTCCTGAAATTTCGGCATGATTACCCCAAACTATCACTTCGCCTTTGATACTTCGGCATGCACTTCCACTTCCTAATCGGGCTAAAAATGATGCTTTGGAATAGAAATAGTCATCTGAAATCGACGGATTAATTGCTTTTTCTAAACTCATGATATTCATCGCTAAAGCTGCCATTCCAGAGGCTGAAGAAGCAATTCCTGAACTATGGGGAAAGGTGTTTTGTGTATCGATTTTAAAATGATATTCTTTTAAAAACGGGCAAAATTGCTCGATTCTTTCAAAGAATTTTTGAATTTTTGGTTTGAAATCTTCTTTTGGTTTTCCTTCAAAAAGTAAATCAAATGAAAAATCAATTTTTTCCGATTTTTTAACTACTTCTACTTTTGTTATTGTCTTACAATTGTTTAACGTAAAACTTATCGATGGATTGGCCGGAATTTGTCTTTCTTTTTTCCCCCAATATTTCACTAAAGCAATATTACTAGGAGCACTCCATTCAAAACTAGCGGATTCAATGGATTGATATGAAGTTGCGATAAAATCTTTTTCAAGAAGCATAGCTAAAATTTTGACAAAAATACCGATTTTGATTGATTTGTTCCCTTGATATTTCGTTAATTTGCTTATAAAATTATAAAAATGACAAAATATTTGCGAATAATCAACATGGTTATGGTTTGTTTAGCTGTAGGATATCTATCTAGTAAAGTTACTCAAGCCAGTATTGATACATGGTATCCAATGATTAAGAAACCAGTTTTTAATCCGCCAAATTGGGTTTTTGCACCCGTTTGGACACTTCTTTTTGTATTGATGGGAATTTCCAGCGGACTTATTTGGAATCAAATGGCTGTTAAAATGCCTTTGGTTAAAAAAGGGATGTTGTTTTTTATTATTCAATTAGCCTTAAATGCACTTTGGTCTTATATTTTCTTTGGATTGCACAATTTTTTATTGGCTCTAATAGAAATAGTTTTACTTTGGTTAATGATTTATGAAACGTATTTTGTTTTCAAACAAATTGATAAAAAAGCAGCTTATTTATTAATTCCATATCTAGTTTGGGTAGGTTTTGCAACGATTTTAACGGGAAGTATTTTTTGGTTGAATAGATAATTCTTTTTTAACGCAAAGTCTAGCAAAGTTTTTTCGCAAAGTACAAAAAGACCCTTACAGCATTTAGAATTATAAGTTCATATAGGTTTATCCAACCTTGTGTTCTTAATACATTCTTAGTGAACTTAGTGGTTAAAAAAATTATTTTACAATATTTCCTGCCACAATAAAACCACTAGTCCAAGCATTTTGGAAGTTGAAGCCTCCTGTGATGGCATCGATGTTTAATATTTCACCTGCAAAATATACGTCTGGTAAAATTTTGCTTTCCATGGTTTTGAAATTGACTTCTTTTAAGTCGATGCCACCAGCAGTTACAAATTCTTCCTTAAATGTACTTTTTCCGTTGACGTGAAATTCGCCGTTTGTAAGTTGTTCAATTAACGAATGGAGTTGTTTTTTAGTTACATCTGCCCATTTTGTTTCTTCTGAAATTCCAGCGGCAAAGACTAAGTTTTCCCAAAGACGTTTTGGTAATTCAAAATGAGCATATTTAGTTACTAATTTTTTAGCATGTTCTTCTTTGATGTCTTTCAATAACTTGATTGCTTCCTCAAAACTCGTTTCGTTTAACCAATTCACTTGAATGGCAAACTGATATTTTTTTTCGGCTAATTCTCTCGCACCCCATGCTGAAAGTCGTAAAATTCCTGGACCGCTCATTCCCCAATGCGTAATTAGCAAAGGGCCCGATGCTTCTAGTTTAGTTTTTTTGACTTTAACGGAAGCTAAAGCTGAAAGTCCCATTAGATCTTTAATTCGAGGATCTTTAATGTTAAACGTAAATAATGACGGCACAGGTTCAATTATGGAATGACCTAAATTTTGTAACAATTCCCACATTTTCGGATTACTTCCTGTTGCCATTACTATTTTTTCACAAGTAAAAACTTCTTGTGTAGTTGTTACTTTCCAATGGGTTTCGGTTTTATATAATTCTTGAACACTCTGATTTGTTAAGACGTCTATTTTTAGTTTTTTTACGGCTTCTTGAAAACAGTCAATTATGGTTTGAGACGAATTGGAAACCGGAAACATTCTTCCATCGTCTTCAATTTTTAGTTCTACGCCATGTTTTTCAAACCATTCAATAGTATCTCCTGAGCAAAATTGATGAAACGGCCCTTTTAATTCCTTTTCGCCACGAGGATAAAATTTTACTAAATCATTGGGTACAAAGCACGCATGAGTAACATTACATCTTCCTCCACCCGAAATTCGTACTTTTTCTAACACGTTTTTTCCGCGTTCTAAAATAGCTACTTTTAAGTGTGGATTTTTTTCCGCGCAATTAATGGCCGTAAAATAACCAGCAGCGCCTCCTCCAATAATTATAATGTTGTATTTTGAATTCAATGGATTTGTTTTTTGCAAATATCGGTTAAATTTTAAAATAAAAAGTCCCGCTTTGGTTGAGCAGGACTTTAAAATTGTAAGTAAACTATTATTTAGTTAAAATATAATATTGCCAAGGTAACATTGAATAGACTTGTGTTGCATTTAAGCCCATTGGTTTTTCAGTCATTAAATCTTTATACTGCCCTGTTACTGGAATAGTAACGTCTACTGGTTGAGCAGATAAATTAGCTAAATAAATTACTTTTTTACCGTTTTTAGTACGTTCAAAAGCCAAAACATTTTCATTTGAAGCTTTAATTCTTTTGTAAGCAGCTTTACTTTTTCCGCCGTTTAATGGGCTTAATTCATTTTTAATTTTACCCAATTTAGCACGTAATTTCCATTGTTTTCCTTTAGTTTTTGGAATCGAATCTTTTTCAAAAAACTTCAAACTATGCTCTAAGCCATATTCGTTACCGCTATAAATTAAAGGCATACCAGGCATTACATAGGTTAAGGCTGTCATGGCTTCTTCGGCAGCACCTAAACGACTTTTAATAGTGCCATTCCATGAATTTTCATCATGATTATCCACAAAGTTCATTAAAATGTCATCTGCTTCATAATCTTTGTTGATTTTTTCTATGTAGGTATCCCAGTTTTTAACGGTTTCTTTTCCTTGAGCTATTTTATTCAAGGTATGATGTGCTTCCCAACCATATGCCATATCAAATAAATTGTCTTTTAGTAAAGCGGGTTCCCAAGCTTCAGCTAACATGAAAATATTTTTTTCTTTTCGCAATTGCGGAATGGCTTTTTGCCAAAAATCTAAAGGTACATTTCCGGCTACATCGCAACGGAATCCATCAATATTTTCATTTTTAATCCAGTGCATCATATCGGCGGTCATTGCTGCTCGTAATCCTTGATTATCATAATTTAAATCGGCAACGTCTGTCCAACCCCAAGATTTTCCTGTTTCTGGGTTGATTGGATCGATAATTTCACCTTTAGCGTTTTTAGTATAAAATTCTGGATGTTCTTTAATCCAAACATGATCCCAACCTGTGTGATTTGGGACCCAATCTAAAATCACATAAATACCATTTTCATGAGCTGTTTGTACTAAATTTCTAAAATCTTCAATGGTTCCGAACTCTGGATTTACTTTTTTGAAATCAGAAACTGCATAATAACTCCCTAAATATTTATGCTGCTCTTCTTTAGGCATTTCCGATGCAAATTTACTATCATCGCCACCCGTTGCTTTTCTTTTCGTCTGTGAAATGGGAAAAATAGGCATCACCCAAATGATTTTTACGCCTAATTCTTTTAGTTGCGGAATGTCTTTTGTAAACGCATTAAATGTTCCTTCTGGTGAATATTGGCGAATATTAACTTCATAAATAACAGCATTTTCTTCTACTTCTGGTGAAAATTTTGCAATGGTTTCGCTTGAAGCGTTAAGATCTGATTTGTTTTCATTTTTACATCCCATAAGGATTATCGCAACGAATGCAGTGGCAATTTTTTTAATCATAATTTTTTATTTTAATTCTAAAATCATTGAAGTTTTTCCGTCAATTGAAAGTTCATTTTTTAAATCGATGGTTTTATCAGAAAGAATATCTTTTCCAACAGTAAATGATTTTATGCTTTCTTGAAAACGTTCTAAATTTAATTTTTGCGTATCAGAAGCATTATTAATCACCACCATAACGGTTTCTTTATCATTATGACGGAAATACACATACACATTATTTTCAGGAATGTAATGCGTTAATTTTCCGTTATGAATTACCGATTTGTTTTTTCTCCAATTCAATACTTTTTTAGAAAAATCGAAGTATTTTGCTTGTTCAGCTGTTCTTCCTGAAGCTGTAAAAGCATTATTTGTATCATCTTTCCAACCACCAGGGAAATCTTGACGAATATCAGCATCACCTTTACCTTTGTCGCCTGCCATTCCAATTTCAGATCCGTAATATAATTGCGGAATTCCTCTCATCGTAGCCATTATGGTCATTCCTAATTGGTATTTTTTGAAATCGTTTTGATAAATGTGATTGAAACGCCCTGTATCGTGATTCTCAAGGAAAATCAACAAATTATTTGGGTCAGCATACAAGAAATCATTTACGAAATTCTCGTAAAATTTAATCATCCCGTTGCTCCAATCGGCTCTATCTTCATAAAAAACGTTTCCAAAAACATCGTGCAATGTAAAATCCATGACACTTGGTAAATAGGAATTGTAGCTTTGAATTTTTGCAATTGGACTGTCTTTTTGCCAATACGAAATTTGTGCTTGATCGTGCATCCAAACTTCACCAACAATATTGAAATACGGATATTCATCGGTAATGGCTTTGGTCCATTTCGCAATTCCTTCTTTGTCGTTATATGAATACGTGTCTACACGGAATCCATCTAAATCAGCATATTCTATCCACCAAATCGCATTTTGAATTAGGTAATTTAACACTAAAGGATTCGATTGATTCAAATCGGGCATGCTGGGCACAAACCAACCGTCCATACACAATTTTGCATCTATTTTTGATCCGTTGGTATCGTACTGAGTCGTCATGCGATAGTTACTCTGCTTATAACCTGGAAATTGATGAAACCAATCATAAGAAGGCATATCTTTAAACATCCAATGTTCTGCTCCCCAATGGTTGGTAACATAATCTTTAATCAATTTCATGCCTCTTTTGTGCATTTCGTCGGCCAACTTTTTGTATTCTTCATTGGTTCCATAACGCGGATCAATTCTGTAAACATCTGATTGTCCGTAGGTATGATAAGAATAGCCTTTGTCGTTATCTTCACACATTGGTGTGCTCCAAATTGCCGTTGCTCCTAATTCTTTGATGTAATCCAAATTATTGATGATACCTTGAATATCGCCACCATGTCTTCCGCCGGGTAAACTTCTGTTGGCTTTTTCTTGTAATTCTGATGAAGAATCATTGTTAGGATTTCCGTTAGCAAAACGATCGGGCATCAATAAATACATCACATCAGAAGCATCAAAACTTTTACGAAGTGCAGAGTTTGGCTTTCTCTTTTTGATTTCGAAATTTCTTTTGAATGCTTTTTTACCATTGGTAAACGTAAATTGCAATTCTTGGGCCTTCACATTTTTAGTATCTATCGTTACGAAAAGATAATTTGGATTTTCGGTTTTAGTTACATTGGTAATCACCACATTATTGGAAACTTGTACCGAATTTTGAGCAATATTTTTTCCGTAAAATAAAACTTGAACTTCGCTTTTATTCATGCCTTCGTACCAAAACGGTGGTTCTATTCGGTCAATTTGAGCGGATAATGAAAGTGTGAAAAGTGTTATTAATATGCAAATTATTTTTTTCATAATTTAGTTAATTTATTCCCTTAATGAGATTCCTCCTTGCGTCGGAATGACAAAAAGAAGAAATTATTATTTTATTTCAACAATACTAATAGCGTAGCCACCGCCAGCTGCCGTTCTCAATTGCAATTTAGTCTTATTGGTTACTTTTTGTTTTGAAATTTTGTATGCTTGTGGATTCGTTTTGTAATCCGCATCGGCAGCATCCGCATATATAGTGGCTTCGTATTTTTTTCCTTTTTCTAAGAAGTCTAAAGTAATAGTTGATGTTCTTGCATTGTATCCGTTTGAATTTCCAACGAACCAATTGTTAGAATTTTTATCTTTTCGAGCAATCGTAATGTAATAACCTGGCTCAGCTTCCAAATATTTTGTTGTTGCCCATTCCACAGGAACCTCTTTAATAAATTGGAAAGCGTCTAAAAATCGATTGTAATGCTCTGGTAAATCGGCCGCCATTTGAAGTGGTGAATACATCACAACATATAAACCTAATTGATTCGCTAACGTGGTATTTACATGCGAATTATTATTTGGATTTAATTTAGCAATATCCATTTCGAAAATTCCAGGAGTATAATCCATTGGCCCACCAATTAATCTGGTAAAAGGCAATAAAGTGGTGTGATTTGCTTTTGAACCACCAAACGCTTGAAATTCTGTTCCACGAGCTGATTCGTTTCCAATTAAATTAGGATAAGTTCTGCAAATTCCTGTTGGACGAACGGCTTCATGTGCATTCACCATAATTTTATAATCCACTGCTTTTTCGATGCAATATTGGTAATGATTTAAGATAGATTGACTATAATGGTGCTCGCCTAAAGGCAAAATATTTCCAACATAACCACTTTTTACAGCGTTATATCCATTGTCTTTCATGAATTGATAGGCTTTATCAAGATGACGCTCATAATTTCTGGTAGCTCCAGACGTTTCGTGATGCATAATCATTTTAATTCCTTTAGATTTTGCATATTCATGAATTCCTTTCACATCAAAATCGGGATAAGGTGTTATGAAATCAAAAACATAGTCTTTTTCTTTACCAAACCAGTCTTCCCAACCTTCATTCCAACCTTCAACTAAAACGGCATCAAAACCATGTTTTGCAGCAAAATCAATGTATTCTTTCACGTGTTTTGTGTTGGCAGCATGGGTTTTATTGGGTTTTACCTTAGAAAAATCGGTAATTCCTAATTGTACTGAAGGCACTTCATCGGTGTACGCCCAAGAGCTTTTCCCGGTAATCATTTCCCACCAAACTCCGATATATTTTAAAGGTTTAATCCAAGAAGTATCTTCTATTTTACAAGGTTCGTTTAAGTTTAATGTCATTCTAGACGCTAAAATATCTTTTGCATCTGAACTTGCAATTATCGTTCTCCAAGGCGAAACACATGGCGCTTGTAAATGTCCTTTATTTCCTTTAGCATCGGGTGTTAAATGCGATTGAAAAACTAAGTTTTTATCATCCAAATTCAAGTGCATACAAGAATAATTGATTAATGCTGCTTCGTGAATGTTTATATAAATTCCGTCAGCCGATTTCATCATTAACGATGTTTGTACGCCTGTATCAGAAAATTGTTTTTGTGAAGCGTTTCCGGTTACAGCGCTACTAAATAATCTTCTAATTTCAGATAATTTACTTTCTGTAAAATCATATTCTTGTGTATCATAATCGCCTGGAATCCAGAATGCGGTGTGATCACCTGTCATAGCAAACTCGGTTCTTTCTTCTTTTAAAACGAAGTAAGTCAGGTTTTTTTGTTCTGGAAATTCGTATCGAAAACCTAAACCATCGTTGAATAATCGAAAACGAATGATGATGTTTCTATCAGTTTCATTTTGTTTTAGTGTTAGCGCCAATTCGTTATAATAATTTCGAATCGCTGTTTCTTCTCCCCAAACTGGTTTCCATGTTTCATCAAAGGTATTTCGAACTTCGTTTACCAATTTAAAGTCATTCAACAACGACTTTTTATCTTTTTGAAGTTCTAAACCTAATTTACTTTTTTTGATAATTTCTTTGTTGTTCATGAAAAGTTGATACGTTGGCGTGCCATCATTTTCTAATTCAAAAATCATTTTAAAATTTCCGTTGGGCGATTTTAATTCTTGGGCATTCATCCCAAAAATCGAAAAAATCATTACAAATACTGAAACAAAATAGTTTTTCATCTTTTTAATTTTTAACTAATTGCGATTCACCATTTACAAACACTTCAACATCTGAATTTCCTTCAATAGAAATATTTGTACCTTCTTGTTTTACTTCTACTTTTACAATGGCATTTCTGAAATTCACATTAAACGAATAGCCTTTCCATTGCGCCGGAATTTTTGGTTCAAAATGTAATTGGTTATTTCTAACACGCATTCCACCAAATCCTTCTACAATACTCATCCAAGTTCCTGCCATAGAAGTAATGTGTAAACCTTCTTCGACTTCTTTATTGTAATCGTCTAGGTCTAAACGAGAAGTTCTTAAATAAAAGGTGTATGCTTGTTCCATTCTTCCTAAAACAGCTGCTTGAATCGAATGCACGCAAGGTGAAAGCGAACTTTCATGCACCGTGAAAGGTTCATAAAAATCGAAATGTTTTTCTAATTCTTCTTTGGTAAAATGATCTTCGAAGAAATAAAATCCTTGTAATGTATCTGCTTGTTTGATGTAAGGCGAACGTAAAATTCGATCCCAAGACCATTTTTGATTGATTGGTCGTTGTGATTTATCTAAATCAGCTACCGTGATTAATTCTTTATCTAAGAAACCATCTTGTTGTAAATATACGCCGTGTTCTTCTGAATAAGGGAAATACATATTATCCGCCACTTTTTTCATTGCTGAAATTTCGTCTTGAGATAATTTTACTTTATTCATAATTCGGCTATAATCCGATGGATATTCGTTTTCAATTTTATTGATTTGCTCAATAGCATAGTTAATACACCATTTTGCAATGTAATTGGTATAGAAATTATTATTTACGTTGTTTTCGTACTCATTTGGACCCGTAACGCCTAAAATAACGTACTGATTTTTGTATGTTGAAAACGTGGCTCTTTGATGCCAAAAACGCGCAATTCCGATTAAAACTTCTAATCCTTTTTCTGGAATATAGGAATAATCTCCCGTAAATCGATAATAATTATAAATAGCAAATGCGATAGCACCGTTTCTGTGAATTTCCTCGAAAGTAATTTCCCATTCGTTGTGACATTCTTCGCCATTCATCGTTACCATTGGATACAAAGCAGCTCCATTTTTGAACCCTAATTTTTCAGCATTTTCAATGGCTTTATCTAATTGATTGTATCGATAAGCTAAAAGATTTCTTGCTACTTGTTGGTCTTTGGTAGCCATATAAAAAGGAATACAATAGGCTTCGGTGTCCCAGTAAGTAGAACCACCATATTTTTCGCCTGTAAATCCTTTTGGACCAATGTTTAATCTAGAATCTTTTCCTAAGTAGGTTTGATTCAATTGGAAAATATTAAAACGAATACCTTGTTGGGCTTTTACATCGCCATCAATGGTAATATCGCTCATTTCCCAAATTTTTGCCCAAGCTTGTTTTTGGTTTTCAGTTAATTGAGAAACGCCAATTTCTAAAGCTTTTGCAATACTGTTTTTTGCCCCTATAATTGTATTTTCATGATTCAAAGAAACGGCATAGCCACCAATTTTTTGAATCGTAGTGGTTTGTCCTTTTGTAACAGCAACTTCATATGAAAACTGAATTTTATCTTTTGTTTCTTGAACACTAACCGGAGCTACACTCAAATTTGAACCTTCTAACAAAATACTGTTTTGCATGAAAGTAGTGGCTGTAAAATGTGTTTTGAATGTTCTTGCTGTTACAAATGCGTCATTTCCAGAATGTTTCACAGAAATTGGTTCCCAAAATTTCTCTTCCCAATTGGCATCTTCGTTTTGAACTCCTGCATCAACATAAGGTTTGAATACGATTTTAGCATCTGAATTTATAGCGGTGATTTCGTAGTTGATAACCCCAACTTCATCCAAATCTAAAGACAAGAAACGTTGTACTTTTACTGAAATTTCAGTTCCGTTTGCCAAAGTAGCTTCAAAAGAACGATAATAAATACCTTCTTTCATATTCAATTCTCGACGGAAATTTGAAACCGATTGACATTTGGCTAAATCTAAATTTTCACCATTGATTTCTATGTCGATTCCAATCCAATTGGGTGCATTTAATACTTTAGCGAAATATTCAGGATAGCCATTTTTCCACCATCCCACTTTTGTTTTATCGGGATAATAAATTCCAGCAATGTAGCTTCCTTGAAACGTTTTGCCTGAATAGTGTTCTTCAAAATTAGCGCGTTGCCCCATAGCACCGTTTCCGATACTAAATAAACTTTCAGAAGATTTAACTCGCTCTGCATCAAATCCTTCTTCAATAATCGACCAATTGTCGGGTTGTATATAATCTTGATTCATTTTTGTAATATGTCAATTTTGTTAATGTGTCAATTAGTCAATTTCTTAACCAATTAATTGTGATAAAAAGGGTTTGTCAATGAATGTGAAATCTTTAAAATTATATTTTGCTTCATGTAAGACGGATGATTCTCCAATTCCTATACTTATCATATTGGCAATGTTTGCCGCTTGAATTCCCGCTACCGAATCTTCAAAAACGATGGCATTTTCATTGGAAACTCCTACCAATTTTGCTGCTCTTAAAAATACTTCTGGGTCTGGTTTTGCGTTGGAAACGTCATTGCCATCTACGATAGCATCAAAAAAGTGCATGATGTTGGTTTTTTCTAAAATAGGACGTGCATTTTTACTTGCCGATCCCAAAGCAATGAATTGGTTTTTACTTTTCAGATATTCCAATACTTTTAGTACACCTGGAAGAATTTCGCTTTCGTCCATGTCTACTAAATAGGAAAGGTAATCTTCATTTTTTTGAACCAACCATTTGTTTTTATCTTCTTGGGAAGCTTGTACGTTTCCCAATGCTAAAATTAGGTCTAACGAACGAACACGACTTACGCCTTTTAACTCTTCGTTATGTTCGTGGGTAAAATTTATTCCTAGTTCTTTGGCTAATTTTTGCCAAGCTAGAAAGTGATATTTGGCGGTATCCACAATTACTCCATCAAGATCAAAAATAAAAGCTTTTTTTGTCATTTTTATTCTGATTTTTCTTGAATAGTTGTAACCGCTAATCCAGCAATAACTAATGAAATTCCAGCAATAACAATCATAAGAATTGCATTTCCAGAAAACAATCCTTTATCAGCCGCTTCAACACATTTTTCATTGGCTTCATTATAGAATATTGCCCCTTTTTGAACCCCTAGTATAATTCCACCAAAAGCTCCAGCAACAATTTGAGGAATGGTAATTGTACCATTAAACAAACCCATGTAAACTCCCATTTTGTTAGCTGGCAACGAACTGGCAAGCATTGCATAAGGAATCGCAAGAATGGCCGCCCAAGCAACACCAACGCCCGCCATGGAAAAAAATAGCATGTACTTATCGTGAAAGAAATACATGGAAATTAGTCCAATTCCACCAAAAATTAAGGAGTAACTATAGGTTTTTTTACGCCCAATAATTTTAGCAATCGAAGGAATACTAAGCGCAAATAGAGCAGCAATAGCACTGTAAAATGCAAATAAAACGCCTGTCCAATCTCCCGCTTCGTTAAACGCTAAAGAATGTGGATCTGCAGCTTCATTTCCCCAAACTTGATTAGCAATTCCTCTTGTAGTGTAAACCCACATTAAAAATAAGGCGAACCATGAGAAAAATTGAACTAATCCTAATTGCCAGAAAATTCTTGGTGCTGTTCTTACTAATTGGATAATGTTTGTTTTTTCTTTTGCTTCAGGTGCGTTGAGATCAATATTATTAAATTCTGCATGCTCTTTAGGAGCGTATTCTTTTGTTTTGAATACTGTCCAAAGCACACTTAGTAATAATATAGTACCACCAATGTAAAAAGACCAAATTACAGATTCGGCAACCTTTTCGCCGGCAACAGGAACGTTAGCAACATTCAATTTTGTTAGAATCCATGGAAGTAATGATCCAAAGACGGCACCAAAATTAATCAGAGCACTTTGTAAAGAGTAGCCCAGATTTTTTTGCTCATCATTCACCATATCACCCACTAAAGATCTAAAAGGCTGCATAGTAATATTGAAAGAAGTATCCATTACTAAAAGAATGAGCCCTCCAAAAACCAATGCTGGTAGAAGATTTGCAAAATTTCCTGAATTAGGCATGAAAAACATAGCTAGAGCAGAAATTATAGAACCAAGAAGAATAAACGGAATTCGTCTACCAAGACGCGTCCATGTTTTGTCACTTGAAAGTCCAATTATGGGTTGCACAACTAATCCTGCCAAAGGAGCAGCTAGCCAAAAATAATTAATTTTGTCAACATTAGCACCTAATGCTTCGAGAATTCTACTGGTGTTTCCATTTTGTAGCGAATAGCCAATTTGCACACCAAGAAATCCAAAGCTAAGATTCCAGATTTGCCAAAAACTTAAATTCGGTTTTTTCATTATCGTAAATTAAATTAATATACGATAAGCACTATGCTTATCAAAACTTATTGTTGTTAGAAGTAAAGTTATAAGCTTTGATGTGGTAAATTTATAAATAATATTTTGAATAAAACAATATTTTTTTTGCAAAAACAAATTAATAAATATCTTACAATAAAATATAAATATATGTTATTCAAGTGGTTATTAAAAACTATTTCGTTGTAGTAGATTCTCTAATAATTAAATTAGTTTCTATAATTTCAGTAGTATATTGTTCGTTTTCTTCATCTTCTAATTCTAGTCGATCAATTAACATTTGAGCTGACTTTCTTCCCATTTTTATTCCGTTTTGACTTACAGTAGTAATACTTGGTGTAGAAAATTGAGAAATAATTCCGTCGGTAAATCCGATCACAGAAATATCATTTGGAACATTTAAATTATGTTGAGCGGCTAATTTAATAGCTGTAACAGCAAACAATTCATTTACGGCAAATATGGCATCACAATTTTGCGATTTGATGAGGTTTTCAATTTTAACTGCACAGTTTTCAATGTCTTCAATTTTTATGATTAAATCCTCATCAATTGCAATATGGTTTGCTTTTAATGCTTTTTTATAGCCATCAGTTCTTAATTTCCCAACACTTACATAATCAACAGTAGTTATTAAAGCAATTTTTTTAAATCCTTGCTCAATTAAAAACTGAATAGCATCAAAAGCAGCTTGTTTATCATCTATAATTACTTTATCGCAAAAAATATCATTTGTTACCCGGTCAAAAAGGACTACAGGCATTCCCTGATTAATAACCTCTTGAATATGGTGAAAGTCTTTTTTTTGTTGGGTTTCCTTAGATAAAGACATAATAAAACCATCTGTGCTACCATTGGCTAACATTTCTAAGTTAATGACTTCTTTATCGAATGATTCGTCTGATAAACAAACAATTACATTATAGCCATTTTCATTTGCAACTTGCTCAATTCCACTGATAACTGTAGCGAAAAAATGATGTACGATTTCTGGAATAATTATTCCTATAGTTTTTGTTTTTTTGTTTTTTAAACTTAACGCAATATTATTAGGTTTGTAGTTATATAGTTTAGCAAACGCCTGTACTTTTAAGCGGGTATCTTCACTAATTTCATGGCTATCACGAAGTGATTTTGAAACGGTTGAAATAGATACGTCTAATTCTTTTGCAATTTGTTTAAGTGTGACTTTTTTTCTCATTGGGAAAAACCAAATTATTAATATGCTTTAAAAGTAACTATTTTTTTTAAAACAACATATTTTTTACCTAAAAAATACGCGATAAATATAAAGTTTTCAACACGAAAACGTTTTCGAAAGCCTTATTTTGAAATTGAATTTTTTTTATCTGAATTTTTACATAAATTTAACATTAGAAGTTAAGTTATAAGCAATTAAAAAACAATTTTAACCTAAACAATTTGTATGAAAACACTGCAAAAAAAGTTACTACTTTTCTTACTTATCTTTCCGATAGGTATGTTTGCGCAAAACGCACTTAAAGGTGTTGTTTTAGACGGTAAAACGCAACAACCATTACCAAGTGTATCTGTTGCAATAGAGGGTACTAACAACATTACTGCGACTGATTTTGATGGTAATTTTACATTATCAAATCTAAAAAAAGGACAAAAAATTACATTTTCCTTCATCGGATTTAAAAGTCAAACATTAGTTTATGAAAATCAATCTTCTGTAGTTATTAAATTAGAAGAAGATTTACAAGAATTGAAAGACGTTGTTGTTATTGGGTATGGGTCTGTTAAGAAAAAAGACGCAACCGGAACCGTTGATTTAGTTACTTCAAAAGATTTTAATGATGGCCCAGTATTATCGCCTCAGCAATTGATCAGCGGAAAAGTTGCAGGGGTAAATATTTCGTCTAATGGAGGATCACCTGGTGAAGGTCAGAGTATTAAAATTAGAGGTATTGGATCTTTATCATTGACAAGTGAGCCATTATTTGTAATAGATGGTGTGCCGGTTGATAATGGTGGAGTAGGCGGTTCGAGAAATCCATTAAACTTAATTAATCCAAGTGACATTGAAAGTATGTCGGTTTTAAAAGATGCTTCTGCTACTGCGATTTATGGTTCTAGAGGTTCTAATGGAGTTGTTGTGATTACCACAAAAAAAGGTAAAAATAAAGAATTCAAATACACATTAAATACTTCTACTACTGTTTACAATCCAGTAAATAGAATTGATGTAATGTCAGCAAGTCAATTGCGAAATGTTATTGCTTTAGATTCTAATTATGATAATACTACTTCTAGTTTATTAGGGACTGCAAATACTGATTGGCAAGATGAAATTTACCGAACTGCTTTTGGTAGAAATCATAATTTCAATGCTGTTGGTAGTGCTTTTGGTGTACCTATGAGAGCTTCATTATCTTACACAAACCATGATGGTATTTTAAAAACAGATAATTTTGAGCGCACAACTGCTGCATTGTCGTTTACTCCAAGTTTTTTAGATGATGCATTAAAAGTGGAAATTAACGCCAAAGGAAATTACGAAGAAAATAAATTTGCAAATAGAGGAGCTATTGGTTCTGCAGCAGTATTTGATCCATCACAATCAGTATATGATGCAAATTCTCCTTTTGGGGGTTATTTTGCTTGGATCGATCCAAACACGAATCAACAAGTTTCATTAGCACCAACAAATCCAGTTGCTTTATTAAATTTAAATGATGATACTTCGGAAGTAAGACGATTTTTAGGGAACGTTAAAGCAGATTACACATTGCCGTTTTTCAAATCAGTTACTGCTACAGTGAATTTAGGTTTGGATAAATCAAATAGTAATGGAAGAAATGTTACCTCTGATTTAATGCCTACTTCAGATCCAACATGGAATGGTTCTCGTTTTGCATACACTAATAATGCAACTAATCAATTGTTTGATGCTTATTTTACCTATACTGGGTCATTCAGTGATAAACATAATTTATCTGCTGTAGTTGGTCATTCTTACCAATCGTTTGAATATGATAATTACAGTTATAATAGTGAAAACGAAGAAGATGGTTTACAATATGAATTTATTGATAAATCTAAAAATGTATTGTTGTCTTATTTTGGTCGTGTAAATTATGATTTTAACAAACGTTATTTGTTTACAGCAACTTTAAGAGCTGATGCTTCGTCAAAATTGAATCCAAAAGATCGTTGGGGATATTTCCCATCTGTAGCTTTAGCTTGGAACCTGATGGAAGAGTCGTTCATGAAGAATATTAAAATGGATAACTTGAAATTAAGAGTAGGATACGGTGAAGTAGGAAATGTGAACGGATTAGGAGATTACAAATTCTTGACTCGTTATACAGGAAGTACACAAACCGCACAATACCAATTTGGATATGCAAACGGTTTACCTTCTTTCTATCAAACCTATAGACCAGAAGCTGTTAATAAAGATTTGAAATGGGAAATTGGTCAATCATTAAACGTTGGTTTAGACTTTGGATTATGGAACAACCGATTAAACGGTTCGGTGAATGCTTATGTAAGAAGATCTAAAGATTTAATTGCTAATTCAACAGTTGACCCTTTTACAAATTTCTCAAATCAAATCGAGAGAAACATTGGTGATATGGAAAATAGAGGTATTGAATTTGCTTTAAATTTTTCACCAGTTAAAACAGATGACTTTGAATGGAATATTAACTACAATATTGCATTTAACCATAACGAAGTAATTAAATTACCAGACAACCAACCTATCGGAGGTATTTCTACAGGAGTTGGTAATAATGTTCAAATGCATGCTGAAGGAGAACAACCATATAGCTTCTTTGTATATAAACAAATCTATGACGCAAATGGAGTGCCAATTGAAGGAGCATTTGCCGATTTAAACGGAGATAACCAAATTAATGATAGTGATAAATACTTTTACAAAGATCCTTTTGCTGATATTTTGATGGGTATTAATACTGATTTTAGATATAAAAATTGGGATTTAGCTGTTATTTCAAGAGTTAGTTTAGGAAATTACATTTATAATGATGTTAAAGCATCTAAAGGTATTTTAGATTTAGCTGTACCATCTACTAATGATTATGTTACAAACTTACATACAGATTATTTTACAACTGGATTTACTTCAATATCTGATGTATCTGCTTTAAGTGATCATTTTATTGAAGACGGATCATTCTTCAAAATAGATAATATTGCTATTGGATATACCGCTAAACAGATTGCTAAAGGAATAGATGCTCGTTTCTTCGGATCAGTTCAAAATGTAGCTGTATTTACTAAATATAGTGGTATAGATCCAGAAATTCCTTCAGGAATCGACAATAATTTCTATCCAAGACCACGCTCATTCATGTTTGGAGTTAATTTCAATTTTTAAAAAATTAGTTTATGAAAAATATTTTTATAACATTAACAACAGCATTAACTTTACTTTTTTCGGTAACAAGTTGTCATAGTGATTTAGATCAATCACCTATCGATCCTGATAGTTTTACTGAAGAAAATGTATTTGCTAATGCTACTGAAGCAAAAAGTGCACTAGCTAAAGTATATGCTAGTTTAGCTTTGACTGGTCAAAATGGACCAGCGGGTCAACCCGATTTAGGAAATATTGATGAAGGATTTTCACAATTTTCTAGAATGTTATTCAATTTAAATGAATTGACAACTGATAATGCAGTAGTAGCATGGGGAGATGCCGGATTACAAGATTTACACGGAATGTATTGGACAGCAAGTAATGACTTTACTGATGCTATGTACAACCGTTTAGCACAAACTGTATCGTTTTCAAACTCATTTATTGAAAATGCGGCTCGTTTGAATGATCCTGTTGTAACACAATATATTGCAGAGGCACGATTCATTAGAGCATATGCTTATTACAATTTAATTGATTTATATGGAAACGTTCCATTAGTAACACGCATTGAAACTTCATTACCAACGCAAAGTACTCGCACTGAAATTTTTAATTTCATCGAGGAGGAGTTGTTAGACATCCAAGATGATTTAGCCGCTTCAGGCGCTAATGAGTATGGACGTGTAGATCGTGTAGCGTCTTGGGCTTTACTTTCAAGACTGTATTTGAATGCAGAAGTTTGGACAGGAACTGCACGTTACAACGATTGTATTACCTATTCAACTAATGTAATGAACTCAACTTATGCTTTACATACAACAGATGTAAATGGAAACGGAACTGCTTATGACGAGTTATTTTTGGCAGATAACGGTTCAAATGGCGCCCAAAATGAGTTTATTTTCGCGTTAAATTTTGATGGATTAAACAGTCAAACTTATGGAGGAAGTACTTTCCTTGTTCACGCCGCTGTAGGTGGTTCAATGAATCCAAATGATTTTGGTGTAAATGGAGGCTGGGGAGGTCTTAGAACTACGAGTGCTTTAGTAAACAAAATGGGAGCTAATGACAAAAGAGCGATGTTCTATTCAAATGGTCAGTCATTAGAAATTTCTAATATTAGAAGATTTACAGATGGTTATGCTGTAACTAAATTCAAAAATGTTACTTCTACAGGGCAAAGAGGTAGAGATACATCTGGAAATTTTGTAGATACAGACGTGCCTTTAATTAGATTGTCTGAAATTTATTTAAACTATGCTGAAGCAACTTTACGTGGAGGTAATGGCTCATTGTCAGAGGCATTAAATAGAATTAATCAAATTAGAACAAGAGCTTTTGGAAATGCATCTGGAAACATCACCGCTGGTGATTTAAATATAAACTTTGTTTTAGATGAAAGAGCTAGAGAATTATATTGGGAGGGTCAACGCCGTACCGATTTAGTTCGTTATAACTATTTCACAACTAATACTTATTTATGGCCTTTTAAAGGAAATGCTCCTACAGGATCATCTGTTGGAAATTTCAGAAATGTTTTCCCAATACCATCGAATACACTTCAAGTAAATTCAAATTTAACACAAAATCCAGGATATTAATTTAATTCAAAATCAAAATGAAAAATTATATAAAAATTTCAATATTATTTTTATCATTGGCTACAAGTTTAATTTCTTGTGATGATGATTACGTAACTTTTACAGCTGCTCCAGAAGGAGAGTTTGATTTCACAAATTCATTTTTAAGTGAATATGCTTTGCCTGCAGAGAATATTACTGACAACAACATTGGTGCCGTATTTACTTTCAACGAGGCAGATTTTGGTGTTCAAACTAATGTAACCTATCGTTTAGAGTCTTCAATTCTTGGAGATTTTACAGATGCTGTAGTAGTTCCAACACTTTCAAATGCAAACAATCAAATTGAAGTTTCTATTGGAACTTTAAAATCATTGGCTTCAGATTATGGATATACAGCTCCAGCTTCAGGAGTATTAAACTTTAGAGTTAAAGCATATCCTGGAGATGGAAATTCAACTACATTAATGTACACTCCTGTTAGAACATTAAATGTAACCCTTTTAGAAGCGATTTCTGGAGGTTCAGGTGTTGAAGTTTCTGAATGGGGAGTTGTAGGTTCTGGTTACAACAACTGGGGTGCCTTTTCTGATGCTCCTTTTTATACAACAAGTCAAGCAAATGTATTTGTAGCCTATGTTACTTTAGTAACAGGTGAAATTAAGTTTAGAGCTAATAATGATTGGGGAACTAACTTTGGTGATACAGGTGCAAATGGAACATTAGAGGCAGGTGGAGATAATATTGCAGTTACTGCGGGAACTTATAAAATCACACTAAATCTAAGCAATAATACTTATACAAAAGAAGCGTTTTCATGGGGTATTGTAGGTTCTGGTTATAACAACTGGGGAGCTACTCCAGACGCTAAATTTACTTATGACTATGTTACAAATACTTTCAAAGTAGGAGTAAAATTAAGTACAGGTGAAATCAAATTTAGAAAAAATAATGACTGGGGTGAAAACTTTGGTGATACAGGTGCAAATGGTTCATTAGAAGCTGGTGGCGATAATATAGCAGTTACTGCAGGTTATTATATGGTAACTTTAGATTTAGTAAATTCAACATACACTATTGAGCAAGCAGATCTTTATGGAGTTGTAGGTTCAGCTTACAATAATTGGGGTGCATCACCTGATTTTACTTTTACTCCATTAAGTAATGGTGTATGGGTAGCAGAAATTGTTCCATTAACTGCTGGTGAAATTAAATTTAGAGTTAATGAAGATTGGGGTGTTAATTTAGGAGATACTGGAGCAAACGGAAGTTTAGATGCCGGAGGAGATAATATTGCTGTTGCTAATGCTGGTAATTATAGAATTGTTGTGAATACCACAAATTCAACATATCAAATTAACCGAGTTAATTAAAAAAATTAATAGTTAAAAAGGCTGGCCAAACGGTCAGCCTTTTTTACATAAAGAAAATCCTATGAAAAAATTAGTACTTTTTGCTTTATTGTTTGTTACAATAAATACCTATTCACAATTATCATGGCAAGGAGGAACTACACCTGAACAAACAAGTTCTGCAACTTTATTGTTTAATAAAACAGGAACGCCACTTGCAAGCTATACAGGTATTATTTATGCTCATATTGGAGTCACTCTCAACGGTACACCATGGCAAGGAGTTATAGGCAACTGGGGAAATAATACAATCCAACCTGCGTTAACCTTAGTATCAGGTACAACTTACAAATTAGATTTAACCCCTACTATACAAAGTTATTTTGGATTCTCTTCAGGAACCATCAGTAAAATTAATGTAGTATTTAGAAATGCTGCAGGTAATGCTCAAACGTCTGATTTAGAAATAAATGTCGGCGCTTTTCAAGTTAATTTAACTGCACCTTTACAAAATAGTACAACCATTTTAAACAGCGGAGCCTCTCGTTTAATTACAGCTACTAATACTAATGGAACCGCAAACTATGTCCTAAAAAGTAATGGTACAACTTTAAATTCAGCTACAGGAGTTTCTACCTATAATTATACTCATGCAAATATTACTTCTAATCAATTCTATGCTCTAGAAGTAACACAAGGTACAATCACAGTAACTAAAAATTTTACGGTTTTAGTAAATCCAACAACAGCTTCGGTTACTATGCCAAATGGATTAGTTAACGGAATTAATTACAACACTTCAGACAATACAAAAGCTACTTTAGTCCTTGAAGCTCCATTAAAAGATTTTGTTTATGTTGCGGGGAGTTTTAACAATTGGAATCCAACTAGTAGTTATGCCATGAAGAAAGATCCTACTTCAGGAAAATTTTGGTTAGAACTTACCGGGTTAGTGGCTGGAACAAACTATTCCTATCAATATTGGGTTGTAGATCAAACGCCAATCGCTAATTCTCCAGCGTTAGTAAAAGTAGCCGATCCATGTTCTACAACGGTTCTTTCTCCATGGGATGATATTGATATTCCAAATTCAACCTATCCAAATTTACCGCCTTATCCAGCTGGTCAAGAGCGAGAAGTTACGTTGTTAAAAACAGGTCAAACACCGTATAACTGGCAAGTAGCAAATTTTACAAAACCAAATAAAGACAAGTTAGTTGTTTATGAATTGTTAATCAGAGATTTTGATGCCAATCGAAATTTTCAAGATGTAATCAATCGCATTCAGTATTTTAAAGATTTAGGAATTAATGCTATAGAGTTAATGCCAGTTATGGAATTTGAAGGAAATGAAAGTTGGGGATATAACACCGCTTTTCATATGGCATTAGATAAATTTTATGGTACACCCGAAAAATTTAAACAACTAGTAGATGTGTGCCATCAAAATGGTATTGCTGTTATTTTAGACATCGCATTTAATCATGCTTTTGGTAGAAACCCAATGGTAAGAATGTGGATGAATGATCCAGATGGCGATGGTTGGGGTGGGCCAAGTTCAGAAAATCCATATTTTAATACGGTTGCTAGACACAGTTATAGTGTGGGTGAAGATTTTAATCACGCTTCCACTTTTACAAGAGATTATGTAAAACAAACCATTAAACATTGGATTACCGAATATAAAATTGATGGTTTTCGATGGGATTTAACCAAAGGGTTTACCCAAAATTGTACTGCAAGTGATCAAACGTGTACCAATAATTATCAACAAGATCGTGTCGATGTACTGAAGGAATATGCAGATTATTCATGGAGTTTAGATAACGACCATTATGTTATTTTTGAACATCTTGGGAGCGATTCAGAAGAACAGCAATGGGCAAATTATCGCATCAACGAGGGTAAAGGTATCATGATGTGGGGCGAATTGTTTACACAATACAAAGAGCTTGCTTTAGGTTTTTCAGGACAAAACATTTCAAGAATGTCCCATAATAGTAGAGGTTTTACAGGAAAAAGATTGTTAGGTTATCCTGAAAGTCATGATAAAGACAGGGTAATGTATGAAGCCATAACCTATGGAAGTACATCAGGAACTTTGCCAGTTAGAAATAATTTAACGAATGCTTTAAATAGAATGGGAGCTATAGGAGCCACTAGTATATTAGTTCCTGGCCCAAAAATGATATGGCATTTTGGCGAATTAGGTAGTAGTCAATCGATATATACTTGTGTCAATGGAACAGTTAATGATGAAAGTAGCACACTTCCAGGTGATTGTAAATTAGATACTAAAGAGCAAGTTCAATGGACGCAAAACTGGCTGGCTGACTCTAGAAGAACTTCAATATTAAACGATTGGTCAAAAATGATTAAGCTAAAAACTAGCGAACCAGTATTTGTTGGAGATCATATTATGAGTACCGATGGAAGTAATTTGAAACAGCGAATCCATATTTTCGATAATACTCTAGCATCAAATCAACTTAAATATGTGGTGGTTTTAGCTAATTTTGATACCAGTAATGCTACAATTAATCCAAATTTTCCTACCACTGGATATACTTACCCAATGACATGGTACGATTTAATGGATAATAACAATCCAATACCAATTAGTAGTGCAACAGCTGTAATGACAATTAATGCAGGTAAATTTAGAGTATTTGGAAATCAACCTTCAACGTTAAGTTCGGAAGATTTCAATGCTTTTAAACCGGAAATTAGTATTTATCCAAATCCGGTTAAAAATAGTTTTGCTTTAAATCAAACGGTAAACAGTATTGAAATATATACCATTACGGGTCAATTAGTGGCAAATTATGATTCAATTTCTGCCAACCAAGAAATTAATGTTGAAAATCTTGGTACAGGTATTTATCTAGTAAAAATTAAAGACATATTTAATGTATATCAAACTAAAAAAATAGTTGTTGAATAAATATATTTGAAGTTAGAAAAAATGAATTTCATTTTTTGTGCCCCAAAAAGTTAAATACTATTTTGGGGTATTTTTTTGGCTCAAACTGTAACATTTTAGTGATTTAATCTACTTATACTATATAGCTCAATATTTATGCTTTTATATTTACGTTTACTTTCAGAAAGTTTCAGCTTTGCAATCAATGCTTTGCGCAATAATAAATTGCGTACGCTTCTTTCATTGTTAGGAGTTACCATCGGAATTTTTTCAATTATAGCAGTATTAGCGGCTGTAGATTCTATGGATAAGAAAATTAAAGAAGATTTGAGCGATATGGACATGAATACCATTTACTTAATGAATTTCTCTTTTGGCCCGTCTGAAGTACCTCGATGGAAACGGGAACAATTCCCAAAAGTAACGTATGAAGAGTTTGAATTTCTGAAAAAAAGCATTTCTAGTATTGATAAAATTTCGTTTAATTTCTTTGCTAGAAACGAAAGTGTAAAATTTGAATCAAAGACAGTTAATTCAATACGTGTAAAACCGTCTACCGAAGATTTTTTTGATATTGAACCCATTAAAATTGAAACTGGTCGTTTGTTTAATGCGGCCGAATCAAATTCTGGAAGTCCAGTAATAGTAATTGGAAGCGAAGTAGCTAACGGATTATTTGAAAACACTGATCCTATTGGAAAGAAAATTCGTTTATACGGACAAAAACTTACGGTTATCGGTGTATTAAAAAAACAAGGTCAAGGCATGTTTGGCGATAGTAATGACGTTGCAGTATTTTTTCCTGTAAATTTTTTGAGAAGAATGTATGGTGATGAAAATGATGCATTGCGCGCTGCTATTCTTATTAAACCAGAGAAAGGAATTGATATTGAAGAATTTAAAGCCGAATTAGCTCAAAAATTGAGAGTGCATAGAGGTGTTAAAACGGGTGAAATTGATAATTTCTTTATGAATGTACTTTCTGGATTTACCGATTTTATTGATAACATAGTAGGGCAAATGAACGCCATTGGTTGGGGTATCAGTGCCTTTTCTTTATTAGTGGGTGGTTTTGGAATCGCTAACATCATGTTTGTTTCGGTTAAAGAGCGTACCAATTTGATAGGAATTCAAAAAGCATTAGGCGCAAAAAATAAATTCATTTTATTTCAATTTTTGTTTGAAGCTGTAATATTATCGTTAATTGGTGGACTAATTGGAATGTTTTTAGTTTGGATAATAGCGCTCATTTTATCCAGTACATTAGATTTTGAATTTGTGTTAAGCACAGCGAACATGCTTTTGGGTTCTGGTTTAGCAGCCTTTATTGGATTAATAGCCGGAATTATACCTGCTATTTCAGCTTCAAAATTAGATCCTGTAGAAGCGATACGAAGCGGAATGTAACCCACTTTTTTGTATATTTGGAGACTAGAATTTCCAAGTTGAAGAAACAATTCATAAGTTTTCTTTTGCTATTCTTATTGATGGCACCTGCTGCAGTTACCTATATTTGGTTACAGCACAGAAAAGCTGTTGTTAGAAAAGAAGTAAAATGGAAAATGATTGCTGGAATTGATAAAAGCCAATTGGTTTTCTTTACATTTTCTCAAAAAGAAAGTCAAACAAAATTAATATGGAAACATTCTAAAGAATTTGAATTCAATGGAGAAATGTATGATGTTGTTAAAAAAATAACGTCAACAGACTCAATTCAATATTGGTGCTGGTTGGATCATGAAGAAACCAAATTGAGTAAACAATTGTCTAAATTATTAGTAGGAGCATATCAATCCGATGTTCCTTTAAAGCAAAAAAAGCAAGAAATTGTTTCTTTTTATAAATCATTATTTTATTCTGAAATTTTTAGTTGGAATCCTATTTTTATATCCTTTAGAAATAGTTATACGATTTGTTTCAATAATAATTATAAAATTATTACAATTAATATTAATCCACCACCACCTAAGTTTGTTTGAATTTTGCCTAATTTTAAAACAAAACACTTCTATTAGATAACAAGGATTATTTAATAGAGATGTTTGTATTTTACTATAAAATAAAATTTAAACAAAATGAATAAATACATTAATTATGTAATGATAATGTGTGTTGGTTTTGCTTTTTCTCAAACGAAAAAAGACACAATTAAACCAATATCAGAATTATCAGAATTGGTAATTTCTACAAAATTGCCAATTAATTACAAAGCATTAGCAAATCAGGTTGTGGCAATTTCTGCTAAACAAATTGACTTTCAAAATTTTCAAAGTACAGCTGAATTACTCTCAAATTCAGGATCGCTTTTTGTGCAAAAATCGCAGCAAGGAGGTGGAAGTCCTGTAATTAGGGGATTTGAAGCAAGTCGCGTATTGCTTTTAGTAGACGGAGTAAGAATGAATAATTTGATATTTAGAGCCGGACACCTTCAAAATGTAATAACAGTAGATGAAAGTATGTTAGAAAATGTAGGGGTTTTTTATGGACCAACGTCTACTTTATTTGGAAGTGATGCCTTAGGAGGAACTGTTGCCATGACAACAAAACGTGCAAAGTTTTTAGCTGAGGCTAAAAATAAATTTACGGGAGGTGTAAACACACGATATAGTTCAGTTAATAAAGAAAAATCAATTACACTTACCTTAAATTATGCAGCAATAAATTTTGTGGCATTATCTATTTTATCATTCAATGATTTTGGTGATTTGAAAATGGGGAAAGCGAAAAATCCTCATGGTAATTATTTTGGAGAACGACCTACTTATGTTTCTACAGTAAATGGTGTTGATCAATTGAATATTAATAGTGATAAATATACTCAAGTAGGTTCTGCTTATAAACAATTTAATTTTTTACAAAAGTTTGCTTATAAAACAGCATCGGGTTTTGAACACGGTTTAAATTTTCAATTTTCAACATCTTCAGATATTAACCGTTACGACAGATTAACAGAAACAACCGGAAGTGGTTTAAAGTTTGCAGAATGGTATTATGGTCCACAACAACGCGTTTTAGGAGTATATTCTCTCTGTAAAGCTAAAGCGTTATTAGGAAGCGATTTAAAGCTTAATGTAGCATTTCAAAATGTAAAAGAAAGTCGTCACAATCGGAGATTTGGCAATTATAATTTGCAAAACAGAGAAGAAAATGTAAACATGTATTCAATGGGTGTTGATTTGCATAAAAAATTCATAAAAGGCGAATTGTTTTACGGATTTGAATCTTATTTTGAAACCCTAAACTCTAAAGCATTTGCAAATAATATCAATACAGGTGTTAGAACCGATTTAGATACAAGATATCCAAATGGCGATAACAATATGATGCGTAATGACTTGTATATTTCATATAATGAAAATATATCGGATAGAACGATTTGGAATACAGGTGCAAGAATTGGATATACTACTTTGAAAAGTACAATAGCAGATGACACCTTTTTTCCTTTGCCATTTGCTACTATTTCACAAGGAAATTTTACGTATAGTGGAACTTTAGGGATTATTCACAAAGCATCTAATAATTTTACACTAAAAGCAAATTTGGCTTCTGGTTTTAGAGCGCCAAATATTGATGATTTGGCAAAGATATTTGAGTCGACAGCCGGTACAATAATTGTTCCGAATGAAGATTTAAAACCAGAGAAAACAGTAACTTTTGATTTAGGATTTGTTATTCAATCTGATTCTAAAAAAATAAAATTTGAGAACACTTATTTTTATACCCGATTGTATGATGCTATTGTAACGGATGAGTTTTTATATAATGGTCAAAGTACTATTGTTTATGATGGAGCTACGAGTCAGGTTTTTGCAAATCAAAATAAAGGAAAAGCCTTTATTACAGGTGTTTCAACAAATTTTTCGGCTGAAATAACATCAAGCTTATTATTGAATGCAAATTTTAATTATACTTTAGGTAGAGTAGTAGAAAATGGGACTCAATCGCCTTTAGATCATATTTCGCCTTACTTTGGAAAAATCGGTATAGTTTATTCAAAAAGTTGGGCAAATTTTGAAGCGTATATGCTTTATAATGGTAAAAAAGACGCAAGTGATTATTCATCAAGCGGTGAAGACAATGCTCAGTATGCGCCTGTTGGCGGAATGCCTGCTTGGGAAACTTATAATCTTAAAGCAGGATTTAATGTATATAAAGGAGCAACACTTTTTATAGGTATTGAGAATATTTTAGACACACAGTACCGTGTTTTTGCTTCAGGAATTAATGCACCAGGAAGAAATTTTTATGCCGGATTGAAGTATAACTTATAAATCCCGTATCCTTTACAAAAAACCCCGTTAATAAATTTTAACGGGGTTTTTATTATCTAATTTCTTGATTTTGAATTAAATCAATGTATAAGTTGATTTTGTCTTTCAATTCTTTTCTTGGAACAATAAAATCTAAAAAGCCATGTTCTAATAAAAACTCTGAAGTTTGAAATCCTTCTGGCAACTCTTTTCCGGTAGTATCTTTAACTACTCGAGGGCCTGCAAAACCAATTAGTGCTCCTGGTTCGCCAATGTTAATGTCTCCAAGCATTGCATAAGAAGCTGTTGTTCCTCCAGTTGTTGGATCTGTACACAATGAAATGTAAGGTATTTTTGCTTCAGCTAATTGAGCCAGTTTTGCCGAAGTTTTTGCTAATTGCATTAACGAGTAAGCGGCTTCCATCATACGTGCTCCTCCCGATTTTGAAATTAAAACAAAAGGCACTTTATTTTTTATGGAATAGTCTATTGCTCTTACAATTTTTTCTCCAACCACTGCGCCAATAGAACCACCAATAAATGCAAAATCCATACATGAAACTACTAAATCTTTCCCTTTAGATTTTCCTACAGCAGTTCTAATTGCATCATTCAATTTGGTTTTACCCATTACGTCTTTTAAACGATCACTATATTTTTTTGTGTCTTCAAATTTTAAAGGATCTTTTGATGTTAGTTTTGCATCAAGTTCTTTAAATTCGTTATTGTCGAATAAAATTTCGAAATATTCTTTACTACCAATACGAACATGGTAATCGTCTTCTGGGCTTACCCAAAGATTTCTTGCCAATTCATCTTGGTCAATAATTTTACCTGTTGGTGATTTGTACCACAGTCCTTTCGGAACATCTTTTTTGTCCTCGGTTGCAGTAGTAATTCCTTTTTCTTTTCTTTTAAACCAAGCCATAATTTTGTTTCTTGTTTATTGTTAATGGTTTATAGTTTGTTGATAACAATAAACAACAAACTACAAACAACAAACTTATAAAGTATTCACGTTATTCAAATCGGCAAAAGCTTGTTCTAATCTTGTGTTGAACGTAACTTCTCCTTCACGAACCCATTTTCTTGGGTCGTAGTGTTTTTTATTTGGGCTGTCAGCTCCATCTGGGCTTCCAATTTGTGTTCTTAAATAATCTACTTTGTTTACCATATAATCACGAATTCCTTCAGTGAATGCAAATTGTAAATCGGTATCAATGTTCATTTTAATAACTCCGTATCCAATAGCTTCTCTAATTTCTTCTAAAGTAGAACCTGATCCTCCATGGAATACAAAATCTACTGGATTATTCCCGGTATTGAATTTATTTTGAACATATTCTTGCGAATTTTTAAGAATTTTTGGCGTCAATTTTACATTTCCAGGTTTGTAAACACCATGAACATTTCCAAAAGATGCTGCGATGGTAAATCTTGGACTTACTTTCATCAATTCTTCATAAGCATAAGCTACTTCTTCTGGTTGTGTGTATAATTTTGAGCTATCTACATCTGAATTATCCACGCCATCTTCTTCACCACCTGTGATTCCTAATTCGATTTCTAAAGTCATACCCATTTTGCTCATTCTTTCTAAATATTTTTTAGAAATTTCAAGATTTTCTTCAATTGGCTCTTCAGATAAATCAATCATGTGAGAACTGAATAATGATTTTCCAGTTTCTGCAAAATGTTTTTCAGAAGCATCTAATAATCCATCAATCCAAGGCAATAAATTTTTCGCACAATGATCAGTATGTAAAATAACGGTTGCGCCATATGCTTCAGCTAAAGTATGAATGTGTTTTGCACCTGCAACCGCTCCTAAAATCGCCGATTTTTGATTTTCATTTGACAATCCTTTTCCAGCATTAAACTGTGCACCACCATTTGAAAACTGTATAATAACGGGTGCATTTAATTTAGCCGCTGTTTCTAATACGCCATTAATTGTACTAGATCCTACAACGTTTACAGCAGGTAATGCAAATCCTTTTTGTTTTGCATAGTTAAAAATTTCTTGCACTTGATCTCCGGTAGCGACACCTGGTTTAATATTGTGACTCATAGTTGTATGTTTTTAATATAAGAATGCAAAAATAAGAATTTATAAAATTAGAATGGATAATTAATTCCAAAATTTAGTACAGTTTTGCCAAAGTTGATTCCTCTAAACCAGCGATCTTGTGTTTCACGTGCCGGATCATAGGTTTTGTAGCCTAAATCAAATCGGAAGACAAAAAAGTCAAAATCATATCTAAATCCGATTCCTGAACCAATTGCAATGTCTTTTAATGACGCAATTCCATTAAATGTATACTCTTCATCTTCAACATTATCTAATACGTTCCAAATATTCCCTGCGTCTACAAAAAATGCACTGTATAGGTTACCTCCAATTCTAAATCTAAATTCAGTACTAAAGGCTAATTTTAAGTTGGCTTCGTTAAAATCCAAAACACCACCACTGCGACCTGGCCCTAAACTATAGGCTTGCCAGCCACGGTTATCGTTTGAACCTCCAGAAAAATAACTTCGTGAAAACGGAATTGAATTTCCATTGCCATAAGGTATTGCGATTCCTGCAAATGAACGCATTGCCAGCGTGTTTTTCTTCCCAAAATCCCAATGTTTTACAAAATCAACTTCTGTTTTAATGTACTGTGAATATTCAATACCAAATAACTTTTTCGTTCCATTTTCACTTACTTCTTCATTTAGGTTTAATCCTTTTCCAAGTAATGAAAGTATATTTCCTGCCGATTCTATTTTTGCTTTAAAGTTGTAATAATTTCGATCGTTGAGGTTATTTTTGGTTGATTTATTAAACACTAAACTTGACGAAACAATTAAGTTGTCTTCAATTAATCGGACTCTTCGTTCTCCTATGCTTCGAATTGTTTTAAAGTCTTCGTCGTTAGGTGATAAATTAGGATCGCCACCATTTACAATGAAATTGATAAATTCAACCGCACCATCATTGGTTAAGTTTCCATTATCAACCCACTCGGGGTTAGTATTATAAATTTGAGCAAGATTATTTAAAGTATTATACGAATTTATATACACGTTAAAATAGTTTGCTGCATTTAAATTTCTTACATAATTTAACCCAATCAATTCAAATTTGAAATTGTTTTTTGCGTTGTTTGTAGACCAACTATAGCTTATGCCTCCCGATAGACTTTGTTTGTCGAGACCAATATTTTTTTGATTTGTAATCCCTGTACTTATTTGAGTCGATGGAAACATTTCTTTTCTAATAATGCTTTTTACATTTGCAGGAAAGAAAATCCGAGGGAAATTTAGTTTAACATCGGCACCATATTCAGAAATATTAAAAAACACATTGTTTGGATTCGCCAAATCTTGTGAAGAGCCAAAATTTCCTCTTGTCGAAATTTCTAATATTTCAGCCCGTTTGAAAACATTACGCCAAGTAAACGACATAGTTCCGCTAATTCCAAATTCTTGAATATCTGAAGTGGCTAAATCAATAGAAGGTGTCCATTTGAATTTTGGTTTATTGATCAGATATATGTTGGCAATCAACGAAGTGTTTGTCGAATCGCTTGGATCTTGTTTGTATTCAATATTAGGATAATTGAACATTTTTAAATTACTCAACGCTTTTGAAGTCAATGTTCTGTCGGTATCACTGAAAAGTGTTCCTTTTTCAATAAATACGGCATTAGTAAGTGCTTTTGGTTTATACGCAAGACGACCTGTACTATAAATATTATAATTGTTATATATGGCACTGTCTTTTACTTTGTCTTTTTCTTTATTTGAGATGGTATTCGTGAAAATGTTTACTTGACTTATAGTGTATATTGTAAAAGGTTTTTTAGTTAAAGTATCTGCTTCTTTTACATTTCGATCTTCAATTTTTAGAACTACATTCATTTTTTGAATCAAATCATCAGTGATAGCTTCAAACTTTACATGATTTTCTTGAAAATGATATACACCGCTATTTCTAAATTGTTGCGTAATACGTTTGCGTTCGGCATCAAAATTAGCATAAGAATATTGCGTACCCTTTTTGATAAATGATTTATTTTCTTCAAGAGTATATAAACTATCTAAAGCGGGAGTTTCTATAGCTCTTGAGAGGGTATCAATAAAATAAGGTTTTCCAGTTTTAACCCGATACGTTATTTTACTTTTTTTATTTCCGATAGAATCAATTGCAACACTAACTTCATTTTTTAAAAAGCCATTATTGTAATAAAATCCGGAAAGGCGTTCTTTAGAAATCTCTGTTTTTTTCGATTCAATAATTACAGGTGCTTCACCAGTTGTTTTTAAGAAATTACTCAATCCACCCACAAAAAAAGACTGTCCCAAACGTTCAACTTGTTTGTCAGACAAAAAGTTTTTTAAATTTTTTCTTCGATTGGGTTTTTTGTCTAACCAGGCTTGGTAGGAAGAATCAGTATTTTTTTTGGCTAAATTATACAAGTGCAATCGCAGTGGAAAACCTCCAATATTAGAGTTGGGTTGTTGCACCACTAAATTACTAATTCGTTCTTCTTTTATTTGTTTTTCATTGACAATAATTTCGTTCTTAGCAAGCAATTGTTTTCCTTCGGGCACACGCTTTACTAACGAACACGAATAAATTATTGTTCCGATTACAAATAATAATGTTATTTTTGGTAAATTATTTCTCAAAGCACTTTTTAAAAGTTAGTCAAAAATACAATTTTTATGGTTAGTAAAAACCAAATTAAACGAATAACCAGTTTACTACAAAAAAAATATAGAAAACAAGAACAACTTTTCTTTGTAGAAGGAGTAAAAGGAGTTCAAGAATTACTAGATTCTAACTTTGAGTTGGTTGAATTATTTACCACAAATAGTGAACTGTTTTCGGTTGATAAAAGCAAAGTTTATGCCATAACAGAATCTGAGTTACAAAAAATTAGTGCTTTGACTACGCCTAATACGTGTTTAGCTCTTTTTAAAATTCCGGCTGCTGTTTCATTTGAAGAAAAAGGATTACTAGTGGCTTTAGACGATGTGCGTGATCCAGGTAATTTAGGAACAATTATTCGTTTATGTGATTGGTTTGGCATTAAAACATTGTTTTGTTCTGATGAATCAGTGGATGTTTATAATCCAAAAGTAGTTCAGGCTACAATGGGATCTATCAGTCGTGTTAATGTAGTATATGGTAACCTCGAACAATTATTAACTAATACAAAATTACCCGTTTTTGGCACTTTTATGGATGGGAAAAACATTTATAATGAAACACTTCCAAACGAAGGAATTATTGTCATGGGAAATGAAGCCAACGGAATTTCAAAAGCGATAGAAAATTTAGTTTCGCAACGTATTGCAATTCCTAGATTTGGCGATTTACAAGCAACCGAAAGTTTAAATGTAGCTACTGCGACAGCTATCGTATTGAGCGAGTTTAAACGGTAATTATATTAATGAAACGTAAAATTCACAAAGAATCCTCGCGTTTTCATTTCTTGTACATTTCCCGTCCACGGACTTCCTGGGGTGTTGTCTCTAATTAATTCATCGTTTACACTAAAAACGCCTCTAATGGATGGCGAAAACACAAAATATTCTAGGTAAATATCCACTCCAAAACCCATTTCATAGAAATTAGTCCATTGCGTCATTCTAAAGCGTTCGTTGTAATTATCTTCTTTTAATTTGTGATTACTTCCTAAATTTAAAGCTTTTGACATTCCGCCTACTAAATAAGGACGAACATTTCCAGTTCGTAATGCCGAGTATTTTAATAATAACGGAAAAAAGATATAAGTCGATTTCACCTCTCGTAAACGATCACTAGTATCGGTGATATCTGGATAAGTTAAATTGCGTTGGGTAATATATAACCCTGGTTCAAAACGCAAATCAAAATATTCGTTAAGACGTAAATTTCCAACTAATCCTACATTAAAACCAGTCGTTGTTTGTACCTCAATATCTTTGGCAACTGATAAATAATCAAATTTAAAATCCAAACTATTAAATCCTAAATAGTAGCCCCAATGCACGCGTTGTTTGTTCCAATTTTCTTTATTGATAATCGGATCTTTGCCAAACATGCCGCCTTGAGCAACTACAATTTGTGAAAAAAGGAAGATAAAAACCAGTTTCTTCATGCTATTTTTTTGATGCTCTATAAATAGTTGCCACACCCATCGTTTGAGGCAAATGTAATACTTCTATAAACCCAATTTTTCTTAAAATATTGTTCAAAACTTCGCCAAATGGAAAATTTTGTGCCGAAGTAGATAAATACGCATACGCTTTTTTATCTTTTGAAAATAATTTGCCTATGGTTGGCATAATGAAATTGGCATACACATAATACCCTTGTTTAAACGGAAATTTTGTAGGTACCGAAGTTTCTAAAATAATGAATTGACCTCCAGGTTTTAACGTACGTAAGATTTCCGACAAGCCTTTTTCTAAATGTTCAAAATTACGAACACCATAAGCTACTGTAATCACATCAAAATAGTTATCGGCATACGGAATGTTTTCGCCATCACCTAAAACCATTTGAATTTTAGTATCTAATTTTTGGGCTTCAATTTTCTTTTTCCCAATGTCTAACATGCCCTGCGAAATATCTAAACCAATTATTTCTGATGCCGAAGTTTTGGCAAATAAAATAGCTAAATCGCCCGTGCCTGTAGCAATGTCTAAAATAGTAGTGGGCTGTTTTGCCGCTACCATTTTCAGGATTTTTTGCTTCCACTTAGCATCCGTGCCAAAAGAGATGATTTTATTTAAACCATCGTAATTTTCAGAAATAGTGTCAAACATTTGAGCCACTTGCTCTTTTTTACCTTTATCGGAATCTTGATACGGTTTTATGGTTTCAGACATTGTTTTGATTTTGAAGTGCAAAAGTACGGATAAATTTTCAATGTGTCAATTTGCCAATGTGTCAATTTGCCAATGTGTCAATTTGAAAATTCAACCTGAAACTTGACCCGAGGCGACAGCCGAACGGAGCGAAGCTAAACTTGAAACCTAAAAAATAGAAATTGTTGTCAAGTATATTACCCTAAACCCCACCCATTACCTTCGTCACTTCGAGTAGCGCAGCGTATCGAGAAGCCATTACCCATTACCCATTACCTTTTCACATACGTTAAAAAAGTAAAATCAAACGCATGTTTTTCGTCTTTTGGGTGGAATTCTTCAAAAACCAATTTCCATTTATTCGTATCAATTTCAGGGAAAAAAGTATCGGCGTCAATAGTGGTATGCACACGTGTGACATCTATTTTATCGACTACGTCCAGTGCTTGTTTATAAATTTCACCACCGCCAATCACAAAAGCTTCTTCGTTTGCAGGGCATAACGCCATCGCTTTTTCCAAACCAGGCACAACAATACAACCTTCAGGGGCTTGATAATCGTGTTGTCTGGTAATGATAATATGTGTGCGATTAGGTAACGGTTTTGGAAAACTCTCAAAGGTTTTGCGCCCCATAATGATGTAATGCCCAGAAGTTAACGTTTTAAAACGCTTAAAGTCTTCGGGTAAATGCCACAGGAGTTGGTTGTCTTTTCCTAAAGCATTGTTCTCTGATGCAGCTGCGATTATGGTGAGCATAGTTAAAAATTTGATGTGCTAAGGTAGTGATTTTAATTTTTTAAAAAATTGACTAGTAGTAATAAATAGCTATTTAACGGTTCGCAGCTACCCGAAGGGCGGGACTTTTACCACAAAACTTGATTTGAAAAACTAATGTTTGATTAACCACAAAACTGTCTTTGGAACACGAAACCCCGCCTTTTGGGTAGGTGCTGTTAGCGGTTCGGGCTTTTGTCATCATAGTTCAATTTTTAATTCTTTTGCTAAATCTCTAACATATTCTTTATGTGAAGTTTTGGCTGGTTCAATGTTGTGATAATACTCTTTGAATAATTCAGAACCTTTAACTTTGTCGTCAAACCATACTATTAAAGCTATGTCCAAATTTGCTCTCGGTGTTGCGTCATAAGGTAGGTGTCCATTGTTAGAGATTATCTTGTCTTTCGTGTCTATTCCAGAAAACCAATCAAACCCTTTCGTTTCAAGTCCTTCAATAATTTCTTTCGTAATTTTCTTATTGTCGTTCGTGATTGTCCACCAATAGTCTTGTCCTTTTAATAAGGTTCCAAGTCTGTCCCTGATTTGGCAATCATATTCTTTATAATACTTTTTGTCTTCTGTTGGTGATTGAAATTTGTAAAGACTTTCAATGCAAACACCAAGATTTACAACAAATTTTCCGTATAAATTCTCCCTTAGCCCTGGAATCTCATAACCTTGTCCAATGGGATATTGTCCGCTTTGAAAGTTTATCACCTGTATTATTCCATCGTCAAGTCGTCTGTTAAATGTCCTGCCGTTTTTCTTGAAGCCAAGTGGTTTGAGTTTAGCAAATACGTCCTTCTCAACTATGTCAAGTTGAGTTTTAAAATCTGTCTGTGTCGCTGATTGTTCAGTTTCACTTTTAGATTTCTCTTGCCGTTTAAAAATGTCAAATAGTCTCACTTTTATTTTTCTGTTTGTTTGAGTCTGTTCATTTTGCTGTTTAGGTGTCGTTTTTTAGCCTGACCGCTAACTTGTATATATGCTCAATTTTTTTAATATTTAGTTTTGAGCATAGCCACACGTTTTAGTATGGCTTTGCTCAACAATTTATGTTATTTACTGTATAATTCTTACACCGCCACAGCCCCTTTAATGTGCGGGTGTGGGTCGTAGCCTTCCAATGTAAAATCGTCAAAGGTGAAATCAAAAATATTGGTTATGGCTGGGTTTAATTTCATTGTGGGTAACGGTCTACACTCACGAGACAATTGTAAATTAACTTGCTCAATATGGTTGTTGTAAATGTGCGCATCACCAAACGTATGAATGAAATCGCCAACTTGTAAATTACACACTTGGGCTATCATCATGGTTAACAAGGCATACGAGGCAATATTAAACGGCACACCCAAGAAAATATCGGCACTGCGTTGGTACAATTGGCAACTCAATTTTCCATCGGCTACATAAAACTGAAAAAACGCATGACACGGTGGTAAAGCGGCTTTTCCATTGGCTACATTTTCAGCAAAAGTCACAGAAGTATCAGGCAAAACACTTGGGTTCCATGCAGAAACCAACATTCTACGGCTGTTTGGGTTGGTTTTTAACGTTTCGATTAATTCGGTAATTTGGTCAATTTCTTCGCTGTTCCAGTTGCGCCATTGGTGACCATACACAGGGCCCAAATCGCCATTTTCATCAGCCCATTCATCCCAAATTTTTACTCCATTTTCTTGTAAATATTGAATATTGGTATCGCCTTTTAAAAACCAAAGTAATTCATAAATAATGGATTTTAAATGTAATTTTTTGGTCGTTACCATAGGAAAGCCTTCGCTCAAATCGAAACGCATTTGGTAACCAAAAACACTCAATGTGCCGGTGCCTGTTCGGTCGCCTTTTTGATTGCCGTTTTCTAAAACGTGTTTTACTAAGTCGTGGTATTGTTGCATGTTTAAGTCAGAAGTTAGAAGTTAGAATTCAGAAATATTTGAACCCTCAACTACTTATTTAATACTAAAATTAATGTGAAATATTAGATACGTCTTTTGGATCATGTTTGTGTTTGAATAGAATTGCAAATGCAATTGTGATTACTGCAGCGTAAGCCGCAAAAGTTAGCCAAATGTTGTGCCAGTCTTTTCCTTCGGCGGTGGTGAAATATTTTTCGATAATATAACCGCTGGTAATACTTCCAAAAATAGCGCCAAAACCATTCGTCATCATCATGAATAAACCTTGCGCTGAAGAACGAATTTTAGAATCGGTTGAGGTTTCTACGAAAAGTGAACCTGAAATATTGAAGAAATCAAATGCCATTCCATATACAATACAAGATACAATAATCATCCATAAACCATCGCCAGGGTTTCCAAAAGCAAATAAGCCAAAACGCAATACCCATGCCACCATACTAAACAACATTACTTGTTTGATTCCGAATCGTTTTAAGAAAAACGGAATGGCTAAAATGAATAAGGTTTCAGATATTTGAGAAATGGACATGATTAACGTCGAATATTTGACCACTAAAGAATCGGCATATTCTGGAAGTCGTTTAAAATCATCTAAATACACATCGCCATAAGCATTGGTCAACTGTAATGCTGCTCCTAAAAACATACTGAACAAGAAGAATAAAGCTAATTTGTAATTGGCAAATAATTTAAACGAACTTAAGCCCATTAAATCAATAAACGATTTGCTTTCTGCTGTTTTCCCTTCCGGCGTACATTTTGGTAACGTAAATGAATAAATTCCCAAGGCTACTGCAGCAATGGCAGCAATGTAAAATTGGTTTTCACTGGCTTTGTTGCCAGTTAAGTTAGTAATCCACATGGCAACAATAAAACCAACTGTTCCCCAAACACGAATAGGTGGAAAATCTTTTACGACATCTAAACCGCCATTTTTCAAAGCATTATATGCTACGGAGTTAGAAAGTGCAATTGTAGGCATGTAAAAAATCATGGCAACTAAAATTACCCAGAAAAAATCGGTTGGATTTGCTATCTGTGGCACATAGAACAAAGTTAAACCGCCTAAAATATGTAAGATACCATATAGTTTTTCGGCATTCACCCATCGGTCAGCAATAATTCCGCATAAAGTGGGCATGAAAATGGATGCAATTCCCATCGTAGAGAAAATAGCGCCAAATTGTGCACCATCCCAATTTTTAGTTCCAAACCAATAATTTGCTACTGTAATTAGCCAAGCTCCCCAAACAAAAAATTGGAAAAAGCTCATTATCGTTAATCTGAATTTCACATTCATAGTTATATTTTTAATGGATTAAGATTCTTTTTTTGAAATTACATCTCTTATTTTAGCGGCTTTTTCATAATCTTCATTTTGTACCGCTGTTTCTAGTTGGTCATACAATTCTTTGATAGAATACCCCGAATAGTTATCAGCTGGAACAACTACATCTTCATCAGTGCCAAAAGTTTCGGGTTGTGATAAAATGGCATCGGGATCTTCCATATCTTCGTTTTCTGCTGGGTTGATGTTTAAATAAATTCCAGCTTTATCTAAGATATTTTTATAGGTAAAAATAGGTGCATTAAATCGAATAGCCAACGCAATAGCGTCAGACGTTCGGGCATCAATAATTTCTTCAATTTTATCGCGTTCACAAATAATGCTCGAAAAGAATACACCATCGACTAATTTGTGAATGATGACTTGTTTGACTACAATATCAAATCGGTCGGCAAAATTTTTAAATAAATCATGCGTAAGTGGGCGTGGGGGTTTGATTTCTTTTTCTAAAGCAATAGCAATAGATTGAGCTTCAAAGGCACCAATTACAATAGGTAATTTTCTATCGCCGTCTACTTCATTTAAAATTAAGGCGTAGGCACCGTTTTGTGTTTGACTGTAGGAAATGCCTTTTATAGTTAATTTTACAAGACTCATTTGTGGGGTAGTAATTAATCTAATGATGTTAAATTTAGATTTTCCTCTTTTTTACGAGTTCCATCCGCTTCAAAAATAAAAAAAAGAGCTATCTTAACAAAGATAACTCTAATTTAATTTAATATAGTTATTAACCAAATAATTAATTATGAATTACTGGCCTTGAATGTTTTTAGTTTTTCAATCAATTGAGGAACTACTGTAAAAGCATCTCCAACAACACCATAATCGGCAACTTTAAAGAAAGGAGCTTCAGGATCGGTGTTGATAACTACTTTTACTTTTGATGAATTAATTCCAGCTATATGTTGAATAGCGCCTGAAATTCCTACTGCGATATATAAGTTAGCTGCTACTGGTTTACCCGTTTGTCCAACGTGTTCGCTGTGAGGTCTCCAACCAATGTCTGAAACTGGTTTTGAACACGCGGTTGCAGCGCCTAATACCGAAGCTAATTCTTCAATCATGCCCCAATTTTCTGGACCTTTCATGCCACGACCTGCAGAAACTACAATTTCGGCATCGGCTATTGTTACTTTTCCAGAAACTTTTTCTACACTTTGTACTTTGATGCCAAAATCAGCATCATTTAAAGTTGGAGTATAGCTTTCTTCAGTTAATGAAGATGCATTTTCAATTAATCCGAATGAGTTTTTAGCAATACCTAATACTTTTACAGGTGTATTTATTTCAGTTAAATTAAACGCTTTGTTTGAAAAAGCAGTTCTTTTTACTTGGAAGGGCGAAGTGCTTTCTGGCAATGCTACCACATTTGAAGCATAACCAGCTTCTAAATTTACCGCTACTAATGGAGCAACATACAAACTATCTGTTGACGAAGAAACCAATACGATTTGAGCGCCTTCTTTTTTAGCCACTTGAGCAATTACATCGGCGTAAGCTTTTGCGTTAAAGTTGTTTAATTTATCGTTTGAAATGGTTGCTACTTTGTCAACGCCATAAGTTGCTAAAGCGCTATTGTCTGCATTATTTATAGTTACTGCAGTAACTGTTGTTCCCATGGAAGAAGCTACTTTTTTTGCGTAAGAGGCTAATTCAAAGGCTACTTTTTTTATTTTTCCTTCTGCTGATTCAGCATATATAAGTATAGACATGATTTTTAAGTTTAAAGGTTTATGAGTTTAAAGTTTTCAAGTTTCAGAGTTTGTAATCTGCGACTGAAAACTGCGACTGAACACTAAATTACTTTTGCTTCGTTATGTAATAAATTGATTAATTCATCTAAATTGTCAGCATTTATTAATTTAACTGCTGATTTTGCAGCTGGTTTCTCAAATTTAATTGATTTTGTTGCTGCAGCATCTCCGGTTGGCTCAACAATAGTAAGTACTTTAGTACGTGCCATCATGATACCTCTCATATTTGGAATTCGTAAATCTTTTTCTTCAACAATTCCTTTTTGACCACCAATTACTAAAGGTAAATTTGCTGAAATGATTTCTTTACCGCCATCAATTTCACGTGTTAACTTGGCTTCGTTTCCGTTTAAGTCGATTCCTACACAAGCATTTACAAAGTTGTAACCAAGAATACCAGCTAGCATACCCGGAACCATTCCGCCATTATAATCTAGTGATTCTTTTCCTGCGATAACTAAATCATAACCTCCGTTTTTAACTACAGTAGCTAATTGTTTTGCTACAAACATTCCATCGGTAGGATTGGCGTTTATTCTAATTGCTTCATCTGCTCCAATTGCTAAGGCTTTTCTTAATGTTGCTTCAGCATCGGCTCCACCAACATTTACAACTGTAACATTTGCACCTTGTTGTTCTTTGAACCAAATAGCGCGTGTTAAACCAAATTCGTCGTTTGGATTAATTACAAATTGCACACCATTGGTGTCAAATTCACTATCACCATTGGTAAAATTAATTTTTGAAGTAGTATCAGGTACGTGACTGATGCAAACTAATATTTTCATTTTATACTGTTTTAATGAGTTTTATTATACAGCTACGAAAATACAAAATAAAATCAAATAAAAAACTATGCACGCATAATAAATATGAATTTCTCACAAAAAATTTAATTTTTCAATTTAAAATGTAATTTAAGGACTTAAAAATGCTTATTTTTAAACATATTATCAACTAAATCGATTTAGTAGAAAAAATATGATTTTTTTAGATAACGGTAAAGGATAATTTTATTTTTCCTATTTTTGCGAATCATAATTCAATTAGAAATTAATTTCATGAGAACGATACAATTTAGAGAAGCTATTTGTGAAGCGATGAGCGAAGAAATGCGTCGCGATGAATCCATATATTTAATGGGAGAAGAAGTAGCAGAGTATAATGGGGCTTATAAAGCTTCAAAAGGAATGCTAGATGAATTTGGACCAAAACGTGTAATTGATACGCCTATTGCTGAATTAGGTTTTGCAGGAATTGCAGTTGGATCAGCTATGAATGGAAATCGTCCAATTGTAGAATTTATGACGTTTAACTTCTCATTGGTAGGAATTGATCAAATTATTAATAATGCGGCAAAGATGCGTCAAATGTCTGCAGGTCAGTTTCCAATGCCTATGGTATTTAGAGGACCTACAGCTTCTGCGGGTCAATTAGGTGCTACTCACTCTCAAGCTTTTGAAAACTGGTTTGCTAATACCCCTGGTTTAAAAGTTGTTGTCCCTTCAACGGTATATGATGCTAAAGGATTATTAAAATCGGCTATTAGAGATAATGATCCAGTAATTTTCATGGAATCGGAACAAATGTATGGTGATAAAGGAGAAGTGCCAGAAGGCGAATATACTATTCCATTAGGTGTTGCCGATATAAAAAGAGAAGGTACCGATGTTACCATTGTTTCTTTTGGAAAAATCATCAAAGAAGCGCATTTAGCAGCTGACGAATTAGCAAAAGAAGGAATTTCTTGTGAAATCATCGATTTAAGAACAGTTCGTCCAATGGATTATGAAACTATTTTAACTTCTGTGAAAAAAACCAATAGATTAGTAGTATTAGAAGAAGCATGGCCATTTGCATCAGTTGCTTCTGAAATAACTTATATGGTTCAAGAGAAAGCTTTTGATTTTCTAGACGCACCAGTGCAAAGAATTACTACAGCAGATACACCAGCACCTTATTCGCCAACACTATTAAAGGAATGGTTGCCTAATGCACAAGATGTAATTAAAGCTGTAAAAAAAGTTACATATAAATAGTAAAAAACGTCTTATATTTGAAACTTCATCAGTCCTTTCGCTGATGAAGTTTTTTGTTTTATTTATGAAAAAGAAAATCTTATTTTTTGCGTTATTTTTCACAACAATTATTTTTGGTCAAACAAAAGTAGGAGGTAAGGTTGTCGATGAAATGAACGAGCCAATAGCTTATGCAAATGTTGTATTAAAAGGATCGAAAGATGGAGTAATAACAGATGATAACGGTAATTTTTATTTTGAATCGGAAGGAAATTATGATACGTTAATTGTTTCGTTTGTAGGTTTTGATAAAGTAGAAGTTAAATTGGTTCCAGGACTCAATAAAGACTTAAAAATAGTATTAAAATCTGGTATATCATTAAATCAAGTAACTGTTTATACCGGAAAAACTTCAAAAAAAAATAATCCAGCCTTGGATATTTTGAGAAAAATTTGGGAACGAAGAAGAAAAAACGGTCTCAAGATGTTCAAACATTATCAATATGATAAATATGAAAAAGTAGAGTTTGATTTAAATACAATAGATTCTGCCTTTATGAAAAGTAAAGTTTTCAAAGGAATGGAATTTGTCTTTAAGCAAATAGATACCTCAAAAATTTCAGGAAAATCATTTTTACCTATTTTTATCAATGAGACTTTAAGTCAGGTCTATGGCAATAATGAAGCAAAAAAAACAAAAGAAATTACGACTGCCAATAAAAATTCGGGATTAGGAACAGGTGATGGAGTAAACACTTTTATTAAAGATTTATATGCCGATTATGATATTTATAATAATTATTTAAAATTTTTCGATAAGGATTTTGTGAGTCCATTATCTCGCACAGGAATTAATGTATACAATTATGTGTTGTCAGACAGTATGTATATTGATAACAAATGGTGTTATAATATTGTATACTATCCGCGCCGAAAAAATGAATTAACGTTTAAAGGTGATTTTTGGGTAAACGATACGACGTTTGCCGTTAAAAAAATAAATCTAGAAGCCAGTAAAAGTGCTAACATCAACTGGGTAAAAGAAATATATATTGAGCAAGAGTTTGAAGTAATGAATGATTCGGTATTTTTACTTACTCGTGATTATATGATGTCTGATTTTAGTTTTTCAAAGAAAGAAGAATCAAAAGGAGTTTATGGAAAACGTACGACACTTTTCAGAAATCATCAATTCGATTTACCAAAAGAAGATAAGTTTTTTAAAGAGGAAGTTAACTTCTATGATAATGCGGTGTACAATAAATCGGATGAATTTTGGGCCGAAAATCGCTTTGAAAACCTGAATAAAAATGAAGCCGGAATTTACAAGATGTTAGACACCTTGAAAGAAGTGCCTCGTTTTAAACGAATTTATAGTTTAGCCACCATTTTAGGTAGTGGTTATATTGAAATTCCAAAATGGAAAATGGATTACGGACCTATTTTTTCTACTGTTGGGTTTAACGATGTTGAAGGTTGGAGATTAAGAGCAGGCGGAAGAACTTATTTTGGTTCAAACGATACTTGGCGCATACAAGGTTATACTGCTTATGGATTTAGAGATAATAAATTCAAATATGGCATTTCAGGAAAATGGATGGTAGATAAGAAAAATCGCATTATATTATCTGCAGGTAATCGAAGAGATGTGGAGCAAATTGGAGTTAGTCTTACTACTTCAAACGATGTTTTAGGTAGAAGTTTTGCATCATCATCCTTTTTCTCTAGCGGAATAAATAATAAACTAACTTCGGTTAATTTAACAACATTAGGTTTTGAAATTGAGCCGATTAAAAATCTAACTTTTCAAACCAATCTTTCTTATCGTACCTTAAAATCGGCATCCGATCAATTTAGTTTAGATTATTACACAGATGCTTCACAAACAACCATTAAAAGCGAAGTAAAACAATCGGAAATTAATTTGGTAACCGAGTTTACTCCCAAAAGAAGAACAGTAGGTTATGGCGTAGAACGATTAGATGTAGACAATAATTATGCGCGAGTATTTTTAAGCTACAGCCAAGGATTAAAAGGAGTAATGAACAGCGATTTTGATTATCAAAAGCTTCAGTTTTATTATAGACAACCCTTATTAATTGGCGGATTTGGAAGGTTGTTTTCAACATTGGAAGTTGGAAAAACTTTTGGTCAAGTTCCGTTAGGTTTAATTGGAGTAATCCCCGGAAATCAATCTTATTTCATCATTGATAACACGTATAATTTACTTAATTATTATGATTTTGTAGCCGATGAATATGCGTCTTTACATTTCGAACATCATTTTAATGGTCGATTATTTTCTAGAATTCCTTTGCTTCGTAAGTTAAATTGGCGTGAAATCGTTGGTGTAAAAGGAGTTTACGGAACCGTTTCAGATGAAAATCGCTTTATTAATGCTTCAGGATTAGCGTATAGAGCTCCTGAAGATGTGTATTGGGAATATCATGCAGGAATTGGAAATATTTTCAAAGTTTTGCGCATTGATTTTGCTTGGCGCGGAAACTATTTAGACCTACCAGATGCTAACCGATTTACAGTAAAAGCTTCGTTCGGATTTTATTTCTAAAAACTATACTTTTTTTGCAAAACACTTTTGCTTCTCCACTTATATAATAGTACCTTTGCCATCCGTAATTAAAAAAAGAAAAAATGACTGCAGACAAAGTGACTACATTTGATGTATTAATTGAGATTCCGAGGGGAAGTAGAAACAAGTATGAATATGATTTCGAATTAAAAAGAATGCGTTTTGACCGAATGTTGTTTTCGTCAATGATGTATCCAGCCGATTATGGTTTCATTCCCGAAACATTAGCATTAGACGGTGATCCATTAGATGTATTAGTACTTATTAACGAGCCTACATTTCCAGGTTGTGTTATAGAAGTAAAACCAATTGGCGTTTTTCACATGGCAGATGATAAAGGGCCTGACGAAAAAGTGATTTGTGTACCAGTTTCTGATCCCATTTGGAATAAATTAAATGATTTAAGCGATGTTAATCCGCACTTAATAAAAGAAATTGAGCACTTTTTTCAGGTTTATAAAGACTTAGAAAATAAAAAAGTAGATGTGGAAGGTTGGGGAGATGTTAATGAAGCAAAAGATATCCTTATGAAATGCACTAAGCGTTTTGAAGAATTAGAAAACAAACCAGAAGGGTTATTTAGTATTAAATAATTTTTTATATTTTAATTAAAAAAGGCAGTATTTTTCTAAAATATTGCCTTTTTTGTTTATTTTTGCTCACATTAATAGTAAATAAACAAACAAAAATCTAATAAACAATTTATGGAATCAATGATGATTTATGTGCCAATAGTAATGGCAGTTATCGGCTTACTATTTATGTGGGCAAAAAGAGCATGGGTATTAAAACAAGATGCTGGAGACGGTAAAATGAAAGAAATTTCAGATTACATTTATGAAGGAGCATTAGCTTTCTTAAAAGCAGAATATAGATTATTAGCAATATTTGTGCTTTTAGCAAGTGTTGTTTTAGCAAGAATTACTTTTATTCCAGGTGTAAAAACGCATTTATTAATTGTGGTAGCCTTTATTTTTGGGGCTATTTTTTCTGCATTAGCAGGAAATATGGGAATGAAAATTGCTACAAAAACAAATGTACGAACTACGCAAGCCGCTCGTACTAGTTTGCCACAAGCTTTGAAAGTTTCTTTTGGAGGTGGAACAGTTATGGGTCTTGGGGTTGCTGGTTTAGCAGTTTTAGGATTGACTACATTTTTTATAATTTTCTTCCATTTATTTATGGGAGGTGTTTGGACTGATACAGAAGGAATGACCGTAGTGTTAGAAACATTAGCTGGTTTCTCTTTAGGGGCTGAATCAATCGCGTTGTTTGCTCGTGTAGGTGGTGGTATTTATACCAAAGCTGCCGATGTAGGTGCTGACTTAGTAGGTAAAGTAGAAGCAGGTATTCCAGAAGATGATCCACGTAACCCTGCTACAATTGCAGATAATGTAGGAGATAACGTAGGTGACGTTGCAGGTATGGGTGCCGATTTATTCGGGTCTTATGTAGCAACAGTATTAGCTGCTATGGTTCTAGGTAACTATGTAATTAAAGATATGGGCGGTAAAATCGAGGATGCTTTTGGCGGAATCGGACCAATTTTATTGCCAATGGCAATCGCTGGTTTTGGAATTTTATTTTCTATCATTGGAACCATGTTAGTGAAAATTTCAAGTGACGATGCTAAAGAGGCACAAGTTCAAGGAGCTTTAAACAAAGGAAATTGGGTTTCTATTATCTTAACGCTTATATCTTGTTATTTTTTGGTTGATTTTATGTTGCCTGAAGTAATGACTATGGAGTTTTATGGTGAAGGAGCTAAAGAAATTTCTTCAATGCGTGTTTTCTATGCAACAATTGTTGGATTAGTAGTAGGTGGAGTTATTTCATCGGTAACAGAATATTACACAGGATTAGGAACAAAACCAGTTTTGGCAATTGTACAAAAATCATCAACAGGAGCAGGAACAAACGTAATTGCTGGTTTGGCAACAGGTATGATTTCTACCTTCCCAACAGTTTTATTATTTGCAGGAGCTATTTGGGCTTCGTATGCATTTGCTGGTTTCTATGGTGTGGCTTTAGCAGCATCTGCAATGATGGCTACTACTGCAATGCAATTAGCAATCGATGCTTTCGGACCAATTTCAGATAATGCAGGTGGTATTGCTGAAATGAGTGAATTACCAAAAGAAGTGCGTACAAGAACCGATATTTTAGATTCAGTTGGTAACACAACTGCAGCAACCGGAAAAGGTTTCGCAATTGCTTCTGCTGCATTAACATCATTAGCTTTATTTGCTGCCTATGTAACGTTTACAGGTATTGATGGTATTAATATTTTCAAAGCACCAGTATTAGCTATGTTGTTCGTTGGTGGTATGATTCCTGTGGTTTTCTCTGCATTAGCAATGAACTCTGTTGGAAAAGCAGCGATGGATATGGTGTATGAAGTACGTAGACAGTTCAAAGAAATTTCAGGAATCATGGAAGGCAAAAACAAACCAGAATATGGTAAATGTGTTGAAATTTCTACAAAAGCGGCTTTACGCGAAATGATGTTGCCTGGTATTTTAACGATTGGTTTCCCAATTGCAATTGTACTTCTAGGAAAATTAGTTTATGGAGATAACAACCAATTAATTGCTGAAATGTTAGGTGGTTATATGGCAGGAGTTACCGTTTCAGGAGTACTTTGGGCTGTGTTTCAAAATAATGCAGGTGGTGCTTGGGACAATGCTAAAAAATCTTTCGAAGCAGGGGTAGAAATCAATGGAGAAATGACCTACAAAGGTTCTGATGCGCACAAAGCGGCTGTAACTGGAGATACTGTTGGAGATCCATTTAAAGATACTTCTGGTCCTTCAATGAACATCTTAATCAAATTAACGTGTTTAATTGGTTTAGTAATTGCGCCAATTTTAGGAGGTCATAGTGCTACAACAGAAAAAGAAGCTTGTTGTTCAGGTGAGAAAAAAGAAGTTGTTTGCAAAGATAGCAAATGCGATTTATCAAAATGCGCAACAATGACAAAAGATGAATGTGCTAAAATGTGTGAAGCTAATGGATGTTCTCAAGAATGTAAAGAAAAATGCATGTCACAATATGATGAAAATGGAAATTACATCGGTGAGGCAGCTCATGAGCATGGACCAAATTGTAATCATGACAAAATAATTAAAGACATTAAAGTAATTAAAACTAAAGTAGCTGATGGAAAAGTAAAAGCAACGGTTACATTAATTACAATGGTAAATGGTAAAGAAATTTCGGAAGAAAAAGTTTTCGAAGGTTCGGAAATGGAAGTTGATGCTAAAATTGCCGCTTTAGGAAAATAATTATCATTGACACAAATATTTTAAAAACCGCACAGCAATGTGCGGTTTTTTTATTTATTTTTATAGAATAAATATGATCAATATGAAACCAATAAAGCTATTTCTATTTATTTTTTTATCCACGATTTGTTTTGGACAATCTAATTTACCCTTAATTCCTTTACCTCAAAAAGTGGAATATCATTCGGGAAGCTTTATCTTGAGTTCAAAAACAATTATTCAGTCAAAGGATACTTCTTCATTTGAAGCTTTATTTCTTAAAGAAAATATCAAAAATCAAACCGGATTAGAGCTGCAAATTTTAGCCGAAGCACCAACAGCTGTTTCTAAAATTAATTTAGTTTTCGATGTTGAAGGGCCTACCGAAAGTAATTTAAAAGAAGTCTATAAATTAATGGTTAACAACCAATCAGTAACTATAAATGCCGAATATAATCAAGGACTTTTTTATGGTATTCAAACGTTATTGCAAATGGTTCCGTTTGAGAAAAAAAACGAAATTGCTATCCCTTGGATGAAAATATCAGATGCGCCAAAATATGCTTGGCGTGGTATGCATCTGGATGTCTGTAGACACTATTTTCCTATTTCATTTATAAAAAAATACATTGATTATTTAGCGCACTATAAAATGAATACTTTTCATTGGCACTTAACCGAAGATCAAGGTTGGCGCATTGAAATCAAAAAATATCCAAAGCTAACAGAGGTTGGCGCTTGGAGAAACGGTTCAATGATTGGACGTTATTACGACCAAAAAATTGATGATATAAAATACGGTGGTTTTTACACGCAAGAAGAAATTAAGGAAGTAGTAGCTTACGCTTCACAACGACATATTACAATTGTACCAGAAATTGAAATGCCTGGACATTCACTTGCAGCATTAGCAGCTTATCCAGAATTATCTTGTACAGGCGGCCCTTTTGAAGTAGGTAAAAAATGGGGCGTTTTCGATGATGTATATTGTCCTAAAGAAGAAACGTTTACGTTTTTAGAAAATGTGCTGACCGAAGTACTGGCTTTATTTCCTTCTGAATATATTCATATTGGTGGTGATGAATGCCCAAAAACACGATGGAAAAGTTGTGCGTATTGCCAAAAAATTATAAAAGAAAAAGGATTAAAAGACGAACACGAATTACAAAGTTATTTTATCCAACGCATTGAAAAATTTGTCAATAGTAAAGGGCGAAAAATTATTGGCTGGGATGAAATTCTAGAAGGTGGATTAGCACCAAACGCTGCCGTTATGAGTTGGCGTGGAACTGAAGGCGGAATTGCAGCAGCCAAAGAAAAACATTATGTTGTGATGACACCCGGTTCGCATTGTTATTTTGATCATTACCAAGGAAAACCTGAAAACGAACCTTTAGCCATTGGTGGGTTTACTTCATTAGAAAAAGTATACAACTTTAACCCAATGCCGAAAGAACTTAATTTAGAAGAACAAAAATATATTTTGGGCGCGCAAGCCAATGTTTGGACAGAATATATTCTTACTCCAGAACAGGTTGAATATATGATTATGCCAAGAATGTCTGCGCTTGCCGAAGTTTTATGGGGAACAGCAAATCCAGAAAATTTTATTGATTTTAAAACCCGTTTACAAGCACAAGAAATTTGGCTTAAAAACAACAACATCAATTATAGAAAAACCTCATTTACCGAATAAATAGGATGACAAATAGAAGAAATTTTTTAAAGAAAACCGCTTTAGCCACTGCAGGTTTGGCGCTTACAAGTTTCAAAAATACAACTGAAACTAGTGAAAATAAAGTGGTGTTAAATACGGTTCAAAAACCCATCGTACTTTCAACTTGGCGATTTGGAATTAAAGCAAACGAAGCCGCTTGGGAAATTTTAAGCAAAAATGGACGTGCTTTAGATGCCGTAGAAGCGGGTGTGAAAATTCCAGAAGGCGATCCTAATGAACGCAGTGTAGGCTATGGTGGCCGACCTGATAGAGATGGAAAAGTAACTCTTGATGCTTGTATTATGGACGAATTTTCGAATATTGGTTCGGTAGCCTGTTTGGAACACATCAAACATCCTATTTCTGTCGCCCGTGCAGTTATGGAAAAAACACCACACGTGATGTTGGTCGGAAAAGGAGCATTACAATTTGCTCTTTCACAAGGATTTAAAAAAGAAAATTTATTGGTTGAAGACTCCGAAAAAGAATGGAAAGATTGGTTAAAAACCAGCCAATACAAACCCATTGCGAATATTGAAAACCACGACACCATCGGAATGATTGCTTTGGATGCAAATGGAAATTTATCAGGTGCGTGTACAACCAGCGGCATGGCTTTTAAAATGCACGGTCGTGTAGGCGATTCCCCAATTATTGGTGCAGGATTATATGTGGATAATGAAATAGGTGCTGCAACGGCTACTGGACATGGCGAAGAAGTCATTCGGATTACAGGATGCCATTTGGTAGTTGAATTAATGCGACAAGGTTTGTCTCCTCAAAAAGCTTGTGAAGAAGCGGTAATGCGAATTGTAAAACTAACTCAAAATCGAGGCAAAGAATTAAAAGACATTCAAGTTGGATTCATTGCTTTGAATAAAAAAGGAGAATATGGGTCCTATTGTATACAAGGTGGTTTCAATTATGCCGTTCATGATGCAACTGGAAATAAATTAATAGATGCCAATTACTTTTTGAAATAATTTTTTGCCACAGATTAAAGGATTATTTAATCCGTGAGAATTTGTATAATCCGTGGCTAATATTCATAATTTATGTTCCAAAATAAAAAAATAGAAATCGCTTGTTTCAATCTCGAATCTGCAACACTAGCTCAAAAAGCAGGTGCGGATAGAGTCGAATTATGTGCTAATATTTCAGTCGGAGGAACTACGCCGTCAATCGAAATCATTCAACAAGCTCGAAAAAATCTATCTATCGATTTATATGTGATGATTCGTCCAAGAGGAGGGAATTTTGTTTACTCTGAATTAGAATTGGATCAAATGAAATCGGAAATCGAGACCATCAAAAAACTTGACGTTAACGGATTTGTTTTTGGAATTTTGAATGAAGACAAAACCATTAATATCGAACAAAATAAAGCTTTAATTGAATTGGCAAAACCATTTCCATGTTCATTTCATCGTGCTTTTGATGCTGTTTCTAATTATGAACAAGCATTAGAAGATGTTATTGATTGCGGATTTTCAACACTATTAACTTCAGGCACATTTTCTAATGTAATGGAAGGAAAAGAAGTCTTGAAAAAATTAGTTGAACAAGCAAAAAATCGCATCGAAATTATGCCAGGTGGCGGATTGCGTTCAAGCAATATTTCAGAAATGAATCAAATCGTCAATGCCAATTGGTATCATTCATCGGCCATAACCGATGGAACTGAAATTGCTAATCCAGAGGAAATTACCCAACTAAAGAAAAAGTTGCAATCGTAAATGATTTGATATGTTTAAAAAAATATTCTTATTTTTTATTCTAGTTTGCTGTTCGATTTCAGCACAGACTTCTTATCGTAATTTGTCGACTGAAAATTGGACATTCAATAAGCAATACGAAACAAAAAAGCTTAAGGCAACTATTCCCGGAACCGTTCATACCGATTTACTTCAAAACAAATTAATCCCTGATCCTTTTTTTGGAGCCAACGAAAAACAATTGCAGTGGATTGAAAATGAAAATTGGGAATACGAATCCACTTTTTCCTTATCTGAAAAAGAAATTTCCAATGAAAATATCGACTTAGAATTTGATGGTTTAGACACGTATGCTGCTGTTTATATTAATGGAAAAGTAGCTTTAGAAGCGAATAACATGTTTCGAAAATGGACAATTTCTGCAAAAAATCATCTTAAAAAAGGAAAAAATCATTTAAAAATTGTATTTCTATCAGCCGTTCAAAATGGAAAAGAAGAAGCTGCAAAATTAACCTATATTTTACCCGAAAAAGAACGTGTTTTTGTTCGAAAAGCGCAATATCAATTTGGTTGGGATTGGGGACCTCGATTTGTAACCGCTGGCATTTGGAAAAATGTCCAATTGAAATTTTGGAATTCGGCTACAATCGAAAACATAAAATTCAGTCAAGTTGAATTGAATGACAAAAAAGCGATTTTAGAATTTACAACTGAAATTCGTCTTTCTGAAGTAAAAACAATTCAGCTACAAATCAATGAAAAATCAGAAACATTTCATCTTAAAAAAGGAACGAATAAAGTAAAAATGCATTATGAAATTTCGAACCCAAAACTTTGGTGGTGCAATGGATTAGGAGTTCCACATCAATATGAATTTCATTTCTTATTGGAACAAAATCGTGAAATTTTAGACAAAAAAGAACTAAAAATCGGTCTTAGAACCATTGAATTAGTACAAAATAAAGATGAATTTGGCACAAGCTTTTATTTTAAATTAAACGGGAAACCCGTTTTTATGAAAGGGGCAAATTATATTCCGCCAGATAGTTTTATCTCTAAAAAGTCAGGTTCAAGTTATCACGAGACAATTCAAAACGCTAGAAAAGCCAATATGAATATGCTTCGTGTTTGGGGCGGTGGCGTATATGCTGATGACGAATTTTACAATGCATGTGATGCCAATGGAATTTTAGTTTGGCAAGATTTTATGTTTGCTTGCGCGATGTATCCCGGAGATGAAAAATTTATTAAAAACATAAAACAAGAAGTAATTGATAACGTAAATCGATTACAAAACCATCCAAGTATTGCCATATGGTGTGGCAATAACGAAAACGACGAAGGTTGGCACAATTGGGGTTGGCAAAAACAATTTAATTATTCAAAAGCCGATTCGACTCAAATTTGGAAAGATTACAAAAAAGTATTTCATGAAATGATTCCACAAACTTTAGACAGTCTTTTATCTAAAGAAAAGAGTCTGTATTGGCCTTCTTCTCCTTCCATTGGTTGGGGAAGAAAAGAAAGTTTAACCCAAGGCGATTCCCATTATTGGGGCGTTTGGTGGGGCAAAGAACCTTTTGAAATGTATAAGAAAAAAGTAGGCCGATTTATGAGCGAATATGGATTTCAAGGCATGCCAAATTTAGAAACGTTGCAAAAAGTAATTGCCAAAGAAGATCTTAATTTTACTTCCGAAGCGTTTAAAAATCATCAAAAACATCCTACTGGGTTTGAAACCATAAATGAATACATGACCCGAGATTTTCGGGTGCCAACTTCTATGAGAAAATACAATTATGTCTCGCAATTACTGCAAGCTCATGGAATGAAAATCGCAATTGAAGCGCACCGATTAGCGAAACCCTATTGCATGGGATCTTTATATTGGCAATTAAACGATTGTTGGCCTGTAACTTCATGGAGTACTTTGGATTATTACGGCAATTGGAAAGCGGCGCATTACCAAGTCAAAGAAAGTTTTGCTCCAATACTTTTAGCAGTAACAGAAAATGCGGATGGATATTTAATTATTGGAAGTAACGATAATTTGGAAGTAAAAGAAGGAATAGTAACCGCTAAGTTACTTGATTTTTCTGGAAAGGAACTTTGGACTGCATCAAAAGAATGTGTTTTGGATGTTGAGAGAAATACAACTTGTATGCAGATTTCGAATGTTGATTTGCCAAAATTTGAAAAAGGAAAAACAGTATTAGTTTTAGCATTTACAAGTAATCATAAAAAAACCGTTGCGTATCATTATTTTGTAAAACCAAAAGAGTTACAACTTGAAAAACCAACTATTGAATTAAAAATTGTAGGCGAAACACTTATCGAGCTTAAAACAAATACACTTGCAAAAAACGTGTATTTAGAAGCAAATAGTGCTTTTTTTGAAGAAAACTATTTTGATTTAGTGCCCGGAATTCCAAAAATCATAAAGACGCAAAAACCAACTCAAGAAACTAAGGTATTGTCTTTATTCGATGCTATGAATGAATAAAACATAAAAAAAACGCCTCAGTTCAGGCGTTTTGTATGCTAAAATAAACCGTTTAATTCGGCGTCAATTCGGTTGATGATGTTTCCTAAATCTTCAGGATTATTAACAAAGTCAATATCGTCTACATCAATGATTACTAATTTTCCTTTGTCATAAGTTTGAATCCATGCTTCGTATCTTTCGTTCAAACGACTCAAATAATCAATTGAAATTGAGTTTTCATAATCTCTACCACGTTTATGGATTTGGCTCACTAAATTTGGAATCGAACTTCTTAAATAAATCAATAAATCTGGAGCACCTACTAAGCCTTCCATCAATTCAAATAACGAAGTATAATTATTATAATCTCTATTAGCCATTAATCCCATGGCATGAAGATTGGGTGCAAAAATATGCGCATCTTCATAGATGGTTCGATCTTGAATTATATTTTTACCACTTTCTCTAATTTGTAACACTTGACGAAAACGGCTATTTAAGAAATAGATTTGAAGATTAAAACTCCAACGTTCCATTTGATGATAAAAATCATCTAAATAAGGATTGTCTACTACATCTTCAAAGTGTGGTTCCCACTTAAAATGTTTCGCTAATAAACGTGTTAGGGTTGTTTTTCCAGCGCCAATGTTTCCTGCTACTGCTATGTGCATTATGGTAAAATTAATTTATAATTAGTAATTTTATTTTGGGTAAAAATAGCTAAAATTCCATCTTTAAAGAAAAAATTATCAACGAAATTTTCAGCTAACTTAATTTTACTACTTCTTTCTCTTGTAACGTCGTAAAAATAAATTTCATTTTCATATAAATATAGAGCAGTAGAATTATTTAAAAGTTGTATTTTATTATATTTTGGAACAGATCCAATTGCCTTTATTGTTCCATATAATGAAGAAGAATACAATTGATTAGTAGTGTCTATCCAATAAAAAAAAGTGTAATCTGAAAAGTAATTTTTTATGTTTCTTTTTAAAGGAGTTGAAATCCATTTTAGATAATCATTAGTTATATTATATAGCCCAATTTTATTTGAAATTCCGTCATAAATCCATAATTGATTTTGTGCTGATAAACCAACAGCATCGAGTTGAACTAACTCAGGGTTCAAATTAAAGTCTATTCGTTTAATTTCATTCAATTGGTTGTCTAATAGTACAACAGTATTGAAATCTTTATAAAAAACGACAATTTGTAACGGATTTTGAAAATCTACGTTATAAATTTTTCCGAGGCCAACATTCTTGTATTCAAAATCAGAAGTTGAACGCTTAATAATGACATTGTTTTTAATTCCATAGTGATTTTTTTGATTGTCAAATCCTAAAAAAATGTCTATTTCCCAAGTATTAATATCTAGTTTTTCTGTTGGAATTGTATTTTGAGAAAATCCCAAAGCATTCCAAAAACATAAAATCAATAGTATTAGGTGTTTTTTTTGAATCATGGGTTAAACTAAATTAAGTTTCAAGTGTCTAATATACTACTTTAACATAAAATTAGTAGATAAATTATGTAACAATTTGCATTTTTGAAGACTAATTCATATCTAAATTATTATAATCAATGAAAAAAATAGTTATCTCGTCGCTTTTATTCATTTGTGGGTTTGCAAAAGCTCAAAATTTTCAAGGAATGGCTGTTTATGAGTCAAAGACAAGTACAGCAGAATTTACAAAAGGATTTAGCGGAAATAAAGACATTACACCCGAAATGCAAAAGCAAATTGAGGAACGAATGCGAAAAATGTTTGAAAAAACATTTGTACTAAATTTTGATAAATCAGCTTCAATTTACAAAGAAGAAGAAAAATTAGAATCGCCAGGGCAACAAGGTGGTGTCAGAATGATGACTTCAATGATGGGCGGTGGCGGAACTCACTATAAAAATGTTAAGGAAAAACAATTTATCGTAGATCGTGAGTTTTTTGGAAAAGAATTTTTGATTAAAGATTCCTTGCCAAAATATGAGTGGAAAATGGAAGGAGAATCAAAACAAATAGGAAACTATACCTGTTTTAAAGCAACAGCAGTTGTTAAAGTTAATGAATCTGATTTTAGAAATTTCAGATTTAGAAATCGTGAAAAAAAGGAAGCTGAAGCAAAAAATACTGAAAAGACTGAAGTAGCAAAAGATTCAACGAAAACGAGTAAAACCAATTTTACAAAAGATTGGGAAATGCCAAAGGAAAATACAATTACTGCTTGGTATTGCCCAGAAATTCCTGTTAATCAAGGTCCAGAAAATTATTGGGGTTTACCCGGATTAATTTTAGAAGTAAACGATGGCAAAACTATTATTTTATGTTCTAAAATTGTCATGAACCCTAAGGATAAAGTTGAAATCAAACCGGTTGTAAAAGGAAAAGAAGTTTCTCAAAAAGAATACAACGAAATCATCAAGAAAAAAATGGAAGAAATGCAAGAAATGAATGGCGGTCCTGGTGGCGGAAATCGTATGCAATTTAGAATGAGTAGATAAGCGAATAATCAAAAAAATAAATGAAAAAAATAATTATAGTATTCATTCTGAGTTTTTCTTCAATTGCTTTTTCGCAAAATATTCGATTTGATGGAACTGTAAAAGATTCTACAGGTGTAGGTCTAGATATGGCCAACATTATGGCGGTCAATCAAGTAACAAAAGCCATGGACGCCTACGCTATTACTAATGAAGCTGGAAAATTTACACTCAATTTAAAAGCTAATACGACATACACAATTAAAGCAAGCTACATCGGATTTCAGTCTTTTGAAAAAACAGTAACTACTGGAACCACAGCTATAAATTACCCCATTACTTTAAAGGAAGGTACTCAATTAAAAGAACTAGAAATTGTTTATGAAATGCCAGTTTCTATTTCGGGCGATACCATCATATATAATGCTGATTCATTTAAGAATGGTACTGAAAGAAAACTCGAAGATGTATTAAAAAAATTACCCGGTGTGGAGGTAAATAAAGATGGCGAAATTGAAGTAGAGGGTAAAAAAGTTCAAAAAGTAATGGTTGAAGGGAAAGATTTCTTTGATGGCGACACCAAATTAGCCACTAAAAATATTCCGGCAGACGCATTAGATAAAATACAAGTTTTACGAAATTATAACGAAGTTTCTAATTTAAAAGGACTCGAAAATAATGATGAAAATGTTGCCATAAATATTAAGCTAAAACAAGGTAAAAAGAATTTTTGGTTTGGGGATATGATGGCAGGTATTGGAGTTGGGCATGAGGAAGATCGTTACATCGTTAATCCGAAGCTATTTTATTATAATCCAAAATTTAGTATCAATGTTATTGGTAATAAAAATAATATTGGTGAACTACCATTAACAGCTCAAGATTATTTTAAATTCACAGGTGGATTCAAAAATATGATGCGAAAAGGAGGCTCTTCATTCAATGTGGTTTCAAATGATTTAGGAATCATGGGATTAAGAAATAATCAAGCAGCTAATATTGAATCGTCTTTTGGAGCAGCTAATTTTAGTTTTAATCCTTCTAAAGCATGGACATTAAGTGGATTTGGAATTGTATTAGGTAATAAAACCGAAATCGAAACCAAAACCGTTTCAAATCGTACTGATAATTTGCCAAATGGAACTTCTCAAATAATATCTGAAACGAAAGAAGATTTTACAAGACAAGATAGTAAGCAGGCTTTATTTAAACTGAGTTCTAGTTATGTGCCTTCTGAAAAAATGCATTTTGATTATGATGCATTAGTTAAATTTTCGGACCAAAAGGAAAATACTAGTTTGTTTTCTAATTTACTTTCTGATGTGTATACTAATAAGAAACAAAATCCATTTTCAATTAATCAAAACCTAAATTATTATTATACTTTAAATGATAAACACGTATTTGCTATTGAAATTCAACACTTGTATCAAGATGAAGATCCATTGTATAATGCTAATTTAGCAACACAACCCTTCCAATTGTCAGGCTATAATACTTCGCAAACAAGAGATGATATTAATCAAAAAAGATTTGTAACAACGAATAAATTAGACACTAAATTTGATTATTATTATATGGTAACACCAAAAAGTAATATCAATTTGACTTTAGGAAATACCTATTCGTATCAAAATTTTGATTCTTCAATTTTTCAAATTTTAGATAGCGGAGCTCAGAATAATTTGACAGCTACTGAAAATAATAATGATGTTAATTATATTTTTAACGATGTGTTTTTAGGAGTACATTATAAGTTTTTAACCGGAAAATTTACTTTTAATCCAGGATTTAGTGTACACCAATACAATATGAATGACCAACAGCTTGCTACTTCAAATAAGCAGTCATTTTCAAGAATATTACCTGATGTATATGCTTTATGGCAAATCAAAAAATCGGAAACATTGACTTATAATTATTCATTCAGTAATAATTTTACAGATATTAATAAATTAGCTCAAGGCTATGTTTTTTCAAACTATAACAGCTTATTTAGTGGTAATCGATTTTTAGAAAATTCAACCTCACAAGTACATTCTTTGCGCTATTTTAAATACAACATGTTTAATTTCGAAAATATTTTTGCTAATTTAACGTATACAAAACAGCTCGATGCAATTAAGAATAAGGCTTTGTTAACTGGAGTAAATCAAGTTTCTTCTGCGATAAATATGAATTCTAATTTCCCAGAAGAATCATTTTCGGGAAGCGCAAATTATGGGCGTTCGTTTTTAAAATATTATAAAGCAAATGCTCGAGTTTCTGTCGGATGGAATAAATTTAATAATATCCGTGTTTTCCCTGATTCAGATTCTGATCCTAATAATAATCCAACCAAAATTCAAACTACTGAATCTGTAAGTCAAAATTATACGTTAGGTTTTTCTACCAATTATAAGCAATTGCCTAATTTAGGATTATCATACAGTTATTCAATTAGCGATAATTTCTCTGATACGGTATATACAGATAGCCCTTCGTTAACTTTGGAGTATTATTTTTTAGAGGCATTTTCGTTCACTTCAGAATATAGTTTTTTCCACAATTACAACAAGTCAAAAACGATTGATAGTGAATATGATTTTTTATCTGCGAATATTATGTATCAGAAAAAAGATAGTAAATGGGAATGGAAACTTTCAGGAACCAATTTATTAGACACAAAATCACTTGATACAAATAGTTTTAGTCAGTTAGGAGGAACGAGTACCTTTTCAAGTTATAGAGTGCAACCGCGTTATTTGATTTTGAGTTTGAAATATAATTTATAAAAATACTAAACCACAAAAAAAGCCTGACTATTAGTCAGGCTTTTTTTATTTATATAAAATCAATTATAGCTTAAAAGCAGTTTTTACTTGCTCTACAAAATCTAGTTTTTCCCAAGTAAATAATTCAACAGTTACGGTTTTTGTTAAACCACCTGGAGCAGAAAATGTTTTAGTTACGGTTTCAGGAGTTCTTCCCATGTGTCCATAAGCAGCAGTTTCACTGTAAATTGGATTTCTTAATTTTAAACGTTGTTCAATAAAATAAGGACGCATGTCAAAAATGCTCTCCACAACTTTACTGATTTCTCCGTCTGTTAAATTCACTTTAGCAGTACCGTAAGTGTTTACGTTAATTGATGTTGGTTCAGCAACGCCAATGGCATAAGAAACTTGTACTAAAATTTCGTCAGCCACCCCAGCAGCTACTAAGTTTTTAGCAATATGACGTGTAGCATAGGCAGCAGAACGATCTACTTTAGACGGGTCTTTTCCAGAAAATGCCCCACCACCATGAGCTCCTTTTCCACCATAGGTATCAACAATAATTTTTCTTCCTGTTAAACCAGTATCTCCATGAGGTCCTCCAATAACGAATTTTCCTGTTGGGTTAATGTGGTATTTAATGGCATCATTGAATAAATGAGCATATTGCGGGTTTTTAGCAATCACTCTCGGAATCAAAATTTCAATAATATCTTTTTTGATTTTAGCTAACATCGTTGGCTCATCAGCAAAATCATCATGTTGAGTAGAAACTACAATAGCGTCAATACGAACGGGTTTGTTATCATCAGAATATTCTAAAGTAACTTGCGATTTAGCATCTGGTCGTAAGTAAGTGATTGCTGCGTTTTCTCTTCTTAAATCGGCTAACTCTTGAAGGATTTGGTGAGATAATTTCAAAGCTAACGGCATGAACTCAGCTGTTTCATTTGTAGCATAACCAAACATCATTCCCTGGTCACCTGCACCTTGTTCTTCTTTGCTGGCTCTGTCAACACCTTGGTTAATATCGGCTGATTGTTCGTGAATTGCAGATAAAACGCCACAAGAATTTGCTTCAAACATATATTCGCTTTTTGTATAACCAATTTTCTTGATTACATCTCTTGCGATAGTTTGTACATCTAAATACGTGTTTGATTTTACTTCTCCAGCTAAAATTACCTGACCCGTGGTAACTAATGTTTCACAAGCTACTTTTGATTCAGGGTCAAAAGCTAAAAAGTTATCAATTAATGCGTCTGAAATTTGATCCGCAACTTTGTCAGGATGTCCTTCACTCACTGATTCTGACGTAAATAAATAAGCCATAATTAAATTTATTATAAAATTAAGCGAGAAAAAAAGTAGATTGCAAATTGCGTAAAGAAGTAGAAAATACTGCTTTAGCATTTTTTTAATGAGGTTGCAATCAGTTCAAATTTTTCCTCTTTGTTTTCGTTTGCAAATGTATGAAGTGATTTTGATTAGAAAAAATAAAAAAGATCTTTTTAACTAAATTAGTTTTAAATTTTTTGTTTTATCAAATTATTTAGAAAAATAAACCACAATATATTATAATTAAAGATAATTAATCTATATTAAATATAATTTACTTAAAAACATAGAAAATATTTCATAATTACAATTTTGTTGCTACATTTGCATCGTTCATAAACATACTATTTGTTATCACGAAAGCTGGAGGGAATAGACCCAATGAAAGCTTAGCAACCTCCAACTAGGAAAGGTGCTACATTCTATTCCGATATTTATCGGAAAAAGATAACCCGAAGAAATTCTTTCCAATTTCTTGATAACATATTAATAATTTAAACATTGTGAAACGCTGTGAAAGCGAATTGTAACTCTGTGTAATAAAAAAATATGTCAAAAATTCAACAAGCCATAAAAGAAAGAATTCTAGTCCTAGACGGCGCTATGGGAACCATGTTGCAACGCAACAATTTCTCTGAAGAAGATTTTCGTGGCGAACGCTTCAAAGATTTTATACATCCGTTAAAGGGGAACAACGATTTGCTTTCTATTACACAACCCGAAGCAGTAAAACAAGTGCACCGTTTGTATTTTCAAGCGGGAGCTGATATTGTAGAAACCAATACGTTTTCTGGAACGACTATCGGTATGGCCGATTATCATATGGAAGATTTAGTGTATGAGTTGAACTATCAGTCGGCTAAAATTGCGCGTGAGGTGGCTGACGAATTTACAGACCGTCCTCGATTTGTAGCCGGTTCGATTGGGCCAACTAACAGAACAGCATCAATGTCACCAGATGTAAACGATCCGGGTTATCGTGCGGTTACTTTTGACGATTTACGCGTGGCGTACAAGCAACAAGTTGAAGCCTTGATTGATGGTGGTTGCGATGTTTTATTAGTGGAAACTATTTTTGATACTTTGAATGCCAAAGCAGCCCTTTTTGCCATTGAAGAAGTAAAAGAAGAACGTAAAATAGACATGCCAGTCATGGTTTCTGGAACAATAACTGATGCTTCAGGAAGAACGCTTTCGGGCCAAACGGTAGAGGCTTTTTTAATTTCGATTTCTCACATTCCGTTATTGAGTGTAGGATTCAATTGTGCTTTAGGAGCCGACCAATTGAAACCGTATTTGAAACGGTTGTCTATGAACACCCAATTGAATATTTCGGCACATCCTAATGCAGGTTTGCCAAACGCCTTTGGACAGTATGACCAAACGCCAGAAGAAATGCAAGCCTTAATTAGAGAGTATCTGCAAGATAATTTAATCAATATTATTGGAGGTTGTTGCGGCACTACTCCAGAACACATCAAAGCTATTGCTGATGTAGCCCAAGAGTTTAAACCGAGAACTGTTGAATTAAACTAAACCTGAAAGGTTTTCAAAACCGTTAGGTTTTTATACGATATGAGTACACACGAAAAGAAATATTTACAATTATCCGGTCTAGAGCCATTAATTATTACCCCAGAAACTAATTTTGTGAATGTGGGGGAACGAACTAATGTTACCGGTTCCAGAAAATTCCTTCGATTAATCAAAGAAGAGCAATACGAAGAAGCTTTGGATATTGCCAGAAATCAAGTAGAAGGTGGCGCACAAATCATCGATGTCAATATGGATGAGGGAATGTTGGATGGGGCCTATGCTATGACCAAATTCCTAAATTTAATAGCTGCTGAACCCGATATTGCTAGAGTTCCGGTAATGATTGATAGCTCGAAATGGGAAATCATCGAAGCAGGATTGAAGGTTATTCAAGGAAAAGGGGTAGTGAATTCTATTTCGCTAAAAGAAGGAGAAGAAAAGTTCATTGAGTACGCTAAAAAAATCAAACGTTACGGAGCCGCAGTTATTGTAATGGCATTTGACGAAAACGGTCAGGCGGATACTTACGAGCGTCGAATTGAGATTTGTAAAAGAAGTTACGATGTATTAGTAGATAAAGTAGGTTTTCCTGCTCAAGATATTATTTTCGACCCGAATATTTTCCCGGTGGCAACTGGAATGGAAGAGCATAAATTGAATGCGTTGGATTTTTTCCGTGCGACCAAATGGATTAGAGAGAACTTGCCGTATGCCCATGTTTCGGGAGGAGTAAGTAATGTGTCTTTTTCGTTTAGAGGGAATGATAAAGTGCGTGAAGCCATGCACTCAGCATTTTTATACCACGCCATTAAAAACGGAATGACAATGGGTATCGTGAATCCTGAGATGTTAGAGATTTACGACGAAATTGATTCTGTTTTATTAGAGTATGTGGAAGACGTTTTATTAAACAGAAGAGAAGATGCTACCGAGCGTTTATTGGATTTGGCAGAAAGTTTCAAAGGCGATTTCAAAGCCAATGAAAAAGCGATTGCAGAGTGGAGAAACGGTTCGGTTCAGGAGCGATTAACACATTCGTTAGTCAAAGGAATTGACGAATTTATAGAAATAGATGTAGAAGAAGCAAGACAAGCGGCCTCGAAACCCATTGAAGTCATCGAAATCAATTTGATGGCAGGAATGAATGTAGTAGGCGATTTATTCGGAAGTGGAAAAATGTTCTTGCCGCAGGTAGTAAAATCGGCACGTGTAATGAAAAAAGCAGTGGCCTATTTATTACCTTATTTAAGCCCCCCAACCCCCGAAGGGGGAGTTGCCGATTTTGTAGATAAGTTTGGATGGGAAACAGCCAGTCCAGCTTTATACGAGGAGCTTAATGCAAAAGCAAAAGAAATGCGCAATAAACCAACTGAAGCAGAAAAAATGCTTTGGAATGTTTTAAGCGATAAAGGAATTGAAAATTATAAGTTTAGAAGACAACACATTATTGGTGAATATATTGTTGATTTTGTATGTTTAGAAAAAAGATTAATTATTGAAGTTGATGGTTCTATTCATAATGAATTAGAACAAATTGAACACGATAAACAAAGAACAGAATGGTTAGAATCCAAAGGTTTTAAAGTAATTAGATTTACAAATAACCAAGTCCTTTCAGACCTGCTTGATATCCTAGAAAATATACGCAAAGAATTAAACACAATCTCAGTAGCTCCCCTTTCGGGGGCGGGGGGGGCTAGTGCCGGTAAAATCTTAATGGCTACTGTAAAGGGAGACGTTCATGATATTGGAAAAAATATTGTTTCAGTCGTTTTGGCGTGTAACAATTATGAGATAGTCGATTTAGGAGTGATGGTAGCGCCCGAAAAAATTATTGCAGCAACTATTGAGCATAATGTAGATATTATTGGATTGAGTGGATTGATTACACCTTCGCTGGACGAAATGGTGTATTTAGCTAAAGAATTGGATAAATTGAATGTTCAAATTCCAATTATGATTGGAGGAGCAACGACTTCGCGCGCACATACCGCGGTGAAAATTGCACCACAATACAAAGCGACGGTAGTACACGTAAACGATGCATCTAGAGCGGTTACTGTTGCCGGAAATTTATTGAATTCGGATACGAAAGAGAAATACACTCAAGACCTTCGTGCCGAATACGACGCCCTTCGTGAAGGCTATTTGAATCGAAGTAGAGATAAAAATTTCTTAACAATTAAACAGGCAAGAGCCAATAAATTACAATTGGATTGGAGTAAATACACACCAACAAAACCTAATTTCATTGGAACCAAAACCGTTGATGTCGCTATTGCTGATTTAGTCGATTATATTGATTGGACACCGTTTTTCAATTCTTGGGAATTGTACGGAAAATACCCAGCGATATTAACCGATGAGGTGGTTGGAGAACAAGCCACGTCTTTATTTGCCGATGCGCAAAAAATGTTGAAACAATTAATCAATGAAAATTGGTTGACTGCCAAAGGTGTTTTAGGAATTTTTCCTGCCAATACCATAAACGACGACGATATTCAGTTGACAACTGATAATGGGCAATCGTTCACTTTTTTAACCCTACGTCAACAATCCCAAAAAACGGCAGGCGCGCCTAATATCGCCTTAGCTGATTTTATTGCGCCAAAAGATTCAGGAGTTCAAGATTATGTGGGTTGTTTTTGTGTAACCACTGGTTTTGGAGTAGAAGAAAAAGCCAAAGCATTTGAAAAAGATCTAGACGATTATAATTCGATTTTGGTGAAAGCCTTAGGCGATCGTTTGGCTGAAGCCTTTGCTGAATATTTGCATTTGCAAGTTCGTAAGGAAATTTGGGGCTACGCCTCAGACGAGAATTTATCGAATCAAGAGTTAATTGCTGAAAATTATAAAGGAATTCGTCCTGCACCAGGATATCCTGCTTGTCCAGACCATTTGGAAAAACCAACGATTTGGAAATTATTAAACGTAGAACAAGAAATAGGAGTAAAGCTAACCGATAGCATGGCAATGTGGCCCGCTTCGTCCGTGTCGGGTTATTATTTTGCCAATCCAGAAAGTAAATATTTTGGTTTGGGTAAAATTAAAAAAGACCAAATTGAAGATTACGCCAAAAGAAGAAATATTAGTGTAGAATTAGCCGAAAAATGGCTCTCACCTAATTTAGTAGATTAATGAAGTTTTTAGTTTGTTGTTTATGGTTCTAAGTTAGAAACCACAAACAATAAACAATTAACCACAAACATAAAACATGAAAGTAACAGAACACATACAAAACGCTAATGGAAAGCCATTGTTTTCCTTCGAAATTCTACCACCATTAAAAGGTCAAAATATTCAGTCTATTTTTGATAGTATTGATCCGTTAATGGAATTTAATCCTCCATTTATTGATGTTACATATCATCGGGAAGAATATGAATTTAAGGAATTAGAGAACGGATTATTACAAAAGAAAATTGTAAAAAAGCGCCCTGGAACGGTAGGGATTTGCGCAGGAATTCAAAATAAATATAATGTAGATGCTATTCCGCATATATTATGTGGCGGTTTTACCAAAGAAGATACCGAAAATTTACTTATCGATTTAGATTTCCTAGGAATTGATAATGTAGTAGCGCTTCGAGGTGATGCAGTAAAAAGTGAAATTTATTTTAAACCCGAAATAGAAGGTCACACTTATGCTTCGGAATTGGTATCCCAAATTCATAATTTGAATAACGGAATTTATTTAGATGCCGATTTGCAAAATTCATCTAAAACCAATTTTTGTATTGGAGTTGCAGGATATCCTGAAAAACATATGGAAGCACCAAGTTTAGACAGCGATATTCATTTCTTAAAACAAAAGATTAAAAACGGAGCCGATTATATCATCACGCAAATGTTTTTTGACAATCAAAAATTTTTTGATTTCGTTACAAAATGTAGAGCTGCAGGAATCATTGTTCCTATTATACCAGGCTTGAAGCCAATAGCCACAAAAAAGCAATTGAATTTAATTCCGCACCGTTTTAGTATTGAATTACCCGATGCTTTAATTATGGAAGTAGTAAAAGCAAAAGACAATGAAGCAGTAAAACAAATTGGAATTGAGTGGTGTACGCAACAAAGTAAAGAATTAGTTGCAGCGGGTATTCCGGTTTTGCATTACTATTCTATGGGAAAAGCAGAAAATGTAAAAGCAATAGCGAAAGACATTTTCTAATTTATTTTTTACCGGTTTTTTCTCGAAAGATTTGCTCTAAATTTTTATTTTTTAGTGAAATCTGAAGGGTTTTTAATCCATTATTTTGTGCAAAATCAAACACTTCACTTCGCATATCCATATCAGAAGAAAATGTAAGTTCCCAAATTGTATGGTTTAGGTTTTTAACTCCTTTTAAATTAGGTAAAGAAGTAAAATCGTGTTCATTTACTTGTTTGTCAAATTCTACCTCAATGATTTGTTCGGTTTGATCGCTAACTAAGTTGGTTAATTTTTTATCAGTAACGATTTTTCCTTTATCAATTATTATAACGCGGTCACAAATGGCTTCAACTTCTTGCATAATGTGAGTAGATAGAAAAACGGTTTTATTCTTTCCAATATTTTTAATCAAATCGCGAATTTCTACTAATTGATTTGGGTCTAACCCCGTAGTAGGTTCGTCTAAAATTAACACATCAGGATTGTGTAATAAAGCGGTTGCTAATCCTACACGTTGGCGATACCCTTTTGAAAGTTCGCCTATTTTTTTATGACATTCAGGCGTTAATCCTGTTAATATAATTACTTCGTCAATTCTGGATTTAGCCACTTTATGTAAATCGGCATTAAAAGCTAAATACTCCCGAACATATAAATCTAAATACAACGGATTGTGCTCAGGTAAGTAGCCAACAGATTTTTGTACTTTTTTTTGATCTAAAACGACGTCATGATCGTTTACTATCGCATTTCCGCTATCTGATTTTAAATAGGTTGTCAAAATTTTCATTAATGTAGATTTTCCGGCTCCATTTGGACCTAAAAAACCAACAATTTCACCTCTTTTTATCGAAAAACTAATATTGTCTAACGCTTTTTGTGCGCCGTAATTTTTCGAAATATTTTCTACAACTATTGACATTGGTACTAAATTTTAGCAAAAATAACCTTTTTTAAAAGAACTCAAATTTATTTAAAAAAGTATTTGAGAAGTCACTTTTTTTAAAATTTTCCCATTCTAATTTGTTGCCAATACATTTTACTTTTTTTAATAATGCATAAAAAGAATAAATTGTAAATTTACAACGAATAAAAAGCTATGGAAAATAAAAAATATTGGCGCAACTGGTTAGATGATTTTCAATTGAATCATCCATTAGTGATTGCAGGCCCTTGTAGTGCAGAAACAGAAGAGCAAGTTTTAAAAATTGCGCACGAATTAAAGAATTCGGATGTTTCCATTTTTCGTGCAGGAATTTGGAAACCAAGAACTCGTCCAGGCGGATTTGAAGGTGTGGGAGCTATTGGATTAAAATGGTTACAAAAAGCAAAAGCTGAAACTGGTTTGTTAATGGCAATTGAAGTGGCAACTGCTGCCCATGTAAAATTAGCAATCGAGCATGATATAGATGTGTTGTGGATAGGAGCAAGAACAACGGTAAACCCTTTTGCAGTTCAAGAAATTGCCGATGCTTTAGCTGGAACCGATAAAATCGTATTATTAAAAAATCCAGTTAATCCAGATTTGTCTTTATGGATTGGAGGTTTAGAACGTTTATACAATTCAAACATTAAAAAATTAGGCGTAATTCACAGAGGTTTTTCAACCTATGAAAAAACAAAATACCGCAACAATCCCGAATGGCAAATCGCCATTGATATGCAAAATCGATTTCCAGATTTACCCATGATTTGTGATCCTTCACATATTACTGGTAAAAGAGCAATGATACAAGAAGTAGCTCAACAAGCCTTAGATTTGAATTATGACGGACTAATTATTGAAACGCATAATGACCCTGATAATGCTTGGAGTGATGCAGCGCAACAAATTACACCAGCTGTTCTTAAGCAAATGTTTGTTGATTTAAAAGTTAGAAAAACTACAGACGATGCTAGTGAATATAACCAAAAAATGGCAAAATTGAGAATGCAAATTGATGGTTATGATGAAAAAATACTGGAAAATTTAGGTTATCGAATGCAGATTGTAGACAAAATAGGCCAACTTAAAAAAGAGAAAAATGTAGCTATTCTACAAAATCAACGTTGGAACGAAATTCTCAATAAAATGACTAAAGAAGGGAAAGAAATTGGGTTGAGTGCTGAGTTTGTCATGCAATTATTTAAGGCAATTCATCAAGAAAGTATTAAGCATCAAGAAAAAGTGATGAATAAATAAAAAAAACGCCCTAATTAATTAAGGCGTTTAGATTTATTTAATTGGTTTTCTAAAATAAAATCGGGTAATAAAAATACCATCTCCATCCCCTTTTCCAGCGTCACTTTCAACAGCACTTGTAATGTGAACTAATTCCCAACCATCGTTATTGTATTTTTTTAATAAAGAAGTCATCATAGCATCATTTGAGGCAATATTTTGGAAATTTATACCAACTAAACTATAAAAGTTTACTAAAGTACTTTCTTTTAAATCGTCAATTTTAACATCTGAGCGGTCTTTGGATGTTTTTTCTTTACCATCTTTAGACCGAGTAGTTGTAAATTGGGTATAATCAACATCTCCACCATTTTCAATAATCCTAGATCTTCCTAAGCCACCTGGCACAACAGATTCTACAGAGGTTACAATTTTGAAATCGTAATTTTGAGAAATTGCAAAATTACTCATCAAAAGAGCTGTAATAAAAATAATTTTTTTCATGTTTATGATTTTAAAATTTATTCAAAAATAATAAAAATAGTTATTGATTAAGAGGATTCAATATTATGAAGATACAATTTCTTTAAAAATGCTATATTTGCTTTAATTAATTTACTTGTGTTACTGAGCTATTTTAGCTCAAACACTAACTTTTCAATTTAAATGACAGGAATTGTATATAAATCTACCGGAAGTTGGTACACCATTAAAACAGAAAATGGTGATTTTTTAGAGTGCCGAATAAAAGGTAAATTTAGAATGAAAGGGATCAAAAGTACCAATCCAATTGCGGTAGGTGATGTGGTAGATTATGATATTGAAAACACTACCGATGAAACTACAGGAGTCATAATAAATATTAAGGATCGTAAAAATTATATTGTTCGAAAGTCGGTAAATTTATCGCATCAAATGCACATTATTGCATCAAATGTTGATGTCGTATTTTTATTAGTAACAATAAATAATCCACCAACAACAACCAGTTTTATAGATCGTTTTTTAGTTACCGCCGAAGCCTATGGAATTGAAGCTGTTATTGTCTTCAATAAAATCGACACGTTTGATGATGCAACGCTAGACGAACAATTGTATTTACAACATGTGTATTCATCAATTGGTTATAAATGTTTACGAGTTTCTGCTAAGGATGGTAAAGGAATTGAAGAATTGAAAGCCTTAATGAAGGATAAAGTTTCGATGTTTTCAGGACATTCAGGTGTTGGTAAATCTACTTTAGTAAATACATTAGAACCTGGATTGAATTTGAAAACCAAGCAAATTTCAGAATCGCATGCTCAAGGGAAACACACCACAACGTTTGCCGAAATGTTTGATTTAGCTTTTGGAGCCCAAATTATTGATACGCCAGGAATTCGTGGTTTTGGTATAGTGGATATGGAAAAACAAGAAATTGGCGATTATTTTCCCGAATTTTTTGCGTTAAAAGATCAGTGTAAGTTTAATAATTGTTTGCATAAAGACGAACCCCATTGCGCTATTAAAAATGCTTTGGAAAATGATGAAATAGCTTGGTCGCGCTATAAAAGTTATACCCAAATTTTAGAAGGAGATGAAGAGCAGTATCGTGCCGATATATATGATGCCGAACGAAGAGCAAGTGATGAAACCAGAAAAAGTTAAAATTTAGTTTACTGTTCAAATATTATGAAAACTGTAATTCAACGCGTTTCTCAATCATCAGTTACAATAAATAACGAAATTGTGGCTCAAATTCAAAAAGGACTTTTAGTGTTAGTTGGAATTGAAGATGCAGATCAACAGGAAGATATTGTTTGGTTGGCTTCAAAAATTGCAAACCTTCGAATTTTTGCCGATGAAAACGATATTATGAATTTATCGGTGAAAGAAATAAATGGAGATGTTATTGTAGTTAGTCAATTTACGTTACATGCTTCAACAAAAAAAGGAAATCGTCCAAGTTATATCAAAGCCTCTAAACCAGATATTGCAGTACCACTCTATGAATCTTTTGTACAACAAATGGAATTAGAATTGGGAAAAAAAGTACAAACCGGTCGATTTGGAGCTGACATGAAAGTGAGTTTAGTTAATGACGGTCCGGTAACAATAATTATGGACACTAAAAATAAAGAATAATGAAACAAAAATGGATTAAATTTTTACTAAATTCAATTATAAATTCACTACTTTACAGTATTATTATTTATTTTATGGAAGTTAAATTAGAACCACTTAGATTTGTTTTTCAAGCGTTATTTTTTGGATTTTTTATGGGTTTTCTTCAAGTATTCGGAATTTCTTTTTTAAATAGAAATAATAAAAACAAACAATAATCATGAATATAAAAAACGCCCAACAAGAAGTTGATCATTGGATTAAAAACCACGGAGTTCGTTATTTCAATGAATTAACAAATATGGCTCAACTTACCGAAGAAGTTGGCGAAGTAGCCCGAATCATTGCCAGAAGATATGGCGAACAATCTGAAAAAGAATCGGATAAAAACAAAGACTTAGGAGAAGAATTAGCCGATGTGGTTTTTGTAGTCTTGTGTTTGGCAAATCAAACGGGAGTAGATCTTCAAGCAGCTTTTGATAAAAAAATGGAAGTAAAAACCAATCGCGATCACGACCGTCATCATAATAATGAAAAACTTAAGTAATTGTGAATTTAAAACTAAGTTATAATCTTCCAACTATAAACTCCATTCTTCAAATTTCTGGCTCCAAATCAGAAACTAATAGATTGTTAGTTTTGCAAGCTTTATATCCAAATTTAGTTTTAGAAAACACATCTAATTCCGATGATTCTGAAGTGATGTTGAATGCATTGCAAAACTTCCAACTTCCAACTTCCAACTTCCAACTCGTAGATGTTCACCACGCCGGAACAGCAATGCGTTTTCTTACGGCCTATTTTGCAATTCAAGAAGGAAAAGAAGTTGTTTTAACAGGCTCAGCTCGAATGAAAGAACGTCCAATTAAAATTTTGGTTGATGCACTAAATCAATTGGGAGCCGAAATTACGTATGAAGAACAAACGGGATTTCCACCGCTTAGAATCAAGGGTAAAAAGTTGTCAAAAAACAAAGTTACGCTACAAGCTAACGTGAGTAGCCAATATATTTCGGCATTGTTGTTAATTGCACCTAAATTAGAAAATGGTTTAGAATTAACTTTAGAAGGAGAAATTACATCGGTTTCTTATATCAAAATGACTTTGTCTTTACTGAATGAAATAGGAGTGAAGACTTTTTTCGAAAAAAATATAATTAAAGTTACCCATCACCCATTACCCATTACCCATCACCAAATAACAGTCGAGTCAGATTGGTCATCAGCATCCTATTGGTACTCCATAGTTGCTTTGTCAGATGTTGGCTTTCACGTTACACTCTCCAGTTATAAAGAAAATAGTTTGCAAGGCGATAGTGCTTTAGTCGAAATTTATAAAAACTTTGGAGTTGAAACTATTTTCAATGATAAAAATATAACTTTACATAAAGTTGAAAACTTGAAACCTGCAACTTTAAACTTGGAACTAAATAGTTGCCCCGATATCGCACAAACCATTGCAGTTACTTGTTTCGGACTTGGAATAAGTTGTCAATTAACAGGTTTACAAACATTAAAGATCAAAGAAACAGACCGACTTGAAGCTTTAAAAAAGGAATTGAATAAGTTAGGAGCAGAAATTAAAGTGACTAATGATTCATTGCATTTAAAATCTTCAACGACTATAAACAATAATATTAGAATTGCTACTTACCAAGACCACAGAATGGCTATGGCGTTTGCTCCTATAGCAGTAAAAGTGCCCATTATTATTGAAGATGCTGAGGTGGTTTCAAAATCATATTCTGCTTTTTGGGAAGATGTAAAGCAAATCGGATTTACGATCGAAAAAATATAAAAAGTCGGGATGACTGGATTCGAACCAGCGACCCCTAGCACCCCATGCTAGTACGCTACCAGGCTGCGCTACATCCCGAAACTGTTGCAAAAATAATACTTTAATTAGATTTATAAAAAATAAATCCCAATTTACTTGACAACCCCTATTTGTAGATTGTATATTTGCAGGCTTATTTTCAAGTTTAAATCCATTTTTAAACTTTTAAACGCTAAATTTTAAACTAAAAAAAATGAAATTATCTCATTTCAATTTCAATTTACCTGAAGAATTATTAGCCGAATTTCCTACCGAAAACCGTGATGAATCACGTTTAATGGTTGTACATCGAAAAACAGGATTAATCGAACACAAGTTGTTTAAAGATATTATTGACTATTTTGATGATGGCGATGTAATGGTTTTAAATAATACAAAAGTATTTCCAGCACGTTTATATGGAAACAAAGAAAAAACTGGAGCTCGTATCGAAGTTTTCTTACTCAGAGAATTAAATGCAGAACAACGTTTATGGGATGTTTTAGTAGATCCTGCACGTAAAATTCGTATCGGAAATAAATTATATTTTGGCGATGATGATTCGTTAGTTGCTGAAGTTATTGACAATACAACTTCTCGTGGAAGAACATTACGTTTTTTATATGATGGTTCTTATGAAGAATTCAGACAAAAATTGGTGGAATTAGGTGAAACACCCATCCCTAAATACATCAATCGCGAAGTAACTCCAGAAGATGCAGAACGTTATCAAACAATCTATGCCAAAGAAGAAGGCGCTGTGGCAGCTCCCACCGCAGGGTTGCATTTTTCTAAGCATTTATTAAAACGCCTTGAAATTAAAGGAATTAATTTTGCAGAAGTAACTTTACACGTAGGTTTAGGAACGTTTAATCCAGTTGAAGTAGAAGACTTGTCTAAGCACAAAATGGATTCGGAAGAAATGAAAATTTCACAAGAAGCGTGTGATATTATTAATAATGCAAAAGCAAAAAAGAATAGGGTTTGTTGTGTGGGAACTACAGCAATGAGAGCTATGGAAAGTTCGGTTTCTTCTCAAAGAACGTTAAACCCTTTTTCAGGTTGGACCAATAAATTTATTTATCCACCTTATGATTTTAGTTTAGCAGATGCTATGGTGACCAATTTTCATACCCCAAAATCAACTTTATTAATGATGATTTCAGCATTTTGTGGACACGATTTAATGATGAAAGCCTACAAAGAGGCCATTCAAGAAAAATACCGATTTTATTCGTATGGTGATGCTATGTTAATACTTTAATTAAGAAAATAATATTATTTAAATCCTAGCATTAGCTGGGATTTTTTTATTTCTGATTTCTAAAAAAATCAGTTTTTAGGGTTTTGCTACTTTCTAACTTTTGCCTACTTTTACCTTTTTAACAACTTAATACCAATGAATTTTCATAATACACGTGAATTTGCACAAAGTTTAGATGCTCAAGATGAGTTGAAAAATTATAGAAATGAATTTATTTTTCCAAAAGTAAACGGAAAACAAGTAATCTATTTTACAGGAAATTCACTTGGATTGCAACCCAAAAGAACAAAGCAATATGTTGACGAAATAATGACTGATTGGGCAAATTTAGCCGTGGAAGGACATTTTTATGCCGATAAACCTTGGTGGGATTATCACGAACGATTTGCAGCGCCATTAAGCGAAATTGTAGGCGCCAAACCTACAGAAGTTACTGTTATGAATACCTTAACGGTAAATCTTCACTTGTTAATGGTTTCGTTTTATCGTCCAACGCAAAAAAAATTCAAAATAATTTGCGAAGAAAAAGCCTTTCCAAGCGATCAATATATGTTTCAAAGTCAAATTGATTTTCATTCTAAATCGGTGGGATTTAATCCTAACGAAGCATTGGTTGAAATTAAAAGAAGAGAAGGTGAACACAATATTAGAATTGAAGATATTTTAGCTACAATTGAAGAAGTAGGTGAGGAGTTGGCTTTAGTTTTAATTGGCGGTGTAAATTATTACACCGGGCAAGTTTTCGATATGAAAACCATCACCGAAGCAGGACATAAACAAGGTGCCTATGTAGGTTGGGATTTAGCGCATGCAGCCGGAAATATTGAATTACATTTGAACGAATGGAAGGTAGATTTTGCGGCTTGGTGCAGTTATAAATATATGAATTCTGGACCAGGTAATGCATCGGGTTGTTTTGTACATGAAATGCATCATAATGATGCTGATTTACCAAGATTTGCTGGTTGGTGGGGACACAACAAAGAGCGCCGATTTAAAATGGAACCCAAATTTGATCCTGTTCGTGGTGCCGAAGGTTGGCAAATAAGTAATCTTCCTATTTTATCATTAGTGCCTTATTTAGCATCTGTTGATATGTTTGCTGAGGTTGGAATGACTAAATTAATCACCAAGCGTAATCTAATCACTGCTTATTTGGAATTCATTCTTAAAGAGATTGACAATGAATTAGAAGGAGCCGATTTCGAAATAATTACGCCTTCAAATCAAGAGGAACGCGGTTGCCAATTATCGGTTTATTTGCACGGACAAGGAAGAGAATTATTCGAACGATTAATGAAAAATGGCGTGATCACCGATTGGAGAGAACCAAATGTTATTCGATTAGCACCAGCACCCTTCTATTGTTCTTTTGAAGATATGTATGATTTTGGACAGATATTGAAACGATTGATATTGGAGAAATAATAACTTCGGGTTCAAACTTGAAACCTGAAACCTGAAACAAAAAATATGACAAAACAAGATATAATAAACAATTTCGACCCTTCACAACCCGGGTTGGCCGATGCAACCGTTTTTGGACTGCCTTTTTCAGCCGAGCAAAGTGAAATCATAGTAGTTCCTGTTCCATGGGAAGTAACCGTGAGTTATGGAGCGGGCGCTTCAGAAGGACCAGATGCCATTATGGAGGCTTCTTTTCAAGTTGATTTAAATCATCAGGAGTTTCCAGAATTATGGAAATTAGGCATTTATATGGATGAATCGCCAGCACATTGGGCAAAAAATTCTGAAAAATATAAAAGTTTAGCGCAACCGATTATCGAAGCTTTAGAGAGTGGAGAAGATGTAGCTACTTTCCCGGCCTTACAATCTGACTTAGATACCATCAATAAAGTTTGTAAAGAAGTACATCAAGAAGTAAAAGAGCGCGTGTTGCATTGGATGAACCAAGGAAAAAAAGTAGTGCTTTTAGGTGGCGATCACTCAACACCATTGGGTTATTATCAAGCGTTAGCTACTAAATATGATAACTTCGGAATCTTACATTTAGATGCCCACATGGATTTACGTATTGCTTACGAAGGATTTACCTATTCGCATGCTTCTATCATGTATAATGCGTTACAAATTCCGCAAATTTCTAAAATTGTACAAGTAGGAATTCGCGATTTTTGTGAACAAGAAGTAGAAGTGGCTTTAAAAGATAGAGTTTTAGTGCATACGGATATGGATTTAAAACAGGAAGCTTTTGAAGGCAAAACATGGCAACAACAATGCGACCAAATTATCGCTTCGTTACCAGAAAAGGTTTGTATTTCATTTGATATTGACGGCATGTATCCTTGGTATTGTCCAAACACAGGAACTCCAGTTCCGGGCGGATTTTCATTTGAGCAAGCCGCTTATTTGTTCAGTAAATTAGCTGAAACCAATAAAGAAATTATTGGTTTTGATTTGGTAGAAGTAGCTCCTGGCGATGACGATTGGGATGGAAACGTAGGTGCAAGAATGCTATTTCACATGTGTGGCGCTTTTGCCAAATCGCAAAAAATGAATGTAGGGAATAAGATAAAATTTAATAAATAAATTGCAAAACCGAAGTTTCAAAAAGCTTTGGTTTTTTTATAAGTTATCGTTATGTGGCATTTTAAAAGACATTACCGCAACATATTTGAGCTTAATAAAAGAATGAAAAAAAGATGACCTTTTTTGCTTTTTGAATGTTATTTATTTCTAACTTTGTGTTAGAAATATTTAACTATAATAAAATGAAAAAATCATTATTCCTCTTTGTCATAGCAGGACTTGTTTTATTAACATCGGGTCTATGGCTATTAAAATCTTTTGAATTGCTAAATGCAATGGATTATTTACACATCGGTGTAATTACATTGATTTTTGGCTTTGCAATTTTTATTGGACTTAAAAGATTAAGAAGTGAAAAACGTGGTGAGCCAGTTGAAGATGAATTATCAAAAAAAATACTTCAGAAGACAGCAGCTATATCTTATTACATTTCTCTTTACATCTGGGTTTTCCTAATATTCCTTAAAGACAGAGTAAAATTTGAAACTGAAGAATTGCTTGGCACTGGCATTTTGGCTATGGCAGCTACGTTCGGAATTTCTTGGTTTATTCTTAACTCTAAAGGAATTAAAAATGACCAATAGAATAAAGGAATTTAGGGCTCGTTACAACATTACACAGGACGAACTTGCTAAACAAGTTAATGTGAGAAGAGAAACTATAGTATTCTTGGAGAAAAATAAATATAATCCATCTCTTAAACTCGCCTACGACTTAGCTCAAGTATTTTCGGTCGCAATAGAAGACCTATTTATATTCAACGACATATTAAATAATGACACAAATGGACAACAAGAAAAATAATAAAATGGCAATGGGTCTTTCTATAGGACTTGCTTTGGGAGGATTAGCTGGTATTATCATTGGAATAATTGAAAAAGATATTGCTCTTTGGCTTTCTATTGGTATTGGCAGCGGTATGGCAATTGGTGTTGCACTTGTCAGTTTTGTTGCAAATAGAAAATAACAAAAAAACGCCACATAACAGCCGTTTTGTAAAAGCAGGGGTTTTGTGCTTCTATGACAGTGAAGTGCTAAATTCACGTTTTGTGCATCTAATGAAGTTTAATGCTGAGAAACCCCGCCTTCGCAAAGCGGCAAACCAATATCCTCCAAAATCGAAATCGCTTTTTCTTTCGTAGCCGCTAATTCTTCAGGTTTCATTTTTCTTAGTAACGCTAGCATCATACTCATTCTTTGATTGTTAGCAAAATGCTGTTTTTTCTCATCTAAAAAATGCCAATACAAACTGTTAAACGGGCACGCATTTTCGCCCAATTTCTCTTTCACATTATAATGACAACTGCTGCAATAGTTACTCATTTTATTAATATAACTTCCAGAAGAAACATAAGGTTTCGTGGCTAAAATTCCGCCATCAGCATACTGACTCATGCCACGAGTGTTGGGCATTTCAACCCATTCAATGGCATCGATGTAAACGCCTAAATACCAAGCGTCCACTGCATCAGGATGCAATTGGGCTAACAAAGAAAAATTGCCAATCACCATCAAACGTTGAATGTGATGCGCATAGGCTTCCGATAAACTCTGCGAAATCGAGTGTTGCATACATTTCATCTTGGTTTTTCCGGTCCAAAAGAAATCGGGTAGCGGATTGTAGTTTTCTAAAACGTTCATTTGGGCATAATTGGGCATTTCTTTCCAATAAATTCCTCTTACATATTCACGCCAACCGATAATTTGTCTCACAAAACCTTCCACTTGCGACAATTCAATCGTTTCTTGATGTTGAAAATAATATGAAATCACAGTTTCAATTACTTCTTTCGGACTGATCATTTTTGAATTCATCGCAAACGATAAACGCGAATGAAACAGAAATTTATGTCCGCTAAACAACGCATCTTGATAAGTACCAAAATGTGCCAACAAATGCGCACAGAAATAGTCAATCAATTGCAAACTTTCGTTTCTTGAAGTAGGCCAATTGAAATGTTCTACATCAATTGTTCCAATAGTGGTGATATTTTGGTTTTCAATTTCAGCAACAAGTTCACTTACATTTTTATGAAATTCCAAAGGAAACGGAATCGGAACTTCGTTTTTATATTGATTACGGTTGTTATGGTCAAAGTTCCATTTTCCATCTAACGGTTGATCACCGAGCATTAAAACATCGTGTTTTTTGCGCATCATGCGATAGAAACTTTCCATCAACAGTTGCTTTTTCCCTTTGAAAAAGTCGGCTAATTCATTTCTAGACGTGTAAAAATGTTCGGAATCGACTGCTTTTGTTGGAATTTCAAGTTTTTTACAAATTAAATTTAGTTGTTCATCCAAGCGATATTCATCAGGAAATTGGTATTCAAATTGCTCGATTTTATTCTTTTCAACCAAATCTAAAATCAATTGTTCCAAATTATGCGGATTATTTACATCCGAAATGGTATAATAAACTACTTGATGTCCTTGTTTTATTAATTCTTCCGAAAAATTGCGCATCGCAAGAAAAAACGCCACCACTTTTTGAATGTGATGTTTCACATAATCCGTTTCCTGACGCATTTCGGCCATTATATAAATCACATTCGGATTGACTTCTTCAAACCAAGAATGTTGCGAATTGAGTTGGTCGCCCAAAAGTAATCGAAGTGTTTTCATCTAAAATAATTCAGGAGTTAACCACATTTTCTGAAATTTCCCGTCTTTGTCATATAGTTCTGCTTGGCGTTTGATATTGAACTTTCTATCACGTGGATCGTTGCCAACACCCGCATTGTACATCCAATTGCCATAATTACTATGCACATCATAATCAATCAACATACTTTCAAAATAGGCAGCACCTATGCGCCAATCTTGTTCCCATTCTTTCGCCCAGTAACTTGCTACATTTTGACGACCGCGATTACTCATCCACCCCGTTTTTTGCAATTCAATCATGTTGGCATTCACAAAATGTTCTGGCGTGTTGCCGTTTGTCCATTGATTAAAAGCTTTGGTGTTTTGATTCCAATGGTATTCTTTTTGCAAAATGCCGTTCAATTGAAAAATTTTATTGCCGTGTTTTAGCGAAATGTATTTGAAATAATCGCGCCAAATCAATTCAAAAATCAACCAATAGGTATCTTCATTTTTGACTATTTTTTTCTCAAATTGTTGCACTTCCCAGTAAATCGTTCGTGCTGAAATACTCCCATTGGCCAACCAAGCCGAAAGTTTTGAACTATAATCTTTTCCAATTAAACCATTGCGGGTTTTCTTATAAACTGCTAGTTTTTTGGTGTCCCAAAAGTAGTCTTTGATGCGTTTTTTGGCCTGATTTTCGCCGCCTTTAAATGGAAAAGCGGTTTTATTGGGTTGCTTAAACTCATTAAAACCTAAATCTTCTAACCTTGGAATAGTAGTTTTTTCTTCAATTAGATTTGAGATTGGTTTGGCTAAAATAGAAACTGTAGGTCGCACTCTAATTTTCTTTTCCAATTGCTTTCTGAATTCGGTAAAAACTTCAGGGATTTTCTCCCAATCGTCATATGGAATATCATCAGGGTGAAACAAGAATTGGTCGTAACAGGTTTTCCATTTCACCGCTGGAATTGAATTTTGAACTGCTGTAGCTACTTCTATTTCTTCTGGTGTCCATTCGGTTTGAATGTAAATCGTATCAATTTGATATTTAGCAGCTACTTCTGGAATCAGTTGTTCGGGATAACCGTAATAAACCAATAATGAGATGTTCTTCTCGGCTAAATTTTGTTGTAATTCGATTACCGTTTCTAACAGAAATTGGGCTCTGAATTTTTCTGTTTTTTTGAAACCATATTGTGTTGTTTCGAAATGTCTTGGGTCTAAACAATAAATACCAATGACTTTTTCATTTTCTCTACAGGCATTGTATAACGAATGATTATCAATCGTGCGCAAATCATTTCTAAACCATACTAATCCGTTCATTTTTTTTGATTTTTTGATTTTCAGATTAAAGATTTTTGGATGGTTTACGTTCTATTTTCTGAAAATCCGAAAATCCGAAAATCCCAATATCTGTCCATCAATTCTTGTTTTTTCTACATCTGTCACTACAATATAATACTTCTTCCCAGTTTTTCTCCCATTTTTTGCGCCAAGAAAAAGGAAGTTGGCATGTTTTGCAAATTTTTTCTGGAAGATTTACTTTTTTATGCGCCATTTCTAAGCATTGATTTGCTTTTTTGTTTTGGTCGCGCATATTCAAATCGGTCAATTAATTTAGGTAACGCATAACCATCTAATCCGTTTATAGCTATAATATTTCCTTTGTCTAATTGTAACCAATTATCTTTTTGGATCAATTCTTCTTCAGCATAAATTGCTTCAATTGAGGCAATAATATGTATACAATCGTTTTCTTTTAAATAGTATTCGTTAACATACTTACAAAGTAATCGCACCGGACTTCCTTTCACAAAAGGGCATTTATAATCATCCAAGTATTCAGAAGTTAAATTTGTTTCTTCAAATTCTGAAACACCTTGTTCATAATTTGCCGAAGTATGATGTGCGTCGGCAATCATTTCTTCGGTAATGTGATTAATGGTGAAAAAATCGGTTTCCTTTATATTTTTATAGGTATCACGTGGAACGGTTGTTGGGCGTAAAATGAATCCAACCAATGGCGGTTCACTTCCTAAATGAGTTACACTACTAAAAATAGCTACATTTTCTTTGCCGTCTATAGAACAAGTCCCAATTAAGTTAGCAGATTTATAGCCTGTTGCACTATTAATTAAATTCAAACGAGGCACTTTGTCCATTTTTATAATTTCTGAAAGCGATATTTTTTTCATCTGATATTTTTTTCAAAAGTACACTTGTTTAATGAAAAATAAAAATAATTAAACAAAATAAAATTTAACTATAAAATCACTATGCTAAATAGCATCAAAATGGCATTATTGTTTACTTTTGCAATCTATTTTACAATAACTTCATGCAAACGCCACAAAAAATTGCTGTTGTAGGTTCTGGATTAGTAGGGACTTTATTAGCAATCTATTTAAAAAGAGCCGGACATACGGTTCATGTTTTCGACAGAAGTCCCGACATTAGAACGGTTGAGTTTTCGGGTCGCTCCATTAATTTGGTGATGTCAAATCGTGGCTGGAAAGCACTGGAAGATATAGGCTTAGATGAAGCAATAAGAAAAATTGGAATTCCAGTTGATAAAAGAGCCATTCACCTTCAAGATGGCAAATTAAATTATCAATCTTATGGAAAAGAAGGAGAAGCAATTTTTTCATTATCGCGAGGAATATTAAATCGTAAAATGATTGATTTAGCAGAAACAGAAGGCGTAGCATTTTTCTTTGAGCGTAAAATTTGGGATATAACTTTAGCTACTGCAAGTTTATGGGAAGGAGAATCGGAACAAGGAAAATGGACAGAGTTAAAATATGATAAAGTTTTTGGTGCCGATGGTGCTTTTTCTAGAATTAGACATAGAATGCAACGCCAATCAATGTTCGATTATTCGCAAGAATTCATGAAAATAGGTTATAAAGAATTGCACATTCCGGCTAATGCAGATGGTTCTCATAAAATAGATAAAAACTCATTACATATTTGGCCTAGAGGTAATTTCATGTTGATGGCTTTGGCAAATTTAGACGGATCATTTACTTGTACCTTGTTTATGCCATTTGAAGGTGAAAATTCATTCGAATCATTAACAAATGAAGAAAAGTTAGTTTCGTTTTTTGCGGAATATTTTCCAGATACAAAAGCGGTTATTCCTGATTTAGTCAATGATTTTTTTAAAAATCCAACGAGTTATTTAGCGATTATGAAATGTTTTCCTTGGACATTTGAAGATAAAGTGGCTTTGATTGGTGATTCAGCACATGCAATAGTTCCTTTTTATGGTCATGGAATGAATGCTGGTTTTGAAGATATTTCTGTTTTAAACGAAAAGATGCAGCAATTTGGAGATGATTGGGATGCTATTTTTAAAGCTTACGAAATTTCAAGAAAACCAAATGCTGATGCTATTGCCGAACTTTCCAGAAGAAATTTTGTAGAAATGAGTACCAAAACAGCCGATGAAAAATTTCTGTTACAAAAGAAAATTGAAAAATGGTTTTCCGATAAGCATCCAGAAAAATGGACACCTTTATATAGTCGCGTTACCTTTAGTTTACAGCCCTATGCAGAAGCTTTAGCTGTTGGAGATTTTCAAAATAGCATTATGCAAGAAATTTTGAAAATGGATCATATCGAGGAAATTTGGAATTCAGAAGAAGTTGAAAACAAAATTCTTCAATTATTGCAATAAACTTAATCTTCTCTATTTACCAAATCCATGCTAAATGATGGTGAGCAAATGGCTATATATTCGCAAGGTTCATCAAATGGATTTGAATATTGAACACGTATATTTTTTTCAATTTTAATAGATTGCCCAGTTTCTAAAATTATGACTTCATCTTCAATAATGAATTGTTTTTTTCCTTTTATTATATAAGTGTATTCATCAAATTCTGGTGTTTGAAATGGTTCGCTCCAACCCGGAGGCGCAATCATATGTGCAATAGAAATAGCGGAATTATTGGTTGTAGCTAATCCATGATGTTCCTCAATTAATTTGCCATCAGTTGTTGGAACTACGAATGGTGTCTTTTGAATAAAATATTTTTTCATTTTCTTACTTCTTAAATATAAAATAAACCGCTAACACTAAAAAGCAAAAACCAACAGCATGATTCCACTTGAAAGTTTCGTTCTTAAAGAAAACCATTGAGAAAATCACAAAAATAATTAATGTTATTACTTCTTGAATCACTTTCAATTGCATTAATGAAAACGGGCCGCCATTACCCTCGTAGCCAATTTTGTTTGCTGGAACTTGAAAGAAATATTCAAACAACGCTAATCCCCAGCTAATTATAACAACAGTTATTAATCCAGCATTTTCAAACCATTTTAATGCTGCAAATTTTAAATGACCATACCAAGCTAATGTCATGAAAACATTAGACATAATTAATAATCCAATGGTAAGTACTCCTTTCATTCTATTTTTAATTTAATTTTGAATTCAAATATAATGATAAATTAGTCGGGCAAAAAATAACAAAATAATCAGAAAAGGTTAAAATTAACATTCTAATTCATTTTGTTTGATAATTTTAGGATAATAAAAATAAAATTATTTCGTTTTATTACATAATATGTTAAAGTTTTGCGATTTAAAAAACGCATGAGTTAACAATAACTTTACCTCATAGTAAACATATTGTTATTATTTCTTAACATTGGGTGTAAAAACTGAAAAAAAGTTTTTTTTTTCAAAGTAAAAAATTAAATTTGACCCCGGTTAAGTTATCAGAGTAGGCTTAACTAATTTAATCGACATTTTAAAACTAATAAAATTTAAAAAAAATGACAAACGTAACTAACGAATCTGTTGAAAACGGAGCAAGCTCTAAAGGTTCAAATGTATTTGCAGCTTTAACAATTGTAATTTGTATTGTAATTGGAATTTTAATTTGGAAATTTGTAATGGGACACCCATCAAATTTTGAAAACAACGATCCAGAAGGTCATCCACTACCTGGAAACTATTTAGGAATGGTTTACAAAGGAGGATACATTGTGCCTGTATTAATGGGGTTACTTTTAATGGCTTTAGTTTTCTCAATTGAAAGATTCTTTGTGATCGGAAAAGCAGCTGGAAAAGCAAATGTTGAAAAATTCGTTAAAAATGTACAAACATTAGTAGCTCAAGGTAAAGTTGATGAAGCTATTGCAGAATGTGATGCTCAAGAAGGATCAGTTGCAAATGTAGTAAGAGCAGGTTTAACTAAATATCAAGAAGTTAAAAAAGAAGGTTTTGATAGCGAAAAAGCTACAGAAACTATTCAAAAAGAAATAGAAGAGGCTACTTCATTAGAAATGCCAATGCTTGAGAAAAATATGACAATTATCGCAACATTAGTATCTATTGGTACTTTGATGGGATTATTAGGAACGGTTTCGGGTATGATTAAAGCTTTCTCTGGATTAGCAGCAGCTGGAGCACCAGACCAAGCAGCATTAGCAACAGGTATTTCTGAAGCGTTAATTAATACTGCAACAGGTATTGGAACATCTACTTTAGCTATTATCTCTTACAACTTATTTACATCAAAAATTGATAAATTAACGTATTCTATTGACGAGGCTGGTTTTGCAATCACTCAGGCTTACAGAAGAATGAAAGGAAAAGCTGCATAATTTCAGCAATTTTTAGCGTTAATTATTAATAAATTTCAATAATTCAATTTTAGAATATTGAGGTTAAAATTTTAAAAAAGATGGCAAAAGTAAAAATGTCAAAAAAGAGTACAAAAATAGACATGACCGCAATGTGTGATGTTGCCTTTTTGTTGCTTTCTTTCTTTGTAATGACATCTACTGCCAAAGTGCCAGAACCACTTCCGGTTGATACACCGGCCTCTACTCGTGAGACAAAATTACCAGAAACTGATTTGGTAACAATTACAGTAGGTGATGAAAAAGTGTTTTTTGGCATGGTTGGTCAAGATGTACGTGCAGATGCTTTAGGTAGAATTGCAGAAAAATATCAGTTGACTTTCACTGAGGAAGAAACTAAACGTTTTTCTTTGATTGATGGCTTTGGCGTACCTGCAGGAAATTTGAAAAAATTGATTTCACTGAAAAGTGACGAGAGAAATAAAGAAGGAGTTCAACCTGGCATTCCTTATGATTCGATAGATAATCAATTGCGTGAATGGATTTTAGCTGCGCGTTTTGCTACTAAAGAATTACACCAAAAAGAGTTGAAAGTCGCTATCAAAGGAGATGCTAAAGAAGAATATCCTACCATTAAAAAAGTAATTGATATTCTTCAAAAACAAAAAATTAACAAGTTTTTCTTAGTCACAGGTCTTAGAACCGAAGACTTTTAATTAAAAAATACTATATAATGGCAGAATTAAATACTGGCGGAGGCGATAGTAAGGGCAAAAAAGTAAGAAGTAAGAAACAAGATGCAGGGGTAGATTTAACCGCAATGGTTGACTTAGCCTTTCTTTTGATTACCTTCTTTATGTTAACCACTTCGTTGTCAAAGCCACAGTCCATGAACTTGGCGATGCCGGATAAAGATGATACTAAAGTTGACGAACCAGTTTTGGATGTAGCTGATGATAGAACTTTGACTATTCTATTAGGTGAAAAAAATAAAATGGTTTGGTATTATGGTTTGCCTAAAACGCCTATTGAAGGGCCAACGGTTGTTGGGTATGGTAAAAATGGTATTCGTAAAGAATTATTAGCGAAAACCAAGTCTGTTGTAGCTAAGTATGGAGATCCTAAGAAAGGATTAATAGTACTAGTGAAAGCAAGTAAAAAATCTACATATAGAAATTTAGTTGATATTTTAGATGAAATTGCAATTACTAAAGTTCCAACGTATGCTATTGTAGATATTACCCCTGAGGAAAATGCTATGTTAGAAAAAGAAGAATTATTAACCAAATAAGTTTTTCTTATCTACTTTTAAAAAACAATATTATGTCAAAATTAAACATATTTCAACAAGAGTGGATTGATATGGTTTTTGAAGGACGCAATAAGGCCTATGGGGCTTATGAATTGCGTGCTCATGATCCAAAAACAACCACAAGAGCATTATTAGTTGGAGCTGTTTTTTTTGCAACTGTTATTGCAGCACCGGTAATTAAAAATATTATTAGTCAGCAATTAGCGTTAGCAGAAAAAGAAAGTAAAGATAAAGTAATTGAAGCTGCTTTACTACCACCTCCTCCAAAAGAAGATTTACCACCACCGCCTCCACCGGAGCCGCCAAAATCCATAAATGATCAGGTGAAGTTTCCTCCGCCAAAAGTGGTTGAAAAGGAAAAGGTGAAAGATGAAGATCCACCAACGGTAGAAGAGCTTGAAAAAGCTGACCCTGGACAAAAAGATGTGAAAGGAGATAAGGATGCTGGTGATATCAATATCGACGTACCTTCTGGCGACGGAGATAAAGGAAATCAAGTTACCGAAGATCCAAACAAAGTTTATGTTGCAGTTGAAGTACAAGCTTCACCTCCTGGAGGAATGGACGCTTTCTATAAAAAGTTTGCCAGTTCTTTTACTCCACCAGAAGTAGATGAAGGTGTTACTCAACTTAGAGTATTAGTAGGTTTTGTGGTAGAAAAAGATGGTAGTTTTACAGATATAAGAGTAATTCGTGATGGTGGATATCCAGAAGCCGGAAAAGAAGCTATTCGTGTATTGAAAAAAATGCCAAACTGGAAACCAGCAATTCATAATGGACGTTCAGTTCGTTCTCAATTTGCATTACCTATTGTTGTTAAAGTTCAGTAATTTTAACATGAACATATTTAAAAATTATAAACAGAAATCCCTGTCTCAGAGATTTCTGTTTGTTTTAGGACTAGTTTTTCTTTTATTGTATGTCTTTTTAGCCATTACATTATTTATTTGGAAAACAATGCCTGTAGAAATTCCGTATTCGAGAAGAGTAATTTTAGGAGTCATTCTAATAGTTTATGCACTTATTCGTTTTTATCGATTGAATAATAATGCATCAGAATAAAATCAATACTTATGAAGATTAAATTGTTAGGCATTTTATTAGTAATTGTAGCTTTTATTTCTTGCGAAAAAGGAGCTAAACTTACTAAAGATTCTAAAGAAACAGTTGTTACCGGAACAACTTCAATATTGGTTGATGAAACAATTTTTCCAATAGTTGAAGATGTGGTTGCTGTTTTTGAAAATGAGTATAAAAATGCTAAAATCAATTTAATCAGTAAATCTGAAGGCGAAATACTGCAATTAATAAAAGAAGATCATTCTAAAATAGCTATTCTAGCAAGAAATTTAAATAGTGAAGAGTTACAGTATTTTTCCAATAAAAAAATTATTCCTAGAATAACTGAATTTGCAGAAGATGCAGTTGTTTTTATTGCACACAAAGATAATGCAATGGAAACGGTATCAATCGATGCATTTTCTAAAAAGTTAACCGGAGTTGATGCACAATGGAAACTAAAAGTTGTTTTCGAAAACCCACAATCTAGTACCATTTCATTTTTAAAAGCTACTTTAAAATTTGGACAAATAGATACAAAACAAGTCTTTTCAATGAAAGACTCACAAGAATTAGTTCAGTTTATTGCTGAAAACAAAGATGCTGTTGGCGTTGTAGGAGTAAATTGGTTGTTGCAACCACCAGTTGATTTAGAAGCATCTGTTCAAAATGTTAAAATTTTAGGTATATCAATATCAGCTATTAAAGAAGGAAAATCATTCGTAAAGCCTAATCAATCTAATATTGCTGATCATTCCTATCCATGGACCAGAAAATTATATTTGTTAAATTTTCAAGGAGGAAAAGGTTTAGGCATGGGGTTTGCATCCTACATTGCAGGAGAAAATGGTCAAAGAATAATTTTAAAATCAGGACTTTCTCCAATTAAGTTTCCTTCAAGAGAAATTAATGTTAAAAAGAGTATAGAATAAATAAAGTAAAAAAAATTAAGATGAAGAAGACAGTAGGTTTGCCTATTTTATTTGTAATGTTAACTGCTTTTGGATTTGCACAAGATCTTACGCAAGTTAAAAATGATATCGATGCAGAGCGTTTTGATACCGCAAAAAAAACATTAAAAACATTAATTAAATCTAACCCAGATAACGGAAAACTTTTTTTCTATTTAGGAGATGTGTATTTAGCTCAAAAAGAATCTGATTCTGCTTTAGCAGTATTTAATCAAGGACTTTTAGCTAAAGATAAAGGGTTTTTAAGCAATATTGGTTTAGCCCAATTAGATTTAGACGCAAAAAAGAATGCTGATGCAGTTGCTAAATTTGATAAAGTTTCCAAAGAAATCAAGAAAAAAGATGTGGATGAAACTTTATTGATTGCTAAGGCGTACATAAAATCTGACAACCCAAATTACAAAGCGGCTATTGACTTGATCAATAAAGTTTTGACAACTAATATGAGTAATGCTTCGGCTCACTTATTGTTAGGTGATGCCCAATTTGCAAGCGGAAATTCAAATGATGCCTATGCGTCTTATAGAAATGCATACGATTACGATAATTCAGTACTTTTAGCAAAAATGAACTTGGCTAAAATAACCAAAAATGCTAAAGCATTTAATGAAGCAGTAAAGTCATTTGATGAAATCGTAAAAATTAATCCAAATTTTGGACCTGTTTATAGAGAATTAGCGGAAACCTATTATTTCTGGGCAAATTCAGAACAAAACAAATACCAAGAATACATTTCGAAAGCTTTAGGTTTTTATGAAAAATACATGAGCTTAACCGATTATTCATTAGATTCTAGAATGCGTCATGCCGATTTCTTAATTTTGGCAAAAGATTACAAAGCGCTTGAATTAGAAGCAAAAGAAATGAAAAAATTGGATAACATTAATCCAAGAATTCTTAGATATTTAGGTTATGCTGCCTATGAAAATGGAAACTTTGCTGAAAGCTCAAAAGCATTAACTGAATTTTTTGCTAAAGTAGAACCAAAGCGTATTATCGCAAGAGATTACTTATACTTAGGGCTTACAAAAATGGCCGAAGCTAAAAAAGTTGACGGAACGTATGACGATAAAATTTTCACTGAAGGCGTTGTAGAATTAAACAAAGCGGTAGAAAAAGATCCGGTTATTGCTAGCGAATTGAATCCATTAGGTAAAAAGATGTTCAATGACAAATTGTATAAAAATGCAACTAAACTTTTTGAAGTAGCGGTAAAAAATCCGAAATCTAAATATTATACTTTAGATAACTTTTATTTAGGTTACGCATTATACTTAGATTACAATACTAAAACATCACCAAAAGAACAATTGACATTAGCAGATCAAGCTTTTGCAAAAGTTATTGAAGTTTCTCCAACTACACAAGATGCTCATTTATACAGAGCTAGAGTTAATGATTTGGTGGAAACTCCAGAGGCTAAAAATATTGTGTTATCTTCTTACGAACAGTATATTAAAATTCTTGATGATAAAGGGGATGCTGAAAAAGCTAAAACCAGTAGTAAAAAAGGTTTAATTGAGGCATTAACTTATGTAGGTGCTCATTATGCAAACAGTGGTCAAAAAGACAAAGCGGTTGAGAATCTTAATAAATTATTGGTGGTTGACCCTGCCAATAAATATGCAACAGATACTTTAAAAGCTTTATAAAGAATAAATTTATAAGTAAAAGACCGAATGTACAATTGTATAATTCGGTCTTTTTATTTTTTAAAAACAATTTAGGTATTTATTTTAAACTAAGTGTAAATAAGTATCTTTGCAGCCATTATTAAAAGTAAATGTTGAAAAAAGAAATACAATTAGCGGTTGAAAGAGGCGAATTGCTGCCTTTAATGGAAGAGTTTTACACTATCCAAGGCGAAGGATATCATACTGGAACAGCAGCTTATTTCATTAGAATTGGCGGTTGTGATGTAGGATGCCATTGGTGTGATGTAAAAGAAAGTTGGAATGCCGAAATCCATCCTCCAACCAATACCGATGTAATTGTTTCCAATGCCAAAAAATACGCTGACACCGTTGTGGTAACAGGTGGCGAACCTTTGACTTGGGATATGTCATTATTAACTTCTAAACTGAAAGAGCAACATCTAAAAGTACATATTGAAACTTCTGGTGCTTATGAAGTTACTGGAACTTGGGATTGGTTTTGTTTGTCGCCAAAGAAAAATAAATTACCCGTTCAAAGTGCATATGATATTGCAAACGAATTAAAAGTAATCATTTACAATAAACACGATTTCATTTTTGCTGAAGAACAAGCGGCAAAAGTAAACCCAAATGTAATTTTATTCTTACAACCCGAATGGAGTAAAAAAGAAGAGATGACGCCTTTAATTGTTGATTATGTAATGAACAATCCAAAATGGCGCGTCTCGTTACAAACGCATAAATATTTGAATATACCGTAATAAATTCCAATAGTAAAAATTCCAAATTCCAAAATTGAAACTTGAATTTTTACTATTTTTCAATACGGATTTAACAGATTTTTAAAATTTCTTTGATCTGTGTTTCAAAAAATAGATTTTGTTTTTTTGGATTTTAAATATTGGAATTTGGAATTTAATTTTTGGAAATTATAAAGTTAGTTTCGCTAAATAATCAAAATGCTTTCCTTTCAAAATCAATTCGCATTCCAAACCATTAGCCATTGCGGCGTTTTGTAGTGTGTTGTAATCCAAATATAACCAATCAAAAGTATCTTCGGTTTCTCCTTTGTATTGAATAGTAAAGGTTAATTCGCCATAATAACCATTCGCAGGAACTTCATGGGCACCATCTTCGTCTTGGTCGTACATATAAATTAAGTCCGAACTATCCAATAGAATTTGCCCGTTTTCATTTAAAAGTGATTTCAATTTTTGCAAAAACTTCGAAATCTGATTCATTTTTCCGAATATTCCGGTTCCGTTCATTAAAAGAAGAATAGTGTCATACTGATGAATATCAGTATCTAAATCCAAAACATTCGAAACTTTACAGTTTTTCAAACCTCTCAATTCACAAGCTCTAATCGCGTTTTCAGAAATATCAATTGCGGTAACATCAAAACCTTTTTCTTGCAAATACAATGCGTGACTTCCTGCGCCACAACCCACGTCTAATACTTTTCCGTTGGCCAATTGTAATGCTTTTTGTTCCATTTTTGGCATGTCTTTATACTCACGAAACAAATAGGCAACGCTCATTTCATCGGCTTCCGAAATGGAAGTTTCGGTGATTAAATCTTCAGGTGAATTATTGGTTTGGTAATCTAAAATGGCTTTTCCGAAAAGGTCTTTCATCTTTTTTTGTTTAAAGTTTCAAGTTATTTTTGTTTCAAGTTCTTAACTTTGTGGTTCAACTTGAAACTTTAAACTTGAAACCTCAATTAAACGAACTCGGAAAACTTGCCAAAGATACGCATATCGAAACCAAAAAGTATTTTGACAAGTTAAAAAAGAAAACACCAAAGAATTTGGATTATGTAATGCAAGATTTACACGAAGCCGAATTCAAAAAAACGGATTGTTTAGAGTGTGCCAATTGTTGCAAAACAACTGGGCCATTGTTTACTTCGGCGGATATTGAACGAATTTCGAAAAGTTTTCGTCAAAAACCACAGCAGTTTATCGACCAATATCTCCGCATTGATGAAGATAACGATTATGTATTGAAAAGTGTTCCGTGTACGTTTTTAGATAGCGATAATAAATGTTTCATCTACGATGTTCGCCCAAAAGCATGTAGAGAATTTCCACATACCGATCGAAAAAAGTTTCAACAAATTTCAGATTTAACGTTGAAAAATGTAGCAATTTGCCCAGCTGCGTTTAATATTGTGGAGAAGATGAAACTAAAAATTCCAATATAATATGATAAAAATGAATTATTTAAGACCAATGCTATGGACAAATCAACTTATAGAATCGGTTGATTTTTATGTAAATGTATTGGGTTTTACTTGCGAAGAATTTAACGAAGAGTGGCAATGGGCGTCTTTAATAAATGAGGGAGTAAGTATTATGTTGGCAAAACCTAATAAGCATATGGTTTTTGAAACACCAATTTTTACCGGCTCACTTTATTTTAATGTAAACAATGTTGAGCAACTTTGGAATAAACTTAAAGATTCATGTCAAGTTTGTTATGAATTAGAAGTTTTTCCTTGGGAAATGAAAGAATTTGCAATTTATGATAACAATGGATATTTGTTACAGTTTGGTGAAAATTTAATATAAAATATATTTCTGTCTTATTTTTTTAAACTGTTCCAAGCCTTCTTGCCAAGTTTTTCTAATTTCTTTTTCGGTCATTCCGGCTTCAATTTGTTCCCGTAATTTTTTGGTTCCGGCTAACTTGGTAAAGAAATCATTGAAGAATACGGTTTTGTCTGTGGTTTTGTTATATGCTTTCAATAGCCATTTTAGCTCCAATTGATTTACTTTTTTTATTTTGGTTAAATCTTCGCCAAAGCATAATTTTCCATTATGAACTGGGTCTTTTGCACCAAAATTGGGTTTTGGAGTAAAGCTAAAATCAAATTCGGTTTCCGGTAAAAAGGGCGAACCGTAGATTTGAAATTGTTTTTCGGTACCACGACCTAAGCTAACATTCGTACCTTCAAAAAAGCACAAACTCGCATACAAATTAATTGATTGATCATTGGGTAAGTTTGGCGAAGGTTTCACCGGTAAACTATATTTCATATCATGCGAATAATTCAAACAAGGTACTACTTTCAAATCACATTGAATTGCTTGTCCTGAGCTTGTCGAAGGATTCAACCATTTTTCTCCGTTAATCATTTTGGCATATTCGCCAATCGTCATCCCATGCAAAACCGGAATTTCGTGCATTCCCACAAAACTCTTGTGTTCCGTTTCTAAAATCGGACCATCAATAATAGTTCCATTCGGATTTGGTCGGTCTAAAACCAAAAGCGGAATGTTATTTTCGGCACAAGCTTCCATCACATAATGCAACGAAGATATATAGGTATAAAATCGCGCACCCACATCTTGCAAATCAAAAACCAAGATGTCAATTCCTTCTAATTGCTCTGGTTTTGGCTTTTTATTATTTCCGTAGAGAGAAATAATCGGTAAATTTGTTTTGGTGTCTTTTCCGTCTACTATTAATTCGCCAGCATCAGCCGTTCCTCTAAAACCGTGTTCAGGCGCAAAAATTTTCTGAAGATTGATGTTTTGTTCAATTAAAAAATCAACCAAATGTTTATCTTTTGAAAGAATTCCCGTTTGATTCGTAACAATTCCAACCCTTTTATCTTTTAACAACGGCAAATAACTTTCAATGTTTTCGGCCCCAGTTTTAAATGCTACATCTGTTGAAGTCAAAGTCAAATTATCACTATTAGGTTTTCTCTGCGTAATTGTTTTTTTACTGCTTCCACACGAAATGGAAAGAAGTAGTAAACCAATTAATGTTGTGAATCTGTATATATTGTATTTCATAACTATTTTTAATCTGTGTAAATCTGTGTAATCTGTGGCAAAAACTTTATGTATATTTGCCTTAATTATAATTTTTAAAACCTTGAATTTAGAATATTTCATAGCCAAAAGACTAATTGCTGCTAAAAGTTATAAAAGTAGTATTTCTTCGCCAATTATAAAAATTGCGATTACGGCAATTGCCATCGGAATTATTATGATGATTATGGCAGTGGCTACAGGTGTTGGACTTCAAGATAAAATTCGCGAGAAAGTTTCCGCATTTAACGGACATATTATTATTTCAAATTTTGATGATAATCAATCGCAAGTCACCACCGAACCCATTTCTATCAAACAAAGTTTCTATCCCAAGTTCAAAAATGTAGAAGGCATCAGTCATGTGCAAGCTGTTGCGAGTAAAGCCGGTATCATTCGTACCGAAAAAGCGTTCGAAGGAATCATATTTAAAGGTGTAGGGAAAGATTACAATTTTGCCAATCTAGAAGAATATTTGGTCGAGGGTAAAATCCCAAATCTAAAATCCGAATTAAATACCGAAGTCTTAATTTCTCAATATTTAGCCAAGCGTTTACAACTAAAAGTTGGCGATAAGTTTCTAACCTTTTTCATGAAAGAAAACGGAAAGTTGCCTAACAAAAGAAATTTCCTAATCACCGGAATTTATAATTCGGGCTTTCAAGAATTCGATGCAACGTATGTCATTGGCGATATTCGTCACGTCCAACTCATTAATAAATGGCAACCCACAGAAGTTGGTGCATTTGAAGTTTTTGTAGACGATTTCACGCAATTAAAAGAAAAAGGGGAGGAAGTGTATAAAGAAATTCCACCAACTTACAATAGTACAACCATTGCAGAAAAGTATTACAGTATTTTCGAGTGGTTAAAATTGTTCGATTTTAATATCATAGTTATACTTATTGTAATGATTGTCGTGGCAACAATTAATATGGTAGTCGCTTTATTAGTCTTAATTTTAGAACGTACCCAAATGATAGGCATATTAAAAGCTATGGGTGCTACTAATTGGAATATTCGAAAAATCTTCCTCTACAACGCTTTTTATTTAATTGTTAGAGGCTTGTTTTGGGGCAATCTAATCGCGCTTTCCTTGCTGTTTATCCAAAAGTATTTCGGAATTGTTCAATTAAATCCCGAAAGTTATTATGTTAATCAAGCGCCAGTAAGCATCAATTTAGCGCATATTTTACTCTTAAACGCCGGTACAATTGTAGTTTGTTTGTTGGTGTTATTAATTCCGTCCTACATTATCACTAAAATTTCTCCGGTGAAAGCTATAAAATTCGATTAAATTTATTTGCAGCACACATTCGGCATTCCATAAGACTACTTGTCCCGCTGTTCGCTACAATCTTTTTTCTTTTTGTTGCCTTCGAGTACCTCAGGCAACAAAAAGAAAAAAGGATTTCCACTTCCATCGCGGCTAGACAAGATGTTTGGTG